>ERZ1034626.3-NODE-3-length-198084-cov-30.678012_pt1 | contig 198084 bp, 166 predicted proteins | sample MGYA00520652_ERZ1034626 | MGnify/ENA primary metagenome ERZ1034626 (study PRJEB33766, sample SAMN09781765) | gut metagenome | biome: gut microbiome | host: Homo sapiens | place: Madagascar | study: EMG produced TPA metagenomics assembly of the PRJNA485056 data set... | reverse complement strand
ACTTCAAAATAGCTCTGTGGATGATTACATACCGGACATACTTCAGGCGCCTTAGTTCCTACCACAATATGTCCGCAGTTACGGCATTCCCATACCTTAACTTCGCTCTTTTCAAATACCTGTGCAGTTTCAATATTCTTAAGAAGTGCACGATATCTTTCCTCATGGTGCTTCTCAATCTCACCTACTGCCCTGAATTTTGCTGCAAGTTCAGGAAAACCTTCTTCCTCAGCTGTTTTAGCAAAGCCTTCATACATATCTGTCCACTCATAATTTTCGCCTTCCGCAGCTGCTGCCAGATTTTCCTTTGTATCACCAATTCCTGCTAATTCCTTGAACCACATCTTTGCATGTTCTTTCTCATTATCTGCGGTCTTTAAAAATAATGCAGACATCTGCTCATAGCCTTCCTTTTTCGCTACAGATGCAAAATAGGTATACTTATTTCTTGCCTGAGACTCTCCCGCAAATGCCTCCTGTAAATTCTTCTCTGTCTGTGTTCCTGCATATTTGTTTGCTGCCATCTCTTTTACCTCCGTTTTCTTTACTACTTTTTCAAAATCTGATGCCGGGTGCTTGCACAAAGGACATATAAAGTCATCCGGTAATTCCTCGCCTACATATTCATATCCGCAAATTCTGCAACGCCATATTGTCTGACCATCCTCTGTTTTTCCAACTTCCTGTGGTTTAGGCTTAATATTATTCTGATAATAATCATATGTTACTGAAGGAACATTGCTTAAAACTTCCATATCGGTTATCTCACCGATAAACATCGTATGTGAACCCAAGTCCTCTGTTTTAGTAACTGTCACAGAAATGTATGCATTTGTACCTTCTGTAATATAATAAATACCATTTGTGCCCCTGACACACTGCTCAAATGCTTCAAACTTATTGGTATCTCTTCCTGATTGGAAGCCAAAATGCTTAAACAATTCAAACTCTGCATTCTGACTCAAGACTGATACTGTAAATTTTCCGGTTCTTTCAATCATATCATGCGTATAATTTGCCTTATTTACACAGATACTTAACTGGTTTGGTTCCGAAGCTGCCTGAATGGCTGTATTAATGATACATCCGTTATCTTTTTCTGCTTCTTTAGCGGTCAATATAAACAGTCCATAACTCAATTTATACATTGCTTTCGTATCCATATTTTTCCTCCTTTACCTTCTCCCTGCATTTCGGGCAAATGCCTTTAAATGAAATATCATAATCCAAAAATCCAATTCCATGAGTGTTATAAATTCATACTATTCTTAATGAGGATTGTATCTCTCTTTTATTCTATTGTCAATATAATAATAGTAATTATTACTATATGAAACATCCGCATCCGATCAGCACGCCGACACCCACGATCACCATCAACACTGCGGTTCCGTACATCAACCGGTTTGCCCGGCGGATATCCTTCGGCTCGATCTGCCTTTTCGCATCGCCAATCGTTGGTTTCTCATATAACTTTCCAAAATAATATGCATTTCCGGCAAGCTGCAATCCAAGCGCACCCGCACACGCCGATTCCGTCTGTGCGGAGTTCGGACTTGCATGGTTTCGTCGATCCCGCAAATGAATCCGTGCCGCGCCAGCCATATCCATACCCAAAATGCCTGCCGCACCAACCATCAGCCACGCGGAAAGTCGTGCCGGAATGAAATTCACGACATCGTCCACACGCGCCGCACACGTTCCAAAATACCGGTATTTGTCGTTCTTATATCCAAGCATGGAGTCCATCGTATTAATTGCTTTGTACACCCACGCACCGACCGGACCGAACAAAAACATATAAAAAAGCGGGGCGATCACGCCGTCCGACGTATTTTCAGCGACCGTTTCCACCGCTGCCTTCGCGATGCCTTCCTCAGTGAGCGATGCTGTATCTCTGCCAACGATCATGGATACTGCCGTTCTCGCCTGTTCCACATCCCCGGCTTCGAGTGCTTTGCACACCTTCATGCTCTCCCGCCGAAGCGAGCAGGCTGCCAGCATCTGGTACGACATCCAGATTGCCACGACCAGATACAACGTATGATGAATCCGGTTGCACCCATATAGGATTCCTGCCGCCACAAGCAGTGACACCGTTATCACGATCACAACTGTAAATGTTCCTGCCACCTGTTTTTTACGAATATCCGCGTCGCGATCTTCCCGTATCCGAAACCGCTTGCGCATCCACGTCTCCACATGATCGATCAGCCAGCCCATCCCCTGTACCGGGTGCCACAGCCAGTGTGGATCACCGAATACCAGATCAAGCAAACATGCAATTATAATGATAAATATACGTTCCTGTAACACGGTCACTTTTCATTTCCTTTCATAGCTGCATTGCATATTTGTATTCCGTACTGTTAGTTACCTGACATACCTCACACGACCTTGCCTTTACATAGTGCCTCCATCACATCTATTTCATAGCATCTGGCACCGTTTTCATACCCTGCGGCAATTTCATTTTCTCATAAGATACAATCTGCATCCCATCCGCTGTCACTTCTAACCATCCTGCAATTCCCTCGCCCGGCTTCACCTGCCAGTCAAAATAATCCTTGTGTGGCTCTGACAACTGATCCATCAGTGCCATGATCGTACCTCCGTGTGCGACGATAATGATCGTGTCTGACAGGGATGTGTGCGCCGTCTCTATTCTCGATGAAACGTCACATCGTAACCGTTTTTGTCCTTCCCTGCTTTCCGCATCCACAAACACCTTCTCAAATCCCCGCATCACACGGTCTGTAAACTCCGCTTTCGTCTCACCGCCCGGAAACGCCGTCGTACCGCCACTGTCGATGTAGCGCTGGTAATCGGGATTGCCATTTAATTCCGCATAATTCATGTATTCAAATTCACCGAACCGGCACTCTGCAAGCTCCGGGATTTCCACCTTTCCTGCATCCGGGAACAGAATATCCGCCGTCTGCATTGCGCGCAGATACGGGCTGACGTAGACGATTTGCTCTTTACTGCCGTTTTTTTGACAGTGCTGGTCACATGTGATTTTCCCCGGTGCAATTTCGACTTCGTCATGTACACTATCTGTTGCGGTTCTACGATTCATCGACACCTGTTTCTGCCAGAACTTCTGCATGCCTCGCAGCTCTTCCACGCTCTCCGGAAGCAGCCCTTCATCCGTCGTACCGACATAGCGATGTTCTTGATTTCCCTTCGTCATGCCATGACGGATTAATACAATCTTTGCTTTCATATCACTTAATCCTCGTTCCGATTCCTGCCGTCACGCGGATAACCTGCTCCGCCTGGCTTGCCAGATAGCAGTTTACGCGTCCGTTCTTCTCGCGGAATTCCCGCTCAAATGCATCAATCGGCACAATTCCGCTTCCGACCTCATCGCTGACCAAAACGAGCTTGTCTGCATTTCCGGCGAGAATCGCTTTGTTCATAAGCTGCTTTGCCTCCAGCTCCGGGTCTTTGCCCTGCTGCATTGTCTTCCGCACATATTTATGAAAATTATTGATGATCTGATGTCCTTCTTTGAAATTTGCCTTGGCATACTCGAACTTTCCCTGGTATGCACCACCGATTATTAAGATCATAGCGTTCCCTCTTTATACTTTTTATATTTCTTTATACCTTTTTATACTTTTTCGATTATTTTATACTTCTTTATACTTTTTCTGCAAGATACATTTTCATATTGCATAATTTTTTTTATTTTTCCCAACCTTTTCCTCTTCTCGTCCGTCTATATATTGAACGGACGGATTGCAAAATTGTTCCGTATCATTTATATTCAATACATGATTATGTGCAGCAGACGATTCTGTCTGCGCATAACACGTATCTTATTAAATATTTACTTAAAGGAGAGACTATCAAAATGAAGAAAAAACTTACAAAGACACTGGCACTTGGACTGTCACTGGCAGCCGCCCTTACACTGACAACCGGTTGTGGCAAGAAAGAAGATACCACGTCGGACACTCCTGTTCCGGCAGTAACAAGCGAAAGCAGTTCCGATAATTCCGGAAGCGAAACAGCAGCCGGTACGATCGACTACACCATCTGCCCATGGGTGTTCAGCCGTGCGCTTTCCGATGAAGAGACATTGGAATTGCCAGAGGGTGCCGGTCTGTACGGAATGACATTCCCGGTTACGACGGATACGCTTTTTAACATGTCTTACAGCACATCCGACGTGCCACTTACGGATGCACTGGATGAATCCGCATATTCCGTATCTTTTTATGAGGATAATTACTCCCTTCCCCAGCTGTTGATAGACGAAGACGATATGACCATTGACGAAGCCCTTGACAAGAATCTCTGGTCACTGTTCAGTACATATTTAGATTACGATGCTTTCGGGGTTTCCGAGGATTCTTACAACGACGTCTACAACTTTTACGACGATTCGAATCCTGCATATATCTATATGGATATGCTGACAACCATGTTTGGTGCCCCAAATTATATCTGTTTCAGCAACGACTATGATGCAGAAAAGTCCGTCGAAGAAAATACCCAGTACTTTGTTGACACGTTCCTGCATCCGGAAAAATCGGATGACCAGTTCTCATCATATCTAATGTACATTGGCTGGCAATTTGAAGATTTTGGAATTGCGGTAGACTTCTTTGACACTTTTCGTTACAGTGAGACAAGCGGATATTACGTATATCCGGAGAATGAAGTTGGATTTACATACGTTCCAATCCAGAAAGGAACCCTGGAAGACTATTTCTTAGACACCTTTGATGGTCGCTATGGAACAAACATCGTGAAAGAACTGATGGCAGAGAAAACGGCTTTGTTCGGCGATGTCGAATACCTGACACCTGAGGACAAGATCGTGAACCTTGTCAAGTCTGCCAACAGCACCGCTTCCTCAACCGATGCAGAAACAACGGAAAGCACAACTGATTCTTCCAACTATGTGGATGTTGACCGTGATTTCAGTGAAGCTGCAAATGATGTCTATATGGCAATCACCGACTGCTTCAAGCTCGGCGGCGAAGATACACTCGTCTTAAATGGTACAACCAATAAGGGCATATTCAAGACAGGCGATCCTGTCTATGTACAGCTCACAAACGGCAAGGTTGTAGAAGGCACGATCAGCCGCATGGAGCAGCTCCGTCAGGATGTCACGGAATCTACCCTCGGCGAAAGCATTGGTATCATGGTCGATGGACTTAGCTTAAGCGATCGGGATTATGTGACTGGTGGTGTCATCGTTGTTAAATAACATGCACCAAAACGACGGTTCCAATTAACATCCAGAGTTCGCACATCTGCAGGAAATATCCAGCCAGATCGCCGGTGATCCCGCCAAAGGTGCGATACGACATGAACCGATAATAGAAAAACATCAGTATGGCGATGCCTGCGACCACAAGTGCTGCAACCGGCTGTATCACACAGCCTGCGGCAATGCAGGCAATGAGCCAAACGAACATGATCACCTTCGAGCGATTATTTACAAGGCGTGCGGTATCTGCCAGCATGCCTTCTTTTTTTGCTTTCTGAAATGTAAGTACCGAAAGTCCGGACAAGGTACGTTCCAAGATGAATCCGATGGCAAAGACCGCCAGCATCTGCATAGGATTTCCATCCTTCCCGATCGTTGTCAAGCTGCCATTCACAGCAGCCTCCCCCGTTCCTGCCGTCTGCACTCCGGCAGCAAGCTTTACAGAACTTGCAGCTACAAGCTCATACATGCATCCAAAATAAATCAGGAAATACAGACAGCCGCGGATAATTGCAAATGCCCCGGTATGCGGATCCTTCAGGATCTGCAGCTTCTCCTCCTTGGATTTATAAGAAGATTTCGCATCCACGGTATCTAAGAATCCATCCATGTGGATGCCGCCTGTGATCAGGATCGGGAATACCGTAAGAAGTGCCGCTGTGAAGACCTCCGACCACTGCAAGAGAAAGCCAAAGAGATACCAGATCGCAAACTCGCCCGCACCAATCACAGCCCCAACCAGCGGGAACGCACACATGCTGTACTGCAAGGCTTTCGGGTCCCATTTGAAATGCGGCATCGGTATCTTGGAATATGTCGAAAATGCAATTAAGATTGCTTTCATCATAGTTGCTTGTCTCCTCTGATCAATTTACTCGAACTTTTTGTTCTTATTTCTCCTACTTGCTGTTGTTCCTACATGGGGATTTTTTGATAATTCTAAACTTTTTACCCAATTTTGACTTACCCATTTCTCTGAAATTGGGGATGTTTTTCATATTCCAATTTTCTCCCCAATGATTTCTCATTTTTCTGCATTATGATTGGGGAATTTTCTTCCATTCACAATTTCTACCCAATTCCTACTCTTAACCTTACTTCCCCATTGGGTGATTTTTCTTGACTATGACCGGAATCCCACAGACAACCTCCGTTATGGTTGCCGCCTCCCATGCAAGCGCGCAGTTAATCTCTGCCAGATTCCTCACATACTCCCTCGTGCTTTCATCGTAGGTCAGGCTTCCGCCATCGGAGAACACATCATTGGTGACGATCACCACATCCTGCACGCGTGTAGATAAATCAACGAGCGCCTGTACGATTTTCTTGCTCACCGGTGACAGTGTCTTTGACATACCGGAACCGGCATTCGTATCGGTTCCAGCAGTTTCTGTATCCACCTCTGCTTTACCGGCCATTCCAGCCTTTTCTGTATCCACCTCTGCTTTACCGGCCATTCCAACCGTTTCTGTATTCACCTCTGCTTTACCGGCTATTCCTACCGCTTCTGCATCCGGTTCCAGATACATCTCATTGGCAAGCAGATTTGACATACATTCAAGCAGCAACACATCTTGTCGCTTCGCCACGATATGTTCCACATGCCGGTAACATTCGACCGTATCAAACCCTTTGTCGGCACGCATCGCACGGTGGCGCTCTATCCGCTGCATCGTCTCCGGATCAAGCTCCGTGGTATTCCATTTATACGGATACATCGTCGCAATGTAGAGCAACCGCCCATCGCCCTGCAAGGACAAGGCAAAACTTTCCGCATACGATGATTTCCCACTGGCACTTCCGCCATATACTATATGTAACATCGAGTATTTTCCTTTCTTTAACACTTGCACCATATACCATATGGATCTATTTCCCTTTAGAAGCCCATATCCGCAAGGTCACTGCTTGTAGCCGCCCGATCCGGATCATAGATTAAACCAATGTGTGAAACCGTCAGACTTTCATCAACCTGAACCATCAGATCATATGTATCAAAATTAATGATGTAATTGATCGTATTTCCTGTCTTCAAATATTCCTCTGGCGTCTTATATTTCTCCAGCTCCTGCAATCCGGTAAATGGTTCTTCGTGAAACGTGATCACGCCAAGGTTACTGTCACATGTGTAATATTTCCGGTTATTTTTCTCCTCCAGTTCTCCATATTTCTTGATCTCATCTATATGAAGATACTTGTATACCTGCTCCAGCGAATCCCCGATCTGAATCGGTCCCTTATAATATGTATCATACTCCGGCTGCGATTTATCTATGCTCATATGGATTCTTCTGTCATTTTCGCTCTCTTTCGAGACAATATACACGGAAGCTCTGTAGTTTCTATCCCCGTCAATCTCATACGGACACATCAGAACCTGCGCCTTCATATTATCAGCATAGTACACAAAATAATCCCTTGTATCATTCACGCTGTTTGCCATGCCAATATTGTTCTCCATCATAATCGCACTCATTCTGTCACCCTCGGACAGCGTATGCTTCATAAATGTAAACTCATCAAATCCAAACGTAAATTCAATCGAATGCGGTCCCGTTTCCTTTGAATTCTGTCTTGTAAATACAAATCCAAGCACGCCCGCCGCAAGGATGACTACACATGCTATAATTATCCATATTGTTCTACGCTTCATCGTCCACTCCTATTCTTCCGGCTTTCCATCCCGGCTGTATGCTTCGATTGACAGATCATCAAACGTTCCCATGTTTTTATAGATGGATAATGTCATATCCAAAAGCGGAAATAACATCATTGCGCCGCTGCCTTCGCCCAGACACAGTTTGCCATGAATCACTGCCGGAAGTCCAAGCGCGTCCAGTGCCAGCCTGCCACTCGCTTCCTCCGATATATGCGATGCCAGAAGATAATCTACAATCTCGGCATCCATCCGCATCGCAGTGAGTGCTGCTACACAGGTGATCGCACCATCCAGCACAACCGGAATCTGATATTGTCTGGCTCCTAAAAATACACCAACCATTCCGGCGATCTCCAGCCCGCCAAGCTCGGCAAGCAACTGCTTCGTATCTGGAGTTCCCTGTACATCCGTCCTGCCACATTGCAGTTTCACGTCAGTCTGCTCCTGTCCAGCAGATTGCTTCGTATCGGGAGTTCCCTGCACACGCGCAAGTGCCTGCGTGATCACCTGCACCTTTCTTGCAAGTCCGGCATCATTGAGTCCGGCGCCGCGCCCGGTCACCGTCTCCGCTGGCAGATCAAGCAGTGCCGCAAGCAGCGCAGAGGTCGGAGTTGTATTTCCGATTCCCATCTCACCGACGGCTAATATCTCATAACCTTTTTCTTTGCATTCCCGCACAAGCTCTTTTCCGGTTTCAATTGCCCGGTCGCAAACCTCCATCGGCATCGCGGGTTCCTTCGCAAGATTCCCGGTTCCTGCCTGTACCTTCCGGTTTATCATATGTCCCATGCCAAATGACGCATCCGGATATAGTTCGCCCAGCATACCGATATCAACTGCATACACATCCACGCCTGCCATCTGCGCCATATAATTGACACCGGAACAGCCGTGTGCAATATTCTCCGCTACGACCTTTGTCACGCCGGAATCGGTCTGCGTCACGCCCTCTGCCACAACGCCGTGATCGGCACACAGCGTCAATAATGCCCGCCGCTTATAGTCTCCGGGATTCTCTGTCCCGGCAATCGCGCAAAGTCTGGCAACCATATCCTCGAACACGCCGAGACTGTCAATCGGCTTTGCGATTGCATCCCATCTTTCCTTCGCCTGTATATAGATTTTCTGCTGTGTTTTATTCATAGTTTCTTACTTCTCCATATCCCGCAGCTCATAGAGCAGTGCATTGCAGATTGCCGCGGCGATATTGCTGCCACCCTTCCTGCCGCGCGCCACAATATATGGCACAGGTGCCCGCATGATAAGCTCCTTCGCTTCCACCACGTTCACGAATCCAACCGGCACACCGATGATACCGCATGGATGCAGCTTTCCCTCGTCGATCAGCTCATACAGACGCACCAGCGCGGTCGGTGCATTTCCAATCGCAAAGATAAGCGGCTTGTCTAACGTACACGCCTTCTCCATACTTGCTACCGCCCGTGTCGAGCCCTGTTTCTTCGCGATTTCTGCCACGTCGTCATCACTCATGAAGCAGTAGACCTCGCCACCGTATTTCGCAAGTTCTTTCTTGTTGATACCGGATTTTGCCATCTGCGTATCCGTGACAATACAGGCACCATTTTTTATTGCATCATGGAATTTCAAAACCGCCTGTTCTGAAAATGTCAGATTCTCCAGATAATCAAAATCAGCCGACGTATGGATTGCCCGCTTGATGATCGGTGCCTGAAGCGGATCTAATTCGACATTTCCAAGCTCCTCTGTGATAATCTCGAAGCTTCGTTTCTCAATTTCCTGTGGCAGCACCTGCTGTAACTGTATCTCTTCTAACATAATACCCTCTTACTCTTCTCTTCCCTCATTACTAACCAAAAACTATATTATCTATTTTCATTTATCTTCGCGTCTTTGCACCATCTAAAAACAGATGATAGAAAAACGCCTCTGCGCCCGCATAATACAGATGCGGAAATCCCGCGAATGTCCCTTTCTTTTTCACCATGCATGGATATGTCTTCTGCTTGGAAAGCGGCTTCCACGCCAGACAGGCATCGCCACAATCCGTGCTGTCCCAGTAGTGAAACTCATGTCCGCGCAAAATCGTTTTCACGGCAAATGCATCCTCTTGCTGCGGTGCCAGCTCCACATACCCAAACCGCTGTAACCGCTCTGTCCGAAATCCCGCACCATCTAAGAAACCGACCATCTCATATACATTTCCTTCTGCATCGGCAAGCGACTTACCAAGATATAAGAATCCGCCGCATTCCGCATGGCACGGCATCCCGGATTCCAACGCCCGCCAGACAGATGCGCGCATCGACCGATTCTCATACAGCTGCTTTGCGTAAAGCTCCGGATACCCGCCGCCAAAGATCAACGCATCCACCTTAGGCACATGTGCATCTGCAAGCGGGGAAAAGTACACAAGCTCCGCTCCCATATCTTCTAACATGCGCAGATTCTCGCGATAGTAGAAAGAAAATGCCGCATCTCTTGCTACACCGATGCGATAACCGGACGGGAATTTGCAATCCTGTCTTACGTCAGCCGGCTTCTGTATCTGCAGCATCTCTGCCTGTGCCGCAATTTCAAAAATCCCATTGATATCGATCGTCTTCATAACAGCTTCCGCAACCGTTTCCACCCAGTCTCTCTGTTTCTGCATTTCGTCCGGTTGCAACAGCCCAAGATGTCTGGATGGCACTGCAAATGACGCATCTTCCGGCAGATATCCAAGCACCGGAATACCGCATTCCGTCTCAATTACCTGTTTGAGCCGGCTGTAAAACATCGGTGATACACGGTTTAAGATCACCCCTGCAATCCGGCTGTCCTTCTTATATTCCATAATTCCGCGGATCGTCGCCGCAAGCGTGACACTTGCGCCCTTCGCATCCACGATCAGAACGACCGGCGTCTTCGTAACCTTGCTTAATTCATAAGAGCTTGCCATCGTCGTTGTGCCGCCGACACCGTCGTAATATCCCATGACGCCTTCCATCACGCACATTTCTGCATCCCGCAGGTCACGCACCAAAATATGTCCAATCGCATCAGCCCCCGCGAAGAACGTATCCAGATTTCCGGTGTCGATTCCGAGCACCGTCCGGTGAAACATCGGATCGATATAATCCGGGCCACATTTATACGCCTGTACCTTTATATTCTGTTTTTTTAATGCTGCCAGCACACCACACGTCACGGTTGTTTTTCCGCTGCCACTCCGCATCGCTGCGAACATCACGCGTGGGATATTTACCTGGATATTATTCTTGTGTTCCATTGTTTCTCCCCGGTCGCTCCTGTGCATTTTCTATCCCATCGTCACAATCCACACCGGATTTTGTGCCTGCATCATATGATACGGACCAGCTGCGCGGCTGCGCGTCACCGCTATCTGTACCATATTAAAATCCACGTTACGCCACTTCGCTATATCTGCCAATGTAAGCATTTCTGCCTGCGTCTCCAATGTGACCGCAGTCAGAACAATGCGTGCGTTCGGATTTTTCGCATAGATCTGATCCATGATCTTGAACAGATTTCCGCCATTTCCTCCGATAAATACATGCGTTGGCGCAGGAAGCGACGGAATCACTTCTGACGCTTCCCCTTCGATAATCTCCATATTTCCCGCATGGAAGCGCCTGCGGTTCGCATACATCAGCTTCACTGCTTCCGGTTTTTTCTCGATTGCATACACTGTTCCACGCTCCGTCAGAAGTGCCAGTTCGATGGATACCGATCCTGTTCCGGCACCTATATCATAAATAACCGGCGTATAATCATTCGCCTGAAGCTTCGAGACCGCAACCATCCGCACTTCTTCCTTCGTCATCGGCACATTTCCACGGATGAACGCATTGTCCTTGATTCCCGGTGCCAGCCGTCTCGCCACCGGATATGGATTGATGAAGATTGCCACTGCCAGCTTGTCAAAGGTGTACGCACACAGATCCTTCGCATACCCCTTAATAATTTTCTCGTCCGGATATGACAGTCGTTCTCCGACAATGACCTGAATATCCTCCATCCCAACTTCCGTCAGCCGTCTGCAGATTGCCGCAACCTGATTTTCATCTCCAAGCAGCGTGCCGACCTTCGCATGGTGCCGCACCTTCGCCGGGATATTCGCATAGACGCCATGGTTACTGATAAGCTCTGCATCTTCCCATGTCTCACCCAGCTTGTCAAGTAAATATATCACCGAGGACAGTCCCGGAATATATTTGATCTGGTATTTGTAGCCTGCCTGATTCGTCTGTGCGATGCTTCCATCCTGACCTGCATCTGTACGATTCTCATTGCATAATACTTCAGAAAGCTTCTTCGCCCCGGAATAAAATCCAATATCCCCGGATACCAATACCGCAATGGTCTCTCCTTCATGACTCCGGATCAGTTCTGCTACTTCTTTGCCCCGATATTCATTATAAAATGTCTGCTCTACATCGCGTCCATCTTCTTCACAGAGGCTCTTCCAGATCGCAAGCATGCGGGGAGCGCCGATGCAGACGGTCGCATGTGCCAATGCCTGCACAGCCTCCCTGGTCAGGCAATCCGCATTTCCCGGTCCCATGCCGATCAAATATACGATTGTTTTTTCGTTATTCCCCATAATTTTGATTCTCCTTTCTGCCTCTTATCCTATCAGACAAATAAAATCCTGTCGTATATTTTCTATCAAATTTTAAAATATAAATACAGCCACCGCGAATTCAGATTATGTGTACATTTCTATCCCGTCTAACTGTGCCTCTGTTCCTACCTGGTTCAGATTATGCATCTGCTTTCTCCCGCAAATATTCTTCTGTCTGCGCGAGTGACATCACCGGTTCTACCTGCTCCTTCGGACGCCCGATCACGACAAGCTGCACGCCTGCGGCAAGCGCGGCCTCACATTTTTCATCATAGCCGCCATTCTTCCCACTTGCCTTTGTCACCATGAAATCCGCATCTGCATAACGCAAGGTTGCCAGATTCATCTCCAGATCAAAAGGTCCCTGCATACAGATCAGATGTTTCCCAGTAAATCCCAGCTCCGTACATGCCTCTACCACCGACCGGGTCGGAAGCACACGCGCCGTACAGCGCGATCCATAGTCCGGAATCTGCGTATACAAATGAAGCTCCTTACTGCCTGTTGTGATCAGAATATTTCCTGTCACACCCTTTAGATAATCTACCGCCGCCTGTATGTCCCCGACATAGATGCTATCCGATGTTTCATCGGTATACCGCTTCCCGTCCGCGTCACCAATATGTGTGCCGCTCATCTGCATGTCCGGATCTGCATTCTCCTGTTCTTCCTGCATGTCCCGCCGCACGCGGACATATGGGACGCCCACAACCTTACAAGCCTGATAGATATTCTGTGTCACAAGCACTGCATACGGATGTGTCGCGTCCACACAGATATCTGCCTGTACTGCCTGCAGGAATTCCTGCATATCTGCCTGCTCCAGCCGTCCGACATGCACTTTGAGTGCATCATCCTCCGGCAGCACCTGCGCTCCATACTCTGATGCTACGCAGACATGGACTTGTATATTTTGCATTTTTTGCTGCTTGTTTAATTGTATCAGATACCCGGCGAGCTGCCGCCCCTCCGTTGTACCTCCAAATATGACTACTTTCATATGTTATCTCTTCTATATCCGCGTGGTGTCACCATCGCATCACCGACTTTTCGTGTCCGGGAATTGCCGACAAATACTGTCGTGAACATATCAACCTGCGTTTCTGCCAGCTCGTTCAATGTCAGGATTTGCTGTTCTTCGCCGTCGCGCCCGATATTCCGGGTGATTCCACAGATTGTCTCCCCGGATTTTTTCTGCAAGAGGATCCGACATGCTTTCTGCAAGTAATCATGCCGCTTATGGCTGGACGGATTATACAGGCAGATTGCGAAATCTCCCTCAGCCGCTGCCGCAAGACGATGCTCGATCAACTCCCACGGTGTCAACAGATCACTCAGGCTAATCACAGCAAAATCATGACCAAGCGGTGCCCCAAGCAAGGCTGCCCCGGAAAGCGCAGCCGTTACCCCCGGAATCACATGGACATCCACCTCTGGAAATTCTACTGCCAGTTCCAGCGTGATTCCTGCCATGCCATACACGCCTGCATCACCACTGCACACAAGCGCTGTCTTCTTCCCACTCGCTGCGGTTCCCAGCGCCAACCGACATCGTTCCACCTCCTGCCGCATACCATTCACCAGATATTCCTTGTCCGGATAGTATGGTTTCAGGAGTTCGATGTATACCTTATATCCGGCAATCACCTCACAGGCTTCCACGACATCGATTGCTTCCTGTGTCATCTTCTGTCTTGCACCGGGTCCAAGCCCGACAATATATAATTCCTTCCTACTCTCTGCGCTCATGTTTCTCTCCATTGTTGCTCTATTGTCTTGTTTTTTATGTTCTTCCGGGATCGTATTGCTCTTCACTTTCTTGTTTCAGCTTCCGGTTTTGGGTTTTTTCGCTTGTTTTTCGGCTTTCAAACACACTTCGTGGGTTTTTCTGCTTGTTTTTCACTCGCTACACATATACGCCAGCGCAACCGTCACGCCCCCATACGCTTGCTTGCGAAGAAGCAATTCTCCATGCTTTGCCTGCCTGCCTAGTAACTGCTCTCCCTGATTCGTGGCATGCTCGCTTGCATACTTCACGGCACTACGCTCACAGACATTATCCACGCCGGTCACGCCAGACACAAATTCTGATGCCGAATATGTCCCCGGCACCGCCTGCAATTCTTCTGCTGCGTATGTCTTAAACGGCACATTCCGTGTCTCACAGAATTCAAGCAATCCCGCTTCTTTCTTCTTCAGATCGATACTTACCACCGCACATAATGCTTCCATCCGCAAGCCTGTTTTCGCAAATGCATCCTGCACCGCATGCTCGATTTTATCCACCGGTGTCCCTTTCTTACAACCGACGCCAGCTACAATACAACGTGGAATAAGTTGTAACGTTTGCGCATCCACAGAAACATCTTTTGGAGTTATAATAACCTGATGCGAACCTATCTGCAACCTTTGAACATTGATTCTGTTCCCGCATCCATCAACTCTGTTCTTGCATCCATCGATTCCATTCTCACATCCATCAACTTCATTCTTGCATCCATCATTTTCTATCTTACCCACATCAATACCGGTTGATTTCTGTTCCTTACGTATCTCACATGCGCGCTTCTCTTCTCCCTGTGTCACCGCAGGTTCCTCTATCCACACAGGCTCCGCCCCGGTCGCCAGCACCTCCGCGCTGATTGCCTTCGCCTTCGTCCAGTCCGTCACTACTAAATTATGTTCCCGCGCATAATCATCAATGGAGAACCGGCCTTCCACATCCGTCGCAGTCGTGATAACCGGTGTTGCCCACATCACATCCGCCAGCATCTGCGTGAGCACATTTGCGCCACCGGCATGTCCACTCACTAACGATATCACATGCTTCCCGCATTCATCCATGCACACAATGGCCGGATCTTTAGATTTATGTGTCAGATGCTCCGCCACACTCCGCACCGCAATTCCGCTTGCTGTCACGAACACAATGGCATCCACCTGCTCAAAATATGTATCAACACACGCCTTTACCGTTTCCCGCATTGAAACCTCTGGAAGCGCTTCGCATTTTACCTTCGTGATAATTTCTGCACCGGAAATGTTTTCCAGCTTCTTCGCCAGCTTCTGCATCGTTGCATACCCGCGCACACTGCATGTAATGAGCAGTACCCGTCGGATTCCTGCCGGAAACGCAATCTCCGTTGCACCGCGATACTCTGTCGCAAATGCCGCGTCATAAAGCCGGGATTTCTCATAGACACTTCCAAGTGCCGGAGATACGATAATGAGTGCCGTCTTCGTAATCCCTGCGGCTTCCATATCTTCCGGAAGCTTAGCCAGTGTCGTGCGGATAATCTTCTCTTCCGGCCAGGTAGCCTTATACACGACAGCAACCGGCGTGTCCTCCGCGTATCCACCAAGCAGCAAATCCTGCCGCACCTTTCGGGCAAGCCCGGATGAGAGATACAACACCAGACTGGCATGGTGTGCAGCCAGACTTCGCAGATTTTCCTTCTCCGGCACAGGGGTTTTCCCTTCCGCTCTTGTCAGAATCAAGGTCTGCGTCACATCCGGCAATGTATACTCACACGCCAGCGACGCCGCGGCACCGAACACCGCACTCACTCCCGGACACACATCATATGTGATTCCATATTCATCCAGCAGATCCATCTGCTCGCGGATTGCACCATACACAGACGGATCACCCGTATGCAGACGCACCGTCCCTTTGCCTGCCGCCTCTGCTTCCCGCATTACAGACACGACATCTTCAAGCGTCATATGCGCGCTATTGTAAATTTCGCAATCTGCCTTCGCATACGAAAGCAGCTCCGGATTTACAAGCGAACCTGCATAGATGATCACATCCGCTTCCTTGATTCGATTCATGCCCCGCACGGTAATCAGATCACACGCGCCGGGTCCCGCTCCTACGAAATGTACCATTTATCTTCTTCCTTTATCTATTATAATCTATCCTATTTTTGCTCAATAAAATTTCACTCGTCACACCCGCATATATTTCTCATCCTGTGTTCTATATCCCAGGTTTATCCACGCATCCATCTTACCCTCACAGTTCACATTCTGTGTTCAATATCCTGTAATCATTCTCACATCTGCAGCTTTCCGCGAAATACATCCAACACTGCTGTATCCGCTGTCTGTCCCAGATATCCGTACTTCTCGGAAAATACAATCACTCCAAACCGCATCGCATCCCCAATCCTGCCAGCCACATGTTTCTCGATTGCCGCAAGGATACTCTGCATCACAGCTTCCCGCAAGCCTTCTCGTTCCACAACATCCAACATCCGGTCGGTATTGATACAGTTATAAATTTCCTGTACCACATCCGCTCCTGCACCTGCCATCGCCGCATGCACCGCAAATATCTCTCCGCGTCCATCCGCGACCTTAGAATGCGTGTTGAAGATACCTGCCGCCAGCTTTACCAGCTTTCCGATATTTCCAACCAACAGGAAATCTTTCATGCAATACGAGATTGCAAGGTCGATCGTATCGCCGATATAATTGCTCGACTTGACACTCTTTGCAAGATCAAGCCCCAGATATTCAGATGCGTATGCCTGTCCGTAGTTTCCGGGTGTCACTAACACTTTCTCCTCGCCAACCGCATGTAACTGTCGGATTTCTGTCTCGATTGTCGCCACAATTGCCTGTTCGCTCATCGGCTCTAGGATTCCGCTTGTTCCAAGTATCGAAAGTCCACCCTCGATACCAAGCTTCGGATTAAATGTACGCTTCGCCAGAGTCTCTCCCTCCGGCATCCATACCGTGATGTGCAATGGCTCACAGACATTTGCTTTCTCACATACATCTGCCACAGCCGCAAATATCATCTGCCGCGGCACACGGTTGATGGCCGCTTGTCCGACCGCCTGCTCCAGGCCTTCTTTCGTGACACGCCCGATTCCGATTCCTCCATCTAGCGTCAGATACGGAAATGATTCGCTGGTAAATGCACAGGACCTGTCTTGGCTTCCATGGTTGTTGCACCGAAGTCCCATTTCCACGCGTCCACTGGACTTCTTGCTTCCCCTTATTCCCACACTTCCATCCAGTTCCGCACTTCCATCTGTCTGCTCACGCACACGCTGCTTCGCATACGCCACTGTCACGCACACATCCGTGCCATTCGTCACATCCGGATCATCGCCGCTATCCTTTACTACCTTATAGCTCGCTTTCCGGCTGTCTGATTCAAGCAGATACACCGGAACGGAAACCATCATCCCCTTCGGTGTGCGCAAGGTTACCGCATGGCTTTCTACGCCAAGCAGAAGCTGCATCGCAGCTGCCTGTGCCGCCGCTGCACTACACGTTCCTGTCGTGATGCCCAGCCGGAGCTTTTTTTGATTTTTGATTACATACTCTTCCATACGCATTTCCAATCTGTAAAATCTTCTTTATTTATACCATTTCATACGGAAATTGTAAATTTATTTCCGTTCCCGCCATGCACCTCTATTTCCAATCTGGGTTTTTCTGTTTTCTTTCTTCCTCCTACGCCCACCGCATGGGTTTTTCCGGTCTTATATTCTCTTCCGCACCCACTCCCCGCCACATTTCTCCACCTCCCTCTTCCAATCTGGGTTTTTCTGCTTACTTTCTTCCCCCTACACCCACCGCGTGGGTTTTTCCGGTCTTATATTCTCTTCCTCACCCACTCCTCGGCACATTTCTCCATCTCCCGCTTCCAATCTGGGTTTTTCTGCTTACTTTCTTCCTCCTACACCCACCGCATGGGGTTTTCCGGTCTTATATTCTCTTCCGCACCCACTTCACTATACCACATGATTTGCTTCCAAAAAAAGAGCAGGACTTTCATCCTGCTCCCATGTGAATTACACAATTAACTATTTTTCTTTTCTTCTTCGGATCATGCCTGTGATACCGACGCCCGCGCCAAGCATGAGCGTAATCATAATCGCTATCGGATATGCATCTCCGGTGGAAACCGCTTTATCCGTTTTCTTGTCTGCCTCTGTTGTCTTCGGGGCACCTGCCTGTGTAGTTGCTCCATCCGGCTGTTCCACGAATGTCTGCTGTGTGGTTGCCTGCTCACCTGTTGTTGTCGATTCTTCTGTCGTCGTCTGCTCGCCTGTTGTGGATGGAGCCACACCCTTTGCAACAACCACCTTGGTAGATGGCGATGCATAGTAATTGTTTGTTTCCTTATATCTTACGTAATAATCACCATCCGGAAGGTTCTCTAAAAGCTGTGTATTCGCATCAATCCATGTGTGGTTATCCACGCTATATTCCATCTTCACAGAGAGATTTGCTATCTTACCATCATTCTTTCCATCAATTGTTTCTGCAGTCGCAGCCAATCCGGTCGGTGCTGCCTGCGGAGCCTTTTGAATTGTAAAGAATATAGTTTTTGTTCCATAGTAGGCGCTGTCGACATCATTTCCCGTCAATGTGATTTTTGCCTGTGTTCCGGCATTCGTATTCTCAGAATAAGACGTTGAGAAATCTACATTTGCTTCCAATTCTTCTGTTCCATATTTAACCGTGAATGTCGGTTTCTTTGCATTGCCATCATAAACAATCGAGCTCGCGTCTACTGTTACATCCGCATCTGCAATATTCTTGTAGCAGAGAACCAGATTCTGAAGCGGCTGTTGTGTATTTTTATCCACAACCATCAGCCCATTATACACTTGTGGGTCATATGGATTTATCTGTTCCAGGATTTCACTTCCCTTTGGAAGCAGATTTTTGATTGAATACAACGTATATTCTTTCAGATCCTTTGTTGCATCTTTTCTGATCGAATATCCTGTTTCCAACCCTTGCGGCACCCCTGACAATTCAATTCTCGAATTTTTATCTCCAAAGGTTATCTTCTGTGTTTTAAAATCTGGAGGAATATAAGTGTTTGAATCTGGTGCTATTTTTACCTGACTTCCGTTTGTTACTACAATTCCATCCAAAGTAGCCCATTGCAGGCTAAGCGTCGATAAATTAACATTATCCAAGGTAAGCAAAGACTCATTTCCAAGGTTTGCCGTCCGCAACGATTTAACTATCAGAGTACCATTTTTTATTGTGGTCTTAGACATATTATCAAAACCGTCAATATTTAATTCATGGTTACATAAATCAATGTTTATCTCCTTGTAACTAGAATATGAATAACCAATCAAATATAATGTTTGATCCTTATAATCCCGCAATATTTGAATTGTATCTGTTGCATTTCTGTTTTGCGGTTCAAATGCCTGAACTAATGATGTATATGTATTTTTTACAGTTCCATTCGCATCCACGATTGCCGCTACCGGTGCCTGATAACCACACGCGATACAAGTTCCTGTACCATCCATTCTCGTATGTGGACAAGTTGCCGTTGGAGTCGCGCTTCCATTGGACATATAGGTTGTATTACTTCCGTTTTTCATAACAATGACATCTGAACTTGTAATCGTTCCGCCAACAAAATTGTTTGTAGAAGAAGTTGTTCTTTCCATCTTTGTAAGCTTTGGTGTGGATAACGCAAGATTGCCTGTTACCATTGGTACTGCACCTATTTGTTTTACCTTTATCTCGTCCTCAGCACTCTTTAAGACCGCATTTCCTGATATAGTAATACCGCTTCCACCATTTTGGATATCAATTTTACTTTTTGCCTGAATATCTGTATTTCCTATCAAGCTTCCGCCATTTATTGCACTTCCACTCACAAACACGTCCCCATTTGAAGCTCTTACAGTCAAATCTCCACTGACTACAGATGTATTTCCTGATGTGCTTAACGTCACATTCCCTTCTGTCGACTCAATATTTGCAGTTCCATTAACAGCCTGTAGAGATGCCTTGATCGTTACATCATTTTTTGCAGTCACATTCAAATTCCCATTTACTCCAAGGCTGCTTCCTGTTCCGGAATTATGAATTAACACACTACCATTTGGTGCTTTCAGCGTAAATACAGCTGTCGGTGTGTTTGTCAAAAACAACGGCTGGTTAAACGCTGCCTGAAATTCCAGATTTCCGCTTGTCGCCGTAATTTCTGCATTTCCAGTCGTTGTAATTGTCGGATTGTTGCTTAGTATTACCGAAGCCCCTTCTAATACTAAACTTCCTGTACTAATAGCATAGGAATTACTGCTCAACGATGATGCCGGTGATTCAATTACAATTGTACCAGTTGTACGGAGCTGCAGGCTATTCAACCCATTTACCGGAGTGGTCACCGGAGACCCAAACGTAATATTGCCCGTATAATCATCTGTTATAATACTCCCCGCTCCGGATAAATTTCCATAAAATGTTAAATTCAGGTTTCCATCTCCCTTCATTGTCAGCGTACCCACAGATACCTGCATTCCACCATACAATGTCCCGGTTACCGAACCATATATTGTCAATACACCATCCTGATATTGCATGTAATCAGAAATCGAGGACACATCAGAACATGGAACAAAATTTCCTGAACTATCAAAATAATAATAACCATTTGCCAGTACGGTTGATCCCATGGTAACACTTACATCTGCAGCTTCCGCATCCTTTCCATCCATCAAACCAAACACAATCGTTACCATCATAATCGCCACCAGTAATAGAAACGACAATCTTCCTTTTTGTTTCATACCTCTCTCCCTTTCCTCTTTATATCCTTTTTACATTTTTTACATTCTTTTTTATTACCATGTGCCACGTTCGCCGTCAACCCATCTGGGATGAAATGCCATTTTCTGGGATGAAATGTTGCAGATGCACATGGAAACTGCCGTCAAACTATGTTAAAATCTGTATAAATAAGTTAAAAATCGTAAATTGAGAAATAGGGGGATATCCATGCATATCGCAGTTGTCGATGACGATCCAAGAGAATTACAGATACTGAAGCAGACGATTCAGGACTATAGCCGCGCACACGATATCGCTGTCGTATGCGATTCCTACACTGCCTGCGCGGACTTTCTTGCTGCCTGTCCGGATACAACTTATGCATTTGTAATCTTTGATATCTATCTGCAGGATGTAACCGGCATTGATCTTGCTGTTTCCTTCCGCAAGGTAGCACCGCGGACACCGGTTATTTTTCTCACAAGCAGTCCGGAACACCGTGCTGATGCATTTCGTGTGCATGCCTTTGACTATCTGGAAAAGCCTGTCACGCCCGACATGATTGCCCGGCTGTTCGATGAGCTTGCTGTCACGCAGGAGAATTTCGCCGATGATACACCTGCGCTCCAGATCACGATTGACCGGAAAACCATCCCGGTTCTTTATTCCGACATCAGTTATATTACATCGGACTCGAATTACCTGCTTTTGCACGGGCGCGATACATACCGGTTCCGTATGCCATTTCGGGAAGCGGAATCAATCTTAACACAGGATACCCGTTTCCGTACGATCAACCGCGGGGTGCTTGTAAACTTCGATGCCGTCACACAGATGGAGGGTACTACGTGTACGATGGCAGATGGCACGCTCTTTACTATCCACCGGAAAAATGCATCTGCGATTACGCAGGCATATATCGCGCACCAGTTTGACCGCCGCACACGGGCATTATCCAAAGGAGGTATCCTATGAAGCTTTTCGACTTTTTCTTCCGCGCTGCCGAATATGGTGTTATCCTGCCCGGTGCCTTTCTATGTCTGATTCCGGTCGCAGACTGGCTTGTTATCCCGCCAAGGAAGCTGTACCCGGTGCTGGTTCCTGTCCTGGTCGCCATCTGTTTCCTGTTATCGTGGCTGGATACGATGGGCGATTATTATACGAACCTGTTCTTTTTCCCGTTGCTCGGTGTCTGTCTGATCGCATATTTTCTGATGGTGCGGCTGGAGAAGCTGAAGCTTGTGTATATGTTTGTATGCACAACCGCTGCGCTTTCCTTCGGCTGTATCCTGAACTACTATGTCATCGCACAGCTTGTTCCGGATTCCAACATTGACGACAACTCCATCCCGGGGCTTATTCTGCAGTACACAGTCAGCCTGGTCACAATGGGCATCCTGCTTGCCATGCGCAAGAAATTCCGATGGCTCTTTGAGAACTTCAACGCCCCTTCCTTCTGGCGGATTGCATGGCTGATGCCCGCCGTTATCACCTTCTGCAACATCTACATGATTCCGATTGATTATGCCAACATCCGGGTCGGCAGAGTTTTTCAGATTGCAATGGTGATCGAAGGTGTGCTGTTTTTGTTCTTCCTGCTGTTTCAGTTTCTGCTCTACACAATTGCGGTTACATCTGCCGAGAAGATCGAAGCATCAACCACTGCCCTGATGTATCAGCTGCAGGCAGATCAATATGAAAAAATGCAGACCTATCTGGATGAAACGCGGCGGATCCGTCATGATTTCAAACACACGATTGCCGTCTTAAATGAGCTTTCCCAGACCGGACAATTCGACAAACTAAGCGACTATATCTCGAACTATTCATCCGAGATTGCAAATGTACAGGCACCGATCGTCTATTGCGAAAACCCTGTTGTAAATGCCACAATCAACTACTATATTGAGCTTGCCAAAAGCTATGGCATACAGACGAAGCTTCTCGTGACACTCCCGGCAGAGCTGTCCATCTCGGATATTGATTTATGCCTGATCTTCGGAAATCTGCTGGAAAATGCGGTCACTGCCTGCAGACAGGTAAAACAAGCTTCCCGCTTTATCCGGCTGTCGGCAGACCTAAGCACTCCCGGCTGCCTGTACATCACGATGGTCAACAGCTTCTCCGGTGAAGTCCACAAGCAAAACGGGAAATATATGTCGACAAAAAAGAAAAAAAGCGGCATCGGTCTGACTTCGATACAGGCAACCACGCAAAAGCATCAGGGGTCATGCAGCTTTTATACAGAAGCAGATACATTTATTTCCAATGTCATGTTGAAGCTACAGACTGGCTCACCAGATAATGACAGTATCCGGCAAGCCGGATCGGTTCATACTAGATAGAAAAACAAGGATGGAACACTCTATGAATATCGCAGTTATTTTTACCGGCGGAACCATCGGTTCCACCATACAAGACCAATATGTATCCACAGACGCACAGGCACCGTACCATCTGCTTTCGATGTACGGGCAAAGCAGGAACTCATGCTTGTCAAAGGAAGCTGTAGATTTTACCACGTATGCCCCCTACACAACCTTGAGCGAATACTTAGATGGCTCCCATCTGAACAGGCTCATTGCATGCATTCGGAACGTACTTGTCACAGACACAGACGGCATCATCGTCACACACGGCACCGACACGCTGCCTTATACAGCAGCGGCACTTGGCATGATTTTCGCCTATGCGAAAGTTCCGATCATTCTCGTATCCAGCAACTATATCCTGGATGATACGCGTGCAAATGGACTCGTGAATTTCTCCGCTGCCGTTGATTATATCCGCGACTGGCAAACCGTATATCCGGCACCTGCCGATCACAAGACAGCCTCCATTCCTACACCGGTGTTTCAGCCGCTTCCAACCGCCGTCGGTATCTCCTACTGCAACACCGGAAGTACGCCGAAGATCTACAATGCGCTCGGTATCTACAACCATTATCCATTTGACGATAGCTTGTACGAACGTCCATATAACGAATATGCGTATGCCGTTGCATCGGTTCTAGAGGAATTTTCCGGTCAATGTCAGACAGTATCTGCAAATCAAAGCACGGACGATACTGCAACGGGTTCCCAAAATACTGTGGCAGCGACAGATTCATATGCATACTTCGATACCGCCAGCCCGGTCTGCTTCTTCCAGTCCATGCCGGGCATGCAGTACCATCTGCCGGATGATGCACGCGCTGTATTAATCCACGCCTACCACTCCGGTACGATTAACACGAAGAATCCATCCCTGCTTGCTCTCACCGAACGGGCGGCCCAAAAAAAGATTCCAGTCTACCTGACCGGAATCTCCACGGAATCCACGGATTACGACAGTAAGGCAGTGTATGAGTCACTTGGAATTATCCCGCTTCCGGAATACAGCCCGCTTGTCGCGTATATGTATCTGTGGTACAAATACAGCCGGGGAGACTAAACTATTCTCACCGTCATTGTTACTGCAGATATAATCCACCGTATTAGATTTATTTACTGAAAAAAAGTGTACGTCTTCATAACAACGTACACTTTTTATTATACAGATTCCGTTATCTTCCCTGCATGAATTCCCGCAGCTTCTGAAGATTCACTTCCATCTGACCGTAACCGTTCTGATAGAATGCTTCCTGCTTTTCTTTATCCTGTTCGAACTTGCTGATACTGTCTAACTCCGGACGAAGCACCAGAAGCTTTCCTTCCTTCTCGTAGCGGTCAATCCGGTCTAACTGCTTCGCGTACATCTCTCTCCTGCGCATCAGTGTATCATAGAACGCCGGATACTTCTTCTTATATGTCCGCATCAGTACACGCATCTTCCCATAGTTTGTCGGTGCTTCTTCCGGTTTTCTGGTCAGTATACAGACTACCCGGTCGCATCCAACCGTAAATGCCCGCTTCACCGGAATCGAATCTGCCAGACTTCCATCCATATAGTGAAACCCATCTAACTCGACCGGATTACACAGTACCGGAACAGAACACGATGCCTTCACTGCTGTCAGCATACGCTTCTCATCGTCTGTCTTCGCGATATATTCCGCTTTTCCGGTCTCACAGTTTGTCACCACAAGCTCCACTTCCGATGGGGACGCAAGGAATTTCTCAAAATCAAATGGGTACTGCTTGTGCGAAAACTCCATCACCATACGGTCTAAATCAAGCATCTTTTTGCTTTTGCGCATCTGTTTGACGCCATAATATGCATTTTCACCGCTTGCGGTAATTGTCCATTTGGTACGGCCTTTTTGCCCTGCCAGATAATTAACCGCGTTTCCAGCGCCGGCAGATACTCCTACCACATAATCAAATACTATCTGATTATCCATCAGGCAGTCCAATGCTCCTGCGGTAAAAAGCCCGCGGAACGCACCGCCCTCTAATACAATACCTGTCTTCACGTTTTTCATCTCCTCGGATCTGCTTCCTTTAATTCGTCCAGCTTCTCCTGTATTCTCTTCTTCACCAACTCACATACATCCGGTTTCCGCAGCTTCCCATATTCTTCATAAGGAATCTGTGGAAGAAAATGCACCTGTGTCCGGACCCTCTCGAAGGTGTTCGTATCCATCGACCGCCACGAATCGTAGATCACAACCGGTACGATCGGTGTCTTTGATTTTAATGAACACGCAAAACACCCGGACTTAAATTCCTGTAACTCATTTTTATTATCGGTGTAACCACCCTCCGGGAAAATCAAATATGGTTTTCCTTCCTTCACACGTTCGGAAATCGTCTTCAACGCCCCGATCTGCTGTTTCGGATCCTCAAACGATATCGTGGTTCCCTCCACCAGACCACATACCTGTCTTGCAACCAGACGGTCTGCGGATTTCTCTTCCCACAACATCGCACACGGCTTTGGATGTGCCAGCATGATCCCAAGTGCATCGTATTTGCCCTGATGGTTCGCATACATGATATAACCGCCATCCTGTGGCAGATTCTCCCTGCCATATACATCGGTTTTCGTACGGGCACGCCTGCGCATATGATTCTCGATTTTCATCGCATATGCATACCGTTGCTGTTCTGTGTATTTTTCTTTGTGTTTTATCATATAATTCGCACGCGGAATATGCGTGGCAACGAACAACGGACTCGTTGCAACAACGAATTTAAATCTCAAATTTTTCAATCTGTCTCAACCCTTATCTCCCCATGCCATCCTGCATAATTCTGTGTCTGCATGCAAACCGGAGCTATCACAACATCTTCTTTTTTCGCAGCACAATTGTCACAACAATGCAGATGACAAGCGTCAGCACACATATAATCATAAATCCCCATGGTTCCTTTGAAAATGGCATACCCTTGCCATTTACATTCATACCATATAATCCCGATATAATCGTCGGTATGGACATGACGATTGTAATCGCAGCAAGCAGCTTCATGATGTTGTTCAGACGGTTATCGATCACGGTTGACATCAGCTCCCGTGTACCCTTTAAGATATCCCGGTAGATCTGTGTCATCTCTATCGCCTGCAGATTCTCGACGATCACATCATCCAGCAATTCCTGATCCTCCGGGAATTTCCGGATTCCGCTATACCGTGTCAGACGGTCTACAACCATCCGGTTCGCACGTAACGATGTATCAAAATACACCAGGTTGGATTCCATCTCATGCAGGTTGACGATATCGGCATCCTCCGTTGCGCCTCCCATACGTTCCTCCATCTCAAGTCTGCGCCGGTCAATAATCCGAAGATACGACTGATATAACATGCTCGTCCGGTACATAATCTGATAAGTAAAACGCACCTGCTTCTTCGTTGTAAAATCCCGTATATTATTGACAATAAAATGCTTGAGCACCGGTGTCTCCGCCGAACACACCGTGATAATTGCATCGTCCGTCCATACAACCCCCAGCGGGATGGTTGTATATGCCTCCTGATTGTGTCGGATCTCAACCGAAGGAATATCAAATAATATCAAAACATAATCATCGTTGACATCCACACGAGATGACTCCTCATCATCGAGTGCAGCCCGGATATCTGCGAGATCTACATTATATCTTCTTGCAATCTCAAGACTCTCGTCCTGCGTTGGCGCTGTCAGATTGATCCATGTACCTGGCATAAACTCATCAATCTGTCTGAATTTTCCATTCTCTGTAATGTACTTACTGATCATATCCTTCTCGCCTCATTGTCTCCCTTTTTCATGGCAAAAGCCTCACTGTCACATATTTTATCACGACTTTTCCCATTCGGAAACCCCTAAATATATTTCTTTAAATAAATATTCACTCTGCCTTTTCGCGTCTCACTTCCGGCACCGCAATACCGGAACTTTCCGTACCCGCGGACCGAGAAACTATCGCCATCTTTTAAGACCAGACTGTTGCGCTCCTCGATTCTGCCATTCCGTGTAACTTTCTTCGACCGGAACATATCCAGCGTCTCGTTGCGGGAGCATTTCGTGACGGCTGCAACGATGGCATCAAACCTCGGTGCACTGACGATCACGTGTATATCCTCAAGCGTGGGCTTCAGCTCCTCAATCTCGCCCTCCACGAGAGAGGTTTTCACGTTCGTATGTTTTATCTTTGTCAGTTGCTCCATAATATATGCAGCGATATTCTCCTGGCAGAAAATATATGCCCGCTTTCCATCTTTTACCAGAATGTCACCGAGCACAGACCGTTCAATCCCCAAATTCATAAGCGCACCGAGAAAATCGCGATGGCTCAGATCTTCTGCGAATTTGTCCAGTAATGGTTCTACCAGAATAATCGAGATGGGAAACACTCCCGCATACCCAAACAATTCTTCTGAGCCAAACTGCACCATCTGCCGTTCGCACTCCGGCGTTCCGCCGAAGCAGGTCATCCCCACGAAGGAGAAATCCGCCTGCTTCTCATAGACCACCGCAAGCTCTGCAGGTGTCAGGAATCCGGTGTATGTATAAATATTTTGTCTGTATGCGCGCTTCGCCAAGTCCTGCAAACGCGCAATCAATACCTGTTCTTCATTCATAATTCTATCTTACCTGTCACCACGCCAAAACATGATGACCTGTACGCAACATCCACGTCGCTCATTTGCAATCGTTCTGTCACGTTCGATTAGCCAAGAATCGCCTTATCATTCGCAAATTCCTCGCCGCTTGCCTCTTCAAACTTGTGAAGCAGATCTGCAACCGTCAGCTTCTTCTTCTCTTCACCACGGATATCTAGAATGATATTGCCATCCATCATCATGATCAGACGGTTTCCGTGTGCGATTGCATCCTTCATATTATGTGTGATCATTAACGTGGTCAGATTATCGCGGTTGACGATCATATCGGTCGTCTGCAACACCTTCGCCGCAGTCTTTGGATCAAGAGCGGCTGTGTGCTCATCGAGAAGCAGGAGCTTCGGCTTCTTCAAGGTTGCCATGAGCAGTGTGAGTGCCTGTCTCTGACCACCGGACAGAAGTCCTACCTTCGATGTCATGCGATCTTCCAAACCAAGTCCCAGTGTAGCCAGCATCTCACGATACTTTGCATGCTCCTTCTTCGTGATTCCGGCTTTCAATGTACGGCTGTCTCCCCGGCGGAGTGCCAGCGCCAGATTCTCCTGAATCTCCATTGTCGCTGCTGTTCCGGTCATCGGATCCTGGAACACACGTCCGAGATATTTGGCACGCTTATATTCCGGAAGCTTTGTTACATCGGCATCCCCGATCAGGATCTGTCCCTGATCGACCGGCCATACACCTGCGATTGCATTTAACATCGTAGACTTACCGGCTCCGTTTCCACCGATGACGGTTACGAAATCGCCATCCTCCAGCGTCAGATTCAGTCCTCTTAATGCCATTTTCTCATTGACCGTTCCCGCATTGAAGGTCTTATAAATATTCTTCAGCTCTAACATAGTATTTACGCCTCCTTCTTCTCTGCGGTTGCCGCAAGCTTCTTACCCTTGTTGAAATGCTTTCCCTTCCAGTAAGGCACTGCAAGGAATACCGCTACGATCAAAGCCTGGAACAGCTTCAACAGGTCTGTGTCGACGCCGAGCCAGATAACGATCTGCAGCACGATGAAGTAGATTACACCACCGATTCCGACCGACAGAAGCTTCAATGCGAAGTTCTTGAAGATACGGCTGAATATTGCCTCTCCGATGATAACCGATGCCAGACCGATGACGATCGCGCCTTTACCCATATTGATATCCGCAAATCCCTGATACTGTCCGAGACAAGCAGATGAAAATGCAACCAAACCATTTGAGATCATCAGACCGAGAACCTTGTTGAAGTTCGTGTTGATGCCCTGCGCACGTGCCATGTTCTCGTTACAACCCGTTGCACGAAGCGAGCTTCCAAGCTCTGTACCGAAGAACCAGTACAAAATTCCGATGACAACAATCATAAATATAAACACAACAAAGATAGAATTCTTATAGAATGCAACTCTCTTTATGTAACGCAGAGAAACTACCAGATCGTATTTGTCGACATTGATCGGCTGGTTTGCCTTTCCCATGATCTTCAGGTTCACACCCCACAGACCAAGCTGTGTCAGAATACCTGCTAAGATCGCTGGGATTCCCATCGTCGTATGGAACAAACCTGTTACAAGTCCCACGAGCATACCGGCAAGTGTCGCGATTGCCATCGCGGCTGCTACATGGTATCCCTTCTGCATCAACATAATACATACGGCTGCACCGGTACACATCGTTCCATCAACAGACAAATCGGCGATGTCCAGAATCCGGAACGTGATGTACACGCCAATCGCCATAATGCCCCAGATCAGGCCCTGGGCAATCGCGCCCGGCATGGCATTGAATAAAGCACTTACATCCATTTCTTTCTCTCCTTTATATAACAAAAATCGGGTAGAAAAACTCTACCCGACTACTATACTATAATAATACAGCAAAAATCAAGTAAATACGCTTGTTTTCGCTATGCTTTTCCATTACTCGTTTGCGATTGCCTCGTAATCGTCCGGTACGGTTATACCAAGCTCATCACAGATATCCTTATTGTATTTCTTCGTAAACTGTGGTGCATACTCGATCGGCATCTCCTCGATCTTAGACTCACCCTTCAGGATCTTCGCTGCCATCTTACCTGTTGCAACACCTAAATCATAGTAGCTGATAGAAAGTGTAGCGACACCGCATCCCTTACAGATACCTTCCTCACCTGCAACAACCGGAGTCTTTGCCGGCATGCAGATATTCTTGATGATCTCTGTATTGGCTGCAACTGTGTTGTCCGTTGGAACATAGATCACATCACTTGCGTTCGCTGCAGATGTAGTAACTGTCGAAAGGTCATTGGAATCTGAGAATGAATAATACTCACATGTATATCCAAGCTTCTCCAAAGCTGCCTTTACCGTATCTACCTGATACTGTGAATTTGCCTCTGCGGAACAATAAAGAAGACCAACCTTCTTTGCATCCGGGAACAGCTCCTTGATCATATCTGCCTGGCTCTCCAGTGGTGCAAGATCTGATGTACCGGAAATATTTCTGCCAACTGTACCGTTGAAATCAGAAAGCTCGAGTGCAACACCATATTCTGTTACAGATGTACCAAGAATCGGAATCGTGTCTGTACCGGCTGCGGCTGCCTGTAATGCAGGCGTTGCATTTGCAAGGATCAGATCTACATCGCTGCTCACAAAACCGTTGATGATCGTTGCACATGTATTAGCATCACCCTGTGCGTTCTGCTCATCAAACTTGATTCCGTCTTCACCAAACTCTTCTATCAGAGCATCCTTAAAGCCCTTTGTTGCGGCATCGAGTGCCTCATGCTGTACTAACTGACAGATACCTACGGTATAAGTATCATCCTTCTTGCCGCCACAGGCGCAAAGGGAAAGTGTCATTGCAGCAACAGATGCTACAGCAAGGAATTTCTTGAATTTTTTCATACTTCTCATCCTCCTCATCGACATGGGGTGTCTTTGTCCCATCTCTATCTTTTCGTTTCTTTGTTTCTTTCGCACTAACAGGTTAATGAGTTAACGGTTTAGTGCAATAAAGTATTTCAGTAACCGATTAAACCACGATTTTTTTTATTTGTCAATATTTTGTAACCTTTTTCCTCTGCCATGTGTATAATCTTTGAAAGGCCTTTTGAAACAAACGGAGGATATGCTATATGAGAATACCAATACGCATATTGATTGACGAGTATCAATCTCATTTATACAGGATTGCCTTCAACATATGCAAGAACAAGGAAGATGCCGAGGATATCGTACAGGACACATTTGTGCAATACCATATCGCAAACAAGGAATACGATGACGAGTCTCACATCCGCGCCTGGCTGATGCGGGTTACGATCAACAAATCCAGGAACACACTCCGGTCGTTCTGGCGAAAGCACCGGCAATCCCTGGAATCCTATATGGAAGAGTTGAATTTTCCGGATTCACAGAGTGAAGAATTATTTGAAGCGGTTATGAAACTTCCTGAAAAACAACGCACCGTAATTCATCTCTTTTATTATGAGGATTATTCCATCAAAGAAATCGCAGATATCCTGAAGCTTAGCGAGAGCAATGTCAAAACCCGCTTAACCCGCGGACGGGCTATGCTGAAGGAACACTTAAAGGAGGCTTGGAATGATGAACAATCATGAGAATTATAAAAAAGCATTTGACGCACTACAGACGGATGCCGAGATCCATTTAAACCGGACAGCCATCCGGCACAGCCGCACCACACGTGTTGTCCGGCACATATGCTATACTGCCGCATGTCTGGTAATGCTTTTTGCCGCATCGAACGGCATCTGTTACGCAGCGACCGGGAAATCTCTCGTGCACACAATCATTGTTATGGCAGATGGCTCGAATGTGGAGATCTCCGAGGACGACAACTCGGTTACATTTACCATTGAAAAAACAGGGGATCTTTCTTACACGACCGCCGAGAACGGACGTCTGTATCTGAATCTGAATGATGAGAAAACAGACATTACCGATCAGTGCAGCGACACAGACTATTTCCGGAAGGATTACACTGATTCCGAAGGAAATAAGCATGTGCTCATCGCAGGCGGAACCGTGGAAAGCTACGGCTGGGCAGAGTATATCTTCAATGCAGAGGGAAAATATATTTTCAACACGATGAATATCCCAACTGACGAGGCGAATCCGGATGAGACGCCTGTATGGTTTGCGAAAGCTGAAAAAGACCTTGGAGTTGACGCAGACACCCTGTTAGAGCAGGGCGGTTCCTACAAAATAGATGAAACCGGCATCGAACAGACCGAAACCGTGACAGAATCTGCACAATAATTGATTTTGTCGTTGCAACTACCCCCTGTATCCGCTATAATCAATACAGACTGTTGTGCAAAATATGCAAATTATCATGCATTTTTTGTACGAATTGATTAGCAGCAGGGGGTATTTTTTTATGATAGCAGAAAAAGAAGAAATCGAACGTCAGAAAATATTCGGTCGTGACCATTTCGTATACGAAGAGAATTCTTATTTTATCGATGTCAATGATGACTCTGAGCGTATGTGGTTCCAGAACCGGATTGGTGTACCAAACTATAAATGGTTTCAGGAAGGTACCGGTGACAAGCACTGGGTATTGTATAACCCGGTCTGCTTCATGCCAACCAAGAACTGGAACGGTAAAAAGATTCTGAAATTTAACTACCGGGAATTCAAAGGGGGACGGCTGGAGGTTCCGATCAATGCAAGCAGCTGCTGCGGTATGTTCTCCTGGGTAACGCTTCCGGAGGGCTTCCAGATCGGCGGACTGTTCAATACGCGTGGCATCAAGGATATGAACCTGATGTTCGCAGGCTGTGTTATGCCGAAGGGCTTCTCACTCGGTGACCATTTCCACACGAAGGAAGTCGAAGATATGCGCTATATGTTCTACCAGAGTTCTGTATCCGAAGCGTTTGATTTCGGTAAGATCTTTGATACATCGCATGTCACAAATATGGAATACATGTTCTCCGAATGCCGTATTCCGGATGGTCTGAAATTTCCGGAACGGTTCCTGACTGCGCAGGTAACGAACATGGATCACATGTTCTACGAAAGTATATTCCTGGGCAAAGCGGATTTCGGCGACGGATTCGTCGTATCGCCGGGCACGAACACGAACGATATGTTCACGGACTGCATGTTCGGGGACGAGAAGATTGATAACAAGTATAATCAGGATTTCAACTACGTGAAGTCCAGATTAAGTTGACGGTTAACGGAATTTGCATGTACACTAACTAAAAAGAAACCACATGGATACATTCTACGCAGACGCGCTCCCGCTCGGTTCAGCACGTAGCGGTACTAAATTCGCGCTTCGCACTCATTAAGTGCCGACGTGCTTCAACGGTCTGCTTTAGAATTGTATCCATGTGGTTTCTTTATTTACTTTATTGGTTTATGCAAATTCCTTACGCTTTACCTCAACCTTGCAAAGCGTAAGAAACACACCTGTCAAATGCACAGATATCCCGATCGGATTCGAGTAATATACATATGTTTGGAACTTAGAAGTTCTTAATGTTCTGTTCATACTCAGCAATGTTTGAACACGATGTTCAAACAAGCCGCCACTGAGCCACGGATGGCGAATTGGCGGCGGTTGCGTTCGGTATTATGGTGTAAATCAGAACATTTAGAACTTCTTAGTTTCAATACATCGTATTTACTCGAACCGATACTGGATATATGCAGTTGATATGGTGTGTTTCGTTTATTTCACATATTTCCGGTAGAACGTATCGAGTTCGAGCGGCTTGTCGTAGTAGTAGCCCTGGATGCATTCGACGCCTGCGTTTCGTACGATGGAGAGTGCTTCCACTTTTTCGACACCTTCCGCACAGACAGCGATACCAACCTTCTTGCAATATGTAACGATGAATTCGATCAGCGCTTTGTCCTTCGGTTTCTCCGTGATGCTCCGCGTCATCGTGTGGTCGAGCTTCACCATGTCGGCAGGAATGTCTTTGAGCACGGTCAGTGACGCATAGCCGGTTCCAAAGTCGTCAAGCGCAATGCTGACACCCGCATCCTTGAACGTCTGCAGGACGTCCGATAGAAATGACGTCTGCTCCACGCGGCAGCTCTCCGTCAATTCCAGCATAACTGCATCATGTGGAAGCTGATAGTGATCGAGCCGTTCCACGACATAACCTAAGAGCTCCGGATCTTTGAACTGTACATAAGACACATTGATCTGCAGGCGTTTCAGTGGCAAATGCCCGATCTGTTCCCGCCATTCGGCAAGTGTCTGCAGCGACCGGTCGATCACCCATTTTCCAACCCGGATGATCTCCTTGGAATTCTCCAGAATCGGAATAAAATCCATCGGACTGATCACACCAAATTCCGGATGGGTAAAGCGGAGTAATACTTCCGCTGCATCGCAGACCTCACTCTTCGTCTCCACGATCGGCTGCATTACAATACGGAAGCCCTTACAGTCTTCCTCCACGCACTCCCGGATTGCATCCTTCAGGCGTGTCATATATTTCTTCTGTGCGAACAGCTCCTTGCTGTAGAATACAACATCATCGGTATTCGTCAGTTTTGCATGATCAAGGGCGTAGAACAGATTACTCTGAATCTGGTCCAAGAACTCCCCATCCTCCGGGAAGAACGCTGCCGCTGCCTTAATCCGCAGGTGTACCACCTGACCGGATACAACCAGATTCCGCATAAAGTTGTCTACGAATTTCTTGTATTCTACAATACGCTCCACACCTGCATCCTGCATGACAATCGCAAAATTCGCCCCGTCCATCCGGAATACATGGCAGTTGTGGCGCACACCCTCACGCAGCTTGTCTCCGATCAGGGCAAGTACCTTGTCTCCATAATCATAACTGTATTCTGCATTGATCCGCTTGAAGTTCTCCAGTCCGATCATAAGGATTCCTCCCCGCACGCGGTCATCCAGTAAACAGTTTAGCTCACTCCGGAACTGATGAACAGTCCACAAATTCGTAACTGCATCGATTTTTGTCTGATAGCCCATATTCGTTACAATGCCACCAAACCATTCTGCTTTTCCATCCGCATCATAAGTCATGTATCCGCGGCAATTGACCCACACATACTCCCCTTGAGCGTTCTTGATACGATACTCACAGTTGTGATACGGCGTTACGCCATGGAGAAGCTCCATAAGACTATCTGTATATGCTTCCACATCCTCCGGATGAATCCGGCTGATCCATTCCCTCGTGGAATCTCCGAATATCTCCCCCGGCAATCCAAAATATTCCACTGCCGATGCAGACCAGCGTATCATGTCTTCTTTTAAATTGCCATAAAATAAAAATGTTTTGCCCGGTGCTTTGGATACCAGGTCAAAATAACGTGACTCAAATTCTGACTTGTCCACTCATACACGCTCCTTCCCTCATGCTTTTCATTCTCTTGTGTATGCATATCAGAATATTTACATTTTTTGCATATTCTTTCTTATTCCATTATATAGGATATTTTCCAAATAGGCAATACATACTGCCAGAATATGAAAACAATCGTGCAAAACCGTTCCATTTCCCTCCGATTCCTTCCGATACGAACGGTACAAACTGTTGAAGCTTGTCCGGGAAAAGCATTTATCTACCGCATCCCGCATATTCGGCAGGACTGCAAGCATATCCCGCATATAGATATGCAGTTGTTTCTCGTAGGCAATATGTGCAAAAAATCCCCCGGTGTACCGCATCGTATGTGGAAAAGTAAAACGATCCGCCAGATAATGTGTCGCCTTTCCAAGCCGGTAATAGTCATGCACCGACAGCTTCCCGCGCTTTTTTAGCTCATGGTACATCCGGTTGACAAAAAAACGGGAGCCTTCCGCCGTATGTCCACCGATCAGCATACGCCGGTGGTCATTTATCGACAAAGGTCCCGCATCTTTTTGTTGTCTATGGGCGCGTAGCAACTGAAAATATCCGTGGATGTATGAACATTTGTTAACATCCGGCATGATATTTCCAATTACAAATGCGTATTTTTGGGCTGGTTCTTCTATCTCAAATACACGTGCAAGATAATGCCCTAAGGCAAGGTGATCTTTGGTTTGCATAAATCGAATCCCTACTTCTGTTCTTTTATTTCCAGCTCCGGCTGCATCGAAGCGACCTTCGTGTTCGCCGGGATGGATGTTGTGACAAAAGAGTTTCCGGCTACAACAGAATTCTCACCGATCACAGTCTCGCCACCTAAGATAGTAGTATTCGCATAAATCACAACATTATTCTCGATCGTCGGATGACGCTTCACGCCGGAAAGCAGCTGTCCCTTCCGTGTGGAGAGCGCACCAAGCGTTACGCCCTGATAGATCTTCACATGATCGCCAATGGTCGTCGTCTCGCCGATGACGATTCCCGTACCATGATCGATACAGAAATATTCGCCGATCGTCGCACCCGGATTAATGTCGATTCCGGTCAGTCCGTGTGCATATTCCGTCATGATACGCGGAATATACGGTACATTTAACTCATACAGGACATGTGCATACCGATATACAAAAATCGTAAAAATCCCCGGATAAGAGAGGATGATATCCTGGTGATCCTTCGCCGCCGGATCGCCGTTAAACTCCGCATCCACGTCCTTTAGGATCATCGCCTGAATATCCGGAATCTTCGCGATAAATGTTGAAGTATACTCCTCCGCTTTCGCCCGGATATCTGCATCGGCAAGCTCCTTGTTATCGAACTTTAACGCGACACGGACCTGCTTAAACAACCGTTCATAAAGGATTGCCAGCGTGCTTCCCGCGAAATTATCCTTGGAAACATATGCCATATTTTCAGAGCCGAAAAATCCAGGAAATGTGACCGTGCGCAGCTCTTCTATGATTGAAATGATTGCGTCCCGGTTCGGTACACAATCACCGAGTGACATATCAAAAATCTTCTGTGCTTCGTAGTTTTCCTTCAGGCGCGCGGTTGCCTCCTGAATGGTTTTATTTACAATTGTTCCCATAATCTGCCTCCAATATCTATTCAAACCATAACCACCTCACGCTCTCAGATGCATATGCCGGACTGCATTTTATACCGGACGCATATATTGCATTTCTGTTCATACTATATTATGATATAGAAAAATTGCGCGGATGTGCAATGGTTATTTGTATTTTCAATATGTATACTATACTATTATAAAACAAAAAAGTCCAAGGAATTTTTCGGAGGAGCTATGAATAAGAAAGCATTGATTGCTATGAGCGGCGGTGTCGACAGCAGCGTGGCAGCTTTCCTGATGAAGGAGCAGGGCTACGAATGTATCGGTGCCACCATGAAATTATATCAAAACGATGACATCGTCATCAACAAGGAACATACCTGCTGTTCCCTAGATGACGTGGAGGATGCACGTGCAGTGGCACATTCGATGGGGATGGATCACTATGTCATGAACTTCAAGGAGCATTTCAAGGAGCAGGTCATGGACAAGTTCGTGCACTGCTACGAATGTGGTATCACACCGAACCCCTGCATCGACTGTAACCGTTATCTGAAATTCGAATATCTGTACAAGCGGGCACAGGAGCTTGGAATGGATTATGTAGTTACCGGACATTATGCACAGATCGCTCAGGATGCGGCAACCGGTCGTTATCTCTTGAAGAAAGCGGTCGACCCGGGCAAAGATCAGAGCTATGTGCTTTATTCCCTGACGCAGGAGCAACTTGCACACACACAGTTTCCGCTCGGCGGCATGCCGAAAAGCGAGACACGTGCCATTGCGGAAGCACATGGATTTGTGAACGCAAAAAAACATGACAGCCAGGATATCTGCTTCGTGCCGGATGGAAACTATGCGAAATTCATCGAACAGCATGCGTGCAGGACGTATCCGGAAGGTGATTTCGTCGATGTCCACGGCAATGTCTTAGGGCGCCACAAGGGAATCATCCGCTACACGATCGGACAGCGCAAAGGACTTGGTCTGGCACTAAAGGAGCCGATGTATGTCATGGATGTTGACATCGAAAAAAATCAGGTTGTCCTCGGGAGAAACGAAGACCTCTTCTCGAAGCGTCTTGTCGCAGATGATGTGAATCTCATCTCAATCAACCATATCGATGCCCCAATCCGCGTCACGGCAAAGGTGCGTTATCGTCATACGGAAGCATCGGCAACCGTGAATCCACTTCCGGATGGAAAGATCGAAGTCATCTTCGACGAACCACAGCGCGCGATCACGAAAGGGCAGGCAGTTGTCCTCTATGATGGGGATATCGTCGTCGGTGGCGGCACGATCTGTGAGACAGAGAAATTATATTGACCTTATTCTCATATATGACGATCAACTACAAGAAAACACGGCAGTTTCCCGCCGTGTTTTCCTTTTATTCTTCAATTGTGATAACATCCTGCAGAATATAATCAAAGGTTGGTGCCGAGCAGTTCCATCAGCGGCAATAACCTCATTTAACTCAAACATCTGTACCCAGTCTTCGTCAATATATTTGAGGCGAAAAGCAACATTACAGCTGACGTTCTGCATCTTCTACTCCACCATACCCATACAGACATGCCATAGAATTCATGATGTCGTAGGTCAGATTGCCACCAGCCTGTGCAATATCGGTCACAAACTTTCCAAACAAGATAAACGTCCGGTCTCCATAAGCTGCAATATCCCTGCGCAATGCAGCCTCGATGGTTTCCTGTGCATCATTTGTATAGATAAACCGTACATAGCCTGCCATCTTCGGATAATTGTCGATGAATTTCTGTAACCAGTCTAACTGGATCTGCACCAGATCCTCCTCAATGCCGATTCGTTTCTCACTTCGTCCCACCTGCAAAGCACTTCCTGCCCTGCAATCCTGTAGATAACTTGCAAGCAGATCATCCGACCATGTCAGGTACCGGCTCTTCCGCATGATAAAAAATGTGTTCCAATCATCCGGATAGATCGTGCTTCCAAACAGCTTCCACTCCGCATCAATAATCGCCGCTATCGTCTCTTCGCGGTCAAACTGCGGTTCATTGCTCCATTCATGCGCCAGTCCCAGTTCTTCCTCAAAATCATATTTTGACTTCTCCGTTGTTTTTTCTCTTGCCGCCTGTTTTAAGTCGTTCACATACTCGCGGTAATTTGCCTCCATCTCGGCATCCTCAACCGCACCAAAATCACCACGATCCACACGCTGTACCAGATCCTGCGCATAGACATCTAAAAACGTGTCCGTACCCTTTACAACGCCCTGCATCTTAAGCTCCATCAACAGATATTCTGCGATATCTTCAAAGCATGACACGATTTCATCCTTATAATTTGTCTCGTAGGCACTGTACGAACGCCCTTCCCATGCCGCTGCCTGATTCGGAATCACCGCAATCCGGTCAAGAATCGGAGCCACACTGTCAATCAGCGACAGGCTCTGCAAGCCCTTTCGCATCCACTTATAATATGGCGCATATTTCTGATTCAGCAGATATATAATCTCCATTGTATACTGCATGCCCTTCGCCACACAGAGATTTGCTGTCACGTAATCCTGACGTGCCATCATACGTGCATAATTGGTCTGCGCCGTCTGCGCAAATCCATGCAGCTTCTCCGCCAGCCGCATCATCCATACCTTCGTCGGATAATATTCGAGCAGGCTTTCCCGAATCTTCGTAAATGCTCCCGCATCATCCCGGAATACCATACCATTCGTTGCAGCAGCAAGCTTCTCCTCTGATATCTGCTGCCAGCTATCCGGAAGAATATAGCCACCCTCTGCTGTTTTCTGTACCTTCACACCGAGCAGGTTCTCATAAAATTCCCGCACAGGCGAAACACCTCTTCTGTGCGACAACACTTTGTTTACGGAATTCGTCGGTGCTTCAATCCCATTTTCACGCAGGAATTCATCCCCGAAATCAATCAGAAGCTGCTCATAGGATTTCTGCAGCATACCGCCGATGCTCCGGTAATCTTCTTCCGATAACCAAAGGCAGAATCCTAGCGCAAAATCATGATCCCGCGAAATGGCATCATCATATCCAAAACATTCCGATCCTTCACCAACAAGACCGACTGCAATCCGCGCCTCATAATTCGGAAATTCCTCATGAATCATCTTCGCCCCATGCATCTCATAGAACCGCCTACAGATATGCAGCCAGTTATTCTCTGCATCCATCTGTATCGTATCCTCTGATAAGGTATCCACATAATCGGCTATTGTCTGTGCGTTTTCATCTGTTCCAATCTCCTGCGGAACATTTTCTGCCTGTGCCTCTCCCATATGAACAATATTTGTAAGATATTTGACGGAAGCGTTCGTTTTCATATCTGCGGTCAGAACCGCGGTCTGTTCTTCTTCCTCTTCTTTTTTCATCTGCTCTGCATAATACTTCGCCTGCTTGTAACGCTCTTCCATCTGTATATATGCATCAGATTTTCCGACATGCTTTTCAAGTTCCTGCATTGCCTGCATATAATAATCGGCGCCCTGCACATACGCTTCCCGCATACAGAGTGCATCGCCCATTGCGGCAAGTGCCGTGCTGTAATGATAATCACGTTTTCCATCCCATTCAAAGATTCGAAGTGCACGTTCCAGACACTGCAAAGCTTCCTCATACATGGTAGATGCCGTTGTTCCATCCACACACTGTCCATTTGCTCCCATCGCTGCCCCGCCTGCCAGCTGTAACAACACCTGTGCCAGGTTACAGCGCGTTGTCGCCTGCTCCATCCACGCATTCTGCTGCATATCTACAACCGCGAGTGCGCGTCGGAATGTCTCCTCCGCTTTCTTCAGTTCTCCGCTGCCCTGATAGACAAACGCCCAGTTGTTGTAGAGTGTTGCAAAACGGTAATCTCCCGCCGAAAGCTTCTCCCGGTAGATGACTTCCACACGTTCAAACAGACTCTGTGCTTTCATATAATATCCAAAAATCCGGTACGCATTTGCAACATTTAACAGACTCGTTGCGTATTCTACCGTACCTTCCAGTCCCATCTTTACAAGCGTATCCTCAATATCTGCACAATAGCGAAGCCCTTTCGCATTCTGGTTCGTATCGCGGCATAATCCCATCATTTCATTCAGCAAAGAAAGTGCCGATGCATAATCCCGCTCATCCATCGCCACTTCAATATTGGTTGTCAGGAACTCCTCTATATCCTCCAGAGAATGTGTTCCAAACATATTATCATAATCCATCAACACCTGATTGATATCCATCGGTCGTACCTCCTCTTTTCCCGAATGTTCCTACGCACACGCCTTTAGCTGCATCGCATCGACAATGCGGCTTCGTACCAGCTTCGCAATCTGCTCCGTTGTAAGCCCCTCATATTCTTCCGGATAGATTGCTGGCAGAAAATGTACCTGTGTTCTGACACGCCGCAGTGAATTGATCTCGAATGGTTTATAGGAATCCACCAAAAGCACCGGAACTATCGGACAATTTGCGCGCACTGCACATTTGAACGCCCCCGGCATGAATTCCTTGATCGCATTCCGGTTATGAAAATATCCACCCTCCGGAAACACAATATATCTTCTACCCTTTTTTACTTCTTTTGTCACCTTCCGAACCGCCTCGACCTGACTTTTAATGTCCGTCTTATCAATCCGACAGCCATCAATCAATGTAATAAACTGATCGACAATAATCATCTTTGAACGCTTTGCGTCCATCATAACCGTGCAAGGCTTTTTATGTGCATCCATAATTCCAAGTGCATCATATTTTCCCTGATGGTTGGCATACAACACATAGCCACCCTCCGCTGGCAGGTTCTCCACGCCCGTCACATTCGTCCGGATTCTGCCATTCCGTTTCATAACATGAATCACACGCAGTGCCACGCGATAGCGATCTGCCTCCGAATAGCGTTCCGCGTTCTTCTCTATATAACTCCCCTTCGCCAGATAATAAATAATATAAGGCAAAGAAATAATAATCACATACCAAAATCGCAGCATTTTCTCTCTCCGTTAAAAAAATAAAAGGATCTTGTCAAAGACCCTTTTATTTTAACACTGAATCGTTAGAAATAGCAAACCTTTTGTGCATTTATTCACTCTGTTTTGACTTGTAATATTCTTCAAACAGTTTATTTGCCGCATCCAATGTTTTGTTACTGATATCCGGCAGATCTCTGCCCCATGCGGAGGTTGCCTGCTTAAAGCCTTTCTCCATTGCGTGCTGCATCTGGCGCATCTTATCCTCATCGTCACCGGCGAGAGCACTTGCAAAATCAAACAATCTCTGAGAGGTCTGCTTTACACCCCAATATCCATCTTCAGAAACATCCTCCTGCGCCTGTGCCTTTGCAGCAGCATCCACAGTAAAGTTTCCATTTGCAAAGATCTTCCAGATAGAGTCGTCTCCGTTTGCAATTCCGTACGTTCCAGCCTGCTTACCAAGCATCTGTGATACGAGATTTGTGAAACTGGTCTGTCTGCTCTCCTGGTCCGCTTTGAGTTGCTTTACCAAAGCTGCGCGGTCTTCCTTGCTCATCTTGTTGATGGAATATGGTGCCTTGGCACTTTCCTGCGTGTTCTTCTCGTAAACCGCATCCTTCTTCTCTGTCTCAGCAGGAGCCTTCTTCTCAGATGTCTCCGCAGCCTTCGCTGTTACACTGTAATCAGAAATGTTCTCACTCGCAGCCTGCATACCTGCCATTGCGTTTACCGTCATTCCCATGTTCTTTTCTCTCCTTCCTTAGAATTGTGCGCACATCCTTGTGCTTTTGGAGATAATTCCCATCTCTATTTATACTATCGGTGATTTATCGTGTATAGTTAACCTGCCTGCCACAAATCATTTACCAGACACATTAATGAAATGGCCGAATCCGGTAAGTAACTCCCAATTCATCACAGATTGCCCGGCATTTTGCCTCTTCTTCCCTCGTGATCGTCGTCTCCACAGTACTTAAGATTACCTTTGGCACATAGCGCTTCGCATCCTTTGCGAATTTCAGCATTGCCTCAAAGGAACCATCCCCGAACTTGCTCCGCACGATCTCCTGATACCGCTTCGCATCCGGCGTGTTCAGACTGATAGAGATTGTGTCGATCAGACCTGCAAACTTCGGCGTGATATCTTCCTTCCAGATCAGGTCTCCAAGACCGTTTGTATTAATACGGATCGGCTTATCATAATGCGCCTTCAGATATTTTGCAATTTCAAGCAGTGCATCCAGCCGTTCGGTCGGCTCGCCAAATCCACAAAATACGATTTCTTCATACGGCGCAACATCTGTTTTCTCAAATTCCGCAATCACTTCCTCCACACTTGGCTCATGCTCCAGCCATAGAGGTGCATCATTTACCTCTGATACATGGTCACGTGTCTGTCTCTCGCAGAACGTACATGCACATGGACAGCGGTTCGTCAGATTCACATACAGTCCATTATGTACTTTATATAATATTGTCATTGCTTTTCTTACTTCATTACCCATCTTACTCACCTGTCAATCTTACATTACTTTCAAACATCCGGTTAAATCCAAGCCATTCCGTCTTATCCGCATTCTCCCGGATAATCTCGGTAAATGTCTGCAATTTTGCATCCATATTGTCGGCATGTGCAAGTGCCATCGCCTCGATCAGTGCCGGCTTCTTCGGAGATCCATATTCCAGTTCTCCGTGATGCGCCAGGATGCAGTGCTTCAGCTCATTTGCAAGCTTCAACGGGAATCCCGGAATCTCACGAACCTTATCCGCAATCATCATGGTGCCCATCACGATATGTCCAACTAACTGTCCCTCGTCGGTGTAATCATTCTGTGGAAAATCGGAAATCTCATCAACCTTACCGATGTCGTGGCAGATTGCTGCTGTCACAAGCAGATCGTGATTGACAACCGGATAATTGGCGGCAATATACTCACATAATTTTGCAACCGACAATGAATGCTCCAGCAGACCTCCGATAAATCCATGATGGATGGATTTGGCTGCGGAATGCTTCTTGAATTTTTCCACAAATGTTTTGTCCTCAACAAAGAACATTTCCAATAGTTTATGTAAATACTGATTTTTTACACCCTGAATCAGTCCCAGTAATTCCTGATACATCGTATCAATATCTTTGGTTGAACATGGCATATAATCTGCCACATTATATTCTCCCTCGTCAGCCACGCGCACACGTTTGACATTCAGCTGCAATGCGCCGTTAAAGCTTGTTACCTGTGCATCGACGCGGATGTAATTCATCGGCTCAAAATGTGCAATCGCATTTGAAAGCTCCCAGATCTTCGCGTCCACCGTTCCCGTCTTATCCTGAAGCTGCAAAGAGTAATATGTCTTTCCAGCCTTTGTCTTCGCTACCACTTTATTTTTACAGAGATAGATTTCCGATACCATCTCTCCATCACGCAATTCTTTGATATAATTCATGTTCTTCCTTCCTCCATCCTGCACTTTGCTCCTCCCTATTTATAACACTTATATGTGCTTTTCGCAAGCGTATATACATAGGATAATTCTTGTCAGTCCCCGAAATATATGCTATCTTAAATCTATACTATTTTTAAGGAGTGTGATTCTATGAATTGTCCAACTTGTGGAGCTGCTCTCGCAGACGGTACAACATCCTGCCCTGCTTGCGGTGCACCAATTATTCAACCAGCAAATACAAACAACATGCCATATCAACAACCGGATATAAACTACAATCAGGCACAATACCAGCAGCCTCAGACAGACTATAATCAGGCACAGTACCAGCAGTCTCAGGCAAACTATAATCAGGCGCAGTACCAGCAGCCTCAGGCAAACTATAATCAGGCGCAGTACCAGCAGCCTCAGGCAAACTATAATCAGCCAAATTACAATCAGATGCCATATGCAAATTCTGCTGCCTATGCACCAGCTGGCGCAAAGTTTAAGCGGAAATTCAATGCCGGACATTTTGCAGTGATGGGCGGAAGCCTGTTCTGTCTGATCTCCGTCTTTCTTCCGTTCCTGACTGTTTCCCTTTTTGGATACAGTGAATCCATGTCATTATTTAAGGACGGAGAAGATGGTGTCATCTTTTTGATAACGGCAATCGTGATCATTGCCCTGTCCATGCTACGGGTAAATACATTGAATATTATCCTGACCCTGATTCAGGGAATTTTTGCAGTTTATGAAACTATGAGCGCAAAAGACGAGCTTTCCGATTATGGTTCTATGGTTCAGTACGGCGCTGGTTTCTATCTGCTTCTGATTGGCGGTATTGTTGCATTTGTTGGTGCCATTATCGGGTTGGTGCTGCATATCAATGCAAAAAAATCGTTTAATCAGGTCTAATATACTTTTATAAAGGAAAGAACCATGAACAAACGAAGCTTACGAATCTTAGAGTTCACGAAAATATTATCAATGGTCAATGAGTACGCCGTATCCCCTATGGCGAAACGGCGTATCGACCGCATGAAACCACAGCGCGATATCGACGTTATCCGCAAACTACAGGAGGAGACAAATGACGCCCTGAATCGCCTGAATCGCCACGGAAATATCAGTTTCTCCGGTTTGCGCGACATTGGTGCATCCATCAAACGCCTGGAGGTACAGGGTACACTCACTTCCCAGGAGCTGCTTGACATCGCAGCTGTTCTGCAGGTCGCAAAAGCCGCCAAACAGTACGGCGATGGTTCCGATCTGACCGAGGCACTTGCAAGCCGCAATCAGGAACCGGTGTCACAGACAACCAGCGATTCCCTGACTGAACGTTTCAACATGTTGCTGCCACTCGAGCATATCTCATCCGAAATCACGCGCTGTATCTTATCCGAAAATGAATACGCGGACGACGCAAGCTCCGGGCTGAAGAACATCCGACGGGAAATTCGTCTTACCAATGACAAGCTGCATCAGCAGTTAGATAAAATTATCAAAAGCGACACAAACCGTGATCAATTACAGGATTCTCTGATTACCATGCGAAATGGCAGATACTGTATTCCGGTCAAGCAGGAATACCGTTCGAAATTCCCGGGCATGATCCATGACCAGTCCTCGACCGGCTCCACGCTTTTCATCGAGCCCATGGCTGTCGTCAATCTGAACAACCAGATCAAGGAACTCGCGAACGAAGAATTACTAGAGATTGAGAAAATACTGGAGACTTTAAGTGCGCAGGCAGCTGCTTATGTCTCCGATATCGCCTATGATCTGGAATTATTGACCGATCTGGACTTTATATTTGCCAAAGCGAAATTCGCCCGCGCAACGAACAGCACAAGACCAATTTTCAATACCGACGGTATCATCGACATCCGGCAGGGACGCCATCCATTGCTGGAGAAGCACTCGGTTGTACCTGTTGATATCCGGCTTGGTGAGACATACAACCTGCTCATTATCACAGGTCCAAATACCGGTGGTAAAACCGTATCCCTAAAGACACTTGGACTGTTCTCCCTCATGGGGCAGGCCGGTCTGCATATCCCGGCGATGGAGGAATCCCGTCTGGCTGTCTTTGACGATATCTTCGCCGATATCGGTGATGAGCAGAGCATCGAGCAGAATCTGTCGACGTTCTCCTCACACATGAGCAACATTGTCTATATCGTACAACACGCAACACCTAACACGTTATGTCTGTTCGATGAGCCGGGCGGAGGAACCGATCCGGTCGAAGGTGCGGCACTGGCTGTTTCCATCTTAAATTATCTGAAAAGCATGGGCGCCCGCTGCATGGCAACGACACATTACAGCGAATTAAAAACATACGCCCTTTCCACCGATGGTGTGGAAAATGCATCCTGTGAATTTGATGTGGCAACCCTGCGTCCGACCTATCGTCTGACAATCGGTATTCCGGGAAAATCGAACGCATTTGCCATCGCAAGCAAGCTTGGTTTGCCGGATTATATCATCAACTCCGCAAAAGAACAGATTGACAGCGACGCCGTCGACATGGAAACTCTGCTCGCCGACCTCGAAGCAAGCAAGCGTTCCATGCAGGAGGATGAAAAGGCAATTGAAGCTTACAAACAGGAAATTGAATCGCTGAAAGAATCGTTACAGAAAAAAGAAGAAAATCTCGATACGAAGAAAGCCGAGATTCTGAAAAAAGCAAGGGAAGAAGCCAGAGATATTATCGAGGAAGCCAAGGATGTGGCAGATCAGACGATACGAGATTACAACAAATGGCGCAACAACCCACATAAGGCAGACATGCGGACGATGGAAGAACAGCGAAGCAGGCTGCGGGGCAAGATCAAGGATTACGAGAAATCCGGAGCCTCTGAGACAAAGAAACAGACCTCGAATCACAAGGCATCTGATTTCCATATCGGTGACACAGTACAGGTACTCAGCATGGGGACGCGTGGCACAATTACAAAGCTGCCGGACAACAAGGGGATTGCAGGTGTACAGATGGGTATCTTAAATTCCATGTTACCAATCTCCGACCTGCTGATCATCCCGGAAAGCACCGTGTCAGTAAATGGAACCAAACAAAAATATGTCGGCAAGCGCGCCGGCGGGGATCATACATCTGTGGGCAAATCTATGACATTCTCCCCGGAACTGAATGTCATGGGAAAAACCGTGGACGAAGCATGCTTTGAGATTGACAAATATCTGGATGATGCGGTTTTGGCACACATTTCCCGTGTCACGATCATCCACGGAAAAGGAACCGGAGCTTTGCGCAAGGGCATCTGGCAATATCTGAAGAAACATCCACTTGTACAGTCATATCGTTCTGGCGAATTCGGCGAGGGCGAATATGGTGTTACGATCGTCGAACTATAAACGATCTGCAATCACACAACAGTCTTTAATTTGGAGGGGAACATGGACAAACAACGAATCCTGATCGTCGATGACGACGAAAACATCGCAGAGCTTATCTCTCTGTATTTGCTAAAGGAATGCTTTGCAACTGAAATCGCATACACAGGCAGGGACGCGCTTGCACTTGCAGCAGCCTTCAACCCTGACCTTATTTTGCTCGATATCATGCTCCCGGATATTGATGGCTATGAAGTCTGCACGGAAATCCGCAGGACACGCCGGACACCGATCATCATGCTTTCTGCAAAGGGAGAAGTATTTGACAAAGTACTTGGCTTAAAGCTCGGTGCTGATGATTACATGATCAAACCGTTCGATTCCAACGAACTGGTAGCAAGAGTCAAGGCTGTTTTACGCCGTACTTCTATGACTCCTGTCGTAGCATCCACGGCACCTGCAAGCATCGCAGAAGTGACTGATCATCAGGGGGAATTTGTCGAATACGATGGACTGCTCATCAATATGACAAACTACACCGTAACCGTAGATGGCGAATCCGTGGAAATGCCTCCAAAGGAGCTGGAGCTTTTATATTTCCTTGCCAAGAGACCAAACCAGGTATTCACACGTGACCAGCTTCTGGATCGTCTATGGGATTATGAATATGCCGGTGACTCCCGAACCGTGGATGTACACATCAAACGTCTACGTGAAAAAATAAATGAAAACCACAACTGGTCCATCTCTACCGTCTGGGGCAAGGGATACAAATTTGAGGTAAAGTAACATGACATTACGACACTCTCTTTTTGATAAAATTTTTATGAGTTTTCTGGTGATCTTCACCGTATGTTTCGGATTTATTGTACTCTATGCCTCAAATGTCACAAAAAACATGCTGGTCGATGAGCGTACTGAAGTATTGACAAACGAAGCATTTTTGATTGCAGACCAGACCGTGACCGGATATATCCAGGGGATTTACACCGAAGACGATCTGCAAAAAAGTCTCCGTTATTACAGTGATACTTTAAATGCCAGTATCTGGGTTACAGACGAAAAGGGCATCATCTATGGTTTTGCCAATGCCAAAGGACATCCGGATAACCCCAAAAATATCTTTCTAATCAATCCGGATTTTGATATTGATACCGCACAATCCTTCAATGGTAGTTTTTTTGATACCTTTGATGGAGATGTTATCTCGGTTGCGATTCCAATCCGGACGAACAACCAGCCAAACGGCATGCTGCTGATTCATTCTACCGTAGAACAGCTGCACATTATCCAGGAGAAGATCGTCAAACTGATTTATGCTCCATATCTCTTTATGATTATCATTTCCTTTGCTTTGCTTGGTATCATCTCGGGTAAAGTCATGCGTCCGATCCGGAAGATCAACTCTGTGGCAGAGCAATATTCGACCGGTAATTTCGACACACCGATGGACATCCATTCGAGCGACGAGATCGGGCAGCTCGCGTCCACACTTGAATACATGGCTTCAGAACTGGAAAAGCTGGACGATTACCGAAAAGCGTTTATCTCCAATATATCCCACGATTTCCGCTCTCCGCTCACCTCGATCAAAGGCTATATCGAGGCAATTCAGGACGGAACAATCCCTCCGGAGAAACAAAGTCATTACCTGGATATCGTCGTACAGCAGACCAACCGATTGACGAAGCTTACCTCCAGCCTTTTGGAACTGAACAACTACGATTCCTATGGAATCTGGCTGGTATGTAAAGACTTTGATATTGTAGATCTTGTCCTCTCAGCCATTAATTCATTTGAAGGACGCTGCATCGAGAAAAAAATTTCTTTACGGCTAAACAACCATACAGAACATTCAATTGTACACGCAGATAAAACTAAAATTGAACAGGTCATCTATAATCTACTTGATAATGCGATTAAATTTACATCGGAAAATAAATCAATTTACGTGACATTGACAGAAAAACATGATAAAATTTTTGTATCTGTGAAGGATGAGGGATGTGGGATTCCAAAAGAGTCTTTAAACCGTGTTTGGGTACGTTTCTATAAGGCGGACCGCTCCCGTGGCAAAGACAAACAGGGAACCGGACTCGGACTTGCGATTACCAAAGAAATCATCAAGGCACATAATGAGAATATCAATGTTGTCAGCACGGAAGGTGTCGGAAGTGAATTTACATTTTCACTGTCCAAGGCAACAGCGGATTCCGAACAATCATAAGAATAACCGGTCTTATGCAAACCGCAAATTTATATGGCCGGATAAGGGGAGGTATTTATGTTTAGTATCAACAATCTTTTCAACAACGCCAACATGCAGTGTATCAACCAGCTCGGACAGTACCGTGTCTTTGAACACCAGAAGGATCTGTCAGTTTCTCCATACAACGCAGAAACTGCATATTTTTCTGCAGAGATGAATGTACGCCGCCGTCAGGTTTTGGTCGAGCTGAACAACACATCCTGCAAATTACAGGCAGGTGCCATGCAGTGGATGCTCGGAAATGTATCTATGCAGTCCGGTGTAAGTGTCGGTAATTTCCTCGGCAAAGCACTCGGTGCAGCTGTAACCGGTGAGACAATGTCCAAACCGGAATACACCGGCCAGGGTTATGTTATGTTAGAGCCAACCTACAAGCACATCCTGCTTGTCGATGTGGCCCAGTGGGGGCAGATTGTACTCGAGGATGGTTTATTCCTTGCCTGTGACAGCACATTGCAGCATAAGGTTGTCAGCCGTAAGACACTTTCCTCTGCTGCGCTCGGCGGAGAGGGCTTATTTAACCTGAGCCTTTCCGGACAGGGTATCGCTGTATTGGAAAGTCCGGTTCCACAGCAGGAGCTTATCATGTTCAATCTGCAGGATGACGAGGTTAAGATCGATGGAAATATGGCAATCGCATGGTCCGGCTCTTTGAATTTCACGGTTGAAAAATCTTCAAAATCGCTGATCGGTTCGGCTGTTTCCGGCGAAGGTCTGGTCAATGTATACCGTGGTACCGGGTCGATTCTGATGGCACCAACTGCATAAGGGGAGGGGTACATATATGGTAAGTCAAAGCTTATTAAATAACACAAATGTACAGGTTACCTCTGCTCTTGGCGGCATGCAGGTACTGGAATATGTGCAGGATATGAGTGTCAGCCCATCTACCTCGAAGCTGCAGTACTACATGTCCCGCATGAATGTGAACAAGCGTCAGCTTCTGCTTAATCTGAACGGAAATGGTTACATCGTTCAAGCCGGTGCCATGCAGTGGACGGCAGGTCAGATACAGATGGAAAGCGGCGTCAAAGGTGTTGGCGGTTTCTTAAGTGGTATGGCTAAAGCAGCAGTTACCAAAGAGACGGTTGCCAAGCCTATCTACACCGGTTGCGGTCAGGTCATGTTAGAGCCAACCTACCGTCATATCCTGCTCACGAATCTGCAGGAATGGGGAGGCAGTGTAGTCTTAGATGACGGATTGTTCCTTGCCTGTGACAACACCGTTACACAGAAGGTTGTAGCAAGAAGTAACCTCTCTTCTGCTGTATTCGGTGGGGAAGGATTATTCAATCTGAGTTTGAATGGTACAGGTATCTGTGCTTTGGAAAGTATCGTTCCAAGAAATGAGATTATCGAGGTTGTACTCGACAACGATATAATGAAGATCGATGGAAATATGGCAATTGCATGGTCATCCTCTTTGGATTTTACGGTTGAAAAATCTTCCAAATCTTTGGTTGGCTCTGCTGTATCCGGGGAAGGTCTGGTTAATGTATACCGTGGTTCCGGCAAGATCTGGCTTGCTCCGGTACTGGAGACTGGCGGTTCCGCAGGTGTCAGCAGCCCACAGAATGCAGGTGAGACAGCTTCCGAAGGAAAGACAGGTTCGGCAGCTGCCCGGAATGATACAATGAGCAAGATCGAGAAGTTCGGGAAACTGATGGATAAATTTAGTTGATGACGGACGATAATTGCGATTTTTAGTAGATGAAGAGTTTGGGAGTATACAATTTTCATATAGGGTATCATAGAAAAAGGTATTCATGAAGATATAATGTATTGCAGTTAAGAATTATTAAGTGCCCCTAATTTATATTTTAGTACTATACGCAACCGTTGCCAATTCGCCATCCTTGGCTCAGTGGCAACTTGCTTGAACGTCCTGTTCAAGCATTGCTTATATATGAAGGGGCACTAATTAATTCTAAAACTGCAAATATATCATATCTTTCATGAGTACCTTTTTACTATCTGATACCCTATATGAAAATTATTGATCTGCAACCTTTATATTATTTTTTACATCGCAATTATCTGTCTGTCGACCTCCTGCTTATATGCATTACTTCGCCATGATTACACTAATCTTCTACTCTCCTTTTACTTCCGATAAAGACTGATATGTCATCTCTATATTATATCTATGAGATTATCGAATATCTGCAGCAGTTCTGCGAGTTCTTTGCGGCATTTCTCCCTGTATTCGTCCAAGCCATCGTTTACATTGATATCCCTCATTTCGAACAGATCCTCATCATTGTATATTGCGGCAACGAGCTGATTTCCCGCGAATTCCAGATAGGTATCTTTCGGAAGCTGCAGTATGCTGAGGATTGCATCCGGTGGCAATATGCTTCCTGCAAGCGGTTCGTCGGTTGCCAAAGTCGTAAATCTCCGGTCAAAATCTGTATTTCCAAGCCGGATTGCTTCTGCCGGTTTCTTCCCGCCTTTCCGCTCGATGACATGGACGACACCGTCTATATTATGTGGAAGGACTATGGTCACAAACGGTCCCTGGAATCGTGTCACCGCGGAAGATGACCCCGGTCTGTCCGGATCCATGTTGTCGCTTCGCCACCTCAGGCAAAGATCGCAGTATGTAATCTCTGCGCCTCTGTAGATCGCATGGATATAATCGGAGCCGGTCACTTCATTATATTCCGGCAGGAGCTTGCAGTTCTTCAGGGAATCTTCGTTCGTATGCCCGGTCGGCATATATTCCAGTACCTGCATCTGTTCTTCCAACACGCCCCGCACGGCACACTGTCCGATCAGCTCCTTCATCTGTTTCTCTATATTTGCAGCAATTAATGCTATGACAAATCCAATCATAATGGAAACAACCGCAATTCCAGTCAGCCGATAGGTCCACGTCGAGTCTTCCGCCCCACAGAATGCAGGAATAAACGGTGCTGCCAGCATAGGCAGGAAAAACCAGCAAAGCTTTGTCAATATCTTGTACGTTCGTTGTTTGGATTTGAGCTTTGCTTCCAATTCATTCCTGTTTTGACCTTCATCCGTTTTTTCGCTCATATCGTCTTCCTCCCATACTTGCAATGCTCCGCACACTTTAATTGGAGTTTTTCTCTTGTTTCACCATTTTACCCCCAATCCGCTTGATTATCAACCCTTTCCGGTTGGAGCATCTCCCCCTGTTTGAACATTTTTGCCCCAATCCGCCTGTCTCCTCAAAGTACAAAGACGATATCAGAAGTGTATAAAGAAATCCTGTAGTAGCAATCATTCTTTTTATATGTGGAAAAAATAAAAAACGCATCTGCGATATAGAAATCCTTGCGGTATATGATACGATTGCAGATTAGAAGTTGTTCGTGTTCTGCTCGCTTTCAGCAATGCTTGAACAGGACGTTCAAGCAAGCAGCCACTGAGCCACGGATGGCGAATTGGCTGCGATTGCGTCCATTAAAACAATCTAAATCAGAACACATACAACTTCTTATCTGCAAATCGTTATATACTGCAAGGATTCTCTATATCCGATGCGTTTTTGTTTTTCTATATCCTCCATGAATGATTGCTATCCAAGGATTTTATAAATTACACTTTCTTCGTCATCTCCAGACGAAGCATCGCACGCTTCAGTGCGAGTTCCGCCCGGTCGATATCCTGTGAGTTGTCATGGATGCGGCGTTCCGCGCGAATCTTTGCTTCCTCAGCACGATGAATGTCGATTTCATCCGGCCATTCGACCGACTCAGCCAGAATCGTGACAGAATCGCCAAGGATCTCCGCGAAACCGGAATGCAAAGCCGCTTCCTTGTCACCACCATCTTCCCGAATCTTCAGGACACCCGGTGCAACAACCACAGTCATAGGTATATGTTTTGGGTACAGTCCGATGATGCCCTCAATCGTATTAAACTCAAGGAAAGAAGCCTCCCCTTCATAAAATACCCGTTCCGGTGCGATCACACGAACCATCATTTTATTTTCTGCCATGTATACCACCTAATTTATTTCTACTTCTTGCACTTCGCAAGTACGTCGTCGATACTTCCGGCATTTAAGAAATAGCTCTCCGGAATATCGTCATGCTTACCTTCCAGAATCTCCTTAAAGCTCTGAATTGTATCAGACAGCGGAACGTATTTACCAGGAAGTCCTGTAAACTGCTCTGCTACATGGAATGGCTGTGACAGGAACTTCTGTACCTTTCTTGCTCTGGCAACAACGATCTTATCCTCCTCGGAAAGCTCATCCATACCAAGGATTGCGATGATATCCTGCAATTCCTTGTACTTCTGCAGGATCTCCTGTACACCACGTGCCACCTTGTAATGCTCCTCACCAACCACTCTTGGATCGAGGATTCTGGATGTAGACTCCAGAGGATCTACCGCTGGGTAGATACCAAGCTCTACGATGGAACGGGAAAGTACCGTTGTCGCATCCAAGTGTGCGAATGTAGTTGCAGGTGCAGGGTCTGTTAAGTCATCGGCCGGCACATAGACTGCCTGTACCGATGTGATAGAACCATTCTTTGTCGAAGTGATACGCTCCTGCAATGCGCCCATCTCTGTCTGCAGGGTTGGTTGGTAACCAACGGCAGAAGGCACACGTCCAAGCAGTGCGGACACCTCCGAACCAGCCTGTGTAAAACGGAAGATATTGTCGATGAATAACAATACATCCTTTCCAACCTGATCACGGAAATACTCTGCCATCGTGAGGCCTGTCAGACCAACACGCATTCTTGCTCCTGGCGGTTCATTCATCTGACCAAATACCATCGTTGTCTTCTCGATAACGCCGGATTCGATCATCTCGTAATACAGGTCATTTCCTTCTCTTGTTCGCTCACCAACACCGGTAAATACAGAATATCCACCGTGCTCTGTCGCGATATTTGTGATAAGCTCCTGAATCAATACTGTCTTACCAACACCGGCACCGCCGAACAGACCGATCTTACCACCCTTCTGATAAGGGCAAAGCAAGTCAACGACCTTAATACCGGTTTCCAGAATCTCTGTCTCGGTTGACTGCTCTGAAAACTCTGGTGCTTTTCTATGGATTGGAAGGTAAGTGTCTACCTTTGGAGCCGGTTTATTGTCAATCGGCTGTCCCAACACGTTGAACATACGTCCCAGTGTTGCTTCACCGACAGGTACAGTAATCGGCGCGCCGGTACCGACCGCTTCCATACCACGTACAAGACCATCTGTCGGTCCCATCGCGATACAACGAACGGTATCATCCCCTAAGTGCTGGGATACTTCGGCGTACAGTGTGTCACCGCTCTTTGTGGCAATCGTTATCGCATCGTGAATCTCAGGCAGTTTACCTTCGGTAAACTTCGCATCGATAACGGCACCGACAATCTGGGTAACCTTACCTACATTTGTATCTGCCATTTCCTTAATCTCCTTTAACTTATTGCATCAGCTCCGGCAATAATCTCCGTAAGCTCCTGCGTGATTGCACTCTGTCTTGCTCTATTGTACTTGAGTGACAGGCTTCCGATCATATCCTCCGCATTGCTTGTCGCGGAATCCATCGCCTGCATTCTCGCACCATTCTCACTGGCTACCGCCTCTAACAGTGCACCGTAAATAATGTTGGACATGTATTTCGGCACGATCTGGTCTAAGACTTCCTCCTCCGACGGCTCGAAGTTCATCAGCAGCTTATCGTCACTGATCGGCTGCTCCGATGTGAAATCCTCCTCCCGGATCGGAAGCAGCTTCATAAGCTTTGCTTCCTGTGTCACGGTATTCTTGAAATTCGTATATGCGATGTACACCTCGCCGATCTCGCCCTTGGAATACTGCGTCAAAAGCTGCTTCGTAAGCTCGGTCGCATCGTCAAACAATGGTGCATTGATGACCTCTGATTCATCCTGATATATGCTGTAACCTTTTCTGGTCAAGCCCTCAATACCCTTTTTTCCGATACCATAGATATAGGTATCCTCCTTCGAAAATCCGGCTGCAACAATCTCCTTCACAACATTGTTGTTGTAACCACCGGCAAGTCCGCGGTTCGATGTGATCGCGATGACTGCCTTCTTGTCACTGCCGTTTTCCTTCAGGAATTTATGGTTTGGTTCTTTCGTCATTGCAAGGATGGAACATATCGTATCATAGAGCATATTAAAATATGGTTTGTTGCTCTCAGCTCTCCCGCGGGCTTTCTGAAGCTTAACTGTAGAGACAAGCTTCATCGCCTTGGTGATCTGCTGCGTGCTCTGGACGCTTTCTTTGCGCCGCTTAATGTCTCTCATGGATGCCAAGAAAGATCAACCTCCTCGCTCTATTTATTAGAATGTTTCCTTGAATTCCGTAATTGCCTTCTTCAAAGCGTCCTCTAATTCATCGGACAGCTTCTTCTCCTCGCGGATCTTCTCGAAGATGTCCGGATAATTCGTGGAAATGTATTCGAACAATCCACTCTCAAACTCCAGAATCCGGTCTACCTCGATATCAAGCAGATACTTTCTTGTCGCAGCGTAGATGATAACAACCTGCTTTTCAACCGGCATTGGCTTATACTGTGGCTGCTTTAAGATCTCCTTGATTCTTTCACCCTGCGCAAGCTGGTTTCTCGTATCCTCATCAAGCTCGGAACCGAACTGGGAGAATGCTGCAAGCTCGCGATACTGTGCTAACTCCACACGAATTGGGGAAGCAAGCTTCTTCATGGCACCGATCTGTGCGGCACCACCAACACGTGATACAGAAAGACCTGCATTTACGGCTGGACGGAAACCGGAGTTGAACATCTCTGTCTCCAGATAGATCTGTCCGTCTGTGATGGAAATAACGTTTGTCGGGATATACGCAGATACATCACCTGCCTGTGTCTCGATGATCGGAAGGGCTGTAAGCGATCCTCCACCAAGTGCATCCGACAACTTCGCTGCACGCTCTAAGAGTCTGGAGTGCAGATAGAATACATCACCCGGATAAGCCTCACGGCCTGGCGGTCTACGAAGAAGCAGGGAAAGTGTACGGTAAGCAGTTGCATGCTTTGACAAGTCATCATATACAACCAATACATCCTTTCCATTTTCCATCCATTCCTCACCAATCGCACATCCGGCGTATGGTGCAATATACTGTAACGGAGCTAAGTCGCTGGCGGTACTTGCAACAACCGTTGTATATGCCATTGCGCCGTACTCTGTCAATGTCTTTACGATATTTGCTACGGTCGATGCCTTCTGACCGATTGCAACGTAGACACAATTTACGCCCTGCCCCTTCTGATTGATGATCGTATCAATTGCGATTGCTGTCTTACCGGTCTGTCTGTCGCCAATAATCAGCTCACGCTGCCCTCTTCCGATCGGAACCATGGCGTCAATCGCCTTGATACCTGTCTGAAGCGGTGTGTCAACCGACTTACGGGAGATAACGCCCGATGCGACTCTCTCGATCTGTCTTGACTTCGTGGTTGCGATTGGTCCCTTGCCATCGATTGGCTGACCGAGCGCATTTACGACACGACCAAGCATCGCATCGCCAACAGGCACTTCCACCACGCGTCCTGTTGTCTTTACTATATCTCCCTCGTTGATATTTTTATGATCACCGAGAAGAACGGAACCTACATTGTCTTCTTCCAGGTTCATAACCATGCCGTATACTTCACCTGGGAATTCCAGAAGTTCGCCCTGCATCGCATTCTCAAGACCGTGAATACGTGCAATTCCGTCCGCTACCTGGATAACTGTTCCAACGTCGGATGTTTCCAGTTTTGTCTCATAGTTCTTAATCTGTTCTTTGATTACGGAACTAATCTCTTCCGGTTTTAAATTCATGGAACACGAACACCTCCTTCTTATGATTGTGCGAGTGCCTTTGACATCGTCTCAATCTTGGTTTTGATACTGCTGTCAACCACTCTGTCATCAATTCGAATCACAAGTCCGCCGATGATGGATGCATCTACCGTATAGGTTACTTCCATCGAAGCGAAATCTGTCGTCTCAAGCAGACGCTTCTCGATCGATGCCTTCTGTGCACCGGTAAGTGCAACCGCACTTGTCACACTTGCAACTCCTATATTTTTTACTCGTTTTACCTGTCTGATAAAATAGCGAAGCACATCTACAATCTTGCTGCCATGGTCTTTCTCAACCATGATGCCGAACAATCCGACCATATCCTTCGATACGCGTCCTTTGAAGATGTTATCCACTATCTTCCGCTTCTCGTCCTTATCAATCTGTGGATGCCTGAGAATGCGGAGCAATTCTTCGTTTTCCTGTAACACTGTCACAAGAGCCTGCGCTTCTTCGTAGAGCATATTCAGACTGCCTTCTTCTAAGGCAAGTTCCAAAAGTGCATCTCCATAGGTTGTTTCTACTTGTCTCGCCATGTATCATCACCCATCTCTTTCAGCGTCTCATCAATCAGAGAAGCCTGTGTGCTCTCATCGAGAGAGGATGCAACGAACTTTCCTGCCATCGCGGTTGCTACGCCGATGATCTCCTGTTTCACCTCATCCTTCACACGTTCTTTTTCAAGCTCGGCTTCGCTGTTTGCTCTGTCGATAATGCGTCCTGCCTCTTCCTTCGCCTCGGCAATGATGTTCTCCTCGTTCTTCACCGCACGTTTTCTTGCGGAAGAAAGAATCTCACCCGCTTCGCTGTTCGCATTTTTGATCTTCTCATCATACTCTGCACGAAGCTTCTCTGCCTCCGCGCGGTCTGTCGCCGCATGGGAAAGGTCATCCTTGATCTTGTTCTGTCTGTCCTCGAGCACCTTGCGCACCGGGTTGATCAGCACATAAGTCAGAAAGATGAAGAGCAGAAATACCGCAAGTCCCTGTATCAGAATATCGAACAGAAGCTGCGCATCCAGACCGAAGATACGGCCCGTCTCCTCTGACAGAAGCGCGATATTTGCAATTCCTGTCATATTTTACTCCTCCTAATTTTGTTCTTACTTGAAAGGCTTAACGAACATCAGAAGAAGTGATACAACCAGACCGTACAGACCAGTTGTCTCGGCTACCGCCTGTCCAAGAAGCATCGTTGACATGATGTCACCCTTTGCACCTGGGTTACGTCCAACTGCAGAAGCACCATAACCGGCTGCGATACCCTGACCGATACCAGGACCGATACCGGAACAAACTGCAATACCTGCACCGATTGCGGATGCAGCGTTAACTATTGTTTCACCTGTAATACCATTCATGAAATAATTCCTCCGTTTTTCTAAATATTAAATCTTATTACCCTTCTACATTTCGCTTATTTGCAACAAATGTCATCGTCAGCATACAGAATACATACGCCTGGATCACACCTGAGAACAAATCGAAGTACACATGCAGTGCCGATGGAATACCAATCTTTACAAATATCGGCAGCATGCCATAGTAAAGTGCCATCATAACGGTTCCTGCCAGAATATTACCGAACAAACGCAGCGACAGTGATACCGGTGTGGCAAACTCACTGATCACGTTGATCGGGAAGAACAGGAATATCGGATCGAACAGACTCTTGAATGCACCCCATTTCTGGTAACGAATGGATGCGTACTGTATCATGACAAATGATACAAGTGCGATACAGAGCGTCGTTCCGTAATCCGCGGTCGGTGGCCGAAGCATAAACAAGCCGGATATGTTCGAAAAAAGTACAAATATGAACAAGGTTCCGATGTAATTGATATAATGCTTACCAGCTTCTTTTCCCATCGTGCTGTTGACGAACTTGATCAGTGATTCGATGGCAAGCTCGACTCCAGTGGCGAATTTACTTGGGTTATCCCGCGTCTTCAGCACACTTCTTCTGGCACAGATTGCTAAGATCGCAATCACTAGCAGTACAATAAAGGTGCAGACATGGGTGGTGGTAATATATACCGTCGTGCCAAAGAAATTGATCGGATACAGTTCGTGGATATAGAAATCTACATCCTCGGAGCTGTTACTGATTACCTGTATTCCTGTGGCAAACCCACTCCTCATACGCTTTTCCTCCTTTTTTATTTTATGTTAGTCGATTGCAAAACCAGTTAATATCCACCATGTATTTCAATATGATTTATTCTATATACAATGTATTGAAGCCAAGAAGTTCTAAATGTTCTGATTCAATTGTTCTATCCATACGCCACCGACGCCAATTCGCCATCCATGGCTCAGTGGCGTCTTGTTTGAACATCGTGTTCAAACATGGCTATTTATCTGCAGAACATCAAGAACTTCTAAGCTTCAAACATATCGTATATTCAGAATAAAACCATATTGAAATACACGGTTCATGTTATCCTACTATGTTTTGCAACCTCCTAATTACTACCTTGTGTTACTCCTCTGTCGAGAAGTGTGACTGATCTGATTCGTCATCATCTTCCTGACTGGGTTGTTCCGGTTCTTCCAATCCGAGGCGGATCAGGATGCGGCGGATTTTAGGCTGCAGGTAGGCGCAGATCTTCGGTTCGATCATTCCAAGTGCCACGCCTGCAAATGCTGTGATTCCGAAATATATAGAACCTACCAGCAAAGCAAGTGTCACAACCATACGCAGCAGGCTGTTTATGATCACTTTTTTCTTTGCCCCTGCCTCTCCCATATCCAGTGCCTGATCGAGCACATCATAGATATGATAGATGCGCAGCGCACCACCGAGATTGCCCGCGAATAAAGCGATTGCGAACATGTAATACGGACGCGCAAAAAATGCGCCAGCCGCCAAAAATATTATCATGCATGCCGCCATACCGATATACAGTTCCTTCAATATTCTGTGAACCTCTGTCATGTCGTAACTGTCCTGTCTTTCGATACACCACACCGACAAAAACTTGCCGTGCATCCGTTATTTACCTGTGTTTTTTATCTGAATCATTCAGGAATTTCCGTATAAGAATATACACGGAGCGAAAACCCGCCAGCACACCGATCACGATAAACCATACCATAAAATCCTTCCCAAATATACGCTTTATCAGATATGCGATGCCCATGCTTATAAAGATCGTAACCACCATCGTAAACCCAATCTGCGTGATGAGATACAGCATCTTTAAGATCTGGCTTCTTTCTTTGTTATTCATTAAAACCCTTCCAATACAATCAGATATACACAAAGCTTATTATATAAGATTTTTCCTTATTTTTCAATCATTTATACACCGAATTAAACAGTATTTCAGAATTGTATTTTTCGCGAAAAGGTTGTCATTCCCTAACGATTGATGTAAAATAGCGGCATGGAAACGAAACTATTAAATGGAACTAACAAAGAAGCAATTGCAGAGGCATCGAAAATCCTGCAGAACGGCGGCTTGGTCGCATTTCCAACAGAGACGGTCTACGGATTAGGTGCTGACGCATTAAATGCAGATGCAGCCGCGAAGATCTACGCTGCCAAGGGACGTCCAAGCGACAATCCGCTGATTGTCCACATCGCAGATACCGATGCGGTAGAGAAACTGGCAGATCTTGAGACGATGAACCGGACGCACCCGGACATGGTGAAGAAAGCGCACATGCTGATGGAAGCTTTCTGGCCGGGACCGCTGACGATCATCTTTCCGAAGCTTGCCATCGTCCCAGACGGAACGACCGGCGGACTGCCGACCGTTGCGATCCGGATGCCATCCCACCCGATCGCACAGGAGCTGATTCGCACAAGCGGGGTCTCCATCGCAGCCCCATCTGCAAACACTTCCGGCAGACCATCACCGACGACCGCGCAGCATGTATGGGAGGACATGGACGGCCGCATCGAGATGATATTAGATGGTGGTGCAGTCGGAATCGGAATTGAATCGACGATCGTCGATATGACAGGCACGATCCCAACGATTCTTCGACCGGGCTTTATCACGAAGGCGATGCTCTCCGAGATCGTCGGCGACGTGACGATTGATCCAGCCATTATCGAGCCGGATCCGAATCTTCGTCCGAAAGCACCCGGCATGAAATATACGCACTACGCGCCACACGGAACGCTCAGTATCGTGGAGGCCGCTGCAGACGAATCGGCAAACCGGGCAAGTCTGCATTCCGGTGTCAAGGTCTCTTATAATGCGACCGAAGCAGAAACATTGCGCGTTGCGGAGAAGATCAAGGCACTTGTAAACGAAAAGGAAGCACAGGGCTACAAGGTTGCGATTCTCACAACCAAGGAGCATGCATCCTTATATAAGAACTATTCGCATGTACTGATCGTCGGCGAAGGAAGCAAAGGACAGACGATCTCTGCACGGCTTTATGCCGCCCTGCGTGAATGTGACAGTGAGCAGATGGAATATATGTACAGCGAAGCATTTGACCAGAACGAACTCGGTGGTGCCATCATGAACCGGCTGCTGAAGGCGGCAGGACACAGAGTCATCACCGTGTAGATATCATACATGCAAACCACCTTAATATATATGATGTACATAATTACAATTCTAAAGCAGACCATCGAAGCACGCCGGCACTTAATGAGCGACTGATTTTGTCGCGAATTTAGTACCGCTGCGTGATGAGCTGAGCGGAAGCGCGTCTGCGTAGAATTCGTAATTATGTACATTCTTATATTTATATATGGTTTGCATGTATTTCATAAAATTACAGGAGGATTTAAGATATGACAATCGCAATTGGAAGTGACCACGGCGGATATGAACTCAAGCTGGAGGTTATCAAGCATTTGAAGGATCGCGGATTTGAAGTGACGGATTACGGCTGTGACAGCACAGCATCCTGTGACTACCCAATCTATGGAAAGGCTGTTGCAGAGGCAATCGCCGCTGGCAAGCAGGATCTGGGTATTCTCATCTGCGGTACCGGTATCGGTATGAGCATGGTTTCAAATAAGGTCGAAGGTGTCCGCGCCGCACTCTGCAGTGACTGCTTCTCTGCACAGGCAACCCGCGAGCACAACAACGCCAATGTACTCTGCATGGGTGCACGTACGATCGGACCTGGTCTTGCACTTATGATCGTGGACAAATTCGTGGATACACCATTTTCTAATGATGAAAGACATGTGAGAAGAATCAAGATGTTCTCATAAAACTGCTCAAATCACATTACACCGTTGTAATCCACAAACCTGTGATCATTGAATCGCAGACAATTCAGGAATAAGGCAGCACGAATATACAGACGATTGCACAGAAAAAGCGGGTATGCATTGGCATACCCGCTTCTTTTTATCTTTTCTTATTTTGCTGGCTTCGGCGTTCCACAGGTACAGGTTGTGACGTATTTTTCATTTTTCTTCCTGCATTTTGAACAGATCCAGATTCTTCCAGACTTCACATCCTGACGGTAATCGCGTTTGTTCTGTGCCAGAAGGGATTCTGTAATCTGTTTTTGTCTCCGTTCTTCTGCCAGTTCTTCCCGCTCCTGCTGTTCAACCAGATCCATAGCCACATCCACCACCTTCGGAGGCGGATCTATACGCAATGGTTCCGGTATAAACAAATGCGCAATCTTATCATCCAATGTTGTCTCTGTCTTGTACATGTAATGAGACGGTCTCTTCAAATTTCCTTTTTCGATTGGTTCCTTCGGTTTCGCCTTAATATTCACAATCGTTGCAATCAACGAAAGAACAACAAAAATTGCTATCACAATTAAAACATCTGACATATCTTATCCCCCCTATTACTGTTCCGGCATGTGCCAGTCTGCCAGTGCCTCCCGGTACACTGCAAGCTGCTGTTCATATATTTCTATGGACTGCTTTTTCTGTTCCGATGATGTCTGTAATTCTGCTTTTTTCGCCTGCGCAAGCAAAGCCTCGTAACAGGCAACCAAACCCTGCAGGCTCTTCCTTCCACCTGCCTCTACATCCAGAATACATTCCGTCTCAGAAACGGCATTCTGATACCAGACGATTGCCTCATCATAATCTTTCATTTCCTGATAATAGCTTCCAAGCTCATAGCAGATCTCCGCACACGGCGTATCTAACATATCCCGGAGTGCGTATTTCATAAGTTTGGCACCATTTCCCTGCTGTCTTGCCAGATGTGCCAGCACACAGGCAGCCTCCCTGCCAGCTTCCGCCATCGGATCTTTCTCCCACTCTCCGGTGAAAAAATCACACGCCCGCTCAAAATCTGTCAATTCGCCACATTTTAACAATTCCTTCGCATACATCTTTCGAAGTTTCGGCGATAGCTTCCCATCCCGCGCATAAAACCGTTCACAGATCTCGAAATCCCTGCCTCCATGCACCGCTAACGGTTTGTGCTGGATCTCAATATCACTGTCGAACACAACCGGATCTAACCGCACCGTCTCATGCACCGGATCAATCCATGTAAACGTCCGGAGCCGCTTAAAAAGCTTTGGACGTAACTCCCGCTTCACATTCATAACTGTATTGAACGCTTCTGTCACATACCACATCTGCACGATCTCAATCTCCGAAAGCAGGCAGTTCTTCAGATCAAGGAAACGCGCCCGGTTCTCCGCATCAAGCACCTCATCCGCATCCGGTGCATAGATATATTCCATCGTTGCCTTGGAGAATGAGAAATTCCGTGCCGCCGAGAAATTGCCAATCCATGTGAAATCATAGATCTGATCGGTATAGCGTGCCGCGATCTCCTTCGTGCGGTCGGTGGAACCCGTATCCACGATGATGATTTCGTCCATCAGGTCTGCGACACTGTCTAAACAGCGTGCAAGTACCTGTTCTTCATTTTTCACAATCATACATAAGCTGATGGTTGCCATGCCTGCACCTCCATATTCCATCCCCATACATGTCTTTTACATAATCTGTCCGTTCGTACATAATTTTCCTCCATTATACCTATTTCCCACTCCTTAGACAAGTAAGATTCCTGCCCCTTTTTCGCAAATTCGCTTGACCTGCCGCAGTAAAATGGGTATTCTATAGGGTGTGGGATTTTATATCACATGCAAATGATTTCAGATGTAAGAAATAATGAAGCCGGCTGATGCAGGCGCTATCAAGCAATATAAGTATAAGAGAGGACATTTCTATGAAACAGATTATTTTAACCGGTGACCGCCCAACCGGACGGTTACATGTCGGACATTATGTAGGCTCTTTGAAAGAGCGTGTTAAATTGCAGAATTCCGGTGTCTATGATGAGATCTACATCATGATCGCGGATGCACAGGCACTCACAGATAATGCAGAGCACCCGGAGAAGGTACGTCAGAACATCATGCAGGTTGCACTCGATTACCTCGCATGCGGACTTGACCCGGAGAAGGCAACGATCTTCATCCAGTCCATGATTCCAGAGCTGACCGAGCTTACATTCTATTATATGAACCTCGTTACCGTTTCCCGTGTACAGCGTAACCCGACTGTAAAGGCTGAGATTCAGATGCGTAACTTCGAGGCAAGCATCCCGGTTGGTTTCTTCTGCTACCCGATCAGCCAGGCAGCTGATATCACAGCATTCCGTGCAACCCACGTACCGGTTGGTGAGGATCAGATGCCAATGATCGAGCAGTGTAAGGAAATCGTACACAAATTCAATACGGTATACGGCGAGACACTGACGGATCCAAAGATCGTGCTTCCGGAAAACAGCGCATGTCTGCGTCTGCCGGGTATCGATGGTAAGGCAAAGATGAGCAAGTCTCTTGGCAACTGCATCTATCTTGCAGAGGAGCCGGAGGATATCAAGAAGAAGGTTATGTCGATGTTCACCGATCCGAACCATCTGCGTGTCGAAGATCCGGGACAGGTGGAAGGCAACCCGGTATTTATCTACCTCGATGCATTCAGCAAACCTGAGTATTTCGCAGAGTTCCTTCCAGAATATTCTGGTATGGACGAGCTGAAGGAGCATTACACACGTGGTGGTCTTGGCGATGTGAAGGTGAAGAAGTTCCTGAACAATGTACTTCAGGCAGAGCTTGCTCCAATCCGCGAGCGTCGTAAGATGTGGGAGCAGAAGCTTCCAGATGTCTATGATATCCTGAAGGCTGGCAGCAAGAAAGCCAGAGAGACTGCAGGCAAGACACTCGAAGATGTCCGCCGCTCTATGAAGATTGATTACTTTGATAATGATAATCTGTTGAAGATGTAATTATAAAATAAATTAGTGTATTATGCAAAAAGGGGCGTTATAAAACGCCCCTTTTATTATCTTTATATCCTCTTTAATTTATTGAGCAGCTGCTCATCACTCATCCGAAATACATCATCGATGATCCAGATATGCATATCTCTTGCACGCTGTTTAAAATACAACGTTCCGGTCGTATTGTCACAGGCGCGTGCTAAAACAAGTGCCTTTCTGGCGTATTTGCCGCCAAATTTCCGCGATACAGTCTCTAATTCATGCAGTGCCAATCCACCTGCCTTGCCACTCTTGCAGGAAATAAAAATCGGGCATACCTGTTTCATCAGGATCACGTCAATCTCATTCATTGTATCATAACCGGGATTTTCCGGATCGTATGCCTCTCCATCCCAATCAATGTGTGCTCCAATAACCGCATCTGAAAAAAGATAGCTTTCTCTTGTTGCCACCTCATATACATGCAGTTCAAGCATATTTCCCGCTTTCGCAATGATCTTTTTTATCTGGTTATTCTTAAACCGGAACAGTACCTTTTTTCCGTGTTCCTCATAATCCTTTACCATACCGATCTCATACAGATCTCTCAACAACCGTAATGCGTCCCCAAGCTGATTGACGTACAGTTCCTCCCAGCCTTCCCGCTGATTTGGTGTATTCTTTCGAAGTTCATCGATAATTCCGCAATGTTTGTTCCAGTCTCCCCGGTATCTGCGGCACAGATCCCACATGATACGGATATCCTCACGAAACTGGTCTGTGAACTTCCACTCTGAAACACTTCCGGTTTCTTTTGTAAGAAGACCTCCATGCAGCAGGATATCTTCGGCAATACTGATATTAAAATGATAATCTGATGTAATTACCCTGGACCCTCGGATATCGATTTCTTTTCCGGTAAAAGGATCGATACGCAGCTTGCTTACCTCCATCCGCGCCGAGATACATCCAAGCGCAATCAGCAGCATCTCACTCCCCCCGGTCAATCCAAACCGGATTCCAGGATATTCTCGGATAATCCCTGCCAGCGTTCCAATAATACTGTCCAGATCATCCTTCGGAACTTCCAAAAACTCCAGCTCCACATCCGGACATTTGTGATCCCGGAATCGTTCGATATCACGAATCTGTTTTGTAATCATATTATCCTTATGTCCAAGAAAGATTACACGTTCCGGCAAATATTTCATCATCACCATCACATTCTCGATTGGTTCCTGCGAGAAGAATTTGACGATTGCTTTTGTTCTCTCCATGTATTTCCCTCCTATAAAAGAATTGCAAAAGTATCCACCCCTGATACTTTTGCAATGATTTCTTCTCTATCTGTTACTGCATTGATGCAAATAACGCCGCAATCTCCTCCGGCGACAGCGTCCGGTTTGGATTATCATTTACCGGTGTCTGCGCAACCGAAATGCTATCCGTATGATCCTCTTCCTCCTCTGTCGCTGCCTCGGCAGCTTCTATCTCATGTTCCATCTCACTGACAGCTTCTGCCACTTCTTCCGCATGTGCCTCTTCCTTAGATACATCCATCTGTTCCTGCTGTGGGAACGGAATCACATCCGCTGGTTTTGTGTTATCGGCAGATTTATTCCCCGATGCCAGATTTCCAAGTAATGCATCAATCATACTCTGATCCATCATGCCTGCATTTGTCGTATCTTCCTTGAACTGAGCCTCTTCTTTCAGAGTCTGATCCTCGCTGCCACCAAACTGGGAGAAGAAATCCTCCGTGTTAAATGCAGACTCTGGTTCTTCTGTTGGTGTGGCTTCTTCCGCAACCATTTCTGGTTCTGTTGTTGATGCAGCCTCTGCCTCTGCTTGTGTATCATCTATCTGAGTCGAAGAATCATCTGTAATGGTATCTGTTCCCTCCGAAATGAAGCTCGTTATATCTTGCTCCGTACTTTCTGTTATATCGTTCTCAATTCCATCGGAAATCATTAATTCCGGTACTACAGACTCAATCGTATTCTCCTCAGTTAGCTCATCTTCCGGCATTCGTTCTTCCACATCTGCGTCAACTGCTGTCGATGCAGCCTCTACCGGTGATGCCTCCACATACTTCGGCATCTCGATGGCATCCACTGCCTCACGCAATGCGGTAAGCTGTGCCGTCACCTGCTGTAACTGGGCAACCACTGCCTGTACATCGCCTGCCAGCTTGCCAAACTCTTCCAACACCAGTGCAGTATGATCCGGTTCTTTCTGTGCCTGCAATGCAGCCTGCATTTCCAGTTCCTTCTGCATCTGCTCCGCCTTCTGCGCGGCTTCCTCTTCCTTCTTCCGGTCATAGCCAATCAGCAGTTTCGCCGTCTTCTTGACAGCTGCATCCAGCTGTTCTTCCTGTGAAGAAAGATACGTTGCCATCTTTCTCTGCTGTACATAGGAAGCCTTTGCCAGACGTTCCATATCATTCAGGCAATCTACCACCTCAGAATTATCCTGCTTCATGCTCTCCTGCAGCGTCTTTGCAATATAATCCTGCATCTGCCGTTCTTTCTCTTCCCGTATGTCAACAAGTGACAACAGAAAGGCGTAGATACTGGCAATCAACACCAACGAGATAATCGCGATATAGGCCGTCTCTGTGCGGTAAGTGAGTATACAATACACCCACGCCAGAATCGCCGTGAAACTTACCATGCCCAATGTCACCATTCTTTTATACCGATTCCCCATCTGTTTTCTGCCTCCCTGTTTTCATTGCAAATTCTTATCCTTTATAATGTTTCTCCGGATCTGCAAACTTCGTATATTTTCCAATCCATCGAAGATCCACACTGCCCGTCTCACCACTACGCTGCTTGGCAATGATGATCTCCGCGGTCTGCGGCTTTGTCGTTGTCTCTGGATTGTAATATTCGTCTCGATAAATAAACATAACCACATCGGCATCCTGCTCGATTGATCCGGACTCTCGCAAATCCGAAAGCACTGGTTTGTGATCCGGTCTTGCATCTACCGCACGGGAAAGCTGCGACAATGCAATGATCGGAATTTTTAATTCCTTCGCTAAGTTCTTCAACGCACGGGAAACCTCCGCAATGAACTGTTGCCGGCTCTCCACCGCCCGGCTTGGGCTCATCAACTGCAGGTAGTCGATCATGATAACCTGCACTCCGTAATTCTGCTTCCATTTTCTTGCGATTGAACGAAGCTCCGAGATTGTAACCGACGAATTTTCCTCTATATATAACGGCGAATTGGCAACTGCCTCCGTACTCTCGATTACCTTGTCCCAATCATCATCTGACAGATCGCCGACCTTCATACTCTTGGAATCGACCATTGCATCGACTGCCAGAATACGGCTTGCCAGCTGTTCCTTGCTCATCTCCAGTGAGAAAAATCCAACCGGAATATGTTTCATAACGGCCAGATGATGCGCAATATTCAGGACAAACGCGGTCTTTCCCATTGCAGGTCTGGCTGCCACCAGCAAAAGCTCTCCGGCATGCATACCGGTCAGCATATTATCCAGATCACGAAATCCTGTCGGAACACCGGTAACCTTACCATCGTTTCTTGCCGCTTCCTCCATCTCGCGAATGACATTCATCACAATCTCCCGGATCGGCACCGTATCCTCAGAACCGTTTCGGTTCTGCACGAGCTTGAAGATACTCTGTTCTGCGCGCTCCATGATTACTTCTACCGGCTCCTGCGACTGATACCCATCCTTCTCGGTATTTTCGCAAAGCTTGATCAACTGCCGGAGTGCCGCCTTATCCTTGACAATCTTCGCATAGTCCTTCACCGGAGCATATAACGGAGCAGACTGTACTAACTGTGCCAGCGTCACTGTGTTTGCCACTTCTTCCGGGATATCCTTCATCCGCAGCCGTTCTACCAACGTGATCGGATCTACACTTGCTCCCTCTGAATACAACTCGACCATATTATCGAAGAGGATCCCATACTGCTTATTGTAGAAATCCTCTCCTGTCAGCATATCCACCAGATCAGAAATCGCATCCCGGTTTACAAGCATGGTTCCCACGATGCCCTGTTCCGCTTTTTCATTATGCGGTTGTACGCGTCTTATCGTATTTTCATCCATAAAAATTACTCTAATCTATTCTTTCTGAGCTCACAGCATCCCACAAGCCCAGACATTACACTCTTCCCTGTATCTACTATAATTTAAGCTTCCTCAATCTTCACCGTGAGATCAGCGGTTACCTTTGTGTGCAGCTTGATACCAACCGTTCGGGTACCCGGTGCCTTAATGGCATCCTTCATAACGATCTTCTTTTTGTCGATATCATGTCCAAGCTGTGACTTGATTGCCTCTGCAATTTCCTTGGAGGAAATCGAACCAAAGGTCCTTCCGTTTTCACCCATCTTGATGGAAAGCGTGATACTCTCCTTCTCAATCTGTGCGGCAAGTGCCTGTGCATCTGCCAGAACCTCTGCGGCAACCTTATCCTCATGTGCCTTCTTCAGTTTTAAATCATTCAGGTTCTTTGATGATGCTTCCATACCAAGCTTCTTCGGAAGCAGCATATTTCTTGCGTATCCGTCGGATACTTCTACAATCTGATCTTTTTTTCCGAGGCTTTTTACATCCTGCAATAAAATAACTTTCATGTCCGGTTCCTCCTTAATTCTAAATATCGCCTTCCCGATACATCTCATCTAAAAGCGTCTTTAATTGAATCAATACCAATTCATTTGTACTATTTGTAAACTGGGCTCCGGCGATATTTGCATGTCCACCGCCACCCATTTTTTCCATGATAATCTGCACGTTCACATCGTCGACCGACCGTGCACTCATATAAACCGTGCCATCCTTCTCTGTCGTAACAAACGACGCACGGATACCTTCGATGTTGAGCAGGTCGTTTGCAACCTTCGCAGCAACTACCGTCGGTGCATCGGATTCCTTCGGATCAACCGTAGAAATCGCAAATGTATCCATATAAATCTCCGAATTGATGACACCCTCTGCCAGCTGGCGGTACGTGTACATATCACTGCGGAACATCTTTCTGACACGGACGACATCCGCACCGCTCCGGCGCAGGTACGATGCTGCATCAAATGTACGCACACCTGTCTTGGTCAGGAAATTATCTGTATCAATCACAATACCTGCATACATGGCATCCGCTTCAATTGGACGAAGCTTCACCTTGCCCTCGATGTACTGTAGGATCTCCGCGATCATCTCACATGCCGAGCTTGCATATGGCTCGATATACGAAAGTGTCGCATTCTCGATCACTTCGTCGGACTGTCTGTGGTGGTCAAATACCACGATAGACTTTGCCAGGCTGAGCAGTTCCTCGCACTCGGTCATGCTCGGTTTATTCACATCGGTTACGACAACCAGTGTATTCGGAGTTACCCGGCTGATTGCCTGTTCACTGTTGATGATCATATCATCGCCATAAACGCTGTTCCCCATGAATCCGCTGATGATCGGCCGGATAGCCGAGGTTACCTCGTTCACTACGATGTATGCCTTTTTATTTAATGTCTTAACCAGACGATACACGCCCACTGCCGAACCAAATGCATCCGCATCCGGCCGCTTATGTGCCATGATGATAACACTGTCTTTGCTTGTCAGAAGCTCCTGGAACGCCTGTGCCTTAACACGTGCCTTAACGGTTGCTGACTTCTCGGTTCCTGCACTCTTTCCTCCAAAATACGTCGTCTTATCGCCGTACTTGACTACTGCCTGATCGCCACCTCGCCCAAGCGCCAGTCCGATTGCGGTACGCGCCCGCTCATATGCCTGCGCAAAACTGTCTGTTCCGGCGCCAACGCCGATACTCAGGGTAACCGGAATCTCGTTTCCGACATTGATACTCTTTACCTCATCCAGAATCGCAAACTTCGTCTCACGTAGCTGTGGCAGATACTGCTGCCGGAATACGAAGAAATATTTATCCTTCTCCAGCTTCTTTCCAATTGCGTCAATCGTGGAAAGATACATGTTGATTCGTCGGTCAACCAGTGCTTCCACCAGGGAATGACGAACCTCTTCGGTATTCTCCATAACCTCATCGTAATTATCAATATACAGAAGTCCTGCGACAAGCTTCTGGTCTTCATTTTCCTTCTTGTAAATCCGAAGTTCCGTTTCATCGTACAGATACAAAGTGATCATAGCATCTGCCTGATGATCAACCATCGCATCCTCATCCGGATCCACCAACGCCTCTGAAAAGTCGATCCGACGCAGCAATGCACGATAGACGCGATCATTGTACTCCAGATCCATCTGCATTTCCTCGGACGATAACACATCTGTATCCACTGCCGGGAAAAATGATGCGATATTCTTGCGAATCCGCTTTTTAGAGCCAACTCCAATCTCCTCGATAAATTTCGCGTTGCCCCACAAAATCTTTCCATCCGTATCCAGCAACGCATATGGAATATCCAGCTCTTTTAAAAGCTCTTTCTGTATCTGCCCCTGTTCCAGTGCAAACCGAAAGACAACCGGCATAATCGCTGCTTTCATCACAATAAAAACTGCAATCTCACATACAACAAAGATAAAGACCGCCGCAGCTGCAATCGCACCGCTCTTTTTGTCGTGTACATACAGCACGATCACCATGCCGACCAGAAGCACGGTCAGCGCCAGCGGCATCAGCAGATATTGTTGTATTTTCTTTTTTAAGATCTTTTCGCTATTCATTGATTCTCACCTGTTGCTGTATCCAACAGCCTCTCCCAGTGACTACTTTGCTATATTCGCAAGTCTATCCTTTACCTGCTCCAATGTCTCTGTATACTTCTGGAGCTTTGCACGCTCTTCCTCAACCTTTGCTGCAGGTGCCTTATCCACAAACTTAGGATTCGCAAGCATACCGGATGCACGCTTGATCTCTGCTTCTAACTTTGTCTGTTCCTTCGTCAGACGCTCGATCTCCTTCTCGATATCCACAAGCTCTGCAAATGGAATGTAGATGGCTGCATCATGAATCACAACGGAAACTGCATCGTCTGCGATTCCACTCTTATCTTCCTGTACATGTACCTCGTTTGCATAACCAAGCATCGCGAAGAAGTTCTTGCTTGCCGTAAAGATCGCACGGATGTCTTCCTTCGGAGATACGACGTAAACGCTTGCCTTTCTGCTCGGTGCAACGTTCATCTCTGTACGCACGTTACGGATGCCGCGTACAGCTTCCTTGATCTTATCCACAGCAGCCTCATCTGCCTTGAAATCAAATGCCTTGTCATATTCCGGCCACTTAGAGATCATGATAGATTCCTCGTCGGTCAGTGTACAGAAGATCTCCTCTGTTACAAATGGCATATATGGATGCAACAGCTTCAGACCGGTTGTAAGAACGGTCTTCAATGTCCAGAGTGCTGCTGCCTTTGTCTCATCGGCATCATCCCAGAGTCTTGGTTTAACCATCTCGATATACCAGTCACAGAACTCCTCCCACAAGAAATCATAAAGCTTTGATACCGCGATACCAAGCTCGAACTTCTCCATGTTATCTGTCACTTCCTGTACGAGATCATTCATCTTCGACAGAATCCACTTATCCGCAAGTGTAAAGCCATACTGCTTCATTGCCGCGTCGACATCGGCTGTCATAGCTGCATCAATCCCTGTGATATCTGCCTTCTCAATATTCATCATGATAAATCTGGATGCGTTCCAGATCTTATTTGCAAAGTTACGGCTTGCTTCCACTCTCTCCCAGTAGAAACGCATGTCGTTACCCGGTGCATTTCCGGTAATCAATGTGAATCGGAGTGCATCAGCGCCATACTTGTCGATAACCTCCAGCGGATCGATACCATTTCCAAGAGATTTACTCATCTTACGTCCCTGATCGTCTCTGACCAGACCGTGGAAGAGTACCGTGTGGAACGGAAGCTTACCTGTCTGCTCGATGGATGAGAATACCATACGGATTACCCAGAAAAAGATAATGTCGTATCCGGTTACAAGTACATCTGTCGGGAAGAAGTAGTCCAGATCTTCCGTCTTGTCCGGCCAGCCAAGTGTAGAGAATGGCCAGAGTGCAGATGAGAACCATGTATCCAGTGTGTCTTCGTCCTGCTTTACATGGTTACTTCCACATTTTGGACAGGTGCAGACGGTCTCCTTCGATACGATCGTCTCGCCACAGTCCTGACAGTAATATGCCGGGATACGATGTCCCCACCAGAGCTGTCTGGATACACACCAGTCACGGATATTATCCAGCCAGTTGTAATATGTCTTATCCATACGCTCCGGAATCAGCTTCAGTTTGCCACTTACAACTGCTTCCTTCGCCGGCTTTGCCATCTCACTCATCTTGACGAACCACTGTGGCTTTACAAGCGGCTCTACGGTTGTCTTACAACGATCGTGTGTACCAACCATATGCTTATGTGGCACAACCTTCACGAGAAGTCCGAGAGCCTTCAGGTCATCAACCATTGCCTTTCTTGCCTCGTAGCGGTCCATGCCTGCATACTTGCCACCAAGCTTGTTGATTGTGGCATCATCATTCATAATATTGATCTCTTCGAGATTATGACGCTTTCCAACCTCAAAATCGTTCGGATCATGCGCCGGTGTGATCTTTACACAGCCGGTTCCGAAATCTTTATCTACATACTCATCCGCGATTACCGGAATCTCTCGATCGGTCAGCGGCAGCTTCAGCATCTTGCCAATAATATCCTTGTATCGTTCATCCTCTGGATTGACAGCAACAGCGGTATCACCAATCATAGTCTCCGGACGTGTCGTAGCAATCTCTACGAATCTTCCTTCCTCGCCAACAACCGGATAATTGATATGCCAGAAGAAACCATCCTGCTCCTCATGTACAACCTCTGCATCAGAAATCGATGTCTGGCAGACCGGACACCAGTTTACGATACGGGAGCCACGATACATATATCCCTTTTCATACAGCTTGCAGAATACTTCTGTAACCGCCTTGTTATTTCCTTCATCCATTGTGAAACGTTCACGATCCCAGTCTGCGGATGAACCCATCTTCTTCAGCTGGTTTACAATCTTTCCGCCATATTCTCTACGCCAGTCCCAGACACGCTCTAAGAACTTCTCACGTCCGAGGTCTTCCTTGTCGATGCCTTCCTTTTTAAGTGCCTCGATCACCTTAACCTCTGTTGCAATCGCAGCATGATCCGTTCCCGGCTGCCACAATGCATTGTAGCCCTGCATACGCTTGAATCGAATCAGAATATCCTGCATGGTATTATCGAGCGCATGTCCCATGTGCAGCTGTCCCGTGATGTTTGGTGGTGGCATCACAATTGTGAACGGCTTTTTGCTCCGGTCTACCTCCGCATGAAAATATTTGTTTGCAACCCATTTTTCATACAGACGCGGTTCAATCTCCGCCGGGTTGTAGTTCTTCTCTAATTCCTTAGCCATGTCTTTCTTCCTCCATATATGAATGATATCGTGCACTCATAGTACACAATCAAACTTCTCTTTCCTCTTTATCTGCATGTCCTTATAATTCCAGATTATAAGTCGCCAGCAGCTCCCGGATATAGCTTTCAATGCCCGGATTCGCCGCAATACTTGCTTTTAATGCAGACGTAGCATTCTGCCGGATCTTCTCACAGCTTGCCATCTTCTCACGGATTTTCTGCCGTCGTACATTTAAACCATGCTTGATCTCCACCATCTCCCGACGATCAATCAGCGCATTTGTCTGATTCTTCCAGACCATCGGATCGGCAATACCAACATCTGCGAGCTGTTTTACCAGCCTGTCACAGGCGAGATAATAGCTCTCGCTTGCCTGCGAATATTTTTTCGCATCCCTCTGCATCTGATTGTATAGATCCCAGCGGTACATTAATTCCTTGCCGGAATTGACACCATATTTTTCATAAATATAATCCAGTGTATTGGTATTATTAACATATTTTGCTTTTACTTTATTGAGCAGCGATACGGCTCTTTGCAGCTTCGCATCAGTCTCCCGGACTCGTCGGCTGATATTGGCATACTGTATGTAACAGATAACAAAACAGATCACCGCAACGGTTCCCTCGATTGCCGCCGGCAATGTCACATCTTTCTTCGCGAGCAGTGCCACCGCAAACAAGGTAATACTGATAAGCAGGAACAACACCAACACCACGATCAATGCGCCCCGGATACGATACGCATTGTCTGTATCCTCCACGCGTGCATACTTCAGATCTTCCTTTTCTCCTTCGAGATATCCCATGTCGTTTTTCAACATGGAATCCCGCATTTCCATATCATTCAGATTCCGAATCATATCCGGAATATCTGCTTCTAACCGCTGCATCGTATGATACTGCTCTGTTGTAAGCAGATTCTCTGATTGCTGGTATTTGTTCCGATTACCATCAAGCTTTTCAATCTGCTTTGCCGTATCCACGATATCTTCTGCCAGATTCACCGGCAGTTCCTCGATTCTCTGGATATCCACAAGATAATCTGTCACAAGCTTGTACTCCTGCTTCATATCTTCCATGTGGTACTTCGTATCGACCAGCTGCTCGCAAAAATCACCAACCGTCTTGCGCTCCCGATTTGAGGATACTGTCTCCCGGACTTCCTTCCGAAGTTCCGGATCCACGCGTTCTTTCAATACTGCTTTCTCAGCAGCCCGCTTCGCTTTTTCCTTATTCCGTTCCGCCCTAGACTGATTTCTGCGCTTTCTGCGTTCCTCCCGCAAGCGTTCCTGTTCTTCAATCAAGGCGTCATATTCGGCATCGTCTTCATTCAAGTATGCCTTGATCTTCTGAAACATTCCCATTAAATCGCCTGCTCTCTGAATTCATCCTTCAATTGTCCGAGTATAATATCCATTCGCTTATCATAGTCAATCATGTCCTTGTTCATACGGTTATATACCGCACGTTGCAACATGGAGAAGATCGTCATCTCCCGGACATCCTCGTTGGAATCCCCGATTTCAATCATCAGATTCTCAAAATTATCATCATCGAGGTCAAATTTCCGCATTTCCTGCTTCAGTGTCGTCGCATCATTCCCAGCCGAAAATACAATCAGGTAACTGCGAAGACTTTCCTCGTTGCCATTCAATTCATACGCTTTCATAAAATAGCGTTTTGCATCCTCCACATCCATGTTGTTCGCTGCTGCCACACCACGGTTGTGATAGACATTTCCAAGAAATACCTTATCTGTAATGTCCTGCTGGTTGTCCAGAATCTCATCGTAAATCGATGCTGCCTTAATGTATCTGCGATAGCCAAGATAACTATCCGCCTTAAGCTTCTTACGCTGGCTGGACGTCAATCTGCGATATTTCTGCCATGCTTCCACATAAGTTTCGATTTCCTCAGGTGTATAGTAATCTCCGGCATTCAGGATTTCTACCAGCAGATCCTGTGCAAATGTCGCCTTGTTGGAAAGTGCCACCAGCTTGGCTGCCAGCTCCGGCATATCTAATTCATCCCGGATCCAGTCAAACAGCTTCTCTGAAAGAGAAGATTTTGAGATCAGAACGGTATTGTTATAAATATAAAAGCAAAGCTCCTCGTAGGTATTGATTTCCACCTTCGTATTCAGGAAAATAAATGGATGCGATGCTTCTTTTCTTGTACATAAGATAATTTTTGACATTAAACATCAAACTCCTTACGATAAATCTTGTTCGTGGTCGGAAATAATTTCCCAAATCCAACATCCTTAATAATAAATGCGCCATGATGCGGATTCTCAAACTCCACCTCCACAGAAAACTTTGATGTCTTGTTTGGTCGTTTCGGAATTCCGTGCAGTTTCACGACCTCACGCTCCTCCTCCCCGGTTTTCCGGTTCCGGTAAACAAGTACCAAAGACTCTGTGTCATCCAATATAATGCTGATCTTTCCGTGGATATTATACCACTGTCTGCCACCCAGGGCGATTGGAATAAACCGATCCTCCTCATCTTCCGATGAGATTCCGACATCAAAGATCACATTTTCCTTTGTTTCCACAAAATACTTTTTATAGAATTCGCCATATTCACCGCCGACTGCCTTGTAGCAGGCCCCCTTCGTATAGATATTCTGACCGGCAAACACGCGTCTGCCCTGTGTCAGAAGCTCCCGCGATTTGTTCAGCCATTTCTCGGAAAATCCCAGTCCGGTCAGATAAATAGACGAGATGTATGTTTTCTTTGTCTCATTTGCCACGATCTTTGCAAAAGTAATATCCATCAGTATATTATCTCCGCCAAATGCCGCCAGATTGAAATTCTCAGAGTAGTCCTCATGCGTGACACTGATCGTATTTAGTTCATGGCCATGAGAGATATCGATTCTGTAATAATGCAGGCCATCGGTATTATAATCAAATAATCCCACACTGTTCGTGCGCAGACTTTCATCCTGATTAAAAATATAATATAATCCACTGTCCAGATGGCTTGTAATCTCCACCTGTTCCTTCTCTACACCCAGTTCTTTATAGAACGTCGACAGCACCCGGAACAAATCTTTATTATACTCCGGAATCGTGATGACCAGTTTTTTCACTGATGATCCTTCATAACGATATAAGAACGAATCTACATGCATTTTCAGCATCATCAGGAACAGTTTCCGATAGCTGTAGCGCGTATTGTGTACCTCTACTGTCTCCTCGCTGCGCGCATTCTGAAACAGCTCGTCCAGCACAATGCCCTGCTCCTTAAAACGTGCCTCAGAAGCCTCGGAACCAACATACCACTCCCCTGTTTCCAGGCCAAAAAAGAGGATGTTTGGCATCATATACGTTTCCTTGTTATTCAATTGGTTGACCGTCTCCGGTTCCCGTGAGATGTCGTTATAAAAACTAATCTGCGTAGAATCCGAGCACAGATCCATGCCTATATAATACGCCTCTGACATGTCTTTTTCCTTTCGTACTCTTTTTCAATTCTATATACGTAATTCACGCATTGTTCCGTTTTTACAGGATACTTAAATTCTCCTCAAACAGATGTACCGTATTCAGATACACATCTAACGTCTCCAGCAGTTCATTATCCTCACGCATTTCCTGATTGACAAGCATACTGTTGATGATTTCAAAACGATTCCGGTCTTTGCGGTTAAATGCTTTGGACTTCAAGGACTCACTTTCTACCACATAAGAATTACCCTGTGTATCATCTGAAATCTCGTAGACGAGACGCTCGCCATGGAATACAACGTATTCTTTCACATACATGCCCGGAATCATCTCATCCAGAAGCTCTGTCTTATAAATCAGATTCTGTCTGGATCCGGTATCAAATGCATATTTTACAGTTATCTGCTTTCCCGGCTCGCTCTTGTAGATCAGATAAGTCTTGAGCATGACGTCCTGTGGCAGCTTGATAAAGGACCGGAAGCTCTTATAGAACGGAAGCAGCTTGCCTGCATCCATGAACTTACCAACTGCATCCTTGATCCACGTCTTCTGTTCTGCCGTGTAACGATCCAGCTTTGAAAAATGATGCAGCATGGACATACGGGAAATCTCATCCTCGATATTCCCCTTCTGAATCTCCTGATACAGACAGTCAAAAACACCACTCGGAATCTGTGCATCCTTGATCAGATAATTATAGCACGCAAACCGCAGGAACGCCTTTACAACCAGTCCACGGTTTCTGCCTGCATAATATGCCGTAAATATATCATAGATATATTCTACATTTCCCATTGCAAACATCATCTGGGCCAATGTATTTTCTGCCAGCAGCGAAATATCTCTGACACGGTTGCGCACCGTCTTGAAAATACCTGCCAGTTCTTCAAGATCCCCCTTATAATGATTGATAATATATATCAGAATCCGTTCATTGACCTTTCCGGATTTGTATAAGTGGATACAAATGGAAAGCAGATCCTCATTCAAAAATCCGTTACTGTCCTCCACTCCATAATCCGCCAGCCGATACAGTTCCTCACTATCGATCTCATCAAATCCATACAGCTTCACTGCCTGAAACGCCTTGTCAAACATGTTCATATCAACCATGTAGGCAATCATCACGCGTGCATTCGCATGATTCAGATACTCAATATCAAGTTTTTCCAGATATTTTGAAAGAACCTCGTTATCCAGATTCTCATGGTAGTACTCAATTATATTCAGGTATGCCTGCTGCTTATAATCATAGGAGATCTCGTCACAGTTTACGATATCTCGCGCAGCATTGACCTCAATTGCCTTCTTGAATGTAAAATCACCGAGCTGCTCATAATTGTGCAGCAGCACCCGATAATCCCGTGGGCTGTACTTGCAGCAGATATCCATATATGCATTCTCATCTACAATACGCTCCAGACGATACGGAATAGATCCCGCATACCGGTTTCCCGCACTATCCTCGAAGATGATAGATGCCGTATTCGACAGAATCTCCACATACGCCTCACCGTTTATGATTGGCACACGCTGCACTTCCTCCAGCTCCTGATGTGTGACAATCACGGCACGCACGCCCTTATTGAAGCAGACAAGTTTTCTGCGGAAAATGATATTGATCAGCTTGCTCGCATAGAGCGGACTGACTGTCTCCGGCTCCAGAAACTCGTCATACAGAACCGTCAGATCATCACTGACCTTGCCACTGATAATCATATTCTCCATGAAATCCTGCATCGTTGTCGCATATTCATGGTACACTTTCATATGCTGGGACTTGTTGTAAATTACATTTGCATACAGATACGCCAGTTCCTTTTCCGAAAGTGTATTTTTATAATTCAGATACATTAAAACTGACTGTGGAATCAAATCGTATCTGGAGAAATTCATACTCTTGACAAAGCACTCATTCAGTCCGATAAATTTCAGGTTACGATCGACTGCATCCCGATAGAACCGATGGTACTTATTGTCCAGTTTTCCTGCACTGATCAGCATTGAACAGATACTTGACAGCACTTCATCACTCTTTTTTTTCGAGTAAATACTATCCATGATCTCAAAGATCTTCGCGTCAAACTGCCGGAACGATGCTGCAAGCTGGATAAATGCCTCAATGACTTCATCCGACAAATACTTATGACGCAGCCCCCATCGGATCGTTGTGACTTCCAAATCCGTAATGTGCTTGAGCAGCAGCGGGTTATTGTTCAGAACCTCGCATAGCTCCATATACATAAGCGGGCTGTTATATCCATGTTCATACAGGTTTCTGATCTCACGATATAAGGCAGTCTGGTCATTGTTATATGTTTCATCGACGAACAGCAGCAACCAAAAATAAAAAATCTTATCATCCTCTGTGCGGTAATTTCTGCGAATCAGTTCTTTCGCCTGTTCTGTCGCACGTCCGTCCTTACTTACCATCGCTTTCAGATAAGCATAATAGCAGCTCTGCTTGTTATTCATTCCGGAATTATCTACATCCGCCTCGATTCGCAGGAACTCCTGCTCGACCTTCTCGGTCTCACCCTGCATGATGTTCATATGCATGGTTCCCAGTCGATACAGATCCTCCTCCGGTACATACCGCGCCAGGTTGTTAAACGCAAACAGCGTCGTACTGATATACTCCCGAAGCTGGATTCTTCCCATCCGGTAATCCATGTAGGTACTGATCAGCCGGACCTGATTACTTTTGATCAGATGTGTCTTGCTTCCCGGTTTTGCGACCTTAATCTCCTTCTCTGCAGGTTTGGAAAGATTAATCTCAATCTCAATCGTCTGATATACATTCTCGATTATAATTTTACCCGATGTTACACCATCCGGAATATTCTCCGGTGAAATCAGTACGTCGAGTGAAAACAGATTGCCATAAAAATCTGCACTGGTTATCACTTTTCTCGCAGGGATAATGAAGTCTTCCGTGGAACGCACAGTCGAACTGCTATATCCCCATGTATTTTTACTGATATTGATTGATATCTTGGACAGCTCCTCCGGAAATTCCAGATTTACCTTTGCCTTTGATACGGACAATGTCAGCGCACGTTTCTTGTGTACATAGACAAGGAACTCCTCCAGCGCCTGATTTACCGACTGGCTTTCCATCAGACTGTTATAAATCTGCTTGATTACCGGATCCCGATTAATAAACGTACGCTTAAAATCATCGCGCACAAACACACGCGCCGCCTCTGCCCAATTGCTCTCAGCAAGTGTTGCAAATTTAAAGAGATCATCGATTTTCTGATCTCCATATTTTACATATGGTGTCGTGATATCAATGTCATACAAAATCTTGAATTCACCGCCATCGGTAATGACACTGATATGTCCCTTGTAATTTTTTCCTGCCTCCAGACAGGTTGCATCAAACGTAAATCCTACATCAAAATTCTTCGCAATAAATGTGTGCTGATTAAAACGAAGCATATAACGGCTGTCATACACCATCGCCTTGATTACATGATCATTCGTACTGTTTACCGTGAAGACGCCTTCGTACAAAGTTCCCGATTCAATATTCAGTTTTAAAAACTTCTCCGATATAGCCACCTCAGGTCTGTCTACCTGAAATTCGCCTTTTGCGTAATGTTCTACTATCGCCTTCATGGTATCTCCTTTATTTCTCGGCTTTGAGCTGAAATCCTACTTGTCTTTCGTCTGTTTAATAGGTATAATTAGTGTTATGAGGGTATAGTTCACCCACTATCCCCTTTTAACACATATCACATTATAACAAACCCCCTTTCTTTTTTCAAGACAGGGTTATAAATGGTTTTGTTTCAATTGTATAGGAGGAAAATATGAATAATGGTCCACTTCGCATCGAGCAGTATGAGACTGTCCGATATGACATAAATTGTAATCCGCTTGGTGTCCCGGAAAGCGTTACACGTGCAATCATAGAAAACATCGAATCCGTTGGCTGCTATCCGGATTCATATTATGAACCGTTAAAAAATTCTATCGCTTCTTATGCCGGCTGTTCCCCGGAACATCTGGTGCTTGGCAGCGGCAGTTCTGATCTGCTGCGGCTGTTTGTCGCATTGCTCGCGCCAAAGAAAGCCCTGCTCCTGATCCCGTCTGCAACGGATTATGAGCATGTATTATCCGTATATGGCTGTGAAACCGACTTTTATGAACTGGATATCAATCAGGACTACAGGCTGGATATGGATGATTTTATTGCCCGGTTGTCCGATGCATACGACATGGTAATTCTCGGCAATCCAAACAACCCAACTTCACAGGCCATCTCCAAAGAGGATATCGAAAAACTTGCAGCCACTTGCAGTAAGTTTGGGATTTCCCTTCTGGTAGATGAAATGTATATCGAATTTACAGAAAACTACCAGAGCCGGACAGCGATTTCCCTTGTAAACACCTATGAGAATCTGATTATTCTCCGCAGCGTGTCAAAATTCTTCTCTGTTCCGGGACTCCGGCTTGCTTATGCGATCATGAATAACGAGATGAACATGACCATCATCAATATGACCGCAACACCAAACAGCATTTCCTGTCTGACTGCCGCTGCATGTACGGCGATGCTGGAAGATAAATCCTACATACGCGAATCGCATTCCCGCATCTTTACCGAGCGCAATCTGATCTACTCGGCAATGAGCACAAACAAAAATCTACGGTTGTTTAAACCAAGCGCAAATTTTGTGTTAATGCAGATTCTAAAAGAGGATATAACCGCAAAATCCCTACTGGCACATTGTAATCTGAAGGGCATTGTACTTCGAAACTGTGAAGATTTCCACGGATTAGATTCTCATTTCGTGCGGTTTTCCATCATGAACCCGATGCAAAACGACCTTATGGTAAATACAATTCTGGAATTGCTTCGATAACTATATATGAAAAAGCCTAGAAACTGTTCAAAGCAGAGATCTATATGCAGAAAAAGCGGTTGGAACAGCTTATCTGTTTCCAACCGCCTTTTATCATCGCAATCTCTATGTATTTATGCGAGTTCTTTCTCACTCATTGCAAGTGCGGATGCAATTACGGCATCCATATCATAATACTTGTACTCACCAAGGCGTCCACCAAAGATCACGTGTGACTCCTTCTCACCAAGGTTCTTGTACTGCTGATATAATGCACTATTCTTCTCATCATTTACCGGATAATACGGCTCATCTCCCACCTTCCACTCAGAAGAGTATTCACGAGAGATAACCGTCTTCGGCAGATCATTGCCCGCATCATCCTTGCCAAACTCAAACCATTTGTGTTCAATGATACGCGTCCAAGGTGTATCTGCATCAGTATAGTTCACGGCTGCATTCCCCTGGAAGTTTGACTTATCCAGCAGTTCTGTCTCAAACCGGACAGAACGATATTCGAGCGCACCAAGCTTATAATCAAAATAAGCATCAATCGCACCTGTGTAGACAACTTTCTCTGCCATTGCATCATACTCTGGCTTATGTGCCAAATAATCCGTTCCAAGCTTCACTTCGATTCCGTCAAGAAGGTTCGCAACCATCTTCGTGTAACCTCCCATCGGAATTCCCTGATACAACGCATTGAAATAATTGTTATCAAATGTCAGGCGCACCGGCAGACGTTTGATGATAAATGCCGGAAGCTCTGTACATGGGCGTCCCCACTGCTTCTCTGTATATCCCTTGACCAGCTTCTCATAAATATCTGTTCCAACCAGGCTGATTGCCTGTTCCTCCAGATTCTTAGGCTCCGTGATACCTGCTGCCTGCTTCTGTTCCTCAATCTTCGCTGTCGCTTCGTCCGGTGTCACCACGCCCCACATCTTATTGAATGTATACATGTTAAATGGCAGGCTGTACAACTCGCCCTTGTAATTTGCTACCGGCGAATTTGTAAACCGGTTAAACTCCGCAAATTTTGTAATATACTCCCATACCTGTTTGTTGTTCGTATGGAAAATATGCGCACCGTATTTATGTACATGGATGCCCTCCACGTCCTCCGTATACACATTGCCGGCAATCTGCGGGCGTTTGTCGATCACGAGCACTTTCTTTCCTTTTTCCTTTGCCTGCTGTGCAAATACAGCTCCATACAAACCTGCTCCAACCACTAAATAATCATACTGTTTCATACCTTGTCTCCTTAATCTCTCCGAAATATGTCTCTTGTATATACCTTATCCTGCACATCGTCCAGTTCCGCATTGTAACGGTTTGCAAGAATTGCATCGCTCTGTTGCTTAAACGGTTCCAGATCATTCACTACCTTAGATCCAAAAAATGTTGTTCCCTCCGGCAGCGTCGGCTCATAAATGATCACCTTTGCTCCCTTTGCTTTGACACGTTTCATAACTCCCTGAATGGAGCTTTGCCGAAAGTTGTCCGAATTCGACTTCATCGTCAGGCGGTAGACACCAATCGTCACATCCTTCTCACTTGCAGCATTCCACTCGTTATTCGCACCATAACTGTAATAGCCTGCCTTCTCAAGCACCCGGCTCGCAATAAAATCCTTCCGCGTGCGGTTGCTTTCCACGATTGCCGTCATCATATTCTGCGGTACACTGTCATAATTGGCAAGCAGCTGTTTCGTATCCTTCGGAAGACAGTAACCGCCATAACCGAAGCTCGGATTGTTGTACTGCGTCCCGATTCTCGGATCTAAGCACACGCCATCAATAATCGCCTGCGTGTCAAGCCCCTTCATCTCTGCATATGTATCCAGTTCGTTAAAATACGACACTCTTAACGCGAGATACGTGTTTGCAAACAGTTTGACTGCCTCTGCCTCGGTAAATCCCATGAACAGCGTGTCGATATCTTCCTTTTCCGCGCCCTCCTGCAACAACCGCGCAAATGTATGCGCCGCAGCGTCCACCTCTGCATCGCCCTTATCCGTACCGATAATGATACGGCTTGGATATAGGTTGTCATACAGTGCCTTGGATTCCCGCAGGAACTCCGGACTAAACAGAATCCGGCTTGTCTGATATTTCTTTCTTACCAACTCGGTATAACCAACCGGGATCGTCGATTTGATCACCATAAACGCTTCCGGATTCACCTTCAGTACAAGCTCAATCACCGCTTCTACCGCCGTCGTATCAAAGAAGTTCTTCTGGCTGTCATAGTTTGTCGGTGCTGCAATGATGACAAAATCTGCGTCATGATAAGCTGCCTCACCATCTAAGGTTGCTGTCAGATGCAAGTCCTTCTCTGCCAGGTATTTCTCAATATAATCATCCTGGATTGGTGAGACCTTATGGTTGATCTGCTCCACCTTCTCCGGGACGATATCGACTGCCGTCACCCTATGATTCTGGGACAGCAGAGTTGCAAGTGACAACCCAACATAACCGGTTCCTGCAACCGCAATCTTCAAATCTTCAAATACTCTCATACTTCATTCCTCCCATATGCCCGTCCAAAATGCTCATTCATAATCAAGCATCTATCCTTCCAGCTTCTTTGTTCTCTGCTATTCCTTACTCACTCCGCAAAGCCTCAACCGGATCCTTCTTCGATGCCACACGCGATGGAATCAGTCCACCAATCATTGTCAACACAACACTGATTGCTACTAAGATTACACCTCCGGCAGCTGGTAGTTTAGCCACACCGGTAAGTCCTGCCAGGTGATGAATCACTGCATTGATCGGAATATTCAGGATCACCGTAACACCAATACCGATCAGTCCTGCTACAAATCCGATGATAATCGTTTCTGCATTAAATACACGCGAGATATCCTTCTTTGATGCGCCAATGCTTCGCAGTACACCAATCTCCTTCGTCCGCTCCAATACGGAAATATACGTGATAATACCGATCATAATCGAGCTTACCACGAGAGAAATTGCCACGAATGCCATCAGCACATACGAGATTGCATTAATAATCGTACTGATGGAGGACATCATCGTGCCTACCATATCCGTATAAGAGATTTCCTTCTCATCTTCACCGTTCGCTTTCACCATGTCGTTATATTCTTCAATCACATCGATAATCTTTTCTTTCGACTCAAAATCAATCGGATAGATGCGGATCACCTTCGGATCATTCTCATAGGCAATACCAAGTGTGACGAGATTGTCATCATAGGTCGCACTTTCCGCCGACTTCAGATCAGAAAGTGACATACTGTTCGACACACTCTGTGTCTGTTCCGTCATCGTCTGCATAAACTGTTTTAACTGGTCTGCCGGAAGGCTTGCCATATATTCATACAGTTGATCCTCTGTCATATCCGCGATTCCCATCTCGCTCATCGCGTCCTGCGCCTGCTGCTCGGCTTCCTTCTGTGCCTCTTCATTCAGATCGGCCCCAAATTCATAGCCGGTAAATACATTCTTGTCCGGATCCGCAAGCTGTGCCTTGCCTGCTTCACTGTCTCTCGACAGCTCCATCAGCTTCTCCACAAGCGCGTGAGTATATCCAATTGTTGTTGTGATTGAATGTACGGTTGCATCCTCATTTGGACGGACAATTCCGACGATCTTGATATCCAGCCCATTTTTGATCTTATCTTTCAGATAATCTGCATCATCGCTCTTATCGACATAGCATTTCTCTGCTTCATCGTATTCATAAAAATCCGAAGACGGAATTACCTTATAGGTGAGGCTCAGCAGATCATCGTAGGTGTATGACGTGTTCGGATAGGTCTTTGTCTCACCCTTCAATGCCGCACGCATCATCTCCTGCATCTCGCTGACATCCCGGATTCCAAGCGAATACAACTCATAATCGCTGATTTCGTTATCCTTCGTCACAACCATGACAACCTCATCATAATTCTCCGGCCAGCGTCCGGCTACGACATCATACTGGTTTTCAAGCAGTTCCTGATTGCTGATCATCTCGGACCAGACATTCGTCGTACTCTGTGTCCCTGTCATGCCAAGGTTGTCCATCTCTGACATCGAACCGAAACCGATACTGTCAAACACAGTACTCGGATTTACCTGATAGACTTCCTTATCTACATCACTTTTGTAGGCATTGATCGTAATACCATACGTATACATGATATCACTGGTGTAGTCTTTCATCTTCTGACCGTCCCCTTCTTCGATATAATCCTTGAAGGATACCATGTCGTTGACCTTGACCTCGCCAAGCATATTCTTCATATAATTTCCGACAAAGTTGTTCGAATATACCTTGTCCATATCATGTTCTTCTTCGCTCTTCATCTCAGTGCCAAGCATAAGGTTCATCATCGCCGACATATCAATCGACTCATCTGTGATTTCCAGCGGGTAGGTGGAAAGCGTATCCTCCTCCACATTTTTGATATAATTCCGGAAACCATCCGATAACGATAAGATCAGAGCGATACCGATGATGCCGATACTACCTGCAAATGCGGTAAGCAGGGTACGTCCCTTCTTCGTAAGCAGATTGTTAAAAGACAGATTCAGTGCCGTAAAATACGACATCCGCTTATGCTTTAAGTCCTTCCTGCTTAATTCCTCATACGTTTCCTTTCCCGCTTCCTCGTCAGAATACGGCATACTGTCATCCGTGATCTCGCCATCTAACAGCTTGACGATTCTTGTACTGTACTGTTCTGCAAGCTCCGGGTTATGTGTGACCATAATAACGAGACGATCCTTTGCAATCTCCTTTAAGAGATCCATGATCTGTACGCTTGTCTCTGTATCAAGTGCACCGGTCGGTTCATCCGCAAGCAAGATCTCCGGATCATTGATCAGTGCACGCGCGATTGCCACACGCTGCATCTGGCCTCCGGACATCTGGTTTGGTTTCTTATGAATCTGATTGCCAAGACCAACCTTCTCTAATACCTCTTTCGCCCGTCGTCTGCGCTCACTCTTCGAGACACCCGACAAAGTCAGAGCCAGCTCCACATTCTGCAGCACCGTCTGGTGCATAATCAGATTGTAGCTTTGGAATACAAAACCAACACTGTGATTCCGGTAGGTATCCCAGTCTTTATCCTTATATTTCTTCGTTGATTTTCCTTTGATAATCAGATCACCATCCGTATACTGATCAAGTCCTCCAACGATATTTAAAAGCGTTGTCTTTCCACAGCCGGAATGTCCAAGAATGGATACAAACTCATTTGCCCGAAAATTAATACTGACACCCTTTAATGCCTGTACTTTCGAATCGCCCTCTCCATAGTTTTTAACGATATTCTTTAGTTGTAGCATGTCATCTTCCTTCCATAAAAGCGACAAATACCCACAGTATATCTGTTTACAGATAATGCTGTGGGTGCCTGCCGCCTTATTACATCATATATTCAATCATCTTATTGACTGCTTCACCAAATTCCTCTGACTTCTGCTGTGCATCCTCAAAATCCTTACCGATGACACCATAATAGAACTTGATCTTTGGCTCTGTACCGGACGGACGGACGCAAAGCCATGCGCCACCTTCCAGCTCGTAATATACAACGTTTGACTTTGGAAGACCAGTCGGAATAACCGCCTTATTCTTCATATTTGTCGCTGTATCGTTGTCATAATTACGTGCCCAGAGTACTTGTAAGCCTGCGATCTCCTTTGGTGTATGAGACTTCAGCTGCTCCATGATGTTCTTGATCTTCTCAAGACCTTCGATACCCTTTAAAGTAAGTGTATGGATTGCATCCACATGATAACCATACTTCTCATAGATATCAATCATCGCATCCCATAAGGTCTTGCCCTGTGAACGATAATACGCAGCTGCCTCGCAGAGTGCCATCGTAGCAACGATTGCATCCTTATCTCTGGCATGTGTACCAATCAGACATCCGTAGCTTTCCTCAAATCCAAAGAGATATGTGCCTGTATGCTTTGTCTCGAACTCTAACATCTTCTGACCAATAAACTTAAATCCTGTCAGAACCTCAACGAGCTTCACGCCGTAGCTCTTTGCCATCTCATTTACAAGGTTTGTTGTAACGATAGACTTGATCAGTGCGCCATCCTTCGGCAGACCTCTTGTCGCCTTGATCTGGCTGAGCTCATATTCCGCAAGCAGACTTCCCGACATATTTCCGGTCAGGCAGTGATACTCACCTTCCTTATCCTTCACATACACACCGAGACGGTCTGCATCCGGATCCGTCGCGAGAACAAGATCTGCATCATGCTGCTTTGCAAGTGCAAGTGCAAGCTCAAACGCCTCTGCTGCCTCCGGGTTCGGATAGCTTACGGTCGGGAAATCACCATCCGGCAATTCCTGCTCGGGAACCACATATACGTTCTCAAATCCAAGCTCACGAAGAATTCTTCTTGCCGGAATATTTCCTGTACCATGTAATGGTGTATATACAATCTTTAATTCTTTTCCGTATTTGTCGATGCACTCCTGATGCAGAACAAGCTTTTTGAGCTCTGCCATGTATGCATCGTCAATTTCCTTACCGATTACTTCATATAAGCCCTCATGGATGGCTTCCTGCTTCGGCATTGTGACTGCATCCTGTACAGAGATTGCCTTTACCTCTCGCATGATTCCTGCATCGTGCGGAGGTGTGATCTGTGCGCCATCCTCCCAATATACTTTGTATCCGTTATACTCTGGTGGATTATGACTGGCTGTTACATTGATACCTGCCACACAGTCAAGGTAACGAACAGCAAACGAAAGCTCCGGTGTTGGACGGAGAGACTCAAACACATATGCCTTAATTCCATTTGCCGCAAGGCACAATGCTGCTACATCTGCAAACTCTGGCGAACAATGTCTGGAATCGTATGCAATCGCAACACCCTTCGCCTGCTTCTTACGTTGCTTAATATAATTCGCAAGTCCCTGTGTTGCTTTCGCAACAATATAATTATTCATACGGTTTGTACCGGCACCGATGATGCCACGCAATCCGGCTGTACCAAACTCAAGATCCATGTAAAAACGCTCTTTGATCTCTTTTTCATCGTCTTTAATTGCAGCCAATTCCTGTCTTGTAGCCTCATCGAAAAATGGGTTTGTCAGCCATTCTTCATAAACCTTTTTGTAATCCATGTCCATGATGTTCCTCCTACTATTTAGTCCAACACGGATATCAGATCCGCGTAGCTATATTCATCGTCTTTGCCGTCATCCTCGGCTTGTATAGTATAACTTTTTATCAAATAACCGGCCTTATATAAGGTAATGGTATGTGTTCCCGCCGTCTTTTTTATAGACACCGGTGCGATTCCAACGTAATCTCCATCGAAATATACGCCAACACCTTCCGGTTTTTTAATCGTAATCTTATTTCCCTGCTCTGCCGACTCTGTCGTCTGTCCACTCTGCGTCGTGGCAGATGTAGTCTGCGGATTTTGTGTCGCTTCCGTCGTCTGGGTCGTCTGCCCTGACGTGGTAGTCTGTGCTTCCTGCGTTGTTGCCTCGGTCGTTTCTTCCGTTGACTCTTCTGTTGTTTCCTGCTGCAGGGTTACATGCAGGTTCTTCATTGTATCTGTTATTTTAAAGCTGCCCCGGAAGCTGTCATAGCCCTCCGCTGTAATGCTTAATTCATGATCACCGTACAACCCCGTATATGTTCGGTTTGCAATAATCTCTCCGTCAACTTTAATCACTTCGCCGGCATCTTCTGGCGTCACAGCAAAAGTAACCGTTCCTGACGGAATCGCAATATCTGAAATATCCACGTTCAATTCGCGGTCCTTCATCACCCGGATACTTTTTTCTCCGAAATATCCATTCTTATTAATACGAAGTGTATAATCGCCCTCTCCGACCGCCACCAGCATATCCGTTGTCACTGGTACGATCACATCTTTTCCAATCTCCACAAAACCGCCAACATACGTTCCCTGATTCAGCAGACGGACATAGCCATGTCCCTTCGTAATGACCACAGATACCAGATTTCCATTCCACACGGACAACGTCACTTCATCCTCTGTGTTCACATCCACAAGAGATAACACCTGATTTCCATCAAACACCTGTGCATAATCAGACACCTTATAGCTGGTTCCATTACAAGACGCCGTATGTTCTTCCTGCCGGTACAAAAATTTCTTGACCTGCGTATACGTCTTAACCTTGGCATTCTTTGCTATACTGACCAGTTTCTCCGTATCTGCATAATAAACGATATCCACAACATTTCCGCAGACAACACTGTCAATGCCGATATCCGTGCCTTTCGTATCACTCACACGCACACCGCCATGATATTGCAGGGTTATATCCGTACCATCCAGCACCGATACAAAATGCATCTGATTATTTTCCATGTCCATGCTCGTTATGATCGCTGTCATAGAGGTCTCTTCATGCCTGACAGAAACCTCCTCCGTATTCTCATAGACCTTGATGTCATTGTTCTTCTGACCGCAGCCTGTCAATACGAATGCAAGCATCAGCACAACGAATCCATATTGTATCATCCGCTTATTCATAAAACCACCTTAACTTCTGTATTATACAAGATTATTTTGCAAATGTGAAGATTATATATTCATTTTTTCGAGATATTATAGCCAGATAATTTTTCAAGCAGCGCCTGTTTCTTTTCTTCCTCCTCGATAATGCGGTTCAATTTTTCAACCATTTTCGGAGAAATCCTTGTTTTTGCTCCATTCATATACTGATTGGACAGCTTGTAGAATTTTTCCGGATACCGATAAAGGCCACAGATGTATTCTACATCCGCCTGTCGTAACGGGATTCCAAGCTGATACTGTTCCAGAATTGTAGTGAGAAGCGCATATGTGTATCCGTTTTTTTCAACCGTTTTCCGGATAAAATAATACAAATCCTGTAACTGGTTTCCGATATGATATTTCTCAAAATTTATCGTTGCAATATAGCGGTTGTCCGCAGACCCGCACACTAACACACTATGGTGATTATAAGTTCCATGACAATATCCCATATGCGTATCCTCGGTTATCTCCGCCTTTGCCTGCTCACATCGCAGTCCCTGCGCATAAAAATACGGAAACGCCTGCATGAATAACGCTTCAAACTCCCGTTTTGGGCTTTGTCTTGCAATATAATTATGTACCCGTTTCATTTCCCGGTTGCGCCGCTTGACATCATTTCGTTCCCGGATCTGCATATCCCGGTCAATCTCCTGCCATACCTTCCGGCCTGCCCGGTGTAGTGCAACCAGATTATCAACTGCAAGCAGAATTTCGTTTTTATTGTTGACATTCATTTCACGGCCATCAAAATACATCCGCATCACAAACGGATTCCCATAACGGTCATACGTGATAAGCTCTTCTTCCACGTTTTTTACCAGACGATCGATATGCCAAAAACCCGCCTGATACATATGCTCCTTAAATTCATACTCCGCCTGCAGGCGCTTTTCCCCCACAGTCGTTGCACGCAGCTGTCTTACCCCCTTGTCCGTGTGCAGCAGCATAGCTCCCCGTCCCCGTCCTATGTGATCCAAACTCACATCGTACATCTCGAATACTTCCGACATTTTTTCAGCCACAAAAAATCCCCTCCCAACATCAGTCTTGTTAATTGTATGCCGGGAAAGGGGGATTCATTCCGATTGATTGTCCGCATCTATAGATACGATTCTTTTACAATCGCCAATAATTGTTCACTTGTATTTAATTCCGGTTCTTCCAAAACCCGGTCGAACAGATCTCGCAAAATATGTCCCATATCCGGCCCAGGTTTTACGCCAATTGTAATCAGATCTTTTCCGCTGATTGCCATATCTGACAATTTCAGACATTGCTTCTCTTCTATGATCTGTGCAAACATCTCCTCCATATGTGCGATCACCTGCCTGCGCTGTTCCAGATGGTAGTCACTCTGTCCCGCCATATCTCCTTTACGGATTTGCAGGAAATCCGCAAAATACTCTGCTCCAAGCTGTGCTACAAACCGACGGAAGCTCTTCATACCCGGTCCATCCCCGGCAAGCCCGTAATCATGATTTTTCACCAGTCTGCAAACCTGATCGATTGTATCGTTATCCAGCTTTAAGCGACGTAGAATTGCACGCGCCATCTTCGCCGAAATCTCCTGATGTCCATAAAAATGATCGACGCCTGCTTCGTCCGTCGTTTTACATTCCGGTTTTCCGACATCATGTAACAACGCCGCATAGCGAAGTACCGCGGTATCAGATACCGCCTGCATGACCTTCAGGGTATGATGTCCAACATCGTACAGATGGTAGGGGTTGTTCTGCAGCGTCTGCATCATCCGGTCGAACTCTGGCAGAAATACTTCGGTCAATCCCAGCTCATATGCCTCCTCCAGCCGTTCCGGATGTCTCGACACAAGCATCTTTGTAAGCTCCGTACAAATCCGTTCTGCACTAATATCCCTCAGATACTTTGCCTGTTCCCGCATGGCTGTACGCGTTGCTTCCTCGATTGCAAAATCAAGCTGCGCAGCAAACCGAACCGCCCGCAGAATACGAAGTGCATCCTCGTCAAACCGTTCTGACGCCTCACCCACACAGCGGATGATTCCCTCCTTCAGATCGTCCTGTCCACCGAAGATGTCAATCACACCCTGCTCCGGATTGTACGCCATCGCATTGATCGTAAAATCCCGGCGTTTCAGATCTTCTTCCAGGCTCGCTGTAAAACACACGGATTCCGGCCGGCGATGATCAGTATAAACGCCATCCACCCGATACGTCGTCACCTCAAACGCATAATCCGTATGGCTTGCAGGTGCTCCGCTTCCATCATCCAGAATTTCACGGTTTACCAAAACCGTCACAGTTCCATGCTGGATTCCTGTGTCGATCGTGCGTCGGAAAATCGCTTTGACCTCCTCCGGTTTCGCTGAAGTCGTAATATCCCAGTCATTCGGTTTCTTACCGAGCAGACTGTCCCGCACGCATCCACCAACAATATACGCCTCGTATCCATGCCTGTTCAATTGTCGTAAAATATATGCCGCCCCTGTCGGAATCTCTATTTTCATGTATTTCACCCGAATAAACAACTACCCTGCTGATACCAGCAGGGTAAATGTTCTGATTTCTATTTTTAGTATGCCCTTCCAAAATAAACCATATGCTTTGCAGGCTTGCCACAATGTACACATACATCGCCAAGCTTCTCCTGTGCAAACGGAATACATCTTGTTGTTGCTCCTGTCTCATCCTTGATGGCTGTCTCACAGGCTTCCTCGCCACACCACATCGCCTTGATGAATCCCTGCTTCTTCTCCAGAATATCTGTGAACTCATCCCAGTTTGTTGCTACATGTGTATTCGCATCACGGTGTGCCTTTGCCTTTGCATACATATCGTCATGCATCTGTGCAAGCAGCGCCTCACAGGTCTCTGTCAGCTTATCAAATGGCACGATGGTCTTCTCTCTTGTATCACGACGGACAACAACTGCCTGTCCTGCCTCGATATCCTTTGGTCCAACCTCAACACGAAGAGGAATACCCTTTACTTCCTGCTCTGCAAACTTGAATCCAGGACTCTTGTCAGAATCGTCAACCTTTACACGGAAGTTTGAAGCAAGCACACCACGAAGTTCTTCTGCCTTCTCCAGCACGCCCTCTTTCTTCTGCATAATCGGAACAATCATGATCTGTGTCGGAGCTACCTTCGGAGGAAGCACCAGTCCGCTGTCATCACCATGTACCATAATGATAGCACCGATCATTCTTGTTGTCATACCCCAGGATGTCTGATGTACATACTGCAGTTTATTGTCTTTATCTGTATATTGAACACCAAATGCTCTTGCAAATCCATCCCCGAAATTGTGGCTCGTCCCGGACTGCAACGCCTTACCATCGTGCATCAGCGATTCGATTGTATAAGTTGCCTCAGCACCTGCGAATTTCTCTTTGTCTGTCTTACGTCCCTTGATAACCGGAATTGCAAGCACCTCCTCACAGAAGTCCGCATAGACATTCAGCATCTGGATCGTTCTTGCCTCTGCTTCCTCAGCTGTCGCGTGTGCCGTATGGCCTTCCTGCCACAGGAACTCTCTGGAACGAAGGAACGGTCTTGTCTCTTTCTCCCAACGGACAACGGAACACCACTGGTTATATACCTTCGGAAGATCACGATAACTCTCGATTTCCTTGGAATAGAAATCACAGAACAATGTCTCAGATGTCGGTCTGACACACAAGCGTTCCTGCAATTCATTCAATCCACCATGTGTTACCCATGCGACCTCCGGTGCGAATCCCTCAACATGATCCTTTTCCTTCTCCAATAGGCTCTCCGGAATAAACATCGGAAGGTATACATTCTCTACACCAGTTGCTTTGAATCTCTCATCAAGATTCTTCTGAATCAACTCCCAAATGGCATAGCCTGCCGGTTTGAAAACCATACAACCCTTTACGCTTGTGTAATCACACAGCTCTGCCTTACGGACAACGTCCGTATACCACTGCGCAAAATCCTCATCCATTGCTGTAATATGCTCTACTAATTTCTTGTCCTTTGCCATTTCTCTTTTCCTTTCTATCTCATATCTCTATATTATTCAAATTCATCCAGATCAAGCACCTCGAAGGCTTCGCCCTCCGGCTCTTTCTTGATCACGATCTCCTCTCCGGTAATCGGGTGCGTAAATTCCATCCGTGAGGAGAACAATCCGATCTGCTTATACTTGCGTTTTGTCTTTGCAAATTTCGGGTTATATTTCGTATCACCCCAGATGCCACAACCCCGGCTTGCAAACTGTACTCGAATCTGATGATGTCTGCCTGTTCCAAGCTCGATCAGCACATAACTTAAGGTTCCATCATCGGTATCCATGACATCGAGTACATCGTAGAAAAGTTCTGCGCGTTTAGCACCTTTCTCGCCTTTTTTCACAACCTTCGTTGTGTTCGTTTTTCCGTCTCGCAGAAGATAGTCCACCATCTCACCCTCAAAATCGGGAAGCTCGCCGGTAATCACTGCCTGATAATATTTCGTAATCTCGCCATCCTGCTGCATGTCCGAAAGTTTCGCCGCCATATCCGGGGTCTTTGCAAATACCATCACACCCCCTACGGGTCGGTCAAGCCGGTGAATCGCTGCCACATATGGCTCTTCCGCCTGCTCCGATGTATCCTGATCATACAGATAATGTTTGACTTTTGTGATCATATCTTCATCATTACCCTTATCTCCCTGCGACAATACACCATATGGTTTCACACAGGCGATCAGATATGCATCCTCATATAAAATCTCTAATTTCATAATTCCTGTCCATTTCTGATATGTTTCCCATACCCCAGCTATATTTGCACATAACTAAAAAGAATTATACAAGAATTGCCATCTTTTTGCAACAAGCGGACACAGAAAGTTTTTGAGCACAAAGTTTTGTTCTTACCGGTGTTTTTTAAAGATTCCTTTTTTTGTTTTTGTTGCAGCCACCTCCGCATTTGCCTGCTGGATTTCCCGCAGCACAGTATCCAGTCTCCGGTATCTGGCTTCTTCCCGTTCGTCTTTTTCCCTCATAACCGCATCAAACTGCCGCATGACATCCGCCGTTACTTCTTCTTTAATTGACGTTGTGATAATATCTTTATTTTCCCGCAGTGCAGTCGCAATCACCCGGTTCATCACACTTTGAAGCTGTGCCTGCTTAAAGTCAACAACCTTATCTTCGTCACCCACCGTTTTCTGCATCCGCTCCAGCATCGAATCCTTGTCCTCATCCATCCGTATATGAATCGGACGAAGCTCCACCGACGATGTGTGCTTCATGTTCACTTCTGGTTTACACGATTTATCATCATTATCTGTTTCTTCCTGTGCTATTTTTGTGCATTCGACGGGCTGTACATTCTCCTTACTTTTTTCTTCTGGCAAGTCTGATACATCTTCCCCAGCTTTCACACGTTTTGCACGGATGATCGCGTTTCGGATATCCTTGAGCATCAGTCCCTCTTCTTTCATTGCCTTCACGCTCTCAAACAACCGGATATCACGGTCTTCATAATATCGATGCCCTTGCGCATTCCGCTTAATGTCGAGTTCTAATTCATCCTCCCAATATCGAAGCACATGTGTCTCCACATGCAGTTTTTTTGCAGCTTCCTTAATTGTCATAATCCCCATCTCTCCTTTATATGTAAACGTTTTTTCCCGTTCTTACCTTACCATAAATATGCTTTTCTGAAACCTCCTTTCGTATCCTTTCTCTCGTGTTTTTTCCTGTCCGTTCGACACACACACTTCCGTGCATTTTATGTGAAATATGCATTGGATGATTGCAGATTTTAATTATTTCGAGTATGATTATTTTGTATGTCTATCTAATTAAAGCAGATACTATACTGTAAGATATTAAAATGGAGGTTCTATATTTATATGTGGAAAAAATTTTACAAGAAAGCGACGGCTTTTGCACTTGTCTGTGCAATGTCCGTCATGCTGACCGCATGTGGTGGTAGCAACAGCAGTAACTGGGACACGGCATCTTTATCCTTGGAAGATTCTGTGGAAAACGTGATTGCCGAAGGGACTGCTGAACCTGAAGCATCTCCGATTGATGCTTCCACTTTGGAGGATTGTGCCTATGCCCTGCCAGATCCAACCGGTGAAGAAGCCGAAGCTGAACAGGCACGGTTTCACACTTACCTTATGGATAACTTTAAGGAGAGTGTCACAAGCGATACTGTAACACTTCACTATACCGTTGCAAATCCTGCCGACTATGATCTGGATGTTCCAACCGCAACCTTTGGCGACGCAGAGATTTCTGACGAGGCCATTGCAAGCGACAAAAAAGAAACCGAAGACGAAATCACCGAACTGCAATCCTTTGATTATGATCTGCTGACCAGTTCCCAGAAATACACTTATGATGTCATCAAGGATTATTTGGACCTGAACCTGGAATCCTATGAATACACATATCTATATGAGCCATTTGCGTATACAAGCGGTTTGCAGACAAACATGCCAATCAATATGTCTGAGTACAAGTTTTATAATGAGGGAGACGTGCAGGATTATCTGGCATTGCTTGGGCAATTGTCCGATTACTATGGAAAATATCTGGACTTTGAGCAGGCAAAGATTGACAAGGGACTCTTCATGAACGAGCATTCCGCTAGCGAAGTTATCCGCCAGTGTGAAGAATTCATCGCGAACCCGGAGGAAAACCTTCTGATTGCTACTTTTGAAGATAAGGTTCACGGTGTTAATGGTTTGAGTGAAGAACAGATTCAGAACTACATTACCCAGAATCACGACACCGTTATCAATTCTGTTATCCCTTGCTACAAAAACGTAATTAACTTCTTTAACGCACACAAAGATGATGGGCAAAACGATCTGGGACTTGCTGGTTTTGAACACGGAAAAGAATATTATGCATATCTGTTAAAGGATAAGGTTGGCACCGATAAAACGCCAGAAGAAGTCTGCGACTGGCTCGACAATGCAATTAGCGATGTCCTGTATGAATATCAGACAGCTGCTCTAGCCAACTATTCCGCCTATGAACAATACTTTAATGATTCAGGAGATGGTTTGTACGATGACAACGATCCATTGGAGACGATCAATTACTTTAAGGATGCATTTGCTGACACATTTCCTGCCATGCCGGATGTCAATTACACCGTGGAAAATGTCCATGAATCTCTGGAGGATATTGTAAGTCCGGCCTTTTACGTTACCACGCCGATTGATGCATACGACAACAACTCCATCTACCTGAACATGGGCAGTGATGGTGCCGGAAACCTGTGGTCAACCCTTGCACACGAAGGGATTCCAGGGCATATGTACCAGTTTACCTACTACTTAAACACACACCCGGAGCCAATCCGTGCCTTGCTTAACTTTAACGGCTATACTGAAGGCTGGGCAACCTATGTCGAGATGATGAGCTATTCCAAATACGAAGATTATCCGGAAGACTGCTACGCGGACTTCGAGCGCATTAATTCGGAATTAAACCTGCTTGTCAGCGCCCGTGTCGAGATCGGTGTCAACTATGAAGGCTGGGATCTCGAAGCCACACAGAAGTACCTCTCCGACAACGGCTTCAATTCCGACGGTGCGGAAAGTATCATGGACTATGTCATTGCCGAACCGGTCAACTACCAGATGTACGTCATGGGCTGGCAGTCTTTCCAGGAGCTTCGCGACTACGCTGAATCCGCATTAGGCGATAAATTCGACGAACAGACATTTCACAAGGTACTGCTTGATGCAGGTCCTTCCCAGTTCTATCTGATTGAGAAGCTGGTCAAACAGTATGTAAAAGATAATTTATAATTTTTTATATAGCAAAAAATAACCCGCGTCATCGACGCGGGTTACCTTTATTTATAAGCGATTCAATTACTCAGCCTTAGGACCAGCAGCAACCAATGCCTTACCAGCATCGTTTGTTGTGTACTTCTGGAAGTTCTTCTCGAATCTTGCAGCAAGATCCTTAGCCTTTGTCTCCCACTCAGTAGGATCAGCATATGTGTCTCTTGGATCAAGGATTGCTGGATCTACACCAGGAAGCTCTGTTGGAACCTCAAAGTCGAACATAGGGATCTTCTTTGTAGGAGCTGTCTTGATATCACCGGAAAGGATTGCATCGATGATTCCACGAGTATCCTTGATTGTGATACGCTTGCCTGTTCCGTTCCATCCTGTATTTACGAGATAAGCCTTAGCTCCGCTCTTCTCCATCTTCTTAACAAGCTCCTCTGCATACTTTGTAGGATGCAGTTCAAGGAATGCCTGTCCAAAGCAAGCTGAGAATGTAGGTGTAGGCTCTGTGATACCACGCTCTGTACCAGCAAGCTTTGCTGTAAATCCTGAAAGGAAGTAGTACTTTGTCTGCTCTGGTGTCAGAATAGATACTGGAGGAAGTACTCCAAATGCATCTGCGGAAAGGAAGATTACGTTCTCTGCAGCAGGACCTGCGGAAACGCCATTTACCTTAGATGCAATCTTCTCAATATGATCAATTGGATAAGATACACGCGTATTCTCTGTTACACTCTTATCATCGAAATCAATCTTACCTGCTGCATCAACTGTCACGTTCTCAAGAAGAGCGTCACGTCTGATTGCGTTGTAGATATCTGGCTCAGACTCCTTGTCAAGTCCGATAACCTTTGCATAACATCCACCCTCGAAGTTGAAGACACCGTTGTCATCCCAACCGTGCTCATCATCACCGATCAGAAGTCTCTTAGGATCTGTAGAAAGTGTTGTCTTACCTGTACCTGAAAGACCGAAGAATACAGCTGTGTGCTTACCTTCCATATCACAGTTAGCAGAACAGTGCATAGAAGCAATACCCTTAAGTGGGAGGTAGTAGTTCATCATAGAGAACATACCCTTCTTCATCTCTCCGCCGTACCATGTATTGATGATAACCTGCTCCTTAGATGTGATGTTGAATGCTACACATGTCTCAGAGTTAAGACCAAGCTCTGCATAGTTCTCAACCTTAGCCTTAGATGCGTTGTAAACAACGAAATCCGGCTCGAAATCCTTAAGCTCTTCCTCGGAAGGCTTGATGAACATATTTGTTACAAAGTGAGCCTGCCAAGCAACCTCAACGATGAAACGAACTGCCATACGTGTATCCTTGTTTGCACCACAGAATGCATCTACAACATAAAGCTTCTTGTTGCAAAGCTCCTTCTTAGCAAGATCCTTAACAACTGCCCATGTCTCTTCTGACATTGGATGGTTGTCGTTCTTGTATGCGTCTGTTGTCCACCATACTGTGTCCTTAGAATTCTCATCCATAACAATGTACTTATCTTTAGGAGAACGTCCTGTAAATACACCTGTCATAACGTTAACTGTATCTAATTCTGTGTTCTGTCCAACCTCATAACCCTCGTTTGAAGCCTTTGTCTCTTCCTCAAACAAAACTTCATATGAAGGATTGTGAACGATTTCTGTTGTTCCGGTAATTCCATACTTAGTTAAATCAATGTTTGCCATCTTAAAATTTCCTTCCTTTGCTTTTTATTAATTAAGGGCAGTTATCCACCCAAAACCATCGAAATTGTATCACTAAAAAGATATCCAGTCAACCAACATATATGAAAAATCGTTTAATTTTTCGTGAATTAAATGTTAATCCTCTTTTTTATCAATATATCGGTTGAGTGTCTCAACTACAGTGTTCAGATTATACGGTTTGGCAATATAGTCATCCAGCTTGTTCTCTAAGATACGTTCCTTATCTCCAAACATGGCTCTGGCTGTAACAGCAATAATTGGGAGTCTCTTTCTGTGCTCCTTCTGCTCAATCTCACGGATCTGCTGTGTTGCTGCGATACCATCCATAACCGGCATCTGTACATCAAAGAGTGCTGCATCATATTCTTTCTGTTTAAACAGTTCAATTGCCTTTTCACCGTTTTCTGCAATATCATAAGAGAAACCTGCCATGCCAAGCAGCTTACCGATAACCTGCTGGTTCACCGGCTCATCCTCTGCAACAAGGATACGTGCCTTGCTATGTGCATTGATGGAGAATACTGCGGCATCTTCTTTTTCTTCCATGTTCTTCGCTGCTTCCACTTCGGCTGCCTTTACAACCTTCAGAGGAATCTCAGCGATAAACGTCGATCCAATGCCTTCCTTACTCTGGACACTGATATTGCCACCCATCAACTCTGCAATCTGCTTGGAGATAACCAAACCTAATCCGGAACCGCCATACTTTCTTGTATCCGAACCATCGACCTGTGAGAAACGGATAAACAGCTTATCCATGTTCTTCTCAGAGATACCGATACCTGTATCTGCAACTGCGATACGCAGGTTAATATTTTCTTTCTCTGCATCAATCGCTGCAATCTTTACTCTTACACTTCCCTCAGATGTAAATTTTAATGCATTGGAAAGCAGACAATTCAAAATCTGCTGAATTCTCTGTCCATCGCCCTTTACAAGCTTTGGAATGTTATTACCAAATGTACAGTCAAGGGCAAGTCCCTTATTTGTTGCTGTTGGTACCTGCGCTGCCACCGTCTCCTCAATGGCCGCGCGTACATCGAAGATTTCTTCCTTCAGGTTATATTTACCAGCTTCCAGCTTACTGATATCCAGAATATCGTTGATCAGTCGAAGCAGGTTATCTGCACAGCCCTTTGCAGTAAGCAGGTTATCACGGTAATCTGCCTGCAGATCATCTGCCATCAGAGTAAGCTGCAACATTCCAAGAATTCCGTTGATCGGTGTACGGATCTCGTGGCTCATATTCGCAAGGAACTCTGCCTGTGTCTTGTAGGCTGCATTTGCATCCTCGATTGCCGCAGACAGCTTGTTCTCCGTCTCTTTCTGATCCGTAATATCGATAACAACCATATTGATGTAATCCGCTTCGGATTTATACATGACTGTGTTAAATACTTTTCCAAGCTTCTCCATCGTAATCTCTACATCCATGAAGTCGCCCTCTTTAGTTCCAGATGTATTATACGCAGTAAACCATGCGTTAATATCCTGTAACACTTCAATCTTGCTCTCGCCAAGAATCTTGTCCTGGTAATCCGATGCATCCAGATTAAAGTAGCTTCCGAACCGTTCGTTTGCTTCCTGAATGCAATACCCGATACTGTTTCCAAGTGAATCTGTGATGATCTTTGCCTGTGCAAATCCAATCGGAAGATTCATAAACAATTTCTTGTACTTGTCACCTTTTGTGCGACCTGCCGTAGCACCGCCACCAAGTGCAAATACAATCACTCCCGTGACAGCCGCTGCCAGCACACCGACAATAATTCCTGCCGGAACCGCCTTAAAAATCGCTCCAAATACGATTCCGAGCACAACATCCAGTGCCGCCGCAATAATGATTAGTTTCTGCCACCCTAATTTTGCTAGTTTTTCCATATGCATAACACCCCCTATTTATCAACATTCTACTATAGATTTTCGAGATTTTCAATATCTGTCTCGACCTCTTCTGTAAGTTTTTCGTCTGCATTTTCGTTCTCTTCGCACGCATTCGATTTCTCGATTCTCCGTACCTCCAGTTTCTTCTCCACCTGCAGTGCAAGCATCAATAAAACCATACAGATGATGGATATAAGAATTCCCGGCAGCATGCCCTGTGGCATATATGAAAATTCAACGGTATGCGTACCGGCATCCATATCCACACCGATAAATGCGCCTGCCACCTTATAGTAATCCACCTTTTTGCCATCAACCTTCACTGTCCATCCCTCATCATAAGGAATGCTTGTGAACAGCGTCTTATCCTCCGGCATTTCAATCGTGCCATAGATATATCCATCTTTCACGGTTTCCACATCCAGCATATGGTTCGTCAGCTCCCGGTACACATTTTCAAATGCCTCCGGATGGAACGTTGCAACATAAAATGGCGCAACTTCTGATCCACTGACATTGCTGTATTCATATTCAATAGAGACATAATCACCTGCTTCGAGCTGTCCCAGATGGAAAATCTGAATCTGATAACGGTCATAAGCGATTTCCTGTCCATTCTTATAAAACCGAATCTTTGTCACATAATTGCCCCGGCAGTTCACATAGTAATCACCGGCATGATCGGCAGTAAAGCTCAACATAAAATACATTGCTCCGGAAGCATTTGGCGTGAAGCTGACCTGATTATTCTCATAGCTTACCTTTGCTGTATCACTGGTCACACTGATCACTGGATACTCATCCTGGAAGAATCCTCCATATCCTGTCATATCATATGCCAGTGTATTCTGTGCAACCATCGCCGTATACCGGCTCTGATCCCATTCCTTCACATTGTTGCTTACCGCAAATCCGATTGAAGTCGGATATGGATTTTCATAGATCGATACGTTATCAACCGTCTCCTTATAATCATAGTCAAAATTATTCAGATCTCCCGGACGCTCAAGCAGATAACGGATATTGAATATTGCATTCGTAAACGGCGTGTAGCCGCGATACAAAAATTCGTTCGCACCCGTATAAAATCCAAGCTTACCCATCGTAGTGACAACCGGTCCCATAACGGTTGAATTAAACGTACTGACACTCGGCATATTATGCCAGCTTGCTTCATCCAACACCTTGTAATTCATCAGTTCGGACCGATAAAAGCCTGCCTGTTCCTCCTCTGCCAGCTCTCGTACCCGCACATTGGCCGCGGTTACCGCCGGACTCGTCTCATAATACTGCATATAATGACAATATCCGTTGTCCATAAATCCATAAGCCGCATTTGCCACAAGTTCCACCAGGCAGACACTTCCAATGACTGAAATATATGTCGCATGTGTGATTTTTTTGGACGTTCGCAGACAACAGGTCACGCCATAGATCACCAGCATCGCAAGGCTGACCGGAACAGCGAATTTCTGAATCGTATCTCCTGCCTGCTGCTTGCATGCAAACACAAACGCCACGGCAAGTAAAACAGATGAAATCACAAAACAAATATCAATCTCTGCAACCTTCTGTACCGCGTCATACGCCATAATCAACAGCACAAATATAAACACGAATGAAAAACGATTGGGAATCCCATACTGGTCATGCATGCCATGCCAGATATAATTTAATGTCTGATGATTAAAGCTGATCACCAACAGCACAAGCAAGACATATTTCCGGAATTTCTTCCATGGATGCTCTTTCACAAACAGATACAGGAACATCGTCAGAATTGCCAGCATACCGCAGTACAGATTCACGCCACCATCATAGATCTGGTTTGTGATTGGCTTTGTAAATACAAGCAGCTGTCGCAGCATCACGAAGATATTTCCATACCAGGTTCCTTGGGGGATTGCCATGTCTCCCGCCGCCGTTGCCATAATTCCATGATATGCAGGAAGCAGGATGAACGCTGCCATGCCTCCCGACAGCAGAGAATACACTGCAAACCGGATACCATTTACAAAAAATCGCTTAACTGTCTTATGCCCGTAGGCAAAGAACCACAATACCATAAACAGACAAATAATGTAGCCAATATAATAATTACAATAGAGCGCATAGAAAAGAGAAAGCACATACAGTTTTGGATCCTGCTCCTCAAGCATACGCTGAAATCCCAGCATAATCAGCGGGAATATCATTATGCAATCCAGCCACATCGTATTCCAGTTATAGCCAATCACATAATTGCTTAATGCATAGGCTACAGAAATCGCTACAATCAGGAAATTCCTTTTCTTTTCGCCATCCTTATAGCTTAAGAAATGTACCATTGCGACCGCTGTGAGTGCAATCTTTAAACACATTAAAAAGCATGTCACCGTCGTAATCTGTTCCTTGCCAAAAAGCAGCAATACCAGATTAAACGGACTCATCAGATAGTACGCGGCAAGTGATACAAAATTCGAACCGAGCGCTACATTCCATGTATAAAGAAGACTTCCTTCATTCAAAAGCTTGTTTCTGAGTTCCGAGAAAAATGGCAGATACTGGTGCACACTGTCCACCAGTGTCAACGAATTTTCACCAAACGGTGTAATCTTCTCCGCAATACATACAACCAGCATAACAACCGCCACAATCGCAAACGACAGGTAATAACACCAGTTATCCTGTATATTTTCCTGAAAACTTTTCTTCTCCTTAAACACGATCAGCTTGCTGAAAACATAATTTAACACAAGCACGATGACCTGCACAAAAAGCTTCGAAAACAGCTCATGCATCCGGAATGTGTCACACAGGATTGCAAACCCAAGAATCTCCACAACCATTGATACGAGACGCGCACCAACGAACTGGATTGCTTCCACAACTGTTGCATAAAATCCTTTTTTCTTGCTCTGAAATACAAAAAACTTATTTGCAAAATAGGCAAAAGCAATAGCCATAGCGATTGCTATGGCATTGCATGTGTTTCTTGAAATTGAAGTTGTCAGCCGCAACAGGAAGAAGGATACCAGATTGACTCCCGTCGTACAGCCTCCGGCAATCAAATATCGCATTTTCTCATTTGCAAGTATCTTCTTTATTAAACGAATCAATTTCCTATCCTAACCTTTTCCTTTTAATTTAATCCTGTGAGCAGGTAAATCAGTGGAGAGTTCCAATAAATCGTAACCTCATTGCATGAATAGCACTGCTCATTATCCACATATGCACGTCCCGGTGCAATACCGTAAAGAACTGCATTTGCATACGGATCATTCAGATTGTTATTGGCACCGCCGACCAACATACCCGGCATCGTTTCTTTCAATACCTGTGATGATCTGTGGTGTGTTGCATTTGGTGTAAGAGAGCCATACCCGGTTACATAACAGTATCCAGTTGGATTCACACCAAAGATATAGTCACGCATCTTCTGCGCATACTCTATATACTTGGCATCGCCCGTCAGGTTTGCAGCAGCCAAAAGCTCCATACCCTTGTTTGCGATTGTCATATTGCTTCCCCATGGATATGTCACTCCCATGCCGGTGAAAAATCCCTCTGACTCTGCCTTGGATAATGCCCCGTCTGCATCTGCAAGCAATTTCTCCTTTGCTGTCTTTGCCACATCTGCCTCTACAGAATCCGTCTTTGCAAGATCATACAATGCATAACTTCCGATATCAGCCCAGCCAAAGCCTGTCAGATAATTGCTTTCAAGCGCTGCCTTCGTTGCACTTAAATATTTTCCATCCTTTGTTGCAATATACATCTCCGCAGAAGCCCAGAGTGTCTCGTCTGCCAGATGTTTATCATCATATGCACCCGTTACAAGATCTTCCGGATTTTCATATCCCTTCATATCCGGGTTTGCTTTCAGGAATGCATACGCATTCGTTGCCGCATCCAGACAGCTCTTTGCAAAATCTGCATCGTATTCTGCATAGAGTATAGATGCCTTTGCCATAACAGCTGCAAAATCTGCTGTTGCTGCATAGGAAATCGGTGCAAGCACCATATCATCTGTCTCATCAACTGCAAGTACTGTCTCTGGGAATACAAGTGCTGTTACCTTATGATAGACACCACCACTCGCTGCATCCTGCATCTTCAGCATCCAGTCAAGCTCATATTTTGCTTCATCCAGAAGATCTGGTATCTTGTTTCCACTCTCAGGAATTCCCAGATCATCCGCAGTCTGTCCATAATCTTCGTAAGCGAGGAAGAGATCCTGTATCGTCTTAGCGCCAGACACAACATATCGTCCATAGTCTCCTGCATCATGCCAGCCGCCGGATACATCAATCTTTTTTCCGGATGTATCGCCATAAACAGTTGCCTCCTGCATATGGCATGCTTCATGTGCGAAATCTCCGGCGATATCCTTGGACACCTCTGTTCCGCAACGCTGCTTATATAACATCAGAACAACATCCTTATATACATCATCATACAGATCGTCTCCGATCGAGAACTCATACGAAGCACCGGACGGGCTGGAAATAACCTTATATGTACCCGGCGTATTAAATGCCGTGAAATCACCGTGTCTTACATTCGACTCGGCAGACTTATCATACGAAAGCTCTCCGTATGCACCGACGAACATTGTCTCCTCGGTCTTTGCATCTACGATCTTAAATTTCTCATCCTCCTTGGATGTCACGATTACGGTCTTCGTATCGTCCGGCTTATAACCGATCTGATTTACCTTTACCTGAATTGGCTGTGGTGCACCAACGATTTTCTCCGCATTGGAGCTATCCGTTACAAACAGGGAAATGTTATCGAAGTAAATCTTATGTGCTTCCGTAACTTCCGTCTGTCCTTCCTGGGTTCCCATATTGACAACAAATCGTGGAGCCGGATCAGAATTTTCTTCCATCGAAAACTCCTTTGTGATCGTCTGTGTCTCAGGTCCGACTGTGATGAAATCACTCGCATATGCATGATAATCACCACCATTTATCTGTACACGCCACTGGATTACACGCTCAATATCACTTCTGACATCAAAACTCATCGTATAAACACAGCCCTTTGCCATCGTGAATCCATCGTAATAAATCTGACAGCTATGCTCCAGCGGTCCACTCTTTGTAATGTCACAGACCAGCTCACCATTTTCCGCAGACATCGTAAAGTTACCGTTGTTCATGTAGCTCGTGAAACCGTCTGTACCATCATCAAATGTTACTCCGATTGCATCTGCACCCTCCACAGTCGTGAATCGGTCATCCTCCACAACCTCCTGTTCTGTTGTTGTCCAGTTGCCATCATCCTCGATGGTTGACGCTGTTGCATCTGTCACCGTTGCACTGCCGCCTGCCTGCTCAGTCGTTGTCGTGTCTGCCTTGCCGCCACATGCACAAAGCGAAAGCGCAAGGGCAGTCGCTGCAATCGCAGCCGCCGTCTTCTTAAATTTTCTCATAAACCCTCCTGTTTTGTTCCCTCTTTATAGTTTTATCACAATCAGTGTCCCTGACTGCTACGAACAAAATCCCACAACTTCTTCATATGGCAGCACACCACCGAATATATCGAGTGCGCTTCCAACCGTCACATCGATTCGGTCTCTGCCACATTGCTTTAACTGTTCCAGATCCGCAAAGCTTCCAACCCCTCCGGCATAAGTCATCGGTTGTTTTCCCCATGTACCCAGCATCGTTGCAAGCCCTGTCTCAATACCGGCTGCCTTGCCTTCCACATCTACCGCATGGATCAGATATTCGCTGCAATATTCCGCCAGCTTATCCAACGTCTCCGGCGTAACCAGTTCCTCTGTGAACTTCTGCCAGCGGTCTGTCACAATATAGTACTTATCATCTTTCTTCCTACAGGACAAATCCAGCACCAGATGTTCCGCACCGATCAGACCCGACAGCCGTTTCAGATTCTCATAATTGATCCTCCCATCCTTAAATACATAGGATGTCACAATCACCTGCCGTGCGCCCATATCCAGAAACTGCTCTGCATTGTCCGCGTTGATGCCTCCGCCAATCTGCAACCCCTGTGGATATGCTGCAAGCGCAAGCTTCGCCTGTTCCAGATCTTCCTCATAATAGGTGCTGCCAGCCGGATTCAGCAGAATGATATGTCCACCAACCAGTCCGCTTCGCCGATACAGATCCGCATAGAAATCCGCCTTCAGCTCCGAAACAAAGTTATCCATAGCAAAATCCGCTTCATCCTTAAGGCTGCCACCAACAATCTGCTTGACTGCGCCGTTATGTATGTCAATGCATGGTCGAAACCGCATACTACGCTCCTTCTACATCGACAAATTTGAAGTGGGGAAACATCTCCTCCGCAATCATACATGGAACACACGCTACCCAACCACTTCAAATTGCCGATTGTCTTCCTTTTCCTTAATATCTCCTCAGACTACATTTGGTTTCTATCGTACCATATTTCCCTACCTTGTTCAATATATTTTACTTTACGGGCAAGGGTTTTTGCGGTATCATTTACCCAAGGTAAATTGAACGAACACCTGTAAAACTCTTATGAATGTAGATGGAATTACACATAATCACAAATTCATAAGCAGACCGTTGAAACACGTCAGCACTTAACGAACAGTGCCATGAAATGGTGCTGTGAGTTTAGTGTCTGCTACGTGTTGAACCGAGCGGGAGCGCGTCTGCGAGGAATTGTGTATTATGTGTAATTCCAAGGTCAATACCTAAATCTTTACAAGAGCAAGGAGAAATTATGTTAAACGATTTAAAGAAGGAAATCACGGATTGTTACATGTATGGTGAAATCATCTGCCAACAGGGCTTTGGTCCAAAGACGGATATCTCCATGCACGACATGATCCGTTTCGATCTGTTGCAGTTTCTGGTGTATCTAACAGACAGTTCCGATGGCAGTCTGTACCCGGAGACACGCTTTTTACATGAATATCTTGGTCAGTATTTCACATTGGAATCTCTCATGCGTTTCAAGCAGGACCGCACGGCAGCACCGGAATTTGCCACAACGATTCCCCGTTCCCTGACATATTTTGTGGAAGCAGACCAGTCGGGACTTTCCGCCTGCACAACAAAGGGGTTCTCAAAGTCAAGAAATCTGTATAACCTATATGTTGAGCTTGGACAGGCATATATTTCGTGCAACAACCACGCAACCGACGCAGAGGTATCTGCACTGACAGCCTACACCGGTATGCTGGAGGAATATCTGCGCAAGCTGAAGCTGTTTGAGCCGGGGGAGAATCCGGCACTGAAGAATCCTCCAAAACCTTCCACACCGAGCAAGGCTGCCCCTGCCTCAAACGCATCTGCTAAAAATGCTTCGACCTCCCAGGCTGCTATGGTGGCTATGAAAGGCACTGTCAACAAACAGGAAGTTCCGGAGGAAGATATCAAATTAGACGATTTGTTAAACGAATTAAACGAACTGACCGGTCTCTCCGAAGTGAAGAAGGATATCCGGGCATTAATCAACCTGTTGAAAGTGAAGAAGCTGCGTGAAGAACGTGGCATGAAACAGCCGGAAATGTCATTACACATGGTATTCTCCGGAAATCCGGGAACTGGTAAGACAACGGTTGCCCGTCTGCTTGCCAAAATCTACAAATGTCTTGGCATTCTGCCGGGCGGTCAGCTGGTCGAGGTCGACCGGTCCAACTTAGTCGAAGGCTACGTCGGTCAGACTGCAATCAAGACGAAGGAAGTGGTAGAAAGTGCTTTAGGCGGCGTTCTCTTCATTGACGAAGCTTATACTTTAACCGCCGGAAAAGATGGAAAAGATTTCGGTCAGGAAGCCGTGGATACCCTGCTTAAAATGATGGAGGATAACCGTGATAATCTGATCGTGATCGTTGCCGGTTACACGGAACTGATGCAGGAGTTTGTGGACTCCAATCCGGGGCTTCGTTCGAGATTTAACAAATATATCCATTTCGAGGATTACAGTGGAGATGAGCTTTATGAAATCTTCTTATCCATGTGCAGGAAACAGGAATACGAACCAAACGCACAGGGAAAAGCATATGTGAAAGATTTGCTGAATATCTGGGCGAAATCCCACGATGAAAATTTTGCAAACGCCAGAGAAGTCCGAAATTATCTGGAGCGTTCCATCGCCAGACAGGCAAGCCGTATCGTCGAGCTTGACTCTGTCAGCGACAAACAATTAAAAACATTAACCAAAGGGGATTTAACGGAGGGATAATACCTGTGACCACAGGATTTCAAACAGATCCCTTTCCTTTTGTTCCTCCTGTGCATCTACCATGGCAGCTTCGCGCGCCTGTCTGACAGAATCGGGCAGGTTGTGAATCTGCCATTTTGCTTTTGCAGCATTTACGATCCGATATCCATGTTCGCGCACACGCAGGCTGAAATCAAGGGCTGAAAGCTCTGTATGGAATTTATCAGAAAATCCCCCCAACAATACAAACACGTTCTTCATTACAAGCATACACTGCGCCGGTGCAATCATGTACTCCCGGTTCATACCATAGTAACGCATTGCGCCTGTCTCATCATGCCGGATCTTCCGCCACTCTTTCCACGCATCAAATTGCAGCAGCCCCCGGTATAGGTACCGATACAATGCCTTTATTTCCGTGAGATCAATAGCCCGTTCCGTTTCTGCCTGCCACTTCTGAACCGGAGACTCATACGGTCCCGCAAATTCCAGTCCCGCACAATACAATCGCTCCTGGTCGTCATAGACGGTCCCTATTACCATGCCAACATCATCCCTCATAGCAATACCAAGCATCTCCCCCAGCGCTGTTGTATCACCAATCTCCATATTGGCATCCAGAAACAACAAGAAACTACCGTTTGCATGCATGGCACCAAGATTCCGGCACTCTGTGCTGCTTTTTCCTGCTTCCGCTGCCACCACAGCAATATTGCGCCTGCGGCTTTGCGTCTGCTGATAATATTTCTGCAGCTCTTCATCCGCCCGGTCTTCATCTACAATAATAATCTCAAAATTACTGTACCGTGTTTTCTCATAAAACGGCTCCAGCATCTGCTCCATCAACACACGATTCGTATGCCCTGTTATGATCATCGACACAAGCGGATTGCCCGGCGTGTCATATTTCAGTTCATAGACGCTTCGCTGATCGGTCGTCATGACTCTTGCCAATAAATGTTCACGCACCACATGTGCTTCCAGCGCCTCTTTTCCTGCCTGATTTTCCAGTGCGTGTTTTGCATCCCTCTCCAAAGAAGTTCCGTCGTGGATTCGTTTGTGATACAACACACGTGGAATATGACAGATTTCCCGTTTTCCTTCACAACAGCGCAGGATCATATCATAGTCCTGTGCACCATCATACTGACTATGAAAACCTCCATCCGCCATCATAAGCTCTCTACGTGCAACAAACAGATGGGAAATATAATTGTAAGCACGCAGCAGATCCACATCAAACTCCGGCTTAAACCGCGGTTCCAGATAATGACTTCCATTCTCTGCCATCCGGTCTTCATCGGAATAAAGCACATCATACCGTTCGCTCTGCAGAACATCAGCCACCCAGTACAAAGCATCCTCCGTCAATACATCATCATGCGCCAGAATCGCAATATATTCTCCCTTTACCATCTGCAACGCCCGGTTACTGTTCCCGGAAATTCCGAGATTTTCCTCCATTTTTATATACCGGATTCGCGGCTCGTTCTCCATATACTGCCGGATAATGCGTTCCGTCTCCAGACTGTATACTTTCTCTAATACTGAAATTTCTCCATCTTCTGACACATGCGCATCCAATACCGGTAGTTCCCCCTTCGCCTGACTGCCATCGACCAAACACAGCTCCCAGTTTGCATATGTCTGATTCAGCACAGATTCCAGCATCGCACGCAAAGAAAGCTCCGGCGTCATGTACACCGGAACTATAATACTGATACAAGGGCAGTATGAAAACACCCGCTCCCTCTGCTTTGCAAGTGCTTCCTCATCCGCCTCTAAAGATTCTTTAAAAAACCGGTCATATGCCAGATCCAGTCCGGTCACCATCGAACGTGCTTTGGAAAGTGCTTCCGGAATCGCAGTGGAACGAATATGCTCGAACCCTTTTTTAATTGTATCCGCATTCAGATCAGAAAATCGAAACTTCATCGTCACTGCCTCCCCTCGTTCTCCTATTTCCGCACAGAAAAATCAAACACATCCAATGCCAGATTTTTGTTGTAATATGGATCTCCGGATGTCAGAATATCTGCCCATCGTGACTGGAACAGCTGCATCTCGCTATGAAACCGATTCTGTTTTTGGAGTGTATCTTCTTTCCCTCTGGATTTTGATTCATAATGATGCAGTTTTGCCTGCGGAACATACACAACCAGTTTTCCAAGCTTTCTTACTTTCAAGCAGAAATCCACATCATTAAATGCAACCTGAAACTCCGGCTCCAATCCTCCCACTGCATCAAAGGTCTCTCTGGAAATCATCAGACACGCAGCTGTAACTGCACTGTAATCACAGGCAACAGAAGTCCGGAGCTGATAGATTCCAGCCTTCTCATCCATTGCAGAAAATGCATGTCCGGCAATTCCGCCAATCCCAACGATCACACCCGCATGCTGGATCGTATCATCCTCAAAATACAACCTGGCTCCGACAATCCCAACATCCTTTCGTTGACAATAACCAAGCATCTGTGTAATAAAATCCGGAGAAATTAGTTCCGTGTCATTATTCAACAGTAAAATATACTCGCCCTTTGTATGCGAAACACCAAAGTTATTGATTCCGGAATAGTTAAATTCCTCCTGCCAGTACAACACCTGAATGTGCGGATTTTCCGCGAGTGATTTATAGTATGCAAACGTTTCTTGTTCCACACTGTTATTTTCCACTATAACAATCTCATAATTCCGATAGGTAGATCGCTGTTCCAATGCCTCAATACATTTTTTCAGGTCACTCACATGATCCTTGTTTGGAATCACGATTGACACAAGCGGTTCTCCCTGAACCAGATAGCTTACCTGATAATACCCTGGAGCAGCCCCATCTACAACCTCTGCAGCAAGTCCCTGTCGTAACAAATGTGCTTCTATGGCACGTTTTCCAGCTTCAAACGCATATCGTTTGGTCTCCGGATCTTCCGCCGTCGATGCTGCATGTGCCCGCCAATGATACAAAATCTTCGGAATATGGAAAATCCCATCCGCCTGCTCAATGCAGCGGAATATGAAATCATAATCCTGCGCACCATCATACGCCGGATCCAACATGCCAACCTGTTCTGCCAGAGTTCTCTCTGCTACAAACATATGGCAGATATAATTATTACAACGGAGCAGATCAATATTAAAATCCGGTTTAAAATTCGGAGCAAAGAAATAATCTCCGGTTTCATCCACTTTATCTTCATCAGTATAAATTACCTGTACCCTCTTCGTGTTTAATGCTTCAACACATGCATAGAGTGCATCTGCCTCAAAAAGATCATCGTGATCCCCAAATACAATATAATCTCCAGTCGCGAGTGTATACGCCTGATTTGTATTTTCGGCAATTCCAAGTGTTCCTTCTTGCAGTGCCGTATAACGGATCCGCGTATCCTTTTCCATATATGGCTGTAAGAAATCCTGTAAACGTTTCTCTTTTCTTCCTCCATCGGAAAAGCACAGCTCCCAGTTTTCGTAGGTTTGTGCCTGCACCGATGCAATCAGTGCACGCAAAAAATCAGGATTACTCTCGTATAGCGGCACTAAAATACTGAATTTAGGCTGATATGCAAACTTGTGTTCACGTTGTTGCTGCCTCTCTTTGTCTGTCAGGCGATGCTGATGCATCCATTTATTATAATCCACATGACGTGAACCAAGGTGTAGATATTTTTTTAATTTTGTACAGGTGTTACGCAATCCAAATGTTTTTGTGTTTTTTATTACCCGCACCACATCGATATATAAACGACCCATCTTCAGCTTCTCCTGCTAATTTCTATTATTTTTCAACAAATCATTATGTCACCACGCGTCAGCGTGGCTTCATTATATCATGTGTCACCACGCGCTAGCGTGATGACCTGCGCACGCATCAGTGTGCTTCATTATATCATACCCCACCGGAAAATCACACGAAAAAGCAAGAATTAGTTGTATTTTCCAGTTTATTTCATGTATAATAAACTCGTTATAAGGTTTACCATTACGAATACCATTCTTATATTAATCTTTCAGTAATTAACCATATACCTTATAACGCACGAAGAGGAACCGGCCCATCCAGTTCCTCTTTTTTATAGTTTCCAAATTATGCTCTTCTTCGTTTCCAGACAGCCGGGCAGAACAACAGCATCATCGGGAAAATCTCCAGTCTGCCTGCCAGCATATCGAACATCAGAATATATTTCGTAAAATCCGTAAAATGTCCGAAATTCGCCATCGGTCCAACCAGAGAAAGCCCCGGACCGATATTGTTAAACGTCGCTGCTACTGCCGCGAAGTTCGTGACCAGATCTTTGTTCTCAATCGACACAAGCAGTACGGATACCGCGAAAATAACCATATATGTCATAAAATAGACATTTGTCGCCCGCAGCGTCTCATGCTCGAGTGGTTTTCCCTCGATTTTGATCTTCTTCACGGAACGCGGATGCAGATAAGAAATAATTTCTTTTATAAATGACTTGCATGCAATAATAAACCGTGAGACTTTGATACCGCCGCCCGTACTTCCGGCGCAGGCACCGATAAACATCAAAAGCACAAGGATTGTCCTCGAAGTCTCCGGCCATAGATTGAAATCCGCACTTGCAAATCCCGTTGTCGTGATAATACTTGCTACCTGGAAGAACGCTTGCCGGATGCCTTCCGCCGGCGCATACAATGCAAAATGCCGCAGATTAATAAAGATAAACACTGCCGCTGCAATCACGATGATAAAATAAATCCGCACCTCTTCAAACTTCAGCGCATCCCGCAGCTTTCCTGTGAGAATCAGGAAATAAAATCCGAAATTCACACCGAACAGCAGCATGAAAATCGTAACGACCCACTGATTATACGGGCTGACACTGACGAATCCGTCATTCCAGATTGCAAAACCTCCGGTTCCGGCTGTTCCAAACGACGTTGTCAGAGCTTCAAACAGATTCATTCCTCCAAAGAGTAGAAAAATCACCTCTATCATGGTCAGGGTAAAATAAATAATATACAGATATTTGGCTGTCTGGCGCACCTTCGGCACAAGCTTTCCAACCGAAGGTCCCGGGCTTTCCGCCTTCATCAGGTTCATGTGGCTGCCTCCCGCCATCGGCACGATTGCAAGCAGAAATACAAGAACGCCCATGCCTCCGATCCAGTGGCTGAAGCTTCGCCAGAATAAGCTGCCCTTCGTCAGTCCTTCCACATCCGATACAACTGTCGCACCCGTTGTTGTAAATCCCGATATCATCTCGAACAGCGCATCTGCAAAATGCGGAATATCACCATTGATCACAAATGGCAGACATCCGATCACAGACATCAAAATCCATGAAAGTGCGACTGTCACGAAGCCTTCCCGCAGATAAAACCGCATATTCTTCGGTTTCCGCAGGATGATTATCGAACCTACAACTGCACTTCCGAGTGCCACCCACAAAAAAGCAAATCCACCTTTCTCTCCATAGATTGCAGACACAATCCCCGGGAGAGTCAGAAATGCTGCCTCGATTTCCATGATCCAGCCTAATATATAAATAACTACAGAGTAATTCATAATTTATCTCCCACCAAATATATGCCTACTGTCATTTCAAAATATCACTGACATCGGTAAATCCTGTGTGTGTTGTAACAACTACCACATAATCACCCTCACAGATAACATCCTGACCACGTGGAATAATAACCTTTCCATTCCGGTTCAGACAGGCAAGCAGAAGGTTATCCTTCAACTTCAACTCCATGATCGGTTTTCCGATTACCGGAGAATCCTTCTCAACCTTAAACTCCAGTGCCTCCGCCCGGTTATCAAAGATATGATACAACGTCTCGATATTACTCCCGACCGAATTCTGCATCGCGCGGATATACGCCAGAATCTTCTCTGCTGTAATATAACGTGGATATACAATACTTCCGATGTCCAGACTATCGAGCACATCGCTGAAAGTGCTCCGGTTGATCTTCGTGATCACCTTCGTGTCAGAGCATTTTCTGGCAAATAACGTAAGCAGGATATTCTCCTCGTCGAGTCCTGTCAGTGGCACAAAGGATTCCGTACTCTCGATGCCCTCCTCGCGGAGCAGGTCTTCATCTGAACCATCACCATGTAAGATCAGCGCTTTCGGAAGTAAAACACTCAGCTCCTCACACCGCTTCTCATCCATCTCCAGGATTTTGACCTCCACACCGGTCGATATCAGCTGTTTCCCAAGATAATAGGAAGTCTTTCCTCCGCCGATGATCATACAATTCTTCACCTTATGTGTATCCACACCGATCTTCTTAAAGAAATCCATACTGTTTGTCGGTGTCGCAAGAAATGTTACAGCATCCCCACCGCGCATGATGAAAGAACCATCCGGGATAATCAGGTTCCCATCCCGCTCGACACCACAGACAAGCATATCACAGTTTAACTCATGCATCGCTGAAATCGGCTTATCATGAAGCAGATTTTCCTTCGGGATCTTGAACTTCACAAGCTCCGCATGCCCGCGCGCGAAGGAGTTGATCTCGAGAGCCGACGGCAGACGCAGCAGACGTGCGATCTCGCGTGCAGTCTCTAACTCCGGATTAATGATCAGCGAAAGTCCAAGCTGATTCCGAAGATATGAAAGCTCCATACTGTAATCCGGGTTCCTGACACGTGCGATGGTCGCACAATCACCGACCTTTTTCGCGATCGTACAGCTGAGCAGATTTAACTCATCGCTTTCCGTTACAGCAATCAGAACATCCGCATCCTGAATACCCGCCTCGATCTGGATGCTGTAGCTCGCACCATTTCCGGTAAAGCCCATAACATCGTAGTCTTCCGTAATCCGCTGAATCACCTCATTCTTCTGATCGATGACGGTAATATCATGGGATTCCTTGCTTAACTTCTCCACCAGCGTGCTTCCAACTTTTCCGCATCCGACGATAATAATATTTAAACCCTGTTCTTTTTTCTGCGTTTTCCTTGAAGATTTCATATTCTTTATTTTACACTCCCCTGCATGTTTTCCATGCCATTATCGTTCCATAAAATCTGAAATTTCATTGTAACATACTTGCGCCGGTACTACAAGGGAATGTCACGCGGAACCGCGTTCCAAAATCCGGTCTGGTCAACACGTCAATCTGTCCATCATGTGCATCCACAATCCATTTTGCAATGGATAGTCCAAGACCTGATCCGCCCGTCTCACTGTTGCGTGCCTCATCCGAACGATAGAACCGTTCAAAGATATGCACGACCTCGGATGTCTGCATGCCGATGCCCTCATCCTGCACCTGATAATAGACGCCCTGCTCTGACCGCCCAACTGTAAAATGAATCGGATCGCCCCTATCCGAATACTTTGCCGCATTCTGTACGAAAATACGAATAGACTGTTTCAGCATGGCAACATCGCCACGCACCATACAGCCTGGGCAGGCGGAAAATTCATACGGATGCGTCTCATCAATCATCATCGATTCCTCGTACACCTCCTGCACAAGGTCATTTAAGTCCACTTCGACCGGCTTCAATGTATTCCGCCCACTGTCGCCGCGCGCTAAGAACAGAAGCTGTTCAATCAGGTCCTTCATGTGGTCAGATTCATTCTTGAGCGCTTCAATCGACTCATTTAGCACTGCTTCATCTTCTTTGCCCCAGCGGTCAAGCATATTCACATAACCCTGAATCACAGAGATTGGCGTCCGCAGCTCATGCGATGCATCCGACACGAACCGCGCCTGCTGCCGCTTACTCTCCTGCATCCGCGCGAGCAGATTATTCAGTGCCACCTCAATGCTCTGCAAATCCTTATCCCCGGTCGATATCCGTATATCATTTGCATCGACAGAGATATTCGAGATTGCCTGTTCCAGATGCTCCAGATTTATCTCGTCACTGCTCATATTTGAGAGTGCTTCTGCACGCACAGCGAGATCATTCAGCGGACGCAGCTTCCGTCTGATATCCCGTATACCAAAGCACGCAGAAATGAGCATCATAAGTTCCACCGCGCCAACCACAATGAGCGGTATAGCTGCATAATCCAGAACCTCATGCACCAGAAAATTGTCCGTGTTCTTACCGACCTGTGTGGTCATCGCCCATGTGGCATACGAATCACCCGACCATGTAATATGCACCGGCTTCGCCCCGGACATCCAGTCTGCATCTGTCGTATCAAGCCGCCATACCAGCACCGCCACGAACAACATTCCGAGTATCACAATATCGAGTCCCAGCAACGCGAAAAAGCGCCGGAACCAGTATCCGACATGAATCTTCCGGGCAATAGAGGTTGTCTTCCGATTTGTCCGTTCTTCTCTCATCCAATCACTCCTATGACTCCTTGATGCAATATCCGACTCCGCGAACTGTCTGGATCAGCTTAATTCCAAAATGATCGTCAATCTTCGTCCGCAGATACCGCACATACACATCAATGATATTCGTCTCGCCGACATAATCATACCCACAGACCTCATTTAGAAGCTTCTCCCGGGTAAGTACAATATTCTTGTTCCGCATCAACGTGTGCAGCAACTCGAACTCTCGATTCGTAAGCTCCACATTTTCTCCCTGCACCGTTACCTCATGCCGATCTTCATCCAGGCAGACCCCCAGCACTTCCAGCTTATGCGTTGGTGCATCCTCTGTGCGCGTATGCTTCTTTAATGCGACACGGATACGCGCCAGCAGTTCCTCGATGGCAAATGGCTTCGTGATATAATCATCCGCGCCGGCGTCCAGTCCCGATACTTTGTCCATCACAGCATCACGTGCCGTGAGCATGATGACCGGCGTATCTTTCTCCTGCCGAAGTCTCCGCAGCACTTCCATGCCATTTAATCCCGGCAACATCACATCAAGCAAGATCAAGTCAAACGAACCGGAGAGGGCTTTATCCAAACCCTCTCTGCCATCTGCCGCCTTCTCAACTTCATTTCCTTCATGTTTTAATTCCAGTTCGACAAAACGGGCGATGCCCGCTTCATCTTCAATAATCAAAATCTTGCTCATATCGTCTCCTATAAACAGGAAAACGATTACGTCATAATGCTTATACCAGATATGTATAGTATCCAATTACATGCAGACGCGCTCCCGCTCACTTCCACATGTAGCGGTACTAAACTCATTGCACCAGTAAACTGGCACAATTCGTTAAGTACCGACATGTTCCAATGGTCTGCATTAAAATTGGTACTATACATATCTGAAATATATTTTTTCATACGTAATCGTTTTCCCTATCTTATAATTTTCCTTTCTCTATGTTTCAGATTTTTATTTCTTGATGTCTTCTTTCACTCCCGCACAGGCATCGGATGCCTTGTCGCAGGCGTTGTTGATATCCTGTACTGCTTTCGCGTCACCTTCAAAATGGTAACGGCAGTCGCAGAAAAGTCCTATGATTAAAAGTGGTACCGAGATCCAGAACGCAAAGATCAAAAGCAGTATGAATACGATGATCGGCATCCGCATAAACCGTTCACCTTTACGTTCAATGATAAAATTCTTCTCGCAGCCTTTCTTGATGATGTCGCCGACCCACGCGAAAAACTCGTCCATATGTTCACCAAAGGTTTTCTTCTTGCAGGACTGCTCATAGGCTGCCTGTGCCTGTGCCAGCTCGTTCGATGTCTCCTGTGGAGTCGTTGTATAGGTTCCAACCTCCGGAGCCTTAATCTTTCCTAGCTTCTCTAAATACACGATTGCATCGAGCAGATCATAATTACACGCTTCCAGTGCTCCCTTGGCATCCTCATAGCTGACACCTGTTTTCTCTCTGATTTTTTCTACCTTTTCTAACTGATCCATCTCTGATATCCTCCATTTTCCAAAACAGCTGTTTTATGATTTGTTCTTTGCTGTTCTTGATTGTGTCCTTATCTTACGGCGCCAAAATTAATCTATAAGGTAGGAAAGATTAAAATCAGATTAAAATTTCTATTATTTTCCATATATCTATCTGCACTTCTTCCTGTCCACATACTAACACAAGTGTATGCGTATGTTCATCTATTTTCTTCAGAATCCCGGTGTCCTTCACATAGGCACCGCCCTCTTTTTTCGCATCCTTTACAAAATGTACGACCGATACTTCCGTATCCTTATGCTCCGCTAACCATTGCAGTTTCCGGTTTAATTCCGCAACTTCATACTCATCGAGCTCGATCTCCTCCTCTGTCAGCCGTGCCGTCTCCCGCACTGCTTCATCATGTCCCGTAAGTGCTGCAAATGGGGCAAACTGCGCCGCGCGCATCATGCAGTCCATCGGCGGATGCTTCTTCGACACCGGACGTTCCCGGTCGATGATATCGCTGTAATCCCGTCTCATGCCTTATGCCCTCCGATCTGATTATTCCGCTCCCTTGCTGTCGCACCCTCCCGGAAATTCATGCCCCGGAGGACTGCATTCTTCCCATATTTATTCTTGATCGTAAGCAGTGCCCGCTGGATCTGTTCCTCCTTCGCTTCCTTCTCCTTCTCTGCTTCCTTCTCTTTTTCTAACGCTGCATAGTCCGTGAATAAATCAAGCTGTTCAAAGCCGTTTGAATCTTCTTTCACATCCCCCTTGCGGATCACACGGTTCGCCACGACATTCATCCGCCGCACAAGCAGATGCTCGTCCACAATCCGGTCATATAAGCGAAGCACCGCCGCCTCAATCCTACTTGTCGATGATGTATATCCATCCAGATTCTCCGTTCCGTGTGCATGCTTCGGTACCTTCCGCCCATAACGGTCACGCGTCACTTCGCCCTTATATTCCGCTGCCCCCGGTGCCAGACTTTCGATATCATAGCCGACCGTCACAACCATCTGATTCGTGACAAGCCCTTTCTCCACAAGATCAAATACAAGTGCCTCCGTCATCTCCCGGATCACGACGCGTGCCTTCTCGAATGTATACGGGGACTGCAGCACCTGCCCGGAACTGATGCTGTTGCTCTCCGGGCGGTACGCCTTGATCTGATCGATCGTACATGGTTCGTACCCCCATGCATGATCGATCAGAAGCTCTGCATTCACCCCGAAAAGCTTATACAGCAGCTCCTCGTTATAGTAATCATCTTCTCCGCCCAGCGAACACCGGGCAACATCTCCCATCGTATACAGATCCTGCGCTTGCAACTTCTTCTGGTAGCCCGCTCCTACACGCCAGAAATCCGTCAGCGGTTCATGGTTCCACAACAGTCTGCGGTAACTCATCTCATCAAGCTCTGCAATCCGCGCCCCCCGTTCATCCGGTTGCATATGCTTCGCTTCGATATCCATCGCAATCTTCGCTAAGTATAGGTTCGTCCCGATACCCGCCGTCGCCGTGATTCCTGTCGTCTCATACACGTCGCGTATCATCGTCTCCGCAAGCTGTCTGGCTGTCATCTGATAGGTACGCAGGTATGCCGTCGCGTCAATGAATACCTCGTCCACCGAATAGACGTGCATATCCTCCGGTGCCACGTATTTCAGGTAGATATCGTAAATGCGCGTGCTGTATTCCATGTAATGTGCCATCCGCGGCTTCGCCGCAATATAATCAAGCGCAAGCTTCGGGTCTGCCTTTACCTTCGAATTCTCATACGATGCCCCGGCAAATTCGCGTCCGGGTGCAGCCGCCAGCCGCTGGCGGTTGATCTCTTTTACCCGTTGCACGACCTCGAAGAGTCTTGCCCGTCCGGGTATCCCATACGATTTCAGTGATGGCGAAACAGCCAGACAGATTGTCTTCTCTGTCCGGCTCTCATCTGCTACGACCAAGTTCGTTGTGAGCGGGTTCAATCCCCGCTCCACGCACTCCACCGATGCATAAAATGATTTCAGATCAATTGCTATATACTGCCGCATACCATCACTCCACATAGATAAATCCGTGTTTTATTTCATATACTGTCTTTATTTTAATATAGAACATATGTTTTGTAAATGATAAATATTGGGAGGAACACCTGTTTTCAACATTTCCCGATATGAATGTAGAAATTTATACAAATTATAAATATTTATTTTGCAACTTCGTTACACTTTTGATGCAACTTTGATGCAATTATTTGCTATATTATGTTAACAAGGGCATATGGGATGTTCTAACAGATAACTTCAGGAAAGACAGGGAGATACATGGATATTAAAATAGACTCAAGAAAAATAAAAAAAGGGGATACTTTTGTAGCACTGCGTGGCATCGACCACGATGGACATGACTACATCCAGCAGGCTATCGAAAATGGCGCAGCAAAAATCATCTGCGAGGAAGGTAGCTACGAGGTGGAAACTTGCATCGTAGAAGATACCAGAGCTTATCTGGTCAACTATCTGAAAGATACTTACTATGACAAGATCAGCAAGCTCAAGTTGATCGGCATTACCGGTACAAACGGAAAAACCACATCGGCATTTCTGCTTCACCAGATGTTAAATAAGCTTGGCAGAAAATGCGGTTACATCGGCACGATCGGATTCTATATCGGAGAGAAGATACGAAGCCTCGCGAACACTACCCCCGATATCTATGACCTGTATACGATTCTACTGCAATGTCTGTCTCTCGGCTGTGAATATGTCGTGATGGAAGTAAGCAGCCAGGGGATCGCCAACCACCGGATTGATACGTTACGATTTGACTATGCCGTATTTACCAATCTGACACAGGATCATCTGGATTTCCACAAGACAATGGAAAACTATGCACTTGCAAAACAGCAGCTCTTCCGCATGCTGAAGCCTGGAGGAAAAGCAATTGTCAACTACGACGATTCCTACAAACAATATTTTCTGCTGGATGGAAATGATACTGTCACCTTCGGTTTTACCGGCGGAGATTTCAAAATGACAATGGACGCCACTGATAAATGCCACACAGATTTTACGGTCCGCTGCCCGGATTATACCCGGCACTTCACAACCAATCTGATTGGCCGGTATAACATCTACAACCTGATGACATCTGTAATTGTACTGACGTTAGAGGGCGTAGCCCCTTCCGACATTGCAGAATGCGCCACTGCTCTTGCACTTCCAAAAGGCCGGACAGAAACGGTTTTCTATGGAAATAATCTGATTGTAGTGGACTACGCACATACACCGGATGCAATGGAAAAGGTATTTTCCGCCGCAAGGGAGCTTACCAGCGGTGCCATCTATGCAGTCTTTGGATGTACCGGAGACCGAGATCGGGACAAGCGTCCGAAGATGACACAGATTGCCTGCGCCAATGCAGCACATGTGATTCTGACACATGACGATCCACACAACGAGGATCAGTCGCAGATCTATCACGACATGATCAAAGGACTGCCGGATAATAATTATGAAATTATCAAAAGCCGGGATGAGGCTATCAAAAAGGGCATTTCGCTCTTGAAGGGGAACGATATCCTTCTGATTCTTGGGAAAGGGCATGAAGAATTTATCCTTTGCAAAGATAAACGGATTCCGTTTAATGATATGAACGTCGTAAAAAAATGTCTGTCCTCCCCCTGCCGGCAAGGTATAGTTCCCTCCGCTATGCCTTTTAACCGGTACGCCTAACGGCTGTTACATAAAAAGGGCGACCACCATATTGGTGGCCGCCCAGTAAGAGAGGGGAAACGAAAAATCGTCTGGCTAGCTATTTAAATTATCCTTCGATGGCAATGAACTTCTTCTCTTCCACCTGTGGCTTTGCTTCTTTCTTTGGAACTGTAATCTTCAAGACACCATCCTCGAATTTTGCCTTGATATCATCCTGTGTAATCGCATCACCCACATAGAAGGATCTGTTGCAGGAACCTTCATAACGTTCCTTGCGGATGTATTTGCCCTTGGCATCCTTCTCATCCTTAGAGTTCTTTGTCGAAGCCTTGATGATCAGGTAACCATCCTTTACTTCTCCGGTTACATCTTCCTTCTTGAATCCCGGAAGGTTCATATCAATCTCGTAACCGTCTTCCTTCTCGAACACATCGGTACTCATCAGATTCTGAGCCGGTGCATCGTACTTGTAAACACCAAAACTTGGTGTATCAAAGAAATCATCCATAAAACTATTTGTAAATAAACTTGGCATCAACATAAGCCATACCTCCTTTTATACTTCACAATGGTCTGTATTTGTTTTTATTTCCTTCCCACTCGGGTTCCCTTCTCTAGGTCTTCCCTCATGTTCTAGGTGTACTATAACACACTTATTAGCACTCGTCAATAGCGAGTGCTAATAAAAATTGTGAAAAAAGTGTGAAATCTTAATTATGCAAAAAAACAGGCATGCCGCAACAATACAGCACACCTGTTTCAAAATCATGTTATTTACTTAAACTGATTCTGCTCTGCATGGCGTTTGAAGAAGTCCTTTGTCTCCTTCACAACCACACCACTCAAAGCGAAGATTGCGATCATGTTTGGAATCGCCATCAATCCGTTGAAGATATCGGCAATCGTCCATACTGCCTTTACTGTCATGTATGGTCCGATGAATACTGCCAAGATATACAACCAGCGATATACAAGGATTGCCTTCTTGTGCTTGCCTGACAGGTATTCCAGGCAACGCTCCGAATAGTAATCCCATCCAAGAATCGTTGTAAATGCGAAGAATACCAGACAAAGCATCAACAGGAATGCGGCTACCTGCTCGGAAATCGGAAGCCCCTTCTGGAATGCGTAGGTCGTTACCTGTACACCCTCTAAGCCTTCCTGCTGCCAAGCACCTGTCAATACGATAGAAAGTCCTGTCATCGTACAGATGATGATTGTATCAATAAATGTACCCGTCATAGAAACCAAGCCCTGACGTACCGGCTCCTTTGTCTTTGCAGCGGCTGCTGCGATTGGTGCAGAACCAAGACCGGATTCATTTGAGAAGATACCTCTTGCAACACCCTTCTGCATTGCAACGATCATCGTACCAACCACACCACCGGTCACTGCCTTTGGATTGAACGCGCCCTTTACGATTGTCACGAACGCATCCGGAATCTCTTTGATATTGCAGATAAGAAGCACCAGACAAAGCAGAACATAAAGCACTGCCATAAATGGAACGACGATCTGGGATACATTTGCAATACGCTTGATACCACCGATCAGCACAAGTGCCACACAGACACTCAGGATCAAAGATGCGATTACAACCGTCCACGAATATGTACCGATTCCGGGAATCTCTACGCTCCATGATTCACTCGGATCAAAGAATCCCTCAACAGCCGATGCAATACCATTCACCTGTGAGAATGTTCCGATACCGAACAATCCTACACAGATACCGAAGAATGCAAAGATCTTCGCAAGCCATTTCCACTTTGTACCCATACCTTTTTCGATATAGTAAAACGGTCCACCAAGGGCATGATTGTCTTCATCTACCACACGATACTTAACTGCAAGGAGTCCCTCAGCATACTTGGTTGCCATTCCGAAGAATGCAGCAAGCACCATCCAGAACAGAGCACCCGGACCACCGGCTCCAATCGCTGTTGCGACGCCGACGATATTTCCGGTTCCGATCGTCGCTGAAAGCGCCGTACAGAGTGCACCGAAAGAAGTTACCTCTCCTTCGCCCTCTTCCTCATTTTTCACCATCCATTTCAGGGCAAGCGGCAGTTTACGGATCTGCAACACACCCATGCGGATGGTAAGAAGGATTCCTCCTGCAATGATTAAAATCATAAGCGGCGGTCCCCAGACGAAATCATCTACTTTTGTCAAAAAGCTATTAATTGCTTCCCACATGTTTCCTTCTCTCCTTTATTTTATTTTAACAACATGTTCTCTATATTACACAGTTTTCCAGCTTTTGACAACATTTTTCCCTCAATTTATAAAGTTTTTTACTGTTTTCATATTAAATATACGGGGTATAATAGAGTTTATGATATACTTTATATGCCCAAACATGGATTTTAAAAAAGAAAGGAATACATTTTTATGAATCTTATTAAGAATATTTCCAAATCAGAAGTACATGTATTGAAGGATCAGGTTACTTATCAGGAGGGACAAGTTGCCAGCAAGACACTCGCCCAGAATGACGCCGTATCTATCACATTATTTGCCTTTGACAAGGACGAGGAGATCAGCACACACGAGTCTGGCGGCGATGCATTTGTTACCTGCTTAGATGGCGTCGGCAGAATCACAATCGATGGTGTCGAATACATCCTGCACGAGGGCGAATCCATCGTGATGCCAGCCAAGCACCCACACGCTGTCTATGGGGCAGAACAGTTCAAGATGCTGCTAGTTGTTGTATTTTAAATAACAGAAACCATAAATTTTAATCTAGGAATCTCCTATTTTAAAATTTATGGTTTCTTTTTACTTACCGTAGATATAATTGAGTCCTGCACTCAAAATACCCAACTCCATCGCCTGTTTTATAATAATAGCTATTACTGTATATAGTTTATAACGAGCAAAACGATCATTTATAATATCATATACTTTTTCAAATAATGTCTGCATCACAACCGCGATTAAAAGTCCTATACCAAACACAATAAGCTTCATTACAAACGAACTCAACGAAATATTTTCTATAACTAAAAGCATAATAGAACTTGATCCAAGTATAATCAAATTGATATTTAATAGAAATTTTAATAAACCACTATAGGCTCTGCTTTCCTCAAATGTATCTATTTTATCTATTATTTTTTTATATACAGAATAAACCACTGCCAACCATATATAGAGTCCTACAAAATAAGGTATCACATGCAATATCCAGGAAACTGTTTCTATAAACGATTTTCCAATGACAATCGCCACGATTATCATTCCGAAGATAAAGACTGGTGATATTCTGAAAAATACAATCCATATCATAATTTTTACCTCTTAAATGGAATCTGAAATGTGTGCTCCCAATTTTTTTCCTATCTCGAAAGGTGCAACAAAAAATCCAATCAATGCAGATAAAATAAATTTAACAAAGAAGTATACAATCCAGCCTGCAAATGACATCCATAAAAACATACTTGGCTGTATCTTATTCAATGCCCTCCACCCAAAAAAGGCACACACGAAATATGCAACTCCTGCAAGTCCTGAATCACTCATCCACAATGCATATGTAATACCCCATATTACAACACATGAAATTATCGTTATTATTGTTCTTTTCATCTTTTATCCTCCTAAAATTTACATTAATTGTGATCTTAGAGACATTAAATACGCCATATCTTCTTTCGAATATCCAGAGCACTCCTGCATTTCTAAAATTATGTTATTAATTATAAACCTCACTAAACTGTTATAATTTTGTTCCTGTAACTTTTTCGCCATATTTAAAGATATACTGATTATCAGACCAGGTTTTTTCATTTTTCTGGAAAACCATGGCAGCCCTTTTGATATCTCGTCATCATATAATGGGGAATTACCCATCCATGCTTTCATAAGGACATAACGATCAACCGCAAGACCAGCCCCTGGTCCAACCATAACATGTTTAATGCGATCCCAAAGTCTGTTAAATAATTCGTCTCGTTCTTCCTTATGATAGTTTGGATCACAAAGTGAAACATACAGCAAACATTCAAATTCGATCCAATCCCTCAAAAACATATTTTCAGAAGTAATTATACTGGACGAATCATCTGGACTTAAAATACTTTCGGCCAGTCCATCTGCTATCATATCTAATGTCTTATTTCTTTCCTTTTCATAATTCGCTATTCTCAATTGTAAATTTGTCAATTTCTCACCCCCTTACATCTGTCTATGTTTGCCTGATACGTTATCTAAATTTTGCCTGATCACCTCCATCAATTCAGGATCTCTGTCCTGTATTATTTCCAATGCTTCTGTCAAAAGTTTCTTTGCTTTTTCTGTTTTCCCGTTTTCCGGGTATTCCTTATCGAGCTTAAGAATAAAACGTTGAAACTGAAAACTCGTACAATCATTCGTAAATATATCAATCTGTGCTACCCGTTTTTTGATAGATATTAGATGCTTATCCAAATTCATATCTTCAGGTGCATCAGATGGAATACCATCCCCAACTATGTATAATACAGCCATATTGTTCTTTACACTTGCAAATGCCTCACCATAATAATCCGGTTTTTTCATATATAAATTCTCAACCATTTTATATACATTTAAAATGTAATAATACGAATCTACATAATAGCCTCTCTTAAATGTCTGGAAATGACACTCAAAATCGTTTTGCATCCGCATTTCCAGTTTTTTCGATGAATTACAATGTAACACCATCCCAGCAGGCTCAGACAATTTTATGTTTCTAAGTTTAATTTCCTCTTCTACGTCCATCCGCAACTCTTGTTTTTCATTAAATCCTCTGAAAATAAAGTGTAGTGTTAAACAATGATTTTCTTCCTCGCATTCAACCATACTTCTATTTTCCTCATCAAAAATCAGAGATTCATAATCTCCCTCCAGATTTTCATATAAAGTCTCTAAAATTCGAAATATTTGTTTTCCTGCCTCCTGTACAGATAAGCCATATCTGTACAGATCTCCTATTTTAACATCCATTTGCAAACTATCATCTACAATATAGGACTCACCTGTAACCAGGTCCTTTTTATACAATAACCTGTGCAGATATGACTGCCCTCTGTTTATCAAATTAAGCCGGTTGACCAGAATATCCGGTAATAAGTAATAATTCGTTTCGACTTCTATTTCCACCACATCGCCTTTCGAGATTGAAAAATCTCTCAGCAAACCATCTCGAACCAGAAAATGCAGCAAATTCAAAATATGATTATCCGACAACTGATTCTTATGAACGACCGGAAGTCTATAGACTTGAGATACTATACTATTAGACAGACGATGTATATGCACTGTGTTATATTTTGTATCTTCCAAAAACATGTTCCACAGCAAAATAAGCTGCTGTTCTGTCATGTCTCCGACCATTTTTCTTATCTGGCTCTTATACATTCTCTCAACCTCCCTATCTTTCAGTCGCTTTATCAAACAGATTTATCATCTCTATTTCACCTGATTCATGAATATCTGCCAGGCGCAATACATTTTCCTCTTTTTCATTGAATCCAATTAAAAAATACAATCCATTTCCAAAATGTATGATTTCTCTATACTTTGCCGGAATTACTTCAGTTATGTTATTTCCATCACATATCAATATTCCTTTTTTATTTTCATCCGTGATTTCTGCTTCCAGATAAGCGTCTTCAATCTGTCGATTTTTATCCTTAAAGATATAGCATATGTTAAATTTGGCAATTTCATCATATTCTTGATCAAACACGCCTTGCATGGTAACAATCCCCATCTTTGCGGTCTTTTTATTGAAGATCTTTACCATATTTTCCTGATAGGCAATGACTTCACAATTATCTGAAATAACAAATGAAAACCTCTGTGTGACCGTTTCTTCATTCCATACAATCACACTCACTTCTTTACCTTTTTTGACGGCGGCTGTCCCGCTTATCGTATCCAATGGATATATATAATCAACCGGTCCAAATATTTCTTCATATTTCCGGTCTATCAAATACCACGCCTCATCTTTTATGGCACGTGCGCATCTCCCTTGTCCTTCGTCAAAAGAATATATTTGGTCGTAAATTGCGGAATCATTGAGAGACTGTGCTTTTGTTTTAATGACGTAATTCATTTGCCAGCAACACAGACTTATTATTATAAACATTAGAATTACTTTTGAATTTTTTCTCAATTCATTCCCCCCTATTTCATATTTGAAAAACATTCTAACCTGTTTCAGGTTAATAGTCAATACTCTGTTTCAGGTTAGGGTATGATAATTAAAAGGAGGTTCCTCATGAATAATCGATTACGTGAATTAAGAGAAGACGCGGATTTATCGCAAACCAAACTTGCAAAGATTATTGGAATGTCTCAAACTGGATATTCGAAATATGAAACAGGAGAAAATGATATTCCCACACAGATTTTAATTAAATTATCTAAGTATTACAATACAAGTATTGACTATCTATTATGTCAGACAAACGTCAAAAAGCCATATCGCTAAAAAGCCGCCGAGCCGGGAATCCAAGTCCCAGTCCGACGACTTTTTTCTTTCTTCTATCTTATATATCGGCAGATTTTCACTACTGCTTTACATTAACTGCCTTCATACCCGAATATACAGTGCTTGCTCCAAGCTCAATTCCCTATGCCAGTCTCTCTGTATTTGTTACGAACCGATCATCACCAACAGATGTTGCAAGTACATAATCAAGTTATTCTATATAAACCCACGAAAGACTGCTGTTACCACAAACACCTGTAACAGCGCCGTCCACATAGCTGCATACGATTCTGCATGATCCGACACACATGTACGACGTGTGCGAAGGGCAACCAGCGCAAGCGGTAATACCGGAAGGAAATATCTTCCCTGAACTCCTTCGATTGTCCGATACGATATTGGAGTCCAATAAAAAAGCATAGCTGCCATAGACAGGGCACAAACGCCTGCAACTACCATCCACATCCAGGTCCGTTCACCGACCGGGATCAACTGTGGCTCCTTCTCTTTGCGCAATGCAGCATAAACCATCACCACAAGGAAACCAAGCACAATCACATACGGAATCTGTATGGTAAACCAGCCAAGAGATCCTCCCAGCATCTGGCTCAGATATACATCAAACTTATACATCATTGTATTTAATAAAAGCTCTACAATGTATATTGGATTCTTTAGCAGATATCCCATGGTATATCCATTTTCCTCAGACCAGTCCAGATGTCGGTTATCTATATTCTCCGGAAGCAGCCATCCATGTACCACACGCACTGCGGCATAGCAGATTCCCAGAGCAGCAACCGCACATACAGCTATCAACAGAACCTTCATCCATGGTTTCCACTTCTTCCGCCATGCTGCAAACACTCCCCTGTTTGCCCGGATAAAACGCGGGATCAACATACATGGGAGTGCTGCTAACGGAATCAGCGAATACCCTTTACAAGGCAACAGCAATAACATACTGCACCCAAGCACAGTGTAATCCCAGATCCGTCCTTTACGTTCTTCCTTCTGCGCGTATGCTATTTTAAGGGTTTTCGCAATTACCAGAATACTGAGTGCCAGCAATCCCGCATCATAGGAAAATGATGCTGCCTGCTGCATGGTAATCGGCAAACATGCCCACACGAGTACCGCACCCTTGGCAAACGGAATCCATTTTATAGCATAGTACGCCGCCACAAGGAACAAAATCAGATTCAACAATCTGCCCAGCATATACGTAAGCGTTGTACTAAGATGGAGCAAACGTCCGATCGTAAGTCCCAGAGCCGAGCATATATACAGGTAACGAGGCTTCTGATTTGCAACGATTCCCGTATCTGCCAGCTCCCGGTTCTGGGCAGTCGCAAATGCATCCTTGTACTGATACGCATAATCTCCACGCACCAGAATCTGTTCATTGTACGCATGTCCAGCATCGTCCGCACGCATCCAGACTGTCTCCTCCCGGATTCCCATCATCCGGTTCGACAACTCATATGCATTATACAGATGTGTCCGCTCATCGGGTGCTGCCATCAAAGGAATGGTCAGATAATACACCAAACCAATCGTAATACCCAAAAACAGAAACAGTTTATGCGCGGGCATCTCCTCTTTGTTGTAAAACAGACAGCGCCACGCGAAAATGCCGGTCAACAAAATCAAAAGCACATAAACAATGTTTAATATAACAAAATACGCATCCGCACCTGTCTGCTTATCATGATATGTGAGATATGCCATGTACGCATACAGAATCAAAATAACCAAAAGCATCCCCACATATAACACATATTTAATTCTCTTTTTCGCCTGAACCTGTTCTCTCTTTTCTTCCATCATTCTACTGTAATCGTTCCGATATCCTCTCCTGCATTCTGACAAACCAAAGCAACGGTATATGTTCCTTTTGGAAGAGACTGCTTCAAAAATACGACCTCAAACCCTGCAAATGCCAGACGTTTTTTCCGATATGCATCCCGGATATCCGGTCTGTATGCATGCCCTGCTGCCACCTTGTAACAGGTTCCGTTCGTATCCTTTACTACCACATGTACATCCTTGAAATCCTTCGTCTCCTCATCAAATGCCCAGCCTACAATCTTAACTGGTTCCTCATCCAGAAAATCCTCCACTTTGTAGCGAAGCCGTTTGTCCGCACTCCACGTCTCAGTTGTAGGCTCCGGTGCTGCAATGTCTTTGGCATGCAGGACATTCAATGTGAAATCATCACGGTTTCGAACAAGATTCGGATTATAACAAGGATCATAGCCTCTATACTGTGGATGTCTGTCATATAACTTCTTCATTTCCCGCTGCTGTCTTGCAACTTTCTCCGGAGAAACCGCATCGTATCCCCGGCTGATTGATTCATAATGATACAGACGTACATCCGTGCGCACAACATTATAGTATCCTTTTTCCAGCAACTGAAAGCACAGATCCACATCATTGTATGCAACCGGCAAATCCTCACAGAATCCACCAACTTCCTCATACTTCGACTGTGCTATCATAAGACATGCACCTGTAACCGCGCTGTAATTATATTCCAGTTTATTCCGTCCCCAATAACAGTTCCGGTCATCATCAAAACGAAGAAATGCATGTCCCGGGCCAACCGCAAAGCTTACAACGCCTACATGCTGAATCTGATTTGTCCCCGGATAGATCAATTTACTGCCAACAGCGCCAGTATGTGGCTGTTGGGCATGCCCCAGCATACGTTCCAGCCACTCTTCGCCCTCTACCTTAATATCGTCATTCAAAAACAGATAATATTCGCCCTCCGCAACCCGTGCACCAATATTACACATCTGCGAGAAATTGAACTCCATCGGTTCATAATGATATTTACAATCCATATCCGCACAAAGTTCCGCATATCGGGCATGGTTTTCTTCGTTACTGCCATTGTCCACAATCACAATCTCATAATTCTGATATCTTGTTACCTCCCGGATTGACGTCACGCACTGCCGTAAGATGTCATAGTTATCCTTCGACGGAATAATAATGCTGACCTTCGGATTCCCCGTAACCTCATAGACTACACGGAACATTGCAATATCCGGCAGATATTCCAGATGCCCTTTTGCCCCTCTTCGCTCCAGCGCATCGAGCTTTGCTTTCCTGGTTGCTTCTATGATATATGGCTTGGCCGAGATCGCATTCGCCGTTGACTCCTCACGTTCCCGCCAATGGTACAGGATCTTCGGAATATGTCCAATGCATTTCGTCTTTTCCATCACACGCAAAACCAGATCGTAATCCTGAGATCCTTCCAATCCGACACGTAATCCGCCTAACTCCTCCAACAGTGTCTTTCTGTACACGGACAAATGACATGTATACATAAGTGACATAAACGTATCAGGTGACCAATCCGGCTTGAAAAACGGATTCCGCCGCTTCGTTCCATCTTCCGACAGTTTATCCTCATCACTGTAAATAAAATCATAATCTGCATCTTCATTCAGCAGTTTCACAACCTCATATAAGGCATCCACCGAATACACATCATCACAATCCAGAAGAGCTATAAATTCACCATCTGCCATTGCAATTCCATCATTGGTCGCTCTGGATATATGTCCGTTCTCTTCGCGATAGCGGATCTTTATCTTTTCCTGATTTTCATATGACCGCAAGGTTTCCCGCACAGCTTCATCGGTTGAACAATCATCCACCAGACACAGTTCCCAGTTGTCATAGATCTGGTTTTTAACGGAATCAATGCACGCCCGGAGCATTCCTGTATCCACGTTGTATACAGGAACAACAACCGATATCAATGGACGATATACAAGCTTTGATGGATCCTGCGGTTCTTTCTCATTTTGTGCAAGCCACAGATCATACTCATTTATCCGTGCCAGCTTTTGATGCAGTTTATAAAAAAATACATTCCAGCCTTCCCGTCCAAGACATCTGACCATTTTTGCCGGCAGGGAAAGTAATCGGTTTTTCTGTCCCATACATCCAATTCTCCATTTCTGTTTTATGGTATATTTCGATAAATTGCTGTCACCACCAGGATCTGTAAAAATACTACCCAGATTGCCGCATATTCATCTGCATTTTTGGAAACACAATTTTTCTTCGTCCGAATGGCAAGAAGCCCCGGCACCAGTGCGGGCAGGAAATATCGCCCCTGCACACCTTCCACAACCTCAACGGAATTCGGCGTCCAATACAACAGCATCGCCATGACTGCCAACAGACTTGTTCCAAAGTAGACAAGAATCATCCAGATCCGTTGTCCATTTCGTATGTCCTGCACTTCGTTCTCTTTCCGAAACGCTGTGTAAATCATCAATAATAAAAATCCAAGCGAAAATATAAACGGAATTTCAATATCCAGCCAGCCAAGCATACCCCCCAACATCTGCTTCATGTAAATGTCCGATTTATACCAGATCGTGTTCAGCATAATTTTTATAAATGCAACTGGATGGCGGATAAAATACCCGATCGTATACCCTTGTTCATCTGCCCAGGCAATATATACCTGATTGATGTGTTCCGGCTGTATCCAATCCTGCACAAGCCGGGCAATACAGATAACGCCGATGATTACAATTACACATGCCAATCCACATGCCAGCCCTTTCATCCATGGTTTTATCTTCTGTTTCCACGCGTCAATCTGTGCCTGATGCGTCCGCCATATGTGTGGAATTCCCATGAGTGGGAACACAGCCAGTGGCAGCAGGGAAAAGCCTTTACATGGAAGCAGCAGAATACAGCTTGCCAGCATAACCACCAGATTCACGATCCTTGTCTTTTTCTCTTTTTCCTGTCCATACACTGCCGACATCGTTGTGCCGACAACTAAAATGCACAAGGAAAACAGCGGTGCATCATAGGAAAAGGACGCCACCTGCTGTAATGTGATCGGCAATAATGCCCATACCATAACGATTCCCTTTCCAAACGGCATCCGTTTCATCGCATAATAGGCAGCGGAAAGAAACAAAATCAGGTTGCATAGTCTGCCAAGCATATACGTCAGAGTTGTCCCAAGGCCAAGCAGCCTTCCAATTGTGATTCCAATGGCTGGAATAATATAAAGATACCACGGTGTTTGTGATGCTGTAATTCCTGTATCTACCATCTGCGAACGTCCGACATGTACAAATGCCTCCGCATACTGCTGATTGTAATCCTTTCTTGTCAGATCCCCGCCATTATATGCATGCTGCACATCAATCTCCCGCATCATAACCGTATCCGCATGTGTCCCCATAATCTCATCCGATATGTCATAGGCTGTATATAAGTGCAGATACTCATCCGGAACTGCCATAAGCGGTATCGCAAGCATATAGACAAAACCCAGTACCACTGCCATGATCAGGAACATTTTTTCATATCTGAATTTATTTTTACGCAGAAAAAATACATATACGCAAACGCCGATCATCAACAGAAAAAGCATACTGTATGTAATATTCTGAATCGTTAAAAACGCGTCCCCGCCGGTGCTTTCACTGCGCTGTCTCGAGCCAAATGTTGCATATATATACAAGATTGCCGTACACAACAGCAAACCTGCCATCATCAGGATTTTTATTATTCTATTTATGTCCTTCTGCTGCCCTTCCATGCATCCTCTTTCCCATCTGTTTCCATGTCATTCAAGTATAACAGAAGAGACTTCTACCGCACGCCAAACGTACAGTAAAAGTCTCTTTGCATCTTCATAAAATTTGATTAGATATTAAGCAGATCACTGAATACCTTCAAAGCGCCGTCTGTCTCATGTGCAAGTACCTTCTTTGCAAGTACCTTACCAAGCTGAACACCTTCCTGATCAAAGCTGTTGATGTTCCACAGGAATCCCTGGAACATAACCTTGTTCTCGAAGTGTGCAAGCAATGCGCCAAGTGTCTCCGGATCAAGCTGCTCACCAATGATGATGCTGGATGGACGTCCGCCCTTGAAGTTCTTGTTGCTGTTTGCATCCTTCTTACCACATGCAAATGCTACGATCTGTGCAGCAACATTTGCGCAGAGCTTCTTCTGGCTTGTGCTTCCCTGAATCTCTACATCCGTACCGATCTGGCTGTTCTTGAATGCGATAAACTGCAATGGAACAATGTCTGTTCCCTGATGCAATAACTGATAGAAGGAATGCTGTCCGTTTGTTCCCGGCTCACCGAAGATTACCGGACCTGTTGGGTAATCAACCGGCTCACCAAAACGGTTTACAGACTTACCATTGGACTCCATATCAAGCTGCTGTAAGTGTGCTGGGAAACGGCTCAGTGCCTGTGAGTATGGAAGAACGGTTGTTGCAGGGTAACCAAGTACGTTACGCTCGTAAACACCAATCAACGCATCCAGCATAGCCGGGTTCTTCCTGATATCTGTATTCTTTGCTGTCTCATCTTCTGCAGCTGCACCATTTAAGAAACGTGCAAATACATCCGGGCCAAATGCCAGTGAAAGTACGGCACCACCAACGGCTGATGTAGAAGAATAACGACCGCCGATATAATCATCCATAAAGAATGCTGCAAGGTAATCATCGCTCTTTGCAAGTGGAGATGTCTCACTTGTAACGGCGATCATATGCTTAGAAGCATCCAAACCTGCCTTTGCAAGTGCATCCTTTACGAAGGACTCATTTGTAAGTGTCTCCAAGGTTGTACCAGACTTTGATACAAGCACGAAGATAGAATGTGCTACATCTGTAGATGCAAGAACGGCTGCCGCATCATCCGGATCTACGTTGCTGATGAACTTTGCATCCATCTTGAATGTGCCGTTCTTCTTTGCCCAGTTCTCCAGTGCAAGATACATTGCACGAGGACCAAGGTCACTACCACCGATACCGATCTGTACAACGGTTGTGAACTTCTCGCCGGCTGCATTTGTGATCTCGCCATTGTGTACCTTATTTGCAAACTCTGCAATGCGGTTCTGCTGCTCTACATAAAATGTTCTCTTGTCTACACCGTCTGCCTTGACTGGCTCGCCAAGCTGACCGCGTGTCATCTGATGAAGAACCAGACGGTTCTCTCCTGTATTGATAACGGCACCATTATAAAGCTCCTGGAACTTGTCAACGAGCTCTGCTTCCTTGGCAAGGGCTGCAAGTTTCTCCAAAACTGTGTCATCCACTTCCTTTGCAGCGAAGTTGTAAGTAAGCTTCTCTGCCATCGGTACGCTGTAATTCTTCGCACGGTCTGCACCGCTCTCACCAGCCATAACAGTTGTGAGGTCTACACTGCCCTTACAAGCTTTGAGTGCCTTGTAAGAATCCAAAGTATCAAGATTTTTCCAATTTGTCATTTTTCTTTCCTCCGTAATCTATTTGGCGTAGGACGCCAGCTCGTTTTATTATAACCTGTTCGGGGGGATTTGTCACTTGTTTTATTCTTCGTCTGTACAAGAATTCTTTACGATTTTCTTCTCTGGTCTCGGTGTGCCACAGGTACAGGTTGTAACGTATCTCTCATTTTCAGAGGGACTCTTCTTCATGACAAAAGCTACGTCACCACAATATTCTTTATTTAACAAAATAATATCTTTATTTACGAAAATCATAATTAAGATATTTGTTTAGTATTGATAACCCACTTTGAAAAATCTCCAAACATTTATTTTTTTCATCAACATTAAAACTAGGATGATATTCTTCATTTTTTAGAAGTTTCAAATTACTTCCATAGAATAACTTATTATAAATATCAACAATTTCTTCATCATTATAATCTCCTACAAACTCTTCATTTAGTGATTTTGATAAATCACTAAATAAATGCCATGTATCTATTAAACTTTGACAATTTTGCGATATTTCTACATTATCTATTAACTCGGTAATTTTAGATAGATAAAAGACTGTTATTCCTTTTTCAAAAATAATATGTTCCTTATCCGCAAATATATTTGCTTCTTCGACACTAGAAAAAACTAACAGCCGTTGATTAAAAAGCAAGAAACCATCTTCATCGTTGCTATACCATATAAAAAAATAAGTTAATCCATTATAAATAATTTTTGTCAAATAATATTTCGTCATAACTTTGTTCCTAATTATTCCAAATCTTCTTTTGTTGGCAGTCTGCGGATTTCTCTTCCATCTGTGCATTTGCGCGGAACATCCGATATTCCGGCGGACAAGTTTTCAAATACTCGGATTGACAAATCATCTAATTCTGTTATAAAATGTATCCAAGAAATGAGTTTTACAACCGTACAGTTTTTACTCAAGCGGCTCACTCGTTTCTTTTTTTATTCATTTTCTTTATGCTCGTTTACAGAAAGATTTCCTATCAAATCTTCACCAATTTTGCAAGTGGATAACTTATCAATTGCCATTTGAACCTGAAACTCATTTAGTTCAATCTCAACATCGTAAATGTTTCCGCTTCTTGGCAATCTGACATGAATAACTGCAAAATGCTGACACTCCTCCGTATTATAAATTCCATCCTCATACTTCTTAAGACGTACTATTTTTCTTGATATTCCTTCCACCAACCGATAATCTATGGCATATATTTTTTTCTCTGTAAATCCATGTAAATGTGTAGTTCCAAATGCTAAAGCATTTGTTTTATAGAAAAGCATTTGACTTTTTAAATATGACGCTTCAAGCTCCTCATAATCAATATCACCCTTCAACCACTTCCGTACCGGCATTCCTATATACAGTGAAAACTCTAGCCAAAACAAAAATCCGAACAGGCAAAGTCCTATGACAGCCATATAATAACGTCCTAAAGGAATAAGACACAAGGTACAAAATATTAGGAACAACTGCAATATCATTTTGACAAGATATTCCCGTCTTTGAAATCTTTTTAATAAATCCCGTTTCATGTTTTGATACTTAGGTTTCTCAAAAGGGTGCTTATTAAGATAGGCTACATATTTCTCATGCCATTCAGGGCTTTCAAAATAGCCGCCATTCATATATTGCGCCTTCGTCTCATGCGCTTTCATATCTGCTTTTCTTTCTTTACAATACGCATAGATTAAATATAAAATGAGCATCGGACAAACAATACATGCCGCACACTTTCCAACCATATCTCCTCTGACAAAAAACAGAAATAGTCCCATAAATACTGTAAAAACGATATATGCAACCAACGATTTCTTGGTCATAGCAAATGGAAATTTGTCATTTGTTTTCATGTAATTGTATTCCCCAAACTACGAACTTCCTTCTCTACTTAGCAGGCACACTGCCTCACAATGTTCCGTCCACGGAAATAAATCCACAAGCGCAATCTTCTCCACCTGATACATCCGCTTGCTCTTCAGGTATTTCAGATCCCGTGCCAGACTTTCCGGTCCGCAGGAGATATACACGATCCGCTTCGGTGCCAGCTTGCAGACGGAATCGAAAAACTCCGCTGTACTGCCACTTCGCGGTGGATCCAAAAATACAACATCCACATCGGTTCCGGCTTCTGCCATACCGACCATGAATTTCCCGGCATCACCATCATAGATCCGGACATTTTTACAATCGTTACGCTTCACGTTCGTGATGGCATCCTTCGCGGCTGCCTTGTTCAGTTCGACACCGATCACCTGTTTCGCATGGTCACTTGCCACGATTCCGATCGTACCGGTTCCACAGTACGCGTCCACGGCCACCTCTTCGCCGGTAAGGTTTGCATATTCCATCGCCTTGTTATACAGGAGCTCAGTCTGCACCGGATTCACCTGATAGAAACTTGTCGGCGAGATCTTGAAGGTCTTCCCACACAGCTTATCCTCGATAAATCCTCTGCCGTACAACACCTGATTTCGCTCGCCAAGCACCATACTCGTATCCTTGTCATTGATATTCTGCACGATCGTCGTGATCTGCGGATGCGCCTTGACAAGTGCCTTCGCAAAATTCTTCTTCGACGGGAAGATCGGCGACGCCGTCACAAGCACAACCATAACTTCTCCGGTCGCATGTCCGGTCCGGATCATCACATGGCGCAGCAATCCATACCCACTATCTTCATTGTAGACGGTAATCTTAAATGAACGCAGCAACCCGCGGATCGTCTCCACAATCTCCTGTGCCAGACGATTCTCGATCTTGCAATCGTCCACTGACAATACCCGGTGCGTTCCCTCTTCATACACGCCCGCCAGAATCTCGCCATTTCGCTTATGGTGAAATGCCGCATTGACCTTGTTCCTGTAATGATATGGTTCTTTCATGCCGATAATTTCATCCACGGAACCATATGGAGCAAGCAGCTTCTTCACCTGATCGGTCTTGATCTTTAATTGCTCCGCATAAGACTTGTCAATATACTGGCACCCACCGCATTTCTTCGCAATCGGACAGATACTCTTCCCATTATTGTTTTTACGATTCTTGACCGACGCCTGCTTTCCATCGTTCATGTTTATCCTGTCTTTTTCGGCAGACGATTTTACACATTTGTCTTCTGCCTGCCCGGATGGTACATGTCTGCCTCTGTCTGATTTGGATTTCTTTGCTGTATACTGATTTTCACTTACCTGTATATTCTTCTTAGATTGTTCACCACTCTGCTTGTATCTTCCCTGCTTTGTCATCACTTACTCCTGCTTCATCTGTCGTTCGGCTTCATTGACACAATTCACTGCATTTAAACATCTCGGATATCCAATGTATGGCAGGCTCTGTGAGATCACACGCATCAACAATTCCTTGTCATTTCCGATTTTCATATTTCCCTTTGCATGTGCAACCACCTGCATATCACAGCCACCCTGTGCAAACAAGAAACAGAACGTTACCAGTTCCCGTTTTGCAAGCGGCAGACGGCTTCCCGGATAATCATCCCCGAAATAATTCTCCTTCAGCCATTTGTTGATATGGCTGTCCTTCCAGACTTCCTTCATATGCTCCTCAAAGATTCCCGTCTGCTCCGCAAACTTCTCCTCCTCGGCAGCTTCCGCACCTGCACCGGCAGCCTCCGGCTCATCCGAAGCAGCCTTCTCCAACCGCTCCTGTTTCGTCATGCCCAGGCGACCCTGCTTGGCTCTTGTCGAATCCAGAAGCGGAAGTTCAATTCCCTTTGCTTCCATAACGACATTTGTAGCAACCAGAAATGGCCAGACTCTGCCCATACCAAGATAATCTACAGACTGATACACAATCTCCTTAATTACCATCGGTGACAGACCACTGTCCAACGCCTTCGCCACAATCACCTTATACGCATCTACGCCCTGGCATCCAATCAGGGATGCCAGAATTGACATATACCTGGTCTCGTCATCCAGCTTGATTCCATTCTCATTTACGATCTCCGTAAACGCAAAACGTTCAAAGCGCTCCATAAATTCTGCATCTGTCTCATATAAATTCATAGTAACAACTCCTTCCCAAAAAACCTGTCTCTCATTATTCCATGTTGCATGCAGCTCCATGAAGTTCTCGTATCATGTCTGCATGCACAGACACATCCAACTATAATGATTATATCACATTTCACACGTAAAAAAAGTATTGCTTTCTCAAACGAAAAAGCAATACTCTGTTCTTTTTATTCAGCACCTGCGATACCGCGCAATCGTCCGCAGCATCTTCTCTGTATTTAACGGCTTTGTAAGCTGCTCACTCATTCCCGCAGCTCTGGTTCGTTGCGCGTCTTCTGCAAATACATTTACACTAAGTGCCACAATCCCTATCGTGCGCGCATCTGCACGTTTCTGCCCACGGATAATCCGCGTAGCTTCCAATCCATCAATATTCGGCATCATGACATCCATCAGGATCACATCATAGGTATTCTCCGGTGCGCCAAGATATGCCTCCACTGCCTGATACCCATCTGAAACTGCATGCACCTTCGCTCCTGCATCTTCCAAAATGAATTTCACAACATCCCGGTTTATGTCATTATCTTCCGCAAGAAGAATCCGCATATTTGTTACATTCGACTGCACTGTTTCTCTCTGCATATTTCCTTCAAACTCATCACGTGTGACCTTCTCAAAAGGAATCGTGACAGTAAATGTGCTTCCGACATTTTTTCTGCTTTCCACGCGGATATTCCCATCCATAAGGTCAAGAATACTCTTCGTTATCGCCATGCCAAGTCCGGTTCCCTGATAACTGCTACGCACATCCATTGCTTCCTGCACAAACGGTTCAAAGATATGGTCAATAAACTCGGGCTCCATCCCAACTCCATTATCTTCAATTATGAATTCATACACAACACGAGCCACATTCTGCATCGCGATGCGGACTTTGAACTTTACCATACCCTCATAACGGTTATACTGAATCGCATTTGTAAGTATTTTTTCCAGCATTTGCCGCACATGTATCGGGCTTCCATACACGCGGGAATATCTGATATTTTCTGCAATATCCGCCACAATCGTTATTTTCTTTCCTTCTCCCCGCGCCTGTGCAAATGCTATCATCTCTGCAATGACATCTGCCATATAAAATTCTTCCTGCACCAGCACAGCTGAGCCGTCCTGCAGCTTACACATCTCCAGTGCATCTCCAAGCAGCTTCATCAGATAATTCGTTTCCGTCGTTGTCTTCACACGGTTTGCTCTCATGAGCTCTACATCTTCATAACTCCGCTCGCCTATATCCATCATCCCTATGATATCATTTAACGGCATACGGATATCATGCGACATACGGGATAAAAACTCCGATTTCGCAACATGCGCTTTGTGTGCCTCCTCAAACGCCTGTGCCAAAAGCTTCATCTGTCCGTGCTCTTTCTGCGTGGTTCTATGATGTTCGCGAATATAACTAATATGCGTTCCTGCATCGCGTAACAGCATAGTTGTAAGTTGCCCGAATTCTGTTTCCGGATTATCCAGTCCCAGAAAACCATTCAAACGATTCTGCGACATAATCGGTACTGCAATCGCTGTATGAACACCTCTCATCTGCAGAAATTCATACTCAAACGGCATCTCATTTTGCACATCATCTATGCTGGCAATCAGTACACCGTCTCCCTGTTCAAACCGTTTTTGCCAGCATGGTATCATCTGCACAGAGAGCTTCTGCAGCCGTTTCTGCAAGGAATGTACTCCCTCTTTGCACCACTCAAACGTGTTTCGATAGCCCCTATGATCCAGAGATGCCCAATCGAAAATATACACACGATCGGACTGCGTATATTCTCCAATCTCCTCAAGTAACTGCGGAATCTGCATATCTAACTGCTGCTCTGACATCGAATGATCCAGCGTCAACACCTTTGCAAGCACCGCCTCCATATTCATTATTGTCTGCTTGTACTCATCTCTTTTGTCCATGTACATCCTACCCTTATCAAAAAAAAAGCATTATACCTACCCTATATGGCAATACAATGCTTCTGAAATAAACGTTACGTTATACGTCCGTGCAACTGGCTGCCATCTTACAGGCCCTATAGCTTTGCGTCGCAATCTTTCGATTGTTTTGCCACATATTTGCTTATACTATCGAAATAGTAACACATACTATTATTAATTACAATTGTACAATATTACTAGATTCTTACACCAAATTTTATGAATCTTTAAATATCCGGTAATAATCCATGTGCAATTGCATTTTATATTTCTTACATCCGGCAGGCCCACAGACCACCGATCTGCAGCCCTGCCATCCAAACTAGGAATTATTCTTTTTCTGAGAGTTTTCCTCCTCTTGTAAACTTATGAACATTCTGCTATGATGATTTTAAATCGTACCCTAAGGGACAAGTCAATGGGAAATTTGATTTTTCCAGACAGAAATCGCGAATAATTCGCGTTATCTGCAGAAAAGACTTGATTGTATGGGATTGATTATTCGGATTATATTTAGACAGAGATTCGCATCATCAAAAAAAATACCGATTTTATCAGGAGAATTTCTATGAGAAAACAAAGTGAGGATTTATTTAAAATCGGCGAGATCGCCAAGATTCTGGGAGTGACACGAAAGGCCATCCTTGTCTATGAAGAGATGGGGTTGCTGACACCTGCGGTAAAAGATGAAGCAAGCGGCTACCGCTATTATACTGCGGATAATATGACACAGATTCGCGCCATCCGCTCGTTGCAGACACTGGGACTTTCGCTGGCGGAAATCAGAGAATATTACTATGATACAGAAAACCTTGACCGCTATCTTGACCGCCTCATGGATCTGCGGGCAACCTTGGACCGCAACATCCATCTGCTTCAATTGCGCGCGGCAAAACCGGGAGACTTAAGCGTGCACCGCGTCCGCCTGCCCAGGCAGGTGTGTTTCTGCCGCAGATACCAGTGTACAGATGCGAAGGACGCCGCCATCAAATTGCGGGATACCTATATTGCCGCAGCCAGATCCGGGAAAATGTCCCTGAAAAGCCGCATGTTTACTATACGTATAGGTTCCTCCTGCAAGGAACTCGATCTGCTATGCTGCATCCCTGTCTCGGAAGATTTTGTGGGAGAAGAGCGGATGGAGTTTGCGGAAACGTCTGCCTTGTGCATCTACTATCGTGGTGCTTACGAAGGAATCAATACCGCGATTGACGCCCTGCAGGCATATGTACAGAAAAATGAAATTCAGGCAACCGGCGGATTCCGCTGTATCTATCTCGAAGGGCCTCCAAACCGCGGAGACCATACAGAAGACTACATCACACAGGTTGCCCTGCCCTTCTCAGAGAATAGTGGGGGATGTTTGTAAATAATTACATTTCTCCCCCACTATCCATCTCTTGTTCTTTATTTATCGGTTACATCCACCTGGCAGGCGCGCATTGTCACAAGTGCTGCCGCATGTGCTTCCGGTGTCACACCTGCACAACAGCCTGCATCCACGCGCACCGTGGCTTCCGGATACATGGCTTTCAGTATAAGGGCGTTCGACACGACACAGATGTCCGTGCAGACTCCAATCATTTCAATATCCAGATCCGAACCATCCGCAGTCTCACTCGCAAGGACATCCTTCCAACCTAAAAACCCGAATGTCGGCTTGTCAACGGCCTTATATTCCGAAGTGATTCCATCGGTAAGCTCCGCACAGATCTGCCATCCATCCGTCCCTTTGATACAATGTGGAACCGGCAGATGCTTTCCCTCGTTCGTCTGCATATAATCTTCTCCATGTGTATCCCGCGTGAAAATGATCTCCTTACCAGCACGATCATACTCTCTTATTTTCGCCTTCACCTCCGGCAGAATCGCCTGTGCTTCCACTGACGCAAGTGCACCTGTTACAAAGTCTTTCTGCATATCTACTACAATTAAAATGTTTCGCATCTGTGGACCTCCTTTTCCTACACCTCACGGTGATCGATCACACGCTTCGCCTTCTTCTCTGTTCGCGGTAATGTTCCAACCGGCACAACATTGATCTTCGGTGTAACACTCATCTTCGACTTGAACAGATTTTTAATCGTCTGACCTGTCTGCTCGAAGTCCACACGGCCTTCCGCCTCAACAGTCACCATGATGATGTCTCGGTTGTGTGCCTCATCATGCGCGATGTTAATGTTGTACTCGCTCGATACACCATCGACCATGCCGAGAATCTCCTCCACCTGACTTGGGAACATATTGACACCATGTACCTTGAACATATCATCACTACGTCCCTTAATTATATCAAGACGCGGATATTTGTTACCACATGCACATTCGCCCGGAATAATTCTGGAGATATCATGTGTCCGGAATCGCAGAAGCGGTGCGCCTTCCTTGACAAGTGTTGTTATAACAATCTCTCCTTCTTCTCCGTCCGGTACCGGCTGAAGTGTCTTCGGATCAACAATCTCAATATATACGTAATCATCCCAGTAATGCATACCCGCATCTTCATCACAGCTGATTCCGATGCCCGGTCCATAAATCTCCGTCAGACCATAGATATCATAAAGAGAAACTCCAAGCTCCCTTTTAATGTATTCCCGCATCTTCTCACTCCAACGCTCGGAACCAAAAATACCTTTCTTCAGATACAGTTGATCGCGGATTCCTCTTTTATTGATTTCCTCCGCCAGAAGCAATGCATACGAAGATGTCGCAGTAAGGACGGTCGATTTCAGATCCATCATCATCTGAATCTGCTTATCTGTATTACCCGGTCCCATCGGAATTGCCATTGCGCCAAGCTTCTCACAGCCTGCCTGAAATCCGATTCCCGCCGTCCACAGACCATAACCGGCTGTAATCTGAATATGATCTTTGTTTGTGATGCCTGCGGTTTCATAGCATCGTGCAAACATAATCGCCCAGTCATCCACATCCTTTGCTGTATAAGGAATGATGACCGGCTTACCTGTCGTTCCGGACGAAGAATGGATTCGTACCACCTCCTCATCCGGTACCGCCTGAATTCCAAGCGGATAAGCATTTCGAAGGTCCGCCTTGCTGGAGAACGGAAGCTGCTCGAACTCCTCCTGGCTTGAAACACCTGTGATTCCTGCTTCTTTGTAAATCTTTCCGTAATAGCTGTCGGTCTGGATCAGACGCTTAATCTGTGCGTCTACCTGCGACAACTGTAACTCTGTTAATTTCATAGTTGGTTCCTCCTCCAAATACGATTTATAATATCGACTTATTATACGTAATTTTCTCTATCACAACGTTTTTCCGCTTCCCACTTCCACGCCTGCGTAAAATGCCGCTTTGTTTGTCTCTACATATTTTGACGGCACGCGTCTTTCAAGCTCTGCAAGCACGGTTTCCTTGCTGATTCCAAGCCGTCCGCTTCCAACTGCCACGCCTAAGATAGCAATATTGAAATATCGTGACGAGCCAAACGGTGCACAGATTTTCTCTGCATCGATTACGATACAACTGCATTTCTTCTGCAGATATGCAATCATCTCAATGCCGTCGTACCCGGTATCCTGCAAAGATTCTGTCACCGGTTTTACCGGTACACGATTCACGATCACGATTCCATCCTTTTTCAGATACCCTAAGTTCCGCACAGCCTCCGCCGGCTCAAATGCGAGAATCATATCTGCTGCCCCCTGTGGGATCAGCGGTGCATATGCCTCCCCGATACGCACATGGCTCGTCACCGAACCGCCTCGCTGTGCCATACCGATTGTCTCTGCCGAATGAACTGCCGAACCTTCATCCATCGCCGATGCCGCAATAATTTTGGATGCCAGCACGGTTCCCTGTCCACCGACACCACAGATCAATATATCCTTATTCATGGCTGGCACCTCCTTTTTCTGATGATACCTGTTCCCCACCATCAATGGCGTGAACCGGACAGATCTGACTGCACAAACCGCAGCCGGTACATAAGTTTTCATCAATCGTCACATTTCCATCCACGGTAATGAGTGCCGGACAGCCAATCTCACGGATGCATTTCTTACAGTTGATGCATTTCTCTGAGATATGACATTTGCCATCTGGCTTGGAGATTGCAATACACGGTGACTTGAAGATGATTGCTTTCACGCCCGGAAGCTTATCGCATTCTTGCACGGCAGCCACCGACGCAGCAAGATCCAACGGATCGACGGTTATAATCTTATGCACGCCGATTCCCTCTAACACCTTCGCGATGTCTACCTTATCCACAAACTGCCCCATCATATTCCGTCCGATTCCCGGATGCGGTTGATGACCGGTCATCGCCGTTGTCGAATTATCCAGCACACAGAGAATCATATCTGCGTTGTTGTACACCGCATTTACGACACCCGTCATACCCGATGCGAAAAATGTCGAATCGCCCACGAATCCGAAGCACGTGCCTTCCCCATCAATCCAGTGGAAGCCCTGCGCCATCGTGATTCCGGCACCCATGCAGAGACATGTGTCAACCATATCAAGCGGCATCGCATTTCCAAGCGTATAACATCCGATATCGCCACAGAAATACGCTTTCTTTCCTTTCATCGCCTGCTTCACTGCATAGAACGATGCGCGATGCGGACATCCTGCGCACAATACCGGCGGACGCATCGGAAGCACTGGTGCATCGCTGCCATCATACCCACGCGCGAGCTTCTCCGTGCCAAGAAACTCGCTCAGAATATCTGCAACCAGATTCGAACTGTTCTCGCCACTTGCCGGCACCTTTCCGTCTAATTTTCCTGACACCTTGATAGAGAGCGCATGCTTCCCGACAAGCTTCAGAATCTGTTCTTCAATATATGGGCTAAGCTCCTCCACACAGAGCAAGTCCTCCACGCCCTCGAGTGCCTGAAGCAGGAAATCCTCCGGCAGAGGGTACGCGGTCGCAAGCTTGATGAGCTTGATATCGGTGTGGTCTTTCAGATATTCCTTCGCATAAGCATAGCTGATTCCCGATGTAATCACTGCCTTCTTGGAATTTCCGCCTTCCACACGATTCCATCTATATGTAGAAAAATCCTTACCAATCTCCACATTCCGCTGCTCGATCATCGCATGATTCATGTAAGATAACCGTGGGAAGATGACCCATTTCTTGGAATCCTTCACGAAGCCATCATATGCTTTTGGTCCATTGTTAACCGGATTCTCAATCGACGCATACGCATGGCAGACACGTGTCGTCGGACGGAACAAAACCGGTGTCTTATATTTCTCCGAATATGAAAATGCATCCTGTATCATCTCATATGCTTCTTCCGGGGAAGATGGATCAAAAACCGGAATCCGTGCGAAGTCCGCAAACCGCCTTGTATCCTGCTCGGTCTGGGAGGAAATCGGACCCGGATCGTCCGCCGATACAACAACCATGCCGCCCTTTACACCCACATACGCAAGCGACATCAGCGGATCGGCTGCCACATTTAAGCCCACCTGCTTCATCGTCACCATCGTCCGTGCGCCACCATATGCCGCACTCGCAGCAACCTCCATCGCTGCTTTCTCATTCACTGACCATTCCAAATGCACCCCATCGTGCGGGTACTTGGATATTGTTTCCACAATTTCGGAAGATGGAGTTCCCGGATATCCGGACACAAGATTGACACCTGCTGCCAATGCACCGAGCGCAATCGCTCCATTTCCCATTACATATTCCTGCATGTAACTTCTCCCTTCCTCTTTCAAGTATGCTCTATTATAACAAATTCTGCGTGATACGACTACTTTTGTTTACTTATTGACACAACAAAAAGACACATTTTATCAATTAATTCATACCAGTCAGCATTTATACGAAAAAAAGGCTGTCGCTTCAATGAATTTCAATCATTAAAGCAACAGCCTTAACTCTACTAATACCCAGACATCAGAACATCTGCCAGATCAGGTTGCCGGATGGATCAAGGGCTTGAATCCGATAGGTATGGGCTTTTAGGTCTGCAGACAGCCGGGCAAGATACCCGTCCTTTTTCCAGGTGATATAAATGCGGTTATACATCTGATCATCCGGTATTTTTGCAAAATGCAAAGCATTTTCTGCCTGAGCAGAGATCTGGGCTGCAGGCTTTGTACGGATTTCCATTTCCGCATCAAATCCAAATGCCGGAAATTCTTTCCGGAATTTCAACATTTCAAGCTGCTTTTTTACGATCTCCTTTTTAAGGCCTGACTCTATATCTTTTTGTGTAAAATTCGTCCGGTTGATCTCTTTATGTCCACCTGCACCTGCACGCTTCACTGCCTCATAATCATTAGATCCGGCAAACAGATCCAGATACCAGACCTGAGGTTTTCCGGGCATAAAAATCTGTAATGCTCTGGCTAATAACAGTGCCTGCTCATTTTCGCCAAGTGCATTATAATATGTCATATTTACCTGATAATACATCTTTTTATTACCATGAAGATCCTTTACAAAACCACCACGATCCACAAGCAGCCGGATCAAATCTTCAATCCTGTCGTCCGGCAACAATCCTGCAAGATCCAGTACCGGTATTCCATCATGGCATCCAAGCATATTCACAGTATGAATATTCTCTTTTATCTGTTCCTTTGCCCATTGCTCCAGATAAGTGCCATCGCCTCTGTAAAGAGCATCCAGAATCAATCCCGGAAGGAAAAAGTCATACGTCAGATAGCCCTTTTGTGCGATCAGCTCATACTTTTTCTCTTTATATCCGGCATGAATCTCCGGAAGAAGGCGGATTCCATATGGTTTTGCAAGCTTATGGATTTGTTCCAGAAATTCCCATGTCTCCGGCTCATTTAAGAAATTGGCACGCCCCGGTGCTTTTGGGGCATATGCAAACGCATCCAGACGGATTATCTTTGCTCCGTAACCTGCCAGTTTTTTTATAGTTTCACGATAAAAGTCCCAAACCTTTTCTGATTTTATATTGAGATCCATCTGTCCTAAATATCTGGTATGATAATCATCCGTATCCCGAATCTCCTGATAAAACGTATTCCAGTATGGAATCCGGCTGCCATCTGCCATTTCAACCATCAACAGAGGTAATCCCGGTTTGCGGAAGAACATCGGATCCAGATACTTCTGTTCCGGTTGTATATAGCCGTCTTCTGTCATTTCTCCACAGTTTTCCCAGAATGTATTCCAGTCAATAAAAAAGTCACGATATTCCGATCGACTGCCATTCTCCAACAAATCCTGAAACTGCGGCGACTGTACAGACGCATGGTTTAAAACAAAATCCAGCTTCAGATCAATATTCTGTCTGCCCAACCGTAATAATGCCTTTTCAGAATGAAATGTTTCCTCAAGATCATAGTCAATTACAGAAAAACCACGGTCCAGATCAGAATGGTAAATACTCGGTAGTATATATATTGAGGAAAATGCATCTGCAAATCCATCGCTTTCAAATAAATCCGCAACCGCTTCCAGATCTCCGCCTAGACTGTCCGGATACAGATTCAGCATTGGACCATTTTCCATTTTATTCATATCTGTCATATTTTTTTCTTCTATCTCTGCTTTCCTCATATTCTACAACCTCCTGTTCACTTACTATTCCGTATAAATCCTGCCATGCATATCCTGAATGATATCTGCCCGGTCCAGTCCATCATGAATCTTTTTTTGCTCAATTCTTAATACTCTGGCTACAAAGGGACTGTCAATGGCAGTGTCACGATTCCTCTTTTTTCGGTTTTCAAGTGTTTCTTCCGGCGTACTGATCAATACAACCGATACATCCACCCCCTGCAGGCAGGCACTGTTTCCATGTGTCCATTCAAGGATCAGAATATCTGTATCTGATACATCCCGGCGATCATACCAGATATCATCCGGGGTTCTTCCCATATGACGTAGCAGCAGTTGTGAGGTTCCTCCATGAAACTGCATGAGAAGATTCGACACAGCTTCATAATCGAGTTCCTGATCCGTACCCAGATAGTCTGTAAGAGCCTTGTCTCCATACTTCTGATATATGGATAACCACTGCATGTCCTCCTGTTCTTCTGCATCCCTTCCGGCTTTTTGAAGCTCTAATAGTTTTTCTTTTACTTCGTCTGTATATAGCCTTTCGGTTATAAGACCATTCAATCCGGACATACGAAATCTCGCAATTCGTTCCGCATCATTATACATGGGAATCCGATGTGGATAATTATCCCCGCTTATAATAAGTGATTTCTTTCCCTGTTTTTCAAACATATTTTGAAGTAAGAAAGCCATTCCGGTCTTACCAACACCAGAACCTCCGGATACCGATATGATTGTTTTTTTCTCTTTTCTTTCTTCTGTTTTTTCCAAAATCAGCGGAAATAATCGTTCTGCGTTTCTGATCTGTTCCCGTGCCAGATCTGATACTGTAATTTCTTTCGTATCCATCTGTCCGTCACCTCATTTCTGATCATCTTATATCTCTTTTACTCTATTGTTTTTACCAAACTCCCCGATCTCTGCAAACAGAAACCGGGGAGTCCTATTTATTCTTATTCTACTGCATCAAGCAGGATCTGATAGCTTGGATAATTACCGGACACTATTGTAAACGGCATACCAAGCTCCATCAAAGCAGCTCCTGAATATACAACACCTGTTTTCCTATCCCGATAGGAACGTTCCGGCGCAAGCCCTCTCAAGCGAATATAAAATACAGGACGGTTACCATGTGTATTTAATAAAACGGCACCTACAACTGCATGTTTTTTCCCTTCATCGACAGACATCCACGCTCCATATTCCGCCTCAAACGGATTACTTAATCTGTAATAATCCCCTTTTAAAATAACCGGCGCTGCTTCATGATAGGTTTTAATCTGTTCACGGACTGCCGTCTTATCTTCCTCCGATAACTTTCCGAGATCCAGTTCATATCCGAATGCGCCTGTCATGGCAACCACACCTCTGGTATTCATATCCGTCACCCTGCCGGTCTGATGATTCGGCACCGCAGATACATGGGCTCCCATCGTGGATAAAGGATAAGCAAACGACGTACCGTACTGGATACGGATACGATCAACTGCATCTGTATTATCACTGCACCATATCTGTGGTGTATAATACAGCATACCCATATCAAACCTTCCGCCACCGCCGGAGCAGCCTTCCCATAACATATCCGGAAATGCCTGCGTCAGTCGTTCCAACAGGTCATATACACCAAGCACATAGTCATACATTACATTTCCCTGCCATACCATACTGCCGGAATATATATCACATAAGCTCCGGTTCATATCCCATTTCACATAATTGATATCGCCCTGCCTAAGGACAGCTGCAATCTGTTCATAGATGTGATCCACCACCGCTGGATTTGCAAAATCAAGTACAAGCTGATTTCTGCCATGTACCGGATGTTTACCGGGAACCTGAATTGCCCACTCCGGATGTTTTCTGTAAAGATCACTGTTTTCCGAAACCATCTCCGGCTCTATCCAGATACCAAACTGAACACCTTTGTCATGAACACGTTTTGTCAGCTCCGTAAGAGAACAGCCCAGCTTATCTTCATTTACAATCCAGTCACCAAGGGATGAATTATCATCATCTCTTGTGCCAAACCAGCCATCATCCATGACCAGAAGCTCCACGCCGAGTGCTGCAGCCTGCTCCGCAAGATTAACGATTGCTTCACCATTAAAATCAAAATAACAGGCTTCCCAGCTATTTACAAGAACCGGACGAATCTGATCTTTATATTTTCCGCGACAGATATGCTCTCTCACCAAATGATGCATCTGATTGGATAGCTGTTCCATTCCATACGCGGAATATGACAGAACTGCTTCCGGAGCATAAAATGTCTGCGCCGGCTTTAATTGATAGGAAAAGAAATCCTCCTGAAGACCCATAACCAGACGGATCTGGTCAAACTGATCTAATTCTACACTTCCCTCAAAGCTTCCACTGTACACCAGTGATACACCATAACAGGCTCCGGCGGTCTCTGTTGTGCCATGTTCCGCAAGAATCATATATGGATTATACTGATGGCCGGACGTACCGCGATTACTTCCGATTACCTGTCTGCCATGCGTTACCGGTGTTCGCTGCATATTCCGTTCCATTGCATGCCGTCCATAAAATGTCAATACATCATAATCTCCATACAAAAGATCAAGACATGCGCTGGAAAGCTTCTCCAGATAGATTTCATTCCTTCCGGCATTTGTAACTTTTACACTTCTGGTTATTACATCGCAGTCAGGTAACACGCCATATAATAATGTCACTTCTACGCCGACTCTTTCATCCTTCAGATATATGCACAGAGTCTGTGCAGCTTCCGCATGTGTTGCCGGAAGTCCCGGGAGATCATACTTACCGTTCTGAATCTGATAGCCTGTATAGCGGAGATCAAGTGCCATACAGCCATTTGCTTCACGGATCTTTCCTGCTGTTGTTCTGTAATCACCGGTTCCAAGAACAGGGAATTCCTGAGGAAGTGCATCCATGGAATACGTACGGTCATTTCCAAGATCATATGGATTTCCCGAAAAACCGCGATCGTAGTAAGTCAGTATATAATCCATTTCCGAATCCAGGCGCTTTCCGTAATACAGATGAAGCAAATAATCATGTGCGTCTGCCATCATCTGGTAGGTGGTATGTTCCGTATGGAGAGAAAATATTCTTTTCTCTTTGTTATATATAATAGCCATAAATCAAGTCTCCTTTTATTTTACTGCACCGTTTGCCACACCTGCTATGATCTGTTTCTGACAAATAATATAGAAGATCAGAATCGGAAGTAACGCTAACAGATAAGATGCAAAGGCCAGATTATAATTTGTTCCAAACTGAGTCTGGAAATTCAACTGTGCAAGCGGAAGTGTATTCTGATCACCGGACATAATTACAAGCGGTGTCATAACGTCATTCCATGTACCAAGGGCTGTAAGGATTGCAACCGTTGCATGCATTGGTTTCATATTCGGGAAGATAATCTTCCAGTAAGTCGTCCATGTCGTGGATCCGTCAACATAAGCTGCCTCTTCCAGTTCAAGCGGAAGATTATTCAGATATCCTGCATATAACATGGTGTTCATCGGAAGATAAAATACTGTATAAAGTAACACCACGCCAACCATATTTGCCAGTCCCATTTTTGCTGTCTGTTTTACAAGCGGCATCATCAAAATAGCGAATGGTACGAACATACCACTGACAAGATAAAGATAAATTCCATTATAGATCCGATTCTTTTTCTTGCTTCGTCCAAGTACATAACCGATCAGGGAATGTATCACGATCGATAATGCAATCGTTGCCAGTGTGATAAATAAACTGTTACCAAGAGAATGCCAGAAATCGGTTACCTCCATAGCCTCCTTAAAATTACTCAGACTCCAGTGCTGTGGAAAAGATAAGATTCCATGGATATCATTTGTCATCTCAGACGGCTGCTTAAATGCGATCATAACCGTCATATATAATGGGAACAGGATGGTTACAAGGCCAAGGATCAACAGAATCGTAACCCCGATATTATATCGTTCTTTTCCTGTCTTAATCCCCTTTTCTTTATATTCTTTTCTGATCTGTCTCTGCGTTTTTTTCATAACTGTTCCTCCTTCTTACCCAGGAAATGCATCTGTAATACAGATATCACTACGATTACAATAAAGAACACAACTGCATTTGCACTCTGGAATCCAAACTGTCCGCCGCTCATACCATTGTTGTAGATCAGGTAGGAAATAGATTCTGTGCTCTGCGCAGGACCACCCTTTGTTAACGACATGATCTGGTCAAATACCATCAGGAAGTTCTTCATACAAAGAACTACATTAATTGTGAAAAACGGAAGGATCAGTGGGAATGTCAGATAACGGAATTTTGCAAATCCGGTTGCACCATCTAAAGATCCTGCTTCATATACATCTTCCGGAACTGTCTGAAGACCGGATATATAAATGATTGTATTCATCGCGATCGACTGCCATGCACATACTACTGCGATTGCAAGCCAGGCCATTTTGGAACTTGCAAGCATACTGTTTCCCTCAAAACCGAGCATAATTGCGATCTGTGGCAGAATATAAGTAAAGAAATAGTTAAAAATATAACCAACAACCAGACCGCCTAAGATATTTGGCAGGAAATACAGTCCACGAAGACCGCTCTTAAAACGAATCTTGCTGTTTAATGCCATCGCAAGAATCAGGCTGACAACATTTACGATGATCGTTGTTACTATGGCCAGCTTAAATGTAAACAGATAGGATGAACCAACTCTGGCATCATGAAAAAGATCAATATAATTCCGAAAACCAACCCACTCATAGCTGCCATACCCACGGAAATTGGTAAAGCTGTAAATCGCACCCTGAATCAAAGGCAGCGTGTTGAATGTAAAGAATAATGCTACGATAGGAATTGTGATCAACATAAATGTTCTGGATTTTCCGGACATTTTCTTTTTCTTTTTAACAAACTTCATATCTTCTGTCTTTTTTGTATCCATTTCTATTCCTCCTCTCCGGAATGCTCCTGCTCATATTTGCGAACCTTTGTGATCAGGTCACGATTGTACCGTTTCCATTCCGTATCAAATTTCTTCAAAAACGCTTCTGTATCTCCATCTAACAGATAAGTCTGAATCATTGCATCGACTGCCATCTCAGATGGATAAAAATGATCCTGATAATCCGTCACGATTCCGTTGTCCAGATATTCCCGCATACCGTCTAACATAGATGCAAGCTCGAAATCACCTTTCTTACAAGGTACTGCGTTCTGATTGTCTATATAGTCCTGTACATTTTCATCCTCTAACAGGAAACGGAGGACTTCATAGGCTGCTTCCTTATTCGGACAGTCTTCCATCACGCAGAACTGAAGATCGACACCGGATGTCAAAACCATGTCTTCCTTATTGTTCGAAGCCGGGAATACAAATGAATCAATATTGATATCCGGATTTACTGACTGAATCTGCGGTACAGCGTAGCTTCCGATCATATACATTGCCGACTCACCTTTTGCAAATGCTGTACAAGCATCATTATAAGAATATGCAACCGGATTGGCTTCCCCATACTGAAGCAGGGTTTTCATTTCTTCCGCAACCTGAACATACTGATCGGAAAATGTAGTTTCTCCCTTATTAACATCCTTACATACGGTCGGGGATGTCAATGAAGCTACTGCACTGTTCCATGGAGAAAGACAGGTCCATGTATCCTTGTAGCCCATATAAAACGGAAGAATTCCTTCTGCTTCAATCTCATCGCATAATGCAAGAAGCTCATCCCATGTTTCCGGGATTTCCCATCCATGTTCTTCAAACATATCCCGGTTATACAGGATACCGGCAGCATTTGCCACATATGGAACACTGTATGTTCCTTCTGTTGGAATAAATTTCAGGTTCTCACAGATTGTGAGATAATTCTCCTTAATATCTGCCAGTCCATCAAAATCAGAAATATCCATCAACATATCGGCATCAATAAAATTCGAATAATTGATGTCACCGCCAATACCAATGATATCCGGGTTATCTTCACGAACAAATCTGGTCTTCAACACCGTCATTGCATCGTTCGGAGAACTGATCTTCAATTCAATATCATCATGACTGGCATTAAACCGTTCCTCAACTTCTTCAAAATAAGAGGTTGCTTCCGGCTTGTACTGTACCAGTTCAATCACTGTTTTTCCGTCTTTGTTATTCTTGCCACACCCCGTCAGTAAGCAGAAACCAGTCATCATCGTAAGTACAAATAATGGTTTTTTCCATTTTAGCATAAATGCATCTCTCCCTTCTTTTACCTTCTTTATATAACATGCTTTTTTAAGTTATTTTCATTTTAACATATCATAATGCTTGTTAAAATATCGTAATATCGCCATTTTTATACCAAAATGCATTATTTTTGTCTCATTGTTGCATTCATCTAGCATTTTGGTATATAGTAGAAAACAGTAGAGTTTATATCGTGTATTTGTTTTAATTTTAGGAGGTTTTTTTATGCATGAATACCTTTTTTCTATATTTCCAAATGAGAAATTTATAGATCTTGGACTATATCAGTACGGATGGGAACGCTGTACACCGGCTCATCAGTTCGGACCGGCTGCCAGAACCCACTATCTGTTTCATTATGTCATCTCCGGAACCGGACTTTTAATGGCTCAGGATCAAAAAGGAGAGACTAGAAATTATTCGATCAAAAGCGGACAGGGCTTTCTTCTGTATCCGGGACAGATCAGCACCTATATCGCAGATAAGACTAACCCATGGGAATATGCCTGGCTGGAATTTGATGGATTACGGGTAAAAGAAGCACTGGACATTGCCGGTTTCTCAAAAAACCAGCCGATCTATCATGCCACCTCAAAGGAATACCGGGAAATCATGATGAATGAAATGCTCTATATTGCCAAGCACCCAGATGAACCGCCTTTTCACCTGATTGGTCATTCCTATCTTTTTCTGGATGCACTCATCCGTTCCACCTCCTCTACCCGGATGATAAAAACCGGTAAAATGAGCGATTACTATATAAAAGAAGCAATCAACTTCGTAGAGCAGAATTTTCCTTATGACATCTCTATCGAAGATATAGCTGCCTGTTGCGGCATCAACCGCAGCTATCTGGGAAAGATATTTCACAACTCCATTGGCAAAACGCCACAGGAATTCCTGATACACTATCGGATGTCCAAAGCAACAGAACTGCTGAAAATGACGAAATTATCAATTGCAGATATAGGAAATGCAGTCGGCTATCCAAACCAACTGCATTTCTCAAGAGCTTTTAAAAATATATATGGTGTCTCCCCAAAAAACTGGCGGGATCAGAATCACTAATATAGCATGAAACTCCGCAAGTCCGCATAACAGTTTTATTATTGTTCTAAGGTTTGACGTATTTTGCAATGGTAGCGGTTACTTCTTCCATGTCAAATGGTTTTGAAATATGTCCATTCATACCAGAATCCACGGAAGCCTTGACATCCTCCGCAAACGCATTTGCGGACAAGGCAATAATCGGAATCGAACTTGCGTCCGGTCGTTCCTTCTCCATGGCCCGGATCGTTTTCGCAGCCTGATGTCCGTCCATGTTCGGCATCATAATATCCATCAAAATAATATCATAAGTGCCTCGCGGATGATTTTTGAATCGTTCGACCGCTTCCTTTCCATCGGATGCCCGTGTCACAACCATGCCTGCATCCTCCAGCATCACCGTAGCAAGCTCGGCATTCAGATCATTATCCTCTGCCATAAGAACATTGACCCCTGTCAAATCACGATACACCGGTTCTTCTTGCTTTTGATGAATATCCTGCTCTGTCAACTCCAGCGGAATCTCCACTGTGAAAGTGGTTCCAATACCCTTTTTGCTTTCCACGTCAATTTTGCCACCCATCATGTGAACATATTCCTTTGTAATGGCCATTCCAAGTCCGGTACCTTTATATTGTGTTCTGGCACCGCTATCATCTTCTTGCGAAAATGGTTTAAATAGTTTTTTCTGAAACCCTTCACTCATCCCAATACCGTTATCTTTCACAATATAACGGACTATCATATGCTTGTCATCCTCTCCCGGATGACTGCTGATATCCAGGGTTATCATTCCACCATCCTTTGTGAATTTCACAGCATTACTGAGAAGATTCGTCAGAACTTCCCGAATACGTGCAGCATCTGCAAGAACATAGGGATTCTTTGGTCTATCACGGTATACTTCAAACTTCAAATCTCTGTTATAAAGAAGACCTTTCATGATTGCCAGAACATTATCTGTCAGTCCGGTAATATCCACCGGTTCAGGAGAAAACACTGCTTTTCCGCTCTCAATACGACTGAGATCAAGAACATCATTCAACAATGAAAGCAGATGATTTGAGCTTTCCCGTACCTTTTCCAGACTTCCATGAATATCTGCAACAACATTCTGGTGCAATGCAATATTGGTAAATCCAATGATGGCATTCATTGGCGTTCGGATATCATGGCTCATGTTAAGTAAAAATGTAGATTTTGCCTGGCTGGCAGCATCTGCTTTTTCCGCAGCCTCCAACAATAATTGCTTTTGCTTCCGTTCTTCTTCCTTACTTTTCTGGTATATAAAATAGGTGCTCAAACAGATCATCATCAACACCAATCCGACAATCGAGCCACAGATTGCAGAAATTTTTTTTGTTTTCACTACCATGCCATACGCAGACTGCATATCCATTTCCATACAGAATGCACCTACAATATCTCCCGTTCCATCCAGATTTGAACGTACCGGATAACAAGCCGTGAAAATCGGTCCCCAGGTTGTGTCCACAATATCTTGGGAGTACACGTTTTCTCCAGAGAGAGCCCTTTCAATATAGGGAATCATTTCATCCTCTATATAATCCCCAGGATGTCTTACATCCCCGGCATCTGGATCCAAGCCGTCCACTACATAGATCAGTTTTCCCTCTTCATCTCTCGTAGCAATGTAAATATATCTTGTAGAATTCAATGTCCGGATCTCATTGAGGTAGCAGGAAATATCCTTATAAAACTGTGTTTCTTCATCTGAACGATCCTTGATTTGTGAAAAATCTTCCCCTCCAATTTTTCCATCCACCAGTTTATGGACTGCATCTGCACTTGCTCGATCACGGGAGATTTCTGTTTCCAGTGCGGTCTTAGTATAGGCGCTTTGCAGAATAAATGTGTATGCTGCTATAGCCAGAATGATAGACAGTCCCATAATCACAAAGATCTTTCCTGATATTTTTTGTTTTACAAACCGTTTCTTTTTCTTCAAATGTATCTCTTCTTTTATTTTCTTCTCCATACAACTCCACCCTTTCAGAAATGCACACCTGAACATGGCTTTTCCAATATCTTCGTTATAATACTACACGACATTTTCCGTTGCAACAGATTTTTTACATTTCTGCTTGCTGTCGATATACATTCATGATAACGATGGATATCATTAAACTTCTTCGTGGATGCCCACTCGTCAAGCATATATACAAGTTCATCCAATTTATTGCTCCTTCCGACAGCTATGTATTGGAAAAGGACAAAAAACACCGCCATGTTTCTTCAACATAGCGATGTCGTTTTTAACATTCATATTATTCAGTTGTTGTATCAATCAGCTTAATCAGACAAGCAGGCTGTTTGCATCCAGTAAAAATTCTTTCACACCCATCATCAAATAACCATTCTCATCATAACGAGGTTTCATACTCTTCTCGACAATAATAATCTTTTTGAAAGAATCCTTAGTGCGTTCAAATGACTTTGTTTCCTGCTCATACTTTTCTCTGTTTGGAATGGCATAAGCCGACTGAATATAATATTTCTTACTTCCCAGAGTAGCTATAAAATCAATCTCTCTCTGCACACGCACTTCTTTTCCGTCAGCATCTCTTTCCCTTGATTCCACAGTTCCAACATCTACCTGGTAACCTCGAAACCTTAATTCGTTGTAGATGATATTTTCCATAATATGCGTCTCTTCAATCTGCCTGAAAGCTAATCGTGCATTTCTAAGACCTATATCCTCAAAGTATATTTTATAAGGTGTACCAATATATTTTCTTCCCTTTACATTATATCTTTTTACACGGTTGAGGATAAAAGCCTCTTCCGCATAGCCAATATACTTATCAACCGTTGTATCGCATGTAGTCGTTCCGTGAACAGAATTCATTGTACTGGCTATTTTTCTAGGATTTGTTAATGTAGAAATTCCCGATGCAATTACATCCATTACCTCACCGAGCGCGCCATCATCCTGTACAGAATATCTAAGAATAATATCTCTAAGATATACATTCTTCATCTGTGAAATCAAATAGGTTGACTTCTGTTCCTCAGTTGTCATGAGTGCGACTGCCGGAAGCCCACCATACACAGAATAATCATCATAAGCATCACCTTTTTCGCCCTGCTTAAATGCATAATATTCCGAGAAGGATAAAGGCAGGACATGAACCTCATCTCCTCTACCTTCAAATTCTGTCAATATATCCTTTGATAAAAACTTGGAATTGCTACCCGTAACATAAATATCCACATTACTATTACGAAGGAACCCATTTAATACGGACTCAAATGCACCTAACTTCTGCACCTCATCTAACAAAAGATAATACATCCCATCCCCTTCTATCTGTGGCATTAACCAGTTAAGAAATTTGGAAGGATCTATTTTTCGGTCTTCTTTTTTGTTATCGAGAATAATAGGGTTTTCTCCTATTTTTACTAAATCCTGTGCTGTATCAAAAGCAAATTTAATAATATGATCTTCTGGTATATTTTCACTTTTCAAATGATTATAAAACAATGTATTTAACAGATACGATTTTCCACATCTTCGTATTCCGGTAATTACTTTAATAAATCCATTGTGTTTTCTAACAATAAGTCGCTCTAGGTATACATCTCTATTTATTTCCATCGCAACCTCCATTTAATATTTTTGCCGTATGCGGTGCTTTTATTAATTATAGTATAACCGTCTCCAAAAATTTATGCAACCTTTTCATTTAATATTTTTGCCGTATGCGGCACTTTTATTAAATTAACTCTTTTTATAATCTCAAATATCATTCCTATTCTTGATATTCCCACTTCTCCCACATCCGAATGTCGGCGGTAACATCCCTAACATCCCGTAAACATACCATGTTAAAACACACATCCCCCACATTGCCCGGACATCAAATGTTGCGGTAAATCTTCCTATGTTATTTCCCACATCCCATGTTGTTTCTCACTCCTGCAAATCCCGTTCAGATACTGTTTCCGGCACATCTAAAAAATCAAGCACATAATTGTCAAGGAAAACATTTCCCGTTGCTCTTTTGGATCCTTCGATAGCAGGAGTCAATGGTTTCTGCGACAGCATATATCTTTCATAGTATCCGCTGTCAATCTGACGTTCCAATTCTCGTTTGCCAGATTTACCCTCATCAGATGTTATCTCCTTTTTACTTCCTTGGTAAAACTGTACATACTTCTCTATTCTCTGTATATGGTATATCAATCGCACCTATATACCACACGGGAAACACACCAGTCCTCTTCGCCTCTACCAAGTGTAATATTACAATTCTTTACAATTGGGAAACTGTACATAATCCAATTTATTATCCAATTTTGTTAAAGACTTTACCACCTACACTAAATCAGCTTCTAAAAGCTCACATAATTCAATCTCACGTCCACTTAACTTATACTTCAGCAAATTACTAATACGGTCATCACAGGTAATGAAAAATAACTGCTCCATAGTCGCTTTCGATGACATCTGATACTTAAGTAAATCCATGAACACAAGCATATTTACATCATCCATGCATGCAGTCAGATCATCGATAAAATATACCTTCATCTTTTCACGGTCATTTCTTGCATTGATGCCTGCAAAAAAATGAGCCAGCATAAAGACACTAATCTGACCATTACTTAAAATATTAACGATGTTCTTGCCTTTATCATCAACCAACGAGATACCCTCATTCTCCTGAACAATGTTAATTCCATAACTTGAATTAATTCTTGTCAGCTTATTATAGAACTTGCCAAGAGTTGGACCTACCTTTTCGTACTCATCTTTCGAAAGTTTCTCTACAATATCCCTAATGTCTTTTGCTCTCTGAGATGCAATATCTTTCAGCTTCTGAAGTTCTTCGATTTCCGCATCAAGGTTCTGATTCTTCTTATTAGCCTCCTCTAGCTTCTGATTCAGGTCAGATAAAGTCTGATTTGCAAGAATACTATCAATAGAATTGAGCTTTGACACAAGCACATCATAAGAAAAATTCCAAACCTCATAGGATCTGGTAACGAGATTTTTCACCTTTGCATATGTCTGCTGCACCGTCTCATTTTCAAACTCGTAACCTAAAACCGTCAGAATCTGCTGATAAGCATCTCTAATCTCCTGCTCTTTGGATTCTTCTAAAAGTGCACCCTCTACAGCAGCCAATAATTCCCCTACCTTTTCTGAACTCAATTCTTCTACATTGATCTCTTTTCTGGTTTTCTGTAATTTCTTGACCTCATCAAAATATGGCTGTATCTCATCCTTCAGGACTTTTAGATCGCCAATCTCAGTCGCTAATGTTTCCTTTTCTTTATCCACTACAGTTTTTGCGCGATTAATAATTTTCTGATAAAGAGCATCAATCTCTGCCTGTAACGAGGTCTTTTCTACTTCTTTTACACTAACAGTTTCTCCGTTCTGCCTGATATAATCATCGGCTTCCTTAAGAATCAATTTCTCCTCCATAGTAGCAAATGACTCCGAACCACAAACAGGACATCGAACAGCACCATTCTCTTTGAAAGCAGTATCTCTATGTTCAATCACCACTTGTTTATTTGCCGAAAGAGAAGATAGTAGCTTCAGCATCTTATTATTCTTGCTAAGTAACTCAATCTCGTCAGAAAGTTCCTTCACTTTTTTCTCTTTCTCATTAATTGCCTTCTTATCCGCATCAAAATCTGACTGCGTAAAACCTTCATTATCTAAAGCAATCACTGATTCACCATCCTGAAGAATCGTATCCTTCGAAAGAGACAAACTCTTCAATTTTCTAAATTTTATTTCAAGAGTTGTAATTGCATCTGTATTCTTCGAAAATCCAGCTTTCACTGCACGACTAATAGACTCTCCTTTCGTTTCCCAATAAGAAGCAATCTCTTTGATAACAGACTGCTGGCTCTTTAAAGCCTCATTTTCTACAAGTTTAGAAATTACTTCTTTTGCCACCTGATAACCACAGTTTTCCACTTCCGCTTTTTGCTCAGTTAACTCCTCCTTATTCAGACTAGCAATCTCCGTCGTCTCATCTAGATAAAAAATAATCTCAGGATATGAAATTTGCTTCGCATCCTTACGAGCTTTCGCTAACTGCTCTTCATGGGTCTTAATCACTTCCTGCGATACCTTCTGTTTTGACTTATCCTCAATATAGCGGTCCACATCCACAGCAAAAATATCTAGATTCTCCGCAATCTGTTTCTGCTCATCATAGTTTGTAATAAACTCACCAAAGAAATCCTTCATATCCTTTCTCTTTTTGCTTTGCACATTAAATGACTTCTGAACATCACAAAAATGAAAATTATAGAAACTATCTCCTACGTATTCTCGAATAAATTGTTTCGCTATTTCTTCATTTTCATCAATTGTAACCTTAGATACCCTTGGATTTAATTCATCGCTTGTCTGCTCTCTGCAAAGAATTGTCTCCTTTTCTCCGTCAACTAACCAAAGAACTACCCTAACTCTCTCCCTTGTTCCAGCATCTCGGTTCTTTAGAATGCCATCGGTATTGATCTTACGATCAGCATCATTGGTACTCCTGGTATCAAAAGCAGTTTTTAATCTTCCAATATTGCCTGTCAAACACCACTCAATAGCATCAATAGTTGTTGTCTTACCAACTCCATTTGCAGCAGAAAGAAGCACAACCGATTTACCATCAAAATCAATTGTTTTATCGCGAAATCCTCTGAAATTTACCATTCTAATCTTGCGAATAATCATCTTTCCAGCCACTCCTTAATCTTCTCATAATCCTGTACCTCAAAAGACTTATCTAGTACGCCTTCTTTTTCTTTTCTGTTCACTTTTTTCCGTTTCTTTTCCAGCAGTTCCAAAAGATCCTCATTCTCCGGAAGTAACTGACTCAGTTGTTTCATCCGCTCCTCATCTGGTGCAAATGCATCTACTGGAATCATATGGAATGGTAATTCAATAACCTCATCATCATCAATTACAATCTGCTCCTTATCTGCCATATCGCCCTTAATGATGATTTTTCTTGATATCAACAAATTGCCTTCTCTGCTCTTATCTGGAGTATCTTCGGAATAAACAATCAACTGCACAATATTATACTTTAATTTATGAAGCGCTTTTGATTTTCCATTAATAATCGTAAACACACGAATTCGATCATCCCAACAATCGCATAATGAATCAATCTCCTCCAAGTCTCCATCCAGAAGAAAAAACAATTCATCTCTCTGCTCGCTAATGAAAATACTTAATAACTCTTCCGGCTTATGATTTAACTCAAAAAAATCCTCTAGATCAATCTCATATTCAGAAGCGGTATCACCAACGAGAATATCCTTATAGCCACTTTTCTTAAACTCTTCCTGTAATATCATAACTATTCTCCCTCTTTGACACATTGCACAGAAAAGATGCAATGACTGCAAACATCCGTTTTGTCCCACTCACCCTCTCCAATTCCAATACAATCCATACATTCAATATAAAAACTATCTTCTCCAAGATCCACAACCGTAGGATTCTCATTTACGTTTGCCGTACTGTATTTATAATAGTTTTTACCTCGCATAAGTTTGCTATCCGCAAAGAACCATTTTCCAGGTCTTTGTGACATATTCACCATGCGTGCCACAATCCTTCGTTTTACACCATTAAAATCTCCCCCTGCCCTAGGAAGAATCACAGTACGATTTATGCATTTATCTTCAGGAAAATTTAGACAAATATATTCAGTTACCCTCGGAACCATGTAATAAAATGGATTTAGCAATTCCGAATGAGCAGAAATCTCCGTCACTTCATGCACCTTTTCCTGACAAATGTTTAGCATAATCTTCCACAAATAACTCAAAAAATTAAGAAAGTCCCTTTTACACTCGGCCATACAGCGCAATCTATCATCTACAATCGCTCCCTTATAGCCTGCAATCTTGCCAGCTTCTTCGACGCTTAATGTGTTCAATAATTGATACTGACCATCCACAGTCTTACTCATTTCATTTATCCATCGGATTGTATTCTGGTAAATCAAGTTCAACATATGAGTCTGTAGATTTGAAAGATCATTGTGATTAATAACCTCACCATACTCCTCACAAACAATGCTCACCAGATAACTTGCGATTGTCTGTTCCGTCCTCGTCTTGGTAGATTCCGCCATATATTGATCAAATTCTTTTTTATCTACCTTCATCTGATCAAAACAGGGATTAACTAACATGTAACGCCGCTGCATATACGAAATCGCAAGCCCCAGCAGAATCAACTTCCAACACTCATCGTTCCCATCCTTATCAGGATTCGGATAAGCTTTAGCTAAAGCTTCCATCAATTCCTCTTTATACTGATTGATATTCGATTTGTGGAAGATATCACACTTTGTAACAAACTCTTTCAGAGATTTCTCCGAGGCCATCGTTGCAAAAAGTTTTTCCTTCTGTACAGCCTTTTTATTCGATATATAAACATTTTTTCTTAGCCAGGTTTCCGAATCCACAGTATCTGGATAAGTCACTGACTTTGGAAGTTCATTTCCAAGGCCAATATACCTTTTCATCTCATCAAGCGTTGGTTTTTCAACCTTTGTCTCTCTATGAATATAAAGACTCGGGATTGATGTCAAGGTACTATGAAGCATCTGAAGACGGAGATACTGATAATAAAGATCTGTCGAAATCTCTTTCATATTCGGATTTGTGTTCGGATAATACTTCACTTGAATAAACTCAAATGTACCATTCTCGAAAAAAACATCTACATCCTCCAGATATTCTGAGCAGACATACTCGACTTGATTTTTAAGGAGACACATAATGGTAACATAATCCTGAAACAAAAATCCTCTAATCTTACTCGTGGCATCTCTGTCCTTATCACCATCATACATGACTGATAATTTATCTAATTCCATTTTTGTAAACACACTCACGAATCGTTCCCCCTTCTCCTCAAATCCAAAGTCATTAAGCATATTCTTTGATATGTAAACAAAGTCATCTGTTATCAAAATACTGCCGCTATAAAATGAAAATTATGCCAAGCATATTTTATAAAATCACAGTATAAAAGCAGCATAAAGCACTTCTTTGACATAGAATAAAAACATATTTATATACCTTTCATCTCATATGAAACAAGTCCATAGCAGACAATCTAAATGTTTTCCTATATCATCTGATAATATTTTAATGCTTCCACGATCGCATCCTCTTTCTCCTTTGGACACTGTGGCTGCTTCGCATTCCCTGATTTAGGCAAATTATAATTCTCTCGCTCTATAATTCCGCATTTAGCCTTCACCTGGGCGATATTCAATGAAGAAACCTTCATCCCGTCATTATGATCAGCCACATATTTCTTAATTTCCTCATACGTAGCCTTACTCTCCGCAGATGTAATGTCCATCTCATCCATATCAACAGTTACATTCACATAATGCTTCGCTTCATGTAGTTTGGACAAAAGGCATACCGTCTCCACATGTCCTGTTCTCGGAAACTGGTCGACACAGCACACCTTATCCACATGGTATCCGCGGTGAATAATCGTCTCCAAGTCGCGCGCCAGCGAGGTCGGCTTACAACTGATATAGACGATCTCGTCCACACCAAATGCAAGTATTTTCTCCAAAGCTTTCGGATGAATCCCATCCCGTGGCGGATCGACAATGATCAGATCCGGTTTCTCATCCACGAGATCAATTGCCTTTAACACGTCCCCGGCGATGAATTCACAGTTAGAAAGTCCATTTGCTTTCGCATTTTCTTTCGCTGCCTCGACCGCTTCCTCCACGATTTCGATTCCGATCACTTTCTTCGAAACCGCTGCCATCATCTGTGCGATCGTACCGGTTCCGCTATACAGATCGAACACGGTCTTGTCGCCATCGAGCTTCACGCTGCCCCGCATGATATAATCGCGCGCCTTTTCATATAGCACCTCGCAGCCACCTGTGTTTGTCTGGAAGAATGAAAACGGCGAGATTTTGAATTTCAGCCCAAGTATTTCCTCTTCAATGTAATCCTGTCCATACAGAAGCTCCATCCGATCGCTCTGCACGACATCGCCCAAAGCGTCATTTTCCGTGTACAAAATACCTGCAATACTTCCCGCAAATGCATCGGACTTCTCTAATTCCAACAGCATTTCCACGAACTCCTGAAGCAGCTGTTTTACATCAAATCCATATGTGTCCCACTGTGTCGATGCTACCAGATTAATCAGGAACTGCCCATTTGCCCGCGACTGGCGCACAACCAGATTCCGCAGGATTCCCTCGTGGCGCATCCGATGAAAGAACGGCACATTTCGCCCGGAGAAAAATGCGAGTGTCGCCGTGAGTATGCGGCTCCAGTCAGCGCCAATGATCTCACATCCATCGACTGTCAGGATATCATAGAAGCTTCCCTTCTGATGTAATCCAAGTGCTAATGGGCCATCCTTGTAGGCATCACCAAACGTGAATTCCATTTTGTTCCGATACGCGGTCTGGCTCGGTGAACCAAGGATTCCCTCCCACTCGTAATCCATCGAATTGGAATCCTCTGCCAGAAGCACGCGGTCAAGTAATGCTTTTACCATGTCCGCTTTCAGCTTCAGCTGATTGTCATACGACATCGTCTGGTAGGCGCATCCACCACACGCACCAAAATAAGGGCAGGTCGGCTCTACATCCTCCAGCGGACTCCGCTCTAAGACTTCCAGCACCTTTCCCTCTGCCATACCGCTTTTCTTCTTTGTTACCATATATTTCACTTTCTGTCCCGGCAGGGCACCCTTGATCGTCACCTTGCGCTCGTCCACCTGAAAGCTTCCTTTGTTCGGGAAATCATAACGCTCGATGATTCCCTCGCATACATCACCTTTTTTCACTCGACTGTCTCCTCATCATTCGACATACCTTAATTCGTATGTCACTTCATCTTCATCGTCAATTTCCATCACCATATATGTGTAACGGTGATCTGCCTGCCGCGGCTTCGAAATGCTGCCCGGATTCAGGATTGTCACATCATCCGGATCCTCCTCCAGATATGGCACATGCGTGTGTCCATACATCGCGATATCGCAATCATTTTCCAATGCCGCAAACCGCAGCAGATCCAGCCGCATGTCCACCTGATACAGATGCCCGTGCGTTGCGAAGATACGATGTCCGCCAGCTTCGATCACATTTGCATTCAGAAGCTTCGCATCATAATCGGTATTTCCACGCACGATGTAGCATGGCACACCAGCCAGCGACTCAAGCTCCCGTGCATCCCCGACATCGCCCAGATGAACCAGCATCTGGAATTCGCCGATTTCTTCCCGCACCTGCGCGATTGCAAGCTCCACGTTCTCATTTCGCCCATGCGAATCACTCATTATCAAAATCCGCAGCATAATTTCCTCCTTCGAGCCCTAACTACAGTACCTCGCGAATCTTTTCCAAGGCACGTCCACGATGGCTGATCTTGTTCTTATCCTCCGGTGCCAGCTCCGCGGTCGTCTTTCCATATTCCGGCAGGAAGAAGATCGGATCATAGCCAAATCCATTTTCTCCGGCAGGCTGATGCGCGATCATACCCTCAATCACGCCGCGGCGTGTCGTCACCGTACCATCCGGAAATGCTGCTGCAATCGCACATACGAACCGTGCCGTCCGCTCTTCTTCTTTTGCATCTGCAAGCGCGTCAATAATCATCTGATTCTTAATACTGTATGGTGTATCCTCGCCCTGCCATCTTGCCGAGTAAATACCCGGCGCACCATCCATGTAGTCTACCTCCAGCCCACTGTCATCTGCCAGGACCACACATCCTTCTGCTTCCTTTGTCTTGCTAATCGCCGTTGCCTTGATAATCGCATTCTCCTCAAATGTCTTGCCATCCTCCACGATATCAATATCGATGCCTGCTTCTTTCATAGAAACAATCTCATACCCACAATCCGCTAAGATCATGCGCACCTCCACCATCTTATTCGCATTACCTGTTGCAAAAATAATCTTCTTCATCTGCCTGTATCTCCTTTTTCCTTACTATTTCCTCTTGTTCGTAAACGCCTTCAAGCACACATTGCATTTCTCACTCGTCTCCGCCCGGTGCCACATCTCTCCATACAAACTGATGTAGCCCTCGCCGTCACTGATATCAAAGCTTGCCGTCCGCTCATCCGCATTGTACTCAATCGCGATCGGATGCACTGCGCCCGGCGTCTTGATCTTCACCACTACCGCATAACGTTCATTGTCATCGAGTTCGATTTCCTCCGGGAAATCCACCGTGTAATACCCGGCATACTGCATGCTGCCGGACGTCACAAGCTCCCGGTTCTTAAACGAGTCCACACCATCAAAATGCCGCACAACATACACTTCAAACTCCGTATCCTTATCCGTCGCATAGAAAGAAACGGCTGCCAGATTCTCATTTTTTCCTGCCTCGTAGACATTGGAAAAATACGCATCCTCCTTGGAGAAACCAAGCTGTCCAACCCAGCCAAGCTTATCCGTCTGGTAGATCTTATCGTAATTATCCTTGTCGCCAACCCGCGTGTAGACGACCGATTTCCGGCAGATCTTCGTATCATAATAGGATACATAGAAATATCCATCATCGCCGAATTCCTCACCCCAGCTGTTCTTGCAGATAAAGGCACCGTCACCCTCCGGCTGGATCGTGAAATTCTCCTTCGGGAAATTATCATCCCAGCCAACGACAACGACATCATGGTTGGGCGTCTCATCACCATCATAATAATACGCCGCATACTCACTCGAATAATACATGGAATAACTGTCCACATATTCCAGCGCCGAATAAATCGATGTCTCGATCGCGCCATACCGGAAAATCGCACTCTTGATCGTCTCGTCCTCACGCCCGTTGATGATCAGAGCCTCCTCCAGATGCTTCTCCGCGGTAAGATTCGGATCACTCATGCCATCGCCATACGGATCATCCTTCTCCAGCACCGGTCCCTGCCAAGCCGCCAGATACGCGATACTCATCGTATGCTCGCCGCCACTGTTCACATCCAGTGCATAACTGTTACACATCGACATGTGATCGACTGAGAAAATATCCTCCTCCATCGGAAGCAGCGTTGTCTCCAGCGCGCCAAGCGATGCAAATGCCCAGCATGTGCCATACCGTCCCTGATCACGCACCGGTGACACGCGCCCATAATCACGCATATCGTATTTCTCCGGCAATGGCGTCTCATCCGGCAGCCGCGCCAGATCAACCCATTTCTGATCGACATAATAATCAACCTCGTAGCTCAAATACTCTGCGATTTTGTCGATCGGAACCATCAGCTTGTCCTCTGCCTCATTCACATAGACCGCATCTCCCAGCTTTACCTCCGTCTTCTTGTTAACGGTCGCCTTGTCCGAACCCACGGCAAGTGAAATGCTGTTGTCACCCTTCATGATCAGGACATTACCATCCGGATATCGCTGTACCGAGCACAAAAGCAGACTGCGCAGGAATTCACCTTCCACCATCAGATGCATGTTGTCACTCACATAAAATGTATAGCCAAACTCCTCCGTGCTTCCGCCACCAACCGTGATAATCACGTCATCTCCGTTCATGCGGGAACGGATATTTGCCGCAAATGCATCACTGCATGTCGCGAGCGCATCCGACTCATCAATCGTCTTAACCGGATTTCTGCCTAAAAAAAATGTAATTGTCACCAGCGCTGCAACCAGCACCGGAAATATCCAATATCGTTTCAACCCTTAACGCCCTTTTCTATTGTTCTTTCGGCTCCTTATTCTTAGGTGGCTTCGGTCCCATAAACTGATAGAAATAGGACTTGATCATACCATTGTAAATCTTACGGTTCCGATCTGCCTTTCTTCCAATATATTTCTCTGCTTCCTCATACGAGGTAATCAGATACATCGACCAATCTGGAAGGTTCGCGAAGCTTTCGCCGATTGTCTTATACAGTGCCGGTAATGCTTCCTTTTCCTCCAACCGCTCGCCATATGGCGGATTCGTAATGATGAAACCATAATGCTTCGGATGACGCAGATCCTTTACGTCACGCGCCTGAAAATGGATATAATCTCCGACACCGGCTGCCTTTGCATTTGCCATCGCGCATTTCACGATCTCCGGATCTAAATCATAACCCTGAATATTCATCTGCACATCGCGGCGGATCATATCCTCCGCCTCATCGTACGCGTTATACCACACCTTCTTCGGCACGACCTTGCCCCAGCAATCGGCAGTGAACTCCCGCATCATGCCCGGCGCGATATTGGCACCGATCATCGCCGCCTCGATTGGAAATGTACCGCTGCCGCAGAATGGATCGACCAGCACACGATCCTTGTTCCACGGCGTCAGCATCAGAAGCGCTGCTGCCAGTGTCTCTGAAATCGGTGCCTTTCCGACAAGTGTCCGATATCCTCGTTTATGCAGGGACGTTCCCGATGTATCCAGACCAATCGACACCTGATCCTTGAAGATAAACACACGAATCGGATACTCGTCCCCATCTTCCTCGAACCGCTCCACGCGGTATGTCTGCTTCATGCGCTCCACAATCGCCTTCTTCACGATGGACTGAATCGCACTCGCAGAAAAAAGCGCACTCTTATTCGTTGTCGCCTTCGTCACCCAGAACTTTGCATCCCGCGGAAGAAACTCCTCCCACGGAATTACCTTTGTCCCTTCAAACAGTTCATCAAAATCCGTAGCCCGAAAGCTACCCATCTTCAGCAGGATACGCTCTGCTGTCCGGATAAATATATTCGCACGGGCAATCGCGGTCACGTCCCCACGGAATGTGATTCTTCCATCCTCCACGGTCACGATCTCATAGCCCAGATCTAATATCTCACGCTTTAGCACCGACTCCAAACCAAAATGGCACGGTGCGATCAATTCATACATATTTTCCATGCTTGTATTTTTGCCCTTTCTTCCCCTGTTCCGATTTTTGAACATACTTAGTTGTATTGTAAATTTATCTTTGTACGAAGTCAACAAAATCGAACAATTTATTCTTACATTTTGCACATGTAAATTTTACCAAATCCTGCTAATGCCGGGTTTTTGTCAGCGCCCCACGATACCCGGAGATTCCCCCAACCGTGTTGATGACCTTATACCCTTTCTCTGTCAATATTTTTGCAGCCAACGTGCTGCCTCCCCCGTTCGCGCAATAAACCAATATCACTTTCCCTTTCGGAAGAGAAATATTGCCTGCCTGTATTTCTTCCAGAGGCAGATTTATCGCCATCGGAATGTGACTTTTCGCAAATTCTTCGCTCGTTCGAACGTCAACGATGATTCCTCCATAGTTAAGAGCCTCACTCAGGATGTTCCGAATATTAATATTATGAAATCGCATCGCTCCGCCTCCTTTCTTCTTACTAATAGGATATGCGAAGCGTGGGGATTTGTGTCTACATAAAAAGAGGACCGCTGTGCGGTCCTCTCGGAGGGGGTTTTAGTAACAGTCTGTACTGTTACTTGAATTATTTTTCTGGCTGTTCTTCTGACTATTCTTCATCTTGCTGTTGGAAGCAGTTTCCTTATTGGACTGATTGCTTCCTGTATAATTTGTCTGCTTGTTCTTCTGCTCGTCTGACTGATAATTCTTTCCTGCCATAACTAATCTCCTTTTTGTTCGCAAGTTCCCCTGCTCTTGTAATTTGTTACATAGAGAAGTATACCCAGTCCACAGAATTTCATTCAGCCAAAATCAAAAAATTCACAAACACAAAGCAAGCACAGTTTCATGAATTGCAATCCCTATCACAAACACAGGATTGCATCTACGCAAACGTAAATCGGGTTGTGGATAATATTGATTTAATCGCAGACCATTGGAGCACATCAGCACTTAACGAACAGTGTGACAATTCAAAGAATTGGTACACCGTGAGTTTAGTGCCTGCTATGTGTGGAAGTGAGCGAGAGCGCGTCTGCGTGAAATCAGATATTATCCACAACCCGAACTACCTCTACATACATGCAATCCGTACGTTTTGACAATTTATTGCAATTCATTCAAACTTGCAAACCGATACCCCTCTGCCTTCAGGTTTGCAATCACCTTTTCCAGCGCCCCAGCATTCGATGACGATACGTTGTGCATCAGAATGATTGCCCCGCTGTGATGATATTTATTAAAATGGTCGATCACGAAATCAACACCCGGCTGGTTATTCACATCGAAATCCATATATGCCATACTCCAAAAAATAGTTTTGAAACCAAGGTCCTGGGTGATTGCCAGTGTCCGTGCGCTATACTCACCGCATGGCGGCCTTAGGTACGGGTCCATCGCATATCCCGTTGCCTCTTTCATATAATCCGCGCATCCATTGACCTCCTGCACAATCTCCTCATAGGACTTATCTGGCATGCATATATGATAGATGGTATGATTTCCTACCTGATGTCCTTCCTCCTTCATTCGTTTCACGAGATCCACATTATCCCGTATGTACGTCTGTGTCACGAAAAAGCACGCAGGAACATCTTCCTTTTTCAAAATGTCCAGCATCTGCTCTGTATATCCATTCTCATACCCACAGTCAAACGTCAGATAGACGACTTTTTCATTCTTTTCTGAAGCATTCTGATCCAAATAATACGCGTCGTATTCGGATATATCGATCGTATCATCACACCCGCTTGGTCCATGGTTCATATCCCGTCGGAACCACCAGGAAAGCTTCGTGTTATTATAATTTTGATATGCTTCTTTTTCCTTCAGATGATTTTCAATCGGGTATGTCTGATACCGGCAGAAAACCTTCCTGCACTTGTCAAACATACTTTGTATCGGCTTCGATTCACTTCCATCTATTTCCGCTGTAGAAGCTCCATATGTAACAACGCAAAAACTGCCAACTACCAGGCAAATCAGAATCCCTGCAAGGCAAACCACTCCTTTCCACCTGCAGCCTAAAACACCAACACACCTTGAATCATTTTCTGTTTCATTTCCTACATTATAGTTTCCCATCAAGAAAAGAACTCTGCCAAAAAGCGATTGAGTGTCTCCTCACTGGCGGCACTTTCTTTCTCCTGCATTGTCCCGCCTGCGGAGTCTTTCCCGGATACTTCCGTCTGTGGAGCTTCTTCGTTGTCAGCAGGTTCCCTTTTCTCCGCCGACATTTCCTGTTTAACTACAAATGGACGTACCGTAGCGGTTGTCTGCTCCCGCGGTTTCGGAATCCGTTCGAGATACCCACGGATATTCGCTTTCAGGATTTCCACCTTATTATTTATTACCAATATATGATCAAGCACGAGTAAACATGCACAAACAAGAATACTGTTCGCCAAGAAAAACTGCATGTCCGGACTGCCTCTCCAGCTCGGATCATAATAGAGGTACGCCCCCGCCATCGTGCCACAGACAACAAGCGACAGCACAGTTCCGCTCCGGTTCCAGAATTCCATCGGCCGCGTCAGGAATTTTAGTCCCCGCACAAAACTCTCTGCATACGCTTCCTCATCGCCTCCGCACAATCCAAAGCCTTTTTTGTTTTCATATTGCCGGCACATATTACGAAGCTTCTTTCGTTTTGTCTCTCCCAGATTTCCCGATGCACGCACCATTTTACTCATGTAAGCATTTGCCAGTATCTTCAAAAGCACGCCCAACACTCCTAACCCCCAAAGTATGTAGACCCCGGTTGAAACTTCCATGATTTTTTGCAGCATACAAAATCCCCCCATTAAGATTTTTTGGAACGACAGCCTTTCTTCTCACTGTCTGATGGCGATTATAGAGAACGTGAACTTCAGAAATCAACCCCCGTTCGGTCGTAAAAATCCCTGCAAATATGACAGAAAATATGGGTTTAAGGAACTTTATATTTATGCTATAATAGGAAAGCTAAACAGAGAAGCGTTTATTATTACACACGAGAAAGGATGATACACAATGACATATAAGACAAAAGGGACCTGCTCCCAGATGATAGAGTTTGACATCACAGACGGCAAGGTGCATAATGTGAAATTCACAGGCGGCTGCAATGGTAACTTAAAGGGCATCGGACAGCTTGTGGAGGGCATGGATGCAGAGGAGGTTATCAAGCGGCTAGAAGGCACAACGTGCGGATTCAAGAGCACATCCTGCCCGGATCAGCTTGCACAGGCATTAAAGCAGGCTCTTCACGCATAGGTTAAAGGTATAAGTAGGAGGATTAACCATTCATGAAGCGTATTATATTAACCGGTGGCGGAACCGCCGGTCATGTAACACCCAATATGGCTCTCGTTCCAACCTTAAAAGAGCGCGGATATGACATTCAATATATCGGCTCTTATGACGGAATGGAGAAAAAACTGATTGAAGATATGGGCATTCCATATCACGGAATTGCAACCGGAAAGCTGCGCCGCTATTTTGATCTGCGCAACTTCTCTGATCCATTTCGCGTGATTAAAGGCTTCAACGAAGCGAAAAAACTGATGAAGGAGTTAAAGCCGGATGTTGTATTTTCCAAAGGCGGCTTTGTCTCTGTCCCTGTTGTTCTCGCCGCAAGTGCGAAGAAGATTCCATGTATTATCCATGAATCCGATATGACACCGGGACTCGCAAACAAGATCAGTATTCCAAAGGCATCCAAGGTATGCTGCAACTTCGCAGAGACAATGGAGAATCTTCCTGCAGGAAAAGCAGTTGTGACAGGTACACCGATCCGTCAGGAATTATTTGCAGGTGATGCCGTAAAGGCAATGACCTTCTGTGGATTTACAGAGGTGCGTCCAACCCTTCTGGTGATTGGCGGAAGCTCTGGAAGCGTGCGTGTCAATGAAGCAATCCGTGCCTGTCTCCCAGAGCTGACAAAGAAATACAATGTCATTCACCTCTGCGGAAAAGGAAATATCGACGAAAGCTATGTTGGAACCGGGCATTATGTGCAGTTTGACTATATTAAGCAGGAATTAGCTGATTTGCTTGCCCTCGCTGACATCGTAGTTTCCCGTGCCGGTGCCAATGCAATCTGTGAACTTTTGGCACTCCGCAAGCCGAGCGTCCTGATTCCATTGTCGCTTGCAGCAAGCCGGGGCGACCAGATTTTAAATGCACAGTCCTTCGACAAACGTGGCTACGCCAAGCTGTTGTTAGAGGAAGACCTTACAAATGAAACACTACTTGCCGCAGTTAATGAAGTGTACGAAAATCACGATCACTACATCAAAGCAATGGAACTTTCTACGAAGTCCGACGCCATTACAATGATCTGCGACATGATTGATGAATTAGCAGCCAAATAAAAACGAAAATCCCCTGAACCATGCTCTACTCTGTTACGACCAGGACCTGATTCAGGGGATTTATTTTTCTCATTCTTTATACCGGCGTTCTTGAAAAACGCTCTTTTATTTTCTCGATACCATCCAACACCAGCGGATTCCGGAACAGTATCATAATCAGGAAATACCCGATTGCACCACCCACCACAGTCAATGAAATCATCAGAATATCGGAACACTGACTACGTGCACACCAATTATAAATTCCAATGATTGGAAGACATGCTACCAGGCTCTGCCCTAGCTGCCAGCCAAGCTTCGTGACCGGATACATATGCCGTCCCTTGATGCTTGCATAAAGGAAAATCGCCAGTTCTGCTACGACTGTACTGACCGCAGCTCCGAATTTGCCGTACATCGGAATCGTCAACGCATTTAAGCAGACATTCGTAACAGCTCCGATCACAACACCGGTGGAAGCCCATCGATCCTTCCGATGCACGATAAACAACTGATTGATCAGAAAACTGTTAAATGTTGCAACTATCACATTTAACATCAACACCTGCATCGTGGATGTAACACCCAGATATTTGCTGCCTGCAAACAAATGTAACACCTGTCTGCTCAGACAGAACATACCGATTGCCATCGGAATATTGAACAGCAATATTAACCGTGCCGTCAGATCGTTCAGCTTTTCCGCCTGTTCCTCATCCCGTTCCATCATATACGCCACGCGAGGGCGAATAACCGCATACAGCGCACCAAAAAACGAAGTCAGCACCGATGCAATCTTAATTGCCGCCGCATATAATCCGACCTCTCCATCATCCCCGGTGATATAACCAAGCATGGATCGATCCATAACCAGATACACCGCCGACGCTACATCTAACAGGAAAATATAGGACATCGGTTTTAAATGCGTCCGCAATTTCTTACTGATCCGCAGCTTGAACTTCACGTATTTTCTTGCCCGGATAAAATTCATCACATTTGAGCCAACGCTTGAAATCACAAGCGTCAATGCGTAAATCATATAATCTTCTTCGGATTTCACGCATGTAAAAAGCAGCACGACTGATATAATCTGCATGATAAAAGATCGTATCGTAATATACTGATATTCCTCGTAAATCGTAAATAACCATTCTACGCCAATGGCAGATAAAATAATCGTTGTCGAGAACAACAGCATCAATGTGCGATACCCGGCAAGCTTCGGGATCGCAAGTGCCGCAAAAAAAAGAACATATGCAATGCCGGATGTCACCAGGTTGATGGAAAGCATGTCACTTGCAAATTCATCCATTTTCTTTCGGTCATCCCGAATTCTCGCACCTTCCCGCACTGCATACCCGCCGATACCAAATGCCTGTAATAACGTAAAGTATGTCATGTTGGCCTGTGCATAATCAACCTTGCCCAGGGCTTCCGGTCCAAGCACTCTGGACGAATACGGGAATGTAATGAGTGGTATGATCACCCCCATCATCGTCCGCATCATATTAAATATAAAATTGACACCCAGGGATCGTTTTTTCTCCAAATCTATATTTCCTCTGTATATGTAATCTTTCCCAGAAAAACAGAAAAGCTGTCACAACACGTAACAGCTTTTCTAAAATAATTCTTTTTCCAACTGGAAGATGAAACTGTCAAGCAGCTGCATACGCTTCGTATATTCTGCTCTGGCTGCATCTGTCTTGCATCTTCGAATCTTCGGTTTGTTATTTCTATAATAATTCTTGATCCGATAATAGGCTTTCTTATAGCTTGCCTCATCCTCACAAGCTGTCGCCATGGAATCCCACAGAACACTGATTGCACCGACCTCGTCAAGCAAATCCGCATCCATCACGATCTTGCATTCCAATGACAAATCTGCATCCGAATCTTTATCCTCGTGAATCATAATAATCTCTCCCACACGTCGGATCGTCTCCGGATCAATACCAATGCTATCCATGTATTCTACAGCAAGTTCAGCACCAACTTCCCCATGTGGACGATTATCATCCCATCCGATATCATGAAGCAGCGCTGCAAGTACAATCACATCCAGATCTCCACCAAGCTTTGACTGCAACTTGATCGCCCAACGGTACACACGCATCGTATGTTCAAACCGGCTGCGGAATGGATAATTCGAAGGTCTGCCGTTCTCCGAAGTCATCTTCTTCACATATTCAATTACTTCTGCATAATTTACACTCATGCCGTCGTTTTTGCCACCCGATTCTTTTGTTCTTCCCAAAGTTAAGTATCATTTACCTATTCAAAATGATACCATTTTTTTACCAAAAATACCACATGTATTTTATATTTTTTTAACCGTGCGGCTGGTGTTGTGAAGCTCTCATAAGCGTTACCACGGCAGTTAACTCAGTCCCGGCTGCCTCGCGGCGCACAGAAGGTTCTACTTAGTGCTGCTTCGTTCCCGACCTGACACGGTTCATAGATTCCTGTCGCGCAAGACCAGAACATCAACGCCACTTACCGTGGGCAGCCTCACAAGAAGACAACCCGAAACCAGCCATCACCCCCTCTGTAGCGGATTGAGGGTACAGGGCACCGCTATCTCCCCGGCTGCACGGAAATTTTATAACAAGTCCACGCATATCCGTCCTGAATTCTACATCTGATAAAATCCATATCGACAGATACTTTTATAGTATATAAAAATAATTATGTAAAGTCAAGACATCCCATTATTTTCTTTGTCTGCTGCCTTCTTTTTTGCACGCAGCTCCGCAAAAAAGCCGGACATCATGCTGGAACACTCCGTCTCCAGAATCCCTCTGGTCACTTCCACCTGATGATTAAACTGTTTCATATCAAGCAGGTTCAGAATCGATCCTGCACAACCCGCTTTCGGATTCATGCACCCGATCACAACCTTTGGAATCCGCGCCTGCACGATGGCTCCTGCACACATCTGGCAGGGCTCCAATGTCACATACATCGTACAATCTTCCAGACGCCAGTCGCCTAATACTTTGGATGCTTTTTTTATAGCCATAATCTCTGCATGTGCAAGCGTTGTCTTGTCCACATTCCGTCGGTTGTAGCCACGTGCGATCACCTTTCCCTCATAGACGATTACACATCCAATCGGCACATCGCCATTCGCAGCTGCCTTCTTCGCTAGTGTAACCGCCTGCCGCATATATCGTTCATCCTCACTTAATTTCTTCATTTTGTACCTCATTCCCATATCATTTTATTGTGTGTTCCCATAAAATGTACTATACTGACTTCATGGCTGCTTCACACACAACCATCCTGTGTTCCGCAGTCGCAAACACGAGAAAGGAGACGTCCATGGGACCACTGATAAAATATACAAATCGTTTAATTCTGCGCGTAGAAAACGAATCAAAATCTAAACAGGTCTTAGAGCTCTATCTGCGCAACCGCGTTCCTTTCGAGCAGTACGAACCAACCCGTCCGGCATCCTTTTACACACAGGACTACCACCGGTCTTCCCTGCACCGTGAATACATCGCCTACACGATGGGAACTTTCCTGCGCTATTACATCTATTTAAAAAATCGTCCGGATAAAATCATTGGTGCCATCAATTTTAATATTTTCCGTACCTCCCGTGAACCATATGCGGAGATCGGATACAAGATTGATGCCCTCTATCAAAACCGTGGCATCGCATACGAGGCCTGCGAAGCAGCTCTCTATGTACTCGAACATGACTATCAGATTCACCGCGTGGATGCCCGTATCCATCCGGAAAATATCGCGTCCATAACCCTTGCAACAAAACTCGGCTTCCGTCCATTGCAGTTTGAACCACAAAGCGCAAATATCTTAGGACACTACGTAGATCTGATGCGATATATGAAGCTTCTTTAAAACTATGGGATTATACTATCACATATAACGTGAGTGTGTGTCTTCCTCACCACGTTCCACGACTTCAGACACCCAATAACCAAAATTCCCGGTCAAAATCTTCGTCTTCCGCACCGGAATAAAAACGCGGAATCCAAACATATTTGCCAGATACCTCTCTTTGTTCGTGAAGATTCCAGGCACACCGATTACATGCAGTTCTGCCTTATTCATCCGCACAGTTCCGAGCATAAGATATTGATATTTGTAATATCCATGCGCAAGGAAACTGTTCACTCCCAGTTTCCAGTTCGCCATATCTAATTTCCCGATATCCTGTGGCGCAATCTTCACGCCGTCCACAATCTGGCTTCCTGCAAAAAGCGGTAGCTTGGGGTACGTTGTAAGCATCTCCCGATATCCATCTTCTAGGTTTGAAGGAATCGGTATCTGGGGAATTTCCTCAACAGATTCTGTGTGCGATTTCATTCCCGCACCCGCATACTCAGTCATCCGCGGCATATCCGTTTCCTGTATTATCTGACCTTTCGGTTCAACATTATCTCCCCACTCATTCCCGGCTGCAGATCTCTGATTCTCCTCCGCCATAACCGGAATCTCCAACTTCCCTGCGTATTCTGTCTTGTCCGCAACCTGCACCTGCCGCAGGTCATACTGCTCCGGCGTCCAGATCCCGGCCAGGATCTCGCCATCATCACATATAAAATACACACCCTCATATTCCGGAAATGCCACGCCGTCCCCAAGCGGATTGTTCCACGGAAGCTCTACACTCGTCAGGATTGTATCGCGTTCCCCCGCCGCAAACTGCATGGTGGTAAAAGGCTTCGCCTGCCCATGCCACAGCAAATATGCATAACATGTACACGCATATTCCTTATACATTTTCATCCCCATTCGTATTCTTGTCACATCTGTATCCCTGTTGCTGATTCTCTGTACTTTGATGAATCCGGCAATCTCACATCGCACATACTCACGATACCGGTAAATATAAGACACCCATCTTCTCTGCTGCATCACAGACCACGCTCCCCCTTCATGTTTCTTCGCAGAGATTGCACGTCATGCTGCACGGATATATCCCCATACATCGTGCATTTTCACAATCTCCTGACAATACGTACTATATATGTATGCAGGGGTTCGTCTGTTTAGCACCAAATTATTGCGACATAATATACAATTATACGGCACCTGACTGCATTTTCCATGTCCGGATGCCAACATATCTGCGCTCCGCCTATTCGCACAGCAGATCGGAAAGCTCCGCAAACTGCGCAAGTGTCAGTGCTTCGCCGCGGATACTCTCGGAAAGTCCCATCTTCCGGAGAGCTTCTACAACCGCATCCTTGCCAATTGAGAGCTCTGCCGAATTGTTGATGCCGTTTTGCAATGTTTTCCGGCGCTGATTGAACGATGCACGGATCAGCTTGAACATGAATTTCTCATCCTTCACGACGATCTTCGGCTCCGAATGTCTCGTCAACCGAATCACCGCTGAGCCAACATTCGGACGCGGCATGAAACAGTTCGGCGGCACATTTGCCACGATATACGGCTCCGCATAATACTGCACCGCAAGCGACAATGCGCCATAGTCCTTTCCACCCGGCCCTGCCTGCATCCGCTCGGCAACTTCTTTTTGCACCATAACCGTAATCGAGGTTGCCGGAATATGGTTTTCAAACAGTCCCATGATGATCGGTGTCGTGATGTAATACGGAAGATTCGCCACAACTTTCACCGGTCTGCCACCGGTCAATGCCGCGATATCCACCTTCAGAATATCCTCATTTACAACCGTGACATTGTCGTACTCTGCAAGCGTCTCCGCAAGGATTGGAAGCAGATTCTTGTCAATCTCCACCGCAAATACTTCTCCCGCCGCCTCTGCTAAATACTGCGTCATCGTACCAATGCCCGGTCCGATCTCCAGAACAACATCATCCTTCGTGATTTCCGCTGCCCGGATGATCTTCTCAATCACATGCCCGTCAATCAGAAAATTCTGACCGAACCGCTTCTGGAACGCAAAATTATATTTCTGTATGATTTCAATTGTAACCTTCGGATTGCTAAGCTTTTCCATTCTATCTCCATTTCTCTACATCTGAATTTTATACATCTGGTGCGCATTTTTCCATGTTTCTGCATACACCTCGTCCACGGAAATCTGCTTGATATCCGCAATTGCCTGCGCCACGTAAGTAAGCTTCGACGAATCGTTGCGCTTGCCGCGGAACGGCTCCGGTGTGAGGTACGGTGAATCCGTCTCAAGCACAATATTTGAAAGCGGGATATATGCCACTGCTTCCTTCAGTTTCCTTGCATTCTTAAATGTCACAACACCGCCGATACCGAAGTAAAATCCCATATTCAGGAAGTCCCGTGCGCTCTCCTTCGAATACGAATAACAGTGAATCACACCGCCGATCTCCTCTGCACGGGATTCCTGCATGATTCGGATTGTATCCTGTGCTGCATCGCGGCTGTGAATAGCAACCGGAAGCTTCAACTCTCGCGCAATATCCATCTGCCCGGCAAACCATTTGTGCTGCAATGCCTTGTCTGTTTCTTCATAATGATAATCGAGTCCGATCTCGCCGATTGCCACGATCTTCTCGTGTCCTGCAAGTTCCTTCAACCGCTTTACATTATCCGGATTCTCCAGTTCTGCAACTTCGGAAGGAAAAATGCCGACCACGCCATACATGTTCTCGTATTTTTCTGTCATCCGCACCGTCTCTTCACTCGCGCTGATATTCGTTCCGATGTTGGTCACCGCACGTACACCCTGTGCCTCAAATCCCGCCAGAAGCTGCTCACGGTCTGCAGCAAAGCTTTCATCATCATAATGTGCATGTGTATCAAATATCTGAATCATCCATTTATCCTAGCCTTATCATAATAATTGCGTTTATTTTACCCTACACCGGGTGTTCATGCAACCCTGACCGCAAATATCTGCCAATCTGGGATTTTCTCCCGCCAGATCTGCCACAATATTCACATTATTCATGAATTTCTTTGGTTCGACTATTGAAATCCCTCTGTAAATTCGGTAAAATGGACATTAGGTATACGTTACGTACAAGGAGGAGCATTTTATGACTATAAATGATTATTTAGATATGGAAGCACTTGATAATATCTTAGAGCAGTGGGCGGCTGCAACACATATGATTGCCGTTGTTCTCGATGATGAAGGTAACTTCCTTTCCAACAAGCTCGGATTTTCCAGAAATAATGTAGAAGCATTTGGCGAAAGCATCGAAGTTGATGATGTCGAGGTTGCAACCGTCGTTGGTGGACCTCTGGATGAGGATACAGACGAAGAGGTTGTAGAAGCTGCTGCTGCCATTCTGGTTGCCGCTGTTCAGAACCTCTTGGAGGCCGGTTACCGCAAGATGAAATATGAGGAGGCGATTGCTTCCTTCAACGAAGAGATTGCCGGTGCTGCCGCTCTGATCAAAGAGCTTGCCGGAAAATCACAGGGATTAAAGAAGATTGAGAATAAGCAGAATATCCTTGCACTGAACGCTTCCATCGAAGCTGCACGTGCAGGCGAAGCCGGACGCGGATTCACCGTTGTTGCGCATGAGTTCGGTAAGATGGCACATGAATCAGGTGTGATCAACGACTCCATTCAGAAGACTTTACAGAAGCTTGATGCATCCATCAAGAGCTATGAAGCTGAATAAACAGCAGGGATTTGAGGATGTGAAAACTTTTTCACAATTAGAACATATTTTAGACACAATTTATTGTTATAGTATGCATTGTAAGAGCTTTTCATATATTTGAATCCTCTCTCCCCTCAAACAAGTGGCGAATTAATTCCCTCCCCGGTTTTTCTCGCCACTTGTTTTCTGTTTATAAGGTTTTAAAAGGTTAAACCATTTACAAAATATCCATTTTAATACAAGTTAAAGATAAATATATTCTCATATATTAAAACATTGCTACATTTACTCTGTAGATAGAGTTGTACAGAATAGATATTTCTTAAACAGACCGTTGAAGCACGCTGGTACTTAATGAACACGCAGTGTGAATTTAGTACCACTGCGTGCTGAACCGAGCGAGAGCGCGTCTGTGTAGAAATATCTATCCTGTACAACTCGCCAGAAGAAAGAGAGGAAATATATCATGATTAACGAATTCTACAAGGATATGACAGGAAAAGGTTCCGTTATCCGCCAGTTCTTTGACTATGCGAATAAGAAGGGCGCAGAAATTGGTATGGAGAATATCTACAACTTCTCCATCGGAAACCCTTCTGTTCCTGTACCACAGACATTTACCAATCGTATGATCGAACTGTTGCAGACCGAAGATCCGGTGAAGCTGCACAGCTACAGCCCATCGCTTGGACTCCCTTCTACGAGACAGGCGGTTGCCGATTCTTTGAATAAACGTTTTGGCATGAACTACACGATGGATCACATCTTCATGACGAGTGCGGCAGCCAGTGCGCTGGCACATGCACTTCGCTGTGTGACAAAGGACGGCGATGAGGTTATCACTTTCGCACCTTACTTCCCGGAATATGTTCCATATGTGACAGGTACCGGTGCCAAGCTCACCGTGATTCCTGCCGATATCACCACATTCCAGATCAATTTCGATGAGTTTGAGAAAGCCCTGAATCCAAATGTTCAGGCAATCCTGATCAACTCTCCGAATAACCCTTCCGGTATCGTATATTCAACTGCCACGATTACGAAGCTGGCAGATATCCTACGTGCAAAAGAGAAGGAATACGGACATCCGATCTACCTGATCTCCGATGAGCCTTACCGTGAGATCGTATTTGCCGGTGTGGATGCACCATTTATCTCCAAGTTATATGAGAATACGATCTGCTGTTATTCGTTCAGTAAGTCTGTGTCTCTGCCGGGTGAGCGTATCGGTTACATGGCAGTAAACCCAGCCTGCGAAGATGCAAAGCTTCTGGTACTTATGGCTGGTCAGATATCCAGATTTACCGGACACAACTGCCCACCTTCCATCATCCAGATGGCTGTGGAATCTGTGCTTGACCAGACAAGTGACCTGTCAATCTATGAGACGAACAAGAATATTTTATATAAAGAACTGACACGCATCGGCTACGAGATTGTCGAACCGGGCGGAACCTTCTACATGTTCCCACGCGCCTTGACGGAAGATGCAAATGAATTCTGCTGGCGCGCAGCCAAAGAGCTGAACCTGATCATCGTACCGGGTGACAGCTTCTTATGTCCGGGACATTTCCGGATCTCCTACTGTGTGACAACAGATATGGTCGAAAAAGCCATTCCACTCTTTGAAAAACTTTACAAATTATATAGATAATTTCCGGGATTTTCGGTATAATGAAGTTTGGTTTATAGGAGATACATAATTAGGAGGACAAAAATATTATGGCAGAAGAAGCTGGCACTAGTAAAAAGCCAAAGAAATACACGGGGATCCTGCTTCATCCAACCTCACTTCCTGGGCCTTACGGCATCGGTGAGCTGGGTGCAGGTGCTTATAGATTTGTTGATTTTCTGGAACGTTCGGGATTGAACACATGGCAGGTACTGCCACTCGGACATACCGGATTTGGAGATTCTCCATATCAGCCGTTTTCCGCATTTGCGGGACAGCCGCTTATCATCAGCCTGGATCATCTGAAGGAGTTGCATCTTCTTTATGACGAAGACTTCCGGGATATGCCGGCATGGAACGCAGAGCAGATCAACTATGGTGAATTGATTGAGTTTAAGACAGGTCTGTTGAAGCTTGCTTATTCCCGTTTTCACGACGAATCTTTATCTGATGGTATCCATGACGATCCGGAGATGAAGCAGGCGTACGATACTTTCTGCGAGACATCTGTCTGGCTGGAGGATTACGCATTATTCATGGCAGGCAAGGACTATCATCAGGGCATGCCTTGGTACATGTGGGAAGACAACCTGAAGAAACCAACCAAGAAGCAGAAGGAAACATGGGTGAAGAAGCTCGATACCGAGATGGGCTACTACAAATTCATCCAGTTCCTGTTTTATTATGAATGGACAACCTTGAAGAAATACGCAAACGATAAAGGCATTTCCATCGTGGGCGATATCCCGATCTTCATGGCTTGGGACAGTGTGGATGTATGGGCAAACCAGAGCCTGTTCCAGTTAGATTCTAAGGGATACCCAACCGTCGTTGCCGGAGTTCCACCAGACTATTTCTCAGCGACCGGACAGTTGTGGGGCAACCCACTATATAACTGGAAGAAGCATACCGAGACCGGTTATGAGTGGTGGCTGAATCGTATCCGTTACCAGCTGACACTCTGTGATTTCCTGCGAATCGACCATTTCCGTGGTTTCGATAAATATTGGGCGATCCCTTATGGCGAAGAAACCGCCATCAACGGTAAATGGGTGGAAGCACCGGGTGTAAACTTCTTTACACAGCTTGAAGCAACCCTCGGTTATCATCTTCCGATTATCGCCGAAGATCTTGGTGAGATCGATGATTCGGTTATCGAACTTCGCGACAAATTCGGTCTGCCGGGCATGAAGGTATTACAGTTTGCATTTGAGAATCCGGAGGAAAATGATTTCCTTCCACACAACTTTGTTCGTAACTGTGTCTGCTATACAGGTACACACGATAACGATACAACCCTCGGCTGGTACAAGCACGCATATGAAGCTTCCAAAGACAAGCTGCGCCGCTACTTTTCAACCGATGGTTATGACATCTGCTGGATCATGATCCGTGCATGCTTCGGCTCTGTTGCCAACATGGCGATCGTACCAATGCAGGATGTATTATGCTTAGATTCCTGGGCGCGTATGAACACCCCGGGTGTCGGAGAAGGAAACTGGGCATGGAGATACAAAGAAGACGCACTGACACATGAACTTGAAGCAAGATTATATGAAACCTGTAAAATGTTTGGACGATAAGAGGTGTATCTATGAAGACATTGGGAGTTGGAATCGTACTGATGGTGGCACTGTTCTTCTGTCTGCCATACCATCTATACATGAAACAGCTATGGAAGAAAAGCCCTGAGAAATCATGGGAAAAAGCACGCAAGTTTGTATCCGGCTTCTTCCGGTTTGAACTGAAACTGTCCGGCTGCAAAGTAAACGTCATCGGAGAAGAAAATATACCACAGGATGGACCGGTGTTATTCGTCGGCAACCACCGCAGTTATTTCGACATTCTGATCTATCATGAGGCAATCGGCAAGCCGCTTGGCTTCCTTGCCAAAAAAGAAATGGAAAAGATTCCGCTTCTGCCACTTTATATGCGGGATATCGGATGTCTGTTCTTAGACAGGGACGATATCAAGCAAGGCTTATCCGTAATCAAACAGGGAACGGAGTACATGAAGCAGGGACATTCGATGGTCGTATTCCCGGAGGGAACAAGAAATCAGACCGACACACTCCTGCCATTTCGCGAAGGCGGATATAAGATGGCAGAGAAATCAAAATCCCCGATCGTTCCGGTATCGATCTGCCGTTCCGATCTGATGCTTGAATCTGCACCGAAAAGACGGATTCACAGCCACAATGTAACAATTGAATTCGGAAAGCCAATCTATCCATGCGAGCTTCCTCCGAAGGAGCGCAAGGAGCGATATGCAGAATTTCCACAGCTTATACAGGATATGTATGATAAAAATAACATTTAGAGGAGGATTTGAACCATGCCTTGGTGGTTAATCATGATTATTGTCATCGTGGTAGCACTTGCGATTATGTTTGTGTTATACAGAGTCGGTGACAAGCTACAGAAGAAACAAAGCGCACAGAGAGAACAGATGGCAGAAGCAGCTCAACCGATGAATATGTTGATCATCGACAAGAAAATGCTGCCGATGAAAGACGCCGGACTTCCGAAAATGGTGATGGAACAGACACCGAAACGTTACCAGAAAGCAAAGCTTCCAATCGCGAAGGTCAAAGTTGGTCCACAGATTATGAACATGATCTGCGACGATGCGATCTTTGACGAGCTTCCAACCAGAGGCGAAGTTAAAGCAATGGTCAGCGGTATTTACATTATCAGTGTCAAGAGCGTCCGCGGCAAGAAAGTTGCTCAGGAAGAAGAAACCGGCAAGAAGAAGAAAAAAGGTAACTGGCGTACACGTATGCGGAAACGTCAGGTTGAGATGCAGAAGCAGTTGAACACAGAGATGCTCGAAAAAGCAAAATCCAAGGGCAAAGACAAGCCTGTTGAGAAGTCCAAGGAAGAGCTTCGTCGAGAGAAAGAAAGAGCGAAGAAAATCAGTGACAAGATGTAATAAGCAGCCGGCAAATTTGAAAGATATTATCGGTTCCTTTACACCATTTCTGATTGCCGTATTGGCACAGTATGTATTGAATTTCATTGATATTGCAATTCTGTTCTTCAAGAATATGCGTTCTGATGAAAAATCAAACAGCGACAATACGATCAGCAAGATTTTACAAATGGATTATAACCAGCCTATGAATCAGGCATACCTCGTGCTTGCACAGCATATCGTATTTCTGATTTGTTTCGGGATCTGGTATTACCGCATATTTTATCGGGGAAATATCGTTTCCACAGACGAAACTTTCGAAGATAATACAAAAGGACGCATGAAAAATATTTTTTCATGCGTCTGTTCTATACGGACTCCATTTTTATTGCTTGCCGGTGTTGCAATCCAGATCATGGTGGACGGAATCCTGAATCTGGTAAGTCCCCTCTTCCCGGATACCTTTACAGCCTACTATGAACTTGTATCCAAGGCGGTCGGTGTGAACCGGGCAGTTCCGATGATGATCGCAACCTTTGTGATTGCCCCGATCGGCGAAGAGCTGTTCTTCCGCGGTGTGATCATGGGGTATGCGAAGCGCTACATGCCACCAGCTTTCGCAATCCTGTTTCAGGGTGTACTTTTCGGATTGTATCATGGCAACATCGTACAGGGCATCTACGCATGCATCTTAGGATGTCTGCTTGGATTTGTGGCTTACAAAGCGGATACACTGCTTACAAGCATGATCCTGCATTTCAGTATCAACCTGAGTGTGCTCTTCATTCCATCCGTATGGTTTGAGGACACCATGCGATGCAGTATCATTACGGCTGGCGCGTTGGTACTTACGGTGCTGTTCGTATGGCTGGCGATGAGAAAACACAAAACAAAGGAAACACGTTCAAGAGCAGAATCAACTGAAGATTAGACGATAGAAAAATGCAAGTAGCAAAAACACTACTTGCATTTTTTGTAACTTCGTGCGGTATTACATTTATCTAATCATCTGTAACCCATGCTTAATCCGCCAAATTATGCACATGCACCTTCATCTTCCGTTCCATCGGCGATTCATTTCCCATCTCCATCGTATATTGCAGTGCAAGACGCAGTGAAAACTCCTCTGCCAGAACAGCCGCCTCATAATCGATCCCCTCTGCCGTGTGCAGGAAATGCTTCGTCTGCAGGGTCACCGGAATTGAACCGTAGCCGGTCGCATATTTCGTATGATGCGTTAAGCCATGCTCATATACGAAGTCCGAATTCAATTCGCCACTCCGCGTCACACGGAGCCGGTTGTCGGAGAACAGCATCGTGCAGCGTGTCTTGTGTCCATCCCCGGACACATCCTCCACGTAAGTAAGTTTCATGCCCTGTTCCGTCATGCTTGCCAGTGCAGTCACCTGCGAGCGCATCACTTCGCCGGTCTCCACATCTACATTTTCAAACTCAATAACTGCTTTCATTATGGACGTTCCTTTGCCATTTCGATCAAAGTCTCTACCAGACTCTCAATCGAATATCCCTTATCCTTCCAGAGCATCGGATACATACTGATGGAAGTAAAGCCAGGTAATGTGTTGATCTCGTTAAATACGACCTCGTTCGTATCCTTCTCCAGGAAGAAATCTACACGGGAAAGACCGAATCCATCCAGCGCATTGAAGATTGCAACCGCATCCTTCTGCACTTCTGCCTCTTTTCCATCCGGGAGATCAGCACCGATCACAGTTTTGGACTCTGCATTGTTGTACTTGGCATCGAAATCGTAGAATTCTGCTGCCGCAAGAATCTCACCCACGCGGGATGCTTTTGTACCCTTACCATAGCCAAGGACAGCGCACTCAATCTCACGACCGACGATCGTCTCCTCAACCAGAATCTTGTAATCATGCTTTGCAGCTTCCTTCAGGGCAACAACCAATGCTGCACGGTCATCCGCCTTGGAAACGCCCTTGGAAGAACCTGCCTTGGAAGGCTTTACGAACACCGGATAAGAAAGCTTTGCTTCCACGCGGGCTGTCACCTCGTCGATATCCTCCAATTGTTCTGCCAGCACCGGCACATAAACAGCCTGGCGGATTCCAAGTGTATCAACGACCAGCTTTGTATAGAACTTATCCATAGATGCAGCCGAAGCGAACACGCCACATCCGACATATGGGATATCTGCCATCTCGAACAATCCCTGAATCGTTCCATCCTCACCATACATGCCATGCAATACCGGGAAGATTACATCGATTGGCTGCACCTTCATCATATCGTCCTGCGAAATGATAAGTCCGCCCTTTGTATCCGGGGAAATGATTGCAGAAACAGGACTTTCCTTCCAGCTTCCGTCCTCAATGCTTGCGATATCTTCCGCCAGCTTCCACTCGCCGTCTTTCGTAATTCCGATCAGGAACATGTTGTATTTCTCAAGATTTACTGCTTTGGCGATTGTAACAACTGACACGCAGGATACTTCATGCTCGGATGAGCGGCCGCCAAATATAACTGCCAGATTCTTTTTCATGGTTTTTGCCTTTCTTTATGTATTATTTTTATCGCATTTTGCATAACCATCTACTCTTCCAATCAGCATTTCAACAATTACTATTCTGCGCAGACTCGCTCTCGCTCAGAGAAACACATAGCGGTACTAAATTCGCTGCACCAGCCAAATAGCTGGCACAGCTTATTAAGTACCGATGTGTTTATATGGTCTGCTTAAGAATAGTAATTATTGAAACGCATAATTCACATACCTATAATGGTTATGCAAAATGCAATGAACATACTGATATATATTCAAACTTCTTAATCTCCATATCTAATTATTATAACAACTTAAAAGGTATCCTGCAACCATTCAAGAATCTTTAATCTTACCTTAACATTATCCCCTTTTGCATCCCGCTTCACAAATAATTTCTCATAGCTTTCTTCGTCGAGTGCATGTGCGAGCTTCTCTGTATCTTCCGAATCGACAACCGCGCCTGCGTCCATCGTGTAGCACATCATCGGATACAGCATGCACCAGAAATTCTCACCTTTTGCCGCGCCGATATCGACGCGGAGTGCCCGGTAGGTTCCCGCCGGAAGCACCAGTTCGCCGTATTCCCGGATGGGGAATTCCTCTCTGACAATATACGCAGAGATTGTATAATCATACCCCGCCTCGTCTACAACCGCTCTCGCAGCCTGTCTGATATCCGGCAGCTTCTGCATGATATACCGCAGTGCTGCTCCATCATCCTCCACCGTTTTCAGGCCATCTGCAAGCTCAGCCAGCACCGCATCCCGCACTTCGTATTTGAGTGCAAGATCTTCCTCGCTGTCACTGTTCGCCCGCACATGGAACCGCACGATCACATCCTCCGGACTTTTCAGTGCATCCTCATAGACATCCGCGGAACCATCTGCCGTCTCCGTACCACCAGCACAGATTCTCGCCATACCGGCATCTCCAAACACAGCTTCAAGCTCTGCCAGATCTTCATCGCTCATTTTCTGACCTGCAAATAGCATTTTCATATTACCCTCACGGAACAGACTGACGACATCACGGACACTCCCGCCTCCGGCAATATGCAGCACACTCGTAAGTAAAATCCCGCCACATACACCGAGCAGGATTCCGACCATCGCCCCTTTTAGAATCTTATACCCCATAACGAACTCCTCCATCGAAAGTTGATTTCGTTACAAGCTTTCCCTTCCGTAAGCAGCTTTAATCATTTCCCGCAAAATATATTTCGCGCCATCCGCTTCCATCATGACCGGAATTGATTTCGAGATTCCCGGCCGGTGCCCAAGCTCCAGCAAGAGCGGATGTATCTCCTGCCCCGTCATATCCGCCGCGATCTGCTTCATATGCCCGAAATCCAACTGCCGCTCGTTCTCTCTCCGGTACAGTTCTGCCGCCATCTCCAGATTCTCTGCCTGCACATGGTAGATCGTCTGCCTGATGCTGTTTTCCCCCTCGTACCCGGCGATATCCGCAATCACAAACGTAAACTGATATCCGTCCTTCGCAGTTTCCACCTGCATTTCCTGCACATAATCCCGGTGCTCCAACGTTTTCTTTTTCTGTTCTATCGCAGTGAAATCATTTTGCACAAATTGTCTGCCGAGCTTTTCATTCCCGCTCCATACACTTCCAACTGCAGCCAGCACAGTCAGACAGACAAATCCGATTCCCCATTTTACACGTTTTTTCGTCTTCACCCACATGACGATCAGCGGAAATACAATGCCGATCGCAAGATCTGCATACAGGAAATACCGCATGCCGTATTTCACGGCCGATTCAAACTGCATTCCATATGCAAACAGACATGCAAATGCGAACATCACCGCGAATGTCAAGGCACGACCACATTTATGCTTCACTTCGCACAGCGAATACAGGAAGTCCCGCGTCTGGTGCAGATAACCGCTCACAACCGCAAATACACCGATAATCCAGAACGCCATCACCGGATAGTCAAGCCGCGCCACGGCGCCGCCCGGAAAAGACGCCGCTTCCATCACATTAAACGATGCCGTCGTGTCGCTTGCCGTCCAGCCATAGCCAAGAATTGCCACGATAAACAGATACGCAAATACAATGGTAAATAAGATCCAGACAAGCAGCCAGATTCCCCCCATTCGGTCTTTCTCCTTCACGCATGGGCGGCTGTAAAGCTGCAATTCCAGCGGAGATAATGCTAGAAGGATTGCATACGCACCCTTGAACACGCCCGATACCTCCGACTGTGATGTGATCCCCTGCATGATTGCGCCGATGTCAATATTCGATACCGAGAACACAACGATCAATATAAGGGGTACGACCATCCACCCAAACAAAAATTCAAACATCCGTCCGCGTCCTTCCATCGACTTGGACGCACCATACAATGTGATTCCAAGAAATGGCAGGAAGATCCACCATACGGAGAAGCTTTGCAGCAGATACCGCTGCAAAATCATGGAGAAAAAGACCGCGATAAGCGTCGCACGCAGCAGATACCGTAAGGCATACAGCACGTCCAATATACTGGCAGTCCATCCCATATGATTCCGAATCGCATTGATATAACCGCATGGAACAAAGTCCGCAAGATACAGCATCAACGCGCCATAGAGCACGACAAATGCGAGCCCGACCACCAGTGCCAGCACATGATATTTCCCCGCAAGCGACAATGTGATATACGGAATCATCATCATACTGATCGTGACACATTCGAGATAACTCATGCGAAACCATTGCCGTTTGGAGATTTTACCGTCCGCCAGATTCATGATTTTTTTCCTCCTTCTCTGTTGACTTCGTCACATGGGGTTTCAGCCTCGTCCGCTCCTCCTCGCGCGCAAAGATCGGGCGTTTCCGCATCCACGAGATCGGTGCCCGCAGCACAAAATCCTGATTCGCATAGGCGCGCTTGCCACTTCCGGCGACAATCGGATACATATATGGGATGCCGAAGCTCATCAGTCCGGACAGATGCACCGCAATCACCAAAAGCGCCAGAATATATCCATACAAGCCCCAGATGGCAGACGGAATGATCACGAAGAATTTGAGCAGACGGAATACCGATGCGAACTCTTCATTCGGAATCGCAAAGCTTGCAATCGCGGTCAATGCTACAACGATCACGACCATCGTGCTCACGATGCCCGCCTCCACTGCCGACTGTCCAACGATCAATCCGCCGACGATACCGATCGTGTTGCCAAGCGGTCCCGGCAGACGGATCCCCGCTTCGCGCAAAAGCTCAAACAGAAACTCCATCAGTAGCACTTCCACAATCACAGGAAAGGTGACCATACTCCGTGCTGACGCGATCGCATACAGAAGCTTTGTCGGAAGAATATCACTGTGATACACGGTAATCGCGATATAAAGTCCGGGCAGGGACACCGCCAGAAATGCCGCGATATACCGGATGATCCGTGCAAATGTCCCGACCGCCCAGCGATTGTAATAATCATCTGACGTCTGCAACAGCATGTTCAAATTACACGGTGCCAGAATCACCTCCGGCGAATTGTCAAATACGATTGCCACTCTGCCTTCCGTAATCCCTGCTGCCACCTTATCCGGTCTGGTCGTCGACTGAAACGTTGGAAACGGAGAATACCAATTCTCCATCAGGTGCTGCGCCATCCCGCTATCATAGATGGCATCAATATCATAGTGATGCATGTCCTCCCGCACGCGCTTAACCAGCTCCTCCGACGCTACATCTGCCAGATACACAAGCGCATAGTCCGTCCGTGTGCGCTCCCCAATCGTATCCTGCTCCACGCGCAATTTTGCATCCTTGATCCGCCGCCGGATCAACGCGGTACTCTGCCGGAACCCCTCATTAAAGCTGTCCTTCGGTCCGCGCATGCCCGCTTCCGTATCATTTTCAGAGATTCCTCTAAGTGGTAATTTCTTCGACGATACGATCATTGACCTCGCATAACCATCAATGAAGATCGCCGTATCACCCTTCAGAATCGAACCGACTGTTTTATCAAAGGAGGTTTCCTCCTTGATATCCGCCGTCTGAACCTCCTGATATAAGATGCTGTCCCAGATATCCTTCGCCGAATTTCCGCGCCATTCATACGAAAGCGGTTTCAGGATTGTCTCCTCGATCATGCCGTTATTCGTCAGACCATCGATATATACAACATGCATATACACCATGCCCTCCGCCCGCTCCATCGCGAAAGACTTCTGCACTACATCCCCACAGTTTTCAAACAGGATGCCGAGCACCTTTTTATTCTCAGCTAAGCTCCGCCGCAGAGGCACCTTGAGCTTATTGTTATCATCATACAGATCTTCTAAATCCATAAAAAAACCTCCAAACTATACATAAGCTAGTATGTATGGTTTAGAGGTTTTTATGCAGAACCGCATGTGCCGTTGCTGTGTCAAAATAAACAGTACAACAAGTTAAGGCACTATCTAATGTTGTTTCTGAAGATGATGGATAATTTTAAGTTATCCGTCA
>ERZ1034626.2-NODE-2-length-208935-cov-25.452920_pt1 | contig 208935 bp, 184 predicted proteins | sample MGYA00520652_ERZ1034626 | MGnify/ENA primary metagenome ERZ1034626 (study PRJEB33766, sample SAMN09781765) | gut metagenome | biome: gut microbiome | host: Homo sapiens | place: Madagascar | study: EMG produced TPA metagenomics assembly of the PRJNA485056 data set... | reverse complement strand
TTGTTTATAACGAGCTGCTGATCCGTGGCTACAATGTTGATGTGGGTGTCGTGGATATCTTCGATAAGGATAAAGAGGGCAAACGTGTTCGCAAGCAGTTGGAGGTTGACTTTGTGGTGAATCAAGGAAACCAGAGATACTATATCCAGGTTGCATATGACATGACTTCGGAAGAAAAACAGACGCAGGAGTTCAATTCTCTGCGTAATATCCCGGACTCTTTCAAGAAGATCGTCATTGTAAATGGCAGCAAAAAGCCTTGGAGAAATGATGAAGGTTTTGTCATCATGGGAATGAAGTATTTCTTGCTGAATGCGAATAGTCTGGAATTTTAAGTCGATTTGAGTTGTTGCTGTGTTGTTGTTCTATTTCAAAAAAGAGTGAACACGCTGGGAGAATGTCGTGATGTGACAGACCAATATCAAACCGGACGAAGTGCATATTTGCGACTGGGACAATTATTTATGAGATTATTTGCTGGATTGCTATAAGAATCTGATGAAACGACCTTTCAAAAAACAGTTGATTTAGAAGTTAACTGTTTTTGAACCTCTTCTCAGACACAAGAACAGCAGATTGCGGGTCTCGAAGCAACCCAAAGAGAAGTCGATGAGTTTATTAACTTGACGGTAGATCGTGATAATTCGGCATCATCCGAAATCTCACGTGCTAAGAAGGACTTTTACAAACAATACTCTTATCTTAAGCCTGACTGCGAAAAGACCGACTGGGAAAAATTTTGCGAAGGTTTGAAAAAGGTCGGTCAGTGGTGTAAAGATCACTGGAAAGAGATCGTTCTGGTAATTGAAATCGTAGTGGCTGTTGTCTGCATTTGTGTTCCTGGCTTACAGGGTATAGGCACTGGCATTCTTATCGGAGCTTTAAAAGGTGCTTTGACCGGTGGCTTGATTGGCGGAATTACCAGTATGCTAACAGGAGGCTCATTCCTAGAAGGATTTGCCCAAGGTGCATTAGATGGTGCCATAATGGGTGGTGCCTTGGGCGGCGTAGGCGGAATCGCCGGCAAATTCATAACCTGCGGTTCTAAATTAGGAAACGCAATCCAGACAACCTCTAAAATCAGCGGGGCCATTTCTAATAGTATGGATGGTTTTGACATGGTATCATTAGGATTGGGGATGATTGATCCTAATAACCCAATCACGGAACTTAACAACAAAATGCATCAGAGCGATGTATACAACAAGTTCCAGATGGGGGTAAGCTTGGTATCTTCGTTCTCAGGTGCTGCTTCTCAGAATATGGCGTGCTTTGTTGCTGGTACATTGGTACTTACAACTGCTGGTCTGCTCGCTATTGAAAAGATAAATCCTGGTGAAGGCGAAGGTCCAGATGATCCTGGGCACGGTCCAAATCGCGGATTTGGCAATAGTGCTTTTCCAGATACTTGGTCCGATGATAATGCTATTAAGGCTGTCGAAGATGTTGCGAATAGTCCAAAATCAATTTGGCAACAAGCTACAGGTCCAGGAAGTGGTCGAAATGCACCGAAAACTATTGGTGGTCCAGATCCAAACGCTCCTCTTACCACAAGAAATGGTAGACCAGTTAGATTTACTGTTGAAGGACAAAACCATAGTTTAGATATTAGAGTGATTGTTGAACCAGGCGGTGAAGGGATAGTAACTGGCTTTCCTATTAATCGCTAATTATGAGAGGAGATTAAAATGGTAAAAGACGCATATGATATGTTCTTCAAAAATATCTCTATGCAATTTCATGACGACTCTCTTGTGAATGCTCTTGTGGAAGATGCTGAAGAACTGGCGAAATATGGAGAAAAACGGGTGGCTCTTGAAAATTTTTTGGAGAACGTTTTAGCTAATGAGGTTACGATTTCAAAAGAAGCTGTCACTTTAGCAGAAAAAGCATTCAGTGATGCTCCAAATGATTATGATATAGAGCTAATAAACGAACTGAAAAAAACCGATGTTACGTAAGGGGATGATTTGGATGCCAATGGACAAAAAAGATCAACTTGCAGAATTAATTTCAAATGCGGAAACTTCCTTTTATAATGGGCAATTACAAGAGGCGTTCAGTCTTTCTTTATCAGCTATAAAACTCGATGAGAACTGTAACATATCAAAGCTCCCGGCAGAGCTCCAATCATGTCAAGGTATATAGCGGAAATGTTGTCAGAAAATACAAATCAATTTATGGGAAAGGCATTCGGCCAACTTATACGGTGTTGCAGATTAAGGCGGATTCACCGGTCAATGGTGCCGATGTGTTCTGGTATGAGGGAAATTGCAGCATTCTGGGCAGTAAGAATGTTTATATAGGCTATAATGATAATTCCATGTCGGTCTTATCACAGTTTGAACTGGTGATGACGGCCATAAGTGGTGCATTTTTATTATTGCATGCAGTTTCAGCACTATTGCTCAGTAAGAAAAATCCATACGGCGGGAAGTTTTTCTGGTTTTTTAAATTTTGACCGTCCGGTAGTTTATCTTTTGTTTGGATATTTTATTATGTTCGCATGGTTAGCCATAATGATAACCGCAACGATTCTGCTTCGAAAAAATAAGGCAAATTTTCTATCTTTTATATTACCTTGGTTCATGGGATTCGTTGCATGTTTGGTAGCAGTGTTTGTAATACTTTGATTTTCAACGATTATAAAATATGAATCCGACATGATGGTGAAATTGTAAGGAAAGCTGAAAGATAATGGGGAAATACAAAAGTAAAGCATTAAAGAGAACATGTAAAAGGTGTATGATTGCGGTGATTATAACGGCTATCCCCGGAATCATTGCCGGACTTTTTAACAGATGGATTTTTTTAGCTTCGCTCTTTGCAATTATTCCTATCATCTATTTGGTCAATCGATTTTTCGTGATTATAAAATGGAATCTGGTCGAGGGGATCATCGAAGATGTAACGTTAGTTAATGATTTTAACCAGCCCTATACCGAAGCTCATATTATATTTAAGACAAAAGATAATATGGAACATGAGTGCCGCTTCACGATCGGGCATTATGGAGATTACGAAGAAGGAATAGAACCAGAGTTAGAGAATATGCTTCAAAGTGACAAAGAGTTATTTATGAAGAAGAAAGTCCTGGCTTTTTATTCTCCAAAAGATGTTAACAGATGTATAGTGTATTTAGAAGATTCACAATGAATATAAAATGCTATCAAGCGTTTTTGAAAAGTCCTTGACGGCATCAGTTCGATTATGTTGATTGTGCTCTCATGCATCGCAGATTGGAAGAAAATATGTATGAGAGGAAAATCGATATTTGTCGACTTGATAATTTCCAATTTTTAGTGATAGGGAGATACACAATGAATGGTTTGATTATAAAGGTACTCAGCATAAGTATTGCGGTAGTAACCGTAGTATACTTGATTATTTATAAAGGAAATACCATGATTACGAAGATATTTAGCGTGTGTATTATAGCAGCAATGGTAATATACTGGATTGTTTATGAAAGAAATACAAGAAAGCGAAAAAAACAGGAATTACAGCGTGATGACTATTTATTTGCGAAAGAAAACGATTTGCCGTTACAGATAAATTGGAATGAGATAAATGACTTTTTGTCAGATTCCGGATATGGTGTAAATATGCCAATGGAGAATTGGTTTATGATGGATTGGGCGATACAGCCCTGTGTGGAGAATGGTATAAAAGAAGGAAAGTTTTCTATGAAAGGGTTTCGAGTGTTACAAGCTTTAAGTAACGATATGAAACACATTTTTTATGATGTGAGGTTTAATTATGACCGTGGTCCGGATATAGAAGATAAAAATAGGAAGTACGAAGCCGTAAAAAAGGTGTTGGATACAAAATACGCCGGTTTGTCAGAAGAAGTACGGAAGAATATATATGACCAATTTGTCAAGATATATGAAAGAAAAATTAATATACAATTCCAGTTTTTGAAACTGAGAAATCGGTATTTTACGGGGGAATAAGATGGTACTTGAAACAGATAGGCTCACTTTAAGAGAATATGTTACAGAGGATTTTGACGCACTTTTTGAGATAGTCTCTGATATAGAAACTATGCAACATTATCCGGCACCTTTTGATGAAGATAAAACAAGGAGTTGGATCCAGTGGAATTTGGATAATTATAAAAAGTGTGGTTTTGGACTCTGGGCAGTTGTGTTGAAAGAAACGGGAGAATTTATTGGAGATTGTGGTATTACTATACAGGATATTGACGGAGAAATGCTTCCGGAAATAGGCTATCATATTCATAAAAAATATTGGAGAAAAGGCTTTGCTAAAGAAGCTGCTAGAGCAGTACGAGATTGGGTATTTCTTAATACGCAATACGATATAATTTATTCGTACATGAAATACACTAACATAGGCTCTTATTCTACTGCTTTAGCAAATGGAATGAAAAAAGTAAAGGAATATCAAGATCCTAAAAATACGATTTCTTATGCCTATGCTATTACAAGAGAAGAGTGGAAAAAAATGAAAGAAAACTGAGTTAATTTCAGCACTAATATCAATGCACAAACTGCATTTTTGATAAAAAGTGCATTGATAAACTGAACTATAAGGGGTTATATCCAGTATGAGCTTTGCTCTTGGTTATACCGTTGGTTCTAAGAGCAAAAATAAACACCAAAAGACCGCCATGTTTGGTAAACTTTGGCGGTCTTTTGGTCAAACATATATCCGGTTTTGTGGTGCGGAAGAATATGCCATAATTATTTTGAATTGTGATACAATGAAAATATAGTCAGATAGAATGTAAACGTCAAACCATGCGCTTACGAAATGTCTGCTGCTTTTTTGCTCTATAAGAAAATGCCATTACCAGAAAATGAATTATTTGAAAAAAATGGGAATAGAATAAGGACAGAAGCAGCTGACTGTGCTAAAATATGCATGAAATGTATTACCAAAATATAAAGAAATTTCAAAAAATGGGAATGGGAGATAGTGATATGCAGTTTATTGTAAGACAAAAGTATCTAGATGAATTGATTGAATTATATGGGACGCCAGATATAAAAGTAATCACGGGCATCAGACGAAGCGGCAAGTCTGTTTTGCTGCAGGAATTTATCACTTATCTGCAGTCGTTAGAGGAAAAGAGCAATATTGTAATGATAAACCTTCAGGAATTAGAGTTTGATCATTTGCTGGAATATCATGCATTGCATAAGTATATCTTGGGTCAATATAAAGAGGGAATGAATAACGTATTATTGATTGATGAGGTTCAGATGTGCCCTCAGTTCGAACTTGCAATCAATAGTATTTATACAAAAGGAATCTATGATATTTATGTTACCGGTTCAAATGCATTTTTGTTAAGTTCAGATTTGGCAACACTTTTTACTGGAAGAACGATGGAAATAAAGGTATATCCTTTTTCTTTTGTGGAATATCTGACTTATTATGGAATTACGGATGGGTATGATGATGCATTTGATCAGTATGTCCGAACCGGTGGTATGCCGGGAGCTTATGTATATAAGACAGAGGATAGACAGTATGATTATATCAGAGATGTGTATGGGACTATTCTTATAAGAGATTTGGTTGAGAAATATAGAATAAGAAATACATCAGAGTTTGCCAGTATATCTGAATTTATGATGGATAATATTGGCAACCTGCTTTCTCCCAATAATATCTGCAAGACATTAAATAATGACCAAAGAGAGATTACCAGAAAGACAGTATCAAAATACATTGGTTATTTAGAGAACGCATTTCTATTTTATGAGGCAAAACGGTATGACCTAAAGGGGAAAAAATATCTCGAAAACAATAGTAAGTTTTATCTTTGTGATCCAGCATTTCGATATGCAGTCAATGGTACACGAAATATGGACTTTGGAAGGGTTTATGAGAATATTGTTTATCTGGAGTTACGAAGGAGAGGTTATGAGGTATATGTTGGTAAACTTTATAAAAAAGAAGTGGACTTTGTAGCAAAGAAACGAGACACACTGATATACATTCAGGTAAGTGACAATATTTCAGATGAAACAACATTTGAGAGGGAATATTCGCCATTGCTTGCAATACGAGATGCATATCCTAAGATGGTAATTGCAAGGACACATCATGAAACTTATGATTATCAGGGTGTGCAGGTGGTCGATATTTGCAGATGGCTGCGATGCAGATAGATGAATTCTAGTTTATCTTTTATAATACTGTGGTTTGTGGGTTCCTAGCAACTCAATTAAACTAAAACCAGACGGTTTTATGCTATATTTTGCCGGTTATTATTGAATTATCAAGTTGCATAAGAACTTATTCAAGTGCGAAGTTTGAGTATATAAAAATATATAACATATACGAAAGAATATATAAGACAAAAAGTCGGGGGGACTGACGAAAATTTTATTTCAAAGGTTATGGAAGGAGTAAACCGGAATGAAAAATGATAGGAAGAATGTTTCAAATATGGTGATTGCATTGTGTGTGTCGTTTTGTTTGCTGTGACTGCGATTTATTGTGTGCCGAGATTCTCACTGCTTTCATCGAATGCATTGCCGGCAACGGTTGCGAGTGCGGACAAGCATGGGACAAGCGGCTATGCAGTATTAAAGGTAGACGGAGCCAGAGAGGATGGAGGAACGATATTCTTCCACTATTATTATCCCGGAAGCAAGTCGCATCTAAAACAGGATGAAAAGGTGCTGGTAAGTGGTAACATCACATTTATGGATGAATCGACAGAACAGGGAGTGAATGCAGACCTGATTATCGGAACAAAGACACCGGTGCTTATATGTTTGATTTTATCCTTGCTGGGGCTGGTTGGCGCAATCTGCCTGTTGCCATCAGCAATTCGCAATTTCCGTAGTAAACCATGGAGTCGTGATGAGGAGATAGAAACGAAGAGCAAATCGGTGGATGCATTCTATACGGCTGAGATTTTAGCACTTGTAGTTGCTTTGATTTTCTTTCTGGCGGGTATGACGCAGGTGGTCGGATATGCCTGCGCGAAGAATCATACAACAGGAACTGTAACATATCAAAGCTCCCGGCAGAGCTCCAATCATGTCAAGGTATATAGCGGAAATGTTGTCAGAAAATACAAATCAATTTATGGGAAAGGCATTCGGCCAACTTATACGGTGTTGCAGATTAAGGCGGATTCACCGGTCAATGGTGCCGATGTGTTCTGGTATGAGGGAAATTGCAGCATTCTGGGCAGTAAGAATGTTTATATAGGCTATAATGATAATTCCATGTCGGTCTTATCCCAGTTTGAACTGGTGATGACGCTCATAAGCGGTGCATTTTTATTATTCCATGCAGTTTCGGCACGGTTGCTCAGTAAGAAAAATCCATATGGCGGGAAGCTTTTCTGTTTTTTTAAATTTTGACCAGTCCTGTAGTTTATCTTTTGTTTGGATATATTATTATGTTCGCATGGTTAGCCATAATGATAACTGCAATAAATAGATAAAAAAGTTTCCTGAATCTTGTTGAATATAGGGAACTTTTTAAATATAATAGTATAAAAAAGTTCCCTAAAGGAGTGATAGTATGAATTCATTTAATGAGATTCAGGCGTTATTGCAGGACAAAGCTGATATCCAGGCAAGAATTAAATTAATACCATACGATGGAAATCCGGAAGTAAAAGAAAATGCAAGCGGAAAATATTTATATATAAGAAAACGTGTCGGAAGCAGACTTACATCGACATATGTCGATGCATATTCTGAAGACCTTTATCAATTGCTTTTACGTAATGCCAAGGAATTGCGGGAATTAAAGAAATCATTACGTAAGATTGAAAAGAGGCTTGCCGAATTAGGTTATGAAGCAAATGGTTTAAGTAATAGGGTTCTTCAAAATATTGATTTTGCAAGGGCAAATATGAAGGCGAACATATATGATCAGGCTATATTAGAGGGGGTTGCAACATCGTATCCCCAGACTGAGGATATTATTGATAATGGTACTGTAAACGGAATGACGGCAGATGATATTCAAAAGATTTTGAATCTGAAACATGCATGGGAGTTTATTCTGGATTCTGATGTTGCACAGGCAGATACGGATTATTATTTATTATGTCATATTGCAAAATTGGTTAATGAGGGATTTTTTTATGATGGGGGGAAAATACGAGGTGTTCCGGTAAAAATTGGCGGGAGCAAATATATTCCGCCGATACCTATGGAATCGATAGTAATAGAAAGAATAAATGAAATTATTAACTCCGAAGCAGATGAAATTGAGATAGCAATAAACCTGTGTATGTATTGCATGAAGACGCAAATTTTTATTGATGGAAATAAAAGAGCATCCGTGATTTTTGCTAATCATTACTTAATATCACATGGGCATGGATTTCTGGTTATTCCGGAGGAGCATGTACCTGAGTTTAAGCAAAAGTTAGTTGACTTTTATGAAGGTGGAAGTATAGAGGTTATGAGTGAATTTTTAAAATCAAAATGTTGGAAAACATTTTAATTTGTATTTAATCTGACATGAAACAATTTCAGGGTTTATTTGACTTTAATAGATGGCTTTTTTTAGCTTCGCTCTTTGCAATTATTCCTATCATCTATTTGGTCAATCGATTTTTCGTGATTATAAAATGGAATCTGGTCGAGGGGATCATCGAAGATGTAACGTTAGTTAATGATTTTAACCAGCCCTATACCGAAGCTCATATTATATTTAAGACAAAAGATAATATGGAACATGAGTGCCGCTTCACGATCGGGCATTATGGAGATTACGAAGAAGGAATAGAACCAGAGTTAGAGAATATGCTTCAAAGTGACAAAGAGTTATTTATGAAGAAGAAAGTCCTGGCTTTTTATTCTCCAAAAGATGTTAACAGATGTATAGTGTATTTAGAAGATTCACAATGAATATAAAATGATATCAAGCGTTTTTAAAAAAGTCCTTGACGGCATCAGTTCGATTATGTTGATTGTGCTTTCATGCATCGCAGATTGGAAGAAAATGTGTATGAGAGGAAAATCGATATTTAAGCAAGAGATGATTTGCAATAATGGAGGTTATTTATGAGTCTATTTGATGTATTGAGTAAGGGTTTTTGTTCAAAAAAAAGGGAATCAAATGAAATATTATCGCAAGAAGAGTATAAAGATAAGTTTTTACATGGTGATGACTATATTAAAAGAGAACTTTATGACGAATACATATCTCGAAGGTTGTCAGAAGAATTCGGGTTGAAATACAATGAAAAGATAAAAAAATGGCACTCTGAATGGAGTGCTAATCGGCGTTTTGTGGTCGAATTATGTTATCCAAGAGGAAATCACATATACTTACGCTGGGGATATAATTATGATTTTATCCCTGATATCAATAGTAAAAATAAGTTGACATGGCATCGGACAGAAAGTTCTGTAAAAATACACATTGCTGATGCTTGGTATAATCACATAGAGGATGAAAGAGAACAAGACTGTGGATATACAAAGGAAGAATTTTATAATCCAAGGAAATGCACAAGTTTTCAATATCAAATACCTACCTACACGTCCGATATGGAATTTGCATTGGAATATATAAAAAATGTTATAGATAAAAATATCCCACTGATAAGAGAGTGGATAAATAATGTACAAACGGTTGATGATGCCATTACTGTTCTTAATCAGAGGATAGTAACTTTACCCCATATATATGTTCCGTATATGTGTCATATCAGAGCGTTTTTATATGCAAAGAATAACGATATAGATAATGCAATCGAATCTATTAAACAAGGGTATAAAAATAGCGAGATACCACAAGTTATAATTGATAAATTGGTTCAGATTGCTAATGGGTAAGAAAGAGTCAGATTTCAGTTTATAGGTCTGTTAGAGTATTGATAAAAGAGATTATTCATGATACAATATCCGAAAAATCGGAAATAGAAAAGCAGAGGAAAGGGTATTGCACCATGAAGATATATGAGAAAATATTTGCAAGACTTGAAGAATTACATATGAGCCAGACGGAACTGTCCAGAAGAACCGGTATTGCGACCAGTACGATCAGTGACTGGCGAAAGAAACAGATTAATCCACAGGCGGATAAACTGGTGTCTATATGTAGGGCGCTGGATATGACGCTTGTGGAATTACTTTGTGACGAAGAATGACCAGTTACCTTGCACTTCTTGATGTCTGCAAGCAAATCAACGATAGTGCCCGGTTCAAGAAACAGCAGCGGAATGAATGTTTCTGTTATTCAGGATATTGCTGGGAACAATATTGGGGATGATCTGCCAAGTGAGTATAGCGGATCAAAATATACACATAGTATCAAAGGAACAAATGCGAAAGCGAAAGCAAATGCTGTACAAGGAATTCCTGAAATGATAGAAATAGCAGTAGGAAAACATTTTCGGGAAAATAAGGAGAGCAAGCATTGGAGAAATGCAATGTATGGCTGGTATCGTTATGATTCAAGATTTGCAATTCCGGTATATAGAGATGATGAAGAGGTGGAGAGGTATAACATTTTTCATGCTTCGCTGATTGTAAGATATTCAGAGGATGGGAAACTGTATTTGTATGACGTAATAGACATAAAAAAAAGAAACGAGCAACCCGATTGAGCCGTAAGGCTGTACACGACAAAAAACCCATTCCTTTTTATGAATAGATGATACAATATAGTAGAAGAAATGTCAATCCGAATATTCGAAAATTAAAACGTTAAGATGGTATTTGTATATAATAAAAGTAGGGCTATGATTACTTGCTGTAATGACGGTACAAGACTTGTTATTTTTAAGATTGAGAGAATAGAAATTGATAAGTGATAAATCGCAATTGATGGAGGTAGTGTGAATTATGAAAAAGATTGTATGTGCAATGCTATGTATTCTGCTTGTATTTAGTTTGAGTGCTTGTGGCGGAAATGTTAATGAAGTAAATACGCATAATGTAGAATCTGAAATATATTCTGAAGAGGACATTGCAGCTGCTATTGACACCATAAAAAAAGAGTTTAAGAGCAACTGGAATGGATGTACTCTTACAGAAATTTATTATGCAGGGGATGACAGATCTAAAGACTATCAAGATTGGGCAGATAGGAACAATGCAGATGAAGTCATTGTTTTGCTATCTTCATTCGATGTTGATTCATCTGGAGGAGATGGTTCTCTGAATCCAAATAGTACATACAATGATTGGAAGTGGATTTTAGTTAGAACAAATGGCGGACAATGGCAACATGTTGATCATGGATATTAAAATGAATTCCGGGAATTCCACTTCGCCCATAACAAGCCCATCAAACAATCCTTCAAAGAGATCAAGCTCTAAGGTAAGCCCCTGATTAAGCGGAATCTTATAGCGCGTTTTCGCAATCACATTGCCGTCTGCTTTGGCGCAGAGTGTCCGGTAAGCATCTTCGTCAATTGGAAGTTCAAATTCCTGTCTGGCTAACATACCACTGCTTTTGACAGTCAGGACGTATTGGTAATCGGAGACTGCAGATGCTGCATCGTATAAGGTTTTCTTGCGTACCCGGATCACCGGATTGGTCGTCACATATGCCTGCTCAATGCCGTAATGTGGGTATGTGTCTAGCTGATCTGGCAGTTTATGAAATAAAAATTTGCGTTCGATTTCCATATTTTGTTCCTCCGTGTCTGGAATATCTGTCAAGCGTTTTTGAAAAAGTCCTTGACGGCATAGTTTAAGTATGTTAGCCTACTTTCAAAGCATAAGTTTCATATAGTAGCTGCAAGACAGCTGCTTTCTACGAATAGTCAAATTATTTATTCTTGAACATTCATGCTTTTAAATTCAATTCATTTAATTTAAGATGCAGGGGGATTCAAGGAAGATAGTTTAAGTCTATGTTTGCAGATGGATTTCTCCTGCGAAAGCCAAAAGAGGACGAAATATGGCAAACAGAGAGTACAAAAGTGACGTGTTCAGTATGTTGTTGGAGATTTTTTGCTGGAACGTAGAGAGGATGTGCAGAAAAGTATGATGTTTGATCTGACATACGAAAAGCAGCTGGAGAATGCAAAGCGTGAATGGTATAACGATGGCGTGGAAGAAGGACATGCATCTGGAATTATGGAAGGACGTGCAGAGGGATATCGTCGTCTTGTAAATTCAATCATTAAAAAACTTCAGAAGAATAAAACACTTGAACAGATTGCGGATGAACTCGAAGAATCTGTCAAAGATATCCGGCCAATTTACGATATCGTGAAGAAACATGCTCCAGAATATGATGTGGATGTAATTACCACAGAAGTACTGGAAACACGGGAAAATAAAAAAGCATAAAACTATAAAAAGAGGTGAAGCGGATATGAAATTTATTCGAGGTATCTACTCAGTACAGTTGATGTAAACTGTTGGCAGATTGTGCTGAGGTGAAAATAAACTTGCTAGCAGTCGTTAACTGTACTGTCCAAATGATTGAAATATAATATTAAAGGAGTACAGTTATGCGCTATATAAAAGAAATTCTAAAGAATAACAAATTATGGGTATTGGCTTACATTGGACTAGGTATATTTAATGCATTTATGGCTAATTACAAAACGGACTATTTTCAGAAGGTTATTGACGGATTGGCGGCTGGAACACTTACATTTGCAGGAGTTATAACCTACGGTCTTATTTTGCTGGTAAATTATTGTATGAATTATCTGGATAATTATCCGGAAAAGAAATTGGAGTATGGTATTTATCTGGATTTTAAGCTTTTATCGCTTAGAAAAATAAGTACAATCGATTATACGGAATATCAGAAAATAGGTACTGGAAAACTTGTTCAAAGGATTGAGAATGGTTCATCCGCAGGCAGAAATGTAGTATTCAATTTCTGGTTGCGTTTGATTCGTGATTTACTTCCTACTATTGTTTTTAGTGTATATTTTATTTGGAAGATTGATAAAAAAATTACTTACATATTGTTTGTAGGCTATATACTTATTTTTATAATAACCAATATTCTACTAAAGTTTCTATACAAAATAAAGGAAAAGATTTTGAACAGTGAGGAGCTGTTCAATCATTTTCTGGTCAGGGGCTTTATGGAAATGCTGGTGTTCCGTATGAGCAAACAGTTTCCGAGTGAAATAAAGAAAACCCGTAGTGCAAAAGAGGATATTGTATCATCAAAAGTAAAAATGAATATGATTCATGAAGCTTTTTTTACAATATTTGCGCTACTTGTAGCAATGTTAGATATTGGTATTTTATTTTACGCATGGAAAACAAAAAATCTTACAGTGGGTTCTATAGTTGCACTCATTGCGCTGATTGAAAATGCTTACACGCCGATAGCTATTTTTAATGTACTTTATGTTCAATATAAATTGGACAAGGCATCCTATAAGAGATTTGAAGAATTTTTAGATTTAAAAGATGATAATCAATTAAGAAATGGTGACGCAATTCATACGGACATTGGTGAAATATCGATAAAAAACTTATCGTTCCAATATGAAGAACAGAAAATTATTGATGATTTGAGCCTGTTCATAAAACGGGGACAAAAAATAGCTTTTGTAGGTGAAAGTGGCTCTGGGAAATCCACGGTGATTAAGATATTACTGGGATTACTAAAATACAATCAGGGAGAAATCTACTTAGGTAATATGGAGTTAAGTGGAATTTGCCTTAATAATTTGTATGACAGAGTCAGCTACATATCGCAGGATGTTCCTGTTTTTGATGGAACAATAAAGGAAAATCTGGTATTTGAGAAGAACGTGTCAGAAGAACAAATGTTGGACGCATTGCGGGAAGTACAATTATCTCATTTGGTTGAGAATCTTGCGGAAGGTTTAGATACTGAAATTGGAGAGAAAGGTACTTGCTTATCAGGAGGAGAAAAACAAAGACTTGCATTCGCACGCTTGTGGTTTGAAAACCCTGAACTTGTCGTTTTGGATGAAGCAACATCTGCAATGGATAATTTAACCGAGGAAAATGTAATGAAATCGGTTATGAAAAAAATGAAAGATAAAACGGTCATTGCGATTGCGCATAGATTGAATTCCATTGCCGGTTTTGACAGAATTATTCTCTTTAGAGAAGGGAAGATTGTTGGACAAGGGACTTTTGAAGAACTATTACATACGGATTCTTATTTTCAGGAATTGTATAATGCGAATGTGCAATAATTGTTTTTTTAGGTCGAAACTTGTAAAAATACTAAGGGGCTGTTGCTCAATGTCATTAAGTTAAGATGACAAATCAAGATCTCAGTATTAAAAAATAATACTGGGGTCTTTTTTTATAAAAAACTTGACAGGAACACAAAAATGTGTGGCCGCTCTCGCTACAGATTATATGCAGATTTATTGCCTGGGAACATTATTTACACAGCTCACACTGGGGTTGAATGCTTTCATTACTGCACAGGGGAATACATTTGTCAGCATGTATAATGTTGCCATAGGTGCAATTTCAAATATTCTGTTGGATGCAGTATTTATAAATGTATTTCATATGGGAGTAAGAGGTGCTGCACTGGCAACTGTAATCTCACAAGGCATATCAGCAGGATTGGTGACTTATTATCTTTGCAGAGGAAAAAGTATTCCTGTAAAAAAATGATGGATGAGCACCGCTTGTAGAAGATCTGTTTACTTTCAGTAATGAATGTGCTAATATGGTTAGCATGAACTAACTATGAAGCTTGCTAATTTGATTTGTAATTAGAATAGAAGGTAACGAATCGGAATTTGGCGAAAGGAAATGGCGATGAAAGCAGCAAGAATAGACATAGACAAAAGACTTTCGGCGGCGCTGCATGATTGGATTATGGTAGACGAATAAGTTCTTCCAAAGGAGGCAAAATGAATTACTTATTAGAAATCGTTATTTTTAATGTCATCATTTACACAATTTGCGGTATCAATATGGCAAAGAAGGGGAAGCTTGGCATGATACAGGAATACCCCAAGGTGATACAGAATCGATGCAGAGAGCTCGGATTGATTCAGGAAAGCTCCGGGAAACTTGCGAGGAAAGCAACGGTAGGAAAACTGGGACTTTTTATCGGATACATATTTTTGCAGACGGCATTGGCGTACTATATCGGCGGTGCGCGCACGTTCTTTGAAGGATGGTTTCACGGATATATTATGTGGGTAGCTGAGATGTGGTTTGACGCATTGGTCGTGGATTGTCTGTGGTTTTGCCATAGTAAGAGGATGATAATTCCGGGAACTGAGGATTTGGTGGATGCTTACCATGATTATTGGCATCATATTAAATATGCAGTGATAGGAATGTTCAGCCAGGCGGTGATTGCTTTGCCGGTAGGACTTTTGGTGATGTGGCTGTCTGCGAGATAAAGATATAATGCAAATCATGATTTATAGGAGGATAAGACTAAGATGATAATAACAATAATTGCAACGCTGATGATTATGGCAGGTTATTTTCTGCTTTTGTATAGTGTAGTTGGTTTTATTCAGGATAAGAAATTTTTCTCTTCTGCACCTAAAGAGAATCTTGCTGTGATTCCCGAAAAAAAAGAGAGATTTCGTGGCGCTCATATTATAGGCGGATTTATAGCTACTATTGCAATCCTGCTATTTATAGGAGCGATTATTCTTGGGATATGGGATGGTGTAAGAAACGATTTTAGTTTTTTGAAATTCTTTGTGCGTTTTCTGATCATGCTTTATGTCATGGAGCTTTATGATATAGTATTCTTTGATTGGGTGTTGCTCTGCCACTCAAACTTCTTTCCGCATTTTTATCCGGAACTTAAAGGTATAGTGGGACCGCATATGTTTGGCTACAACAAAAAGACACATATTATACATTTTATTATATACATACCTATTTGTGTTGCGATTGCCTGGATAGGCACACTTCTTTGATGTATTAAAATAACTTCAAGTTTATAGGGCTGTTAGAGTATTGATAAAAGAGACTATTCATGACACAATATCCGAAAAATCGGAAATGAAAAAGCAGAGGAAAGGGTATTGTGCCATGAAGATATATGATTGAATTATATCGACGATCAGATACAGAGAGCGGACAAGAAAGTGCGGGCATATTTGAAATAATATGTCGGTGATTTTTATAAGGTGGCGTCTACCGGCGATGTGATATATATCGGATCTGATCTGCCAAGTGAGTATTCGGGATCAGTGTGATATTCTGGATATAAAAAAAGAAACGAGCACCCCGTTGGAGCCATAAGGCTTTACTTGGCACAAAACCCATTTCTTTTATGAATAGATAATACAATACGATAGAAGAAATGTTAATCCGAATATTCGAAAATTAAAACGATGAGATGGTATTTATGTATTAAATGAGGATTCGTTGGAATTATAAAGTTCACGGAGTTTGACACCACGAACTCAAATCTTTTGTTCTCTGTACTGACAGCGAACATTATCAGTTTGTTGCTGCTTGGAACATTGCATCTGAGCGTCGAAACGATAAAATTTCTATTCTCTGTGGATATCAGGCAGAAAGCGATGCGATAAACTGCGTGATTTCCTCTTTGCGCATGGCACTCATCGTACTGTTGTGGAAATGCGTATCATACGTCACTTCTTTTTTCACTGCAAAAGAATCCGGTAAGGTGTAGTTCTTGGCTGTTTCTTCATCCGGGAATTCCACTTCGCCCATAACAAGCCCATCAAACAATCCTTCGAAGATATCAAGCTCTAAGGTAAGCCCCTGATTAAGCGGAATCTTATAGCGCGTTTTCGCAATCACATTGCCGTCTGCTTTGGCGCAGAGTGTCCGGTAAGCATCTTCGTCAATTGGAAGTTCAAATTCCTGTCTGGCTAACATACCACTGCTTTTGACAGTCAGGACGTATTGGTAATCGGAGACTGCAGATGCTGCATCGTATAAGGTTTTCTTGCGTACCCGGATCACCGGATTGGTCGTCACATATGCCTGCTCAATGCCGTAATGTGGGTATGTGTCTAGCTGATCTGGCAGTTTATGAAATAAAAATTTGCGTTCGATTTCCATATTTTGTTCCTCCGTGTCTGGAATATCTTGAAGATTTCCACAAACTATTATATACTACATGTAATTATAGGATGGAATTGTAACATTTGTTAGATACAAATTCGTAAAACCATAACCAATCAATAATTCCTTGTAAATTATAATGTATTTTATAATAGAAGGAAAGTGGAATTTTGGAATATGAATATACATGTTTGCGGGTCGGAAATCAACCGGTTTCATGATGCGCAGGGCAAGGAGGATGCATATGAGTAAAGTAAATGTATATCTTGCAGATGGTTTTGAAGAGGTCGAAGGGCTGACTGTCGTAGATCTGCTGCGGCGCGCAGGCATCGAGACAGATATGGTATCCATTATGGGACGGAAGGAAATTACCGGTGCACGGAAGATTCCCGTGCTGGCAGATAAGCTCTTTGAAGAGCAGGACGATCCGGATGTGATTGTGCTTCCGGGCGGTATGCCGGGAACCCTGCATTTAAAGGCGCATGAAGGTCTGGCAGATCTGATTCGAAAAGCAAATAAGGAAGGTAAGCTGCTTGCAGCAATCTGTGCAGCACCAACCATCTATGGAGAGATGGGACTTCTTGAAGGAAAGAATGCAACCTGCTATCCGGGCATGGAGGACAAGCTGCTTGGTGCAAACTGGCAGGAGCAGCCGGTCGTTGTCGACGGAAACTTCGTGACAAGCCGGGGCGTTGGAACAGCGATTGCATTTGCACTCACATTGGTTACAATTCTGAAGGATGAAGAAACAGCGAAGTCTTTGGCGAATAGTATAGTTTATAAATGGTAATTCCAATCGGGAGGACGTTATGTACAGATTAACGATAAAGGATATATTGGAAGCAACAGGCGGCGTACTGCTGTGTGGCGATGAAAATACAGAGATCAAAGATGTCTGCATCAATTCCAAGGAGATCAAGCCGGGCGATTTATTTGTCCCGATCATCGGGGAGAGGGTCGATGCGCATCGTTTTATCGAGAGCGCACTTCACACAGGTGCGGCAACCCTGACATCACAGCATACTGATATTGTCGTGTCGGAGAAGCCGTTTGTCTACGTGAGTGATACGGAGAAGGCATTGCAGGATATCGGCGCTTATGTGCGCAAGAAGTTTAAGAAGCCGATTATCGGTGTGACCGGAAGTGTTGGAAAGACGACAACGAGACAGATGATCGCAACCGTGCTTTCGGGATGCTTAAATGTCTACCAGACCGAGGGAAATCTGAATTCCCAAATTGGTGTGCCGCTGACCCTTCGCCGGATTGATGAGAACGCAGAGGCAGCCGTGCTTGAAATGGGGATCAGTGAACCGGGACAGATGGAGATTCTGTCTGACATGGTGAAGCCGGATATCTGTGTTGTGACGATGATCGGTGTTGCACATATCGAATTTATGAAGACGCGTGAGAATATCCGCAAAGAGAAGTTGTCCATCATCAATCATATGAGCCCGGATGGCGTGCTGTTCATAAATGGCGACGATGCACTGCTTGCAGAAGTGAAAGGTGATACCGGCGTCCGTACATTTACATACGGCACCGGTGCGGACTGCGATTACCGGGCGGAGAATCTGCATATGGAAGATTACCAGTATGTATATGATTTCGTGCATGGAGATACGCGTGTGCATGTGCGGCTCAACGCACTTGGCAAGCACAATGTCGGAAATTCACTGGTCGGTCTTGCGATTGCGGATTATATGGGATTGGATCTGGAGAAGGCAGCAGCCGGACTTTCCGAGTTCAAGGGGCTTCGTCAGAAGCTGATCCGTGTTCCGGGTAAATATACGATTATCGATGATACTTATAATGCAAGTCCGGATTCCATGAAGGCAAGTCTGGATGTGCTGGAGGACCTGGAAACAACCGGTAAGAAAATCGCGGTGCTTGGCGATATGTTCGAGCTTGGTGAAAATGCAGAGCAGTATCATTATGAAGTCGGAAAATACGTGGCGACGAAGAAAATCGATGAGCTGGTCGTGGTCGGGGATCTGGCACAGCATATCATGCAGGGCGTGAAGGACAGCAACTCGGATATCAACTGTTACAGCTTCAAGGACAATGGCGAGGTTGCTTTGTATCTGCTTTCTGTGATGCAGCCGGAAGATATCGTGCTGATCAAAGGCTCGAATGGTATGCATCTGGAAGAAGTTGTAAATAATATGCTTGGATAATAAGATACATGAATTGTGACAGTGGTATGGCGATGAAACAATTTGTGTATCCGATGAGGTTCTATGGATGCATAGGACCTCATTTTCATGTGGGAAGTATGGAAATGCTATGTATGCACATCTACATAATCAGATACTTTGATTTTAATGTGGCAAGTAATGGAAATGCCTGTACATATGTTGATTCGCGAAATCGTGGAACTATATATAGATAAGAGTGTGCGTATTGCATCATCTATACTTGCATGAGTCGACGGAATATGAAAGTTAATATGGAATAATCAGGTTTGGTACAAGCAGCAGTGCTGCGGTTGTATGTATGAGCTGGTAAAGTGTGAAAATATACATGGAATCGTCCGGCGGCATGATAGGATCTAATCGTGAAAAATTCGTAAATTATGAAAAATACAGGTTGACAGTCAGAATATAGTATGCTATATTAACAATAACAAAAATGATAATCATTACTGATTTAGAAAAATGTGGATCAATCAGTTCTCGTAAGTATCATTTTGTATAATTGCAGATATTATAGCAAAGTATATCATGTGTATAAACATGTGGAAGAATGAAAGGAGATTTATTATGAAATTTGTATGTACAGTTTGTGGATATGTTTATGAAGGTGACGCAGCTCCGGCAGAGTGCCCAATCTGCCATGCTGGCGCAGATAAGTTCAAGAAAGTAGAAGACGGAGCGATGACACTGGCTGCAGAGCATGAGTTTGGCGTATATGCTTCTACTGTTAAGAACAACCCGGAAATCAGCGACGAGGATAAGAAGTTTATCTTCGATCAGCTTAAGGCAAACTTCAATGGTGAGTGCTCAGAGGTTGGTATGTACCTTTGCATGGCAAGAATCGCACATCGTGAAGGCTATCCGGAAATCGGTCTCTACTGGGAGAAGGCAGCTTACGAGGAAGCAGAGCATGCAGCAAAGTTTGCTGAGATGTTAGGTGAGGACTTAGAGCCAAACATGACAAGCTCTACAAAGAAGAACCTTGCTTGGAGAGTTGACTGCGAATATGGCGCAACAGCAGGTAAGGTTGACCTTGCAAAATGTGCAAAGAAGAATAATCTGGATGCAATCCATGACACGGTTCATGAGATGGCAAGAGACGAGGCAAGACATGGCAAAGCATTAGAAGGATTACTTAAGAGGTACTTTGGTTAAGCTACAAGCCATGCAATAAAAAGAGAGAAAACATCGATGGGAGCTTGCTCACAGAGAGATGCTTTCTCTCTTTTTATTATACGGCGCCAGCCGTCCATGAAGCGCCCCGAAGGGGTGCGAATGGGGCATGGCTTGTGATTTTACCTATTTCCATAATCATATTAGGTAAAATGTTTGGAATATAGATAAGTGGGAAATTCTCTGAAAAGTGAAAAAATGAAAGATTGTCAAACGGAAAAAAATGCGATAGAATATAGGACAATTTATTGAACCGAACGAGATCGGATGCAGATTGAGGAGACAGACGAAACAATGCGATTCCTTCAGAAACAATATAATAAAAAATGGATGCTTCCGTTGCTGACTTTTGTAGTCGGATGTTTAATTTTGACAGCGTTTCTACATCATTCTTATGATACAAACCGAGAACAGGTACGGACGATTACGGAGCTGAATGCAAGCACCTATGCGGAACGACTACGCAACGATATGAACCGCGGGGTTGCTATTACCGATGCACTGAAATCAATCATAATTAGTGGGAATGGAACAATCAATAATTTTGAGAAGGTATCTGAGAATCTGATGTCAGATTTTGTTCAAAGCATACAGATTGCACCGGATGGGGTTGTTACGGAGATTTATCCGGCGGGAGAAAATGAGGCTGGAAAGATAGACCTGCTTCATGATGAAAGTCGTGGGGAAATCTGCCGCTATGGAAGAGATAACAACTGTGTAACTATGCAGGGACCTTTTGATTTAAAGCAGGGAGGCTGTGGAATTGCAGTTCGCAACCCTGTCTATCTTGAGGCGGCGGATGGGAATCCTGTATTCTGGGGATTTACCATTGTGATCATCCGGGTTCCGGAAATTTTTGAAGAGTCGGTGCAGGCTCTTACGGATTTTGGGTATGATTACTGTCTGACTAAGACGGTTACTCCACTTTCGGAAGAACGTGAGATAATATCCTTTTCGAAGGAGAATCTGACAGATCCGGTTACATATACGTTTGAATTCGGAGACTGTACATTTTATCTGGCGGTCACGCCAAAAGATGGATGGAAGCAAGGGCGGAAGATACTTCCGAATCTGATCCTTGGATTCGTTATTGTATTATTTTTGACAGGATTGGTGACTGTCATTCTTGTAATCGAATTCCATCGGGAGGCATTAAAGAAGATAGCAATTACGGATCCGTTAACCGGACTTTTGAACCGGGATGGGTTTGATGAACAAATCAAAAGTGCAATACAGGATAACCCGGATGTGCATTGCGTGGGAATTCAGACAGACATTGATGACTTCAAATTTATCAATGATATGTATGGACACGAAGCAGGTGATACCGCGCTTCGGATACTTGCGCAGAGTATGCGGAATGCTTTTGAAAAGGATGCGATTCTATGCAGAAATGGTGGCGATGAATTCTCGGCGGTTTTGATAGGAATGACGGAAGCAGAAGCGAAGGAAAAGATCGAGAAATTCACCTTGCAGCCTAGATATATCACACAGAATGGAGAGAAACGTCCATTTTATATTTCGCTTGGGTATGCAGAATATCCGAAGGATTGTGATGATGTATCGGAATTAATCCGCTGTGCGGATGTGGCGCTTTATGCAGTGAAATTACACGGAAAACATAGTTGCTGTGCGTATGAGGGTAACTACAAAGTGCAGCATAGAAGCCAGCTGGGATTTGCACTTCAGGATGTGTCAAGAAATCTGCCGGGAGCATTTCTGATATACATTGCAGATAAAATGAATGACCGTATCTTATTTGCAAATCAGGAGTTGATAGAATTTGCAGGATGTAAGGACTACGAAGAGTTTCTTGCATATACGGATCAGCGATTCCGAAATCTGATTCATCCGGAGGAACAGGATGCGGTTGAGACGAGCATCTGGAAGCAGATTGATTCGCAGAAAAGTGGAAACAATGACTATGTCAAATTCCGCTTTGCGAAAAAAGACGGAACGTATCGTCCGGTATTCGATCATGGAAGAATCGTAAAGAACCGATATTATGGAAATGTATTTTATGTGTTGATTATGGATTGTGCTCTGATTGATTCATATTATGACAAAATGTGATCGACAGTCCCCATACATCCCAATAAGCAAAATAGAAAAGAGGCAGTAACATGGGTAAAAAAGAAGAGAAAACAAATGTGATGCGTCTGCTCGATCAGGCGAAAATCGAATACAAGCATTACTGCTATGCAGGCACGGATGCGGTCGGCGGCATGGAGGTTGTCGAGGTACTGCACCAGGATCCGGATCAGGCATTTAAGACACTGGTTACAGTCGGCAAATCCGGGGAGCATTATGTGTTTGTAATTCCGGTCAATCAGGAGCTGGATTTAAAGAAAGCGGCAGAAGCTGCCGGCGAGAAATCCATCGCGATGATCAAGTCCAAGGAATTGCTACCGTTAACCGGCTATATTCATGGCGGATGTTCGCCACTTGGAATGAAGAAGCAGTTCCGCACGTTCTTCCATCAGACCGCAATTGACTTCGAGACAATCATGTTCTCGGCGGGAAAGATCGGCTATCAGGTGGAAGTAAGTCCGGAAGCACTCCGGAAAATCCTGCGTTATGAGACATGTGATCTGGTAAAGGAATAAAAAAATCGTATAAATCCCTTTACAATCGGCGATAATTAGCTTATAATGCAAGCAGTTTTATAAGAAAAAGCGTTGAAGGAGACTACCGGCAACAGGACATGACAGGAAACATGGTCACCGACTGAGAGCCATAACATGACACCATGCCAGGTGGAACACTACCGGAGCTGATAGGCTGAAGCCTACGTGGATTTTCAAATTCTAAGAGGTCTAGGTTTATCCGGAGCATTCACGTTACGAATGAGAGAGGAAATCATTTACTCCTGTATAAGGCGTACACAGATGATTTCAATGCGGGTGGTACCGCGGATGTAACACATGTACATTCGTCCCGAGGTCAAAGCACATTTGACTTCGGGATTTTTTAATGCAAGGGAATGTTAAATGCAAAATATGTTACAAAGTGTATAGCATATATATTCTGGTATAAATTCATGGAATATAGATATGTTTGGAACTTTAGAAGAACTTAATGTTCTTTGAGAGAGCCAGCCATGTTTGAACACGATGTTCAAACAAGTCGCCACTGAGCCATGGATGGCGAATTGGCGACGGTGGCGTTCGAAATGAGGGAATTGGATTTAGAACATTTAGTTCTTCTTAGTTCCAATACATCCTATATGGAATGAATTTATATTAGAATATATATGAGAAAGAGTAAAACATATTTTGCATTACAGTAGCAAGTAAAAGGAGATAGGAAAATGCAGGCAAACATTTACAGAGACATGACAATGGCGCAGGTATCAGAAGACCTTGTCGGAAAAGAAATCAGACTCGCCGGATGGGTAGAGAACATTCGTGACCACGGTGGTGTATCCTTCGTGGATTTACGCGACATGTATGGCGTGATGCAGGTCGTTATGCGTGATACAACGTTGCTCGATGGAATTACCAAGGAGCAGTGTATCTCCGTAGCAGGACTGGTACAGCATCGTGACGAGGAGACATACAATCCGAAGATTCCAACCGGAACGATCGAGCTGGAAGCACATGAGGTAGATATCTTAGGAAAGGTGTACAAGCAGCTTCCGTTCGAGGTGACAACCTCCAAGGAAGTCCGTGAGGATGTCCGTCTGAAATATCGGTACTTAGACCTTCGTAACCGCAAGGTAAAGGAGAACATGATCTTCCGTTCCAACGTAATTTCATTCCTGCGTCAGAAGATGACAGAGATGGGATTCATGGAGATTCAGACACCAATCCTTTGCGCATCTTCCCCGGAGGGTGCACGTGATTATATCGTGCCATCCAGAAGATACAAGGGTAAGTTCTATGCACTTCCACAGGCACCACAGCAGTACAAGCAGCTTTTGATGGTGTCCGGATTTGATAAATATTTCCAGATTGCACCTTGTTTTCGAGATGAGGATGCAAGAGCCGACCGTTCCCCAGGTGAGTTCTATCAGCTCGACTTCGAGATGAGTTTTGCAACCCAGGAAGACGTATTCAAGGTTGGCGAGGAAGTGCTTACCGCAGCATTTAAGAAATTCGCTCCGAAGGGATACACCGTTACAGAAGCACCATACCCAATCATCAGCTACAAGGAAGCAATGCTGAAATATGGTACAGATAAGCCGGATCTTCGCAATCCGCTTGAGATCATCGATGTGACAGAGTTCTTCCAGAGATGTACATTTGCACCATTCCATGGCAAGACCGTTCGTGCGATTGCAGTACAGAAGAAGCTTTCCAAGGGACAGCATGAGAAGATGCTGAAGTTCGCGCAGTCTATCGGTATGGGCGGACTCGGATATCTCGAAGTATTGGAAGATGGTTCTTACAAGGGCCCAATCGACAAGTTTATTCCGGATGATATGAAGCAGGAGCTCAAAGATCTCGCAGGTTTGAAGGAACTTGATACGATTTTCTTCATCGCCGATACAGAGAAGCAGGCAGCTCTCTTTGCAGGACAGATTCGTACCGAGCTTGGTAACCGCCTTGACTTGCTTGAGAAGAATGCATATCGTTTCTGCTACATTAACGACTTCCCGATGTTTGAGTACAATGTGGAAGAGAAGAAGATTGGATTTACACACAACCCATTCTCTATGCCACAGGGCGGCTTAGAGGCATTAAATGAGAAAGATCCATTGGAGATTCTTGCATACCAGTACGATATCGTATGTAATGGCGTGGAGCTTTCATCCGGTGCCGTTCGTAATCATGACATGCAGATTATGGAGAAGGCATTTGAGATTGCAGGCTATGATAAGAGTGTTCTGGAGGAGAAGTTTGGAGCACTTTACAATGCATTCCAGTTTGGAGCACCACCACATGCAGGTATGGCTCCGGGTGTCGATCGTATGATCATGTTGCTTCGTAACGAGGAGAATATCCGAGAGGTTATTCCATTCCCTATGAGTGGAACCGCACAGGATCTCATGTGTGGCGCACCAAACGAAGTCACAGAGCAGCAGCTGCGTGAAGTTCATATCAAAGTACGCCAGTAGCAATGAAGGTTGATTTTCGCATGAAATGCTTGCGATAATAAAATATGTGTTTGCGGATAACGATACTTAGATATGTATAAGGAGTTGGAAATGATTTATAAGTCTAAAGCAGACCGTTGAAGCACGCCGACACTTAATGAGTGCGGAGCACGAATTTAGTACCGTTGCGTGCTGAACCGAGCGGAAGCGCGTCTGCGTAGACTTATGAATCATGACAACTCTTACGAGATAATTGCTTATCCGCAAACCAGAATATGTAGATTCGCAAGCATAACAGGAGGGAAAATATGACAATTACAGACGAAACAATTGATTATGTAGGTATTCTGGCAAAGCTCGAGCTTTCCGATGAGGAAAAAGAGCAGGCGAAGCAGGATATGTCGAATATGCTGGAATACGTCAGCAAATTAAATGAGCTCGATACCGATTCCGTGGAACCGATGAGCCATGCGTTTCCGGTCAGCAACGTATTCCGTGAGGATGTTGTGACAAATTCGGATGACAGAGACAATCTTCTGGCAAATGCACCAGAGCAAAAAGATGGCTGTTATAAAGTGCCGAAGACATTTGACTAAGGAGGGCGGTATAGATGAGTAAAGATTTAATGAAATTAACCGCCGTTGAACTCGGCAAGAAAATTAAAGACAAAGAAGTGACCGTCGTAGAGGCAACGAAGGCGTGTCTGGAGCGAATCAAAGCATTGGACGAGACATATAACTGTTTCGTCACTGTGGATGAGGCAGGCGCACTGGCACAGGCGAAAGCAATTCAGGCAAAGATTGACAGTGGAGCGCTTACCGGACCGCTGGCAGGTGTTCCGGTTGCCATCAAGGATAACATGTGTATCAATGGCATGCTTACAAGCTGTTCTTCCAAGATTCTGAGTAATTTCGTTCCGACGTATACAGCAACTGCCGTTGAAAAACTGCAGGAGGCAGGCGCGGTTATCATCGGAAAGACAAACATGGATGAGTTCGCCATGGGAAGTACAACCGAGACTTCTTACTATGGTGTGACAAGAAATCCGTGGGATACAGACAAGGTACCGGGCGGTTCTTCCGGTGGTTCGGCAGCAGCCGTTGCTGCAGAGGAAATTCCATATGCACTTGGTTCCGATACAGGTGGAAGTATCCGTCAGCCAGCCGCATTTTGCGGTGTGACAGGTATCAAGCCGACATACGGAAGAGTGTCCCGTTATGGTTTGATCGCGTATGGTTCCTCGCTTGATCAGATTGGACCACTCGCCAAGGATGTAACAGACTGTGCAACAATCCTCGAAGCCATCTGTAAGCATGATGACAAGGATTCCACTTCCTATGCACAGGCGGAGGATGATTTCACATCTGCATTAGTGGACGATGTAAAGGGCATGAAGATCGGTATTCCAAGAGATTATTTCGCAGAGGGTATCGACGAGGATGTCAAGACTGCTGTGCTTGCAGCTGCAAAGAAGCTTGAAGAAAAGGGCGCGATCGTGGAAGAGTTCGACCTTGGTATGGTAGAATATGCGATTCCTGCGTATTATATCATTGCATCTGCGGAGGCATCTTCAAACTTAGAGCGTTTCGATGGTGTGAAATATGGTTACCGTACCGCAGAGTACCGCGACCTTCACAATATGTATAAGAAGACACGTTCCGAAGGCTTTGGTGCAGAGGTAAAGCGTCGTATCATGCTTGGTTCTTTCGTCCTTAGCTCCGGTTATTACGATGCATATTATGTAAAGGCACTGAAGACAAAGGCGCTGATCAAGAAAGCCTTTGACGATGCATTTGCAAAATACGATGTGATCTTAGGACCGGTTGCACCAACGACGGCATTGAAGATGGGCGAATCTTTAAGTGATCCGATCAAGATGTATCTGGGAGATATTTATACAGTATCTGTAAATCTTGCCGGTCTGCCGGGTATTTCCCTTCCATGCGGACAGGATAAGGATGGTATGCCGGTTGGCATGCAGCTGCTCGGACAGACATTTGACGAGAAATCAATCATCCGCGCAGCGTATGCATTTGAATGTACAAAGACTTATAAGCGTCCGGATGCTCTTGGCACCGTGGAAGCAGAAAGGGGGCTTGCATAATGAGTAAAACATATGAGACAGTCATCGGCCTGGAGGTTCACGTAGAGCTTGCCACGAAGACGAAGATTTTCTGTGGATGTTCGACTGCATTTGGCGGTGCACCGAATACACATACCTGTCCGGTTTGTACCGGTATGCCGGGATCCCTTCCGGTGCTCAATAAGGCGGTAGTTGAGAAAGCAGTTGCGGTTGGTCTTGCAACGAACTGTACAATCACACAGAACTGTAAGTTTGACCGTAAGAATTATTTCTATCCGGATAACCCGCAGAACTACCAGATTTCGCAGCTTTATTATCCGATCTGCCGGAATGGTAAGGTAGAGATCGAGGTTGACGGGAATAAGAAATATGTCCGTATTCATGAGATTCATATGGAGGAGGATGCAGGTAAGCTGGTACATGATCCGTATACAGACAGCTCGCTGGTTGATTACAATCGTTCGGGCGTGCCTCTGATTGAGATTGTATCCGAGCCGGATATGCGTTCCGCAGAGGAAGTCATTGCTTATCTTGAGAAATTAAGACTGATTATCCAGTACCTTGGTGCTTCGGATTGCAAGCTGAACGAAGGGTCCATGCGTGCCGATGTCAACCTGTCTGTCCGTGAAGTCGGTGCAGAGAAGTTCGGTACAAGAACCGAGATGAAGAACCTGAACTCCTTCAAGGCGATTGCGAGAGCCATCGAGAACGAGAAGGAGCGTCAGATCGATCTGATTGAATCCGGTGAGAAGGTCATCCAGGAGACAAGAAGATGGGATGATACAAAGGAATATTCCTATGCGATGCGTTCGAAAGAAGATGCACAGGATTACCGTTACTTCCCGGATCCGGATCTGGTTCCGGTTATGATCAGCGATGAATGGATGGAAGAGATTCGCAGCCGTCAGCCGGAGTTGCGCGACGAGAAGCGCATCCGTTACAAGGAAGAGTATGATATTCCGGATTATGATATTGACATTCTGACGAACTCCAAGAAGCTGGCTGATATCTTCGAGGAGGCGATTGCACTTGGTGCAGCACCAAAGAAGGTATCGAACTGGCTGATGGTTGAGACGATGCGTCTGATGAAGGAAGCATCCATCGATGCCGATGACTTAAAATTCTCAGCGAAGAACCTTGCAGCTATCATCAAGATGGTCGATGACAAAGTCATCAATGGTACCGTTGCGAAGGAAGTGTTCGAGAAGGTATTTGCAGAGGATATCGATCCGGAAGTTTATGTGGAGGAACACGGCTTGAAGACCGTCAATGATGAGGGCGCACTTCGTACTGTCATCTTAGAGGTAATCGAGAAGAATCCGAAGTCTGTTGCGGATTTCAAAGGCGGTAAGGAGAAAGCAATCGGTGCACTTGTCGGACAGACGATGAAGGCAATGCAGGGGAAGGCGGATCCATCCGAGGTTAACCGTATTCTGCGCGAAGAATTAAGTAAATAATTTTGGCTTGCGAGTGGCTTTACGGACGAACTCCAGGCTGTAAAAAAGTCCACCTCAAAAAATTCACGTTACAATTTTTGTGAGGTGGACTTTTTGCATCCCGGAGTTCTGGTAAAGGAAAAACGGAATGTAAAAATATTTTGAAAATATTCTTCACTTAAAACAGTTCGCCTTGTGTAATACAAGAAATTATAATAAAATTAAAGCATAAAGGTAAGCACTACGGAGAAGTAATATCTATATTAGATTAGAATAGATATTATTCGTTTAGTTTAGTCTGTAAATTAGGAGGCAAATATTTTGTATATGTGCGCCATATTTTGAAATATAAATATGTTTGTAACTTAGAAGTACTTGATGTTCTGTGAGCAAACAGCAATGTTTGAACACGATGTTCAAACAAGCCGCCGCTGAGCCATGGACGGCGAATCGGCGGCGGTTGCGTCCTATATCATTATGTGAATCAGAACATCTAGAACTTCTTAGTTACAATACATCTGATATTTCAAAATATGGCGTGGATATATTTAACAAAATATTTACCTCCGTATTCTCTTGATAAGCAAAAGGAAAAACACTATGAAAAAAGAAGGATATTACTCGACAGGCGAGTTTATGAAACAAGCGAATATTACGAAGAAAACCATCCGCTACTACGACGAGAAGGATATCCTGAAACCATCCTTTGTCAGCGATTCCGGCGCGCGTTACTACACAGAGAAGGATCTCGCGAAGCTCCAGCAGATTCTTCTGTTAAAGTATCTTGGATTCTCGCTCAGTGATATCAAAGAGATGCAGGTGGACGATGCGGACAAGCATTTTATCGTCAACTCTCTGAATATCCAGCAGAAGCTGGTGGAAGACCGCATTGAGCAACTGCAACTGGTGTCGAGTACAATCCGGGAGGCAACGGATGATTTGCAGGCTGACCGGGAAGTGGATTGGTCGAAGCTTTTTGAATTGATACAGGTAACGGATCTGGAGAGCATACTGAAGAAGCAGTATAAAGATGCTTCCAATATCATGGCGCGGATCAACCTGCACAGGCAGTATTCGGTAAATAAACAGGGATGGTTTCCATGGATTTATGAGCAAATGCAGATAAAAGCAGGGCAGAAGATTCTGGAGCTTGGCTGCGGCGCAGGTGATATCTGGGTGGAAAATGCAGAAAGACTGCCAGCGGATGTTTCTATTACGGTCACAGATATTTCTGATGGCATGCTGCGCGATGCGAGACGCGAAATCAGCAGGGAGGATGCGGTATTTTCTTATACAATTTGTGGGTGTGAAGAGATTCCGTTTGCGGATGCATCGTTTGATTTGGTGATTGCCAATCATGTATTATTTTATTGTGAAGATATTGAAAAGGCGTGTCGGGAAATCAGACGGGTGTTAAAGCCTGGAGGTAAACTGGTGGCGGGAACTTATGGGGCAGCACATATGAAAGAAATCAGTCAGTTAGTGTCGGAGTTTGATAATCGTATTATACTGGCTGCGGAAAATCTGTATGACCGGTTTGGAAAGGAAAATGGTAAAGAAATTTTGTCAGAGGTTTTTCACGATATTTCCTGGGAACAGTATGAGGATGCAATAGAAATTAATGATGCAGAACCGCTGATTTCGTATGTTTTGTCGTGTCATGGGAATCAGAATCAGTATATTGCACATAAATATAAAGAGTTTCGGACTTTTATGAAGAAAAAAACAGCAGGTGGATTTCATATTACGAAGGATGCAGGAATATTTGTTGCAAAAAAATAAAAAACACTTGACTATGCCCTAAGGGCACCTTGTATAATACATGTAGACGAAATTTTGAAGCAAAAATAAAAAAGAATTTTTAAGGAGGAAATAAGATGAGAACTTATTTAGTAACTGGTGGAGCCGGATTTATCGGTTCGAATTACATTCATTACATGTTTAAGAAGTATGATAACGAGATTCGTATTATCAATGTGGATGTACTCACGTATGCTGGAAATCTTGAGAATCTGAAAGATATTGAAAACCGTGAGAATTATACATTTGTAAAGGCAGATATCTGTGACAAGGAAGCAATTTCTAAGATTTTTGCAGAAAATGATATCGACCGTGTCGTACATTTTGCAGCAGAGTCACATGTAGACAGAAGCATCAAGCACCCAGAAGTATTTGTACAGACGAATGTACTTGGTACAGCTGTTATGCTGAACTGTGCAAAGGCTGCATGGGAGCTTCCGGATGGATCATTCAAGGAAGGAAAGAAGTTCCTGCATGTATCTACGGATGAAGTATATGGATCTCTTCCGGATGATGAGAATGCATTTTTCTATGAGACATCTCCATATGAGCCACATAGCCCATACTCTGCAAGCAAGGCAAGCTCAGATATGCTGGTAAAGGCTTATATGGATACTTACAAGTTCCCGGCCAATATCACAAACTGCAGTAACAACTATGGACCTTACCAGTTCCCGGAGAAGTTGATTCCATTGATTATCAATAATGCATTGCAGGGCAAGAAGCTTCCTGTTTATGGTGATGGTAAAAACGTGCGTGACTGGTTGTTCGTTGAAGATCATGCAAAGGCAATTGACATGGTTCAGGAACAGGGACGTCTGTTCGAGACTTACAATGTTGGTGGCCATAACGAGAAGCAGAATATTGAGATTATCAATATTATTATTGATACTTTGCAGGAAATGCTTCCAGCAGGTGATCCGAGACGTGCACTTGTTTCCAAAGATTTGATCACTTATGTGGAAGATCGTAAGGGACATGACAGAAGATACGCTATTGCGCCGGATAAGATCAAGGCAGAGATTGGCTGGTATCCGGAGACAGATTTTGCAACTGGTATTAAGAAGACAATCGCTTGGTTCTTCGAACACGAGGATTGGATGAAGAATGTAACGAGTGGCGACTACCAGAAATATTACGAGGACATGTACGCAAATAAATAAGACGTGCGAAATCATCTATAATGCCGGTGCGAGCTTGTTCGCAAATCGGCAATTATAGATGATTTCATACGGCGCATAATGCGACCGACTCGGCGCGAAGCGGAGAGGAGGTACGGCTTATGTGCGTACGTCGTATATAGGGATATGATTCATGAAAGGAGATTTCTATGAAGGGTATTATTTTAGCCGGGGGATCCGGAACAAGATTATATCCGCTTACAAAAGCGGTATCCAAGCAGATTATGCCGGTGTATGACAAACCGATGATCTATTATCCATTGTCAACACTGATGTTAGCAGGCATCCGGGAAGTATTGATTATTTCTACACCTCGTGATCTTCCTGTATTTGAAGAACTTTTTGGTACAGGTGAGCAGTTGGGTATGAATTTTTCTTATGCAGTGCAGGAGAGTCCGAGAGGACTTGCCGATGCATTTATAATCGGGGAGAAATTTATCGGTGATGATAATGTGGCTCTTGTGCTGGGAGATAACATCTTCTATGGACAGAGCTTCTCAAAGGTTTTAAAGAGTGCAGCATCAAGAGAAAAGGGTGCAACAATATTCGGATATTATGTAAAAGATCCGAGAGAATATGGCGTTGTTGAGTTTGATGAGAATGGTAAGGCACTTTCTATTGAAGAAAAACCAGAACATCCAAAGTCAAATTACGCAGTTCCGGGGTTATATTTTTATGATAACGATGTCGTTGAGATTGCAAAGAATGTTAAGCCATCTGCAAGAGGGGAAATCGAGATAACAAGTGTCAATAATGAGTATCTCAAAAGAGGAGACCTTATGGTTGAGACGCTTGGCAGGGGATTTGCATGGCTGGATACAGGAAATCATGATATGCTTTTGGATGCAGCTGATTTTGTTGCAGCGTTCCAGAAGAGACAGGGCATGTATATCTCTTGTATTGAAGAGATTGCATATCGCCGGGGATTTATTGATAAAGCGCAGTTGCTTAAGCTTGCAGAACCTTTGATGAAGACTGCATATGGACAATATCTGGTTGATGTTGCAAACGGTTTATGATGCATAAAATTATTTATTAAAAAAATGGAAGCATTTCATATTCGAAATGCTTCCATTTTTATAGCTGTATAAATTAAAGTGTATAGCCGTTTTTTTCTAGAAGAACACGCGCGGTATCCACAGAATCGACGCCTTCCTTATTTTTTACAGGTGCAAATTCTTTTTCACGTTCAACCTCGAAGATCAGACAGTCGTCCATTTTGTGAATCAGATCCAGCGCCAGTGTCTCATATTTATAGGCGTTTGGCTCATCAGGAATAATCAGAACTCCATTTTTATCAATGTGAGGTACTTTTTTCTTAACTACATGCAAAGGCATTGCCTGATCCAGAGTTTCCTTTAAGCGATGGATTGGAAAAAGATAATTTAAAATTGCACCAAATCCATAGGCAAGACTTCCATCCGGAAGTCGTTTATTTAACATTTCCTCGTTCATTTCATAATATTCGATGATATGAGGTTTTCCATTTTCCTTGCACATAACACCGACTTTTTCTTCCGGAAAGGCTTTTCGTACAACTTTTGCACCACTCATTTTGCCGCTTGCAATCGTGGCACCAAGAAATACCGGATCAGCAATGCGTTGGAGTACGTTGTCAACGGAGAATACATTGATCCATTCCAGATTAGATTCGAAGATTGTGTCTAGCAGGCCTGCTTTATGCATGGAAGAAAACCAGCCACCGTTACCGTTTGGAGATAAAGCTAACTCGTATTTCGACTTTAACAGAATTTTTCCATCTAAATCTGTGGCAGGATTCAATTCCTGCACAAAGAAGTGAACATATTCCGCACGATAACCGAAGTAGTTGTGCGCCTCAAAGAAATTAACAGTATCCTTATAATTGATATTGCTGGTCATAATGTAAATTGGAATCCATGCATTTGCGGCATGAACGACCTCCAGCGTGTGAGCAATCAAAAGTTCAAAAATATATAATCTTTTGTGGATACCGATATTAAAGCAACCCTTTGGTTTATCAAATCCCAGACGTGTTCCTTGTCCGCCAGCAAGCAGTAACAGGCAAAGCTTTCCCTCTCGAATAGCATCCAGACCAATCGCTTGAAATGTATCCCTTTGTGCTATGATCTGCTGTATATGTAATGCGTCGATTTCTTCGATTTCAGTATCGGAAGAAGGGTGGTCTTTGTTCTGGAATGCCTGCTGAAAATCCCAATCGATCGCATCGATTTGTGACAGTAAGATATGTTTTTCTTCATCATTCAGCTGGTCGTAAAAATCGAGTATATGAGACTGTTTTTTCCCCGCCAACAGATTCTTTCGTTCCTCAAAATTCATGAAAATAAAATAATTCCTTCCCTATATAAATAGTCAAAATTTAATTTAGTATAGCATAGGTATCTGGGGTTTACAATAATTAAAATATGAAAGTTTTTTGAAATCTCATCAAAACACATAAAAGAATATTGTAATTTTTTGAAGAATCATGTATGATAGGTAAATAGTTTTGATTATAATAAAATTTTATAGATGGAAGGATAAAAAAATGAGCAAGAAAAAGGCAGGAATGAGTGCAAATGCCAAATGGGGAATTGCATTTCTGGTAGAAATCGTCGTAATGCTTTTCATGGTTGTAGGATATGTTTTCTTTTATGCCAATCGGAAACTGGACAATATCAATCGTCCGCAGAATTGGGATGACAGTAAAGAGAACCTGGATATCAATGAAGATGCAAATGAAGCGCAGAAAGGTTTCCGTACGATTGCACTGTTTGGTATTGATTCCAGAAGCACTGCTTCGATGGCAGAAGGAAATCGAAGTGATTCCATTATCATAGCAAGTATCAACAATGATACAAAGGAAGTAAAACTGGCTTCGGTATATCGTGATTCCCTGCTTCAAGTTGATTATGAAGGTGGTATCACAACGAAGATTACACATGCGTATGCATATGGTGGTCCTGAGATGGCAGTTCGTGCATTGAATGCGAATCTTGATTTGGAGATTACAGATTTTGTAACAGTGAACTTCACAGCATTGGCACAGGCAATTGATGATCTGGGCGGAATTACGATTGATGTCCGCGATGCAGAGCTTGAGATGCTGAACGCATGTATTACAGAACAGATTGGTATTTCAGGAGAATATTCCGACGGTGTATTTTCATCCGGAACACAGTTGCTGAATGGTACACAGGCAACTGGCTGGGCGCGTATCCGTAGTACAGATCAGGGAGATATCACCCGTACGGAGAGACAGAGAACTGTCATTGCAAAGATGATCCAGAAGGCCAAGAGTTCCGATCTGTCAACGATCAATAGCATCATTGATGATGTGTTCCCGAACATCTATACAAGTTTGACAAAGAAAGAACTGATGAGTCTTGCCAAGGATATGTTTGATTATAACCTTGGAGATACAATTGGATTCCCAATGGCTTATACACCAGTGACAACAGAAGCAAAGGGAGCAGTGTTAGTTCCGGCAGATTTGACAAACAATGTATCTGCTTTGCATCAGTTCCTATTTGGAACAGATGGATATACGCCAACTTCAAAGGTGCAGGAAATCAGTGGATCTTTACAGAATGAAACAGGCGTTGGGGCACAAGAGATAGATATGAATGTCTTTAATCCACCATCAGAGTAAAACAATTATAATTAAATTATATTATATATAGAAGAAACGCGTTTTTTACAGAATACTGCGAAAGACGCGTTTCTTTTTGCGTAATAAATATATGTAATTTGAAATGATAGTGAAAAACCTTCGTGAAAATATGTATTTGCTTGTTATTTTCCACAAATATACAAAAAATGGTTTACATTTCGAATAAAGTGTTGTATTATAGGCGCATGAGTTGAGAAAACAAAGTAAAAAATAAGTTTTGCTTTATTTTCACCAGCAACAGATTTTTTGAGAAAGGAAAGACAAGCATGACGCAGATAAGAGATGAAAGAGCGCATATCGCAGAGCAAGGCATGTATGATAGCAGCTTTGAACATGATAACTGCGGTATTGGCGCAGTAGTAAACATTAAGGGTATTAAGACACACAAGACAGTCAGCGATGCACTTCGGATTGTGGAGAATCTGGAACATCGTGCCGGTAAGGATGCAGAAGGAAAGACCGGTGACGGTGTTGGTATATTGCTTCAGATCTCACATAAGTTTTTTAAGAAGGCAGCGAACGAGCTTGGCGTGGAGCTTGGAGAGGAACGTGATTATGGTATCGGTATGTTCTTCTTTCCACAGAATGAGCTTCAGCGTAAGCAGGCAATGAAGATGTTCGAGATCATCGTGGAGAAGGAAGGATTGGAATTCTTGTGCTGGAGAAAGGTTCCGACGAATCCAGGCATCCTTGGACATAAGGCTGTCGCTGTTATGCCATATATTATGCAGGCATTCGTGAAGCGTCCGAAGAACGTGGAGCGGGGACTTGATTTTGACCGGAAGCTGTTCGTAGTACGTCGTGTATTTGAGCAGTCAAATGAAGATACGTATGTGCCATCTCTTTCAAGTCGTACAATCGTATATAAAGGAATGTTCCTGGTAGGCGAGCTCCGGTTATTCTATCAGGATCTGCAGGATGAGGATTATGAGTCAGCCATCGGTCTGGTACATTCCAGATTCTCTACGAACACAACGCCGAGCTGGCTGCGTGCACATCCATACCGTTTCTTGGTTCACAATGGCGAGATCAACACGATCCGTGGTAACGAAGATCGTATGATCGCCCGTGAAGAGACGATGGATTCCGAGTATTTTAAAGGTGAGTTCCATAAGATCACGCCGGTGCTTGATCCGGATGGTTCGGATTCTGCAAGACTTGACAATGCACTGGAGTTCTTCGTTATGAACGGTATGCCGCTTCCGCTGGCAGTTATGATCTTGATTCCGGAGCCTTGGGATTCCAATAAATATATGCCGAAGGCAAAACGTGATTTCTATCAGTATTATGCAACGATGATGGAGCCTTGGGATGGACCGGCATCTATGCTCTTTACTGATGGCGATTACATGGGCGCCGTGCTTGACCGTAACGGACTTCGTCCTTCCCGTTATTATATTACCGATGATGATTATCTGATTCTTTCTTCAGAGGTCGGTGTCCTGGATATCGCACCGGAGCATGTTGTGATGAAGGATCGTTTGCGTCCGGGTAAGATGCTTCTTGTCGATACGAAGGCAGGAAAGCTGATCTCCGATGACGAGCTGAAAAACCAGTATGCAAATGCACAGCCATATGGTGAATGGCTCGACAGCAACCTGACATATCTGACCGATATTTCGATTCCGAATGAGCGTGTGCCGGAGCTTTCCGACGAGGAGAGAAGCCGTCTGCAGAAAGCATTTGGTTATACCTATGAGGAGTTTAAGACTGCGATTCTTCCGATGGCGCAGAATGGAGCCGAGGCAATTGCAGCAATGGGTGATGATACACCGCTTGCTGTGCTCTCCCATCAGAAATTGCCATTGTTTAATTATTTCCATCAGCTGTTTGCGCAGGTAACAAACCCGCCAATCGATGCAATCCGTGAGGAAATTGTTACCTCAACGACTGTGTACCTTGGACGTGATGGTAATATTCTTGAAGAAAAGCCGGAGAACTGCCGGGTGCTTCGTATCAACAATCCGATTCTGACGAATACAGATATGTTGAAGATCAAGAACCTGAACACAGAGAACTTGAAGGCAGCCGTTGTGCCAATTACGTATTATAAGAATACATCCCTGGAGAAGGCAATCGACCGAATCTTTGTTGAGGCAGATAAATTCTTCCGAGATGGTGCAAATATCCTGATCTTATCGGATCGTGGCGTCGATGAGAACCACGTAGCGATTCCGTCTCTGCTTGCGGTATCTGCAATGCAGCAGCATCTGGTCCGGACGAAGAAGCGTACTTCGGTTGCACTGGTTATTGAGAGTGCAGAGCCACGTGAGGTACATCATTTTGCAACCTTGCTCGGCTATGGTGCTTGTGCAATCAACCCATATCTGGCAATTGATACGATCAAGGACATGGTTGATACGCATTTCCTGAACAAGGATTTTTATGCAGCAGTCAACGATTACAACAGCGCAGTTCTGCATGGTATCGTAAAGATTGCATCGAAGATGGGTATTTCTACGGTGCAGTCCTACCAGGGTTCACAGATTTTCGAGGCGGTCGGACTGTCCGAGGAATTTGTGAAGAAATATTTCACGAATACAGTAAGCCGTGTCGGTGGCATCGGAATCAAAGATATCCAGCGTCATGTAGAGGAATTGCATAACTCTGCGTTTGATCCGCTTGGATTGTATACGAACCTAAGTTTAGAGAGTATCGGAAGTCACAAGATGCGGAGCGGAAAAGAGGAGCATCTGTACAATCCGAATACGATTCATCTTCTGCAGCAGGCAACCTGGACGGATAACTATGGTCTGTTCAAGCAGTATTCTGCAGCGATTGACGATGAAGAAAAAGCATTCCATCTGCGTGGACTGATGGAGTTCAATTATCCGGAGAATGGTGGAATCCCGATCGATCAGGTAGAACCGGTTGATTCCATTGTAAAGAGATTTAAGACCGGTGCGATGTCTTATGGTTCCATCTCGCAGGAAGCGCATGAGTGTATGGCAATCGCCATGAACCGTCTCGGCGGTAAGTCAAACTCCGGTGAAGGTGGCGAGAGCTTAGAGCGTATGCGTGGAAGCGAGGACGGCGTGAACCGCTGCTCTGCCATCAAGCAGGTTGCTTCCGGACGTTTCGGAGTTACTTCCGAATATCTGACAAGTGCGAAAGAGATTCAGATCAAGATGGCACAGGGAGCAAAGCCGGGTGAAGGTGGACATCTGCCGGGCGGAAAGGTATATCCTTGGATCGCCAAGACCAGACATTCAACACCTGGTGTAGGTCTGATCTCACCACCGCCACATCACGATATCTATTCGATCGAGGATCTGGCACAGTTGATCTATGATTGTAAAAATGCAAATACAGATGCACGTATCTCGGTAAAGCTTGTATCGGAAGCTGGCGTCGGTACGATCGCAGCCGGTGTTGCAAAGGCGGGCGCACAGGTTATCCTGATCTCCGGTTATGATGGCGGTACGGGCGCTGCTCCGGCAAACTCCATCCATCATGCAGGACTTCCTTGGGAACTTGGCCTGGCTGAGACACACCAGACGCTGATCATGAACGACCTTCGTAATAAGGTAATTCTAGAGACCGATGGTAAGCTGATGACCGGCCGTGATATTGCAATCGCGGCAATCCTCGGCGCGGAGGAGTTCGGATTTGCAACAGCACCGCTTGTAACAATGGGCTGTGTCATGATGCGTGTATGTAATCTGGATACCTGTCCGGTCGGCGTGGCTACACAGAACCCGGAGCTTCGGAAACGGTTCAAGGGTAAGCCGGAATATGTCATGAATTTTATGCGGTTTGCTGCACAGGAGCTTCGTGAATATATGGCAAAGCTAGGTGTGCGTACGGTGGATGAACTGGTAGGAAGAACAGACCTGATCAAGGCCGGCAAGATGGCTGAGGAATATAATGTAGATCTGTCCCGTATCATAGACAATCCATTTGCAAATGATGCACAGAGCAAGATTAGTTATGCGAATAAGAATCCTTATAACTTCGAACTTGAGAAGACTGTCGATGAGACGGTTCTTATGAAGAAGCTTGGACCGGCACTCGAGAAGAAGCAGAAGAAGACGATCGAGATTGACGTATCGAATATCAATCGTTCACTCGGTACGATCTTCGGTTCTGAGATTACGAAGAAATATGGAACAACTCTGGATGAGGATACATTTGTTGTCAAATGCCACGGCAGCGGTGGACAAAGCTTCGGTGCATTTATCCCGAAGGGACTCACACTGGAACTGGTCGGCGACAGCAACGATTATATCGGTAAGGGGCTTTCCGGTGGTAAGATCATCGTCTACCCACAGGATGGCATCCGTTATGATGCATCCGAGAATATCATCGTCGGAAATGTAGCACTCTATGGTGCAACTTCTGGTAAGGCATTCATCAACGGTGTTGCCGGTGAGCGTTTTGCCGTTCGTAACTCTGGTGCAACGGCAGTTGTCGAGGGTGTCGGCGAGCATGGCTGCGAGTACATGACAGGTGGACGCGTCGTGATCCTTGGACCAACCGGTAAGAACTTCGCGGCTGGTATGAGCGGCGGTATCGCATATGTACTTGATATGGACAGTGATCTCTATATGAAGCTCAACAAGCAGATGGTCGAGGTTGAGTCTGTCGTTGATAAATACGATGTTATGGAATTGAAGGACATGATCGTGGAGCATGTTCAGTGTACGAATTCCAAGCGCGGTAAGGAAGTGCTTGAGCATTTCGAGGAGTACCTGCCGAAATTTAAGAAGATTATCCCACATGATTACAAGAAGATGATGTCAACAATCGGTCAGATGGAAGTCAAGGGACTTTCCAGCGAGCAGGCGTTGATCGAAGCATTCTATGCAATCAAGAATCATTAAGAGAGGAGCGTATGACTTATGGGAAAAAGTACAGGATTTATGGAGTATGAAAGACAGACCAGCAAGGAAGTACCGCCTCTTGAGCGTATAAAAAATTTTAGCGAGTTCCATGAGCCGCTTTCGATGGAAGAGCAGCGTAAACAGGCGGCACGTTGTATGGACTGTGGTGTGCCATTCTGCCAATATGGCAAGATGATTGCCGGTATGGCGTCCGGCTGTCCGCTCAATAACCTCGTGCCGGAGTGGAATGATAACGTGTATACAGGAAATATGGAGATGGCGTATAAGCGCCTCTCCAAGACGAATAACTTTCCGGAATTTACAAGTCGTGTCTGCCCGGCACTCTGCGAGGCAGCATGTACCTGTAATATCAATGGGGAGCCGGTCTGCACCAAGGAAAATGAACGCAGCATCATCGAAAATGCTTACGAGAAGGGTTATGTGAATTGCGAGCCGCCGAAGGTGCGAAGCGGGAAGCGCGTTGCCATCGTTGGTTCCGGTCCGTCCGGACTTGCAGCCGCTGATCAGTTGAACCGCCGAGGTCATCAGGTAACGGTATTCGAGCGTAGTGACCGTCTCGGTGGACTTCTGATGTATGGTATTCCGAACATGAAGCTGGAAAAGCAGATTATCGACCGCAAGATCGAGTGTCTGAAGAAGACTGGCATCGAGTTCGTAACCGGAACAGAAATTGCAAATGGAAAGAATAACTTAAGCCCGGCAGTTGCCAAGGGCGATGAGATGGCAGCGTATCTGACCGATGCCAAAGTGAAGAACGTAAAGGCGGAGAAGCTGCTCGAAGAATACGATGCAGTTGTCCTTGCGTGTGGCGCATCGAACCCGCGTGATATCAAGGTAACCGGGCGTGATGCGAAGGGCATTTATTTCGCCGTTGATTTCTTAAAGACAACAACGAGAAGCCTGCTCAATTCGAATTTTGCAGATGGAAAATATGTCAGTGCCAAGGGTAAAAAGGTACTTGTCATCGGTGGCGGTGACACCGGAAATGACTGTGTCGGAACATCCATCCGTCAGGGTGCGGTTGCTGTGACACAGCTTGAGATGATGCCGAAGCTTCCTGAGACACGTGCAGCGAACAACCCATGGCCGGAGTGGCCGAAAGTCCTGAAGACCGATTATGGTCAGCAGGAGGCGATCGCAAAGTTTGGACACGATCCACGTATCTATGAGACAACGGTGAAAGAGATTGTGAAGAACAAGGACGGTCAGGTTTGTGCAGCAAAATGCGTGAAGCTTGCATGGGAGAAAGATCCGGAGACCGGACGTATGAACATGAAGGAAATCCCGGACAGCGAGTACACAATCGAGTGTGATCTGATTCTGATTGCAGCCGGATTCCTCGGCACACAGAAGTATGTGGCAGATGCGTTCGGCGTGAAGCTGAATGCGCGTACGAATGTGGAGACCGCTCCGGGTGCGCACAGGACGAACGTGGATAAGGTGTACACGTGCGGCGATATGCACCGTGGACAGTCGCTGGTTGTATGGGCAATCCGCGAAGGCCGTGACGCTGCGAAGGAAGTTGACACATTCCTCAATGGCTACTCAAATGATTAATAAAACGTGCTGATATTTGAACTTGATATCATGTAGATGCAATGTATTACAAGTAAGAATTACTAAGTGTTCTTAATTGACCTGTAAGTATAATACGCAACCGCCGCCAATTCGCCATCCGTGGCTCAGTGGCGGCTTACCTGAACATCGTGTTCAGGTATTGCTTATGTGCGGAAAGAACACTAAGTAATTCTAACGTGTAAACATATCGCATCATACATGATTATCAAGTTTCAAATAAATGCACGTTTTTTCATTTGAGCTACCTTATAGTAGATAAAACCCGGAGGACAATGCAAAAAAAATGGAATTCGCTCAGATATGATATGTTTGCAGTTTTAGAATTACTTGGGACTCCTTCTATATAGTAGCAATGCTTGAACACGATGTTCAAGCAAGTTGCCACTGAGCCATGGATGGCGAATTGGCAACGGTTGCGTATATTGTCATTATATAAATTAGGAGTGCCTAGTAATTCTTAACTGCAATACAGTATATCTGAGCGAATTTCATTTTAATGTATTGAACTTCGGGTTTTACTTACAACCAACCTTCGTCAGATGCGAAACATCCAAGTAGTCCGCGATGCCATCCGCATAGTCTGTTGGAACTTCCCCAGCGACGAGCGGTTTCAGATAGGCAATCATTTCTTCAGTCACGTCGTGGTGGTCAGGCGTAATCCAGGAGATAGGCACTTCCTTCGCCTGATTGGCAACTTCGCTGACTGGAGTATTGGAAAGCTCGTAGGTATATGGTGCATCGGACAGACGGTGCAGACTTACCATCTGTGCGCTTTCTCCGTTCTTGGCAAGCACAACTGCGTGTTTGCCAGAGAGGAAAGATTCCGTCAAGTCTGTCATACTTGCCATATGTCCGGCACAACGCTGCAGGACATTGACTTCGACGGAACGCACCTTGATGCCAAGCTTTTCCTTCACGAGATATTCCAGTGTCTTTCCGGCGCCACTCAACTGTGCATGACCGAACTTGTCAGCGGCGGCATCGGTAGCAGAGATGTAGTTGCCGTCCTTGTCACGGATTCCCTCAGAGACAGCGACGATAACATTCTTGTATTTCTTCACCATTTCCTTTAAGTCTGTGATGAACTGCTCCTTGTCGAAGGCAACCTCCGGCAGATAGATCAGATGAGGAGCAAGGCTGAATTCATTTCTTGCAAGTACGGAAGCTGCAGTCAGCCAGCCGGCATCCCGTCCCATGATCTCGATGATATTGACACTCTCCAAATCGTAGATATAGGTGTCATAGGCAATTTCGCGGATCGAACTTGCAATGTACTTGGCAGCAGAGCCAAATCCCGGTGTATGATCCGTCATGATCAGATCGTTGTCGATGGTCTTAGGCACACCGATGATACGGATGTCATTGTCAATGGAAGCGGCGTAAGCGGACAGCTTGGCAACAGTATCCATTGAATCATTTCCACCGATATAGAAGAATGCCCCGATGTTCATCTCCTTGAAGATCGAGAAGATTTCCTCGTATATCGAAACGTCCTCGTTCATATCCGGTAGCTTGAACCGGCAGGATCCAAGGTACATGGCTGGCGTGCGCGCAAGCCTGTGGATGAACGCGTCATCCTTATCTGACAAATCCAGAAAATGTTTCTTCAACACGCCCTGAATTCCGTGAATCGCACCATAAATATTATCATATATTCCGAAGTCTCTGGCAGCGGCTACAACGCCGGCGAGAGACGCATTGATGGCGGCTGTCGGTCCGCCAGATTGTGCAACGATACAATTCATATTCGTATTAACTCCTTATTTCATAACTGGTAATCTGTTTCTGATAAATAAACAGGGGCAGATACTTTGTGAAATCATATTTACCCATATGAAATGATACTAACATAATTATGGTAAGATAGCAATAAAAATGATAGGAGAGTTTGATAATGTGCCAGAAGTAATATATGAACTGTGATAAATCACATTTTTTCAAAAACACCCAAAAATCTTCAAGAAACATCCAAAAATTTTCAATTTTATTCTTGTCAGAAGTTATGTATTATAATATCAACAACAAAAGAAAAAACTTCGAAAGAAGTTAACCCCCTCTCCCCCCTTTTTATGTGACGAAGCTGCGAGATCCATTCCCCTCCCCTCTTTTTGGATTTCGCAGCTTTGTGTATAATTGGAACTTTTCAGGAGACTGGAATTGTTTGCTGACGCAGTCCATATATGGTAGAATACAAAATGCTGGGGAGTTTATAGAAATAGAATGTAAATATGTAGAATTAATTACATATTCCAGAAATAAAAGCAAAACAAGAAAGGTGGTACGCAGACTATGAAGATTTTAGTAACAGGTGGTGCAGGTTATATTGGAAGTCATACATGCGTGGAGCTGCTTGAGGCAGGTTACGATGTAGTGATTGTTGATAACCTTTATAATGCAAGTGAGAAGGCAGTAGATCGGATCGGGCAGATTACAGGTAAGACACCGGTATTCTATGAAGCGGATATCCGGGATTATGACAAAATGACAGAGATATTTGCAAAGGAACAACCGGATACCGTGATTCATTTTGCGGGACTCAAGGCAGTTGGTGAGTCTGTGCGCAAGCCTCTGGAATATTATGAGAACAATATCGCAGGTACATTGAATCTGTGCAAGGTTATGCGCGAGAATGGATGTAAGAATATTATTTTCTCTTCATCTGCAACGGTTTATGGCAATCCGGCATTTATTCCTATCACAGAGGAATGCCCGAAGGGTGTATGTACAAACCCATATGGCTGGACAAAGCATATGTTAGAGCAGATCCTGACAGACATTCAGTTTGCAGATCCTGAGTGGAATGTGATTCTGCTTCGTTACTTCAACCCGATCGGTGCACATAAGAGCGGTCTGATCGGCGAAGATCCGAAGGGAATCCCGAACAACCTGCTTCCGTATGTGGCACAGGTGGCAATCGGCAAGCTTCCTTGTGTAGGTGTATTTGGTGATGATTACGATACACCGGATGGTACAGGCGTGCGTGATTATATTCATGTTGTTGATCTTGCGAAGGGACATGTGGCAGCTATCAATAAGATTAAGGAAAATCCGGGTGTTAAGGTATACAACCTTGGAACCGGAAAGGGATACAGTGTACTCGATGTAATCCATGCGTTCAGTAAGGCATGTGGAAAGGAGCTTCCATATGAGATCAAGCCTCGCCGGGCAGGTGATATCGCAACCTGTTATTCCGATGCAAGCCTTGCGAAGAAGGAACTTGGATGGGAAGCACAGTATGATATTGATGAGATGTGCGCAGATTCGTGGAAGTGGCAGTCTATGAACCCGGACGGGTATAACACACCGGAAAAGTAAAAGCTAAAATAAAAATTGATAAAAAGAATCGAGCAGGAGCCGGCCTGCCCGATTCTTTTTTTGCCATTTTACATTAATATTCTGTAAATAAGTACATAAATATGATAAAAAACCGATATTAAAATAGAAAATTCTTCTATAACAGGGGGGATTGCATGAGAAGGAGCATGAAAAACAAAGGATTTACATTGGTAGAATTAATTGTTGTGATCGTGATATTGGCAATTCTTGCAGCAATTCTGGTACCGGCATTGCTTGGTTATATAGATAAGGCAAAGAAGAATCAGGACATACTGAACGCGAAGAAGTGTCTGACCGCAGCACAGACGGAATTCGTGGAATTGTATGCGAAAGGTGAACCGATATGTAAGGGAACCGGACAGAATTATTTTATAGTAAATGGGGATTCCATTCATATGCAGTTTTATTTTGTATCGGCGCCTGACAAGAACAATATGGGAAATAACTGGGAAGAACTGAAGAAACACTTAAAAGTGAACCAAAAGTAACTGGAAGGAAATATGAAGGTTGATTCTCAGAGAAACAAAGATCACGAACTTGATAAAAGGAAGTAAAACGGCTAATGCGATAGAAAAAGAGAAGCAAAAATGCATTTTTACTTCTCTTTTTCTATTAAACTTAAAAAATTGTTAACGATCCGAGATTGCACTTTCAAAAATTAATCGTTTTCATTACTTGCACTTGAGAAACGAATGTAAAAACAAGAATATACTTGATATAATTACAATATATGAAGAAATGACTTGGTAAAACTGTTTGACAAATTAATTTTATTAAGTATAATGACAACATGTTGAGTGAGAAGAGCTAGCAGACTTAACAAAAGAATTTGACGAGATGAGGAGGAAATGATTATGACAGAAGAAATTATGAATGCAATTTCAAGTGAAGTCTACGGCGTCTGGTTCTTAATCGGTGCGGCGTTGGTATTCTGGATGCAGGCAGGTTTCGCGATGGTGGAGGCAGGATTTACCAGAGCGAAGAACACCGGTAACATCATCATGAAGAACCTGATGGACTTCTGTATCGGTACCGTGATGTTTATCCTGATCGGTTTCGGTTTGTTCTTAGGTGAAGATGTGGCAGGTATTGTAGGTAAGCCTGGCTTTGATATCTTCACAAATTATGCAAATTTTGATTGGTCAAACTTCGTATTTAACTTAGTGTTCTGTGCTACGACAGCAACGATCGTATCCGGAGCGATGGCAGAGAGAACCAAGTTCTTATCTTACTGTGTATACTCCGCAGTAATCTCTGCAGTCATCTATCCGATTGAAGCACACTGGACATGGGGCGGCGGCTGGTTGTCTAAGATGGGCTTCCACGATTTTGCCGGTTCCAATTGTATCCACATGGTTGGTGGTATCTGTGCCCTGATTGGTGCAGCAATGCTTGGACCACGTATTGGTAAGTTTAAGAAGCAGAAGGACGGAAGCATCAAGGTTGGTGCGTTCCCTGGACATAACTTGGCGCTTGGCGCACTTGGTGTATTTATCCTGTGGCTTGGCTGGTATGGATTTAATGGTGCAGCCGCAACATCCGTTCCACAGCTTGGTGCAATCTTCACAACAACAACGATTGCTCCTTCCGTTGCAACAGTCGTATGTATGATCTTTACATGGATCCGTTATGGTAAGCCGGATGTATCTATGTGTCTGAATGCATCTCTGGCAGGTCTGGTAGCAATCACAGCACCATGTGATGTTGCAGATGCGACGGGTGCGATTGTAATCGGTGCGGTATCCGGTGTACTCGTAGTATTCGGTGTATGGCTGCTTGATAACAAGCTCCGTGTCGATGATCCGGTTGGTGCAGTAGCCGTTCACATGATGAATGGTATCTGGGGTACGATTGCAGTTGGACTTTTTGCTACAGACAGTACACCTACCTATTCTCTTGCAGATGCAAATGGTGACAAATTACTTGGTCTCTTCTATGGTGGAGGATTCAAGCTTCTTGGTATTCAGTTGACAGGTATGCTTGCAACAGCTGCATGGACAGCCGTTACAATCACAATTACATTCCTTTTAATCAAGAAGATCTTCGGTCTGCGTGTATCCGCTGAGGAGGAAATCACTGGTCTGGATGCAACCGAGCATGGCTTAGAGACAGCTTACGCAGGATTCATGACATATGGCGATCATATCAGCAGCGATGGTACAACAACGGTATCGACTCCTGCGATTCCGGAGAATGCAGTTCCTGAGGATGAGGCAGTTCCGGTACAGGTTATGAGTGGCGGCACAGGCGTTGCTTCGGATGTCAAGCTTACAAAGATTTCTATCATATGCAAGCAGAATAAGTTTGAGGATCTGAAGAATGCTTTGAACGATGCCGGTGTAACAGGTATCACAGTCACACAGGTACTTGGATGTGGTGCCCAGAAGGGTCAGACGAAGTACTATCGTGGTGTTAAGATGGATATGACATTGCTTCCGAAGGTAAAGGTGGAAGTCGTTGTCAGCAAGGTTCCGGTTGCTACCGTTGTAAAGGCAGCAAAGAAGGCACTTTATACAGGAAGCATCGGCGATGGCAAGATCTTTGTCTATGGTGTTGAGAATGTTATCAAGGTTCGTACCGGAGAAGAAGGCTACGACGCTTTGCAGGGAGAAAATTAAATCATTTCCTTACATATAAAGAAAGGCGGTCTGTATGTTATGTGCAGGCCGCCTTTTGCTATAAGGTTTCACAGGATACAAGATGATTCAGGAAACATGAACCCTTTGCTGAATCCACGCATTATAGATTTTGAAAGGCTTTTCGAACAGTGGCTGTGCAAGTATGATCACGAGAATTATCGCGATGATAAGCCATAAAATATTTGCCCATCCATGAAAATGCTGATACAGGAACGGATATGTCTCCACGTATTCCAGATAGAAGAGAACCGGACGATGGAAAAAATAAATCGACATCGATTCTTTTCCAAGGACATCGAGATGGAACAGCTTTCTCCTTGGAATGATACTCATAATACATACACCGATAATAAATGTGATCATATAAGCAGACAGCCGGAACAAAATCCCGATTTCGCCTGCGTCATCCAGTAAAGCTTCATAGGAACTCCGACCGGTGAAGAAACGGCGGAAAATATAGAAACTATCTATATTTACGCGGCAGAGAATAAAAAATGTAAGTACAATTATTGGTGCGAGTATCCTCAGGCTCCGCCTGTGAAGCTGGAATTCTAATTTGTTCACGTCGCTCATCCATCCGAGCACGAACCATGGGAAGAATACAAGACAGCGGGAAAATGCAAATACATCCCCAATTCCGTTGTCATAGCCTGCCATCAGTGCAATGAAGAAAGATATCGCTAACACCTTGCGCTTATCCATATTACGAAGCAGGTAGGCACAAGTATAAAACACGCACATTGCAAACAGATACCAGGGAACTCCGTCTGTTTTTACAAGTGAAAATGTCAGATCCGGATTGTTCAGGCGTTGGAATGGAAATATCAGCAGTTTTAACAGAACAAACAGACCTGCAAAGCTTGCGAGCTTTTTACAGAAGCGTTCTTTTGTTTTGATTGCATGCTCACACATAAGACCACTTGCAAATACAAATAAGGGCATGTGAAAGCTGTAAATAAATAAAAATAAAGATTTGCACATATTGGAATGGTAGTCAATTCCGCTCTCTAAAAAATGCCCGGCGACAACACAGATAATCAAAAATCCTTTTACATTGTCCAGCCAGATGTTTCTTTTTTGCGTAGACATAGAAGGAACTCCTTTTCTTATAATAAATAATATTCTATAAAAGCCGTCGTTTATAGTAGTCTTGTCGTGGACAAAAGTCAATAGAAATTCATTGTGCAAAATGTCCTCTTTTTTTCTTGAAAGCGCAAATCCATTGGTAAATACTTAAGAAAATGCCAAAAAGCCTTGCAAATTCAAGGAAAGTGGCGTAATATCATGTCAACAAATGAAATAAAAGACAACATAGTGATACTGAAAAATATACATACAAATTTTACGGAGGAATGGATTATGGCAGTAAAGAAAGCAACAGTTGACGCAACTATGGCAAAGGTAGAAGCAGCAAAGGCAGCAGCACCTGCAAAGGAAGAAGTAAAGAAGGCAGCAGCTCCAGCTAAGAAAGCAGAGCCAGCAAAGAAGGCAGCAGCACCTGCAAAGGAAGAAGTAAAGAAAGCAGCAGCTCCAGCTAAGAAAGCAGAGCCGGCAAAGAAGGCAGCAGCTCCAGCTAAGAAAGCACCTGCTAAGAAGACAGCTCCAGCTAAGGCAACTGCTCCTAAGGCAGTAAAGCTTTTTGTTGAGTATCAGGGTGGTCAGGTATCCACAGAAGATATCGCAGCAAAGGCAGCAGAGGCAAGCGGAAAGAAAGCAATTAAGGAGTTGAATGTATACTATCAGCCAGAGACAAACATGGTATACTATACAGCAGATGGAACAGAGGGTTCTTTCTCGTTATAATTTGTATTCCCAAAACCTTTCATAAAAAAGAAGCACTCGATGATATTGATCGGGTGCTTCTTTTTATTTCAGTAATCATAATCTGTAATTGATTATTTTTAGATTCCCTTTGCTTTTGCAGTACATGCTTTCATGGCATCCATGACCGCACCGCGGAATCCTTTTTCTTCTAAGATACGAACTGCTTCGATCGTTGTTCCGGCAGGAGAGCAGACCATATCTTTTAACTCTGCCGGATGCTTTCCGGTTTCTAAAACCATCTTTGCACTTCCGAGTACCGCCTGTGCTGCAAACTTATAAGCCTGTGCCCGTGGCATACCATCGGCAACTGCGGCATCTGCCATCGCTTCGATGAATAGGAATACATAAGCCGGAGAACTGCCACTGACAGAGACAACAGCATCCATCAGGGATTCAGGGATAGCTTCAGCAAGTCCAAAGCTGCTCAGTAATTTTAAGACATATGTAAATTCTTCTTCTGTGACTAGATCGTTCTTACAGACACCGGTGATTCCTTCGCCGACAAGGGCTGGTGTATTTGGCATCGTACGGACAATCTTTACGTCGCCGAGACGTTCGCCAAGCCACGCGAGTGTCTTGCCTGGTGCAATTGTAACAATGATCTGTCCGGACGGGAGTGTTGGCTGAATCTCAGCAATCACTGTCTCATAATATTGTGGTTTTACGGATAAGAATAACACATCTGCCTGTGTGGAAACGTCTGTGTTTGATGCTGTTGTACAGATGCCGAGATTTTCCTTTGCTTTTTCACGAGCAGCTTGCGAAGCATCTGCTGCAATGATTTCGGAAGCATCAATTCCGGCGTGTGATTTCAATCCGCCGATGATTGCACTTGCCATATTTCCACAACCAATAAATCCAACTTTGTATTTCATATGTATCTGTCCTTTCTGTTCCAATTTAAAAGTTATTCAAAAGCCATGCGTGCCTGCAAACCAAAGTCCGGTCGGTCTGTGATGATACCATCGACACCTTTGTGAATCAGCTTGCTCATCTTTGCAATATCATTGACTGTCCATGCGTAAACCTCTTTATGATGCAGATGCATGCGTAGGAGAAATTCCCGTGTCACAAACTGAAAATGTGGTGAAATGAAATCTGCCTTGCACATATGCAGCCGGTGAAGCGGAAAGTATTCGTTTAAACGATGGACAATCGTGTTGCGCGGTGTTCCAATCAATAAACCTGCTTTGATGTTCGGATCAATCTCTTTGATGCGGAGCACTGAATGGTCGATAAACGATTTCATCATATAATCAGGATAATCATAATAACGTTCCACCAGATCAATCACTCTCTGTTCATATCCGGTTTCCTTTAACTCAATATCCAGCTTGATTTTGCCACGGCACAACTCAAGAACCTCCTGCAAAAGAGGAACCCTGTAACCATGCGTCCCCGTGACCTTACAAATCTCGTCATAGGTAAGCTGCCGGATATCTGTGCCATTTAAGTCCGGGTTATGAAATACGATCATCTGATGATCTCTGGTTCTTCGAATATCGAACTCTGCAAAATCTGCCTGTAGGTTGATTGCAATCTGGAACGATTCTAATGTATTTTCATGGGGAGCGAGTGCCGAAGCACCACGATGTGCGATAATCGCAGTTATCATAGAGCATCATCTCCGTGCTCGCCGGTACGAATACGTACAGCATCTTCTATATTATATACAAATATTTTGCCATCTCCATAACTTCCGGTTGGGATACGTTCTGTAATCATGGAAATTAATTTCTCACATACATCATCGGAGACTACTGTCTCAACCTTCAGCTTTGGAAGCAGATTTACAAAATAATCGCCGTTGTGATGCTGGGATTTATATCCCTTTTGGTTGCCGTAGCCCATGATGTTGCTGACCATAGCTCCGGTTGTGCTGCATTCGTCCAAAATCTCTTTCATGTCATCCAGCTTCTCAGGTCGGATGATCACTTCCACTTTTTTCATCTTGATACCTCCTGTCCTGTTGTTTAAATATTGGTACCACGTAATTCGATGATCGGTGCGCCCTTACCATTGATATAATCGCCGGTGATGGTGACACGACCGATATTGTCGTCGCGCGGAATCTCATACATAATATCCATCATAAATTTCTCGATGATTGCACGGAGTGCACGGGCACCGGTTTTTTTCTCCATTGCTTTTTCTGCAATTGCTTCGTAGGCGCTGTCATCGAATTCGAGATCTACCTCATCCAAGGCAAGCAGCTTCTTGTACTGCTTCAGAATTGCGTTTTTAGGTTCCTTTAAAATCTTGATATACATGTCTTTGTCCAGTGCATCCAGAGTGAAAAGTACCGGGAGACGACCAAGAAATTCAGGAATCATACCGAATTCACGCAGATCCTCGGTTGTCACTTCCTTGATCAGATTATCGTTCTTGTCATATTTATCTTTCAGGTCTGCAGCAAAGCCCATAGAAGACTGCTTGTTCAGACGCTGTTTGATGATGTCCTCGATATCTGGGAATGCACCACCGCAGATAAATAAGATATTTCGCGTATTCATTGTCGTCATCGGTGTCATGGCGTTTTTGCTGCCGGAACCGACAGGTACCTCAACTTCGGCACCTTCTAAGATCTTCAGAAGTCCCTGCTGTACAGATTCACCGCTGACATCACGGCTGCGCGTTTCCTTCTTCTTCGCAATCTTGTCGATTTCATCGATAAAGACGATTCCACGTTCCGCTTTTTCAACATCGTTATCTGCGACGGCAAGAAGCTTGGAGAGGATGCTTTCTACGTCATCTCCGATATAACCAGCTTCTGTCAGCGTGGTAGCATCGGTGATGGCGAGTGGAACCTGTAAGATTTTCGCAATCGTCTGAACCAGATACGTCTTACCGCATCCGGTTGGACCGAGCATCAGCATGTTGGATTTTTCAATCTCGATGTCGTCCATTGTGTCTGTGATCACACGCTTGTAATGATTGTATACCGCAACTGACATGGCACGCTTCGCATATTCCTGTCCTACGACATATTCATCGAGCATTGCCTTGATCTTGTGAGGGGCTGGAACATCCGCCATCGTGAGCGGTTTCTGTTCTTTTTCTTCCTTCTGCTTTTTCTTCTTTTTGACCTTCTGGGAAGTTGGAATATCATCAAATGGCATGAACTGCGACATGTTGATATTCGGCATCTTGGAAAGATCTAAAAACTGCATCGCTCCATTGTTAAAGGAGTCGAAGCTTTTCTGCATACAGTCGTTGCAGATATACATATTTCCCGGCATCCGGATAAATGGACCGGCCTCGGATTCCGGTCTGCGACAGAGATAGCAATACTTTTCGTATTCATCATCGTCGTTGTTATTTTGATTATTTCCGTTGTTGTCTGGCATAATTTCCTCCTTATGTATATGCATAAAAATGCATCCTTATTATAGCACGGAAATGTACATATGACTATGGAATATTTATGCAGACAGCGATATAATAAATGAAAAGTGATGGCAGCAGGATACAGACAAAAATAAATGAAACTGTGTAAGAAATTTAGATAAATTAGAAAATAAGAGAAACTGGCAGGAGGAGTGGAAGATGAAAAAGAGAATTACCGAATATCTGGCATATATTGATGCACTGTTAGAGAAGGATGATGTCGACTGGGAGCATGAGAAGGAAAAACATCTGATACAGATTGCTTTTTTTGCACATGAGCGGCAGGTGCATCTGATTGTAATGGCATTGTTTGCGATTGCGACCGTGATTTCTATTTTATATTTGAATTTCAGTGGCTCATTGATTATCGTGGCACTGGTGTTTGCACTTTTGGTGTTGCTGATTCCATATGTCATGCATTATTACCTGTTAGAAAACAGTGTGCAGAAAATGTACGAACAATATGATCGTATGATGAACAAGATTGAGCCATCCTTTCAAGTGAAACCGGACGGCAAAAAATAAAACAAGGTTCCGTTTGTAGTGTAGAAACTGCACCACAGGCGGAACCTTTTTCTTTGCTGTTATCGCTTGCTTTGATTTCCGTCGACGGCATCTTCCACGCCGTCAACTGCATCCTTCACACCATTGCCAACACCCTCGGCAGCATCCTTGACACCCTCGCCGACGCCCTCGGCAGCGTCTTTTACTCCTTCGCCGACACCGTCTGCAGCATCTTTGATGCCGTTTCCAACGCCATTGGAATTGGTAGCATTGCCACCGGTTGCGTTGTTATTTTCGGTTGTCATCTGTGTTTGTTCAGAAGTTGTTGCGTTGTCTTTGCTTGTCTCGTCCGTACCACATCCACACATACAGATGGAAAGCATCATAGCAGTTGCAACAATCGCAGCAGTTGTCTTAAATTTTTTCATAATAAAAACACTCCTTATCTAGTTTTCATTCTATAAAAATAGTATGAACCTAAATAAGGAGATTATTTTACCAATTTCCGGTAATTTTTAAAATTCAATCCGATGGTGTCAGACAGGTACAGTCATCGGGAGCGGTACAGCTTTCGCAGTTTCGCTTTTGATCAAGCGGATTGCAAAGCTCCAATGGCTTGATGTTCCGGTCTAAGAGGCTTCCGCTTACAAAGCTCATGCAGACAGAATCCTCCGGACTTGCCAGTGTGCCCTTGGATACGATTGCTTTTCCGTTGTGAGGAATCCGGTATTGGTTATAGTAGATTGATTTTACGATCAAGGTAAGCCCTACCGTCATTTCCGCGCTTGCAATATCGAAGTTCAATACTTTAGACATCGCCATGAGATTGAGTCCCTGTGACACTGTTCCGTTGGTGGAGAGGAAGCCGATAAAGTTCAGGTTTGGTGTTGCTGCCGTCGTATCGGTATAAGTGACGCCATATGGCGCAAACAACTGCATTGTCACAGAAGTTGGGTTGGTATCTTCGTCGTATTCCGGATCCGTCGTTGCCGAAGGAAGATAGACAACACCTGTAACCGGGAGTGTTGCAAGCAGACGTTTGCAGCAGTCGTAGGCATAGATGACAAAATCGACGGTCAGGTTCGTAAGTGTCAGCTCGTAGCAGTTTGGACGTCCTGCAATCGGCTTGATTGTTACAGAAGGCGCCGCTCCTGTTGCAAAGGTAATGTTCGTAACCTCAGCCCGGATATATGCCGTTGTCGGATAATCTGCAAGCAGGGTAGCAAGCGGAATTGTCCGGCATACATTGATTCCAATCTCGTCGTAGATAACCGGAACAAGCACTGTGAGCAGCTTCGGATCGCCACATTGCGGTGTTACACATACATCGGTGCAGCCATCTGTCAGGCTGCAAGTGCAGGAATCATTGTTGTTTGCAACTGCATTGCTTAAGACTTTTTTGTTACAGCCACAGCATTTAGACATGTTCGTTTCCTTTCAGATATGCTTACAATAATATATTCAGATTATGCATTTTTGTTCGATTTCTACAATATATTTGTAAAAGAAAGAACTGGGAGGAAAACGTGGAAGCGGTTTATAGATGGAAAGGGGATAAACGGATTTTACTCTATGAGGAGGGGAATCAAATTCTGGCGCAGGTAATTGGAACTGGCAGGACGGTACAATGGGGCAGTTTGTGCCGGGATTATCATTCCTGGGGTATAAGCCGGTTGTGGGAGGATGAAATCTATGTGGCATATGTCAACACAGAAAATGTTTTGATGTGGGATAAGCTTTTTGCAGAGGGGCGTCTGGTTCTTGTAAAGGGCGATGACTGGGGAAGCATCTCGGAGGTTCAGATCGCACAGATCGCAGGAGAGCAGACACAGCTATATGTATGGTATCGCATGACAGATCCGGGAGATGGCAAGGATAGTCTGTATGTGATAAATCCACTTGGAGAGAGGAAGGTTCAGAGGTTGGTGCATGGAACAGGACGGATTGAACGCTATGAGATTTTACAGCATGGTGAAGTCAGTTATCTTTTATATAAATTAGCAACGGAAAACAAGCCGCGGATATTTGCCGTGGATGTTTCCAGGTTAGGTGACATAAGTCTGTCGGAGTATATATTATGTAAAGAACGGACGATGCAGGAACTTGAAAAACGATGTAAAGAAAATGACAGAAATTATAATGAAGCAATCCGGAAGATGCAGGACGATTATGAGTCGCGGTTGAAATCAACAGTAAAAAATATGGAACAGCGGTACAAACAGCAATATGATGAGTTGGCAAAGCTGACACAGGGTATGCAGGAGGAAGGCCGTAAGTGGCGGGAATTATATTACAAAAGTGTTACAAAAGATTAAGAAAAAATAAAATTTACTTGACATAACTCATAGAATTTTATAATATAAAAATTGCAACCTTTTTTTCGGGAGTGTCCCAAGGCTGCAAATCGTAATTTGTATTACATGTGTAATGTACCACAATATATAGAGAATGTAAAGGAAAATTTTATGGAAGACAAGAAAAAAACTTTAACTGAATACGAAAAAGAAATTTCCGAAGCACAAGAGATGGAAGAGGAGAATCTGCGAAAGCGGAAGGTACGCGGCTTTAAAAGGATGCTGATGGTCACATTCCTGGTCGTATGTGCCGTTCCGATTACATTATGTATGTTTTTGATGGTGAAGATGAACCGGCTGGATCATCGGATTGAAAATCTGGTTGACCGGGTAGAGGAAGGAAAAAATCTGGTCAGTACAAACATTGGATTGATTGATGAATCAACCGAGACGATGACGAGTGAGCAGATGGCGTATGGAGATCTGGGGAAAGGTTCGGAAGGAGTACATGTGGCCCTGACAGACAATGGGGATGGAAGCAGTGTACAGAAGGAGGATGCAGAGGCAACAACCGAAGCGGAAAGTGATGTGCCGGAGCAGACCTACTACAATGGACAGAAGGTGTACCTGACTTTTGATGATGGTCCAAGTACTTACACCGGAGAACTACTGGATGTGTTGAAGAAAAACAATGTGAAGGCAACCTTCTTTGTTGTCTACAATGATGATAAGGAAGCACAGCAGTATTACAAGCGGATTGTCGATGAAGGACATTCAATCGGAATGCATTCTTACAGTCATGTGTATGATCAGGTGTATGCGAGTCAGGAAAGCTTTGAAGAAGATGTGACGAAGATTCACGATTACATACAGGAGCAGACGGGTGTGGATACACATCTGTACCGGTTCCCGGGTGGAAGCTCCAATCAGGTAAGCAAGGTGGATATCCAGGATCTGATCGGCTATCTGCATGATGAGGGCATTGTCTATTATGATTGGAATTCGCTGTCGGGGGATGCCGTGGATGCATCTTTGACACCGGATGAGTTAAATGATAATATACTTGGGTATGTACATGCAAATGCGGGTGATTCCGTGATATTGATGCATGATCTGCAGAACAATCATGCAACGATCGAAGCACTTCCGGCTTTGATCCAGACTTTGAAGGATGAGGGATATGAGATTTGTCCGATTGATGATTCTACAAAGCCAGTGCAGCATGTAGAATATAAGGGAGACAAATAATTGAACTACGAAGAAGCACAAAATTATATTGAAGAAAAAGGCAGGCTGGGGATTGTGCCCGGCCTGACACAGGTAAAGGAGCTCTTACGGAGACTCGGCAATCCACAGGATACGTGCAGGACACTGCACATCGCCGGGACAAATGGGAAGGGCTCTATTTTTGCGTTTGTACAGGAGAGCCTGCTTGTCGCAGGGTATCATGTGGGACGGTATATATCTCCGACGATCCTGACGTACCTCGAACGATATCAGATGGACAGACATTATATGTCAGAGGAGGAATTTGCGGAGTTACTTACAGAAGTTGCGATGGTGATTGATACGATGGAGACGGATGGGTTTGCCAGTCCGACTGCATTTGAGATTGAGACAGCGGTGGCATTTCTGTATTTTGCAAGAAATCATGTGGACTATGTATTGCTCGAATGTGGCATGGGGGGAAGAGAGGATGCGACAAATGTGCTTGCAAAACCGGAAGCTTGTGTATTTGCACAGATCAGCATGGATCATATGCAGTTCTTAGGCGATACTCTGACGAAGATTGCGGCGGAGAAAGCAGGCATCATCAAATCCTATACGACGGTAATCTCCGCACCGCAGGTACCGGAGGTGTCGAAGGTGCTGCGGGAGACGTGTGACAAGCAACATGCTTCTTATATAGAAGTGAACCCTTCAGACTGGAAAGTTGGGCAGATGAATCTGGATGGCACGGATCTGGTGGATTGTGGAACGAATCCGGATGAAACCAATATGACTGCGGATATCAGGGACAGGAGAAAACCATATCATATTTCACTGTTGGGAGAGCATCAGATTGCGAATGCGCAGACTGCAATCACGTTACTTCGTATACTACATATAGAAGAGACGGCGATACATAAGGGTGTTGCACAGACTGTATGGCCGGGACGCATGACGAAGACTGCGGAACATCCGTATATCTATGTAGATGGTGCACATAATGCAGCGGCATGGGAAAACTTGCGCGCATCGGTGGAAAAGTATTTTACAAACCGCAGGGTAATCTATATAATAGGAGTACTGAAAGATAAGGAATACGAAAAAATGGTGGAGATTCTGGCACCTACGATGGCGGCAGCGGTTGTCATTACACCGGATACGCCACGCGGTCTGCCAAAGGAAATCTTAGCAACATTACTGCAGGAAAAAGGGGTACCGGTTCAACTTGCGGATACGGGTGCTGATGCACTGAAAAGGGCAAGAGAACAGGCAGGAAAAGAGGATGTAATTCTTGTAAGCGGTTCGTTATCTTTTCTGGCAGAATATCTGCAATTAGAAAGCGGAGATGAAAAAAATGGAGCGAATAGATAGAATTCTCTCACATCCGAAATTTCAGATTTATATGCGTCGGATTGAGGAACAGGAACGCACGCGTGTGTTCTGTCTGCATGGAATCGAGCATAGTCTGGATGTGGCAAGAATCGGATATATAAAGAATCTGGAACAGGGACTTTCCTTCCGGCAGGATGTGATCTATGCAATGGCATTGCTGCACGATATCGGAAGATGTGAGGAGTATGCTTCAGGGAAATCCCATCATGAGGCGGGAGCCGAGCTGGCACGACCTATCCTTCTGGCATGTGGATATACAGAGCATGAATGTGCTGAAATCTGTGATGCAATCGGCAGACATAAGGCACCGAGTGAGCAGGCAAGATCGCTTGCAACATTGCTGTATGATGCGGATAAGCAGTCTAGAAACTGTTTTGACTGCCCCGTGCAGGAACAGTGTTACTGGTCAGAGGAAAAGAAGAACCATACAATTCGATATTAAGTTTCATATACAAGAAGAATGCAGTCGGGAAAAAAACGGCTGCTTTTTTGTTTATGACGGGTGTAAAGAAATTGACAAAAAACAAAACTTGATAAAAACAACTGCAAATTGATTTGCACAAAGGAAACACAAGTAAAAACAAAATACAACTTGGCAAAACTGTGCAATGACATAAAAATAATAAGAAAACCTCTCTTTTTTTCTAAAAATAAAAAATGAACTCTCCAAAACTTTAAAAAAATTAGGAAATCCGGTATTCATGTTGACAAAATAACGTTACAAGCACATAATACAGCCAAGTCAAGGGTAAAGACTTAAAAAAATAAAGAAGAGAATGAAAAAGAAAGTGAGGATGATGTTTATGAAGAAAAGAAAATTAATCGGTATGGTGCTTGCAGCAACATTGGCATTGACATCGCTTACCGGATGTGGAAAGAAAGATTCCTCCGGAGATGACAACGTATTAAGAGTCGGAATGGAATGTGCATATGCTCCATTCAACTGGTCACAGGAAACAGATGAGCTTGCGAATGGTGAAAAGGCAGTTCCAATCTACGGAACGAACATGTATGCATATGGCTATGATGTTATGGTAGCAGAAAAGCTTGCAAAGCAGATGGGCAAGACGTTGGAAGTTCACAAGGTTGAATGGGATTCCATCGGAATGTCACTCGATGCAGGTGATTATGATGTGATTATCGCAGGTATGGGACGTACAAAGGAAAGAGAAGCTTCCTATTCATTTACAGATCCGTACTATTACAGAGATAACTGTCTGGTTGTGAAGAAGGGATCCGGACTGGAGAATATCAAAGGCCTTTCTGAACTGGCAGGTAAGAATGTAACACTTACAACACAGCTTGGTACCGGATGGGTAAATCTGCTTGATCAGGTGCCGGATGCAAAGCTTGGTGCAAATTATGAGACGACAGCAGAGTGCTTCATGGCAATTTCAAACGGAACTGCAGATGTATGCGTCATCGATGTACCAACAGCGGAATCGGCAGCCATGACAAACGATGACCTTGCAATCATCTATCTTGATGCAAATGACAAGTTCCAGGGCGATGAGGAAATGACAAATGTATGTATTGCAACAAGAAAAGATGATACAGAACTTCGGGATAAGGTTCAGGAAGCAATGAATGCAATCGGCTGGAATGATAAGGCTACTATGGATAAGACAATGGAAGATGCAATCAGCTTGCAACCGGCAGCTAACTAAATATCGTCGCCCAAAGGGCGATGATCAGTAAGCAGCTCGCTGCTTACATAATAAATATCGTCCCCCCGCAGCCTTTCGTGATTTCAGGCTGCGGAGGAATTATAAAAAACGTGTATGACAGGAGGAAATCATATGGGAACTATTCTAAGTTTATCGTCCCCGACTAATATCTTTGAATGGATGGCATTTCTTGCCAAGAAATATTCGAACATGTTCCTGCAGGGAACATGGATTACCTTGTATGTATCTGTAATCGGTACGATCGTAGGTTTCATACTTGGTTATATTGTGGGTATTGTCGGAGATATCAAAATTCACAAAGAAGATAATCCGATTAAGAAGGGAATTATCAAATTCTTCAAATTTATTTGTTTCTTATATGTGGAGCTGTTCCGAGGAACACCAATGATCGTTCAGGCGATGATCGTATATTTCGGTCTCCGTCAGGGCGGTGTGGATATCAACCCGATCATTGCAGGTATTCTCGTAACGGTTTTAAACACAGGTGCTTATATGTCCGAGACGGTGCGTGCCGGTATCAAATCCATTGATGTTGGTCAGCGGGAAGGTGCTCTGGCAATGGGAATGTCCCCGATGCAGGCGATGTTTTATATCATATTGCCACAGGCGTTCAAGAATATTATCCCGGAGATGGCGAATACATTTCTGACAAACCTGAAGATGACATCTGTGTTGAACGTAATCGGTATTCAGGAGCTTTTCATGCAGGCAAAGACGGTTGGTGGTACGTATTACAAGTATTTTGAATCGTATCTTGTAATTGCCCTGATCTATCTGGTGCTCTGCGTGGTATTTAACCGGTTGTTCTTATTTATCGAGAAAAAGATGGCAGGCAAAAAGGATTATGTACTTGCTGTAGAATATATGGAAGACAAGGCCTAGGAGGTGCGCTTATGGGTAATAAAGAAGAAAGTATTATTGAAGTAAAAGACTTAAGCAAATCCTTCGGTGATCATGAGGTTTTGCGAAAAATTGATTTTGAAGTGAAAAAAGGGGAAGTGATCTGTATCCTCGGCTCGTCCGGTTCCGGCAAATCCACATTGCTTCGATGCGTGAACAAGCTGGAGACACAGACAAGCGGACAGGTGCTGTATCATGGTAAGGAAGTTCGGAATGTCCAAAGGGAGATTAACGAGTTTCGTTCCAAAGTCGGCATGGTGTTCCAGTCCTTCAACTTATTTAACAATATGACGGTGCTGGAAAACTGCATGGAGGGTGCAAGAAAGGTTCTGCATGTATCCAAGGAGGAAGCATTCGACCGCGCGATTAAGCATTTGAAAGCGGTTGGTATGGCACCGTATATCAATGCCAGACCGGAGCAGTTATCCGGTGGACAGAAGCAGCGTGTGGCAATTGCCAGAGGACTCTGTATGAATCCGGAGGTGCTGCTGTTTGATGAGCCGACATCCGCACTCGATCCGGAGATGGTCGGTGAAGTATTGAATGTTATGAAGGAACTTGCAAGCTCCGGACTTACAATGCTGATCGTGACACATGAGATGGATTTCGCAAAGAATGTATCGTCCCGTGTGCTGTTCATGGATAAAGGCTATGTGGTAGAAGATGCTCCGCCGGAGGAGTTCTTCACGAATCCGAAGAACGATCGAAGCAGAGAGTTCTTAAGCAGATTCATCGCATAACAACCTTGCTTGAAAATGGTTTTAAAAAGTGTAGATAGATTGTGAGGGAAAAATATGGAAAATTATGTTGTTACTTTTGCAAGAGGCTTTGGTACCGGTGGAAAGGAAATCGCATCGAAGCTTGCGAAGGAGCTTGGTATCCATTGCTACGAAAACCGAATCCTGACACTGGCGTCCCAGATGAGCGGACTCGACGAGAAGTTATTTCAGGAGGTCAATGAGAAGGTGCGTTCGAATGGCGGTTTCTCCAGCTTCTTGAAAGGCCTGCCGCGTGCGAAAAGCTATATCAGCCGGAACGAGAAATTCGTGTCCGATGATAAGCTGTTTGAGTATCAGAAGCAGATCATTGAGAACCTGGCGGATACCGAATCGTGTGTCATCGTTGGAAAATGTGCGGATTACATTCTGCGTGGAAGACAGAATATCGTAAGCATTTATATAGAAGCACCGCGTGATTTCTGCGTGAAGCGGACGATGGAGCATATGGGCGTGACGGAGGATGTTGCGACGGCAACGATCGTGCATACGGATAAGTTCCGTGCGGATTATTATAAGTATTATACACATGGAAATTACTGGACGAATCCGGTCAACTATGACCTCACGATCAACAGTGAGAAGGTCGGAATCGAGGACAGCGTGAAGCTGATCAAGGATTACATGAAGATCAAAGGAATTATAAAGTAACGAAAACATTTTATATATTTAGGAGGCGTTTATTATGAAATTAAAGGATCTTGGATTAACAAAGCAGGACATCAAGGATAAGGTAAGCAAGTACATGATCGATACATACGAGCGTTTTGATTTCTTGGCAGAGACAGCCGAGGGCATGTACATGTACGATGAAAAAGGAACTCCGTATCTGGATTTCTATGCAGGTATCGCCGTAAATAATGCAGGAAGCAGAAACCCGAAGGTTGTTGCAGCCGTCAAGGATCAGGTCGATGATATCATGCATACATTCAACTATCCGTACACAATTCCGCAGGCTCTGCTTGCTGAGAAGGTCTGTACAACCATCGGCATGGATAAGATCTTCTACCAGAACTCCGGTACAGAAGCAAACGAAGCTATGATCAAGATGGCAAGAAAATACGGTATCGAGCATTACGGACCAAACCGTTACCATATCGTAACTGCGAAGATGGGCTTCCACGGCAGAACATTTGGTGCGATGTCTGCGACAGGTCAGCCGGGCAATGGCTGCCAGGTTGGTTTCGGACCGATGACATATGGTTTCTCTTATGCGCCATACAATGATCTGCAGGCATTCAAGGATGCTTGTACAGAAAATACGATCGCAATCATGATCGAGCCGATTCAGGGTGAAGGTGGTGTCCATCCTGCAACCTACGAGTTTATGACAGGACTTCGTAAGTTCTGTGATGAGAACAATATGCTGCTTTTGATCGATGAGGTACAGACCGGATGGTGCAGAACCGGTCAGCCAATGTGCTACATGAACTATGGTATCAAGCCGGATATCGTCTCTATGGCGAAGGGCCTCGGCGGCGGCATGCCGATCGGTGCCATCTGTGCAACCGCTGAGGTTGCAACCGCATTTACACCGGGTTCCCACGGTACAACATTTGGTGGACATCCGGTCAGCTGTGCAGCCGCTTATGCGGAAGTAAACGAGCTTCTTGACCGCGACCTTGCAGGCAATGCGAAGGAAGTTGGTGCATACTTCATGGATAAGCTGAAGAATCTTCCGCATGTGAAGGAAGTACGTGGCATGGGTCTGATGATCGGTGTTGAGTTTGATGATACGATTGATGCTGTCGATGTGAAGCATGGTGCATTCGACAGAAAGCTTCTGATCACAGCCATTGGCGGACATACAATCCGTATGGTTCCACCACTGATCGCAAGCAGAGAAGATTGCGACAAGGCATATGCAATTCTGGAAGAGACAGTGAAGACACTTTCATAAAATTATGGGGAAGAATCTGTCCTGCTGCTGTAATTGCGGCGGGACGGATGTTCCATCCGGAAAGCAAGGTGACATAGATTGAAAAGTTTTAATTTTTCTGTACCACAGGATATTATTGTCGGCGCAGGTTCTATTAAGAAATTGGGTAAATGTGCGAAGTCGCTGCAGGGAAAACATGCGCTTATTATTTCCGGTCCCCATCTGAACAAGATGGGACTGGTGGATGTATGTAAGCAGTCTCTGGCAGACGTTGGGATTCCGTCGGATGCATTTACCGAGACAGAGGGAAATCCTTCGGTTGAGACAGTTGAAAAGGCTGCAAAGCTGTACAAGGAATGCGGTGCGGATTTTATCGTAGCATTCGGCGGCGGTTCTCCGATGGATGTGGCAAAGGCAGTCGGAGTTGTTGCCAGATACGGCGGAAGCATCACAGAATACGAGGGTGGCGGCAAAGTGCCGGGACCGATCGTTCCGCAGATTGCGATTCCAACGACTGCGGGTACCGGTTCCGAGGTAACTGCATTTTCAGTTATCACCGACCACAGCCGGAATTATAAGTTGACGGTATTCAGCTATGAACTGATTCCGAAGTATGCGATTTTGGATCCGGATTTAATTGCGACAGCACCGGCTTCGGTCGCTGCGGCGTGCGGCATGGACGCGTTTATCCATGCGTGTGAGTCGTATATCTCGACGGATGCTTCGCCATTTTCGGAGGCAATGTCCGAGAAGGCAATGGAGCTGATCGGTCGTTCGATTCGTGCTTATGTGGCAAATCGTACGGATGTCGATGCAGCCAGTGATATGCTGGTCGGTTCGCTCTTTGCAGGCATTGCATTTTCCTGGGCGAGACTTGGCGACGTACATGCAATGAGTCATCCGGTCAGTGCGTATTTTGATGTACCGCATGGCGTGGCAAATGCAATTTTGCTTCCGACAATTCTGGATTACAACAAGCTTGCGGACAAAGGAAAATACAAGAAGATTTATGAATATGTGAGTGAGACACACAGAAGCGATGAGAGCTTCACGCCGGATATGCTGGTGGATGCAATCAGAGCGTTGAATGATAGTCTGTCGATTCCGGCCAATCTTACGCAGGTAGGAGTGACGGCGGACAAGATCGATGTCATGGCAGACGATGCCATGAAGAGCGGAAATATCATGGTGAACCCACGCCGCTCTACGAAGAAGGATATCGTAGCCCTTTACAAAAAGGCTATGTAATATCAAACCTGTCTACACGGGAAAAGGTTGTCGCTTGTCGGCAGCCTTTTTCTATTAAAAGGTAAATAAAAAAATACAGATAAAGCGGTGGCGGTTTCATGATAAAAATGTTAAAATGGTAATAATTATGGACAAGTATGGAGATGAGGACTGACAAATTATGAAAAATCAGGTTATGACAATCGGAAACCGCAGCTTTGAGATCGGAAAACGCCCTTATGTGATGGGAATCCTGAATGTAACACCGGATTCTTTCTCGGATGGCGGAAGATACGGGGACCTGGATGCGGCTTTGAAGCATACAGAAGAAATGATCAGGGATGGGGCAGATATTATTGATGTCGGAGGAGAATCCACCCGGCCGGGACATGTGAAGATCTCGGTTGCGGAAGAAATCGAGCGTACCTGCTTCGTGATTGAGGCAATCAAGGAACGGTTTGAGATTCCGGTTTCGTTAGATACGTACAAATATCAGGTGGCTCAGGCGGGAATCCTGGCTGGTGCCGATCTGATTAACGATATATGGGGATTTAAATGGGACGATGAGATGGCACCGCTCTGCGCGAAATACCAGATTCCGGTCTGCCTGATGCACAACCGGAAGGAAGCGGTATACAATGATTTTATTGCGGATGTGATCGCAGACATGAAGGAGTGCGTACAGATCGCGCACGCGTCAGGACTTGCCGACGATAAGATCATCTTGGATCCGGGCATTGGATTCGCAAAGAATACCGAAGAGAACTTAAAGTTTATGAACCATCTGGAGGATCTGGTTGCACTCGGATATCCGGTACTGCTTGGAACTTCGAGAAAATCCATGATTGGAAATACACTGAATCTGCCGGTTGATGAGCGAGAGGAAGGAACGATGGCAACCTCCGTCTTAGGACTTGTGAAGGGATGCAGCTTCTTCCGGGTACATGATGTGAAGAAGAATGTACGTGCCCTGGCGATGACGGATGCGATGCTCAAGGCGTAATGGAACGCTCCCGTAAATGTGGAGAAAAAACGCCTGTATAGATGTTATATAGACAGACACGTAATGGAATGCTCTCGTAAATGCGGAGGCATGGATGCGTGATAATGATGTTATGGCATTGATTGAGGATATAAGACAGAGAAGGACAGAAACTATATGGATAAAATATGGATTAAAGATTTAGAGATATTTGCATATCATGGTGTCCTTGCAGAAGAAAAAAGAAATGGACAGAATTTCTATGTAACTGTATCCATGGACGTGGATCTGCATGCGGCAGGCATGACAGATGATCTGGACAAAACGGTCAATTATGCAGAAGTATGTGAACTCATCCGGCGGACGATGCAGGAGGAAAGCTATGATCTGATTGAGGCAGCAGCAGAGAATGTTGCGGATGCGATTCTGCTTGCCTATCCACAGATAAAAATGGTTCATGTGATTGTAAGTAAGCCGGGGGCTCCTATTCCGATGGAGTTTGATACAGTCTGCGTGGATATTACAAGAGGTAGACATATTGCGTATCTGGGTATCGGTTCCAATCTCGGAGACAAGGAGGCATACCTTGACTATGCGGTCGATCAGCTGAACAAAGATGAGTATATTCAGGTGACAAAGGTTTCTTCCTATATAATAACAGAACCATACGGCGATGTGGAACAGGATGATTTCTTAAATGGCTGTCTGGAGATTGAGACAATCTATTCTCCACAGGATCTGCTGGCTGTTATCAACGATATTGAACAGGGCGCCGGAAGAAAGCGGCTGATCCACTGGGGCCCAAGAACCTTAGATATTGATATTCTGCTCTATGATCAGGAAATGATCATGGAAGAAAATCTGAAGGTGCCGCATGTGGAGATGGCAAAGCGCGCGTTCGTGCTTGAACCACTTGCCGAAATCGCACCATATGCCTACCATCCGGGCTACCACAAGACCATCATCGAACTACTGGAAACACTAAATCATAAGGAAGAATGAAATATTGAAAACTATATTTAAGGGAGCGGCAAATGACATGTGTATGCCATTTGTATTGTAACCGGAAGTATATAAATGAGCAGATAATTATCCGATACAATCGATGTGTAGAAATCATGCGGGACACTGGTATTTATCCTAACGCAGACCATTGGAGCACATCAGCACTTAGCGAGTAACGCATTCATTCGCAGAATGATGTGTTAGGAGCTTAGTGTCTGCTATGTGCGGAAGTGAGCGAGAGCGTGTCTGCGTATGGATAATAGCAGTGTTCTGCATGAGACATACAGGAAATGTCGGATAATTATCTGCGGATGAAATAGGGAGGTAAAAACTATGGCATACAAAATGTTTGCCGCCATCTACGTGGGAAGCAGCGAGATATCCATGAAGATCTTCCAGGTAAATGGCAGAAAATCATTTCGACAGATCGACAGTGTCAGCCGTATACTGGAACTTGGGCGGGACACCTACCGCGATGGAAAACTGAGCCAGGAATCTATCCGGATGATCTGCGAAGAACTTAACGGATTAAAGAATAAGATGGACGAATATAAAATCACGGAGTACCGGGCCTATGCAACGAGCGCTGTGCGTGAGGCGAAGAATATGGATCTGGTGCTTGACGTAATTAAGCATGCAACAGGTATCCGTGTGCAGGTACTGAGTAATTCCGAGCAGCGTTATATCAGCTTCAAAGGGCTGGTTGCAAAATACGAGGATTTTCATCAGGTTGTAAGCAAGAACACTGCATTTGTGGATGTCGGTGCCGGAAGCGTGCAGATTTCCCTGTTTGACAAGAATAATCTGGTCGTAACAGAGAATATCCAGATCGGTGCCGTGCGTGTCCGTGATTATCTGGCACTTATCGGACACAAATCCGGCCGGCTCGATGAGATCATGGCAGATTATGTGGATAACGATATCGTATCCTTCCGGAATATCTATCTGAAGGATAAGGAGATCAAGAATATTATTGCGGTCGGAGAGGTCGTAAGCTCCCTGAAGAAGATCGTGCCGGAGCTTTCTATCAAGGATGTGATCACGCGGGCGCAGTTCGATGCGATGTACCAGCGTGTGATTAGTATGCCGGCACAGGAGCTTGCGGAGAAATATGGCATTCCGTACGAACGTGCGACATTGATGTTGCCGAACATTACGATCTACCAGTCTTTCCTGAACAACTGTAAGGCGGAGGAAATGTATGTGCCGGATGTTGATTTCTGTGAATGCATCGTGGCAAATTACATGGATGAAGGAAGCCGGGTCGTATTCAATCATAACTTTGAAGAGGATATCGTGGCAACGGCGAATAATATTGCAAAACGGTATCGCTGCAATTGGAATCATGTGAACCAGACTGCATATTTTGCACTGAAAATATTTGATGTGATCCGAAAACCGTTTGGCCTCGATAAGATGCAGCGGCTTCAGCTTCAGATCGCATCGATCCTGCATGAATGCGGGAATTTCATCAATCTGCATGACGGAGCAAAGAACTCTTATTATATAGTAGCAAATACTGAGATACTCGGACTCTCGCACAAGGAACGTATGGAGGTTGCAAACGTGGTGCGGTATAACCCTCTGTATCTTCCGTCCAAGGATAAGATATCAGCAGAGCTCGATGGCTGTGATTATATCGTGATAGCGAAGTTGGCAGCAATCCTTCGAATTGCAAATATCCTTGACAAGAGCCATATGCAGAAGATTGAGGATATTTCGGTGACAATGAAGGAAGATAAGCTGATCATTCTGGCAAAGACATACGAAGATATCTCGCTGGAGGCGGGACTTTTCGAGGCACGTGCGGATTTCTTCGAGCAGATCTATGGTATCAGACCGGTACTTCGGGTGAAAAGGAGTGTGTAAGACATGGACAAAAAATTATTGGAAAAACCGGAAAATTATTATAACCGGGAAATGAGCTGGCTGCAGTTCAATTACAGAATCTTGAATGAGGCGAAGGATAAGACAATCCCTCTGTTTGAACGTTTGAATTTCCTGAGTATTACAGAATCAAACCTGTCCGAGTTCTTCATGGTGCGTGTGGCATCTCTGATTGATCTCGTACACGCAGAAGTGAAGAAGAAGGATATTGCGGGACTGACACCGCAGGGACAGCTTGACCAGATTATTCCGGAGACGAAAAACATGATTGCAAGCCAGTACAGCACATTGAATCGTCAGATACTCCCGGCTATGGAAGAGAATGGACTGAAGCTTGTCAAACATTATGAGGACTTAAACGAGAAACAGAGCCGGTTCGTGGACAAATACTTCGAGAAGGAAGTCTATCCGGTGCTTACGCCGATGGCAGTTGATTCTTCGAGACCATTTCCACTGATCAGCAACAAGACCTTGAATATCGGTGCGTTGATCCGTGATAAGAAGAAGGACGTTATCGATATTGCAACGGTTCAGGTGCCATCGGTATTGCCGCGCGTGGTTGAGATTCCGGGCGAGGGCGGATGCAGAGAGATTATTTTACTCGAGCAGATCATCGAGAAGAACTTAAATCAGCTCTTCTTAAATTATGAGATTATCTGTGCACATCCATACAGAATTATGCGAAATGCAGATCTTGCAATCGATGAGGACGATGCATCCGATCTGTTGAAGGAGATTGAAAAGCAGATCAAGAAGCGTGCGTGGGGCGAGGTTATTCGTCTCGATGTGGAAGCAGAGATGGACAAGCGCCTGTTGAAAGAGCTGAAGAAGCAGTTGAATGTCAACAGTGATTATGTCTATTCGGTTAACGGACCGCTTGATCTTACGTTCCTTGGAAAGGTACGCGGACTCGATGGTTTTGATCATTTGAAGAATAAGAAATACATTCCACAGCCGGTGAAGGGCTTGGATCTTGATGCGAATATCTTTGATCAGATTAAGAAGAAGGATATTCTGCTACATCATCCATATGATGAGTTTACACCGGTCATCGAGTTTATTAAGCAGGCAGCGATTGATCCGGATGTGCTTGCAATCAAGCAGACACTTTATCGTGTCAGCGGCAATTCTCCGATTATTGCGGCTCTTGCACTCGCGGCAGAAAATGGCAAACAGGTAACAGTATTGGTTGAGTTAAAGGCGCGGTTTGACGAAGAAAATAATATAAACTGGGCAAAGAAACTGGAAAAAGCGGGTTGCCATGTTATCTATGGTCTGGTAGGATTAAAGACGCATTCCAAAATTGCGCTTGTCGTAAGACGCGAAGAAGATGGCATCAAGCGGTATGTTCATCTTGGAACCGGAAACTATAATGATGTTACAGCAAAGCTGTATACAGATATGGGTATGCTGACTGCATCGGATGCGATAGGGGAGGATGCAACCGCAGTCTTCAATATGTTGTCCGGTTATTCGGAGCCGCCGGCATGGAACAAGTTGCTTGTGGCACCAATCTGGATGAAGGATCGTTTCCTGGCATTGATCGAGCGGGAAGCAGAGAATGCACGTATGGGCAAGAATGCCAGAATCATCGCCAAGATGAATTCCCTGTGTGATCCGGTGATCATCCGTGCGTTGTATGAGGCTAGCAACGCAGGGGTAAAGATTGAGTTGATCGTGCGTGGTATCTGTTGTCTGAAGACGGGAATCCCGGGACTTTCTGAGAATATCACAGTTCGTTCGATTGTAGGAAATTTCCTGGAGCATGCGAGAATCTTCTATTTCTATAATGATGGATTCGAGGATGTATATATGGGCAGTGCCGACTGGATGCCAAGAAATCTGGACAAACGCGTGGAGATCACATTCCCGGTTGAGGATGAGGATTTAAAGAAACGTGTCATTGAAATCTTGGAGATTCAGCTTTCCGATACTTTGAAAGCATACATTTTACAGCCGGATGGCTCATATGCAAAGCAGGATCTGAGGGGGCGCGAAAAGCTGGAGGCACAGAATTATTTCTGCAAGCAGGCGATGGGATCCTTGAAAGAGGACGATAAAAAGAAAATATCCCGTATCTTCATTCCGCGCATGAAGATCGGTGATTAATAAAAACAAGAGAGGAGACTTAAAAAGTGGAAAAGTTTTTTAAGATCAAAGAAAGAGGATCGACGCTTAAGACGGAGATCTTCGCAGGTATCACAACCTTCTTCGCGATGGCTTACATTATCTTTGTAAACCCGAACCAGGTTGCAGCAGAGGGCGCAAATGGATGGCTTGTCGGATTAGGGGCGGATCCTGGAACGATGGGACAGATCTGGAATTCTGTATACATCGCATCCATCATTGTAGCAATCATCGGTACGCTGTTGATGGCATTTGTTGCAGATATGCCGTTTGCACAGGCATGCGGAATGGGACTCAATTCCTTCTTCTGTACAATCTTCGTAGCAGGCTCGTTCTTCGCAGGAGAGGATGTAACGACAGGTTATCAGGCAGGTCTTGTTATCGTATTCCTGTCCGGTATTGTATTCCTGATTCTTTCTGTAACCGGCCTTCGTAAGTACATTGCGGTATCTATGCCGGAGTGCTTGAAGAAGGCAATTCCAGCCGGTATCGGTCTGTTCATTGCAATGATCGGTTTCAAGAATGCAGGTATCATCGAAGATAACCAGTACACATTTGTACAGTTCTACGATTTCCATGGCAGAATCAAGCAGATCGGTACAGAGGTTGATGGTGTGATGGTAACAGGACTAGATGTATGGCATCAGATTGTTCCGGTTGTTGTCGCTTTGCTCGGTGTGCTTATCATCGCAATCCTTGCGAAGAAGGGCATTAAGTCAAACGTGATTATTGGAATCCTTGCATCAGCAGTACTTTATTACCTGTTTATGTGGGAAGTACCTTCTTTTGATATGAGCAATATTTCCCAGTCCTTCAAGGATTTTGCAAATGTTGGTTTCCTTGGACTGTTCAATGGCGATGCATGGGATGCAGCCTTTAACAGTTCTTATGTTGGTGGTGTGTTCTCGGGAATCATGTTGATCGTAGCATTCTGTCTGGTAGATATGTTCGATACGATCGGAACCATCTATGGTACAGCCGCATCTGCAAACATGATGGATGAAAATGGCGATCCGATCAGCATGAATGAGTGTATGCTCTGTGACTCAATCGGTACAGTGTCCGGCGCATTGCTTGGTACATCTACATGTACAACATTCGTAGAGTCTGCATCCGGTGTTGGTGCCGGTGGTAGAACAGGATTTACGAGCATTATAACAGCAATCTGCTTCGCATTCTGTCTGTTCTTAAGCCCGCTTGCAAGTGTGATTCCAAGCTGTGCAACTGCACCGGCTCTGATCTATGTAGGTGTTCTTATGGCAAGAAACTTTGCAAAGGTAGATATGGACGATATGCTTTCGGCAGTTCCAGCTTTCCTTGCATTGATCATGATGCCTTTAACCTACTCTATCTCAAATGGTATCGGTATCGGAGCAATCGCTTATGTTGTAATTGCACTGTTCACTGGCAATTATAAGAAGAAAGATATCGTGATTACGATTATTGCAGCATTGTTCGTATGCAAATTTGTGACAGTCACGATGTAACAGATCATACAGATTTGATGATGTTTGAAACTGGCGTGGAGAGCATTGCTGTACATGCATTGGTTTCTTTCTTTGGTCATAGAATGATAAAAAAGGATCGTACTTGCGGGGTACGGTCCTTTTTATACAATGTTCACAATCTGAATTGTGCAAATTGACGAATAATGAAAAGGAAATCGATTAAAATATTGGATAGTATTGCTTGTTGACTAATTTGCTATATGTGTTATACTTCAAATAGAACAGAAAAAGAGATACAGATCCGGAAGGGAGTTGAGAAGTATGGATGCTGAAAAGTTTACAAAGAAATCATTGGAAGTAATAGAGAGTTGTGAGAAGCTTGCATATGAGTATAACAATCAGGAACTGACACAGGCGCATCTGATGTATGCACTCGTGACAATAGAAGATAGTCTCGTTGCAAAGCTGCTTACGAATATGGGAATCAATATGGATGCATTTACCGGCGAATGCGAGAAGCTGGTTGCAAACCGGCCGAAGGTATCGGGCGGACAGTTGTTTACAAGTCCGGAATTCTCCAAGGCATTGATTCAGGCAGAAAAAGAAGCAAAGCAGATGGGTGACGACTATATTTCGGTCGAGCACATTTTCTTAGGCCTGCTTGAGAAGGCAGATAAGGATATCAAGCGTGTGATAAATGCGTATGGTATTACAAGAGGCAAATTCCTGCAGGTGCTGGCGAATATCCGTGGCAACCGGAAGGTAGAAAGTGATAATCCGGAAGATACTTACGATGCACTGAACAAATACGGATACAATCTGGTAGAGCGTGCGAGAGAGCAGAAGCTCGATCCGGTCATCGGACGTGACAATGAAATCCGGAATATCATTCGAATCCTGTCCCGTAAGACGAAGAACAACCCGGTCTTGATCGGTGAACCCGGTGTAGGTAAGACTGCCGCTATCGAAGGACTGGCACAGCGTATCGTGCGAGGCGATGTCCCGGATTCGCTCAAGGATAAAGATATTTTCGCTTTGGATATGGGTGCTCTTTTAGCGGGTGCCAAGTATCGTGGTGAGTTTGAGGAACGTCTGAAAGCCGTTCTTGACGAGGTGAAGAATTCCGAAGGCCATCTGATCTTATTTATCGATGAGATTCATACGATTGTTGGAGCTGGTAAGACAGAAGGTTCTATGGATGCAGGTAATATGTTAAAACCTATGCTTGCACGTGGTGAGCTGCATTGTATCGGTGCGACAACACTGGATGAATACCGGAAATACATCGAGAAGGATGCCGCTTTGGAACGGCGTTTCCAGCCAGTTATGGTAAATGAGCCGACTGTGGAAGATACAATTTCTATATTACGAGGCATCAAGAATCGTTATGAGGTGTTCCATGGTGTCAAGATCAGCGATGGTGCGCTGGTTAGCGCAGCAACACTTTCAAACCGGTATATCACTGACCGTTTCCTGCCAGATAAGGCAATCGATCTGGTCGATGAGGCATGTGCGATGATTAAGACGGAACTGGATTCTATGCCAGCCGAGCTGGATGAGATATCCAGAAAAATCATGCAGCGGGAAATCGAGGAAGCTGCACTTAAAAATGAGACAGATCATCTGAGCCAGGATCGTCTGCAGGTACTTCGGAAAGAATTGGAGGATTTGCGTGAACAGTCCAAACAGATGAAAGCAACCTGGGAACATGAGAAACAGGATGTAGAACGTGTGCGGAAGCTGCGGGAAGAATTAGAAGATGTAAATAATCAGATTCAGGTCGCACAGCGAGAGTACAATCTGGAGAAGGCAGCAGAACTGCAATATGGTAAACTGCCACAGATCAAGCAGGAGTTGGAGCGTCTGGAAGCACAGGTTAGTGAGAAGGACAGAAGTCTGGTACATGAGTGTGTTACAGAGGAAGAGATTGCGAAGATTGTTGCAAAGTGGACAGGAATTCCGGTTGCAAAGCTGACAGAGAGTGAGCGTAACAAGACCTTGCATCTGGGCGATGAATTGCATAAGCGTGTGGTTGGACAGGATGAGGCAGTGCGACTGGTTAGTGATGCGATTATCCGTTCTAAGGCGGGTATCAAGGATCCGACAAAACCGATTGGATCGTTCCTGTTCCTTGGACCGACCGGTGTAGGTAAGACAGAACTTGCGAAGTCACTTGCCGCTGCGCTGTTTGATAATGAAGCAAACATGGTGCGTATCGATATGAGTGAATACATGGAGAAGCACAGTGTGGCACGTCTGATCGGAGCGCCTCCGGGATATGTCGGATACGATGAAGGCGGACAGCTCACAGAGGCAGTCAGACGGAAGCCGTATTCGGTTGTCCTCTTTGATGAGGTAGAAAAGGCACATCCGGATGTATTCAATGTACTGCTGCAGGTACTTGATGATGGACGTATCACAGACTCGAAGGGTAAGACGGTCGATTTCAAGAATACGATCCTGATCATGACATCCAACATTGGTTCCGAGTATCTGCTCGAAGGTATCGATGAGAATGGCGAGATCAAGCCGGAGGCATCGGCACAGGTTATGGCAGGTCTGAAGAATCATTTCCGTCCGGAGTTTTTGAACCGTCTGGATGAGATTATCATGTTCAAGCCGCTTGACAAGGCGTCAATCAGTGGTATTGTCAATCTGCTGCTTACAGATCTTAATAAGCGGATTGCAGATAAGGAGCTGACACTTACACTGACCGATGCTGCGATGGATCATGTCATCGAAGCTGGTTACGATCCGCATTACGGAGCGCGTCCACTCAAGCGTTATCTGCAGAAGAATGTGGAGACACTGGTTGCGAAGAGCATTCTGTCAAATGAGCTTCGTGCAGGCGATACGATCACACTTGATTATGATGGCAATGCGTTGTATATCAAGAAGTAAGCTATATAGAATCGGAATACCGTCAATATGGGAGCAATCCTGTATTGACGGTATTTTTTCGCCCGATTACGTGGGAGCATGATTTCATACAGCGATTCTGCCTGAGTATCAGATTGTGCGCATGTATGCTGGCTTTTGTAAATATTTGAAATTCGTGCAGGATAACAAGATGTCTGATATAATTGAAATCATATTGATGCACACGCAGAACATTATGCTGGCGACCATGTGCTGTTTGGACCGCGCGTCGGTATCTACACTTCCAACCATGCAGTGGACGCATGGGAGCGTGCCAATGGTGCCTGCTATGCAAGACCGGATACCGCCCGTAGGGCAGTCACCTGCAGAGTGGAAGTAATAAAGGTTGTGGAGAAAGTATGATTATACAGACAGGAATGCGGACGGACATTCCGGCATTTTATGCGGAATGGTTATATAATCGAATCAGGGAAGGCTATGTGCTCGTGCGCAATCCATACAATGAGCGTCAGGTGACAAAATACAGCTTGGCGCCTGACGTTGTTGATTTGATTGCGTTTTGCACGAAGAATCCGGCGCCGATGTTTCCTTATATGGATGTGCTAAAACCGTATGGGCAATATTGGTTTGTGACGATCACACCATATGGAGCTGAGGTGGAGCCGCATGTTCCGCCGAAAGAAACAGTCATGAAAGATTTCAAGAAACTATCTGAAATAGTCGGTGCGGATTCCGTTGGTTGGCGGTATGATCCAATCTTCGTGGATGAAGCACATTCTGTAAAGTGGCATATCACAGAATTTGAGAAGATGGCAAAGACACTTGCGGGATATACGAAAACATGCGTGATCAGTTTTCTGGATATTTACAGGAAGGTGGAGCGGAATTTCCCGGAGGCAAGAGAGGTCGCACGAGAAGACCGGATCAAGCTCGGCGAAGCTTTGATTGCAATCGCCAAGCAGTACGGCATGGTGATTCGTCCTTGTGCCGAGGGTAATTGGCTGGCAAAGTACGGAGCGGATTGCAGCGGCTGTATGACTGTGCATACATTCGAGACAGCCCTGCATGCAAATCTAAATGTACCAAAACAAAAAAACAACCAGCGGAACGGATCATGCGCCTGCCTGCTCGGCGCTGATATCGGAGCTTATGATACATGCGGACATCTGTGCAGGTACTGCTATGCTAATACGAATCCCGATCTTGTGAAACACAATATGAAAATGCAGGATCCAAAATCCCCATTCCTGATCGGACACCTTCACCCGGACGACAACATCCATGAAGCAAAGCAGGAAAGCTGGCTCGACAACCAACTACGTCTGGACATATAAAAAGGTTGTTCGACATTCCAAAACATGGTAAAATAAGCAAGGCAAAACGTGCAGGATATACATGCGTAAGTATATAGAATGTAGATGAATCACATATAATTTCAAGATGGTCTGTAAGCATATAGATATGTTTGAATCTTAGAAGTTCTTAATGCTCGAAGGATTATTTAGAAATGATTGAACACGATGTTCAATCAAGTCGCCACTGAGCCATGGATGGCGAATTGGCGACGGTTTCGTGCGGTGTCAATATGTGAATCAGAGCATTTAGAACTTCTTAGGTTCAATACATTTATATGCGACAGACTATGTGAAATTATATGTGATTTGGAGAGACGCATATACTTACGCATGTATATCACGGCATGTATGAAAGGAGACAAAATTATGTGGGCAAACGAAAGTGTATTTTATCAGATTTATCCGCTTGGCTTCTGTGGCGCACCATTTGAAAACGATGGAAAACTGGTGTCACGAATCAAGAAGGTGGAGGACTGGATTCCTCACATCCAGAAGCTTGGAGCAAACGCAATATATTTTTCACCGGTGTTTGAGAGTGATACACACGGCTACAACACGAGAGATTACACGAAGATTGACTGCCGCCTTGGCACGAATGAAGATTTCAAGGAAGTGGTTGACAAACTGCATGCAGCAGGAATCAAGGTTGTCTTAGATGGTGTATTCAACCATGTGGGACGAGGCTTCTGGGCATTCCAGGATGTACTGAAAAACCGCTGGGATTCCCCATACAAGGACTGGTTCCATATCAGTTTCGATGGCAATTCCAATTATAACGACGGACTCTGGTATGAAGGATGGGAAGGAAACTTCGACCTTGTCAAATTAAACCTTCGCAATGAGGAAGTGATCCAGCATATTTTATCCTGTGTCAAGGGATGGATCGATGAGTTTGATATCGACGGACTCCGGCTGGATGTGGCATATTGCTTAGATCACGATTTTATCCGCAGACTGCGCGCACACTGTGACGGATTAAAGCAGGATTTCTTCTTATTAGGTGAGCTGCTGCACGGCGATTACAATGTATTCGTAAATGACAGCATGCTGCACAGTGCAACAAATTACATGTGCTACAAGGGACTTTATTCAAGCTTTAACTGTATGAATATGTTCGAAATCATTCATAGTCTTCTGCAGCAGTTCGGACCGGAAGAATGGACGAGATACAAAGGAAAGCATTTCCTGTCTTTCGTGGATAATCACGATGTGACAAGGGTAGCGAGTATCCTGACGAACAAGAACCATCTGCCTCTCATCTATGCACTTGCATTCGGCATGCCGGGTATTCCTTGTGTATACTATGGCAGCGAGTGGGGCGCAGAAGGCAGAAAAGAAGAGGGCGATCCGTCCTTGAGACTTAGCTATGAGAAGCCGGAATGGAACGAGCTGACGGACTGGATCAGCAAGCTTGCAGAGGCAAAGAAGCATAGCGAGGCATTGAACTACGGCGGATTCCGTTCGGTTGTGCTCACGAATCATCAATGCATCTTTGAAAGACGTTCGGAGCATGAACGCGTGCTTGTAGCAATCAATGCAAGCGACCAGCCGTACACGGCACATTTCGATGCCGGATGCGGAATGGCACAGGATCTGATTACCGGACAACCGCATGATTTCGGCGGAGGATCGGAACTGCCTCCATATTCTGCAGCATTCTGGAAGATGGAACGCTAGTTATTGGGAACACAGAATAAGTATTATAGATAGAAAGATCTGCACATCCGGCAAGGGTGCGGGCTGATTTCATCAACAAATAAAAAGTCTCGCATAAACTATACAGAAAGTGTATGTTTGCGAGGCTTTTTTATGGCAGTAAAAATCGTGATTGACGCCGGACATGGTGGATATGATGCCGGCGCTACGTATAATGGAAGAAGAGAGAAGGACGATACGCTGGCACTGGCACTTGCAGTCGGGGAGATATTGGAAGCGCAGGGATACGATGTCATCTATACGAGAACGGATGATGTCTATGACTCCCCGGTGCAGAAGGCACGGATTGGAAATGAGAGCGGGGCGGATTTCTTTGTATCCATTCACCGAAATTCTTCTCCGTCACCGAACCAGTACAATGGTGTACAGACATTGATCTATAATAATGCCGGACTAAAGGCAACAATGGCGGAAAATGTGAACAAAGAACTCGAACAGGTCGGTTACCGGAACATCAATGTGGTGGAACGACCGGATCTCGCGGTGCTCCGTCGTACGAAAATGCCTGCGATTTTGGTGGAAGCCGGATTTATCAACAGTGATGAGGACAACAATCTCTTCGATACAAAATTTTCTGAGACAGCGGAGGCAATCGCACGCGGCATCGACGAGACAATCCGGGATGCGGGCTATACTGTGTCACAGACCGGAGACCGGGAAGGTACGGTAAAGACCATCATACAGAACGAAGACCGGGGAGCAACAACGCACGTCAGTGCGGATGAAAACCGGGGAGCTGCAATGCGTGTCAGTGCAGATGAAAACCGGGAAAATAAAGCACATGCCGGCACACAGATGGTAAATGAGTATTATGGGATTTCGCGAACAACTCCTGTGTTTGCGGCACAGACATCACAGGAACAAACCGGCTATCAGATTCTGGTTGGGATCTACCGGACATTCGGTACTGCATCATATCAGGCAAACCGGTTTATCAATGCAGGATATGATGCGATGGTGTATGAGGATGATGGATTGTATCAGGTGCGCGTCGGGGATTATGAAACAATCGAAGATGCGATCATCGCACAGCGGGAACTGCGCGACCGGGGATATGATACGCTGATTGTTCGGAAAATGTAAATAAAAGTGAAAATGGGTATTGACAACTACAGGGTTACATGGTAAAGTAGCAAACGATGAACTGCCGTAGACAGTAGGTGCCGAAAGGCATAAGCAGGTAAACGCCTACCGAGGAAGAATCGTGATGAACGAATTTTAACTCTCATACTGCAGTATGGGAGTTTTTCTTTTAAGTGCAGTTTCCGTTAATATTATAAGGAGGTGCAAGACTTTGGCTAAGATCGAGTTAAAACAGCCTGTCGTTGAGGAAATCAAAGAGAATATTAAGGACGCAAAGTCAGTAGTATTGGTTGATTACCGTGGACTTACAGTTGAGCAGGATACACAGCTTCGTAAGTCAATGAGAGAGGCAGATGTCATTTACAAGGTATACAAGAATACCATGGTAAAGATTGCTATCGCTGGTACAGAGTTCGAGTCATTAAAGGACGAGCTCGAAGGACCTACAGCCGTTGTAATCTCTAAGACAGATGCAACAGCTCCTGCAAGATTGGCAGCTAATTTCGCTAAGGCGAACCCGGCGCTTGAGCTTAAGAGCGGTGTTGTTGAGGGTACTCACTACGACACAGACGGCATTAAGACAATCGCTACAATTCCTTCCAGAGACGAACTTATTTCTAAGTTCCTTGGAAGCATCCAGTCACCAATTACAAACTTTGCTCGTGTTATTAAGCAGATCGCTGAGAGCAAGGAAGCTTAATTGGAATCATTGAGATTGGAAATTACAAAACAAATTTAAATTTATAATGGAGGATTATTATTATGACAACTCAGGAAATTATTGAAGTTATCAAAGGTTTATCAGTATTAGAGTTAAATGACCTTGTAAAGGCATGTGAGGAAGAGTTCGGCGTATCTGCAGCAGCAGGCGTTGTAGTTGCAGCAGCAGGCGGAGACGGTGCTGGCGCAGCTGAGGAGAAGGATTCCTTCGATGTAGAGCTTACAGAAGTAGGTCCTAACAAGGTTAAGGTTATCAAGGTTGTTCGTGACTGTACAGGTCTTGGACTTAAGGAAGCTAAGGACGTTGTTGATGGCGCTCCTAAGGTTCTTAAGGAAGGTGCTTCTAAGGAAGAGGCTAACGAGATCAAGGAGAAGCTTGAGGCTGAAGGCGCTAAGGTTACTCTTAAGTAATTTTGATTTAAACAAAAAATGTCCGGTTTGGCAGATGCCAAGCCGGATTTTTTATCTAAGAAATGATACAAAAAATCTTTTTTATTTTTCTACAAATTTTTTCTGAAAGTGTGTTGACACAAATTTCCAACCATGTTAATATAGTAAAATGTCATTACTATGGATATGTGTGCTATAAATTCGGATAGTAAAGAAAAAACCAAATAAATTCAAGGGGTGAATGCGTCGATGAAAAAGTACAGAATGCGTCCTGTGAAATCGGGAAGAGGTATGCGAATGAGTTTTTCAACTGAGAAGAGAGTTTTGGACATGCCAAACCTCATCGAAGTACAGAAAAATTCATATCAGTGGTTCCTTGACGAAGGCTTGAGAGAAGTGTTTAAGGATATTTCTCCAATTGTCGATTACACAGGCAATTTGAGTTTGGAACTGGTTGATTATCAGTTGTGTAAGGAAGACATCAAGTATTCTATCGAAGAATGCAAGGAACGTGATGCAACTTATGCAGCTCCAATCAAGGTCAATGTGCATCTTCGTAACGAAGAGACAGGTGAAATTGCACAGCATGATATCTTCATGGGTGATCTTCCACTTATGACAGAGACAGGTACATTCGTAATCAATGGTGCAGAGCGAGTTATCGTCAGCCAGTTGGTTCGTTCTCCTGGTATCTACTATGCAATTGATCACGATAAATTTGGTAAGACCTTGTACTCATCTACTGTAATTCCAAACCGTGGAGCATGGCTGGAGTATGAGACGGATTCCAATGATGTATTTTACGTACATGTTGATAGAAATAGAAAGGTGCCAATCACAGTTCTGATTCGTGCACTTGGATTTGGAACCAATCAGGAGATCATTGATCTGTTTGGTGAGGAGCCAAAGATTATGGCGAGCTTGGAGAAGGATGTTTCAAACAGTTTTGAGACAGGTGTCATCGAGCTTTATAAGCGACTTCGTCCAGGTGAACCGGAGGAAGTGGAAAATGCGACAAATCTCTTTATGGGTATGTTCTTCGATGCAAGAAGATATGATCTGGCAAAGGTTGGTCGTTATAAGTATAATAAGAAGCTTGCATTAAAGAATCGTATTGCAGGACATGTTCTGGCAGAGGATGTCGTTGATCCAAGTACTGGTGAAGTTTTGTTTGCAGCAGGCACCACTCTTACAAGAGAGGATGCAACTGCGATTCAGAACGCAGCAGTTCCTTTTGTGTACATTCAGACAGAGGAGAAGAATGTAAAGGTTCTGTCAAACATGATGGTAGATCTTTCTGAATATGTAGGTTTTGATCCGAAGGAAGTTGGCATACATGAAGCGGTTTATTATCCGGTATTAGAGAAGCTCTTACAGGAGTACGATGATGAGGACGAGTTAAAGGCTGCCATCGAAGCATCTGTAAGTGAGCTTGTACCAAAGCATATAACAAAGGAAGATATTATTGCTTCTATTAACTATAACATTCATCTGGAGTATGGTATCGGTAACGACGATGATATCGACCACTTAGGTAACCGTCGTATCCGTGCAGTTGGTGAATTGCTCCAGAATCAGTATAGAATCGGACTTTCCCGTTTGGAGAGAGTGGTTCGTGAGAGAATGACAACACAGGATAAGGATACTGTTACCCCGCAGTCTCTGATCAATATCAAGCCTGTTACAGCAGCAGTCAAGGAGTTCTTCGGAAGCTCCCAGTTGTCACAGTTCATGGATCAGAACAATCCGCTTTCCGAGCTGACACATAAGAGACGTCTGTCAGCCCTTGGACCTGGTGGTTTGTCAAGAGATCGTGCCGGATTCGAGGTTCGAGATGTACACTATACACATTATGGTAGAATGTGTCCAATCGAGACACCTGAAGGTCCGAACATCGGTTTGATCAACTCTCTTGCTACGTATGCAAGAATCAATGAGTATGGTTTCGTTGAAGCACCATACAGAAAACTGGATAAATCAGATCCTGCCAATCCGGTTGTTACAGATGAAGTTGTATATCTGACAGCGGATGAAGAGGATAATTATATTGTTGCACAGGCAAACGAGCCATTGGATGAGGATGGACACTTCAAGAAGAACAACGTATCCGGTCGTTTCAGAGAAGAAACATCTGAGTTTCCGAAGGCGAATGTAGACTTGATGGATGTATCTCCTAAGATGGTATTCTCAGTTGCGACATCCATGATTCCGTTCCTGGAGAACGATGATGCAAACCGTGCCCTCATGGGATCTAACATGCAGCGTCAGGCAGTGCCACTTCTTCGAACAGAAGCTCCGGTTGTTGGAACGGGTATGGAAGGCAAAGCAGCTGTTGACTCTGGCGTATGTATCGTTGCAAAGCATGATGGTGTTGTTGAAATGTCATCCAGCGAAAAAATCATTGTCAAGTGTGATGATGGTACATTGGATGAATACCATGTAATCAAGTTTGCACGAAGCAACCAGGGTAACTGTATGAACCAGCGCCCGATTGTAAAGAAGGGCGACCGCGTAACAAAGGGAATGGTAATTGCAGATGGTGCATCTACATCAAATGGTGAGATTGCGCTTGGTAAGAACCCATTGATCGGCTTTATGACATGGGAAGGCTACAACTACGAGGATGCTGTTCTTCTGAGTGAAAGACTGGTAAAGGAAGATGTTTATACATCTGTTCATATTGAAGAGTACGAGACAGAGGCAAGAGATACAAAGCTCGGACCGGAAGAGATTACAAAGGAAGTATCCGGAAATGGTGACAATGCCCTGAAGGATCTCGACGAGAATGGTGTTATCCGTATTGGCGCTGAGGTTCGTGCCGGTGATATTCTGGTTGGTAAGGTAACTCCAAAGGGAGAGACTGAGGCAACTGCTGAAGAGAGACTGCTTCGTGCAATCTTCGGTGAGAAAGCAAAAGAGACAAGAGATACATCACTGAAGGTACCACATGGTGCTTACGGTGTTGTTATGGATACAAAGATCTTTACGAGAGAAAATGGTGATGAATTGCCACCAGGAGTTAACAAGTCTGTTCGTGTATATATTGCACAGAAGAGAAAGATCTCCGTTGGTGATAAGATGGCTGGTCGTCATGGTAATAAGGGTGTTATCTCGCGTATCCTTCCAGTTGAGGATATGCCATTCCTGCCAAATGGACGTCCGCTTGATATTGTGTTGAATCCATTGGGCGTACCTTCCCGTATGAACATCGGACAGGTGCTTGAGATTCATCTGAGCCTTGCTGCAAAGGTACTTGGCTTCAACGTATCTACGCCAGTCTTCGATGGCGCAAATGAGCATGATATCATGGATGCTCTGGAGATGGCAAATGATTATGCAAACTCCGATTGGGAGACATTCTATGAGAAGTATAAGGATGATACAGAGAAAGAGGTTATGGATTATCTGTATGAGCATCGAGACCACCGTGAAGAGTGGAAGGGTGTTCCAATCAACCGTACAGGTAAGGTAAAGGTACGTGACGGTAGAACCGGAGAAGAATTTGATTCACCGGTTACAATCGGATTCATGCATTATCTGAAACTGCATCACCTGGTTGATGATAAGATCCATGCACGTTCGACAGGTCCTTACGGAATGGTTACACAGCAGCCACTTGGTGGTAAGGCACAGTTTGGTGGACAGCGTTTTGGTGAGATGGAGGTTTGGGCTCTTGAGGCTTACGGTGCATCTCATACATTGCAGGAGATCCTGACTGTGAAGTCTGATGATGTAACAGGACGTCTGAAGACTTATGAAGCAATCATCAAGGGAGATAATATCCCGGCTCCTGGTATTCCGGAATCCTTCAAGGTATTGCTTAAGGAATTCCAGTCACTTGGATTGGATGTTGGAGTTCTTGATGAGAACGGAGAAGAAGTAGAACTTGGTGAGTCTATGGATACCGGAAATGAGAACGTGAAGAAGTTCATGGGCGAAGATCCGGATGATTTCAATGAGGATCTTGGAGAGAACGGATATAGCGGAATTAACGAAGATAACGAATTAGAGTCTTTGAATGATGATTATCTGGACGATGATTTCGACGGTAATTTCGATGATGATGAATTTTAAGGAAGGAGATTTGTAAGAGATGTTAGCGATGAATAACGAGAAAAATCAAGAGCAGCCTATAAATTTTGATGCCATCAAAATTGGACTTGCATCTCCTGAAAAGATAAGAGAATGGTCTCATGGTGAAGTAACAAAGCCGGAGACAATCAATTATAGAACTTTGAAACCGGAAAAAGACGGACTTTTCTGCGAGAGAATTTTTGGACCGAGCAAGGACTGGGAATGTCATTGTGGTAAGTACAAGAAGATCCGCTTTAAGGGCGTTGTCTGTGACCGTTGTGGTGTAGAGGTTACAAAGGCTTCCGTACGTCGTGAGCGTATGGGACATATCGAACTTGCTGCACCAGTGTCACACATCTGGTACTTCAAGGGTATTCCAAGCCGTATCGGTTTGATGCTTGACATTTCTCCAAAGCTTTTGGAGAAGGTACTTTACTTTGCGTCTTACATTGTAATTGATCCGGGAGAGACGAATCTGGAATATAGACAGGTACTTTCTGAAGCAGAATACAGAAAGGCAGAAGAAGATTTCGGCGGAAAGTTCCGTGTTGGAATGGGTGCTGAGGCAATCAAGGAACTTTTGCAGGCAGTCGATCTGGACAAGGAGTCTGAGACATTGACAGAGGAATTGCAGACAGCAACCGGACAGAAGCGGGCGCGTGTAATCAAGCGTCTGGAGGTTGTAGAAGCATTCCGTAACTCACACAATAAACCTGAGTGGATGATTCTGGATGCAATTCCGGTTATCCCACCGGATATCCGTCCAATGGTACAGTTGGATGGTGGAAGATTCGCAACTTCCGATCTGAATGATCTGTATCGTCGAATCATCAACCGTAACAACCGTCTGAAGAGACTGCTGGATCTGAAGGCACCTGACATCATCGTTCGTAATGAGAAGCGTATGCTTCAGGAAGCTGTTGATGCATTGATTGATAATGGTAGAAGAGGACGTGCGGTAACTGGTCCTGGTAACCGTGCATTGAAGTCTCTTTCTGATATGTTAAAGGGTAAGCAGGGACGTTTCCGTCAGAACCTTCTTGGTAAGCGAGTTGACTATTCCGGACGTTCTGTTATCGTTGTAGGACCGGAACTGAAGATTTATCAGTGTGGTCTTCCTAAGGAAATGGCAATCGAACTGTTTAAGCCTTTCGTAATGAAAGAACTGACAGCACGTGGAATTTGCACAAACGTAAAGGCAGCAAAGAAGAAAGTTGAGTCTTTGGAGTCGGAAGTATGGGATGTATTGGAAGATGTAATCAAAGAGCATCCGGTTATGCTGAACCGTGCCCCGACGCTTCACAGACTTGGTATTCAGGCATTTGAGCCGATTCTGGTAGAAGGTAAGGCAATCAAGCTTCATCCATTGGTATGTACCGCGTTCAACGCCGACTTCGATGGAGACCAGATGGCTGTGCACCTTCCACTTTCTGTAGAGGCACAGTCCGAGTGTAGATTCCTGCTTCTGTCACCAAACAACTTGCTGAAGCCTTCTGATGGTGGTCCGGTAGCCGTTCCTTCACAGGATATGGTACTTGGTATCTACTATCTGACTATGGAGCGTTATGCAAGTATTTCTGACGAGGAAGCTGCAAATGTAGAGATTAAGAAAGAATATCTTGCAGATGATGAGAAGGGCAATCTGGAGCAGTTGCATACAGATTGTTACGCAGGCGAGTTAGATGCAGATGATTATATCAGAGTTCGTGTCGTTGCAAAGAAGACAAAGGCAGAGACATTCTACAAGAATATTGTAGGAACAGTCAGAAACTTCATGAAGCCGAAGTTCAGCAGCGAGAACCTTGCAATGCTCGCATATGAGAACAAAGAGATTACATTACATCAGAAGATCGAAGTTGTTCGTACTGTTACGACTCCAGATGGCGAGAAGCATACAGGATTCGTTGAGTGTACACTGGGACGTCTGATTTTTAACGAGATTATTCCACAGGATCTTGGATTCGTAGACAGAACAAATCCAGATAATATCCTGGAGCCGGAAATCAACTTCCATGTTGATAAGAAGCAGTTGAAGAAGATCCTTGACAAGTGTATCAATACACACGGTGTTACAAAGACCGCAGAGGTATTGGACGATATCAAGGCAATGGGTTATAAGTACTCAACAAGAGGTGCGATTTCAGTATCTATTTCCGATATGACAGTGCCTGCATCCAAGAAGGATATTCTGGAGCATGCACAGGAAATCGTAGATAAAGAGAATATGCTGTTCGGTCGTGGATATCTGACCGACGAAGAACGTTATCATGCCGTTGTCAAGACATGGCAGGATGCCGATGACAAGCTTACAAAGGCTCTGTTGGATGGACTTGACAAGTATAACAACATCTACATGATGGCAGATTCCGGTGCCCGTGGTAGTGATAAGCAGATCAAGCAGCTGGCTGGTATGCGTGGATTGATGGCAGATACATCAGGACGTACTATCGAGCTCCCAATCAAGTCAAACTTCCGTGAAGGTCTTGACGTATTGGAGTACTTTATCTCTGCACATGGTGCTCGTAAGGGACTTTCTGATACAGCCCTTCGTACAGCCGATTCCGGATACCTGACACGTCGTCTGGTTGATGTATCACAGGATCTTATCATCCGTGATGTAGATTGTAGTGTGGATCGTGATGAGAAGCCAGGCATGTATGTTGAAGTATTTATGGAAGGTGACCGTGTAGTCGAGAGCCTGAAGGATCGTATCACAGGTCGTTATGCGGCTGAAAGCATTTTCGATAAAGATGGTAACATGCTTGTGAAGGTTAACCATATGATCACTCCAAAGCGTGCAGAGAACGTTTTGAAGAATGGTGTAGATAAGGATGGTGTTCCATTCACACTTGAGGGTGAGGCAGAACCAAGAAGAGATGCGAAGATCAAGATTCGTACGATTCTCACCTGTCGTTCACACCTTGGCGTATGTTCCAAGTGTTATGGTTCAAACATGGCAACCGGACAGGCTGTTCAGGTTGGTGAGGCAGTCGGAATCATCGCTGCGCAGTCAATCGGTGAGCCTGGTACACAGCTTACAATGAGAACATTCCATACAGGTGGTGTGGCCGGTGGAGATATTACACAGGGTCTTCCTAGAGTTGAGGAGTTGTTCGAGGCAAGAAAGCCAAAGGGACTTGCAATCATCACAGAACTTGGTGGTGTGGTTGAGATCCGTGAGACAAAGAGAAAACGTGAAGTAGTTATTACAAATCAGGAGACAGGCGAAGCAAAGGCTTACCTCATTCCTTACGGCTCACGTTTGAAGGTACAGGATGGACAGGTACTTGAAGCTGGTGATGAGCTGACAGAGGGTTCTGTAAATCCACATGATATCTTGAAGATCAAGGGCGTACGTGCTGTACAGGATTACATGATCCAGGAAGTACAGAAGGTATACCGTCTGCAGGGTGTTGAGATCAACGATAAGCATATCGAGGTTATCGTGCGTCAGATGTTAAAGAAGATCCGTATTGAGGAAAGTGGAGACAGTGAGTATCTGCCGGGAATCAATGTAGATGCACTTGAATTCGCAGAGCTGAACGAGAAGCTGGAGGCAGAAGGCAAGGAGCCGGCAAAGGGAACACAGATTATGCTTGGTATCACCAAGGCATCCCTTGCTACAAATTCTTTCTTATCAGCTGCATCCTTCCAGGAGACAACAAAGGTATTGACCGATGCTGCTATCAAGGGTAAGGTTGATCCGTTGATTGGTCTGAAGGAGAACGTTCTGATTGGTAAGCTGATTCCTGCTGGTACAGGTATGAAGCGTTATCGTTCTGTAAAGCTTGATACAGGTGATGGAAACATCGATATGCCTGAGGTAACAGGCGAAGATACAGATGGTTTTGAAGATGCAGATATTACAGTAGAAGAAACTGTGAATATCGAAGAGTAATAAAAATACACACATGGTTGTTATCAGCCATGTGTGTTTTCTTATGAAATACTTTATTTTCTAAAAAATGAAATTTTTTCTTATATTTTGCGGGTTTTCCTGTTGACATCCGACGATTTCGATAATATAATAGTCAAGCATGCGTTTAAGGCATGTAATTTGTGTGCATACTTGTGTATGCATGGTGTAAAATATTTGAATGGAGGTGAAAACATGCCAACTTTTAACCAGTTAGTTAGAAAGGGAAGACAGACTGTAGAGAAGAAGTCTACTGCACCAGCGCTCTTAAGAAGTTACAACTCACTTAAGAAAAAGCCTACTGATACAGCTTCACCACAGAAGAGAGGTGTTTGTACAGCAGTTAAGACAGCTACTCCTAAGAAGCCTAACTCAGCTCTTAGAAAGATCGCCAGAGTTCGTTTGTCAAACGGAATCGAGGTTACATCTTACATCCCGGGTGAAGGTCACAACCTTCAGGAGCACAGCGTTGTTCTGATCCGTGGTGGTAGAGTAAAGGACTTACCTGGTACAAGATACCATATTATCAGAGGTACTCTTGATACAGCAGGTGTTGCTAAGAGACGTCAGGCACGTTCTAAGTACGGTGCTAAGAGACCGAAGGATGCAAAATAAGTCGGTAGATTAGTATTGTAACAGTTCGTATTTCAAGAACTAAAAAGTGCGAAAGTGGGTTATGTTTTCCATTATTTATAGAAGGAAAGATAGCAATTTCCGCACGAACACATTTCCACAATACTCAAGTACAGCAGGTAACGGTTTGCTGTATCTCTATTGAGGGGAATGTGAGTACCGTTGAATTAATTCGGATTGAATGATCCAAAAATAATTAAGGAGGGAAGAACCGTGCCACGTAAAGGACATATTGCAAAAAGAGACGTATTAGCGGATCCAATTTATAACAATAAGATCGTTACAAAGCTTATCAACAACATCATGCTTGATGGTAAGAAGGGTGTTGCTCAGAAGATCGTTTACGGTGCTTTTGATCGTATCGCAAACGAGACTGGTAAGGAGGCTTTAGAGGTTTTTGATGCTGCTATGAATAATATCATGCCATCACTCGAGGTTAAGGCCAGACGTATCGGTGGTGCAACATACCAGGTTCCAATCGAAGTAAGACCTGACAGAAGACAGGCTTTAGCACTTCGTTGGCTGACAACTTACTCACGTGCAAGAAGTGAGAAGACTATGGAAGAAAGACTTGCAAAAGAGCTTATGGATGCAGCAAACAATACAGGCGCATCTGTTAAGAGAAAAGAAGACATGCACAAGATGGCAGAGGCAAACAAGGCATTTGCTCATTACAGATTCTAGTTTTCGGGTGCATATATACTAAAATAAGGAGGAAAAAACCTTGGCTGGAAGAGAATATCCACTTGATAGAACAAGAAACATCGGTATCATGGCACATATTGATGCTGGTAAGACAACTCTTACAGAGAGAATTCTTTACTATACCGGTGTAAACTATAAGATTGGTGAGACTCATGATGGCGCTTCTACCATGGACTGGATGGAGCAGGAGAAAGAGCGTGGTATCACAATCACATCTGCTGCTACAACATGTCACTGGACATTAGAGGATCATCATAAGAAGAAGCCAGGTGCTTTAGAGCACCGTATCAACATCATCGATACTCCGGGACACGTAGACTTTACTGTTGAGGTAGAGCGTTCACTTCGTGTATTGGACGGAGCAGTTGGTGTATTTGATGCAAAGGCTGGTGTTGAGCCACAGTCAGAGAACGTATGGCGTCAGGCTGACACATACAATGTTCCACGTATGGCATTTATCAATAAGATGGATAAGATGGGTGCAGACTTCTTCATGTCTGTACAGACAATCATTGACCGTCTTGGCAAGAATGCAATTCCTGTACAGATTCCAATCGGACAGGAGGATGATTTCATCGGACTGATCGATCTGTTCGAGATGGATGCATACTATTATAAGAACGATGAGGGTACAGATATCGAGATCACAGAGGTTCCTGCAGATTTGAAGGAGCTTGCTGATAAGTGGCATGAGAATCTGGTAGAGAAGTGTTGTGAGCTTGATGATGACCTTATGATGCAGTATCTTGAGGGTGAGGAGCCATCTGTCGCTGATATGAAGGCTGCACTCCGTAAGGGTACAATCGCAAACGAGGCAGTTCCTGTATTCTGTGGTTCTGCATACAAGAACAAGGGTGTCCAGAAGATGCTTGATGGTGTCATTGAGTATATGCCTGCTCCTACAGATATCCCTGATATCACAGGTACAGACGAAGATGGTAACGAGGTAACTCGTCCTTCATCTGATGAAGCTCCATTTGCAGCACTTGCATTTAAGATTATGACAGATCCTTTCGTAGGAAAGTTAGCATTCTTCAGAGTATATTCCGGTACATTGAACTCAGGTTCTTATGTATTGAACGCAACAAAGGGTAAGAAGGAGCGTGTAGGACGTATTGTTCAGATGCACGCAAACTCCCGTACAGAGATTGACAAGGTTTACTCTGGTGATATCGCTGCAGCAGTTGGATTCAAGGTTACAACAACCGGTGATACAATCTGTGACGAGCAGCATCCGGTAATCCTTGAGTCTATGGAATTCCCTGAGCCGGTTATTGAGCTTGCTATCGAGCCAAAGACAAAGAATGATCAGGGTAAGATGGGTGAAGCTTTGGCAAAGCTTGCTGAAGAAGATCCTACATTCCGTGCACATACAGACAAAGAGACAGGTCAGACAATCATCGCAGGTATGGGCGAGCTTCACTTGGAAGTTATCGTTGATCGTCTTCTCCGTGAGTTTAAGGTTGAGGCAAACGTTGGTGCACCTCAGGTTGCTTACAAGGAGACATTTACAAAGGCTGTTGATGTAGATAGCAAGTACGCTAAGCAGTCTGGTGGTCGTGGTCAGTATGGTCACTGTAAGGTTAAGTTCGAGCCTATGGATCCAAACGGCGAAGAGCAGTTTATTTTCGAGTCAACTGTTGTCGGTGGTGCTATTCCTAAGGAATATATCCCAGCTGTTGGTGAAGGTATCGAGGAAGCAGCAAAGGCTGGTATTCTTGGCGGATATCCGGTACTTGGTGTTAAGGCAAACGTTTATGATGGTTCTTACCATGAAGTCGATTCTTCAGAGATGGCATTCCACATCGCTGGTTCTATGGCATTCAAGGATGCTATGGCAAAGGGTGGAGCAGTGCTTCTTGAGCCTATCATGAAGGTTGAGGTTACAATGCCTGAGGAATATCTCGGTGATGTAATCGGTAGCCTGAATGCAAAGCGTGGACAGATCCAGAGCATGGACGATATCGGTGGTGGAAAGATTGTTAAGGCATTGGTTCCACTTGCTGAGATGTTCGGTTACTCTACAGAGCTTCGTTCTTCTACACAGGGACGTGGTAACTACTCAATGTTCTTCGAGAAGTATGAGCAGTGTCCAAAGAACATTCAGGAGAAGGTTCTTGCAAACAAGAACGCATAATTTATCTGCAAAGTATATTTGTAGTATAAATTTATAAAAATGCTTGAAAATATCGCTATATTTTAATATAATGATTTTTAGCCGAGTAAACGCCCGGAAAGGGCAATAAAATGCCCGGAGGGGCTATATTAAGGAGGAAATTATAATGGCAAAGGAAAAGTTTAACAGATCAAAGCCACATTGTAACATTGGTACAATCGGACACGTTGACCACGGTAAAACTACTTTAACAGCTGCAATTACAAAGGTATTGGCTGCTAGAGTTGCTGGTAACACAGCTACAGATTTCGAGAACATCGATAAGGCTCCAGAAGAGAGAGAAAGAGGTATCACTATCTCTACAGCTCACGTTGAGTACGAGACAGAGAAGAGACATTACGCACACGTTGACTGTCCGGGCCATGCTGACTATGTAAAGAACATGATCACTGGTGCTGCACAGATGGATGGTGCTATCCTCGTTGTTGCTGCAACTGATGGTGTTATGGCTCAGACAAAGGAGCATATCCTTCTTTCACGTCAGGTAGGTGTACCTTATATCGTAGTATTCTTGAACAAGTGCGATATGGTTGACGATGAGGAGCTTCTTGAGCTCGTTGAGATGGAAGTTACAGAGCAGCTTGAAGAGTATGATTTCACAGATTGCCCAATCGTTAAGGGTTCTGCTCTTAAGGCTCTTGAAGATCCAATGGGTCCTTGGGGCGACAAGATCATGGAACTTATGGATACAGTAGATTCTTACATTCCAGATCCTCAGAGAGATACAGATAAGGACTTCATCATGCCTGTTGAGGACGTATTCACAATCACAGGTCGTGGTACTGTTGCAACTGGTAGAGTTGAGGCTGGTGTTATTCATCTTAACGACGAAGTTGAAATCGTTGGTATCAAGCCAGAGAAGCAGAAGACAACTGTAACAGGTATCGAGATGTTCCGTAAGCTCCTTGACGAAGGTCAGGCTGGTGATAACATCGGTGCTCTTCTTCGTGGTATCAAGAGAGAGGATATCGTACGTGGACAGGTTCTTTGTAAGCCAGGTTCAATCACATGTCATACAAAGTTCACAGCTCAGGTTTACGTTCTGACAAAGGACGAGGGTGGTCGTCATACACCATTCTTCAACAACTATCGTCCACAGTTCTACTTCAGAACAACTGATGTAACTGGTGTATGTAACCTTCCAGCTGGTACAGAGATGTGCATGCCTGGTGATAACGTAGAGATGACAATCGAGCTCATCCACCCAATCGCTATGAGCCAGGGTCTTACATTCGCTATCCGTGAGGGTGGTAGAACAGTAGGTTCAGGAAGAGTTGCTACTATCATCGAGTAATCTTTGATAGCACCTCAAAAGGTTAGATTTTATGGGGCTTTCCGAGTAATCGGGAAGCCCTTTTTGTAACATGAAATAAGTGAAAAGAATAGTAAAGATAGAGTTAGCGGCGCTAATACGGTGCCAAAAATAAAAACTCCAGCGAATTTAGATATCCGTTGGAGAAAAATCTTTGACATATGAGATACATAGTGTTAATATAATGGTAGAAAAGGTGCTACCGATAGACGGTCAGCCCAAGTAAATTAGATTGACAAAAATGCCGCTTAGTTTACCAGACAGGGCGGCTATTTTTGTGTTTTATTGCTTCCGATGGCATATCCAAGTCCAAAAGCAGTCAAGCATAAGCTAATAACTGCAATCAGACCTTCAATAGTCAGCATTGGCATCCCCTCCTTTAGCAAGATTTCCGACAGACAAGCTGGGGATTTCTATGTAATCAGAGGGTCACAGTCCCTCTGTTGAAGGACTAACCGCCTACCGTTATGGTAGCACCCATGAGCCGATTGTAACAGACTAAATTCGATTTATCAATCCTTAAAATATCATTTCAGATAAAAACTCCAGTGAACACACATATTCACTGGAGCTATTTTTTACCATCCTTTAATCTGTTTTATCTGTTCTGCTCTTTCCGCATCCTTATGATACAGCAGCTTAAATTGTATCGTTTGCTTCCAAGTATCCGAGGCTTGCGGATATTTACAATAAACTGGAGAAACAGAATACTGCTATTTATGGGAGGGAGCAACAGCTTGCAAATGTGGAAAAGGAGCTTGCCGAAACAAAGAGTATATTCAATGCAAAACAGCGCAAGGAATTGCAGAAACTTTCGATCAAATGAAGTGGGTAGGGCTGATGAATAATGTGCGAAGTTCGGCAGAGAAAATTGTATTAATAGAGTTGATATATGTGTAGTTTGGGTGTGGAGTGTAAAGCTCCGCATTCTTAAATTGAGGGTGCAGAGTAACATTGGCTATGATATAATCAGCTTTGATTGATAGAAAACTTTGAAGTCAATGAAATATGTCATATAAAAAAGAGGTGTCAAATGAAATATATACTTTTACATGGAATGGGGCAAAATGCTTCAAGTTGGGATGAAACAGTATCATATTTATCCAATACTGTTGAAACAATCTGTCCGGAACTAAGCGATTTTTTTACTGAAGAAAACTGTTATTACACTAAAATGTATAGTTCCTTTTGTGAATATTGTAATAATTTTTCTGGGCCATTAAACTTGTGTGGTCTTTCACTTGGAGCGGTTTTGGCATTGAATTATGCTATCGATTACCCACAAAAAGTAAAGTCACTTATACTTATTGCACCGCAGTATAATATGCCGAAATTTCTGCTCAAGGTACAGAATGTGTTATTTAAATTTATGCCTGAAAGTCAGTTCAAAGATATAGGACTAACAAAAAAGGACTTTATTACCCTTACAAATTCGATGGCTAATATGAATTTTGCAAGTGAGCTTGAAAATGTTGCTTGTCCTGTACTTGTTCTTTGTGGAGAAAAGGATAATGTTAATAAAAAGGCAGCGGTAAAGATTGCCGAAAGACTATCAAGAGCTAAATTCAGCACGATTGAAAATTCAGGACATGAGGTTAACATTGATAATCCGAAAGGACTAGCTAAGATAATAGAGAAATTAAATGTAGTTTAGGACATATTGTTGATGAAAGGTGAATTTATCAAACACAACATCTCTCCCAACCAATGGTTGAGTTTGATAATTCTACTTAGTCAAAGCTATGTTTGGCAGGTGAAAACAGCGGAACACATAGGAGGTGTCAGGCAGCATGAGCAAGGCAACGACAAAGTTTGCAATTGCATTTGCGTTTAAGGAATTATTATTAGAAAAATCAATTGATAAAATAACAATCAATGACATTACGGAAAAATGTGGGATAAACCGGCAGACTTTTTATTATCATTTTCATGATATATATGAGTTGATTGAATGGATTTGTGAAACAGATGCAGATCATGTCCTCAAACAGAATAAAACATATGATACGTGGCAGGAAGGATTTCTGGCAATATTTCATCTGCTGAAAAAGGACGAACCTTTTGTTGTCAACATCTATCATAATGCTCCACGAGGATATATTTACCGCTATTTGTATAAAGTGACATATCAGCTGATATATGATGTACTCGAAGAAAAAGCGGAAGGTATGGTTGTGCGGGAAGAGGATAAAACATTCATTGCGGATTTTTACAAATATGGGTTTGTTGGACTGGTGTTAGAATGGATTGACAAGGGAATGAAGGAGGATCCGAAACAGATCATAGAAAGATTGAATGCATTGATTCAGGGATCTTTCGCACATGCACTGAATAATGCAAAACTGAACAAGAACTGATTACGACAAACCCTGTAGTTTGTCGTATATGGATGCAATGTAAGAGGATTGTCGCTTTACATGACAGTTCTCTTTTTTTGTGCATAGTAGGAAGAAGATTTTATGGATATACTGTGTATATGGAAACAAAGAAAAATGTCACAGTTTAAACAAAAAAGGAGTGTGTTTATTATGTATTATTCAGCAGGAACTTATGAAGCGTTTGCAAGACCAGAAAAACCGGAGGGTGCTGACCGGAAATCAGCATATATCATTGGAACAGGATTGGCTGGGCTTTCTGCCGCCTTTTATCTGGTGAGAGATGGACAGGTAAAGGGAGAGCGTATTCATCTCCTTGAGAAGCTGGATCTTGCCGGAGGCAGCTGCGATGGAAGAAAGGATGTCCGAAAAGGCTTCTACATGCGTGGCGGAAGAGAAATGGACAACCATTTTGAGTGTATGTGGGATATGTTCCGGGATGTTCCTTCGATAGAGACACCGGGCGTCTCTGTCCTGGATGAGTATTATTGGTTAAACAAGCATGATCCGAATTACTCCCTTTGCAGAGCTTCTGAGAAATGCGGGCAGGATGCACATACAGATAAGAAATTTACACTTGATAAGGATTCAGCCCTGGCATTGTCAAAGTTGTTTATGACACCGGAAAGAGATTTGGAGGATAAGAAAATCAGTGAGGTATTGCCGGATTCCTTCTGGGACACGAATTTCTGGCTGTACTGGCAGACCATGTTTGCATTCCAGAGATGGTCATCTGCATTGGAAATGAAACGGTATTTGTGCAGATACTGCCATCATATTGATGGACTTCCGGATTTTTCTGCACTCCGCTTTACGAAATACAATCAATACGAGAGCATGATTCTTCCGCTTGTAAAATATCTCGAAAGCCATGGTGTGTCGGTCGAGTATGGCATGGATGTCAAAAATGTTGTCATCAGAGATGATAATGGTAAAAAAACTGCCACACAGATCGTATATGAGAAGGATGGAAAACCGGGTACAATTGATTTGATCGAGGATGATCTGGTCTTTATAACAAATGGATGCTGTACAGATACTTCCTGCTATGGAGATCAGAATACAGCGCCGGATTTGAGCCGGATTAAAAACGGTGCAGGCGAATCTTGGGATTTGTGGAAGAATATTGCTGCACAGGCAAAGAATGGTGAGTATGGTAATCCGGATAAATTCTGTGACGATTTTGAAGCAACAAACTGGATGAGTGCAACTGTGGAAACCTCGGATGAAGAGATTATCAAGAAGATTATCAGCATTTGCAAGCGGGATCCGAGAGAGGGAAAGGTAACAACCGGAGGAATTGTGACAGTGAAGGATAGTACTGACAACTGGTATCTTTCATGGACAATCAATCGTCAGCCGCAGTTTAAAGCGCAGGATAAAAATACGGTTTTGATCTGGGTATATGCACTTACAACGAATAAAGAAGGAAATTATGTGAAGAAGGCAATGCGGGATTGTACAGGTGAAGAAGTTTGCCGGGAGTGGCTGTATCACATTGGCGTGCCGACAGATCAGATTGACGATTGGGCAAAAAATCGCTGCAATACAACAACCTGCTTCATGCCATATATCAATGCGTTCTTCCAGCCAAGAAAAGAAAGTGATCGTCCGCTCGTTGTTCCGGAAGGCGCTGTCAATTTTGCATTCCTGGGACAGTTTGCAGAGACACCGAGAGATACTATTTTCACAACAGAATACTCCATCCGTACGGGTATGGAAGCAGTTTACACACTTATGAACGTAGATCGTGGTGTTCCGGAAGTGTGGGGTTCCAAGTACGATGTACGGGAATTGCTGCGGGCCGCATATTATGCAGTTGATAAAAAGCCGATTGATGAACTTCCGCTTTCTCTCAAGGAAAAGGTTATCTTAAAGAAAGTAATAAAAGCTGTGGAAGGAACCGATCTGGAGATTTTGCTAAAGGAAAGTGGATTACTCCGGTAGGAGAGGTTATTCATTGATATGGATTTAAGCAAAATGTCTTAGACGACAATATAAGTAAGAGCAAGGAAAGAGGAAGCATGTGCGATGTTTCCTCTTTTTTGTGCAGTATGCCGTTGATTCTGATTATTGTTTGAAGATTATAATTGTTATGGTACAATAAATGTATTCGTAAATTCCTATTTAACATTGAAAGAGGGGGTGCAATAAGTAATGAATCAGGTAGAGGTTTTGGATAATGGTGTAGTATTGAATGGCAATTTGCTGACATTTCCACTTTCCTATGAAGATATACGTGCATTATTTGGAGAGGCCAGGATAAATGTTCAAAGTGATAATCATTTTGAATATTTCTATGATGAGCTGGGAATATCATTTGAGGGTGCAACTGCATATCTTCGGAACTTAAAAAAACAGAAAGCTTATATAGATGAGACACATAATATTACATCTATGACGCTGTATGTTACAGGGAAAAAAGTATTCGCAGAATCAAAGACAGAAAAATGTTATATTGGTGGATTAAAAGTTTTAAATCAAAATATGTCACGCGACAGATTATATCCATATATTTTAGGCTACGGCTATAATTCAGAAATCAAGGATGAGCAGGGGAATATGGTTCGGCAGATTCATATGGATATTGTTCTGAAGGTAGAGGATGAATTAAAGAGAAAAGATATTCCGGTCTATGATGGAGATCAAATTCTATTAGATGTATATATCGGATTCAGACCGGAACGTCCAAAGAGTGATGAGAACTATAATATCACGGTTTCGGATGAACCTTGTCTGATATTCGATACATTTAATTTTAAGCTCGCCGTAATACAGGAACTCATGTACAATCAGGAAGTCTTGAAGCCATATTTTGATATATACGATTATATGATTTTCAAAAAAGCACACTGGAATCTTGAAACAGATAAAAATGTACGCGCCGCGGTAAGCTTCTTTAAGGAATTACCGATTCCGGCAAGTCTTGCAGGGCTGGTCAAAGAAATTAATATGGATGGTTCCGATGAGATCTATATGCAGATTGCACCAGAGTGGGATGGAAGAGACGAAAGATTTGATTTCAGAAAAGTAACAAAATCGGAGATGGAGCAGTTCCCAAATCTGAAGAAAATGCTCATTTTCGGAAATGAACGTGATGCAGAAAGTCTTAGAAAAGTATGTGATGCATTGGGGATTGCAGTGGAACCTATGGCGTGTACGTCTGTTTAGATTAGAAGAGATATATTTATATATTCTTGGCTTTTATTTATATTACTTGGATTAAAAGGTTAACCAATCCCCTTCCCAATCCGATAACATACATATAAAAGCTCAAAAGGAATTGAGTTCAAAAAACTTCAAGGATGAAGTAATAAGGTTTTCAGAGGTATAGAGGATCACTATACCTATTTCTGTGTTATTTCTTTACCCTTGTAGTGGGTTTATTTCCTATGTAAAAATGCGTGATATATAGTTGTGATTAAAAGATTGGAGCATGTATCATGGAAACGCAGGTGAAACAGTATAAATCGGGGGTGAGATGATGTATACAGGAACGATTCAAAGCCAGGTCAGTCTGCAAATGCTGGATCTGAAATGGCAGAAAAAGAAACAGGATATTAACAGTAAGAAGGATACAGAGGGTATGACGCAGGATGAGATCCTGCTTGACAGTCTCGAACGACAGGCGCAGACGGAGCGGGAGCGTTCTGCGACCAGTGAGCTGTATACGAAGTTGAAAACCGGCGGAACGCTGACGGAAGAGGAAATCGCATATCTGAAAGAACATGATCCGGAAGCACTTGCAGAATATGAGAAAGCACAGACGGAGAAGAAAGCGTATGAAAATGCACTGAAAAATTGCCGGACAAAGGAAGATGTACAGCGACTTAAATTGAATCGTATGGGAAGCTTTGCGGCACAGGCGAAGGAAATCGCAAGCAATCCATACATTCCAAAGGACAAGAAGGTAGTGCTTATGCAGCAGCTGAATAATGAAGTGTGTATGATCCGTGATGCACATCAGGCGTTTGAAAAGAGCCGGGCATATGAGGAGCTTCCGGAGGAACAAGAGCTGCGCAGGGAGGCAGCAGAGGAATCTGCAGAGAAAATGGAGCATCAAAAGGATACAGAGCAGGAAGAAACGACAGAAGATTCAAAAGTCGACAATAAAAATAAGGCAGATGCAGAGGCTGAGGAAGTGGATGAACCGCAATCTGATGTAAAATCGGAAATGTCTGATGTATACGAAACGTTAGAAATTGCAAATGTAGAATCACATGAAAAAATAAAACCGCCCGAATCGCCGAAGACCGCCGGCGATGCAAGCATGGCACGCAGGCAGCAGGAAGCTGCACAGACATTTACAGAGATAACGGAGGAAATCGAACGATTTCTGCGACGCAATCACAGTGGCAGAGGAAGCTTTACAGCACAGGTATGAGGAGAAACCGATATGAACGAAGTTCATATTTAGGATCGGTTCCGACGACCAGCCGCCGAACGGATGTGAGGGGGCATTACATATTACATGAAGGGAGAGAAACAAATGGCAAATTTATATGGAGTATCTGCATATCAGCAGACGAACAACACGTGGAACAATACCCGCACGAATAATACGAAGACAGACCGGAAGAATGCGGAGAAAACAGATGCACAGAAAACAGAGACAGACAGCGTGAAGACAACGACCTTCAGCCCAGCCGATACGACAGGTTCGCTCGTGCCGACAACGAAGAACGGATATGGGACGGTGATTGGAAATGTGGAGCTGTCTGACAAAGCGAAGGACTATTACAACAAACTGAAAGCCAAGTTTGGAAATATGGATTTTATACTTGTAAGCAAGGACATGAAATCACAGGTGCAAGCAAATGCGGCGGCATATGGAAATGCGAGCAAGCAGGTTGTTCTGATCGACGATGAGAAAATTGAGAAGATGGCAACGGATGAGTCTTTCCGGAGAAAATATGAAGGAATTATTGCGATGTCACAGGCAAAGCTGCAGGAGGCAAAAAACAGTCTGACAAGCAGCGGTGCCAGTGTAAATAACTTTGGTATGTCGGTTGACGCAAATGGAAAGGCAACCTTCTTTGCAACTGTGGAAAAGGCGGCGAAAAAGAAGGCGGAAAAGAAAGCAGCAGAGAAGAAGGCTGCACAGAAGAAAGCGGAAAAGGCGAAAGATCAGAAGCTTGCTGAGAAAAAAACAGCAGAAAAGAAGGCCGATGAGAAGCGCGCGGAAGAATCCAAAAATGAGGAAACAACGATTGCAGGTGAGAAGGAATACGTGCAGATCACAGCCGGTTCAATGGAAGAGCTGATTGACAAAGTTTCTTCTTATGCATATGATAACTCTGAGCGAAATGTACTCACAGAAAGCGAAAAGAGCGTTGGACAGAAATTTGATTTCCGGGGATAGAGGTGACCGGTATGAAGATTGAAGATGCAAGAGTGCGGTACAACGTACAGATCAAAACCTACTACTCGAAGCAGAAGGAATTGTATGCGCAGAAACAGAAACTCGAAGAGAAGATAAAGACGACCGAGAATGGCGCGGAAGTTTACAAGGATGAGTCGGCGATTCTTGAACTGCAATACAGTGCGGTTGATGAGAAGAGACAGGAATATCAGGATTACATGGACAAACTGATGGAACAGTGGCGCATGATCTCGGACAAGATAGCAAGCAAACAGCAGTCGGACGCAATGGCAGATCAGGCAAAAGAAATGAACAAGATCATGCTTGTTGCAAGGCGCATTATGCATGGGGACAAGGTTCCGGCGAAAGATGAGAAAAAGCTGATGGAATACGATCCGAAGCTTTATATGATGGCAAAAAATGCAGCGGCGATGCTGGAGATGCGAAAACGCAAAGAACATAAATCGCTGTGGGAGGATGAAGAAGAAAAGGAGCAGATAAGTGCAACCGAAGAAGCAAATAATACGGATGCATTTGCGGATGGACCAGAGGTTGTAGATGTGGAAACAACAATTAGCAATGCCACCGGGGAGCTTGATACGTCCGGAGAATAGGAAGGCCATTCAGGAAGCCGGGGAGTCGGACGGTAATGGAGAGACGAAATTATCGTATAGGTGCAGCTTGTATTGACGTGGCGTCTGTCCCATAATGGATTTGAATGTTTTAATAAAATGGCTGGTCGAACTGAAGGCAAGGATATTGCCAATGTCGGTAAGGCTGTATTCAGAATAGAGGAGCATGTTCGATGCTACCTCTATTTTTTTGTTGGTAATATATTGTTGGATGGAGCGACCGGTTTCTTTCTTGAACAGACTGCTTAAGTAGTTTGGTGTTAAACCGACTTCATTTGCCAGCTCTTCGATGCGGATTTTTTCGTGAAGGTGCAGATAGATATAATCTTCGATTTGCCTGATATATAAGTTGTTCGAAGAAAGCTGATTTTCCTTTGCCTTTATGGCAGCGACCTGTTCAGTGAAATTCACAATCATTTCTGTTTGCAGTGAGCAGACCTCATCAATCGACATGCACAGATCCATACGCTGGATAAAAAGGTCACTTAAATTATAGGCATCCTGCGGTTCCATGCCTCCACGGATAGCGTAGCGGGTTGTCATAGTTGTAGAAGCGACAAAAAGATATTTGAACTGGCGCAGCGGGTCGTTCGAGAGTTTTCCGTTTCGATTGCCGCGAAACATTTTCCTGCTCGTCTCGATAACACGCGGGTCACCATTCATAACATAGATATATTGCAGAAGCTCTTCGTCATAACCGTGGTGGACGCGGTTGTCTTCTCGCTGCAGGTATGCGGCAATGGTAAGCTGCTTCTGGAAAGATGTATATTCACTCATAGTTATAATTACCTCTAAAAATACAGTAGATTTATGCTATTTGCAGTAGAATTATGATATATTTACCGATTATCATAGTATATAATTGCAGAAAAGACAAGCAGAAATGATAAACATATTTGAAAAAAAGGAGGCAGATGGAAGGACAATGAAGACAAAAACAGTTTCATTAACAGAAGGAAATATTTTGAAGTCCATCGTGATTTTCGCAATCCCGATTCTAATCGGGAATATATTCCAGCAGTTATATAATGTTGCAGATACCGCAATTATAGGAAATGTACTGGGAGATCAGGCATTGGCAGCAGTTGGTGCAACGTCGGCACTTTATTCGCTTGTAATTGGATTCGCAAATGGTATTACAAATGGATTTTCAGTCGTACTGGCTCGTGTGTTTGGCGAGAAGGATGAAGAAAAACTGAAACAGACATCGGCATTGATTTATTTCCTGACCGTTATTATCTCCATCGTATTGACTTTGGCAAGCGTGATTTCGCTGCATTCAATCTTAGTGATGCTGAAGACACCGGAAAATATACTGCCAAAGACAGAATCGTATTTGCGTATCATACTCACATTTGCGATTGTTACGATGTTATATAATATGTTCTCCGGAATCCTGCGTGCAATCGGTGACAGCAAAACGCCATTATATTTTCTGTTATTATCATCTGCGCTCAATGTGGGATTGGACTTCCTGTTCGTGAAAGGATTGAACCGCGGGATTGGTGGTGCGGCTGAGGCAACCGTGATTGCACAGATTGTTTCCGTGTCGCTCTGTATCGTATACATATGGAAGAAATGCCCGGTGTTAAAGTTTTCTATGCGATATCTGAAATGGGATAAGGCGTTAGTAAAGGAATTGCTTTTGACCGGATTTTCGATGGGACTTATGCTGGTAGTTGTTTCCATTGGTTCCGTTGCATTGCAGAGTGCTGTGAACTCTCTTGGTGAGCAGATAATTGCGGCACATACTGCGGCAAGAAAAATTGATGAGATTTTCATGATGCCGCTTGGAACACTTGCCACGGCAGCAGCAACCTTTGCAAGTCAGAATTTCGGCGCAGGAAAATATGACCGGGTTTATAAGGGAATCAAAGACGCGGTGCTGATTGCCATTGGTTGGAGTGCCTGTGCGATCCTGATTGTGTTCGCCATCGGAAAATATATGGTGAAATGGCTGACGGGAACGTCCGATGCGGAAATAATAAGCAATGCACTTATGTACATGAAGATCAATATTGTATTCTTCCTTGTGCTGAGCATATTGCTTGTATTACGAAGCAGCCTGCAGGGAGTAGGCAGAAAAATTGTGCCGGTACTTGGAAGTGGCGTTGAGCTGATCTTAAAATTCGGTGCCGTGAACATTATAACGAATCGGCTTGGGTATTTTGGAGTCTGTATATTGGAGCCGATTATCTGGGGAATTTGTGCGGTATTGGTATTGGGGGATTTTATTGTATATCAGAAAACATACAAGCAAAGTTCCGGTACTTATTATCGAAGCGTATATTGAGTGTCCGGAAAATGAATTGATGCAGCCATTTACAGATGATAAATGGGGGATAACAGATATCTTACGTGCGTGTGACCGCAGAATCGGGAAACGGCGGCTTATTCAGATGCATGATGAGACAGAAAATGCGGTTGTAAGAGAGATTATTGAGAAGCGATTGCGTTAATCGGGGATGTTGTTTGATTTGACAAACTAATACTACGGCTGTAATATATAAATATTACAAATGTAGTATTAGGAGGAAAACAGATGAAAAAACAACGCTTGATAGCTATGGTGATAAGTATGATCTTCCTTTTGACAGGGTGTTTGCACAACAACGGAAAGGGAAATATCAGAATTGAAAGCGAAGAGGAGCAGACTGGTATCTTAGATGAAGGGACTCTGGATCAGTGCTTGCGTGTCTATCAATCCATTTATGATGATGCTGGCAATGATATAACGGATGTTCAAAAACAAACGCAGGTTGTGCAGGGGATTGGCGCACTTGGATATGTTGCTATTGATGTGGAAAATAAAGTCGATATGGCATGTGCAGAACAATTGCAGGCGTTTATTCAGAGTAAAAAACAGACAAAGGATGCAGACTGTATTATATTTCGTATTGCAGTGGATCAGAAGTTTTGGGTATATCGTCTTTTGTCACGTGGGGAAAAAGTGACTATTGAGCAACAGTGTATACAATATCATAATCAGCAAATGGAGATTTCAGATTTGCAGGAGTATGATGCAACGGAGTTTTGTTATACGCAGGAGGGATATTTATTTATAGAAGGGTATTGGGTTTCGAATCAGATGTCGGCGTTGCTTGCGGCACCGGAAGAGGAACATATTGCGTTTCGTGTGGAAGCATTAGATGCGGCGTATAAGGCAATGAATGAAGCTTATATAGAACCTATTTCGTATAGTTTGAATAATGTATTTCTTGTAGATTGGGACGCTGAACATTGGGGACAGCTGGATTTCTATGATATCTTTGTCAAATTTTATCAGGAATGTTATCAGAAAGAATGTCCATACAAAAGGAGCGAGGATTTGTCGGTTGGAATGGAATATCAGATTCCACAGGATGAATTCGAAAATGTAATAAGGAAACATTTTCCGATTGAGGTTGATACATTGCGCAAACTGCTTCGGTATAATTCGGACACACAAACATATCTTTTTCGACCACGGAGTATGGATGAGATAGATTATGCGGAAATTCCGTATTCCGAGGTTGTCGGTTGTGTGCAAAATGCAGATGGTTCAATGACACTTACAGTAAATGCGGTTTTTCCTTTGAAAAATACTTCCCGGTTATTTGCACATATGGTAACAGTAAAAAATGAAAATGGTACAATTCATTATCTGCAAAATCGCATAATAAATAATTCCGAGGGAGAACATTGGTGGCATAGTGATCGTTATACGGATGAGGAATGGCAGGAACGGTATGGGATTTCGGATGAAAACAATATATTTCCAAAGCCGGAAACAGAATTGCTGACGAATGAGGAAAAAGAGCAGATAGATGCATCAATCATGGAGCATGCAGAAAGTATCTGGGATGTGTATGAGCATGTAGAACTTGAAGATGGATTATTTTATACATCGAATATAAAGAATTTTACGGACGAACAGAGAAGTGAGGTGGTAAGCAGACTGGCAAACTCTGGAGTCGTGGCGGTAACTGATGGCGAAGATATGAGAAATGGTGATTTGCTGGTCGCATTTTATGAGTCGGTTCAGGAGGGCGTAGATGCAGATGTAACTGTATATAGTGTGTTGGAGGATGGGCTGCTGACAGGAATTACATTTGTACATCGTAATGGGCAATTACAAACGTATTATGTTGGTATTCGACCAGATGAAAACAAGAGACCGTCGATGATTGGAAGAAATGCATATGATGTCAAATTTATCAATTATACAGAGAAGGGATATTTTATCTATGCTTACAAATATATTCCCGTACATGCGAGTCTGTGTAATTATTGGCGTGTAAAACCACTTTCCGATACGTGTAAGGCATTGACGGAGAAATATGTATCCGGTTTGGATTATCAAAAATACAATTTGCTTTTGATAGATTGGAACACAGAGACGGCAAGTGATATTCTGATGGATGGAATTTTTGAGGATTTATATCATATTGCATATGGCGAGCCATATAGAGAATCTACAGATTGCATTCCGGGCGAACTGTTTGAACGGATTATGACAACATATCTTCCGGTTACCATAGAACAGCTCCGAAATGCATATACCTATGATGCGGAAAAACATGTGTATTATCAGGATATTGTGTACAATTATCCATATTCACCTTTTGGAGAAGTGGTTGATTATCAATATAATGCAGATGGAACTTTAAGCCTGTATGTAGATGGTGTTTGGCCGGATAAAAATTCTGATTGTGCATTTGTGAATAAGCTGGTTGTACAGACTTTTTCGGATGGAACATTTCGAATCTTATCCAATCACGTAGAGGAAAAGGAGCTGGAGCTTCCTACGATTCGTCCCAGAGATGAAGCATCGACAGAATCGCCAATGTGAGTGTAGATGCGGTTTTACCGTTCGCGTAGTCAGAAGCCTGTATATTGGTTGCAAAGATGTAAGTGTTTGTATCCGAAATCACATATCCGATAAACCATCCGTTCGTATCTTTCTCATCTATCCGTCCGGTTCCGGTTTTTCCATATAGTTTTCCATGTGTAGATGAGGTTATGTAAAGGGAGTTCTTGACGGCATTCATCTGGTCGGTGGAAAAAGGAAGTTCGTTTTTATATAGTCTAGTCAGCAGGAGCACCTGCTCGACTGGAGAAATCTTCAGAGAAGTTTCCATTCCAAATATACTGGATGTATCTTTGGGTGACTGGTTTCCATATTGTAACAGGCGCAGATAATTGCTTTGCATTTCTGTACTGAGACTGGACAGGATTGTGTCGAAGTACCAGTTGACAGAATATTTCATTGCGGAGGAGAGTGTTTGATCCGCTTCCCAGTTGGAAAAAGGATATGACTCATGATTCCACTCTAATTTGGAATTATCAATCGTGATGATTTGCTGATCAAGACCGAACAGGGCACAGTACGGTTTATAGGTGGAATTTGGCGCAATACGCGTGACTGCCTGATCCAGATTGTATATGCTCCATGTGTCTCCGGCAATATCATACAAAACAAAACTTCCAGAGTACGACTGATACTGATCAGATAAATCAAGTGAAGTTATGGAGACGGATTTTGTATCCCACTGGTAATGGAGTGAGTCAGAAGCATGAACGGACAGCCAGGGAGTACCACACAGGATTACAAGAAGTGACAGCAGAAAGGATAAAATGCTGCGCAGTTTCTTCTGAATAGTCAGAGGCTGGTGCTGTTTGATGTTCAAAATCCGACGCTTCATCTGCTTGGCATTTTCACTCAAATTATTTAGCAGGGAAAGGGGCGTGTTAGTTTGCTTATCAACAAAATGGAGCAGGGTTACGCCATATGAAATCTGTTCGTTCGCACCAAGTAACCGTAAGACGGAGGTGTCACAAGCAAGTTCACGCTCCGTATAAAATTCCTTTGTGATAAGCCAAATGAGTGGATGAAACCAATATAAGATTCGTATGATATTCATACAGTAATTGAAAATGGCATCTTTATAATAACAGTGCATAAGCTCGTGCAATAATATATATCGGATTTCTTGTTCTTCAAAGTTGGAGATGTGGTGTAATGGCAGAAAGATGGCAGGACGTAGAATTCCTGTGGAGACAGGTGTGTCGATTATGGATGAAGAATACAGTGGGATGGATTTGCGAAGCTGTAATTCGGAAAGACATGTCATATAGATGGCGTGTATGCGTTTGTCCTGCATAAGGTTTGCTGTGCGGCGCATATGGTGCAGTAATACAAGGGAACGCACAAAAGAGAATAGCATAACGAACATGCCGATTCCCCAGATCACACAAAAAATGGTAGAAATATAGACTGGAAACTGTGTACGCATGGAGATTGCGTAATCATAGATTTGATTTGTGGATGAGGATGTATATTCCGAAGTATTTGTGGTATGGACTGTGTGGCTAAAATGTGCAAGAGGGTGGAACAGATCCTGCATTTTCGTTGATAATGTAGAAAATGAAACTGGCAGAAACGGAACAAGCAGTGAAATCGTAAATGGAATCCAAAGATTAAACTGCATGCGGGGAGTGAGACAATGTTTAAATATTCTCTTCATACATAAAAGTATAAGAACGAAAAGACCGATTGTTATATTGCATAATACGAAGTGAATAAAAAAATTATCCATAGAGATTACTCCTTGTTTTCTTGTTCCAGTAGCGATTTCAGTTCATCAATTTCTGCCTTTGATAAATTTCGATGATCCAAAAAGGTTGAGACCATAGAGGAAAGGTTCCCGTTGAAAAATTTGTCCAAGAAAGACTTGCTTTGCTGACTGATATAGTCCTCTTCCTTTAACAGTGGCGTATAGACAAAGACACGTCCCTGCTTCTCATAGGTAATAATATTTTTTGTTGCCAGCCGTTTAATTAAGGTCTGGATTGTACGTGGATTCCAGTTAGTTGTCTGCAATAGCTGTTCTGTAATCTCATTTGTGCTAATTGGATAATTATGCCATATTATTTGCATAACTTCGTATTCTGCTTCTGTAATCTGTGGCATTTTTTTCATGATAAAGCTCCTAAATCCTACAAGTGTAATAATATCATTATTATAATGAAGAGGGGAAGTCTTGTCAATTTTTCTTTTATTTTATATACTTGAATGATCGGGAATGTAGCTTCTGTCACAAGGAGGAAAAGCAATGATTGAAATACACGAAGCAAAAGAGGCAGATGCAGCCGGGCTGCTTGCCATCTATGCACCATATGTGGAACATACAGCCATTACATTTGAATATGAAGTACCGACGCTGGAAGAATTTACCGAGCGGATCCGGCAGACGAAAACAAAGTATCCATATCTTGTTGCCAAACGGGATGGAAAGGTGCTTGGGTATGCGTATGCCGGGCAATTTCATGCCAGAGAAGCGTATGCATGGGCGGTTGAGACATCCATCTATGTAGATGAAAGCTGCAAGCATATGGGAATCGGTGGAAAGCTGCATGCGGCACTGGAAGAAGCATTGAAGGAACAGGGATTTTTGAACATGAACGCCTGTATCGCCTATGCACCGAACGAGGACGAATACCTGACGAACAACAGCGTGGAATTCCATGCACATCTTGACTATCGTATGGTCGGACAGTTCTATCAGTGCGGGTATAAATTTGGACGCTGGTATGATATGGTCTGGATGGAGAAGCTGATCGGAGAGCATGGAGCGAATCCGAAAAGACCATTTTAATAAAATGTGAATTGACATAGCCGTACGGCTTATATTATACTAACAACAGTAAAATTAAGTCGAACGGCTTATTTTTATAAAAGAATTTTAAAATTATGCCGTACAGCAAAGAGGAATGATAAATATGAAGATAAGAAGTGTAGAAGAATTAGGCGAAGCGATTCGTACGCGAAGAAAAGAACTGCATTATACACAGGCGTTTCTTGCAGAATTTACGGGGTTCAGTGTCAGCTTTATTTCAGATGTTGAACGTGGGAAAGCGACGGCGGAGATAGGAAAGACATTACAGCTTCTGATGATATTGGGATTGGATCTGTCGGTGGAAAGGAGAGCATGAGTTGCGGAAATTAGAGGTATACATAGAAGAAGATGGGGATTTTGTGCTGGCTGGACAGATACAGGGTGAAACTTGGGAAGATGCAAGATTTATATATGAGAAGTCTTATCTGGAAAATCAAAGTCATCAACCGATTTCAATTAGTTTGCCCTTTCAGGAAGATGCTTTTTCGCCTTTTGAGACACGATGCTATTTTGAAGGGTTACTGCCAGAAGGATATACGAGAAGGTGTGTGGCAGGATGGATGCATGTTGCAGAGGAAGATTATTTGTCTGTGCTTGCGGGACTTGGAAATGAGTGTCTGGGTGCTGTTCGGATTTGTGAGCCGGGTGCAGGTGGATGTAGTCCGTCGTATAAAAAAATATCAAGGGAAGAATTGCTGGAATTTGCCAAAGAAGGGGCTTCAAAATCAGCCCAGTTTCTGGCAAAGGCACATCTATCATTGACTGGTGCGTCCGGAAAAACAGGTTTATATTATGATAACAAAGATGGATGGTATATGCCGTTTGGGACGGCACCAAGTACACATATTGTAAAGCAAAGCCATGTTCGGCTGAGCGGAATCGTTGCAAATGAACAACTATGTCTGCGTACAGCAAAGATATTGGGAATAGATGTACCGGAAAGTTTCATTATATCAGTTGGAACAGGAGAGCATATATTGTTTGCGACAAAACGTTTTGACCGGCTGATGCAGGAAGATAGCCGGGTGATAGATGGTAAAAAAGTTCCGTTCCGGTTGCAACAGGAAGATTTTGCACAGGCACTCGGTGTTCCGGCTTCTCAGAAATATGAGAAGATAGGGGACTCGTATTTAAAGCGTGTGTTTACATTATTAAGGCAGTATTCAGACAATCCGGTGGAAGATCAATTGAAATTATGGGATATATGTATCTTTAATTATTTAATTGGAAACACGGACAATCATATTAAGAATATTGGATTACTGTATGGTAAGGATCGAAGGACAATCCGGCTTGCTCCGGCATATGACATTGTCTCAACGATGATTTACGAAGAGAGTGCAGAACAAATGGCAATGGCAATTGATGGAGAACTGGATATTCGCAAGATTACAAAAGAATCATTTCGCGCAGAGGCAAGGCATATTGGACTCGGAGAGAGAATCGCAATGCGGAGGTTTGAGCAAATGCAGAACTCTTTTGAACGTGCACTTGCACAGGCGAAGGAAGAAATACAGGATGCGGGATATCCGGGCGTTGAGGAAATCTATGAGAAGATTTTGAGGAAAAACCAACCAAATCACCACTTAAATCGTCAATAAGATGAAGGGCTATACAAAACTTATAGGCGAGAAAGAAAACATACATATGGAAAACATTCAGGATCAGGAAGAAGTCGAATATCCAATCAAAGAAGATCTCTGGAACACGGAGAGCAATATTGTACGCTACACAGTGAAAAATAATCTACATAAGCAGATTTTTTATGAGTTCCGTTTCTTAAGCGCAAATGGAGAATGGATGGATGATGACCGGGAGACGGAGACGACATGGTATCTGGATGCTGACGATGAAATGACGATATGCATGAACAATCCCGATCGCCTTATTGGGAGCACGGGAAGGGATTCGCTTACATGGGCAAATACAGAGCTGTATGTGTGGATGATGAATGACGCGGGCGTTGCAGAACAGCTTGACATTTGATGTGACATTCAAGGTGTATGATTACACGGAAAGCTATGGGGAATATATCAATGATAATGTGTATGGCGTCTTCCATAATAATTCAATAAAAGAGATTTTAGATCCAACCATGAAGCAGTACGACGCGCAGATTGTGATGAGAGATATAAATGATTAGAAAGGCGGTTCCAGCAACGCCTGACGGTAAGAAAAATTGCGTATTATTTCAATTCAAAAGCCTATTAAAGAACAAAAAAATGAGTTTAATACAATGCCAAGATGAAATGCATCAACTTAAAATTGAATTTGTTTGACATACATTTGATGATTATGGTAAAGTTTACCATAAGAAACTAGAGTTTGTTGTATGCGGGAGAGGTACAATCTATGGAGAAACGAATTCGGGCGTTAAAAGCGATTATATTAGTGGTTGTGATGATTGTAGAATTGTTTGGCGTGGATGCCGTGCGTGTAGTTGCAGAAACAATTAATGTTACGGGGGATACGACGATTTCAACGGAAGACAATCGTGACTATGCTGTGACTGATTGCACGCTGACTGTTTCATCTACCGGAAATATCACCGGAACGGTGTATGGATCTGGTGGAAAAATTGTCAATCAGGGATCCATCGGTAAAATTGAAAGAAATATAGAAGTTGATAATCAGGCGGGAGCCACCATCCAGGATCTTCAAAGTTCGGTCGGCATTACAAATGCCGGACATATTACATATGCGACATATAGTTCGACATCCACTTTGACAAATAGTGGAACGATAGATACTCTGAATGTTCAAAATCCTGGATATTCTGACAGGACTGCGACAGTCAACATGAATGCAGGAACGATTTCTTCTTTGAATGTAATGAATTATTCTGGGTTGAATCCGATTATTAACTATGTAGGAGGAACGATTACATCTCTGACTGCCGAAGGAACGAATGGTGCAGATCTTGTCGTATCCGGAAGCCATGAGATAAGTCAGCTAAATGGTACCGTAAATGTATCGGGCAACGGTATGCTTACGGTATCAGGGGTATTACAGCTGGAAAAAGGCTACACAGGAGAAAACCTGGGGGTTACAAAGGATACAGTGTTAACTGTAAAGGATGGAAATACCATAAAGGTGAATTATAATGATCATACGTATAGTATTTCGTCTGCAACAGAACAGAAAATCACGGAACTTGCGGGTAATACTGTGAAAGCTGTGATGAATGATGCAGCTGCAGCTACTATGACTGCAGAGACTCCATTTACATCAGAAACATATATGTATGGTGAGCAGGCAACGGCAGTATATATGGCAAATGATGATTATTATTTTCCGGAAGATTATACGGCGACGGTGACTGTTGGAAGCGGAACACCGAATATAACGCGGGTAAATGCGAAGGAAATAAAACTTACATATACTTTTGCGGATGAAAAAAAGAATGTTCAGATTTCACTTCCTGCGGCAACAGAGAAGAAAACGCCGGCTGCTCCTACCGGACTTGCTGGTGGGGTAAAAAAGGTAACCGGCATAACAGAAGATATGGAATATGCGGGAAGCGAAACCGAAACATCAGATACATGGACGAAGGTAACAGGAATTACGGATAGTGGAACGTTAGCGATGGAGCCTGGTATCTGGTATTTCCGCTATAAAGAAACAGATGAGAAGAAGGCAAGTGCTGCGACAAAGGTTATAGTGAAAGGGGAAGGCGTTGCAAGCGTCGAGCAAGGTGACGTGAATTATGGTACAAAGCCAGAACCAAAAGCTGAAACATCAACCAACATAGGAAAAACAGCTGTGATCGAGTATAAGAAAGCGACATCTGATGACACGACATATAGCCAGACAGTACCAACCGCAGTCGGAAACTATACAGTCCGGGCGACCTTTGCAGAGACGGAGGCGTACGGGGAGGCTGTTGCCACGAAAGATTTTTCAATCAAGTATCTGGAAAAACCGGAAACGCCATATACTCTGGTTGGAACAAAAGGAGAAAATGGGTATTATACTTCAAATGTAGTGGTAAAACCGGCGAAAGGATATATGATATCTACGGAGTTAAATGGTACTTATGTGGAGTCTCTGACGATTCAGAATTCCCAGTCAGAAACCGTCTTTTATCTGAGAAATGCAGCTGGTGAGATGACAGATGCAATATCCATAGATGCAATCAAGATCAAACAAGGCGCGCCAACCGTAAATCTGGAAGATGGAAAAACTTATTATGGAGATTCACAGAAGCTTGTGATTCGGGATGACTATTTGAATCAGGTATATGTAAATGGAGTATTACAAAATTTGGATGGAACAGAATTTGTTCTGCAGCTTGGTTCCAATAATGGAAAGAAAAAATATGAGATTACAGCAGTTGATGTAGCTGGAAATAAAAAGACAATTCTTGTAACGGTCGCAGCGGCATGGATGAAAACAGGGATAATCCCGGAGGGAGTTCTGGTTAATCTGGAAACAGGAAATGGGTACAAGCTTGGAACCGGAAACTGGAAAGTAGCAGGAGACAGCACATCTTATAGCGGAGGAACAGAATTCTATGTGAAAAAAGATGGTTCCTATAAGTTTGGAAAGCAATAAGAAAAATCAGCGGAAATTTATTTTAAAGTTTTTTTGCAGATAATATAGTAAAGGTGTCGGACACCATCGGAAAATGTTCTGAGGTGTGAGGCGCCTTTTCTTTTGTCACAGCGAAAGTTGATAGGAAGTTCTTTGATCTTGTGATTCCCATTTGCAAAACCGGCAATCATTTCTGTTGCAAATTCCATTCCGGTACATTGCAGATGCAGACTACGAATAGCATTTGTGGAAAAACCGCGTAGGCCACAATGAAAATCGTAAATAAATGTATGAAATCGTTTTCTGCCCAGATAAGAGAGCACAGGAATCCCCAGATATCGATGCAAAAAAGGCATGGCACGCTTCTCCATTGTTCCGGAAAAACGATTGCCGATGACGAAATCATATCCTTCCCGGAGGGCATCGACAAACGGCTGCAGACCAGAAAAATCATAGCTGTAATCACAATCGCCCATGATAATGTATCTGCCTCTCGCAGCGTTAATCCCACCTGACAGGGCGTTCCCATAGCCTTGTCTGGCAACAGAAATCACACGGGCTCCCATTTTTTTAGCAATTGCCGGAGAGCCATCGGTGCTTCCGTTATCTGCAACCAGAATTTCAGCAGATATATCTGCAGCTGAAAGAAATGTCTGGATTTCCCGTATGCATAGAGGCAGTGTCCGACGCTCATTTAAGCAGGGCATTAAAATTGTAAATTCCGGATCAAAATTAGATACTTGCTTCATATATTCTCCATATTTTTCGTATTCTATGAGCAAAAATTATCATATACAATCAGAAAAGTCAAACAGCATAATAAAGAGCGTGAAAAATGAGCTTTAATTGATAAAATCAATTAAAAATATAAATAAAGATGAGTTGCAATTGACATATATTTGGTGTTTTGTTAAAATTTTATCAGTTAAATTGTGTTTTTTTCACTTATTTTAAGTAGAATGTGGGAGAAGAGGATGGAGAAAAAGAAAAGCAGACGTTGGCTTATAATTGCTGTTGCAATCCTGGTGATCGCAGCGGCTGTTGCAATTATATTGATGATTACAAAGAAGAAGGATTCTTATCGTGTGATTAAGATTTATGAGGTCGAAGGAGCCGCATTTGTACAGCGGGATGGCGTGGATGATCTCGAACCATATGCAAACATGCTTCTGAAATCAGGCGATACCGTGCGTGTGGATGCCGGGAGCATGACACTCAAGCTGGATGAAGATAAGTACGTATACGTGGAAGAAAATACGGAATTTAAGCTGATTGCACAAGGAACGGATGCAAACAGTAAGACAACCATCGAACTTACGAAGGGAGCAATCACGAATGAAATCCAGAATAAGCTTAGTACAGAATCTTCGTACGAGGTGAATACCCCGAATGCGACGATGGCGGTGCGGGGAACCATATTCCGGGTAGAAGTGACGTATGATGAAGCAGGTGTCTGCTATACAAAGGTTTCTACGTTGGAAGGGAAAGTGGCTTCCCGGCTTGTATATGCGGATGGTTCAGTCAGCGAACAGGAAGTGCTGATTGAACATGGATACGAGGTGATCATCTATCAGGATGATAAGAACACGGATTATATGGGAGATGTGGAACCGATTGATTTTTCTAAGTTACCGCAGGCAGTCAGCGAGCGGTTTGGCGCGTTGATCGAAGAATTAAAGGAAGAACTGGGGTTGAAAGAAGAAACGACCGAAACAACGAATCAGAAGAGCGAATATACGGTAACATTTTTGTATAACGGTGCAGTGTTCGGAACCCAGACCGTGAAGGCGGGCGCCTGTGCACAGGAACCATCTCTTATGCCGGAGGCAGGCGGAAGCTGGGATTATGACTTCTCAAAGCCTGTGATGGAAGATATTACAATCGAGTGGAAATAATACAGGGGGATACACATGGATATTGAACGGTTAAAAAAAGTTACAACGATACAGGAATTTTTCCAGATCACAAACAAGGGAACCATCAGCGATGGCACGAAGGCATTTTTGGAAGCGATGAAGGAGGTACGGATTCCTTCCGGGCAGGATATTGTGACATATGGTCAGGAAAGCGATGATGGAATGTATATCATATTAGAAGGAATTGCGGATGTGTACGGTTCATCGAATGCTCTGATCAATACACTCTCGGTTGGAGATTTCATAGGAGAGCTTGGGTTAATCAACGATGATATCCGTGCAGCGACCGTGCGTGCACGCGGAGAAGTTGTCTGTGCGAATATCTCCAAAAAGCTGTTTGACGAAATCGCATTTGAGAATCGTAAGGTCTATGGCACATTTATGAATATGCTCTACACCAAAACAACAAAGCTTGTTTCCGAACGGGAGCGTATCAAATCAGAGCTTGCGATTGCCACGCAGATACAGACCGGATGCCTGGAGAATGATTTTTCATGCTTTAACCGGTTAGAAGCTGTAAAGCTGACGGCCAGAATGCGTCCGGCGAAAGAGGTTGGTGGAGATTTCTATGATATGTTTATGATTGATGAGACACATATGTGTTTTCTGATTGCGGATGTATCGGGGAAGGGCGTTCCGGCGGCGATGTTTATGAGTATGGCGAAGACTCATATCAAAAACTACGCCACACTGGGACTTCCGCTTGCAGAGGTCGCAAGCCGGGCCAATAACCAGTTGTGCTATAAGAATGAAGCAATGATGTTTGTAACAGCGTTTATCTGTGTGCTGGATCTTGAAACAAACCGGGTTACATTTATCAATGCAGGACATAATCTTCCGTTTGTGCAGAAGGCAGATGGGGAGTTTCAGATGATAACGGCGAAGGCGAATATGGTGCTTGGAATGATGGAGGATGTTCCATACCGGGAGCAGTATCTGGAGCTTTCAAAGGGGGATTGTATATATCTGTATACGGATGGTGTGACAGAGGCATTAAACCCGAAACAGGAGCTGCTCGGAGATGCAAACCTTACAAGCATGTTAAATCGTCACAGAGAAATGGCCGGTGATGCAGATGCATTTGTCGATGCCATGTATGACGAAGTAGATGCATTTGCGGACGGGGAGATGCAGGCGGATGATATTACGATGGTGTATTTAAGCAGGAAATAAAAAAGTACATAAGAGGGGTTTATGAAGAATATTATTCGGGATTTATTGGAAGCGGTGATTGTGTGGCTGCTTGTGTTTCTGATGACAATCAGCAATTTGATATCACCACTTGATTATATTGTAAAAGACGCACTATACCAGAGACCGCGGGGCGTGTCAGGAGATATCAAGATTATCGGAATCGATGAGCGCACATTGGAGGAACTTGGACCAATTGGAACATGGTCCAGGCAGTACTATGCAGATTTGCTGGAAATATTGAATGCAGATGAAGCTTCAAAGCCGGCAGTCGTTGGATTCGATATCATTTTCTCCGGAAATGTGGATGAAGCAGGGGATGAAGCGTTTGCAAATGCGGCAAAAAAGAGTGGAAATGTAGTTGTGGCATCCCAGCTGATCTACAAGGAAAAGCCTGAGGTTGATGCAGATGGTGTGAAGTATTATCCAATTGATACGATTATCTATCCTTACGAAGCACTCCGGACGGAAGTGACATGCGCGTATACAAATGTATCTCAGGATTCGGATCGTACAGTCCGGCGCGTATTGATGAAGGAAAGCTATGCGGGTCAGGAACAGACGATGTTCCCACAGGCAATCTATGAGCGTTATTGTGAGAAGACGGGAGAGACAATCAATACAATTGCATCGGACAAGACCGGACGTACCTTGATTAATTATTCCGGCAAGCCGGGTGATTATGAGTGTATCTCTCTTGTAGATGTGTTACAGGGAAAAATCGATACCCGCGTATTCAAAGACAGCATCGTTTTAGTCGGTGCGTATGCGGCAGGTATGCAGGATAACTTCAACGTGCCAAACGGTGGTAATCAGCAGATGTACGGAGTAGAAATCCATGCGAATATCCTGCAGGCATTCATGCAGAACCGGTTTTCTGTGAATGGAAATCCGTTCTTGTTCGGTTTGTTGACCGGATTTGTCTGTGCGATTCTGCATTTTGTGTTCAAACGGACGAAGATCTGGCTGTCAACAATATTGCTGATTGCAGGGGTGGCAGCAAACCTGATTGCAGGTGTAATACTTAATAACAATGGAATTGCCATCAGTCTGATTTATGCACCGCTTGTGCTGATTGTTTCCTACATATATTGCCTGGCAATCGGTTATATTCTGGAGAAGTTGAAGCAGAAGAAGGTATTAAAAGCATTCAAGAAATATGTCGCACCGGAGATTGTGGATGAAATCTCGAAGAAGGGGGATTTTCATATCAAGCTTGGCGGTGAGAACCGGGATATTGCAGTGTTGTTCGTGGACATCCGGGGATTTACAACGATGTCGGAGGTGTTGGAACCGGAGCAGGTTGTTGAGATCCTGAACAGTTATCTGGCACTTACGACAGAAGCTATCTTCAAAAACAAGGGTACGCTCGATAAGTTTGTCGGCGATGCAACGATGGCGGTGTTTAATTCTCCGTTTGATTTGGATGACTATGAGTTCCGTGCAGTATGTGCGGCATGGGATATCGTACAGGGTGGAATTGCATTAGAGGGAGAGTTGATGGAACGGTTTGACAGAAGTGTCGGATTTGGAGTCGGCGTCAATTGCGGCCCTGCAGTTGTTGGAAATATCGGCTGTGATTTCCGTATGGATTTTACGGCAATCGGAGACACCGTAAATACAGCAGCGCGGTTAGAGGCGAACGCGAAGAAAGGGCAGGTTCTGATCAGCGATGTTCTGTATGAGAGAGTCAAAGACCGTGTGGAAGTGGAAGAGGTCGGAGCGATTCCTTTGAAGGGCAAGTCGAACGAAGTATTTGTCTATGCAGTAACCGGAATAAAGGGGGAGCGTGCAACATGAGATGTAAGAAAATACTGATCATCCCGGATAGAGCGGAGCTTTCTTCGTATACAAAGCTTGCAGACCGGCTGAATCTTGGATTTGAATACAATGATTTTTTTATCCCGAAGCTGCTGGATGATACAGAACAGCTGGACGCAGTGATAGCGGAGTATGAACAGATGTCCGGAATGCCAGGCTATTGTACCTTGCATGGGGCTTTTCTGGATGTGACGGTGTTTTCCGATGATTCACTGATTGCACGGGCATCGGACTATCGCGTGGAACAGAGTCTGACGATAGCGAAGCGCCTTGGTGCAAAGGGTGTAATATTTCATACGAATTATATTGCTAATTTTAAGACAGACAGTTATCGGGACAGTTTTGTGAAGAAGAATGCCGCATATTGGAGTGAGAAGCTGTTAAAATATCAGGACATACAGATTTACATGGAAAATATGTTTGATGATACACCGGGACTGCTTGCGGGACTCGCAGAGGAACTAAAGAGGTATAAGAATTTCGGCGTCTGCTTTGATTATGCCCATGCCCATGTGTTTGGAAACCCGGATGAGATTGGACTGTGGGTGCAGACATTGGCACCATATGTGAAGCATCTTCATATCAACGACAACGATTTCGGACAGGATCTGCATCTGTCTGTGGGAGATGGGAAAATCGACTGGAAGCTGTTTAAGAATTATTATGAAAATTATTTTCCGGAAGCAACCGTATTAATTGAGGTAAACGGCATGGAAAAGATCCGGAAATCACTGGATTTTCTGGAAAGTCTATGATGGAGGGCGTGGCGATTGGAAAATAAAAAGATAATTACCGTAGAAGCGTCAATGGAAAATCTGGATAAGATCACTTCTTTTGTCGAAGCGTTCCTGGATGATTATGCGTGTCCAATGAAAATCGCAATGAAGATCCTATTGTGTGTGGAGGAACTGTACGCCAATGTTGTAAATTACGCATATGGCTCAAGGGGGGGAAACTGCACGATTGAACTGGAAGGAAAAGCATATGAAACAGAAAATGAAGTCTGCATCTGTATGCGGGATCAGGGCGTGCCGTTTGATCCGTTTGCGAAGGAAGACCCGGATATCACGTTATCTGCGGATGAAAGAGAAATCGGCGGACTTGGTATTTACATGGTGAAAAATATCATGGATATCGTGTCCTATGAATATAAGCAACAAGAAAATATAGTTACAATGATTAAAAAATGGCAGATATAAGCTGCCGGAGCAGGAGGGATATTATGGAACTGAAAAAAGAACAAGAAGGTAATAAGCTTATCGTCAGTGTATCCGGACGATTGGATACGAATGCTGCACCAATCATGATGAAGGAGCTTGAGGAGCTGCTCGTAGATCCGGTGAAAGAATTTGAACTTGACATGGGGGCTTGCGATTATGTAGCAAGTTCCGGACTTCGTGCGATTCTTTGGGCACAGAAGAAGATGAATGGATTAGGCGGATCCATGGTTGTAAAGAATGTGATTGGTGATGTAATGGAAGTATTTGAGATGACAGGTTTTGCAGATATTCTGACATTTGCATAGCAGAGTCTGAAACGTGGACGTATAGCAAAAAGGGAGGTTACTATGGATTTCAAAGAAGAAATTGTACAGTTTATGACTGACAAGGTAGGAGGAATTATAATTGTTGCAGAAGGGTCTGCAGAGATTGTATATGCGGATTCTTATTTCCGGGAAAAATACGGAGATGCTGTTGTTGGCATGGATGCAGAAGAGATTTTTGTATGGAATGACGATTGCCCGGCATTGGAAATTGACGGGGATGCTGTTGAATGGGAATATATTGACACAAACACAAAAAAATATTTCAAATTCAATTCCGGACTTTTCCAAAAAGAAGGAAAAAATTATAAGATACACCAGATTACCGACATCACAGAATATATGGGACTGAATCGTGATATCACAAAATATATGGGATTTTTCCGAAAGCTGTCAAAGTTCCAGACTACGGTTTTAGAGAAGCTGTCAGAGACGTATTATGAGCTACTTCCGATGCTTGCGGATTATTTTAATACAAGCAAAGCTTATTTTATGATTCAAAGAGATGAGGTCATGGATGTCATCACTTATAATAAGATGGGAAATGTGTACAGTAATGACCGGATCGGCTATGATGCGGGCGTGGCAGAGCTGTTTGAGAGTGGCTGCGAAGATGATGTGTTGTTTGGAAGCTTTGATGAAAAGGTTCAGGAGATTCTCCGGTTAAATGGGGCGAAGGATGACAGTACATACCGAATGCTCGTAAGTGGCGAGGTTTCCGGACAGAAATATGCGCTTTATCTTGGAGTATGGCCGAATATGGATTGGGAGTCCATGAATGAATCAACATTAAAAAGCGTAATCAGTCTGTACATTGAAAATGGAGTTATGCGTGAGAAATTGGTATATGCAAGTGAGCATGATGGCTTAACCGGACTTTACAACAAGGCAAAATATCTGGAGATGGCTGAAAAAGAGTTTCAATCCCTGGATTCTATTGCAATCTTTAACTTTGATGTAAACAATTTAAAGAAGATGAATGACCAGTTCGGTCATGAGGCAGGAGATAAGCTGATTATCAAGGCGGCAAACAGTTTCCGAAAGGTAACAAGCAACCGCGTACATGCATTCCGTATGGGTGGCGATGAGTTCCTTCTTGTTGCAGAAAATATATCTAAGACGGAGACGGATAAAATCAGGCAACGCTGGGAAGAAGAACTCGCAAGATTGAATACGGCAGACGATGGTATTGACTGTGTTGTTGCGGTTGGTGTCGCATATGGTGAAAAAGAGTATGATTATGCAGCACTTTTGAAGCTCGCAGATGAGAGAATGTACGAGGACAAGAAGGCAAAGAAAAAACCGGGAGAAGAAATCCGGTAAAAGCATTTGGAAAAGCACTGAAAATGGAGGGTGAAAAATGGGAATGACATTTCGTGAATTGATTGATTATGCAAAAAAAGAAGAGGCATCGGACGTACATGTGACAGTTGGAACAAATATTGCGCTTCGCCGGTTTGGAAACCTGGAGATCATGGAGCCGGCACCATCGGCGGAGGAAGCGACGGAACTTATCTTCAGTGAACTTAACGAGGAACAGATTGCACAGGTAAAGGCAGGCGAGGATTTGGATTTTGCTCTGATGACAAAAGATGGTACAAGATTGCGTGCCAATATCTACCATCAGAGAAATAATATCGCAGCGACATATCGTATCCTGCGTTCAAAGATTCCGACATTTCAGGAATTACATGTTCCGGATGCAATCCGGAAACTGATTTTGGAACCGCGCGGACTGATACTTATCACAGGACCAACCGGCAGCGGTAAGACAACCACACTTGCATCTATGATTGACTATGTAAATCAGAAACAGGCAAAACATGTTATGACGATTGAAGATCCGATCGAGTATGTGTATTATCATGCAAAATCCATGATACATCAAAGAGAAGTCGGAAGAGATGTCGATTCGTTCGCAAAGGCACTCCGTTCGTCTCTGCGTGAGGATCCGGATATTATCCTGGTAGGCGAGATGCGTGATTATGAGACGATCAGTGCGGCAATTACGGCTGCGGAGACCGGACATCTTGTGCTTTCCACATTACATACAACGAGTGCGGCACAGACGATTGAACGTATTATCGATGCATATCCAGCACATGGACAGTCACAGGCACGTACCCAGCTTGCGAATGTACTCCGGGGTATCGTAACGCAGCAGCTGATCCCGATGGAGGATGGAACCGGAATGGCAATGGCGACGGAGATTTTGATCAATACCGATGCGATTGCAAACCAGATTCGAGAGAATAAGACACATCAGATTATATCTTCGATGCAGGGTGGTGCGGCTCTTGGCATGCATACACTGAATGCAGACCTCAAACGTCTGGTTCGTGAACAGAAGATTACAGAAGAAATGGCAAGAAAATATAGCACGAACGTGAAGGACTTTGAGACGCAAAGATAGATGCGGCTCAGAGATGAAGCTATATGTATATTCGGGTTTGTTATGATTTCCTTGTGTTAGTACGATGGCGTTTGCGGGGCTTTAAGAATTTCTTAGACACAAGCTTCCAGTCCACTCCGTAATAGAAGATCATGCAGAGACAGAAGATACTTGCAAATTGCGCCCGGTAAGTAAAGAAATAATGCAAAAAGGCGTGGTTTGCAAGTGTCAGAAACCGGATATACGGGATACAGTATAAAACGGTAAATAACCATGGTATATAATTCTTTTTTTCGTTCTTTCGGAACAGATAATACACCATTAACAATAATACAAAAACACCGATTGCGGTGATATATCCGTATCCTTTCATGAAATTAAACGGGAATATACATGCGATATTCCGTAGAAATGCATTTATAGAAAGCGCCGGTCCATGCAGGTTGCCTGCATCTCCATTTACCCGTGAGGAGGCGGATGATATAGCCTGTGCAAAGATATTTCTTTTCAGTGCTATCGATGTAATGGCCCATTTGGCAATCCAGGAAGCCAGATAGCCGGTGCCCCAGCAGCCAGAACGCGACAGAATGATTTTAAAACCGGTTTTTGCATCGGATAACCGGTTATTTTCCTGCATCAGGACAAGTAACAATGCAAGCGGAAAAAGGAGTGTAATTGTCTCGGTTGACAAGAAATCAAAATATGCGGTGATATTTCCGACAAGCAGGAAGAATAGTCCGGATACCTCCTGTTTTTTCTGATAAAGGAATATCGTAAGGATGCTTGCAATAAGCATGATTAGAAAGCACCAGATGTATTCGAGGCTCATTGGAATGAACCAGAACGATACCGACAAAAGCGCAACAGACATAGACCAGGCACATATCATATGTCCGGATTTCGTCAGCTGCGTAAATAAAACAACAAATAGTAACGCCAGTATAATGGCAAAAAAGATATAAATCTGCCGGATGTTTAATATCGTTAGCAATGGACGCACGAAAATAGATGAACCATGCCAATACCGGAAATAATCGTAGGTTGGTGTTACGTCGGAGGTTACTGCGGTATAGAGATTCTCATTTTCGTTGTGTGTGTCTGTATAATAATAAGATGCGGTAAGCGGCGAGGTAACCGGGTGAGCCGAATCAAAGTGATATAGGATATTCAGGAGGATTGCATCCGCATAGTGGTCGATGTTAGAGGCAGGATCTTGTTTTACTACACGATAAAAGACCGGCTTTTCCAGCAGGTATTCCGCTGACTCCTGTGTATGCTTCTGGATGGCAGAACGCGGAATCAGGGAAACAGCGGATAGTAAAAAAACTTCCAGAAACGTGAGAACAAGAAAAGAAACGATTCCGATGAGAATCGTTTGGCTTCGTTTCCTGTTTGATTCCAAACTGCTGTTTTGCTTGAAAGAATGTTTCATATCGCTTCTCCGTGAACTTTGATCGGTATGTGTCGGATGGTTGTAATAGGTGCCGGTTAACAGTTAGGAAGATGTGTGGCGGGAAGCGCCTTGTTCAGGTCATCCACCGGCGTCAGAAGACAGGCGCAAAACCCTTCGAGTGGCTGAAAACAGCGCACAAAGATCTCCTTGTTAATTTCCGGGCTATAATCGCGGATGTAACGGCTATTGCCGTTGACTGCAACATCGGTATATGCAACCAGCCATTTTTTATCGGCATTTGGAAATACTGAGAAGAAAGAATGATTCATCATTTCTTCGATCGTTTTTCCTTCGATAACTGCCATCTCGTTGTTACAATAACGGAATACAAAATCAATCCCATGCCCGTCATTGTTAAATATAAGTTCAATCACACAGAAGGCAATCGGCATATTGTCCAGAATCGAAAAACGGTTTCGGATATCGACCACTGTCTCGATGCTGTCCGCAATGCTTTGGTGTAAGGTCGCATTCAGTTTTTTGTGGGCAGCGGCCGTGCGTTTCCTTCCCTGAAATTCGGCACCATCGAGCATATGATAGATGCCATCCGCAATATAATTAATCTGATTTTTGGCAACGACAATCCCTTTGTTTACACAGATAAAATCATGCAGTTTCAATGATTCAAAAAAGTCTTTGATTGTTATATAAGTAAGGAATGTCTGATTATCCATCGTGTGAATACACGTTTTACCATCAACACGTGTCAGATATTTGATATCTTCAATCTGAATATGGTTTTTCTTGAAATATTTTAATATTTTGCTGTCCATTGCAAAACTCCTCAAATTACTTTAATATCTATGATGTGAGTTTAGCAAAGAAAAATGTAGAAGTCAACGAAAGCCCCGTAAAACGATGGATTTCAAGAAATTTTGAAAAAACCCAACCGAAGGTGCGCATATATCGTCTATATAATGTAATAAGGAAGAAAGGAATAAACATATGGAACAAATTCAGGAATTGATAACCCGTGTTATAAACGGAGACACGCAGGCATTTGAGGAGATTTATCAGGCAACATACCGGCAGGTGTATTATACGGCGTTCAGCTTTTTGAAGAACGAACAAAATACGCTGGATGTGATGCAGGATACATACATTACGGCACTCACGCATCTGCAACAGCTTGAAAACCCGGAGCGGATTGTGGCATGGTTAAACCGGATTGCCGTGAACAAATGCAAGGATTTTCTGATGAAGAAGATCCCGGAGCCGGTAGAAGAAAACAGCATCGATACAGAATTGCTGGAGGAAAATGACAATTTCCTGCCGGAAAGCTATGTGCTGAATGCCGAAAAACGAAAGATCATTTTGACGATTATGCAGGAAGAGCTGTCAGCAGTGCAGTACCAGACGATTATTTTATATTATTTTGACGGGATGAGCGTACCGGAGATTGCAGCCTGCATGGAATGCCCGGAGGGGACAGTCAAATACCGGCTGTCAACCGCGCGGGGGAAAATCCGGAACGGTGTGCAGGATTATGAGGATACAAGCGGAATCAAGCTGTATTCCTCCGGCAGTGTTGCACTACTTACTGCGATTTTTATAGCAGAGTCACAATCTTTGAATATTCCGAATGTAATAAGCAATATTTTTGCGGGAGCAGCGGGCATTGCTGGAACTGCAGCAGGAGTGGCTGGAACCGTAGCAACGTCCGGTTCGGGAATGGCGGGGGCAGCCGGTTCTGCAGCTGCATCGAGTGTAAGCATGGCAGCCACGAAGGCAGCGGGTGTAGCAGGAAAAGCAGGAATAAAAGGCCTCTTTCAGACGTTAAAGGCAAAGGTGATTGCAGGTGTGACAGCGGCTGCACTTGTTGCCGGAGGTGTGACAGCCGGTATCCTTACACACAACAAAAAACCGGATACAGGCAACCATTACCGTCCGGTAGAGATAACCGTCTGCGATGATGAGTATATAACATTGACAATCAAACGTGTATATGAACAGGGCTATGTTCCAAGCGAGGAAGAAATGCCGATGTATCAGTTGGATCCGGAAGCATGGACGGGGGAAGACTGTCTCATTTATTATACGGTGACAAATAAGACGGATAAACTGGTTTATTATGACCTGCAAATCCGGAGTGTAAACGATGAATGTATGGATTATGACTGGGAAGCAACAAACTGGTGGTACTTAGATCCGGGACGGGAAAATATGGAAATCTGTGCAAATAACTGCAATGGAATCATGCCATACAAGGCAGGCAGAGATCCGATGACCCGGGCAAAAATCGAGCTCGCGGTCTATACAGAAGGAGAACTGGCAGAGCCGGTCCTGCAGGATCATAGCGTGCAGGAGATTGATTTTACAGAGGATAAAGAGACGCAGGCGAAGGCTTATACACGGACACCGGCGGAAACGGATCAGGTACTTGTTGACAACGACGAATTGCGTATTACTTATATAGGAGCCGAAGTGCATAATGCACCGGAGAGAAGCTCATTTAATGCTTATCCAATCTTTTATGTTGAAAATAAGACTGATCATGATCTGCTTGTGACAATGAATGGGACATATGCACATTATATAGGAGAATTTGCTTTGTTTGCGGGATGCAGCGGCTATATGACAAGAACGAATATAAATGATTGGGATATATCGGATTCGGATGACACGGGAGCGGAGTATCAGGAATTTGCGCAAATGTATCAGGACAAGGCATCATTTGATGTAACGTTTGAAGTATATGATTATACGGCAAGTGGCATGGATTATATTGCTGGAGATATGTATTCGGCAAAGACCGGGCATACCGCTTATCTGCAGGATGCCTTGGCAGCTTCGAAAAAAGAATATCCGGCGAGCTTTGTGCTTGCGGATTATTCAACGCAGCAATAAAGCTACCGGAATAATGAAATAGGTGTAAAATGTCAATATGATGATTTAAAACTGAGACGATACAACAAAATAAAACATTTTTTGAAAATTAAAGAAAAATGAGAGAGAAAATATGTACAAAAATCAAAAATAAGTGAACGGAAGAGTCAGCAGGAGAAAAAAACAGAAGGAAAATAAAAGAGAAGATGTAGAATTATCTCTTGCTATATTGTTGAAAAGTGTATAAAATACAAAATATCAAAATACTAAACCAAAAAGGATATATGGAAGATTATGAAGAAAGTTGTAAAATTCGGTGGTAGTTCATTGGCAAGTGCGGAACAGTTCAAGAAGGTTGGGGCGATCATTTCAGCTGATGAGAGTCGCGTCTATGTTGTTCCATCTGCACCGGGGAAGAGATTTCCGGAAGATACGAAGGTAACAGATATGCTTCTCCATGTGTATGAGACAGCAAAAGCAGGGGAAGATATTACGGAAGAGATGAAGGCAATCAAGGCAAGATATGATGAGATTATCACAGGGCTTGCACTGAAGGATTTCTCACTGGATAAGGATTTCGAAGAAATTACAAAGAAGCTGGTCGAGAATCCGCAGGTTGATTATGCAGCGTCCAGAGGAGAATTTCTGAATGGTAAGATTATGGCGGCATATCTTGGTGTTGAATTTATTGATGCCGCAGAGGTTATCTTCTTCAATGCAGAGGGAAATCTCAACAGCTATAAGACAGAGAAGGTTCTTAGTGAGAGATTGTCGAAGGCACCACGTGCCGTTGTTCCCGGATTTTACGGACTTGGCAAAGATGGGAATGTCAAGACATTTTCCCGTGGCGGTTCGGATGTGACAGGATCTATCGTTGCACAGGCAAGTCAGGCAGATGTGTACGAGAACTGGACAGATGTGTCCGGTTTCCTTGTAGCTGACCCACGTATCGTTCCGAATCCAAAGCCGATTAAATATATTACTTACAGAGAGCTTCGTGAGCTTTCTTATATGGGAGCATCCGTCCTTCATGAAGATGCGATTTTCCCTGTCCGTAACTGTGGTATACCAATCAACATCCGTAATACAAATGCACCGGAAGATCCGGGTACATGGATTGTTGAGAGTACATGCCAGAAGCAGGATTATGTAGTGACAGGTATCGCAGGTAAGAAGGATTTCTGTACAATTTTTATCTCCAAGGCAATGATGAATTCCGAGATAGGATTTGGAAGAAAAGTACTTCAGGCTTTTGAAGAAAATGAGATTTCGTTTGAGCATATGCCATCCGGTATCGATACCATGACAATTGTTGTTCATGAGGATGAATTCATGCACAAGGAGCAGCGGGTGGTATCTGCAATCCATCGTCTCGCAAAACCGGATTCGGTTGAAATCGAGTCAGGACTTGCGCTGATCGCAGTCGTTGGACGAGGCATGAAGTCTGCAAGTGGTACTGCCGGTAAGTTATTCAGTGCACTTGCCAAGGATGGAATCAACATCAAGATGATCGATCAGGGGTCTTCTGAGCTGAATATTATTATCGGTGTTAAAAATAAAGACTTCGAGCCGGCAATCAGGGCAATTTATGATACATTTATTGTAGATAAAAAGAAGAACTAATTCTATAAATGCAATTGATTAGGCCGGCAGGCGGATGATATTGACAGTAAATCGGGCAGGAGGTATTCTGCCCGATTTTTTCATGGTTTCTGTCAGGAGACAGCGTCGGATCGTGTAAACAGAGGAACATCCAGATATAGACGGTTCCTTTTATTTATGGTACAGTTTATACAGCATATAAATGGGGAGACAAAAGATATGACGGAGTTACAGCGAAGATTGTTTGAATTGCAGGATAAAAAGTATCAGGCATTTCACTCAAAATTGATACCGAATATTGAACCGGCGCATGTGATCGGAATCCGGACACCGGTGTTGCGGAACTTTGCGAAGGCGTTTGCGAAAGAGGATGGTGCGGAAGTATTTCTGCAGGAGCTGCCACATACCTACTATGAAGAAAATAATCTGCACATGATGCTGATCGGTGGCATCAAGGACTATGCGCAGTGCTTATATGAGGTAAAGCGCATGCTGCCATACGTTGACAATTGGGCGACATGCGATCAGCCAATTCCGAAATGTTTTGCGAAGCATAAGGAGGAACTGCTTCCGGAGATCCGGACATTTCTTGCATCCGGGGAGACCTACACGATCCGTTATGGCATAGGACTTTTGATGCGGTTATACTTAGATGCGGATTTTAAGCCAGAATATCCAGTGATGGTTGCGTCGGTCACATCAGAGGAATATTATGTGAATATGATGATCGCGTGGTATTTTGCTACCGCACTTGCCAAGCAGTGGGAGACGTGCATCCCATATATTGAAGAGCGGAGATTATCACCGTGGGTACATAGAAAGACGATTCAGAAGGCGGTGGAGAGCTACCGGATCACGGATGAGCAAAAGGCGTACTTGAAGGCATTCCGGTAAGAGTGTACTATAATAAAAAGAATGGAGGCAGAGAAGATGCGGACAAGAGAAGAAGCCATAGCGTTTGCGCTGTCGTTTCCGGATACATATCAGGATGCCCCGTTTCATGATGATAACTGGCAGCTGGTACGTGTGAAGGGTAGCAGGAAAGCGTTTTTGTGGACGTATGAACGGAATGGATATATGAATCTGAATGTCAAGGTAGACCCGGAGTGGCGTGATTACTGGCGGGACGCCTTTGAGTCGGTTCTACCGGGCTGGCATCAGAACCGGGAGCATTGGAACACGATTATCTTAGATGGAAGTGTGCCGGACGATGCGGTGCGGGAAATGATCGCAGAGAGCTACCGGCTTGTCACTGACAGTCCGTCGAAGCGGATCTATGAGGCAGTGAAGAAGATTCCGCGTGGAAAGGTGGCAACATACGGGCAGGTCGCAGAGCTTGCCGGCGATAAGAAGATGGCGCGTGCGGTTGGAAATGCATTGCACAGGAACCCGGACCCGGAGCATATCCCATGTTATCGCGTGGTGAATGCGAAGGGCGAGCTTGCCGGAGCGTTCGCATTCGGCGGTGCGAATGTACAGGAGCAACTGCTTGCAGCAGATGGAATTATGGTCGTGGACGGACGCGTGGATCTTGAAACGTATGGAATGAAACTACCGGAGAATTAAAGAATGAAGGGGTTTGAGGGGCAATACCAAGAAAGGAGTGGAACAGTTTGAAGAATAAGATAAAGAAGATAGCAGCGGCGTTGTTGGCATTTACCGTCGGTTGCGTAAGTCTGACCGGCTGTAATGTGCGGCAGGATACGATCCGGTTCGGTGCGGCAGGTGTCGGTGGCGGATATTATGCATTTGCGACTGCATATACACAGCTTGCAAATGCAGAGGATGCGGAAATGAAATTCAACATAAAATCAACGGCCGGTTCGATGGCGAACTTGCGGCTGCTGTCCGAAGGATATGTAGATGTGGCAATTGCACAGGCCGATCTTGCCACAGCCGCGTATTATGGAACGGATGAAAAAGGGGAATCCTATCAGGGATACCGGGTACTGGCAGGCCTATATACCGAGGCGTGCCAGATCGTTGTGCGCAAGGATTCCGGAATCAAAAGCTTAGATGATCTGCAGGGAAAGACGGTAAGTATCGGTGAAGCAGAATCCGGAACTGAGCGGAACGCATCGCAGATCTTGCAGGTGAGCGGACTTGGTTCACCGGTTACAGAGACAGTTAACCTGACGTATATTGAGGCGGCAGAGAAGTTAAAAACCGGCGAGATCGACGCGATGTTTTACACAGGCGGTGTGCAGACCAATGTGATTGCGGAGCTTGCAGATAGCTGTGAGATTGCGCTTGTTCCGGTTGATGCGAAGACCGTGGATAAGCTGAAGCTTGCATATTCATCGTATGAAACGTGTGAGATTCCGGCGAACACTTACAATGGACAGACGGAGCAGGTTGCAACGGTCGGCGTCAAGGCACTGCTGCTTGCGAGTGAGAAGATGTCCGATGAGACAGCCGAAGAACTTACAAGGCAGCTTTTTGCGCATGCAACAGAAATCGAGTATGCAACTTCATTAAAGGAAATAGCGGATGTAAATGCGGCTGTGGATGGGGTGCAGATTCCATTCCATCCGGGCGCAAAAGCATATTACACGTCACAGGGCATCACGGTAGATGCACAAGAAAATTAACAGATAGGAGAACCGTTTTACATGGAAATACAAATTGATATGTATCAGACATTGGCACTTTCAGTTGTGGTGCTGATGCTTGGACAATTCTTAAAACAGAAAATAAATTTCCTGGAAAAATTCTGTATTCCATCTCCGGTGGTTGGCGGTTTGATCTTCTCGGTACTGACCTGTATTTTATATAGCACAGGGGTGGTGGAATTTACATTTGATGATACGCTTCGGGAAGTCTGTATGGTATTCTTCTTTACATCGGTGGGATTCCAGGCGAATCTGAAGGTGCTAAAGAGTGGAGGAAAGGCACTTGCGATCTTCCTTGGATTAGTCATTGCCCTGATTTTTATGCAGAACTTACTGGCAGTCGGCGTGTCACATCTGATTGGGCTTGACTCGTTAGTCGGACTTTGTACCGGTTCGATTCCGATGGTCGGCGGACACGGAACAGCAGGCGCATTTGGCCCGGTGCTTGAGGATTTTAATGTGCAGGGGGCAACGACAATCTGTACGGCAGCGGCAACCTTCGGTCTGGTGGCAGGAAGCCTGATTGGCGGACCGATCGGGAAACGTCTGATTGAGAAGAAGCATTTGCTCGATACGATCGTGACAGAGGATGACAGCCTGCTGGTCGAGGAAGAAAAGAAGCATGAGAGACATTCGAATATGTATGCTGCGGCTGTATTTCAGCTGATTCTGGCAGTCGGACTCGGCACGATCATCTCTGAACTCCTGACGAAGACGGGGCTTACATTTCCGATCTATATCGGAGCCATGATTGTCGCGGCAATCATTCGAAATGTCGGCGAGTATTCCGGGAAATTCGACATCTATATGGGCGAGATCAACAACCTGGGTGGTATCTGTCTGTCACTTTTCCTTGGAATTGCGATGATCACATTGAAGCTGTGGCAGCTCGCGGAGCTTGCATTACCGCTTATGATATTGCTTGGGGCGCAGCTTCTGCTTATATTCCTGTACACATATTTTGTAGTATTCCGTGTGATGGGAAAGGATTACGACGCGGCAGTGCTTGCGGCCGGAACATGCGGATTCGGTATGGGTGCGACACCGAATGCAATGGCGAATATGCAGGTGCTTTGTGACCGCTATGCGCCATCGGTCAAGGCGTATCTGCTTGTACCGTTGATCGGAAGTTTGTTTGCGGACTTCATTAACAGTCTGGTGATTACGTTGTTCATCAATATTATATAGTGTAGTGAGACGAATATTTGGAAGGAATCCTTATCTTGAAATGGAGATACAGGTTGGAGGAATCGCATGAAGGACAAGAAAGAGAAGAAAAAAACGAAATTTAATCTCGCATTTGATAATCTGGCAATTCCGGAAGTGCATATTGGAGGAACTGTGCATGGTCAAGGAAATGTGGAACATAAGCATCCGGATGCGGACGGAGAGCCGGAGGATGAAGTTGTAATATTTGCGGATGTTGCAATTCCGGAGGTCCATATCACAAGATATAAAGAGCTTTCTGATATGATTCACAGTCTGCGGAAGAAGCTCCACGAGAATCCGGAGCCTTCCATGCAGGAAGAAAAGACCCGGCATATATTGCAGGAATTTATAAAGTGCCATACAACGTTTGAGGTTGTGGATAAAGGCGTGTGGTTTTATGCCGTGAAGAAAGCGGAGAAGGAAAGCGGGAAAGCACCGATTGCGTTCCGGGCGGATATGGATGCGGTATGTGGAAAGGATGGAAAACCGGGACACTACTGCGGACATGATGGGCATAGCAGTATTCTGTGTGGCGTAGCACTGTACCTTTCAAAGCGGGAAGAATTGCCAGACCGTGATGTGTATCTGATTTTCCAGCCGGGCGAGGAGATTGGCGCGGGCGCGAAGATTTGCAAGGAACTGCTGGCGGAAAAGCTGATTGGAGAGATCTATGGTTTGCACAATATTCCCGGCTATCCGAAGAATCAGGTATTGCTTCGCAAGGGAACATTTGCATGTGCATCGACCGGGCTTTCGATTCGAATGACCGGAACACCAAGCCATGCGGCATACCCGGAAGCAGGCAGGAATCCGGCTATTCCGATGGCAAAGCTTCTGCTTGAGATCGAGCGGATTACGAAGGAGATGCAGGCGAGGGGCGATTTCGTGCGTATGACAGTGATCGGGGCGGATGTTGGCAGTACAAACTATGGCGTATCAGCGTTTGAAGGCACGTTGCGGCTCACGGTGCGTGCAGAGAAAGAAGATGCATTTGACGCGTATGTGAATGAGATCAAATCTCTGGCTGCGACACTTGCAGAAGAAAATCAGCTTACTATAGCCATAGAGGAGATTGAGCGGTTTCCTGCAACGGAGAATCACGATGCAAATGTAGATAAGCTGCGCGCGTGTGCAGAAAAATTACAATTCCCTGTGACAGAGCTTGCACAGCCGATGCGTTGGTCGGAGGATTTTGGATATTATCTGCAGGAAGTACCGGGGGCATTCTTCGGTGTGGGCGATGGCGAAGACCATGCACAGCTTCATACAGCGGAGTATGAATTCCCGGATGAGATTATGAAGACCGCGGTTGCAATGCTTGTGGGACTGATATAGGAACAGTTGATAATTGAAGATATAAAATAAAGAGATTTACTTTGTATGACAACGCAGGTCAAATGATTGTCGAAGATAAATTCTAATGAAAGAAGAATAAAACCATGAATATCGAAGTAAGAGCATATACAGACGATGACATCGAGGCAATGGTGACGATTTGGAACCAGGTTGTCGAAGATGGCGTGGCATTTCCGCAGGAGGAATGTCTGACACCGGAGTCAGGAACAGCATTTTTCGCAGAGCAGACATATTGCGGAGTCGCGGAGGATATGGACACAGGCAGAATCTACGGCATGTATATCCTGCATCCAAACAATGTAGGACGATGCGGACACATCTGCAATGCCAGCTATGCGGTCGACCGGGAATCGAGAGGATTGCATATCGGCGAGAAGCTGGTGTCTGACTGTCTGGCGCAGGGCAAGACACATGGTTACCGTGTCTTACAGTTCAATGCGGTTGTCGCAAGTAATGTGCATGCACGACACCTGTATGAGCGGCTTGGATTTAAACAGCTTGGCACGATACCGGGTGGCTTCCGCATGAATGATGGGAGTTATGAAGATATCTGCCCATATTATCATGAGCTGTAAAATTGTTAAAAGCTTGTAAACTTGGTTGACGAACCAGGGAAAATGGGATAGACTACATCACAGGTCGAGTAGAATCATGACGAAATATGGTTTAGGCAGATCTGGCAGTGATAAAGCTGCGAATAGAATAAAAATTATGGAGGTGAGACTATGGACGGTTGCGATAGTACGAGTCGAGCGATACGCGGTGGAAGACATATGGATATACGAACGCAGTTGGGATATAGTCTCATTTTATTTATGACGATATAACTGCGTTTAGTTTTCTGTTGTCTGAACCACCGTATGAAAGACGGTGGTATTTTTATGCCCCGGAACAAGGAGGTAGAAGACAATGAAGAAATGGATGAAAAGAAAGAATTACACAGCGCAGTCAAAGAAGCATTTGCGGGATAAGAATCTGCAGGAGGCAGCAAAGGTACTCTCCCTGATGGAGGTCGATGATGCGGTCGATGTCCTAGACGAGGTCGATGATGCAACGAAAAAGCAGGTTGTGGATATGCTCCCGGAGGATGCCGGAAATGATATCCAGATGATCCTCTCCTACGAGGAAGACGAGATGGGTAGTCGTATGACGACGAACTATATTGCCATCCACAGAGGCATAGATATCCGGCAGGCAATGCGCGAGCTGGTTTCACAGGCAGGTGAAAATGATAATATCGGAACGGTCTATGTATTAGACGAATCCGATAAATACTATGGCGCGATTGACCTGAAGGATCTGATCGTCGCCAGAGAAAATGATACACTGGAATCTATCATCAATACGACGTATCCATTTGTGACCGATCATGAGAAAATCGAGGATTGTATTGACGAACTGGTGGATTACGCAGAGGATTCCATCCCGGTTTTATCTAAGACAAAGGAATTGCTCGGTGTTATCACCGCACAGGATGTTGTAGAGGCTGTCGATGATGAGATGGGCGAGGATTACGCAAAACTCGCTGGTTTGACAGACGAGGAGGATTTGAGAGAAACTACAAAGGAAAGCATGAAGAAACGATTGCCATGGCTGATCATCTTATTGTTCCTTGGCATGGGTGTGTCTTCCGTTGTAGGAGCTTTTGAAGCGGTTGTTGCTGTGCTTCCGATCGTGATGTGCTTCCAGTCGTTGATTCTGGACATGGCAGGGAATGTTGGAACACAGTCGCTGGCGGTTACGATTCGTGTATTGATGGATGAGAACCTGACTGGTAAGCAGAAGCTGCATCTCGTATGGAAGGAGATGAAGGTCGGTTTTGTAAATGGCTTGCTGCTCGGCTCTCTGGCATTTGTATTTATCGGCATCTATATCGCCTGCTTCAAGCACAATGCATGGCTGCACGCATTCCTGATTTCCGGTTGCGTAGGAGTATCATTGATGGTTGCCATGGTGATTTCGAGTCTGGTCGGAACCTTGATCCCGATTTTCTTCCACAAGATCAAGATTGATCCGGCAGTTGCATCCGGACCACTGATCACAACGGTCAATGACCTTGTAGCAGTCGTAACGTACTATGGACTGGCATGGTTGTTCTTGATCCAGATCATGCAGATCGTTTCGTAGGGAAGCTGTGAGGGAACTGGATTTGGGAGTTTGTATGCTTTTATTACAAGACGTCAAATAGTCAAATAAATGAAAAAAATAAAAAGTGAATTGCTTGAAATATATTTCATGCATGTTAAAATATAGTTCGGTTGTGAATTGTTTGGTTGCGAACAATTTATAACCGGACTTTTTTATCTAATAAAATGAGGATGATAGGGATATCATTTGAAAATGAAATTAGAGATTATATAGATCTGTTATATGCGGATTAAACAGGCTGTATGGCGCGGACAATCTGTTACAATACAGAGCGATGGGAAGATACTACTAAAGGAGGGAATTTATGGACGATTGGAAACATGATCATCCGGGAAACCAGATTATCATATTATCAAATCAGGTGAAGCATTATCTGCATCAGGCAGCGGAAGTGGAAGGCATCAGTGGTTCGCAGAGCCGGATCCTGCATTACATTTCCGAGTTCAGTAAGAAGACGGAAGTATATCAGAAGGATGTGGAAGAATTCTTCTATCTGCGTCGGTCTACCGTTACCCAGACGTTACAGACGATGGAGAAGAATGGACTCATTAAGCGTTCCAGCGTTGCCAGAGATGCACGTCTGAAGAAACTGGAACTGACCGGAGCGGGGCAGGCACTCGAAGCAAAAATCCATACACGTGTGATGCAGATGGAGCAGCGTTTGAGCGACTGCTTATCTGAGGAAGAAATTACACAGTTTTTATCAATTACAGATAAGCTTGGAGCCGAATTGACAAGCCTTGGAGCACCGGAAATCAAGCAAGCCTGTAAGTAACCACAAGGTCACTTGGCTTGCTTTCCTATGATTAAGAGAGTGAGCGACATGATGCAATTTGTAAATGTCCATATTCAATTCTGGAAATATAGATATGTTTGGAACTTAGAAGTACTTGATGTTCTGTAAGTAATCAGCAATGTTTGAACACGATGTTCAAACAAGCCGCCATTGAGCCACGGATGGCGAATTGGCGGCGGTTGCGTGCAGGAGTTCTGTGTGAATCAGAACATCTAGCACTTCTTAGTTTCAATACATCATATATTACCAGAATTGAATATAGACATATATACAAATGCATCATGGACGAAATTGAAGCATAAGAAAGGAGACAACATGTTAAAGACGTTAGGAAAACAAATCAAAGAATTCAAAGCCGCGTCCATCGCAACCCCACTGTTTATGCTGTTGGAAGTTCTGATGGAAACGCTCGTCCCATTCCTGATGGCATCCATCATTGACGATGGTGTCAACGTGCCGGGTGGCGACATCCATCATATCTGCGTAGTCGGTGCATGGATGATCGTGGCAGCGGCAGTCGGACTATTTGCGGGACTTATGGGAGGCCGTTACGGTGCGTATGCATCTGCCGGGTTCGCGAAGAATCTGCGGCAGGCGATGTATTACAATATCCAGACATTTTCATTTACAAACATTGACAAGTATAGTACCGCCGGACTGGTGACTCGTATGACAACCGATGTGACGAATGTGCAGAACTCCTACATGATGATCCTGCGTATGGGTATGCGTGCCCCGGCGAGCATGATCTGCGCGATGGCAGCTGCATTTTTAATCAATGCACGAATTGCAAGTATTTATCTAGTTGCAGTTATTCTTCTTGGACTTGTGTTGCAGTTCATTATCCGCAAGGCAAATAAATATTTCAATATCGTATTTGAGAAGTACGACGACTTAAATGCCAGCGTGCAGGAGAATGTATCGGCAATCCGGGTCGTTAAGGCATATGTCCGCGAGGAGTATGAGACAAATAAATTCGCACAGGCAAGTGCGAAGGTATACAACATGTTTGTGCGGGCAGAGAGCATCATCGCCTGCAATATGCCGGTCATGATGTTCACGGTGTATAGCTGCATCCTGTTGATCAGCTGGGTCGGTGCGCATATGATCGTGAGTGATACGCTTACCACAGGCAACCTGATGAGTCTGCTTGCATACTGCATGAATATCCTGATGAGCCTGATGATGCTTTCGATGGTATTCGTCATGATCAGTATGAGTATGGCGAGCGCGAGACGTATCGCAGAGGTTATCAACGAGGATACGACCTTGAAGAATCCGGAACAGCCGGATATGGAAGTAGCGGACGGAAGCGTGGAGTTCGATCATGTATATTTCCGTTACAAGGAGTCGGCGAAGGATTTCGTATTGAAGGATATCAATGTAGCAATTAAAACAGGTGAGACGATCGGCATCATCGGCGGAACCGGTAGCGCGAAGACGAGCCTTGTCAGCCTGATCAGCCGTTTGTATGATGTGTCGAAGGGCAGTGTCAGAGTTGGCGGCAAAGATGTCCGGGAATACGACATGGAGACACTTCGAAATGAAGTTGCCGTTGTATTGCAGAAGAATACATTGTTTAGTGGAACGATTTACGAGAACCTCCGATGGGGTGACAAGGATGCCACCGACGAGATGTGCAAACGTGCGTGTGAGCTTGCCTGCGCCGATGAATTCATCGAGAAGATGCCGGATGGCTACAATACATATATCGAGCAGGGTGGTTCGAATGTGTCCGGTGGACAGAAGCAGCGTCTGTGTATTGCGCGTGCGCTATTGAAGAATCCGAAGATCCTGATCTTAGATGATTCGACAAGTGCGGTTGATACGGCGACGGATGCGAAGATCCGTGCGGCATTCGCAACCGAGATTCCAACCACAACGAAGATTATCATTGCGCAGCGTATCTCCAGTGTGGAGCATGCCGACCGGATCATCGTCATGAACGAGGGTGAAATCAACGGTATTGGAACACATGAAGAGCTGCTTGCCGGAAATGATATTTACCGCGAGGTATATGAATCACAAAACGGTGCCGGCGGAGATTTTGACGAGGAGGCGCTCGCTGTGACGAAGTCACAGTATGAGGATGGCGCCGACGACCTGCCGCCGAGCGAAGGCGAGGGGGCGATACCCGTAGAGGCGCCTGTTGTGACGAAGGAGGTGATCCAGCATGCGTAATCAAAAAGGAAAAGGACCAGCGAATCCGGGCAAACTTCTCAAGAGATTGATGGGAATGCTGATGAAGCATTATGGCGCGGCAGTCATTATCGTGGCGATCTGTATCATCATCAACGTTCTTGCAAATGTACAGGGAACAATGTTTATGCAGCGGTTGATCGACGACTATATCACACCGCTGTTAAAGAGTGAGACGAAGAATTACACACCGTTGCTTCATGCAATCGGACGTGTTGCATGCTTCTATGGGGTCGGAATTATTGCTTCGTATTCCTATAACCGGATCATGGTTAATGTCACACAGGGCATGCTGAAAACATTCCGTGATGCGATGTTCACGAAGATGGAGCAGCTTCCAATCAAATATTTCGACACCCATGCGCACGGCGATATCATGTCCATGTATACAAATGATACTGATACGCTGCGTCAGATGATCAGCCAGTCGATGCCACAGCTTTTCAATAGTGCGATCACGATTATCAGTACGACCGTCTGTATGTTTATGCTGAACATTCCGCTTACGGCACTGACATTTTTCATGGTTGGCATCATGCTGGTACTGACAAGAAAGATCGGCGGACTTTCCGCGAAGCATTTCATTGCGCAGCAGAAGGATATCGGTACTGTCAATGGTTATATCGAGGAGATGATGCAGGGACAGCGCGTAGTCAAGGTGTTCTGTCACGAAGAGGAGAGCAAGGAAGCATTTGACAAGCTGAACGATGCTTTGTGCGAGAGCTCCTACAAGGCGAATAACTATTCGAATATTTTAGGACCGATCAATGCACAGCTTGGAAATATCAGCTATGTGCTCTGTGCGATTGTCGGTGGTATGCTGGCGATTGGAAATGTAGGCGGATTCACGTTGGGTGGACTGGCGAGCTTCCTGACCTTCAACAAGAACTTCAACATGCCGATCAACCAGATTAGTATGCAGATCAATGCAATCGTAATGGCACTTGCCGGAGCAGAGCGAATCTTCAATCTGCTGGACGAAGAGCCGGAAGTGGACGAGGGCTATGTTGAGCTGGTCAATGCAAAGCGCGAAAATGGACAGCTTGTGCCAAGTGAGAAGCGTACCGGACTCTGGGCGTGGGCGCACAAGCATACAAATGGTGATCCAACCACATATGTGGAGCTGAAAGGTGACGTCGTATTTGACGACGTGGACTTCGGCTATAACGATGATAAGATCGTGCTGCACAATGTTTCGATGTTTGCACAGCCGGGACAAAAGCTTGCGTTCGTCGGTTCAACCGGTGCCGGAAAGACGACAATCACGAATCTGATCAACCGGTTCTACGATATTCAGGATGGAAAGATCCGGTACGACGGAATTAATATCAACAAGATCAAGAAAGCGGATCTTCGAAGATCGCTCGGTATTGTACTGCAGGATACACATTTGTTCAGTATGAGCGTGCGGGAGAATATCCGCTATGGACGGCTCGATGCAACGGATGAAGAGGTCGAGGCAGCTGCAAAGCTTGCAAATGCTGATGGGTTTATCCGTCGTCTGCCGCAGGGCTATGATACCGTTCTGACTGGCGACGGCGCAAACTTAAGTCAGGGACAGCGTCAGCTTCTTGCCATCGCGCGGGCGGCAATCGCCGATCCACCGGCGCTTATCTTAGATGAAGCGACAAGCTCGATCGATACACGAACCGAGCGTCTGGTACAGGATGGTATGGACAAGCTGATGCATGGAAGAACAACATTTGTAATCGCACATCGGTTGTCCACGATCCAAAACAGCGACTGTATTATGGTACTCGAACAGGGACGTATCATTGAGCGAGGAACGCACGAAGAACTGCTTGAGAAGAAGGGAAGATATTACCAATTGTATACCGGAAATGCAGTGCTGGCGTAGGAACATTAACAGTCATGGCTTTGTGCTCATGGCTGTTTTTTGAGCATTGTTTTTAGTGATGTGTTAACTTATAGAATCGCATACAATCCCATCAATCCAGCCAGAAACACCATATTGACAATCGTAAACCACAGAAAATATTTCCCCTTTTTGCCCGGATATTCCCGGGCAATTTGCTTGTAGGAGATCAGGCTTGCCATGGATGCGATGAGCGTGCCAAGTCCGCCAAGGTTGGTACCGATGATTAGTGCCTTGTAATTCGTTGTAAATCCCGACAGCAAAAGGGCAGTTGGCACGTTGCTGATGATCTGGCTGGCACCGATTGCAATGTATGTTTCCCGTCCGGTAATGATGCTTTCAAGGAAGGACTGGAAAGCAGGCACGCGCTCCATATTTCCGATGAATACGAAAAATCCAATAAATGTGCCGAGCAGTGCGTAGTCCACGTGAAGCAGAGTTTTTCGCGATACAAGCAGGAACAGTACAAGAATAATCGCGAACAGGATGCGGATGTCCAGAAGTTTGGCGACATTCAACAGGCACAGCACAAATGCGATGCTGTAAAGGATGATTTGCCTTTTCGGAAGTTTAACTGCATGGTCGTTCCGATCGATTACAATGGCATGCTGTTTGATGAAGAACATGGAAATCAGGATTCCAAGCAGCGAGGCAATCGTGTAAGGGAGCATAATTTCCACGAATGTACCGAGGGACATGCCGGATTGGGCATACAGATACAAGTTCTGTGGATTCCCCATCGGCATAAGCATACTTCCAAGGTTCGCAGCGATTGTCTGCATCACAACGACAGGAATGATCAGATGTTCCTTCTCCGACATGGAAAGCACAACGATCGCAAACGGCACAAAGGTGATCAGTGAGACATCGTTTGTGATAAACATACTGAATACAAATGGAAGCAGTACCAGTACGAGAAACAGCTGTCTGGTTGTCCGGACGTGTGCGAGCAGTGCATTTCCAATCGTGCGGAATAGACCAGTTTCCTTGAATCCAGCCATAACAGTCATCAGGCAGAACAGGAGTGTGATGGAATGCCAGTCGATGTAGGAGATGTATTTTCTGTCCGGATGGACGAGGAACATGGAGAGGATGGCGAGCACGAGGCTTACCATCAGGACGGTTTCTCTTTTTATATATGTAAGTATTTTCTTCATAACGTATCTCGATTCTGTAAAATTTTTTCCATTATATCACATGTCACCACGCGGAAGCGTGATGACCTGCGCACGCATCGGTGTGCTACATTATAACACGTAGTCGTGGAAATTAAAGAGAAAGTAGAAAGAAAAAATACGTGGATGGATAAAAAAAGTGTTGAGCATTTTTGGCAAAGTTCAGGCAAGGTTCAGGCAAGGTTTGGAAAAAGTTCTTGACATGATCAGCTCGATTATGCTAGTCTTTTATCAAAGCATAAGTTTCATATAGTAGCTGCAAGACAGTTGCTTTCTACAAATAGTCAAATTATTTATTCTTGAACATTCATGCTTTTAAATTCAAATCATTTAATTTAAGATGCAGGAGTATTCAAGAAAGGTAGTTTTGGGCTATGTTTGCCGATGGATTTCTCCTGCGAAAGCCAAAGGAGGACGAAATATGGCAAACAGAGAGTACAAAAGTGACGTGTTTAGTATGTTGTTGGAGGACAGGGCGAGAGCGTTGGATGTCTACAATGCGATGGCAGGGACGGCATACACCGATCCGGAGATTATCGAGATTCATACGCTGGAAAGTGGTGTGTCGCTTACGGTGCACAACGATGCATCGTTTGTGGTGAGCATGGATTCGGTTCTGAATATCTATGAGCATCAGTCAACATATAACCCGAACATGCCACTTCGGGAACTGGTTTATTTTGTGACGATCATCAAGAAGCTGGTCGAAAACAGATATTTACTTAGTCACAAGCTGGTGAAGATACCGACACCGAAATTCGCAGTGTTCTACAATGGAGACAAAACGAGACCAGAGCGGGAAGTGCTGAAATTGTCCGATGCATATGAAAACCAGTCGGACGAGCCGCAGTTAGAGCTGATGTGTACCGTGTATAACATCAATCCTGGGAATAATGAGGATCTGAAGAAACGGAGCCAGACACTGCGGGAGTATATGATATTTGTTGGATATGTAAATGAGAATCTTGCAAAGGCAAAAAAGGGCGACAAGGATTATGAGACCGCAATCAGAGATGCGGTGAATCGTTGCATTGCAGAGGATATCCTGAAGAAATTTTTGCTGGAACGCGGAGAGGATGTGCAGAAAATTATGATGTTTGATCTGACATACGAAAAGCAGATGGAGAATGCAAAACGGGAATGGTACGATGATGGTGTGAAAGAAGGTGCAATTCATCAATTAGCTGTCTCCATTGTAAAAAAGGTGAAGAAAAATAAAACGCTTGAGGAAATCGCTGATGAGCTCGAAGAATCAATCGAAACTATCCAGCCAATATATGATATTGTGAACAAACATGCACCGGAATACGATGTGGATGCGATTACTGCAGAGGTATTAGAAGTACGGAATAAATAGCTATGAATAAGTGAGGATAGGATAGTTGATCAAAGGTCAACTGTCCTGTTTTTGCAAATGTGAAGGTACGCATAGAAAAACACCTTGACACCACAAAATCCATTTGATAAAATGAGCAATGTGGCGGCTGTGCTTGCACAAGCTGGCATATTGCGAAAACACACATGGAGCCGTTAGGCGACATGATATAATCCACACTCGGAAAGAGGAGGAACCGCTATGAACGAAGTTCATATTGAAAACCGGTTCCGACGACCTGCCGCCGAACGAATGTGAGGGGGCGTTACAACATTATAGAAGGTTACTATTGGAAACGCACATTCTCTTTGGAATGATAACGAACAACACAGTCTGTTAAAAATTATCATTTTAAGGAGGTTTTTTTATGCCAAAAACAAAGTTTCAAGAGGTTATTTTCACGATTATGATGGTGTTCGTCATGGTGTATGCGATGATCTGCTACAACATTGCACTGAACATCGGAGGAATGAGCAGCGAAGTGTTCCTGTCCGCATTCCATGAGCTTGTCATCATGGGACCGATTGCATTTGTGCTTGATTTCTTTTTTGTCGGTACAATTGCGAAGAAGAAAGCGTTGAAGATCGTGAACCCGGAGAAGGAAAATCCGTTCCATCTCGTTCTTGCAATCTCATTTATCTCAGTCGCATTTATGTGTCCGCTTATGAGTCTGGCAGCAACCATTTTATTTAAGCATGCGGGAAATCAGTTTATTGCCGTCTGGTTACAGACATGTGCATTTAATTTCCCGATGGCACTGTGCTGGCAGATATTTTATGCGGGACCACTTGTACGTTTCCTGTTCCGCCTGATCTTCCGCGAGAAGCAGAAAGAGGGAAATATGCAGAAAGCATTTGAATAACGAATGATAGAATACAGAAAAAGGCTGCGTCAGGCAGCCTTTTTTTCGCTTATGATTCCATAAAAATCCTTTTGATTTCTTGTTGCAAAATCTCCCCTGCTCGTGCATAATAGAATACAAATAAATTCTCTTAACGATGAGAGAGGGAAAGAGGTAAAAACTATGAGCGACACAAATGATGGAGCAGTCAGAGACGCGAAAAAGCTTGGATTACCGAAGGTTTTGATCTTGGGATTACAGCATATGTTTGCAATGTTTGGTGCAACTATTCTGGTCCCAATTTTAGTGTCCGGGTATTTTGCAGATGCATGTGGAGAGCCGTTGACCAGAGGACTTACCGTATCGGTAACACTGTTCTGCGCGGGATTTGGTACATTGCTTTTCCATGTATGTTCGAAGTTTAAGGTACCGGCATTTCTTGGATCTTCCTTTGCATTCTTAGGTGGATTTTCTACCGTAGCCAATCTGGATACCGGCAAATTCGCCGATATGGCAGCAAATGACAAGGTAGCTTATGCCTGTGGTGGCGTTGTGGTAGCCGGTGCACTATATTTGGTTATGGCTTTGATTATCAAGCTGGTTGGCGTAAACCGCGTGATGCGTTTCCTTCCACCAGTTGTAACCGGGCCGATCATTATCTGTATCGGACTTTCACTTGCACCGTCAGCCATCTCCAATGCCAGCACAAACTGGTGGCTTGCACTGATTGCGTTAGCGGTTATCATCATCTTCAATATTTGGGGTAAGGGTATGTTCAAGATTATCCCGATTCTGATGGGTGTTGTGATTTCTTACGTGGTAGCCGTGATCATGAATGCGGCAGGACTTACGAATCCAGATGGTAGTGCGATTATCGCATTTGAGTCGGTGAAATCAGCAAGCTTTTTCGGTGTACCACAGTTCCAGTTCGCGAAATTTGATCTCACAACGATTCTGGTTATGGCACCAATCGCGATCGCAGCGATGATGGAGCATGTAGGAGATATGTCAGCCATCTCAGCAACCGTTGGTAAGAACTTTATTCAGGATCCAGGTCTGCATCGTACATTGGTTGGTGATGGTCTTGCAACTGCATTCGCAGGTGCAATCGGTGGACCAGCGAATACAACATATGGCGAGAACACGGGTGTATTGGAGCTTTCCAAGGTGTACGATCCAATGGTTGTCCGTCTGGCAGCCGTATTTGCGATTATCCTGTCCTTCATTCCGAAGTTTGCAGCCGTGATCTCTACGATGCCATCCGCAATCATCGGTGGTGTATCCTTCATGTTATATGGTATGATTTCAGCCATCGGTGTGCGTAATGTCGTTGAGAACAGAGTAGATCTGACACGTTCCAGAAACCTGATTATCGCAGGTGTTATCTTTGTCTGCGGACTTGGTTTCTCAAATGGTATTACATTTACAATTGGGGAGACATCTATCACACTGACAGCACTTGCTATTGCAGCGATTGCTGGAATTCTGTTAAATGCGATTCTGCCGGGAAATGATTATCAGTTTGGTGCAAACCCAGATGGTGACCAGAGTCGTGGTGTCTTTGTAAAGTCTAAGGAATAAATATAATAACAAAAGCAAAAAACTAGAAAAAAGGAGATTACAAAATGGATTTTAAAAACGAAAAAAATATTACGATTTTTGAGCATCCGTTGATTCAGCATAAGATTTCGATTCTGCGTGACAAGAATACAGGAACCAATGAGTTCCGGAAGCTCGTAGAGGAGATTGCGATGCTTGAAGGATTTGAAGCACTTGGTGACCTGCCATTGCAGGATGTGGAGATTGAGACTCCGATCGAGAAATGTATGACTCCGATGATTTCCGGCCGTAAGCTCGCTATCGTTCCAATTCTTCGTGCAGGTCTTGGTATGGTGCCGGGCGTGCTTGCTCTTGTACCATCTGCAAAGGTTGGACATATCGGTATGTACCGGGATGAGGAGTCGCACATTCCACATGAGTATTACTGTAAGCTTCCGAATCCGATTGATGAGAGAATTATCGTGGTAACCGATCCGATGCTTGCAACCGGTGGCTCCGCCGTGGATGCGATCACACAGATTAAGGAACATGGTGGGAAGAAGATTAAGTTCATGTGTATCATTGCAGCACCGGAAGGTGTACAGAAGCTGCATGAGGCACATCCGGATGTGCAGATCTATGTGGGTCATCTGGATCGTGAGTTGAATGAGAATGCCTACATCTGTCCTGGGCTTGGCGATGCGGGCGACCGTATCTTCGGTACAAAATAACGGTAAAAACTGACTATAAGGTCATATAAGGTCAGATGTGTAAAACTAATTAAAAACAGTTCAAACTGACATTGTTAAAAGCATAGAGACTGGGTATTTCAATATATCCAGTTTCTGTGCTTTAATTATATCCGTAGTTTTCTTGTATGTATAATTTCAGATGTATATCTGCAAGAATATCAGGAAATTATGAAATAAAAGAGCAATCAGGAGGAACAATGATGAGCGAGAACAGATATGAATTGAATAAGAACCTTGCACAGATGTTAAAGGGTGGCGTTATCATGGACGTTACAACACCGGAGCAGGCAAGAATTGCACAGGAAGCAGGTGCATGTGCAGTTATGGCATTGGAGAGAATTCCGGCAGATATCCGTGCAGCCGGAGGTGTATCCCGTATGAGCGATCCGAAGATGATCAAGGGAATTCAGGAAGCCGTTACAATTCCGGTTATGGCAAAATGCCGTATCGGACATTTTGTAGAGGCACAGATCCTCGAAGCAATCGAGATTGACTATATCGATGAGAGTGAAGTTTTATCACCGGCTGATGATATTTACCATATTGATAAGACGAAGTTCAAGGTACCGTTTGTGTGTGGTGCACGTGATCTTGGCGAAGCACTTCGTCGTATCGAGGAAGGTGCATCTATGATCCGCACAAAGGGTGAGCCGGGAACCGGTGATGTTGTACAGGCCGTTCGTCATATGCGTGCGATGAACTCTGAGATCCGTCGTATCGTTGGTATGGCAGAGGATGAGATCTACGAAGCAGCAAAGCAGCTTCAGGTACCGGTTGAGCTTGTGCGTTACGTCCATGAGAACGGTAAGCTTCCGGTTGTTAACTTCGCAGCTGGCGGTGTTGCAACACCGGCCGATGCAGCACTTATGATGCAGCTTGGTGCAGAAGGTGTATTCGTTGGATCCGGTATCTTCAAGTCCGGAAATCCTGCAAAGCGTGCAGCTGCTATCGTTAAGGCTGTTACAAACTACCAGGATGCAAAGCTGATTGCAGAGCTCTCAGAAGATCTTGGCGAGGCTATGGTTGGAATCAATGAGTCCGAGATCGAGATTCTTATGGCAGAAAGAGGAAAGTAAGATGAAGATAGGAATATTGGCATTGCAGGGTGCATTTGCAGAGCATGAAGCATCCCTGGATAAATTACATATTCCACACTTCGAGATCCGTCAGGCAGATGACCTGCAGGATGATATGGATGGATTTATCATTCCGGGCGGCGAAAGCACAGTTATGGGAAAACTTCTGAAGGAGCTTTCCCTGTATGAACCCCTCAAGGCGAAGATCGAGGCAGGTCTGCCGGTCTTCGGTACCTGTGCAGGCTTGCTACTTCTGGCAAAGGATATTGACGGAGAGGATGCACTTGGCTTCCGGACGATGAACATCGTAGCCCGCAGAAATGCTTACGGCAGACAGCTTGGCAGCTTCTTCGCAGAAGAAGAGTTCAAGGGAATCGGAACCGTCGGCATGACATTTATCCGCGCACCATATATCGAGCGTGTCGGTGACGGTGTTGACGTCTTAGCAACCTGCGACGGCAAGATCGTAGCTGCCCGTCAGGGAAAACAGCTTGTAACGGCATTCCACCCGGAACTGACCGAAGATGTAAAAATTCATCAGTATTTTGTGGATATGATTTCGGAAAACTAAGCAAAACCACGAAAGAACCCTCGAAACAAGGGTTCTTTTTTTGCCCACTATCTTTAATTGTAATTCCGCTTAACATCTAGTATAATTAAGTGATTTTGGATAAAAAAACGATTTATTTATATAAATTAGTTTTATTCAATGAGATTGCAAAACAATTATGATAGAGTATATTGAGTTATTCATAATTACCAATTCGTACGCAGACCATTGGAACACGTCGGCACTTAATGAACGGCAAACTTGTTTGACGTGAATTTAGTGACCGCTACGTGTGGAAGTGAGCGAGAGCGCGTCTGCGTAGAATTGTGTATTATGGATAACTCATAGACAATTGTTTTGCAATCGGGTTAAATATATTACAATATTATACAAGGGGGCAAATATGAGCAAAAGAGAAGACATTAAAAAAGTTCTGATTATCGGTTCCGGTCCAATCATCATCGGTCAGGCGTGTGAGTTTGACTATTCCGGCACGCAGGCATGCAAAGCTTTAAGACAGCTCGGCTACGAGATTATTCTGGTGAATTCCAATCCTGCAACAATTATGACAGATCCCGGTATTGCGGATGTGACATATATTGAGCCGTTAAATGTGACAAGACTGGAGCAGATTATTGCCAAGGAACGTCCGGACGCGATATTACCGAACCTCGGTGGTCAGTCGGGTCTTAATTTGTGTTCCGAGCTTGCAGCCGCAGGTGTACTTGACAAATATAATGTAAAGGTCATCGGCGTTCAGGTAGATGCAATCGAACGTGGCGAGGATCGAATTGAATTTAAGAAAACTATGAATAAACTGGGAATTGAGATGGCACGCAGTGAGGTTGCCTATTCTGTGGAAGAAGCACTTGCGATTGCAGATAAGCTTGGTTACCCAGTTGTTTTGCGTCCGGCCTATACAATGGGCGGTGCCGGTGGCGGACTTGTCTACAATGTAGAAGAATTAAAGACCGTCTGTGCGAGAGGCCTTCAGGCAAGTCTGGTAGGACAGGTGCTGGTTGAGGAGTCAATCCTTGGCTGGGAAGAACTGGAGCTCGAGGTTGTCCGTGATGCAAAGGGGAACATGATTACGGTCTGCTTTATTGAGAATATTGATCCACTCGGTGTGCATACCGGAGATTCCTTCTGCTCGGCACCAATGCTTACGATCTCTGAGGAATGCCAGAAGCGTCTGCAGGAGCAGGCATATAAGATTGTAAATGAAGTGCAGGTTATCGGTGGAACAAATGTACAGTTTGCACATGATCCGGTGACAGACCGTATCATTGTAATCGAGATCAACCCTAGAACATCCCGTTCCTCTGCGCTTGCTTCCAAGGCGACAGGATTCCCGATTGCGCTTGTATCAGCGATGCTTGCAGCAGGGCTTACATTGGATGAGATTCCTTGTGGTGTACATGGAACCCTCGACAAGTATGTTCCGAGTGGCGATTATGTCGTAATCAAGTTCGCAAGATGGGCATTTGAGAAGTTCAAGGACGCACAGGATAAGCTTGGTACGCAGATGCGCGCTGTGGGCGAAGTCATGAGTATCGGTAAGAATTATAAGGAAGCATTCCAGAAGGCAATCCGAAGCTTGGAGATCGGCCGTTACGGACTCGGCTTTGCGAAGGATTTCCATGATAAGACAAAGGAAGAACTGCTTGTGATGCTGCGTGAGCCAACAAGCGAGAGACAGTTTATCATGTACGAGGCACTTCGAAAGGGTGCTACGGTTGAGGAATTATACAACCTGACGAAGATCAAGCATTACTTCATCGAGCAGATGAAGGAGCTTGTGGAAGAGGAAGAAGCCCTGCTTGAAAAGAAGGGTGAGACACTCGATAAGGAGACTATGGAGCAGGCGAAGAAGGATGGTTTCTCAGACCGTTACTTAAGCCAGCTGCTCGAAGTTCCGGAGGACGATATTCGTAATACCCGTCTTGGCTATGGTATTACCGAGAGCTGGGAACCGGTACATGTAAGCGGAACCGAAGACCGTGCATATTATTATTCTACTTACAATGCACCGGATCATACGACGATTTCAAACAACAAGAAGATTATGATCCTTGGCGGTGGTCCAAACCGTATCGGACAGGGTATCGAATTTGATTATTGTTGTGTACATGCAGCACTTGCATTGAAAGAACTTGGATTTGAGACAATCATTGTAAACTGTAACCCGGAGACGGTTTCTACAGATTATGATACATCCGATAAATTGTATTTTGAGCCATTGACACTCGAAGATGTACTTTCTATCTACGAGAAGGAACAGCCGGTGGGTGTGATCGCACAGTTCGGCGGACAGACACCACTGAATCTGGCAGCAGATTTAAAGAAGAATGGTGTGCGTATCCTTGGTACATCACCGGAAGTCATCGATATGGCAGAGGATCGTGATCTCTTCCGCGCAATGATGGAGAAGCTGGATATTCCGATGCCGGAAGCCGGTATGGCAACAAATGTTGAGGAAGCACTGGCAGTTGCGGAGAAGATCGGTTATCCGGTTATGGTTCGCCCTTCTTATGTCCTTGGCGGACGTGGCATGGAGGTTGTCAGCGAGCCGGAATCTCTGAAGAAATATATGGCAGCTGCTGTCGGTGTGACACCGGACCGTCCAATTTTGATCGACCGTTTCCTGCGTCATGCAACCGAGTGTGAGGCAGATGCGATTGCAGATGGCAAGCACGCATTTGTACCGGCAGTTATGGAACATATCGAGCTTGCAGGTGTTCATTCCGGAGATTCGGCATGTATTCTTCCATCCAGAGGAATTCCGGAGAAGCTCGTGGAGACGATCAAAGATTACACAAGAAAGATCGCAGAGGAAATGGGTGTCTGCGGTTTGATGAATATGCAGTATGCAATCGAAAATGACAAGGTGTATGTGCTCGAGGCGAATCCGCGTGCATCCCGTACCGTACCATTGGTATCCAAGGTATGTGGCGTATCTATGGTGAAGATTGCAACGCAGATTATGACAAGTGAGCTGACTGGCAAGCCATCTCCGCTTCCGCAGATGAAGGAAGTAAAGCCGAAATACTATGGCGTGAAGGAAGCCGTGTTCCCATTCAACATGTTCCAGGAGGTTGACCCGGTATTAGGACCTGAGATGCGTTCGACCGGCGAGGTACTTGGGCTTTCCACGAATGTCGGCGAGGCATTCTACAAGGCACAGGAAGCAACCCAGACAAGACTTCCGAAGGAAGGCACGGTGCTTTTCTCTGTCAGCCGCAAGGATAAGCCGGAAGTTGTAGATATCGCGAAGACATTTGAAAAATGCGGATTCCATATCGTGGCAACAGGTACTACTTATGAGCTTCTGATCGCAAATGGCATCAAGGCAGACCGTATCAACAAGATGCAGGAGGGCAGACCGAACATCGTGGATGCTGTGATGAACGGCAAGATCCAGCTCATCATCAACACACCGGCAACACAGGAAGAGAAGGTGTTTGATGACAGTTATGTCCGCAAGACCGCGATCCGTGCAAAGGTTCCATATATGACCACGATGGCAGCTGCACGTGCAACCGCAGAGGGTATCGAAGCAGTCTTAAAATATGGTGAGATCGGTGTTATGTCATTGCAGGAGATTCATAAGGCAATCCAATAATCGACAAAAAAATGCGGTAAAATTCAAATAAAAAATGTATACTTGTATACATGAAAAAAGGAGGGTGTAAATTTAGATTTACATCTTCCTTTTTTGATGCGTCTGTATTATAATAGCATTTGTTCACTAAATGTAGTGTACAAATCGAATTAAATACACTATATTTAGTACAATAAGAAAACATAATATACATTCTGGTTATATCCATAGTATTCACGTTATACATTGTAAATAATTTAGAAATTGCTGCGTATGGTAGGAAAAGATTATGTCTGAGAAACATCATTCGCATTGTTTGGATGCAATGGAGATAAATGATTTACAATGCATCGTGCGAGTACGGAGTATATTGTATAGAAACATAAAAGAGGGAGTTATTATGGATGCAGTACACACAAATGTAATTAAGAGAAATGGCGAGGAAGTAAATTTTGATCTGGACAAAATCGTCAATGCAATCAATGCTGCAAACAAAGAGGTAGACCGGTTGCATCAGTTGAACGATTATCAGGTGCAGGCAATCGCCGATAACATTGCGAAACAGATCGAGATCATGACACATGCGATTCACGTAGAAGATATTCAGGATATGGTGGAGACCGGAATTATGGAGATGCGTGGATATGAGGTTGCCCAGAAGTATGTGCGTTACCGGTATAAGCGGGAACTTGCCAGAAAATCAAATACGACTGATAACGGAATCCTGGCTCTGATTGATCATATGAATGAGGAAGTCAATCAGGAGAATTCAAATAAGAATCCGGTCATTAATTCAACTCAGCGTGATTATATGGCAGGCGAGGTCAGCAAAGATTTGACGAAGCGTATGTTGCTTCCGAAAGAGATTGTGGAAGCACATGAGCAGGGAATCATCCATTTCCATGATTCGGATTATTTCGCACAGCGGGAACATAACTGCGACCTCGTGAATCTGGAGGATATGCTGCAGAACGGAACCGTTATCAGCGAGACAATGATTGAGAAGCCGCACAGCTTCTTCACTGCATGTAATGTCACAACACAGATCGTGGCGCAGGTAGCAAGTAATCAGTATGGCGGACAGTCCTTTACACTTTCCCATATCGCACCGTTTGTTGATGTGAGCCGGAAGAAGATCCGCGAGCAGGTAATCGAGGAGCGGAAGATGTGTGGCGAAGCACTTGACGAGGAAGTAATCAGCAAGATTACAGAGAGCCGTCTGCGTGCGGAGGTAAAAAGCGGAATTCAGACAATCCAGTACCAGCTTATTACCCTTATGACCTGTAACGGGCAGGCACCGTTCGTTACAATGTTTATGTATCTTGATGAAGTCCCGGAAGGTCAGACACGGGATGATCTTGCAATGATCATCGAGGAAGTGCTGCAGCAGAGAATCCAGGGTGTCAAGAACGAGAAGGGCATTTGGATTACACCTGCATTTCCGAAGCTTATTTATGTGCTTGACAAAGATAATATCACCGAGGATTCCAAGTATTGGTATCTGACCGAACTTGCTGCGAAATGCACCGCAAAGCGTATGGTGCCGGATTATATTTCTGCAAAGGTGATGCGCGAACTGAAGAATGGCGATGTCTATCCATGCATGGGCTGCCGGTCATTCCCGACATCCGAGGACAGCCAGCGGAATCCGGATGGTACAAGAAAATATTACGGACGATTCAATCAGGGTGTTGTCACGATTAACTTGGTTGATGTTGCTTGTTCCGCAGAGGGACACATGGATCGGTTCTGGGAGATTCTCGAATCCCGTCTGGAACTGTGTCACCGGGCACTTCGATGCAGACATGAGCGTCTGCTCGGAACGGTATCGGATGTGGCACCAATCCTGTGGCAGCATGGTGCACTTGCGAGACTCAAGAAGGGTGAGACCATCGATAAATTACTGTTCAATGGATATTCAACAATCTCACTTGGCTATGCAGGACTTTGCGAGATGTGCGTGCGCATGACAGGCAAGACACATACTTCCCCGGAAGGTAAGAAGCTTGCACTCGAAGTCATGCAGAAATTAAATGATAAGTGTAAAGAGTGGAAGGAAGCAGAGAACATCAGCTATTCCGTTTATGGTACGCCGATGGAATCTACGACATACAAATTCGCCAAGTGCTTACAGAAGCGGTTTGGAATCATCAAGGGTGTTACTGATAAAAACTACATTACGAACAGCTACCATATTCATGTAACCGAACCGGTCAATGCATTCGACAAGCTGAAATTCGAATCCGAGTTCCAGAAGCTTTCCCCGGGCGGCGCGATCAGTTACGTGGAAGTACCAAACCTGCAGGATAATGTGGAGGCGGTTATCTCTGTAATGAAATTTATCTATGATAACATTTTGTATGCGGAGTTAAATACGAAGAGCGACTACTGCGAGATCTGCGGTTATGACGGCGAGATCAAGATTGTGACCGACGAGAACGGCAAGCTCGTCTGGGAGTGCCCGAACTGTGGCAACCGTGACCAGAACAACCTGTTCGTAGCCCGAAGAACCTGTGGCTACATCGGAACCCAGTTCTGGAATCAGGGACGGACGCAGGAGATCAAAGACCGCGTACTTCACCTGTAAAAGAATATGAATAAACAAAGGCAGGCGCAGACGATTTCTTATGTTCCTGCCTTGCTTTTTGCAAAATAGCTCTTGCCTAAGCATCGCCAAGGTGCTAGTATGTATGAGTAATTGTCGAATAACAAAACACATAAATAGGTAATTGTGAATTGTTCGATGTGTATAACATATATTTCGTTTTGTTTCATGAAGATATACGATATGTTTGAAGCTTAGAAGTTCTTGATGTTCTGTAAATAGTAGTAGCCATGTTTGAACACGATGTTCAAACAAGCCGCCGCTGAGACATGGACGTCGAATCGGCGGCGGTGGCGTATAAAATTAAAATGTAAATCAGAACATTTAGAACTACTTAGCTTCAATACATTGTATATAGAATGAAATAAAATGAAATATATGTTGAACACAGTGGATGTTTGACAATTACCTAGAATGAAGAAAAAAGGAGATAAGAACATGAAGCCGATCAAAGAAGGAAAAGTTCGCGAGATCTACGACAACGGAGACAGCCTGATCATGGTTGCAACAGACCGTATCAGCTGCTTTGATGTAATCCTGAACAATCAGGTAACAAAGAAGGGTACTGTATTGACACAGATGTCAAAATTCTGGTTTGATATGACAGAGGACATCCTTCCAAACCATATGATTTCCGTAGATGTAAAGGATATGCCGGAATTCTTCCAGCAGCCACAGTTTGATGGAAACAGCATGCTCTGCCGGAAATTGAATATGCTTCCAATCGAGTGTATCGTAAGAGGTTATATCACAGGTAGTGGCTGGGCAAGCTACAAGGAAAACGGTACCGTTTGTGGCATCAAGCTTCCTGAAGGTTTGAAGGAGAGCGACAAGCTGCCTGAGCCAATTTACACACCATCTACTAAGGCTGAGATTGGTGATCATGACGAGAACATCTCTTATGAGCAGAGCGTGGCGCATCTTGAGAAGTATTTCCCGGGTAAGGGAGAAGAATATGCAGCAAAGCTTCGCGATTATACAATTGCCCTGTACAAGAAGTGTGCAGAGTACGCACTTTCACGCGGTATCATCATTGCAGATACAAAGTTTGAGTTCGGCCTGGACGAGGAAGGCAATATCGTACTCGGCGATGAGATGCTGACACCGGACAGCTCCAGATTCTGGCCGGCAGAAGGCTATGAGCCGGGACATGGCCAGCCATCCTTTGACAAGCAGTTTGCACGTGACTGGTTAAAGGCAAACGAAGGTCATAACTGGACATTGCCACAGGATATCGTAGATAAGACCATCGACAAATATCTGCAGGCATATAAGCTGTTGACAGGAAAAGATTTATAAGACCCAATAATGAAGCGGCAGGATGAACAGTCTTGCCGCTTTTTTCAGTATAATACATAGACATATGGCTGGTGAATTCGTACAATCGAAAAAACATCCATAAAAAATAAAATCGGAAACGTATAATATATAGCAGGGGTTAGGATGTGTCAAGTTTTCCATGAAAACTTGACATGCAGCGTCAGCCCTCGCCGCAGGCGATTTTAAATGGGCTGATGTTCCCGGAGGGGACAGGTTATATGACAGAACATGAATTTTATACTGCCATAAAAGGTCTTGCAAAAGGAAATAAGGATATGCTCCACGCCATCTACGACGCATATGGACGGATGATCTATACAATCGTTTATGACATCTTAAAGAATCGGGAGGACGCGGAGGATGTGACATCGGAATTCTTCATCAAGCTGATCCGGGTAGCAGGAACTTATCAGAAGAAGACATCACATCGGGCATGGCTGATCCGGATTGCAAGAAATATGGCGATTGATCTGTTGCGGAAGCGAGGACATGAATATCTGTTGTACGAGGCAGAAGATGCGCCGCAGGATAAATTAGAAGAAGGTGGGACGGCTGAGGCAGCGTCCACCGTAGAAGAACATGTGATACTGGCAGAGGATATGCGGCAGGCGATGCAGACGCTTTCCGACCGCGAGCGGGAAGTGCTGGATCTGAAGCTTGCAGGGGAACTGAAATTCCGGGATATCGCGGAGGCCTTGGGGCAGCCGCTCGGCACGGTGACGTGGCTATACAATCAGGGAATCAAGAAATTAAGGAGGTGCCTGAAAGACTATGGAACAGAAGAATAAATTAACCGAAGAAGAAAAAGCATATCAGGCACTTCGCACACAGGATATGCAGGACATGCCGGATCTGTGGAGCCGGATCGATGCGGGTTTTGAGGAGGAAGTAACAAAGCAGAAAACAGCTCGGAAAAAGAGAAGAACCAGACAGTTTGTACTGGTGGCAGCAGCAATTCTGATCGTGATCATTGCGGTGCCGGTAGGTATCAGTTCGATGCGTAAATCGAATAGGAAGGAAATGAAAACAGAAACGGCAGCAGATATGCATGTGACAGAGGCTGGCATGGATGAAATGGCAGATGAGGCAGCGGCGGCAGATAGTGCACTGCCGGACATTACAGATCAGACAGTGCAGGCAGACAGCGAAATTCAGGAAAGCGCAGATGCGAGCGTGAACCATATGGATGGCAATGGAGTGACGGAGGCACAGACGGATGCGGCGATAGCTGCAAATCAATCCGGAAACCAGGCTTCCGAAGAAAGTAATGATGGAAATAATCAGATAAGCTATCAGATAATCACACAGGTGATTTTCACGCAGTATGATGCACAGGGAAAAATCGTTCAGCAGTTTGACAGCGCAGACATAGATGAAACCATCGATAAGGTGCAGTTCCTGTTAGAAACGTATCAGGTACTGGACTGGAAACCGGTGGATATGATAAAATCTGACATGCCATATTACCTGATGGAACTGAAACTGCAGGATGGATCGAGTGTTGCAAATGTTTATTATGAAGCAGAAAATACGGAAGGAAAGACCGTTGCAGATCTTATGACTGAATTACAGAAAATGAATGAAATAAAAAAATGATGAATTTCATGCAACCTTTTTACCGGATATAGAGTGTTATATATGGAGCAAAATAGTTCCCGCCGGGTAAAACTATGTCCGGTGCGGGGAGATAATTAAGGAGGACAGAGAATGGACAACAATCAGAACCAACAACCAAATGGCTATGGAATGCCACAGCCGAATATGCAGGCAGGAATGCCGGGACAGACCCCACAGCAGGGCTATGGAATGCCGGGGCAGGGAGTGCAGCCGGGCATGCAGGCGGGAATGCCGGGACAGACACTACAGCCTGGCTATGGTATGCCGGGACAGAGCGTGCAGCCGGGATACGGCATGCCACAGCAGCCAGCCGGTGGGAATCAGCCGCCAAAGAAAAAGAAAACCGGACTGATCGTCGGCTTGATCATTTTAGCGGTAGTATTGATCGGTGGCGTCATCTTCGCATTTATGAAGTTTGGCAAGAAGGATGGAAAAGAAAGCAGTAAGGATGCAGAAGCGGCGAAGCAGACAGTTGTGGATTTCTGCGAAGGTATGAAGAACCGGGATATGGATGCAATCGTAGATGCATATTATCCGGATCTCCAGTCCAGTGTAGCGGACAATTTCTACACATCGAATGGTGTATCATCCGAAGATGAATTCTGGAATCACTATGATACCGTATTTGGCGGATACTCATTTGCATATACAGCATCTGACGCAGAGAAGGTATCAGATTCCAAGAGACAGAGCACGCTGGATATCGTCAATGCAGCATATAGTTTATCCCTGGATGCGGACACCATGTATGAAGTGGACACAGAGGAGACATACTCTGGTTCCAACGGGAAGATGGTACTGGCTGAGCAGATTTACCTGATTGAAGAAGATGGTAAGTGGTATGTGATCTACGCAGAGTCTACACAGAAGGAAAACACACTTGTAGCGGCTGCACCGGAAGATACAGAGGAAGATACGGAAGAGACAACCGAGGCAGAGGAAGAGACGACCGAAGCAACAACCGAGAGCGCTGCAAGCACAACACCGGTAAATGCAGATGGCTTTGACTGGGCAAATATGCAGTTTACAATGCTTGGAAAACCTTATAACCTTGCGACACTTACCTATGACGATATCTTAGCAATGGGTTATTCCATTGAAGATGATTACCTCGAGGAGGAACTCGAAGACAATCAGTATTCGATGAGTGCCCGTGCAGAGGCTGCCGATGAGTCAGATATGTATATCCGTTTCAAGAACTTTACCGGTGGCGGAACAAAGAAGGTTCCGGAGTGTGAAATTCTTGGAATCGAGCTTAGCCGTGATGATTTTGATAACAAGTATGATGCAGCACTTGGAAATGGCATCACATTTGGCATGACACCGGATGAGGTAAAGGCGGTCATGGGCGAGCCGACCGATAGTTATACGAGCGATACGAGTGATTACATGACACTGACATACGAAGAAAATGATGATGCATACGCAAGCAGCGTGGAATTCACATTCCAGGATGGTGTGCTTACAAAGTTCGATATGGAGAATTACAATTAAAATCATTTCATGGAGGAATCAAGTTGGAAGACCATGCAGGGATTGCACAACTTGTTGAGATGTATGCATCGATGATCTACCGCATCGCATATACGCGGATGCAGAATGTCGCCGATGCAGAGGATATCACCCAGGAGGTTTTGCTCAAATATCTGAAGACGGGCAAAACCTTCCGGGATGAAGAACATCGAAAGATGTGGCTGATCAGAGTGACAGTAAATACAATTAAATCAAGTTTGACAAGTGCATGGCGAAGACATACGGTTGCCTTAGATGATGTAACAGAACCTTCGTACGAGGCAGCAGATCTGCCTGTATTAAAAGAGAAGGTAGAGAAGCTTCCGGAGCGCTATCGACTGCCAATGTATCTTTATTATTATGAAGAGCTATCGGTAAAGGAGATTGCGCATGTAATAAAAAGTACGGAGGGAACAGTGAAATCGCTTTTGAGCAGGGGGAGAAAGATGCTCAAGGACGAATTGAAGGAGGATGGCTATGTCTGAGAACATGAAGAAGATATATCAAGCGTATGCGGATTCGATTGCACCCGCACCGGACATGCAGGCACGCCTGAAAAGGCAGCTGTATGTGCAGATGCAGGAGGAACATCCCGGAAACCGAAGAAACGGAATGATACATTTCAACCGGTGGCTGGTTGTAGCATGTATGCTGTTCCTTATGAGCAGCGGTTATCTTACCTATGCGGTAATGCAAACTTCCGGACAGACTGGGAGGGCAGACGGCCGCTGGATGATCGGAGCTGACACAGGCGGAACGCGTCTGCTGGGAGAAAAGAATGTGGCAGATACCGATATCGAACGGTACCCGGAAGAAGAAAAGCCATGGATTCTGCAGGAGATGCTTGAACTCGATTCCGTCATAGTACTCTGTACCACGGAAGATGAAAGTGGCGTAGGAAAACAGATGCGCATGTCGGAGGATGCTCTCCGTTCATTATGTGAATCACTGCAAGGTGTAACAATTTGTGAGGATGTAACGCCCGGCACGATAGCAGTAGAATCAGCAGTCCGCTATCAGGTACTGATACAGTATAAGCCATTTATCAGTTTTACGGTTTATGACGGCACATATTTACAAATCGGGAACGGAACTACGATTTATAAAATAAAAAATTAAAAAGTACCATAAAAAAGGAATCCTCCTTCGTATCTTATATAGAGGCTTTTGAAAACAAAGATGTATATAAGATCGAAGGAGGATTTTTTATGAGAAAACGAATTTTAGCAATGGCGTTAAGCATCTGTATGGCGGTGGCTGTATGTGGATGCGGAAACAAAAAAGAAGCAGATGAAACGCAGACAGGAAGGACAGAAGCAACGGTTCCTTCCGGTGATGTGGCAGAGGAAGATAATGAAATGCAGGTGGACGGAATTATGCAGGAATCTGCAGCCAGTATGGCGTCAGCAGATTGCGAATCTGGTTTTTATGATGACTATCTGCAATGTCCGGATACGGAAGAATGGAATACAAACGAATATTCCTACACAGAGGAAAATCCATGGATGAATGTGCAGACGTCACCGCTATCAACCTTCGCTGCAGATGTGGATACAGCAAGCTATACACAGATCCGGAGTGCAATCGAGAATGGCTACGAGATTGATCCGTCGATGGTGCGCATCGAGGAAATGCTTAACTATTTCCATTATAATTATCCGCTCCCGAAAGGTAATGAAAAATTCGCCGTGTATACCGAGTATGCGGATTGCCCGTGGAATAAGGATACAACGCTTGCCTTAGTTGCCATGAATACGCAGGCAATTGATTTTGCGGATGCACCTGCATCGAATCTCGTATTTCTGATCGATGTGTCCGGTTCGATGTTTGACGATAACAAGCTTCCGCTTGTGCAGCAGTCGCTCACGATGCTGGCAGAGAATCTGACCGAGAAGGATCGCGTGTCGATTGTTACATATGCGGGTTCGGACGAAGTGGTTTTACAGGGCGTAAGTGGCGACAACTATCATGAGATTTCTTCTGCAATAGAAGGACTCGAAGCATATGGAAGTACGAATGGCAGTGCAGGAATCGAGACCGCGTATATCCTTGCACAGAAATACTTCATCAAGGGTGGAAACAACCGTGTGATTCTCTGTACCGATGGAGATCTGAACGTCGGACTGACCAGTGAAGGACAATTAGAGAAGCTGATCACGGAAAAGAAGGATAGCGGAGTGTTCTTAAGCACCTTTGGTGTCGGCTATGGCAATTACAAGGACAACAAGCTGGAGCTGCTGGCGGACAAAGGAAACGGAAACTACGCGTATATCGACTCAATGTTTGAGGCAAAGAAAGCACTGGTCGATGAGCTTGGTGCCAATATGGTGACTGTTGCGAAAGATGTTAAATTACAGGTGGAATTTAACCCGGAGCAGGTGAAGGGCTACCGGTTGATCGGATATGAAAACCGTGTGATGGCGGCTGAGGATTTCGCGGATGACACAAAAGACGGCGGAGAGATGGGAGCCGGACACAGTGTGACTGCACTTTACGAGATCATCCCGGCTGATTCGGAGATGGAACTGCCGGAGACAGATTTGAAATACGGCGAAACTGCGCAGGTTCTAACCTGTGGAACCGAAGATTACACCGATGAATTATTTACCGTCAATATCCGCTACAAAGAACCGGATGGAGATGAGAGCAAGCTGGAATCCTATCCGTGTAAGACAGAAAACTACAACCGGGATGGCTCCGACAACCTGCGTTTTGCAGCCAGCGTCGCCGCCTTCGGAATGCTCTTAAAAGACAGCGAATATTCCGGCAGTGCCGACCTTGGCATGGTGTACACGCTTGCCAGTTATGCAGCCGGGACGGATGAGTACAAGAAGGAATATCTTGGTTTGGTGAGAAACTATGGAGAGAAGCAACATGGATTCTCCGAGGATATAGTAGAATAATTGACGGTTTCAAATCATATAGAGAAAGATATTACAAACATAATTATATCAACACAGGTGGGAAATAATTAAATAGATGCTTTGGGATACATTACTAACATAATAATCATATCAACACCCAGCAGGCATATCGGACAAATGGATTCCAAGAAGGGGCATTTGCGACCGCCGGTACTTAATGAGCACGAAGTGCGAATTTAGTACCGATGCGCGGAGTAACTAAGCGGAAGCGGCCCCGGATTGGAACCATTGTCCAATATGCCTGCGTCCGTCAAGAAATAACTTTACGTAATCCAAACCATTTGTTATAATACTTTAAAATGTTAAAGTATTGCGGAGGTAGAAACTCATGGGTATGAATGGAACTATGATGCAGTATTTTCAGTGGGATCTTCCTGCAGATGCATCCCTTTGGAAAGCACTGGCAGAGGATGCGGCAAAATTAAAGACCGCAGGGGTGACGGCAGTCTGGTTACCGCCGGCATATAAAGGCGCACAGGGAAAAGAAGATGTCGGATACGGTGTCTATGACCTGTATGACCTGGGTGAGTTTAATCAGAAGGGATCCGTCCCGACAAAGTATGGTACGAAAGCAGAATACTTGGCAGCGATCAAAGCACTGCATGATAAGAAAATCCAGGTATATGCAGATATCGTATTGAATCATAGAATTGGTGCAGATGAGGTGGAGCAGGTATCTGCCGAAGAGTTCAATGCGAACAGCCGGAATCAGATGGTAGGCGATTCCAAGACGATTGGGGCGTGGACGAAGTTTACATTTCCGGGAAGAAAAGGAAAATATTCCGATTTTACATGGAACTGGACACATTTTGATGGCATCGACTGGGATCAGGACAGAGCAGTCAAATCCATCTTCAAGTTTGCGGGAAAAGACTGGGACAAGGAAGTGGATTCCGAGCTTGGAAACTATGATTATCTGATGGGTGCGGATCTGGATTTTAACAATCCGGAGGTAACGGAGGAGCTTACCCGCTGGGGCAAGTGGTATACCGAGCAGACCGGCATTGACGGATACCGGCTGGATGCAGTGAAGCATATCAACAAATATTTCTATAAGGACTGGCTGCGTGCCATGAAAGAAGACGTCGAAAAGGATTTGTTTGCAGTTGGCGAGTACTGGCACTGGGATGTCAATGTATTACAGGATTACATAAATGCGAACGAGAGCGAGTTAAGTCTCTTCGATGTGCCGCTTCATTTCAACTTCCATAATTGCTCGAAGGCACATGGCAATTACGATCTGCGCACGATCTTAGACGGTACGCTTACGAAGGTAAATCCGATGAAGGCAGTAACCTTTGTCGATAACCATGACAGCCAGCCGGGACAGTCATTAGAGTCGTGGGTAGAGGATTGGTTCAAGCCGATGGCATATGCGATCATCCTGCTTCGCCAGGAAGGCTATCCATGTGTATTCTATGGCGATTACAAGGGAATCCCGACGGCGAAGATCAAGTCGAAGAAGCGGGAGCTTGACAAGCTGATGAAGCTTCGTAAGAATCAGGCATATGGCACACAGCACGATTATTTCGATGATCCAAACTGCATTGGCTGGACACGCGAAGGCGATGAGGAACATAAGAATTCCGGTATGGCGGTTGTGATCTCCGATGGAACCGGAGGCACGAAGCATATGTATATCGGCAGGCAGTTTGCGGGATGTCATTTCGCGGATGCGATGGGAAATGCAAAATACAACATCAAGATTGACGAGGAAGGCTTCGGTGATTTCTACGTAAACCGTGATGCTGTGGCAGTCTGGGTGCACAAAGAGAATAAATAGGATAGCTCAATATGAGTAGGTGATAACATGGAAAAGACAATACGGACACAATTTGTAAAAGAATTTCTCGAAGCTGTACTCACGCTCGAATCGGTAGATGAATGTATGGATTTTTTTGAGGATGTCTGTACGGTGAAGGAAGTACAGTCAATTGCGCAGCGGTTTGCGGTTGCGAAGCTCCTGAAGGATGGAAAGACTTATGCGGAGGTTGCGAACGAAACCGGTGCTTCAACTGCGACGATCAGCCGTGTAAACCGGTCCTTAAATTACGGAAATGCAAGTTACGATAAAGTATTTGCAAGACTCGAAGAGAAAAATAAGGCATAAAAAATTGCTGTCTGGACACATCGTGGTTCAGACAGCATTTCTTTTTTAGGCGTCTGCACAAGCTCTTCCGTACAGACTGATCATATAGAGTCCGGAAAGACCGACCAAAGCATAGATGACACGTGTAAATGCGGTCGCATCGCCGAAGATACCGGAGACGAGATTGAAGTCGAAGAAGCCAATCAGCCCCCAGTTGATCGCACCGATGATGGCAATTGTAAGAGCCACACAGTTTAATACTTTCATAACAAACCTCCATATACGTTAAAATACAGAAATACACTTTCTTACATCTATCGTTTCCGGCTTTCGGCAAAAATATACATTCGATTTTAAAAAAGTGTTTCAAAACCGCAATATTGTTGTTATAATGTTATGTGGTAAAAATATGTTCAAAAATAAAAAGCATATAGGGAAAGGCCACGAAAGTGGAAAGGTACAGTCATGGGCGGTTTTTTTGGAGTTGCGTCAAAAGAGGATTGTGTATTTGATTTATTTTTTGGAACGGATTATCATTCCCATCTTGGAACAAGACGTGCAGGTATGGCAGTGTATAGTGAGGAACATGGGTTTGAGAAGGCAATCCATAAGATTGACAATGCACCATTTCGGACAAAGTTTGATAAAGAAGCAAATACCATGAAAGGTAACTTCGGAATCGGATGTATCTCAGACTATGAGGCACAGCCGATCTTAGTGCGTTCGCATCACGGTACGTTTGCAATTACAACCGTTGGTAAGATCAACAATGCACAGGAGATCATTGATACGATTTTGCAGGGAAGAACACATTTCTTCGAGATGAGCAATGGAGAGATCAATGCAACAGAGCTTGTCGCTGCGATCATCGATCAGAAGGATAATTTCATTGATGGTATCCGCTATGCGCAGGAGATTATCGAGGGCTCAATGTCCATGCTGATTCTGACACCGAAGGGTGTCTACCTTGCAAGAGACAAATACGGAAGAACACCGATTATCGTCGGTAAGAAGGATGACGCATTCTGTGCGACTTTTGAGAGCTTTGCGTTTTTGAATCTAGGCTATACAACTTACCGGGAGCTTGGACCGGGCGAGGTTGCTGTAATGACGAGTGATGCGTTAAAGACCTTGGTTCTGCCGGGCAAAGAGATGAAGATCTGCACCTTCCTCTGGATCTACTACGGTTATCCGTCTTCCACTTATGAAGGCGTGAATGTCGAGGAGATGCGGTATCGCTGCGGACAGCTCCTTGCAAGACGGGATAATGTCAAGCCGGATATCGTTGCGGGTGTTCCGGATTCCGGTACGGCACATGCGGTTGGATATGCAAATGAGTCCGGGATTCCATTTTCCAGACCATTTATCAAATACACACCGACATGGCCACGGTCATTTATGCCGACGATTCAGAGTAAACGTAATCTGATCGCGAAGATGAAGCTGATCCCGATCGAAGAGCTGATCCGGGATAAGAGCCTGCTGCTGATCGATGATTCCATCGTGCGTGGTACACAGCTTCGTGAGACGACAGAATATTTGTTTGAGAGTGGGGCAAAGGAAGTGCATATTCGTCCGGCGTGCCCACCGCTTGTATATGGATGTAAATACTTGAACTTCTCCCGTTCAAACTCTGAGATGGAGCTGATCACAAGAAATGTTATCGCAGAGTTAGAAGGCGGTGATGTCAGCGATGAAGTATTGCAGGAGTACGCAGACTACACGTCTGAGAAATACCAGAAGATGGTTGACAAGATCTGCGAGAAACTGAAATTCACATCGCTCCGGTTCCACCGCTTAGATGATATGCTTGAGGCTGTTGGAATCGAGCCGGAGAAGCTTTGTACATATTGTTGGAATGGAAAGGAATAAGACGATGTTAGGTGATATCGAATCAAAGCCATGGGATTACAGAACGCTGCCGAACAAGATGCTGGAGCTCGTCAAGAATGTGGGCGATATGCAGCAGGAAGGTACCGGGTATTTTACAGATAGTGAATCCGAGATGTTGACAATCCTGAATTACCTGAATTACGGGGAGAAAACGAATATCACGGATTCCATGATCGAACAGATTGATGTGGCGATCAAGACAATGGAAGGACGTAAGCTTGCAAATCGTGACGACGATAGTTTCATCAAGCTTGATTTTTAATGAGGACAGAGGAACAGGTGCTTATTGCCATGTTTGAGGCACTCATCCCGTGGTATGAAGCACATAAACGTGAACTTCCGTGGAGACAGGATAAGGAGCCGTACCATGTGTGGCTGTCAGAGATCATGCTGCAGCAGACGCGTGTGGAGGCAGTCAAGGAATATTACCGGCGATTTCTTACGGCACTTCCGACGATTGCGGATCTGGCGGAGGCACCGGAGGAACAAATCTTAAAGCTCTGGGAAGGACTTGGATATTATAACCGTGTGCGCAATCTGCAGAAGGCGGCACAGACAATCTGTGCGGATTATGCAGGCGTATTTCCGTCGGAATATGCGCAGATCCGGAGTTTATCCGGCATTGGCGATTACACGGCAGGTGCAATTGCGTCGATCTGCTTTGATGCTCCGACACCGGCGGTGGATGGAAATGTATTGCGCGTGTATAGCAGGCTTCTGGCAGATGATGCAAACATTGATCTGCAGACAACGAAGAAGCGCATCACGAGAAAACTGCAGGAGACGTATCCGCAGAAGAATCCGGGAATCGCGACACAGGCACTGATGGAGCTTGGCGCGACTGTCTGTGTGCCAAATGGTGCACCGCGGTGCGATGTATGTCCGGGAGCGGAGATCTGTCAGGCACGAAAGCATGACGCCTGGAGAAATCTGCCCGTCCGCAGTGAGAAGAAGAAACGAAAGATTGTGGATAAGACGGTATTTATCCTGCTTACGGAGGATACCGTGGCACTGCATAAACGCAGCGCAAGCGGACTTCTGGCAGGCATGTGGGAATTCCCGAATGTGGATGCAAAGCTTGACAAGCAGGCGGCGGTAACACAGGTAACCGGCTGGCAGACAGAACCGGTTGATCTTCTGATGCAGACAAGCTATACACATATATTCAGCCATGTGGAATGGCATATGACAGCGTATTATATCCGCTGTCGAAGAACAAATAAAAAATGGAAGTGGGTAACAAAGGAGAGTCTGGACGAGACGTATGCAGTACCATCTGCGTTTCGTCCGTTTCGGGAACAGATCGAGAACTTGTAGGTAAAATTAAAAATTAGGAGGAAACATCATGAACGGAGTGAATGATTTAGGATGTTTCCGACGATCTGCCGCCGAACGAATGTGAGGGGGCGATACATATTATAGCAGGAGGATTGCGAATGGAAAAAATCAGGAAAGTATGTGGCATGCTCAGTATCAAGAACTTTTTGCTCCTGACGATTGCGGGAATCGTCAATGCGTTTGGCGTTGTTATATTTTTAGCTCCAGTCAAACTGTATGATAGCGGTATCTCGGGAACTGCTATGCTGGTGTCCCAGCTTACACCGAAATGGATCAGTCTTTCCCTGGTTTTGATTCTCTTAAATATTCCAATCTTCTTACTTGGGTTAAAGCGCGAGGGCGTGGTATTTACAATTTATGCGATTTATGCGGTTTTGATCTATTCCATTGTTGCGTGGATCATCACAGATATTCTGCCGGTCGATGTGACAATCGTATCCCCGCTTGCCGGAAGTGATTTGTTTCTGTGTGCAATCTTCGGAGGTATTATCTCCGGCTGCGGAAGCGGACTTGCGGTACGGTTTGGCGGTGCAATGGATGGTATCGACATCATCGGTGTGATGTTCGCGAAGAAGCTTGGGTTAAGTCTCGGTTCGTTCGTAATGGCGTACAATGTAATCTTGTACATCATATGTGGAATCGTGCTTGACAGCTGGATTCTGCCGCTTTACTCGGTTGTGACCTATGCGGCGGCATCCAAAACGATTGACTTCTTCGTGGAGGGCTTTGACCGTTCCAAGGCAGCCTTTATCGTGACAGAACATCCGAAGCATGTGTGTGAGGCACTTTCCGCGGCATTTGAAAACGGTATCACAACGATTGATGCGAAAGGATATTATTCGAATACCGACCGCACGCTGGTGTATTTCATTGTGAACCGGTTTCAGGTCGGCAAGATGCGGAATCTGGTACATAGCATTGATCCGTATGCGTATATCGCAATCAATGATGTGGCAGACATCTTCCCGGCGACAAACCTGAATGACCTGAAGGGTGAAACTAAATTGGAGGATACGGGAGATTCCGATGATGCAGAATAAGGAATCCCATGAAAGAGATAGATGTAAAGGAGTAAAGTCAGCATATGTATTATGTACCGGAAGGAACAACCCGTTGTGGGTATTATGAATGTGAAAGCTGTGGAGAGAAATTCCTGTCTCTCCAGACGATGGAGCATATCAACTGTCCATACTGTGAGGCGGAATTTGATCCGGAGATCGGACCGGATGAGGCTATGCAGGTAGCGGAAGACACCGCAAAGCTGATACAGGTATTGGAAGGTGAGGATGTCGAGAAGATGGACGCATTACTCAGTCTTGCCATTACCGGTGGGAATTTCGAGTGGATATAATGCGTGCACAGATGAAGCAATCAGCCGGATTCGCAAGTGAATCAGCAGATTGGGAATGCACGTTCGGGAGGAGACATCTACATGATAGCAGTATTAGGACCGAAAGGGACATTTTGTGATAAGTCCTATGAAGAATATAATAAGAAATATGAGGCAGCACACAGGGAATCATTAGAACCACTTTATTGTCCAACGATTGACGATGTGTTCGAACAGCTCTGTACGAACGAAGCGTGTGAGTATGCAGTTGTTCCGGTAGAAAATATGCTGGATGGTTATGTGCAGCGGACACTTGACCTGTTGCTGGAGAAAAACGTCTATATCGTCGATGAAAATCAGGTGGCAGTCCAGTTTTCACTGCTTGCCAATGCGGACAAGATTGAAGATATCCGGAAGATTTATGTGCAGTTCAAGACGAACGGGCAGTGCAGACAGTTCCTGCATACCCTGCATGACGCAGAGATTGTAACGACGAACAGCAACATGGAATCTTATTACAAGATACAGGATGAACCGGGCACAGCGGCAATCGTACCACATCATGTGATACAGGCAGACGATGCGCGCATGCTTGCAGAAGATGTGACAGATGCAAAGGGCAATCATACCCGTTTTATCATCCTGCGCAAGGGTGTATTAGACGTGGAGAATCCGGACCTTGAAAAGCAGCTTGAAGAGCTTGTAAGTAACGAGAAAGGGTTCGATGCAGATGGCACAGAAAAAGCTGCGGAGCTTACACGGGAGAAAGTACGAATCCCGGTCTATATCATGCCTGCAACCGACCGGCCCGGAATCCTGTTCGATATCCTGCGCCGGTTTTATGACAAACGCATCAACTTGATCTCGATCATGTCCCGTCCGACAAAACAATCGATGGGAACCTACAACTTCTACATCGAGATCGACTGCCTGACCGAGCGGCTCGAAGTTGTCGTCGAGACACTGCGGCAGATACAGGTATATAACGATATTAAGATACTTGGCGCATACAAGGAACACTGAGATTAATATGAGAGCAATGAGATAGTTTGTGTATATATATGTCAGGATCGAGTCTCCATAATATACATATGTTTGGAACTTAGAAGTTCTTGATGTTCTGTGTGATATCAGCAATGTTTGAACACGATGTTCAAACAAGCCGTCATTGAGCCATGGATGGCGAATTGACGGCGGTTGCGTGCGGTAGAAATATATAAATCAGAACATCTAGTACTTCTTAGTTTCAATACATCGTATATTATGGAGACTCGATCCCGACGTATATACGCAAACTATCTCATGAGAAAAGAAGGAGGCGAGGCGTACCGGAGATACGGTGCGGCAACGATGAATAAGGATTTAACAGTAGGGAAACCGGAGCGTGTATTGTGGAGGTATTGCATTCCGTTACTTGGAAGCGTCATTTTCCAGCAGCTATATAATATTGCAGACAGTCTGGTCGCGGGAAAATATGTTGGTAAAAATGCACTTGCAGCCGTGGGAAATTCTTATGAGATTACATTGATTTATATGGCGTTTGCATTTGGCTGCAATATGGGGTGTTCCGTCATTGCGGCGCAGTTTTTCGGGGCGAAGAATTACCGGAAGATGAAGACGACCGTCTATACGACATTTATATATTCGGCGGTGCTGTGTCTGATTCTGACACTAACCGGACTTTTTGCAGGCGGCGCATTGCTGCATCTGATACACACGCCGGCAGATATATTTGCAGATTCTAAACTGTATCTGGACGTGTATACTGGTGGACTTGTATTTTTGTTCTTCTATAATATTGCAACCGGTATTTTCTCGGCACTTGGCGATTCGAAAACACCGTTTATATTCTTAGCTTTTTCATCGGTATCGAACGTGTTTGTCGATATTTTGTTTGTAAAGAGCTTTCATATGGGTGTCGCTGGTGTTGCATGGGCGACGTTTATCTGTCAGGGCGTGAACTGTATCCTGTCCGTGATCGTTGTGCTGCTTCGACTGCGGAAGATCAAGGACGAGCACGAAGGACATCAGAGGGTGCCGGTATTTTCCGGAGAAATCTTCGGTAAGATGCTGAAGATCGCGATACCAAGTACCCTGCAGCAGGGCTTTGTGTCGATCGGAAATATCATTATCCAGAGTATCATCAACAGCTTTGGCTCGGACGTGATCGCGGGATATGCGGCAGCCGTGAAGCTCAATAACATGGTCATCACGACATTTACGATGCTTGGAAATGGTGTCTCGAATTTTGCAGCACAGAATCTCGGTGCACAGAAGATCGAGCGGATCAGTCAGGGCTGCAAGGCAGCATTGAAGCTGATTTTTCTTACCTGCGTGCCGGTTGTAATATTGTATCTTACGTGCAGCGGCAGTCTGGTGCAGCTTTTCATGGATGCAAACAGTGCCGAGGCGAAGAAGGTTGGCGTTGAATTTTTACATATTTTAGCACCATTTTATTTTGTGGTGTCGATCAAGCTGATTACGGATGGCGTTCTGCGGGGCGTCGGTGCGATGAAACAGTTTATGGTTACAACGTTTCTGGATCTGTTCCTGCGCGTGATCTTAGCCGCACTTTTCTCAAGGGAATGGGGCAGCACCGGAATCTGGCTCGCATGGCCGGTCGGGTGGACGATCGGAACGAGTGCATCAATCGTCTTGTATCGGATTGTTGTTAGAGGATTAAAAAGGAAGAAGATGGAAGAGGTGACAGAATGAACGATCAGGAACCAATCGGACAGGTAGCAAGCAGTAAGGAAGAGATTCTTGCGTCACTTAAGGAACATGGATATCGTCTGACAGAGCAGCGTAAGCTGATTGTCGATATTATTGCGAACGAAGAATATACCTGCTGTAAGGAAGTTTATTTTCTGGCGCATAAGCGGGACAACAGCATTGGAATTGCGACCGTGTACCGCATGATCAATACGCTCGAAGAAATCGGCGCGATCAGCCGGAAAAATATACAGAAGAATAATTGTAGTGGCAGATGCTGTGATATGAAGGGCGGCTGTACGGTCGTCACAGAGGAGAGCAAGCAGATTATTCTGACAGAGGAGGATATACAGGAGGCTTTGAAGTATATCATGGAGAAAAACGGATATGCGAATGTGGATGAGATCAAAGCCGTTCTGGTGAACCAGCAATGAGTAAACGGAAAAATTACGATGAGGGTACACATGGCAACCAGTTGCGCGGTGTGCTGTGCGTGTTGGTCGGTGCGATCTCGTGGGGCTTTTCGGGTGCCTGCGGACAGTTTTTATTTTCGCACTATAACATCAACACGGCATGGCTTTCGTGCATGCGCATGCTTGTGACAGGTGTAATCCTTACAATTGCATATATTATCCGCGAACGGAAAGCGGCATTTGATATATTCAAGTCCACCCGGGATTTCTTCGGGATTATCCTGTTTGCGATATTCGGTGTGGGCTTGTGCCAGTATGCATATCTCGAAGCCATTCATCATACGAATGCCGGGATTGCAACGGCATTGCAGTATCTGGCACCTGTGATGGTACTGATCATCTCCTGTGTGCGCAGACTGCGTCCACCGAAGTTCCGGGAGATTGTGGCGGTGCTTCTGGCGGTTGGCGGTACATTTCTCATCGCAACGCATGGGAATATCCATCAGATGAGTATCTCGAAAGAGGGACTGAAGTGGGGATTGCTTGCGGCGTTTGGGTTCTGTATGTACACTCTGCTTCCGGAGCGGATGCTCAAAAAATGGGGCAGCCAGCCGGTTGTTGGCTACGGTATGCTGATCTGTGGAGTGGCATATAGCTGTATCGTCAAGGTATGGACGATTCCGGTGCATCTTGATTTTCATGGAGTATTAGCAGTTGCGGCGATGGTTCTGATCGGAACGATGATGTCGTTTTTATTATTCCTGCAGGGAGTACATGACATCGGCCCGGTACGTGCCAGCATGATCTCGAGTGTGGAGCCGGTTTCGGCAACACTTTTTTCCGTGTTGTGGCTTGGATCGGTCATGACGACGATGGATCTGGTGGGTATGGCATGTATTTTAGTGATGGTAATTATATTGTCCGTAAAGGAGTAACAAAAGCGTATATGAATTCCCGGAATGTATAGATAAAAAAACATTTACAATCACGCGGGGAATAGGGTATTATAAAATTAATGTATTGGTTCGGGATCTACTCATAGAGAGAAAGGGAAAAATATGATATATACAGTAACATTTAACCCGTCGCTGGATTATATTCTGGATTTGACGGAATTCGAACGTAACCAGGTGAATCGTACGACAGGTGAGAAGATTCTGCCGGGCGGCAAGGGCATCAACGTATCAATCGTACTGCAGAATCTCGGTATCGATAACCGTGCGATCTGTTTTACATCAGGATTTACCGGGGAAGCTTTGAAAGCGTTGTTGATGCAGCGGGATATGAATGCGGATTTTATTGATATTGCAAATGGACTGACGCGTATCAATGTCAAGATGCGCTGCGGCGATGAGACCGAGGTCAACGGACAGGGACCGGCGATCAAGAGCGAGGATATCGCAGAGCTTTATGAGAAGCTTGGCTATCTGGATCAGGATGATTATCTGGTACTTGCAGGCAGTCTGCCGGACTGCATGTCCAAGACGACGTACATGGATATCATGCAGATGCTGCAATATAATAACAACAAGATTATCGTGGATGCGACCGGAGAACTGCTTACGAATGTTCTTCCATATCATCCGTTTTTGATCAAGCCAAACCGTACCGAGCTTGGAAACCTGTTCGGTGTGGAAGTGACAACGATGGATCAGGCAGAGATGTATGCGAAGCAGCTGCAGGAGCGTGGTGCGAGAAATGTGCTCGTCTCCATGTCGTATCAGGGTGCAGTCCTCGTGACAGAGGATGGCAGAGTGATCCGTGCAGCCGCCCCGAAAGGACAGGTGAAGAATTCTGTCGGTGCCGGTGATTCGATGCTTGCCGGATTCCTTGCTGGTTATATCGAGCGTGACGATTATGAGTATGCGTTGAAGCTTGGTATCTGTGCCGGAAGTGCCAGTGCATTCTCCGAGGAGCTTGCAACGAAAGAAGAGATCGATACGCTGTTTCAGACACAGATGGCGGAATAATATAGTATGAATATAGTGTGAAATGGGTGCAGGATAGTTGATTTACAGTCAGCTGTCCTGTTTTTTATGCCGGTAATTTGGGCATATTACATGGTATGTGACTTTTGACGGAATTTGACTGAAAATGTAACTGAAAAATGAAGAAAAATGAAAGAAAATGATTGACAATGACTGAAGCTGGCGTTATTATATAGAAAAGTTGAACGAAATTGAAACAAAATGAACGATTTTGACGGAAAGGAGAAAACATGTTAGGAGAAGAAAGACAGCAGGCGATACTTGCAGCGGTAGAACAAAGACACAGCGTTTCCGTACAGGAACTGATGCAGCTTCTTGATATTTCCGAGTCCACGATCAGACGGGATCTGAACGCACTGGATAAGGAAGGCAGACTGGTGAAGGTACATGGTGGTGCGATGGCAATCGGTGGAAGCTTCCATGTGAAGGATGATGCGGTGGAATACCGGAAGGAGATCAACCGGGAAGAAAAGATTGAGATTGCCAGATATGCGGCGGCATTGATCGAGGATCAGGATGTGGTGTATATGGATGCCGGAACGACAACCGAGCTGATGATCGACTATATCACAGCGAAGAATGTGATATTCGTCACAAACTCATTTGCACATGCAAAGCATTTGTCGCAGAAGGGCTATACGACATATATCCTTGGCGGTGAGTTTAAGCCGGTCACAGAAGCAATCGTTGGAGAAGAAGCAATTATTTCTCTGGATAAATATAACTTCACGAAAGGCTTCTGGGGTGCGAACGGTGTGACGAAGGGCAACGGATTTACAACACCGGATGTCAAAGAAGCAATGGTGAAGAAGAAATCCATGCAGAAGACGAAGGAGCGCTATGTGCTGTGTGACAGCAGCAAATTCGGCGAGATTTGTTCGATAAGTTTTGCGGAATTCAAGTCTGCAAGGATAATTACAACGAAGATTGAAAATAATGAGTACAGAGGAATGAAGAATATCACGGAGGTGAGCGTATGATTTATACTGTTTCATTTAATCCATCTCTCGACTATGTGCAGGATCTGGATTGTGTGAACCTTGGATATGTCAACCGTACCAGTGGCGAGAAGATTCTGCCGGGTGGAAAAGGAATCAATGTATCCATGGTATTGAAGAATCTTGGATTTGAGAATCAGGCACTTGGATTTACGGCCGGATTTACCGGAGAGGTTTTGAAATCCATGCTGAAGGCAAAAGGTGTGGAAAGCGATTTTATTGAATTAGATGCAGGCATGACACGAATCAATGTCAAGATCCGCGCGAAGGAGGAAACCGAGATCAACGGACAGGGACCGAAGATTTCCGCAGATGCATTGGAGTTGTTATATCAGAAGTTAGAGACCTTGCAGGAGGGCGATATCCTTGTTCTTGCAGGTTCGATTCCGGAGAGCATGCCGCAGTCCGCGTATATGGATATCATGAAGCGTCTGCAGGACAGGAAGTTGAAGATCGTCGTAGATGCGACAAGAGATCTTCTGGTAAATGTGCTTCCATATAAGCCGTTTATGATCAAACCGAATAATTTCGAACTTGGCGAGATCTTCGGTGTGGAGATCAAAGACAAAGACGATGTATGCAAATATGCGAAGAAGCTGCAGGAACAGGGCGCGCGGAATGTGCTCGTATCCATGGCGGGTGACGGCGCGGTATTACTTACAGAGGACGGAAGTGAGTACCGGGCAGAGGCTCCAAAGGGTACAGTGAAAAATTCCGTAGGTGCCGGAGATTCGATGGTAGCCGGATTTATTGCCGGATATCTGATTACAGATGGCGGAGCAGATGCGTATAAAAATGCATTTGAAATGGGTGTATGTACCGGAAGTGCGAGTGCATTTTCGGAAGAGCTTGCAACAAAAGAAGAAGTCGAGGGTTTGTATATAAAAACTTTCGGCAAAAAATGATAAAGGAGGGGTTGCGTATGCGAATTACAGATTTGTTAGACAAGAAGAGCATTTACCTTGGTGCTAAGGTAAACTCAAAGAAAGAGACACTGGATCGTGCAGTTGCTTTGATGGCAGAAAGCGGCAAGATTGCCGACGTGGAAACATACAAGAAAGGTGTGTATGCACGAGAGGAAGAAGGAACAACCGGAATCGGAGAAGGAATCGCGATTCCACATTGTAAGTCAGCAGCCGTGAAGCAGGCAGGGCTTGCAGCGATGGTAATCCCGGATGGCGTGGATTTCGACTCGTTAGACGGCGAACCGGTACATCTGCTGTTCCTGATTGCGGCACCGGATACCGCAGACAATGTCCATCTCGATGTACTGAGCAAGTTATCCGTGCTTCTTATGGACGAGGATTTCACGAATGCATTGAAATCCGCGAAGACGGTAGATGAATTCTTAAGTATCATTGACAAGGCGGAAAATGGTGATGCCAAGCAGGAAGAGATTCCGACTATCTCAGAAGCAACAAAGAAGATTTTAGCAGTGACGGGATGCCCGACCGGAATCGCACATACGTACATGGCGGCTGAGGCGTTGGAGAAGAAAGCGAAGGAACTCGGCTATGCGATCAAGGTGGAGACCAGAGGTTCCGGTGGAGCCAAGAATGTATTGACTGCAGAGGAAATCAAGGAAGCCGATGCAATCATCGTCGCTGCCGATACACAGGTGCCGATGGATCGTTTCCATGGCAAGAAGGTGATCATCTGCAAAGTGGCAGATGGTATCAATAAGGCAGAACAATTACTGACACGTGCAGCCGAAGGCAAAGCATCTGTCTATGAAGCAGGCGGTGATGCAGCCGAAAGCAGAGAGACCGAGGGCAAAGAAAGCGTCGGACACCAGATTTATAAGCATCTGATGAACGGTGTATCGCATATGTTACCATTTGTCGTTGGCGGAGGTATTTTGATCGCACTTGCATTCCTGATTGACGGATTGCTCGTTGACTTAAACCACGTTCCGCAGTATCTGATTGACAAGTATGGTTCTGTGGCAGATGTAAAGAGTAACTTCGGTACATTGACACCGGTTGCTTATTTCTTAAAGGCTCAGGTTGGTGGTGTGGCATTTAGTTTTATGCTGCCGATCCTCGCCGGATTTATCGCGATGAGTATTGCAGATCGTCCGGGACTTGCACTTGGCTTCTTAGGTGGTGCCATTGCAGCAAATGGAAAGTCCGGATTCCTCGGCGCACTGGCGGCCGGATTTATAGCAGGCTATGTTGTATTATTGCTGAAGAAGATTTTCTCGAAGCTTCCTTCTGCACTGGAAGGAATGGTGCCGATCCTATTGATCCCGGTGTTTGGATTGCTGATTACCGGAGCGGGTATGGTGTATGTGATCGAACCGGTTGTCGGGTTTATCAATACAGCCTTGAACAATGGCTTGAAGAACATGAGTGGCGCAAATATTATCCTGCTTGGAGCATTGCTCGGCGCGATGATGGCAGTCGATATGGGTGGCCCGGTCAACAAGGCAGCGTATGTATTCGGTACCGCGCAGATTGCAGCCGGAAATTATGATATCATGGCAGCAGTTATGATCGGAGGTATGGTTCCGCCAATCGCAATTGCGATTGCATCCTTATTGTTCAAGAATAAGTTCACAGAGCAGGAACGCAAGGCAGGCCCTACAAACTTCGTTATGGGACTTTCCTTCATCACAGAGGGAGCAATCCCATTCGCCGCAGCGGATCCGTTACATGTCATCCCGGCATGTGTGGTCGGTGCAGGTGTCGCAGGTGGACTTTCCGCAGCATTTAACTGTACACTGATGGCTCCTCACGGTGGAATCTTCGTATTCCCGGTTGTCGGACACGCCGCCATGTATCTTGTCGCACTGGTAGTCGGAAGTATCATTTCCGCACTCCTGCTCGGAGTATTAAAGAAGAAAGTAGCTGCTTAATACAAGGTCATACGACCGAAGAATTTTATATAAGAGAATAATTAGAATTGGAAAAGGTACAATCCAATATGTTTAACACATATATTCAAATACAGATTCGCAGCATATAGATATGTTTGGAACTTAGAAATACTTAATGTTCTGAACAATATCAGAAATACCTGAACACGATGTTCAGGTAAGCTGCCACTGAGCCATGGATGGCGAATTGGCAGCGGTTTCGTACGGATAGAACAGGTGTAGCAGAACATTTAGTATTTCTTAGTTTCAATACATTTATATGTGCGAACTGTATTTAGGATATATGTGGAGAGAGAATGAGGTGTACCTTTTCCAATTCTCAAAAAAGAAAAGGAGAATAAAATTATGAGAGAGTTTAGTTATGTAATCACAGATGCACAGGGAATCCACGCAAGACCGGCCGGACAGCTTGTAAAGCTTGCAGCCGCATATCCATGCAAGGTAACAATCGCAAAGGACGGAAGAAGCGTTGATGCAAAGCGTATCATGGGTGTCATGAGCCTTGGTGCTAAGCAGGGACAGGAAGTGATCCTGCAGGCAGACGGTGAGCAGGAGGATGAGGCAATCGCAGCACTCTCCGCATTCATGAACGAGAACCTGTAATTGATGTACGAAGAAAGGGAAGGTCTTATACAGCCGGGTGAGAGTATGCAGGAATTAAAAGGAAAAAGTGTATTTGGCGGAATTGCAATCGGTCGGATCTCCGTATATAACAAGGATGAAAGTACTGTCAAACGTGTAAAGATCGAGGACACTGCCGCAGAAGTAAAACGATTCGAAGAGGCAAAGGAAACTGCGAAGGAACAGTTACAGGCACTGTACGAGAAAGCACTGGTGGAAGTCGGAGAAGTCAATGCGATGATATTCGACGTACACCAGATGATGTTGGATGATCTTGATTATGTGGAAGCAATCACACATATGATCGAGAATCAGGGAATCAATGCCGAGTATGCGGTTGCGGCGACAGGAGATAATTTTTCGAACATGTTCGCGGCGATGGACGATGATTATATGAAGGCGCGCGCCGCAGATGTGAAAGATATTTCCAACCGCGTTGTGAAGATTCTGCAGGGAAAGAAAGATAGTGTATTAGATGGTGATGAACCGGTGATTCTATTAGCAGACGATCTGGCGCCGAGTGAGACGGTACAGCTTGACAAGTCGAAGGTGCTTGCGTTTGTAACAAGACATGGTTCAACGAATTCCCATACAGCGATTCTGGCGCGGACGATGAATATTCCGGCACTGATCGGTGTGAAATTCGAGGAAAATGTCGACGGCAAATTCGCAATTGTCGATGGTTACAATGGCAGAGTCTATGTAGAGCCAACCGATGATGTTGTGAAAGAATACGAGAGTAAGAAGCAGGAAGCCGAAGAGAAGAAACGCTTGCTGCAGGAACTGAAGGGCAAGGAAAATATCACACTCGATGGAAAGAAAATCAAGCTGTATGCGAATATCGGCGGTGTTGCGGATGTGGCTGCTGCTCTGCAGAATGATGCAGAGGGCATCGGGCTTTTCCGAAGCGAGTTCCTGTATTTAGAGAGCAATACATTTCCAACAGAAGAAGAACAGTTTCAGGCATATAAAACAGTTGCGGAGAATATGGCAGGCAAGAAAGTCATTATCCGTACACTGGATATCGGTGCCGACAAACAGGTGGATTATTTCAATCTCGATAAAGAAGATAATCCGGCGATGGGCTATCGTGCAATCCGCATCTGCCTGACACAGCCGGAGATATTCAAGACACAGCTTCGCGCAATCTTCCGTGCAAGCTATTACGGAAATATCGGCATCATGTATCCGATGATTATTTCCGTATCAGAGGTGCAGCGGATTCATGCGATCGTTGACGAAGTGAAAGCAGAGTTAGATGCGCAGGGACTTCCGTACGGAGATGTCGAGCAGGGTATCATGATTGAGACGCCGGCCGCTGTGATGATGAGTGCAGAGCTTGCGAAAGAAGTTGATTTCTTCAGTATCGGAACGAACGATCTGACACAGTATACGCTTGCAATCGACCGTCAGAATCCGAAGCTGGATGATTTTTACGATTCCCATCATCCTGCAATCTTACGCATGATTCAGATGGTAATCGAAAATGGACATAAGGAAGGCTGCTGGGTCGGAATCTGCGGCGAGCTTGGTGCCGATACAACTCTCACAGAAACCTTCCTGAAGATGGGAATTGATGAGCTTTCGGTATCGCCATCCATGATATTCCCGGTAAGGGATAAGATCCGTAGCACGGATACAACCAAATAAAAAGCAATTGTACATTTTAGGGCAATCAACGTAAGCTATATCTTTTGACTCAGAAGCTCATTGCCTGCAAATATTGATAAAATCGCAAGGTGTAAGGACTGATCCTTATATGCCTTGCGATTTTTCGTTTGTACAAGTGTAGGTATCTGTGGTAGAATGGGCGTGGCAATGTAAATGAATAAAGCGTGCGTAAACCATCACGCTTCGTGTGGCAACATTAAATATGACAAGAAGGTTATAACATGTCAGAAACAGACAAATTACAGGAAAAACAAAGACTTCCCATCGGATTTATGGATTCGGGGCTTGGCGGGTTAAGCGTCCTGCGCGAAGCCATAAAATTGATGCCGAAGGAAGATTTTATATATTATGGAGATTCCCTGCATGCACCCTATGGTGTAAAGTCACAGGCAGAAATCCGGGATTTGACATTTGCAGTGGTGAAAAAACTGCTGGATATGGGAATCAAAGGATTGGCAGTTGCCTGCAACACAGCGACAAGTGCAGCCGTACGATTGCTACGAAATACATACCCGGAGCTTCCAATCGTGGGAATCGAACCGGCCGTGAAACCGGCCGTGACCGAAAGCCATGGCGGAAGAATCCTGGTGATGGCAACTCCAATGACACTCAAACAGGAGAAATTCCAGAACCTCTTAGCAAAGTACCGGGAACAGGCAGACATCGTTCCCGTCCAATGCGATGGACTGATGGAATTTGTTGAGCATGGCAATCTGGACGGACAGGAACTAGACGACTATTTCGCGGAGAAGCTATCCCCTGTCCTGACCGACGACACAGAATCCATCGTTCTTGGCTGTACACATTACCCATTCCTGAAGAAAGAACTACGCCATTTCCTTGTCGACCGTGACATCCATCTGATCGATGGCAGCCTTGGAACCTCCCGCGAACTCATGCGCCGCCTCAAAGTACAAGGACTGCTACGCACTGACGACCACAAAGGCAAGGTGCAGATTATGAATTCATCCGGAAGGCAGGAACTAATAGACTTGAGTCTAAAGTTACTGAATTTGCCTGACTACGAATGAGATTATATAGGGATAAGGTCGTAGATATCCCATCAAAAATGTATATGGATTTGGACACGATTGCCAATTCTTAAGCAGACCGTTGAAGCACGCTGGTACTTAATGAACGGCAAACTTGTTTGTCGTGAATTTAGTACCACTGCGTGATGAACCGAGCGGAAGCGTGTCTGCGAAGAATGGCAATCGCGTCCAAATCTGGATAGATGATAGGAGCATTCAAAATGAACATCGTAACAGTAGATGAAATCACAAAAGCATATGGCGAGCGCAAACTTTTTGATAAAGCGTCCTTCTTTTTACAGGAAGGCGAAAAAGCCGGAATCATCGGAATCAATGGCACGGGCAAATCAACCCTTCTGAAAATCATTGCAGGCATAGAGAAACCGGATTCCGGAAACGTGATACTGGCGAATCACTATACAGTACAATACCTGCCGCAGACACCGGAATTTGAAGCGACAGATACCGTGCTGCAGGCAGTGGTGCGGGGACATGCCACAGAGGAAAACCACTGGACGGTCGAGAGCGAAGCGAAAACGATGATGACGAAGCTTGGCATCACGGATTTTGAAGAGACATGCGGACACTTATCCGGTGGACAGCGAAAAAGACTGGCACTTGTGTCTGCGTTGCTTGCAAAAGCAGATATATTACTCTTGGATGAGCCGACAAACCATCTGGATAGCGAGATGTCAACCTGGTTAGAAGGCGAGCTGCGTGCATACAAAGGATCAATCATCATGGTAACCCATGACCGGTATTTTCTGGATAGTGTGGCGAACCGAATCATCGAAGTGGATAAAGGACAGATCTATTCGTACGCGACAAACTATTCCGGATTTCTGGAGGGAAAGACACTCCGTGAGGATATTCTGGATGCACAGGAACGGAAGCGGCAGTCGATTCTCCGTGTAGAACTTGAATGGGTAAAGCGTGGCGCCAGAGCCAGATCAACAAAACAGAAGGCGAGACTGGAACGCTATGAGGAGATGAAAGGCAAATCCGCTCCGGTGAAAGACGCACAGGTGGAGATTGGCTCTGTTTCTTCACGGCTTGGACGGACGACCGTGGAGCTTGACCATATCGAAAAAAGCTTTGGCGGCCAGACAATCATCCATGACTTTACATATCATTTTCTAAAAGATGACCGGATTGGAATCGTCGGTCGTAATGGTTGCGGCAAAAGTACGCTACTTAAGATCATGCAGGGAATGTTAGAGCCGGACAGCGGAAGCGTTGTGATTGGTCCGACAGTGAAGATTGGATATTTTGCGCAGGAGATCCAGCTTGGTAAGGACATGGATCCGAACCAACGCGTAATCGATTATATCCGCGATGTGGCGGAATACGTAGAGACAGACGAGGGTAAGATTACTGCGGCAAGACTGTTGGAACGGTTTTTGTTCTGTGGTGAAGATCAGTATGGTCTGATCGGAAAATTATCGGGCGGTGAACGCAGGCGATTGTATCTGTGTAAGGTACTGATGTCGGCACCGAATGTTCTTATATTGGATGAACCGACGAATGACCTGGACATCACGACACTCACGATATTGGAAGATTATTTGGATTCGTTCCAGGGGATCGTTGTTGCAGTCAGCCATGACCGCTATTTCTTAGATCGTGTAGTACGCCGCATCTTCGCATTCCGCCCGGACGGAACACTCTGGCAGAGTGAGGGTGGGTATACCGATTATGAGACACGGGTTCTGTATGAACAGCAGGCAACAGAGAAGTCTGCGGGAATGAAAACAGAAGCCGCCGAACCGAGGGCAGGAAAGTCAGATAACTGGAAGGAGAAGCCGCGTACGAAGAAACTGAAGCTTTCCTATCAGGAACAGCGGGAATATGATACAATCGAAGATGATATCGCTGCGTTGGAGCAGAAAATTGAAGACAATAAATCTGCGATGGAAAAAAATGCCAGCAATTCCTCCGAACTGCAACGGCTCTTTGAAGAGCAGGGGCAGCTCGAACAGACGCTGGCAGAGAAGATGGACCGATGGATGTATCTGGAAGATCTGGTAAATCAGATTCAAAACCAGAATTAACAGGAATCCGGTTAGATTATTTACGATTTATTTCGTCAGAGTTATAATCCGGGGACTCGCAGTTTGTATGCAGATCCCGGTAACGCTTTGGCGTAAGCCCATACAACTCCTGGAAGGAACTCGTGAAATGACTCTGTGACGAGAAATTCAGGTATTCAGAAATCTCAGAGATTGAGTAATTCGAGTATTCCAACAGGTAAGCTGCACTTTTTAATCGTTCATGCTTGATGTAAGCGGAGATGGAAATATTCATTTCTTTCTTGAACAGGCGTGACAGGTAGGTTGGGTTCATATTCAGGTATTCTGCAATCGTTTCGAGCCGCAGTTCCTGTTGCAGATTGGCGTGAATATAATCTACACATTTTACAATCTGCTTGGAATAGATTCCTTTGCTGCGGTTTTCCTGCATGGCCTTGGTATAACTCATAATCATCTCTGTCTGCAGAGCATCGATTTCTTCAAGCTTTTTACATACGTCAACACGCTGAATAAAAATATCACTCATGCTATAGGCAACTTCTCGCGGAAGTCCGTATTGCGCGCAGAAACGGCTGACCATAGCTGCAAGAATGACATAGTGGTATTTTGCATTCTGGACAGGATCCGCAGAGAGAACTCCGTTGCGGTTATTTCCTTCGGAGTAACGCTTTTGATCTTCGTAGTCCTTGTGGCGCAGTTTTACCTCTTCCATATTGCCTTGGGCGATCGCTTTGTATATACCAAATTCCTTTTCATAATCTAAATGTCTGCTTTGTTCCTGCTGTTGCATGAACAATTGCATGTTCACTTCTTTATCAATATTCATGGTGTTCTCCTTTAATTTCTCTATTAATTCTATCAGTTTCACAAGTATATCATATCTTTGAAAAAAAAGACATATATTTGATAGATTTTTACAAAAAAAATCAGTATTATACAAGCATAGACTTCAAGAGATACATTTCTACAAATGATAACTCGTGTAGAGACGAATCGACAAAAGATGAAAGAAGTCTTATGAGATTGGTATAAAGCATGAGAGTGCTTTATATATATAGAATCCCCCCAAGATTCATATTAGTGTCACAAGACACACATTTCTCCTTCGCGTTATTTGATAACGCAGCTGGCGGTCAACTATCCCCAAGTTGGCCGCTTTTGCATTTCTAAGAATTCTATTTACTGACATTCCTTAGAGATTTCATCTGCAATTTTACTGATGATAGAGACAACACGATCTTGGTCGATGGTTGAATACTGTTCATAGGCATGATAGCAGCCTTGTACCAGAATGGTGATAAGAATATTGGCACGCAGATCAGTACGGTATTTTGGACATTTTTCATATAATGCATTTTTGAGGGATGCTTCCAGTCCCTCGGTAAGTGCACTGACACGGGAACCAGAAAAGACGACCCGGAAATTATGCCCCTGATTGATTGCTTTCTGAAATAACTGCTTAGTGACCTCGCCTGTATGAGTAAGAATATTTTCAGGATATGGAAGCTCATTTAACATTTCCTGAATCATGGATTCTTCAATACATTCTGATAAATCATACATATCCCGGTAGTGAAGGTAGAAGGTCTGTTTACTGATCTGGGCATGTTCTGTCAGTTCCTTGACGGTAATCTTCTCCAAAGGATATTTTTCCCGAAGCTTAATGAATGCCTGAAAAATATTTTGTCTTGTTTTTTGTATGCGTAAATCCATGTCTGATTCCTCCGGTTATATTTTATCAGTTGTTTGACAATGTAGAAAGATATGTCAATTACTTTACTTGATTATAATATTATACAAAAGTAAAATTAGATACGTCAAGATATAAAAATCCGGGATAAAACGCATTAGAAAAAGGTTTTCATTTTGCATGAAATTTGATATGATAAAAAGGATAAAATAATGGAGAAACTATGCGATGACGAAGAAACAACGAGCCGCTATAATTATAGAGCGTTTGCGGGAAGCATACCCGGATGCCACATGTACTTTGGAGTATGATGAAGCGTGGAAGCTTCTGGTCGAGGTCCGGCTTGCTGCACAGTGTACGGATGCCAGAGTGAATATTGTCGTGCAGGATCTGTATGCGAAATATCCGACAGTGGCAGCACTTGCTGAGGCGAAGCCAGAGGATGTGGAGGCAATCGTGCGTCCGTGTGGACTTGGAAGAAGTAAGGCGAAGGATATCTGTGCCTGTATGAAAGTATTGCATGAGAAATATCAGGATAATGTCCCGGATGATTTCGATGCGTTACTGGCACTTCCGGGCGTTGGAAGAAAGAGTGCGAACCTGATCATGGGCGATGTGTTCGGTAAACCTGCGATCGTGACGGATACACATTGTATTCGTCTGGTGAACCGGATGGGACTTGTGGATGGCGAGAAGGATCCGAAGAAGGTCGAGATGGCATTGTGGAAGATCATCCCACCGGAAGAGGGCAGTGATTTATGTCACCGATTGGTATATCATGGCAGAGATGTGTGCAGTGCGCGCACGAAGCCGCATTGTGATGTGTGCTGTCTGCAGGATATTTGTAAGAAATGTGGCGTTAAATAGACAGGAGGCTATACATGGCAGTCAAATATAGAGAGTTTAAATTTCATTCACATGCAGATAAGCTAGAGATTCATGCGATGACAGTTGCGCCGGAAGGAAAGATCATCGGTGTGGTACAGATTCTGCATGGTATGTGTGAGCACAAGGAACGATATTATGATTTTATGAAGTTTCTGGCGGAGAAAGGATATCTGTGTGTGATTCATGATCATCGTGGGCATGGCGGCAGTGTCGTGAGCGATGCAGATCTTGGATATTTTTATGATGCCGGATATGATGGTCTGATTGAGGACGCGCATCAGGTGACCGAGATGATCAAGGAGAGTGTGGGGGATGTCCCATATATTCTGATTGGACATAGTATGGGCTCTCTTGTTGCCCGCTGTTATCTGAAGCGATATGATGACGAGATTGACAAGGCAGTGATCATCGGAAGTCCTTCGATGCGGCACGGCACCGGACCGGGACTGCGTCTGTTAAAGATTCTTCGTGGATGCAAGGGCAGACGGAAGCACTCAAAGCTTATGGATCACATTATGATGAATTCGAGCTATGAAAGACGGTTTAAGAAAGAAAAACTGCAGCATGCGTGGATCAATTCCGACCGCGATGCGGTAGAAATATACAACAATGACCGGTATTGTAATTTTACGTTTACACTTGATGGGTATGAAAATCTGGTCTACCTTCTGCAGGAGACATACAGCAAGGATGGCTGGCAGATGAAGCATAAGGATCTGCCAATCAAGTTTTTCTCCGGCAAGGATGATCCGTGTGCGCTCAGCCCAAGTGATTTCGGAAAGGCAATTCATTTTATGAAAGAGCTTGGATACACGGATGTCCGGGGCGCGATGTACAAGGGAATGCGTCACGAAATCCTGAATGAAAAAGGCAGAAAAAGGGTATATCAAGACATATATGATTTTATAAAAAATTAGACGGTAAGAGTGGAACTATGAAAGTCAGAATGGCAGTCGAACAACCGAATAAGGATGCATTTATCGAGCAGGTGATGCGCAAATATCATTTTTCCACAGAAGAAAAAGAAGCGTTGCAGCAGGTGTATGAGAAGATTCGCACTTACATGGCACCGTATGCAATCTATCGGATCAACACACGGATGCGGGGCGTTCCGCTTCTCGATGCGGAACAGTCGGCACTTGTAGCGATGACGCTTGGCGAAGGTGTGGACCGTCTGCAGGAATACTATGAGCGGGAGCATGCGTTATCGGAAAGCTATATGGTGGAGTGCGTGGCAAATGAACTGCTTCTACAGATGTATGCGGATTTCAATCAGAGTTATCCGAAATTCCATCGCCGCTATGTGAAGCGTTATGTGTTTGTCGGAGAGGAAATTCCGCTCGATGGCATGCAGAAGCTGCTTGCAGAGGTATATGGCAGACAACCGGCAGATATCGGACAGGAAAATGATATCACGGCAAATGAATATGGCGTGTTGCAGCCATCAAAAAGCGTGGTATTTTTTGCGTTGTTATCCGACAATCCGGAGCAGAGGTGTCAGGGGATTTGCATGAACTGCGGAAATACGGAATGTGAAAACCGCATGCAGGAAGCGCGGCAGATACAGGTGCGGACAGAATCGCAGGAGATGGCAGCGGCCATGGAGCCGGAGCAGAAGTTAAATTACGGATATCAGAGAATATTTGGACAAAAGTGAGGAACGGGTATTGGAGAGACAGGAGAAACGCTATATTATGGCGCTTGACGCCGGTACAACGAGCAACCGCTGTATCTTATTCGATAAGAGCGGGACGATCGTGAGTATGGCGCAGAAAGAATTTACACAGATATTTCCGAGGCCTGGCTGGGTGGAGCATGACGCAAATGAAATCTGGTCGACGCAGCTTGGTGTGGCGGTGGAAGCAATGTCTAAGATCAATGTGACGGCGGAGAATATCGCAGCAATCGGAATTACGAACCAGCGTGAGACAACAATCATCTGGGATAAGAAGACCGGACAGCCAATCTGCAATGCGATTGTCTGGCAGTGCCGGAGAACCGCGGAATATTGTGAGAAATTGCTTGGTCAGACGATGATGGATGCAGAAGGAAATGTGCTTCTGGTTAAGGATGTAATCCAGCAAAAAACAGGTTTGATCGTAGATCCGTATTTCTCCGCGACAAAGGTAAAATGGGTGTTAGACCACGTGCCGCAGGCAAGAAAACGGGCAGAAGCCGGAGAGCTGTTATTTGGAACAGTCGAGACATGGCTTATCTGGAAGCTCACCGGAGGTGCGGTACATGTGACGGATTATTCCAATGCGTCACGAACGATGATGTTCAACATCCATACGCTTCAGTGGGATGCCGATATCTTAAAGCTGCTTGATATTCCGGAATGCATGCTGCCAAAGGTGCGTTCGAACAGCGAGGTTTATGGTTATACATGTACGAATCTGTTAGGCGGCGAGATTCCGATTGCGGGTGCCGCGGGCGATCAGCAGGCAGCGCTGTTTGGACAGAATTGTTTTCAGGCAGGTGACGCGAAGAATACATATGGAACCGGTTGTTTCCTTCTGATGAATACCGGTGCGACACCGATCCTTTCTAAGCACGGGCTTGTTACGACGATCGGCTGGGGCAGAGAAGGAAAGATCAATTACGCGCTCGAAGGTTCGATCTTCGTTGCAGGCGCTGCGATACAGTGGCTGCGTGATGAGATGGAATTTATCCGGGATGCGGCACAGAGTGAGGAACTTGCCACACAGGTAGATGATACGGCAGGGTGTTATGTTGTTCCGGCATTTACCGGGCTTGGCGCTCCGTATTGGGACAGTTACGCACGTGGTACGATCGTGGGATTGACACGCGGTGTGAATAAAAAACATATCGTGCGTGCAACGCTTGATTCCATTGCCTATCAGGTGGCGGATGTGCTTGCGGCGATGAATCAGGATTCCGGGATTCACCTGCAATCGCTGAATGTGGATGGCGGAGCCAGTGCGAATAATTATCTGATGCAGACGCAGGCAGATATCATACAGGTTCCGGTCAGGCGTCCGGTATGTGTGGAGTCGACGGCGCTCGGAGCGGCATATCTGGCGGGACTGGCTGTTTCCTATTGGAAGGATATGGACGAGATCCGAAGTAACGCACAGACCGAACGGATATTTGAACCACGGATAACCGAAGAAGAGAAGAATGAGCGTGTGCGCGGCTGGGAAAAAGCCGTGCGGACATCATTTGACTGGGCTAAAGGAGAGTAGACAGACATGAATCCAATGAATTTAATGAAAGCAAAAGGGCTGTTGACGCAGTTTACAACGAATCATCCGAAGCTTCCGGCATTTTTCAAGGCGGCATCGTCGCAGATCGGCGAGGGTTCAATCATCGAGATCAGTGTGACAACGGCAGAAGGGAAGAATCTCTGTACGAACATGAAGGTGAGACCGGAAGATATGCAGCTTGTTGAAGAGTTGAGGAATCTTTCAAAGTAAAAATAAACGATAGGAGGAACGCGCGATATGGAAGAAAACATAAGAGAAGCAATGACTGCGGCACATGATAATATGCAGGAGAAGATGCAGGAAAAGGTCGCAGAGGTAAAAAACACGCTGGATAGTCTGGAGGGAACGAGCCGGGCAAACCGGTTCACAGTAACCGGGTATACGATTTACAATGCAGCTTTGCTGGCGTGCTATCTTGCGGAGGTAATCAAGGGCAGCCGGACAGGCGGATATTTTGCAATCTTCGCAGCCCTTTCCATTCTGCCGCTCGCAGCAATCTGGATCGAATATAAGCGGAACCCGGAAAGTGAGAATTTGAAGTGGATTTTGATTTGTTCATACGCGGTATTTTACACCTTTACGATATTTACAACCGTGTCTCCGGTTGCATTTGTGTATGGTGCACTCGTTAGTTTGTTCGTCATTGTATATGGACAGAAACGATTGAGCTTTGGCGCAGCGGGAGGAATCTTCCTCCTTAACCTGATCCATGTGATTTATATGGCAGCAAATGGCATGATTACGTCGCAGGATCTTCCGAATGTCGAAATCCGGATCGGGTTTACATTGCTGTTCGCGTTGTTTATGGTGATGGCGACAAATGTTATTATCTCGAACAATGAAGCGAAGATGAAGGCTATCACACAGGAAAAGGAGTCTGTATCTGCCATGCTGGAGCAGATTCTGGAAATCTCTGAGAATATGATCGGAGATATTCTGGCAGTTTCGGAGAAGATGACAACGCTGGAGGATTCCGTTACAAAGACAAAGGCATCCATGGAAGAAGTAACAAATGGAACGAACGATACCGCGGATTCGGTACAGTCCCAGCTCCTTAAGACAGAAGAAATCCAGCAGGTAATTGAGCGTGTGGAACATGTATCCGATACGATCGAGAGCGATATGGATGAGGCGAGCGAGGAGGTTGCACAGGGTAAGAATAAGATTGATGAACTGATCTCACAGGTGGAGACAAGCGATGAGGCGAGCAAGAAGGTGGCAACGGAGCTTGATAAGCTGACAGCGTATGCAAGCCAGATGCAGGGAATCGTCGATATCATCGGGAACATCACCGATCAGACAAGCCTTCTTTCCTTGAATGCAAGTATCGAGGCAGCAAGAGTCGGCGAGGCAGGCAAGGGATTTGCAGTCGTTGCATCTGAGATTTCTGCTCTTGCAGACCAGACCCAGGAAGCGACAGTCAACATCGCCGAACTGATTGGAAATATTTCAGAGGAACTGACAGAGGTTGTAAATGTTGTCAGCTACTTGATTGATAACAATAAATTACAGAGCATCGCAGCGACTGAGACTGCATCCAGCTTCGAGACGATTGCAAGCCGGACACAGGATATCCATCAGTTGACAGAGGAGCTCGCCGGGTTGGTATCTTCTCTGGCACAGTCGAATGAGGCAATCGTGGATAGTATCCAGACAATCTCGGCAGCAACCGAGGAAGTGACAGCACATTCAAGCGTAACACTTGAGAGCAGCGAGGAAAACAGCTCGATTGTTGTAGAGGTTGGTGATATCGTCGGAGAATTGCAGGCACTTGCAGAACGTCTGAGTGCATTAAGCTAACATGGTTTTGACAAAGGAAAAATAACTGAAAAAAGGTTATTGACATTTTTTCTGAAGTAGAGTAGTATGAGCCTATCAAAAATGAATAGTGACACGAAACCAATGATGTGGAGATAACGTTACATCGTGCACGTACAGAGAATCCGGGAGGCTGAGAACCGGGTCGGACGCAGGGTAGCAAATGGACCACGGAGGGCATAGTCAAAGGAGCATCCGCTCTGAGTATTCTATGACGTTCGCATACGTTAGTTGCAGGGAATATGATAGTATTCTGAAAGAGCATGGGAGGAAACTCTCATGAAACAAGGTGGCACCGCGGGAATTCCGTCCTTGACAAAAGTATATTTTGTCAAGGACTTTTTTATTGCAATGAATAAATTATTGGAACCATGTCACGAAGAAAGGAGTTTGGAGATGATCAGACCAACATTAGAAGAAGCGATGCAGTATCAGAAGGATTATAAGGTTGTTCCGGTGTTAAAGGAAATCTTTTCCGATATCCGCACACCGATGCAGGTGCTGAAGATACTGAAAAAGGCAAGCAGACATTGCTATATGTTAGAGAGTGTGGAGAACCAGGAGAACTGGGGACGCTATACATTTCTTGGTTATAAGCCAAAGCTTTGCGTGACATGCATGAACGGAAAGCTGAAAGTCACCGATGTGAACGAAACGGTAATCCGCGAGGAACTGGTACAGCATCCGGAAGCCTGTATCAATGAAATCCTTGCAGATTACAAGAGTCCGAAGATTGAGGGATTCCCGACATTCACCGGCGGACTGGTTGGGTATTTTGCATATGATTACATCAAATACAGTGAACCGAAGCTGAATCTGGATGCGGAAGATGAGGAAGGGTTTAACGATGTAGATCTGATGCTGTTCGATAAGGTGATTGCATTTGACAGTGTGAAGCAGAAGCTGCTCATCATCGCGAATGCGAAGACGGATAACCTGACGGAGAATTATATTCATGCGGTGGAAGAAATATCCGAGATCATTGAGCTGATCAAACATGGCGAGGAAGCAGAGGTAGAACCGGCGAAGATGACATCCGAATACCGGAAGCTGTTCGATCAGGAAGACTTCTGCAACATGGTGGAAAAAGCAAAGAATTACATCTACGAAGGTGATATCTTCCAGGTTGTATTATCGAACCGGCTGGAAGCGGATTTCTCCGGAAGCCTGCTGAATACTTACCGGGTACTTCGGACGATCAACCCATCACCGTATATGTTCTATTTCAGCGGCGACGATATCGAGGTAGCGGGTGCTTCCCCGGAGACCTTGGTGAAGCTGGAAAATGGTGTGTTACATACCTTCCCATTGGCGGGAACCAGACCGAGAGGAAAAACGAAGGAAGAAGATCTTCGAAACGAAGAGGAACTTTTAGCAGACGAGAAAGAGCGTTCCGAACACAACATGCTTGTTGATCTCGGAAGAAATGATATCGGCAAGATCAGCAGGTTCGGAAGCGTGGAAGTGGAGAAATACATGAGCATCGAGCGGTATTCGCATGTGATGCATATCGGTTCTACGGTACGCGGGGAACTGCGTGACGACTGCTCCGTGACAGATGCGGTCGATGCGATCCTTCCGGCAGGAACCTTGTCCGGCGCACCGAAGATTCGTGCCTGTGAGATAATCAACGAACTCGAGAATAACAAACGCGGCATCTACGGTGGAGCAATCGGTTATATTGATTTTACCGGAAACTTAGATACCTGTATTGCGATCCGGATTGCATATAAGAAGAACGGAAAGGTATTCGTACGAAGCGGAGCCGGAATCGTGGCAGACAGTGTACCGGAGAACGAATATCAAGAATGTATCAACAAGGCAAAGGCTGTGATGAAAGCAATCGAGATCTCACAGGAAATGACAGACTAAGAAAGGAGATGGCAGCATGATATTACTGATTGATAATTACGATAGTTTCTCTTACAACTTGTATCAGCTTATCGGAATGATCCGGCCGGACATCAAGGTTATAAGAAACGATGAGATGACGATCGCGGAGATTGAAGCATTGGCACCGAATCACATCATCGTATCACCGGGACCGGGCAGACCAAAGGATGCCGGAATTTGTGAGGAAGTCATTGATTACTTCAAAGGGAAGATTCCAATCTTCGGAGTGTGTCTGGGACATCAGGCAATCTGCGAGACATTCGGCGGCGAAATCGGATATGCGAAGAAGCTGATGCACGGAAAGATGTCTATCGTTGATCTCGACACCGACAGTGCCATCTTCAAAGGGATGGAGCCAAAATTACAGGCAGCCAGATATCATTCCCTTGCCGTAGAGGAAGACAAGCTTCCGGCGGAGCTGAAGGTAATCGCACGTGCGGAGGATGGCGAGATCATGGCAGTGGAGCACCGGGACTACCAGGTATACGGCGTACAGTTCCACCCGGAGTCAATACTTACACCGGATGGAAGGAAAATTATGGAGCGGTTTTTGAAGGTAAGTTAGAAGGAATTACATTATGCCAAGACTATGATTAATGATTCTACAGCAGACCGTTGAAGCACGCTGGCACTTAATGAGTGCGGAGCACGAATTTAGTACCGCTGCGTGCTGAATCGAGCGAGAGCGCGTCTGCAGAGAATTATTAAGCATAGACTTGGCAAATGAGATGAGGAGGACAAAGCGATGATAAAAGAAGCGATCAGCAAAGCAATGAATAAAGAGAATCTGACAAGAGAGGAAGCTCTTCAGGTTATGAAGGAAATCATGAGCGGTGAGGCAGAACAGTCACAGGTTGCAGCATTTCTGGTAGCCCTGCATATGAAGGGAGAGACAGCCGAGGAGATTTCCGCCTGTGCCGAAGGTATGCGCAGCTTCGCAACGAAGGTCGACCGTGGCGATATGGATGTGATTGATATCGTCGGAACCGGTGGAGACTGTTCGAATACATTTAATATTTCGACTACTGCAGCAATCGTAACTGCAGCGGCAGGTGTGGCAGTTGCCAAGCACGGAAACCGAGCCGCTTCGAGCAAGTGTGGAACCGCCGATTGTCTCGAGACACTCGGTGTCAATCTGATGCTTGAGCCGGAGAAGAATGCGAAGGTGCTGAAGGATACAAACCTGTGCTTCCTGTTCGCACAGAAATATCATCCGGCAATGCGTTATGTCGGACCGGTGAGAAAAGCAATCGGTGTTCCGACTGTATTTAATATTCTGGGACCTCTGACAAATCCTGCTTATAATACATACCAGCTGCTCGGCGTGTACAGCGAGAAACTGCTTGACACGGTAGCGAATGCGCTGAAGGATCTTGGCTTAAAACATGCGATGGTTGTCTATGGCAAGGACTGCTTGGATGAAATCTCTATGAGTGCGGATACTGAGGTTTGCGAGCTTGCCGATGGTAAAGTCACGAAGTACACGATCACGCCGGAACAGTTCGGATTCACACGATGCAGGAAGGAAGACTTGGTTGGAGGAACACCGGAAGAAAATGCAGCACTGGTGAAGGAAATCCTCGAAGGAAAGGTAACGGGGGCGAAGCTTGATGCCGTGTTGATCAACGCGGGTGCAGCCATCCATGTTGCAAAAAATGTGAGCATGGAGGAAGGTATCAAAGAGGCACGCGAGATGATCACAAGCGGCAAGGCGCTTGCGACTATGGAACAGTTTATCACCGAAACAAACGCAGCATAAGGGAGTTTGAGCATGATATTAGATGAGATAGCAGAAACGACACGGGCACGTGTGGAAGAAGACAAGAAGAACATACCGTTTGTGGATATACGGAATGAAGCGGAGCGTCTGGCAGCGGAATTGCCGAAAGGAAACCGTCCGAAGTTATTTCCATTCTACCAGGCTCTGAAGAGTCCGGGAATCTCGTTTATCTGTGAGGTGAAGAAGGCGTCTCCGTCGAAAGGTGTGATCGCAGAGGAATTTCCGTATCTCCAGATTGCGAAGGAATATGAGATAGCCGGTGCATCGGCAATCTCGTGCCTGACGGAACCGTATTATTTTCAGGGAAAGGATTTGTACCTGAAAGAAATCACCAAGCATGTAAAGATTCCGGTATTGAGAAAAGATTTTACGGTTGATCCGTATATGATCTATCAGGCACGGACGCTTGGCGCATCGGCAATCCTGCTGATCTGTTCGCTTCTTCCCCAGTCGGAGTTAGAAGAGTATCAGGCGATTGCAACGGAGCTTGGCATGTCGGCGTTAGTCGAGGCACACGATGAGCGGGAAGTGGAAATGGCACTTCGTGCTGAGGCATCCATCATCGGTGTGAACAACCGGGATCTGAAGACATTTACGGTGGATATCAACAATTCCGCAAGGTATCGGAAGATGGTGCCAAAGGAAGTCGCATTTGTCTCAGAGAGCGGAATCAAGACGGCAGAGGATATTGCGAAGCTTCTGGAAAATGGCACGGATGCGGTGCTGATCGGCGAGACGCTGATGCGCAGTGCGAACAAGAAGCAGGCATTAGATGAACTGCGGGGAATGTAAGCACGTGTCATGGGATCGAATTGGTGTGCAAAGCAGGATAAGGATGAATAGGCTGGAAGGAAAGTAAAATGCAGAAGATAAAATTATGCGGTATGATGAAGCCGTGCGATATCGAATATGCAAATCGGGTCAAACCGGATTTTGTCGGATTCATATTTGCGAATACGAGACGGAAGATCAGTGCCGCGCAGGCAAAGCAATTCCGGGAAGCATTGGATGCGGAGATTCCGGCAGTCGGTGTGTTCGTGAATGAAGATATTTCCGCGATCACATCGCTCGTGCAGAATGGATGTATCGACATGATCCAGCTGCATGGTGAGGAAGATGCGGATTATATCAGACGCCTGCGAGAGATATGTGATGTGCCGGTTATAAAGGCGGTTAAGGTGCAGACGGTCGAACAGATACGACAGGCGGCGGCACTTCCTGTTGATTACCTGCTGTTAGATACCTACCGCAAGGGTGTACTTGGCGGAACCGGAGAGGCGTTTGACTGGGAACTGCTGCGGGAGGCCAGGGCAGCAGCCGGAGATACCGCAGAAGGAGAGTTGTTCGGAAAGCCGTATTTCTTAGCAGGCGGACTTCACGCGGGGAACCTGCGGGAGGCAGCAGAACTTGGAAGCTACGGACTGGATATAAGCTCCGGAATCGAGACGGACGGAAGCAAGGACTTTACCAAGATGGTCGAAGTTATGGAACTGGTGAGAAAATTTTAGATGTGAAGGAAGTATAGTCATATTTCTAAGGAGGATAAGACATGTCGAAAGGAAGATTTGGAATTCATGGCGGTCAGTATGTGCCGGAAACAATCATGAACGCCGTCAATGAATTGGAAGCAACCTATAATAAATACAAGGATGATCCGGAATTTAACCGTGAGCTGACCGAGCTGTATAATGAGTACGCAGGCAGACCGAGCAGACTGTATTATGCAGAGCGTATGAGCAAGGACTTAGGTGGAGCTAAGATCTACCTGAAACGTGAGGACCTAAACCACACCGGTTCCCACAAGATCAACAATGTACTTGGGCAGATGCTTCTGGCAAAGCGCATGGGTAAGACGCGTGTAATCGCAGAGACAGGTGCCGGTCAGCATGGTGTTGCAACGGCAACGGTTGCAGCGATGATGGGTATGGAGTGCGAGATCTTCATGGGTAAAGAAGATACGATCCGTCAGGCATTAAATGTATACCGGATGCGTCTGCTTGGTGCGAAGGTGCACGCAGTTGAAAGCGGAACCGGTACTCTGAAAGATGCGGTCTCCGAGACATTCCGTGAATGGACTAGCCGGATTGACGATACGCATTATGTGCTTGGTTCGGTTATGGGACCATATCCATTTCCAACAATCGTGCGTGATTTCCAGTCGGTAATCAGCCGCGAGATCAAGCAGCAGATCATGGAGAAGGAAGGCAGACTTCCGGATGCCGTGCTTGCCTGTGTCGGTGGTGGTTCCAATGCGATTGGTGCATTCTATCATTTTATTGAGGATAAGAGCGTGCGTCTGATCGGTTGTGAGGCAGCCGGACGCGGCATAGATACATTCGAGACAGCAGCGACCTTAAATACCGGACGTTTGGGAATCTTCCATGGTATGAAATCTTATTTCTGTCAGGATGAATACGGACAGATCGCACCGGTTTATTCGATCTCCGCAGGTCTTGACTATCCGGGTATCGGACCGGAGCATGCATACCTGCATGATATCGGCAGAGCCGAATATGTGGCAATCACGGACGATGAGGCGGTTGATGCATTTGAATATCTTTCGAAAATCGAGGGAATTATCCCAGCCATTGAGAGTGCACATGCGGTTGCTTACGCAATGAAGCTGGCACCACAGATGGACAAGGATCAGATTATGGTTATCAATATTTCCGGACGCGGCGATAAGGACGTAGCAGCGATCGCCCGTTACAGAGGGGAGGATCTTCATGAGTAATATAGCAAAAGCATTTGAGCATGGAAAAGCGTTTATTCCGTTTATCACGTGTGGATACCCGGACTTAGAAACGACAGAGAAAATCGTGTATGCAATGGTTGATGCAGGGGCAGACCTGATCGAGCTTGGAATCCCATTTTCAGACCCGACGGCAGAAGGCCCGGTTATTCAGGAGGCAAATATCCGTGCGTTGACCGGCGTGGATAAGGTGACGACAGACAAGGTGTTTGATCTGGTGCGCAGGCTACGCCAGAAGGTCACGATTCCGATGGTATTTATGACTTACGCGAATGTTGTATTCTCTTATGGTTCAGAGAGATTTATCTCGATCTGTAAGGAAATCGGCATCGATGGACTGATCCTGCCGGATATTCCGTACGAAGAAAAGGCGGAGTTTGATCCGATCTGCAAGCAGTACGGATTAGATCTCGTATCCCTGATTGCGCCGACTTCACACGAGCGGATCAGCATGATCGCGAAGGAAGCAAACGGATTCGTCTATTGTGTTTCTTCGCTCGGTGTAACCGGAACAAGAACCGAGATTACAACAAATGTTGGCGAGATGGTAGCGCTTGTGAAGAAAGCGAAGGACATTCCCTGCGCAATTGGATTCGGAATCTCAACGCCGGAGCAGGCAAAGAAGATGGCGGCATCCGCGGACGGCGTAATCGTTGGAAGTGCGATTGTGAAGATCATCGCGAAATACGGACGCGAGGCTGCACAGCCGGTGTTTGAGTATGTAAAGAGCATGAAGGATGCGATCTCGTAGAGGGGATTATTGATGCATTTCGGAGGAATTATTGATAGTTTCAGGGATGGCTGATACATTTGGAAGAATTATTGATTTGGGTGTGAATCCCGAAATTGAATCGTAAAAACCCACAAGATGGGCGTAATCTGCTAAATGAAGAGGATTGCGCCCATTTTTGCATGTTGAAAATGAATTCATGAGCAAGATATGGGCGTAAGGAGGAGAAATCCGGATGCTACGGCCATGTGGTGGGTTTTCAGACGAAAATGTGGTTGAAAAAGCCCAGGTTCTGTGAAATTGCTCAAACTGAAAATAAGCAGTCAAACACTATTAGTTCAAAAAGACATGCATCAGAAACCCGATTAATACACAAACAGCAAATGTTATCAGTCCACTGCCTATAACTAAAAGAATCTTCTGATATGGACGTTTACCTATTTCTCTCTGTTTTTGTATATCATCTAGTAGTTGCCCCTCAGAAAATGCAACAATTTCTTTATACGTTTGAACATCATTGTCTTTTTTTATTTTTTCAAGCATAAAAGCGAAATACATTGAGATTCCCCAGATAATACCCCAAGGAATGAGTGCCCAAACACCAAGTAACATGAATAACGGAACCGCTGAAACAGCAGTAGCAATCAACAGTATAGTGTAGATTTTTCCATAGCGGTTCATTTTTTCAATTTCTTCTTTTTGAATTACATCTTTCATAACTTCAATATCTCCTTTGATTAAATTGTCAAGAGAAATTTGAAAGGTTTCACTCAGTAATACCAAACTGTTCACATCTGGATAGCTTTTATCATTTTCCCAATTTGATATTGTTTGCCTGGAAACATAAACTCGTTCGGCTAACTCCTCTTGAGATAATTGTACTTCCTGACGATGTTTTTTAATTTGTTTTCCGAGTTCCATCTCTTCACCTCCTAGCATACTCATACTAATCAAAAAGTTATATTTTCGCTATCAAAGAGCTTTGACATCAAGGTTTTCAGCGTGTCAAAAGTCTTTTACATTTCGTGAAATTCCCAATAATCATATGTTATCAATCTCTCTGCTAAACTGGAATTTGCGCATTTCTATGAGCGAAATGCGAATGGGCACCGCATCGGTAACTCCCGATTTTTTAACTGTAACAAACTATCGTAATACATTCGATCTTGAATAAATGTAAAACAGCTCTTGTGTATATTTATAGCCTTCTTCCATCTGCTCAAAAGAACTATCAAATTCGTCAAAGCCACTCTCATCCATCTCATGTGCAGGGCTTTCAACATATTTCCACATTTTTCCATCAAGAGCATCCTCATCAAGAACTTTTACCATAAGAGCAACCGGGTATACATCTTCGTCTATGCATACATTATATCGCTTGCAATTTTTAAATCCATAGCAAGCATAATTTTCTGGATTTCCCCAAATCGCTATCGTGTCAAAGCCCAGCTTTCTTGCTGCCTCCAGTGAATGTTCAAGAAGCTTTCTTCCATAGCCCTTCCTTTGATAGTCTGGCTGAATTGTAAATGGTCCAAAAGATAAGATTTCTTTTTCTGTCCCATCCATAGCAACAAGCTTTGCCTTCACATAAATAATATGACCAATTATTTTCCCATCCTCTTCTAATACAAAATCTAATTCTGGAATGAAATCTTCACTATTTCGAACCAAATGAGCAAAATAATGTTCATTGCATCCCGGTACAGATAAGTTCCAAAATGTCTTCTTTATCATTTCCTCTACGACTCTATAATCATCTGTTTTTTCATTTCTTATAATCATTTCACTTTCTCTCCTTATACGGCAATTTTCTCCAAACTCAAAAAGGCATCCGTTAACCAAATGACAGATGCCCATGTTTTAATTTAACTACTTAAGATATCCCTCTCCACCCATTAGCATTGTCATTTCCTCAATCCTTTCAAGCGGAAATGGTGGATTACCAATAGGTTTCATTGCAATTGACATTAGCTTCATTGGATTATCATCTGCCGCAATTCTGTTAGAACTTAAAGCTCCGCACATCTTGCATCGGTGAATAATCGCCCATTCACCCTTATTTTTTACCCATACTGATACTGGTTCCATATGACCACCGCAATCGGACTCTCGGTCTCCCGGTTCAATATCAACATGTAAACTATACAGACAATTCGGGCAATGATTTCTATGGTCACTTCCTGCCCCTTCTGGAACTACAGTTCTTCCACAATTTTTACAAACAAATGTTTCGTTGCAAGGATGCGTTTTATAATATCCCTTTTCGTATTGCTTGCGCTTGTTTTCTCTATTCATTGTTGGATCCTCCATCTTGATTTTTTGAGGATTCATATTCACGTATTATTCCTTGAATTCTTTTTTCTGAAAGAAAAAACATTTTGCCAAGTTCTGCGATAGTTTCACCCGAATTGAATCTACTTACTATCTCCTTGTTTCGCTTTGCAAGCCTGTTTTTAGCACCGTTCTTTTCACCCCAGCCCATTGCTTTCTCACTCCTGCGCGGGATATATAAAACTTTGCCATCAACATATTTTTGAATTTCTCTAATCAAGTCTTCTGGCAAGACTTCATCTGCATTAACATAGCTCATATGCGTCCTCCTAATTGTCACCTTAGGATGCAATGGCTATAGCATTTAATTTTTTTTGCAATAGCCACTGCTATCGCACAATTACCTTATAATTCTTCATAAAACACTCTTTGAACCTTTCTGGTTGTATTTTGTTCAGAATACCATACGCAAACTATAACAACAACCTCTAATTCGTTTTAAATCGAAATCAATCCCTCAATATAGCACGTTAGTAAAAATCAAATTCATGCATGCTTTCAGACTCTCTACAAGCCTGGAATTTGCAAGTGTCTATAATTTACAAATCATAATATATTCTTCATCATTTTCATCAATAATTTCAAATCCTATCTTCCTATACATACGGACAGCATAATTCATCTTTTGAACTGATAATGATGCTTGTTTATATCCTTCTAATTTTAGTTTTGTTAGCATCTGTTTCATTAATTCTGTTCCGATGCCATAGTTTCTATACTCCTTAAGAAGTGAAATTGCAAAAGACGGTGTTTCATTATCTATATGACCATAATCATTCATAATCCGAACCCATACGGCACCAACAATTTTATCCCCAACTTGAGCAACCAAACATAAGTCTCCCTTATTCTTACCAAAGTCTTTTACATATACTTGCAAATCTGGTTGGTTAATAATATCTTTGGGCGGTGCAGAAACTCCTTCGGGAATAAAAATCGCCTCGTACAAAAAAGTATCTAATACCTTATTTCCATCTTGTTTTAATTCTCTTATTGAATAATTCATATAAACCTCCGATTTATTTTTATTTATAAATCAGTTGTCATTCCACACATAATGATTCCTCCGTTAAATTCAAATTTTTCATTTCCCATTGTACCATGCACAATTCCCACATTCCACTTATATTTTCTCGAAGATTCTTAAAAAAGGTGGGTTGCCATACATAGCGATCCACTCATAACCTTTAGAAAGGGAAACACATGTATATCTGCTTGTTAATACTCGAATATATATAGGATTTTGTAGGGTTTCCTGTGGTATTTCGAACATTCTTAGGTTTGCTATAATTTGTTAAATATGTTACAATTATTCTTGTGATTAAGCAATTTGTTATACAAATTTCACATAATATATGAATTTTGTATACGAGCAGGAATTGAGTGATTGAAAGGAGAATGAATTATGGCAGTGAATCGTTTTGTATTGAATGGAATTTCTTATCATGGACATGGCGCGATTAATGAGATTCCGGGTATTGTGAAGTCAAAGGGATTTAAGAAGGCGTTTGTAGCGTCTGATCCGGATCTGGTGAAGTTTGGTGTGACAGCGAAGGTGACCGATCTGCTGAAGGAAAATGGCATAGAATATGAGTTATATTCTGATATCAAGCCGAATCCAACCATTGAGAATGTATTGCATGGTGTCGATGCGTATAAGGCTTCGGAAGCTGATTTTATGATCACCATTGGCGGTGGTTCGTCCATGGATACAGGAAAAGCAATCGGTATTATTATCAACAATCCGGAATTCGCAGATGTTCGTTCTCTGGAGGGCGTTGCACCGACGAAGAAGCGGACGGTATTTACGATTGCGGTACCTACAACCGGTGGTACGGGTGCAGAGTCCACGATCAATTACGTAATTACGGATGTAGAGAAGAAGCGTAAGTTTGTATGTGTGGATCCGAACGATATCCCGGATGTTGCAGTGGTAGACCCGGATATGATGGCATCGATGCCGAAGGGACTGACTGCATCAACCGGAATGGATGCACTTACACATGCAATTGAAGGTTATACAACCGCAGGCGCATGGGAGCTGTCAGATTGTCTGGATTTAGAGGCAATCAAACTGATTGCAGCGAACCTGAGAAAAGCCGTAGAGAACGATCCGGACGGACGTGAGGGCATGGCACTTGCGCAGTATGTAACAGCGATGGCATATTCGAATGTAGGACTTGGAATCGCACATTCCATGGCACATACACTTGGTGCGGTATATGATACACCACATGGTGTAGCCTGTGCGATGATGCTTCCAATCGTCATGGAGTTCAACAAAGAATATACAGGAGAAAAGTACAAATCCATAGCAGAAGCATTTGGAATTGATACGACAGGCATGGATCAGGCAACTTACAGACAGGCTGCAATCGATGCGGTTCAGCAGTTGTCTATCGATGTTGGAATTCCGACAAAGCTGGAGAAGCTGAAGGAAGAAGATCTTCCGTTCTTGTGTGAATCTGCTGCAGCGGATGCGTGTGCACCGGGCAACCCTAGACCGGCAAGCTTAGAGCAGTTCGAGGAAATGTTCCGTAAGCTGATGTAAGTAGTTGTGGGATGAGTGCAAATTAAAACATAGCTGCAATGAAACGATAAAAATAAATTTCTAAATCATAAGAGGAGTCTTCATCTTGTTGATGGTATTTATCACAAGATGTTGACTCCTTTTTGTGTATCAATCAGGTGTTAGTTTAATCGATTTTAAATCAGTAATCATATTTTTTAATAGTTTTTCTCACGTATGTACAAAAAGTATTCCCATTTTTACAATGCTATGATAAAATGAGTTAGATGTAACTAACTTTAAAAGAAAAACAAAATCACAACTACCATACGGGCACAAATAAAAGTAGTATATGAAGTAGAATAGAAGGGGAGAAAACCATGAAGGTAACAACATTAGATACACAGGTGGCAGAGCAGATCGGGCATGCGTTTGGATATTATGATTATGGAGAGGAAGTCGGAATGGGTGCATTTTACCGCAGCAAGGATGCGGTCGCAACGTATATTGCCGGGTATGTTCGGATGGCATTTGAAGGCGGTATGCTCTACACGATAAGCGAACGGGGCGAGGGCTATATCGCTTACAAGGTGCCGGGACAGAAATTGAAGCTTAGAGCAGGCATGCAGCTTGTAAAAGCGCTGTTTCATTCGATGAGCCTGAAAGAATTGATCCGGATGGGACAGGCAGTTTCCAAGGGAGGAACGTCGCTGCAGGATCGGATGAAAAAGGAAAAGAAACCCTATATATTCGTCGGCATGGTCTGTGTGCCGGAACAATATCAGGGACAGGGTTACATGCGGAAGGTGATGGAGATTGCCTACGCAGAAGGCAACCGGCTGCAGGTTCCGGTGCTTCTGGAGACAGATGCGAAGTCGAAATGCGACAAATACATGCACCTTGGCATGCAGCTTGATGGTATACGTGATTTAGGCAAATATGGAAAATTATATGATCTGGTCAAATATCCGGATTGATTTATCCAAGATGACCGTGGTATTTCCTGAGATAGTATACGCCGGAAATACCACCCGGAATCCCGATCCAGAGTATCATAGCACCAGATGTCACAAGCCCAAAATCCGGAACTGTCAACGTGCAGGCGACATACAGCAGGACAATGGGAAGTGAGATATGCCCCAAAATGTTATGTGCAATTTTCCACGTCTCTTCGTCCCGTATGGTCCAAGGCAGTCGCAACCCTGTGTACCGGTTGTATGGAATTCTTGGACATAGAATACCGGATGCAAGCATGATACAGCTTATAAAAGACATTGCAAATATTTTCTCGCCATTTTCAGAAAACGTTATAACATCAAGTGCTGTCAGACAGGCAACAAGAATCCCGATTATCAAAAATCCGATATTGATAAGTGTGGTCACGCGAAGGGTGCCAATACGCAGATCATCTGTAGTTTCATTTGTCAATAGAGCAAGATTACGATACAAAATGATGGCTGCGCTGATCATGCACATACCGGTTAACAGGAGAGACACCAGTTCGTTTTTTACAATCAATGCAACCAGCATGGTTAAGAATGTAAGAAATAAAATAGTACCTCTTTTTCTGCCTGCCTGAAGACACTTTCTTTCCTGCTGATTTTTCAGAGCCAGTTGTTCATTCAGATCGGCTAATTGATCGGCAAGTGCCTGATGATTGTTTGGTTCTGTTTCTATACCGAGCAGCTGGCTGACTGATACGTCAAGCACATTTGCGAGACGAATCAGCACATCGGCATCCGGAACGGATAAACCGTTTTCCCATTTGGACACAGTCTGGCGGACAACATGTAGCTTCACAGCCAGCTCTTCCTGATTGATCCCTTTTTCTTTTCGGAAATGTTTGATATTCTCGTTGATCATAGTTTTACGTCCTTTCCTGTGTGGTAAGCATAGCATCATTATACGAAGCGTTTATGGCGGATGCAAGCAATGAAAATTAACATTGGAAAAAAGACGGTGAAAACCAAAAAACAGACTTGACAAGTGAGTTAGAAGAGACTAACATAACAAGTGTTATGGTAGATGAAAAACAACAGACAATCGAAAAGATCAAGCAGACGGCACTGGAGGAATTCTATGAGAATGGTTACGCGAAAGCGAGCCTTCGGACGATATGCCGACGTGCGGGCGTCACGACAGGAGCGATGTATTTTCATTTTGAGAATAAGGAAGCATTGCTTCGGGCAATCTTAGAGCCGCTGATGAAACAATATGAGCTGCTGCAGAAGACTTTGATGCAGCAGGAATTACAGGAACCGGAGAATGGGGCACAGTTGGATGTGCAGATGATGCGGTTTGTGCTCGAACATCGGCGCGAAGCGATTCTTGTGATGGAGAAGGTGCAGGAAAGCTGCTATGAGCAGTATCGCTCGGTGATCGAGTCGATGATGGAGCAGGCAATCGAGACGTTTTATAAGAGCAGGATGCTGGAACCGCCAGATCCGGCACTCATTTCGATACTGGCGAAGATTCGATTGGATGGATGTCTGGAGATATTGAAGGGAAATTATGATATGGAATATAGTTTATATTTGACCGAGAAGATCGGCATTTATGCCACCGGTGGAACTGAAAAATTAATACAGGACTTAAATGAGCTTCACGGCTGACCGCTGTGGAGCTCATTTTTTATAACATAACAAATAGTAACAACTGTTATGTCGAAAAACAATAAAAGTTTACCAGAATCAGGTAGAAGCAAGACTAATAAAAGGAAGCGAGGCAATCACATGAACGAAAAAACAAAAGTACAGGTACAGGGAGTTCCGGAGACAATGCTGCAGACATTATATGCGAGAGCGCAGGAGTCAAAGAAGCCGAACCATCATATCTACGACGAGCGGGCAATCGAAGTGGTATCCCGTCTGGATTATGATTTCTCCAAGGCGGAAAGCGACAAGGCGATGAGCTTGGGCGTAATCGCGCGGACGATCGTGCTTGATAAGCTGGTCGGAGATTTTCTGTCTCATTATCCACACGCGGTTGTCTTGAACATTGCATGCGGTATGGATACGCGCTGTTATCGGATGGAAGGAAAATACGACCGCTGGTATAACATTGACCTGCCGGAGACGATGGCGGTACGGAGCCGTTTCTTCGAGGAGCAGGGGCCGATCTTCCAGATTGCGAAATCGGCGATGGACGCAAGCTATATGGATGATATCGAGTATCACGGCGAACCGGTGCTTGTAATCATTGAGGGATTAACGATGTATCTGTCCGAGGCGGATGTCAAGCAGATATTCGATATTCTGGACAAGCGGTTCCCGAAAGCAGTCGTGCTTGTAGAAACGATGTCACCGTTTGTAGTAAAGCACATCAAGGAGAAATCCATCGAGAAGAGTGAGGCGAAGTTTGCATGGGGCGTGAAAAATGGTGCAGCATTGGAACAGGTAATTCCTTGTTTTAAGAATAAGCGTGATGTCAGTTTGGTTGAGGGGATGAAAGTATTGATGCCGATTTACAAGGTGATCGGGAAAATCCCGGCAGTACGAAATTTCTCAAATAAAATCTGTGTGATGAAGAAATAGTGATATAATAATTCTGTCATGCAAATAAGCAGCGAGACTGCTGGCAGGCGGAGCTGCTTATTTATATGACAGATAAACAGACATAAGCATGTAGGGTGATAACCCGGAATGCGCATGGCTGTTACGATTTCGAGAGTTCGAAGAACGGAGAAATCGTTATTATATAATTCCGTCATGCATAATTCTGTCATGCAAATAAGCAATAAGGAGAATCGATAAATGGAGCTTCGGGTATTACGCTATTTCCTGACCGTGGCAAAGGAGCAAAGCTTTACGAAGGCAGCGGAGCAATTGCATATCACTCAGCCAACGCTGTCCAGGCAGCTTGCGGCGTTGGAGGAAGAGCTTGGAACAGTGCTGTTCAACCGGGGCGGACGAAATGTTACGCTGACCGACGAGGGAATCCTGCTCAAGCGGCGTGCCCTTGAAATCATCGATCTCGAAAATAAGATCTGGGAGGAGTTCAAGGAAAGCCAGGTCGTCGATGGAACGATCATGATTGGATGCGGTGAGTTCGCAGCAGTGGAGCTGCTGGCACAGATCTGCGAGAGGTACCGGGCGAAATATCCGATGGTTCAGATCCGGGTGCATACCGGAACGGCAGATACAATCTATGAGATGATGAACAAAGGACTGGTGGATATCGGACTTTATATGGAGCCGGTGAATCTGGAAGGACTGGATTATATCCGTTTTCCGGAGAGTGACCACTGGGTTGTAGGCATGCGATCGGACGATCCGCTGGCAGAAAAATCATATATTACGAAAGAGGACTTATTGCCGTTACCGCTGATATTGCCGGAACGGTCGGGCGTACAAAGTGAGCTTGCGAATTGGTTTGGCAAGGACTTTGCGAAGCTGAACATAGCATTTACAAGCAATCTCGGTACAAATGCAGCAATCCTGGCGATGCAGGGGCTTGGTTATCCAATCTCCATTGAAGGCGCCGGCAGATACTGGCGATCTGATCTGCTTGTGCAGAAAAAGCTGTACCCGGAAATCACGGCAGGGACTGTGATCGCATGGCGCAGGAACATTCCGTACGCACAAGCTGTTCTCAAATTCATTGACGAGATCAATGCCTTTCAGGCATAACAAAAGCAAACATATAAGCATTAGACATAAAACAAGAAAACAGTTAATATAGGTGTATGAGGTAAAGTCAATTGTCTTATACACCTTTTTATTTTGGAGGATTACAGTATGAAAGTGAAGTTGAATGAAAAAGGACAGGCGGTTCCGACTGGAGTGGTATCTATACAGCAGGACGCATTTATGCAGATTGAACACACAGAAATCCGATGGCTTACAGGTGGAGCAGCAATGATTAATGCGCGTGGCACGATAATTATGATAGACCCGGTATTAGAAGGGTTTGATATGCCACTGGTCTATAGCCCGCCGATTTCAGTGCAGGATGTGCCGGGAATCGATGGCTTGCTTGTCACTCATATTGATAATGATCATTTTTCCCCAATGACCATAAAGGATATGCTGTCTGTTACAAAAAGTCTGCATGCAACCAGATATGTAACTTCTGTTATGCAGGAGGAAGGTATGTCAGGAGTCGGACATGATATTGGTGAGAGTTTTCAGATAGGTAAGGTGCGGGTGAAACTGACTCCTGCATGGCACAACTGGCAAAATGAATCAGAAAAATGGAAGTACCGGGAATGGAAAATGGAAGATTTCTGCGGATTCTGGCTCGATACACCGGATGGAACAATCTGGATGCCGGGAGATTCCCGTCTGCTTGAAGAACATCTTACGATGGAGCAGCCGGATGTTATCTTATTGGATTTTGCAGATAATGATTGGCATATCACGTTAGATGGAGCGGTAAAGATGTGCGCTGCATATCCGGACGCTTTGCTGATTCCAATTCATTGGGGCAGTGTAGATGCACCGGATTTTTCGCCGTTTAACGGAAATCCAATGGAGCTTGCCGCACGCATTGTGAATCCGGAACGGCTGCATGTTCTTTTACCTGGTGAGAAATTCGAGATGTGAAGATGAATGGAGGAGTATAAAATGAGTAAGAAATTAGTCGCATATTTTAGTGCAAGTGGAATTACAAGAAATGTCGCAAAGATGGTAGCAGAGGCAGCGGGCGCGGATCTGTACGAGATCACCCCGAAGGAAGCCTACACAAAGGCAGACTTAAACTGGATGGATAAGAAATCAAGAAGTAGCGTGGAGATGGCAGACAAGAAGATTCGTCCGGAAATCACAGACACCGACGCGAAGATTGCAGAGTATGACGAGATCTTCCTTGGTTTCCCAATCTGGTGGTATGTAGCACCAACGATTATTAACACATTCCTGGAAAAATATGATTTTACAGGCAAGAAGATCGTGCTGTTCGCAACATCCGGCGGAAGTGGATTCGGAAATACCGTAAAGGAATTGCAGCCATCCGCACCGGGCGCACAGTTTGTCGAGGGCAAGCTGCTCAATCATGCAAACAAAAAAGAAATCGAAGAACTGGTAAAAGAATTTTAGAAAGGATGACAACATGGCAAAGATTACACAGACAGCAGGCAGAAATGCACTCGGAGAATTTGCTCCGCAGTTTGCACATTTTAATGATGATGTATTGTTTGGAGAGAACTGGAACAACGAGGATATTGATGTCAAGACACGAAGCATCATTACCGTAGTCGCACTTATGGCACAGGGAATCACAGATTCTTCTCTGAAGTTCCATTTGCAGAATGCGAAGGCGCATGGTGTGACACAGAAGGAAATCGCTGCGATTATCACACATGTAGCATTTTATGCCGGATGGCCAAATGGCTGGGCAGTATTCAATCTGGCAAAGGAAGTCTGGGAGGTGGATGAGGGCGATCTGCCTTACGAAGATTCAGCGATGCGTGCGCATGCAAAGGAAATGGTATTCCCGATCGGACAGCCAAACGATGCATATGCACAGTATTTCATCGGACAGAGTTATCTGGCGCCGGTATCTACCAGTCAGGTTGGCATCTTCAATGTTACATTTGAGCCGGGCTGCCG